>MPMD02259417.1_pt1 | contig 418335 bp, 394 predicted proteins | sample 1617291 | NCBI WGS metagenome assembly MPMD02 (sample SAMN05944810, study PRJNA350692) | marine metagenome | biome: marine; feature: ODZ; material: water; isolation source: 120 m water sample filtered on 30 um supor filter | place: Pacific Ocean | collected 2012-04-09 | depth 120m m | reverse complement strand
CTGTCAATCTCAGTGGCAGGTCTGGTTCTTCGCGTTGCATCGGCTGGCCCCACATGCTCCACCGCTTGTGCGGGTCCCCGTCAATTCCTTTGAGTTTTACCGTTGCCGGCGTACTCCCCAGGCGGAGAACTTAATGCGTTAGCTGCGACACTGAAAGGCTAATCCTCCCAACATCTAGTTCTCATCGTTTACGGCGTGGACTACCAGGGTATCTAATCCTGTTCGCTACCCACGCTTTCGCACCTTAGCGTCAATGTTGGGCCAGGAAGCCGCCTTCGCCACTGGTGTTCCTTCCGATATCTACGCATTTCACCGCTACACCGGAAATTCCACTTCCCTCTCCCACATTCTAGCCAGGCAGTATCGAATGCAATTCCCAGGTTAAGCCCGGGGCTTTCACATCCGACTGACCAAGCCGCCTACGCGCGCTTTACGCCCAGTAATTCCGATTAACGCTCGCACCCTCCGTATTACCGCGGCTGCTGGCACGGAGTTAGCCGGTGCTTCTTCTGTAGGTTACGTCAAGACCGGAGGGTATTAACCCCTGGTTTTTTCTTCTCTACTGAAAGTGCTTTACAACCCGCAGGCCTTCTTCACACACGCGGCATTGCTGGATCAGGGTTGCCCCCATTGTCCAATATTCCCCACTGCTGCCTCCCGTAGGAGTCTGGGCCGTGTCTCAGTCCCAGTGTGGCTGATCGTCCTCTCAGACCAGCTACAGATCGTCGCCTTGGTGGGCCTTTACCCCACCAACAAGCTAATCTGACTTAGGCTCATCCAATAGCGTGAAGTCCGAAGATCCTCCACTTTCCCTCGTAAGGCGTATGCGGTATTAGCACGAGTTTCCCCGTGTTGTCCCCCACTACTGGGCAGATTCCTAAGCATTACTCACCCGTCCGCCACTCGTCGGCACCAAGTTCACCCCGAAGGGATCACAGCGGTCCGTTACCGTTCGACTTGCATGTGTTAAGCATGCCGCCAGCGTTCAATCTGAGCCAGGATCAAACTCTTCAGTTCAAATTTTCGAGCTAAAGATGTAAGACCCCAAACTATTACAAATTGTCATTACTGACATAGGAATTGTTTGGTTACTTACGATCGGTCGTTGTGTGACCGGGACGCAAGTTCCCACACAAATTATCTGTTTTCAAATTTTTAAAGAACGAGATGCCCCTGAATGAAGCTTCAGAGAACACGAAGCCCGCACACAGTGGCGCGGGCAGCCGGAGGATTATACAAGAGCCCAAACCTCCGTCAATACTTGGGGTCAATTAAATTGAATCTATTTTGAGGGGCCTCTCCGGGCTATTTCAGGGTCACCCGGGCGAAGCGCCGTTTGCCAACCTGGCAGACATGGCTGGTCCCGGCCGGTACCTCCAGCCCCTTGTCCGAGACCCGCTCCCCGTCTATGCGGACAGCCCCCTGCTTGATCATGCGGAAGGCCTCGGAAGTGCTCGAAACCAGGTCGGCCTTCTGTAACAGGTGGGCCACGCCCAGGCTGCCCTCGCTGCAATCCAGCACCACCTCGGGCATGTCCTCCGGGACCTCTTTATTCCGGAACCTGTTTATGAAGGATTCCTTTGCGGCCTCTGCGGCCCCGGAATCATGGAATCTGGCAACAATCTCAATCGCCAGTTCAAACTTGATATCCCTCGGGTTTTCTCCATCCTGAACCCTGCTACGCAAGCCCTTGATCTCGGAGAGGGGCCTAAAACTCAGCAACTCGAAGTATCGCCACATCAGCTCATCGGATACCGACATCAGCTTGCCGAACATGTCGTCCGGTGCGTCGGTAATGCCAACATAGTTCTCCATTGACTTGGACATCTTGTTAACGCCGTCCAGCCCCTCAAGCAAAGGCATGGTTAGCACCACCTGGGGTTTCTGATCGAAGGCCTGCTGCATCTGCCGACCCATGAGCAGGTTGAACTTCTGATCGGTGCCGCCAAGCTCAACGTCCGCCTCGAGCGCCACCGAGTCATAGCCCTGCACCAGCGGGTAAAGGAACTCGTGAATAGCTATGGGCTTGTTATCCGCATAGCGCTTGCTAAAGTCATCCCGCTCAAGCATTCGTGCGACCGTGCTCCGCGAGGCCAGCCGGACCAGGTCGGCCGCATCCATCTTGTCCATCCACTCGGAGTTGAAAACGATGCGGGTACGATCAGGGTCGAGGATTTTAAAAACCTGCTCTTTGTAAGTCTCTGCGTTAGCTGCAACTTCATCGGGACTCAGCGGCGGCCGGGTAGCATTCTTGCCCGACGGATCGCCGATCATGCCGGTGAAATCGCCGATCAGGAATATCGCCTCGTGGCCAAGATCCTGAAACTGGCGCAGCTTATTAATGAGTACTGTATGCCCCAGGTGCAGATCAGGTGCTGTCGGATCAAAACCTGCCTTGATGCGCAACGGTCGCCCCAGCGCCAGTTTTTCCTGCAGATCCTCGGCGACCAGTATCTCTTCGGCGCCACGCTCGATCTCGGGCAACTGTTTTTTCACCGGTTTCATTTTCACTTGAGCTTCAACGACCTTTAGCCTGGATCACGTTGCCTGGCTTCCTGACATGAGCATCCTACAAGCGCGCCAAGCATAAACAAAGGGCCACAGGGGGTCGACTGTGACCAGTTTAAGGCAACAGACCGTTGACCCGGGCAATAGAGTTTGCCGATAATTGCCGCTGTCGACGCGTACCCGAAAGCATAGACCCAAGCATCCGTTAATGGGTAAACGGACCGGGTGGAAACACCCGAATGCTGGCCGAACGGTACGCACAAGTCCGGTGTGGGCAAAAGTCAGGATCCGGACGCAAAGCTAAACTGAGGGTACTGTGGCTTCCTACCGACCCGTCATGCGTGACTACAAACCAACGCTGGCAAAACCGCAGCCGCGCGGCCGCTGGCTTTTATGGTTTGTTGCAGGCCTTGGATTACCACTGATTACTGTCGCAGTGATGCTGCCCGACCCGGGCATTAACCCGTTCTCTTCCGATCCCGAAACCGTTAGCAGCCCGGCAGCAGAAAGTGATACACCACCTCCCCTGAATCCTACCTCCGAGATCAGTATGTATGTGGCTGCGCCGGAACCGGAACCTGAGGGGCGGCGCATAGAACTCATCGTCGGGCGCGGCGACAGCCTGGACCGGTTGTTTCGAAAAAATGATCTCAGCTCAGCGGACCTCGCCCTGATAATGCGCGAAGACCTTGCCCGCAAACATCTGCGGCTGGTAAAGCCAGGTGACGAGATCGTGATCTGGCGACAGGACAACCAGATCGCCGAATTGCGGCGTGAAATTGATTTCTCGAAGTCGCTGCAAGTCCGGCGCACATCCGACGGCTTTGACGCCGGTCTTGTGGAGCACGACATCGTGGCCCAACATATCGAAGCCAGGGGCACGATTAATAGTTCGCTCTTTCTGGCCGCTGTGGAAGCCGGCGTCACTGAACGAACGATTATGAACCTTGCCGGGATTTTTGCCTGGGACATAGATTTTGTTCTGGATATACGCGAAGGCGACCAGTTTCATGTCATTGTCGAAGAGCTTTGGCGGCATGGTCAGCGCGTAGCGGAAGGCGATATCCTGGCGGCCGAGTTTGTTAATCAGGGTGAGACGTTCCAGGCTATTCGCTATCGTGACCCGGACGGCAAAGTCAGCTACTTTAGTCCCGACGGACGCAATATGCGCAAAGCATTCCTGCGTGCGCCACTCAGTTTCTCCCGCGTCAGTTCCAACTTTAACCCCAACCGGCGCCACCCCGTCCTGAACACAATCCGTGCCCACAAGGGCGTTGATTACGCCGCACCCAGGGGTACGGCTGTCAAGGCAGCCGGCGACGGTAAGGTTATTTTTCGCGGCGGTAAAGGTGGCTATGGAAATACCGTCATTCTCCAGCACGGCGGCAACATCACGACCCTTTACGCACATATGTCAAACTTCAACCGGAAAGCCCGTAACGGCAGCCGGGTAAGCCAGGGACAGACAATCGGTTATGTTGGTCAGTCAGGTCTTGCGACCGGACCGCACCTGCATTACGAGTACCGCAAGAATGGCGTGCACAAGAATCCCCGTACCGTGAACCTGCCGGATGCGTCCCCCATCAACCCGGCATTTAAAGAAGATTTTCTGCGCGTCGCACAACCACTCATCTCGGTTCTTGATGACAAAGCTGTCGAGATCAATGATTTAACGACTGCCCGCAACACACGGTAGCCGTCCAGCAAAGCGACCGGAACACGAATGGAGAAACCGGCAGAGCTTTACCTTGGTCTCATGACAGGCACCAGCCTGGATGCGGTTGATACAGTACTGGTCTCTTTCTCGCCGGACAGCTGCACGTTGCATGAAGCCCTGGAATATCCGTTCCCTACGCAACTTCGGGACCGCCTGCTGAATCTAATCGAATCACCTGACAACGTTGCACTCGATGAGCTCGGAGCCATTGAACGGGAACTCGGACTGCTCTATGCCGAGGCCGTAGAAGCTTTGCTGCAATTGTCCGGCAGGAATTCTGCCGACATTGCAGCTATCGGATGCCATGGGCAAACCATCCGGCATCGACCAGATGCTACGCCTTCCTTCACCATGCAGATCGGAGATGCGGCGACGCTGGCCAACCAGACAGGTATTACCACAGTTGCAGATTTCCGGAGTGCCGACATTGCGCTCGGTGGCCAGGGCGCGCCACTCGTTCCTCCGTTTCATCAGTGGCTGGTCGGCAGTAAATCCAACACTTCAGTGGTCGTAAATATTGGTGGCATCGCCAATATTTCAGTCTTGCTGCCGGGGCGGGAACCAGTCGGATTCGATACGGGTCCGGGCAACACGCTGCTGGACAGTTGGTGTGCGCGCCACACAAATGAACGCTTCGATAAGAATGGTGATTGGGCGGCGAGTGGCCAGTGTGTGGAAGGTCTTCTGAAATACTTGCTGGAAGATCCATATTTCGGGCTGGCCCCGCCCAAAAGCACTGGTCGCGAGTATTTCAATACGGAATGGCTCGAGAAGCGGATGACAGGTTTCGGTGATACCAAACCGGAAGATGTTCAGGCAACCCTTGCCGAACTGACAGCTGCAAGTATTTCTGCGGCAATACTCTCGCGGGCGCCGGAAGCGAAAGAAATATGGTTATGCGGCGGCGGCGCATTAAACAAAGACCTTTGCCAACGCATTGCTGCGCGGCTACCTGGTGCTTCGATACAACCAACCGACATGATTGGTCTGCCGCCGGCCTGGGTAGAAGCAGTGGCTTTTGCCTGGCTTGCCCGTGCACGACTGAACCTTGATTCAGCCGGCTCGCCAGCGGTAACAGGCGCCGAACGGCCCGGAGTACTTGGAGCGGTGCACAGACCGGGATAAGCCGCACTGAAACGACTGTCTTATGTAAGACATTTTTATACCCGGGACATTCGGCTGATATAGTGACCTATTAACTCCAGGTCGCGCGGTTTATGACATTGCGGCCCGAAGCTGACAAAGATCAGCAGGCAAAAATCGTGGATACAGCCAACCTCAATCTACCCGAGCATCTCATTAACCGTGAACTCAGTGTGCTCGAGTTCAATCGGCGTGTGCTTGCACAAGCAGAGGATGACCAAATACCTCTGCTGGAACGACTAAAGTTCCTTTGCATCATTTCGACCAACCTCGATGAGTTCTTCGAGATACGCGTAAGTGGTTTGCAACAGAGGCTGGAAGCGGGCACACCCCCCGCAGGGCCGGACTCGCTAACCCCGCAGAAAGCACTCACGGGAATAAGCGAATCGGCACAAAACCTTGTTGCCGATCAATACTACCTGCTCAATACGGAACTGATCCCCGCACTGCAGGCTGAAGGCATACACTTCGTCCAGCGATCACGTTGGTCACCGGAGCAACGTGACTGGTTACACTCGTTCTTCCAACGCGAGATAGTTCCTACACTAAGTCCCATACTGCTGGATCCTGCCCGGCCGTTCCCGCGGATACTGAATAAAAGCCTGAATTTTATCGTGGGGCTGGACGGCATACATGCGTTCGGCAAACCGGCGGAATGCGCCATTGTGCAAACGCCTCGTTTGCTACCAAGCCTCATTCACCTGCCTCCGGATCTTGCCAGCACCGGGCCGACCAAATTTGTATTCCTGTCATCGATTATTCATGCCTTTGTTGACGAACTGTTTGCAGGTATGGAAGTTACCGGTTGTTACCAATTTCGTGTTACGCGTAACAGCGACCTCTATGTTGATGAGGAAGAAGTAGACAACCTGATGCGCGCAATTGAAGGTGAACTTGCAACCAACAATTATGGTGCAGCGGTCCGACTTGAGATTGTTCATGACTGCCCTGAAAGCCTTTCAGATTTTCTGCTGGATGTTTTTGACCTGGGCGAACTTGACCTTTACCAGGTCGAAGGACCCGTCAACCTGAGCCGACTGCTCGCCGTGTACAGCATGACCCAACGTGAGAAACTGAAGTACCCGGTCTTCACGCCCGGTTTGCCCATTGTCGCCCGCGACTCGACCGACCCCTTCCGGTTAATCCGCGAGCAGGATTTACTGTTAAACCATCCTTATGAGTCATTCGGACCCGTGCTCGATTTCATCAGCCGGGCCGCACAGGATAATGATGTAGTCGCCATCAAAATGACACTCTACCGGGTCGGTAACGCCTCACCCGTCGTGGACAGGCTGGTCGCAGCCGCGCAGAGTGGCAAGGAAGTAACGGTCGTCGTCGAACTGCGGGCAAGGTTCGATGAAGCAGCGAACATCGCTTTCGCCAACCGCCTCCAGGAAGCCGGTGCCCAGGTCGTCTATGGCGTGGTGGGGTTCAAAACACACTGCAAAATGACACTTATCGTTCGCCGTGAAGGTGACAAGTTGAAACGCTACGTGCATCTCGGCACGGGCAACTACCATCCAGGCACAGCACGCTGTTATACGGACTACGGTTTACTCACCTCCGATGAGGCGCTAACCGAAGATGTGCATCACGTTTTCCTGCAGTTAACCAGCATGGCGCACACTCCGCCATTAAATAAACTCGTGCAATCACCGTTCTACCTGCATGAATTCCTGCTGAAGCTCATTGAAGACGAGATCAGTAATGCGAATTCTGGTGGCACCGGTCACATAATCGCGAAACTCAATTCTTTAGTCGAACCGGAGATCATTAACGCACTGTACAGGGCATCAGCTGCAGGTGTGATGGTTGACCTGATAGTAAGAGGTATGTGCTGCCTTCGTCCGGGGCTTCCCGGCGTGTCAGATAATATTCGGGTTAGGTCTATCGTCGGGCGTTTCCTGGAACATTCACGCGTGTATTACTTCCATGCTAACGGGGAAGAAAAAGTTTACTGCTCCAGTGCCGACTGGATGGACCGAAATGTATTCAGGCGCGTCGAGACTTGCTTCCCGATCGAAAACAAAACGCTTAAGAAGCGCGTCCTCGGCGACCTCGACCTCTACCTTGGCGACACCGCAAGTTCCTGGGAACTGTCATCAGACGGCCACTGGACCCGCCAAAGGCCGGGTGCAGGCCAATACCCGCAAAGTGCACAGGAGACTTTGCTCAATCGATTATCGGAATCAAGTTAGCCGGGAGCCTGGTCCGGGCTTTAGGCCGAGAAAGACGAACCGCAGCCACAGGTGGTTGCAGCGTTAGGATTTCTGATTATGAACTGGGCACCTTCCAGGTCTTCCTTGTAATCGATTTCCGCGCCCATCAGGTACTGGATGCTCATCGGGTCGATTAGCAGCGTGACACCCTGGTTCTCAACCTCGGTATCGCCATCCTGTAATTCTTCATCGAAAGTAAAGCCGTACTGGAACCCCGAACAACCCCCGCCCGCAATAAATACCCGCAATTTGAGATTGGGGTTCTCTTCATCGCATATTAGTGCATCGACCTTCAGGGCCGCCGCATCCGTGAAGTTGACCGGATCGTCGGTCGGGTCGTACTGGTTGGGCTCTATAGTCATCAAATGTTGCCTGGATACATATTGTGGGGTGCGATCTTACCTGAAATTGCAGGCGCCGAAGCTACTTGAGTTCGCAATATTGTCGGCCCGGCACAGATTCAGCTCCCGGCCAGGGCCTTGGTAATGGCCTCGTCGAGGCCGGCAACTTCCTCGGCATGTATTTTACAGTAGCAAATCCGGTCTGCCCGAATTTTCGCCAGGTAGCTTTCCATATTTGCCGAGTTCAATAGAACGCCGAAATCATCGGAAAGTTCCGCCGCTTCCGGTATCAGGCTTTTGGCGCCCGGGGGATTGGGCGCGTGGCGGCATTCTTAGCGGCGTACTCGTGAGTCGCGCCTGTCTTCACATATTACGGCGATACTCGCCGCCTACCTTGTACAGCGCGGCGGTGATCTGTCCGAGGGATGCAACCTTTACGGTCTCCATCAGCTCGGCAAATACATTGCCACGCTCGCGCGCTACTTTTTGAAGCCGCTCGAGCGCGGCCTCTGTTTCAGCAGAATGCAGTTCCTTGAAATGCTTCAGGGCCTCTATCTGCTGTTGTTTTTCTTCTTCTGTTGAACGCATAAGCTCAATATGATCGACACGCTCTTCCTGACCGGCCTCGGGCAGAAAAGTATTTACGCCGATAATCGGCAAGCTGCCATCGTACTTCTTGCTTTCGTAATAGATGCTCTCGTCCTGAATCTTGCTGCGTTGATACATATTGTCCATCGCACCAAGAACTCCGCCACGTTCGCTGATACTTTCAAACTCGGTATAAACTGCTTCTTCCACGAGGTCCGTTAATTCGTTGATGATGAACGAACCCTGCCAGGCGTTTTCGCAGATATTCAATCCAAGTTCCTGATTGATCACCATCTGAATTGCTACGGCACGCCGTACCGATCCTTCTGTCGGTGTCGTAATGGCCTCGTCATACGCGTTGGTGTGCAGGCTGTTGCAATTGTCGATTAACGCATATAACGCCTGGAGCGTAGTGCGAATATCGTTAAAACTGATTTCCTGGGCATGCAGACTGCGGCCCGATGTCTGGATGTGGTACTTCAACATCTGGCTACGCTCGTTAGCGCCATAATGTTCACGCATCGCACGGGCCCATATACGGCGCGCTACGCGGCCTATTACAGCGTACTCCGGATCCATACCGTTGCTAAAGAAGAAACTCAGATTCGGCGCAAAGTCATCAATCTGCAGCCCGCGCGCAAGATAATACTCGACAATAGTGAAGCCGTTGGCCAGGGTAAAAGCGAGTTGTGAAATCGGATTAGCGCCGGCTTCGGCAATGTGATAACCGCTGATTGAAACGCTGTAGAAATTTCGTATGTTGTTGTCGGTAAAGTATTGCTGCACATCTCCCATTGCTTTCATACCGAACTCAGTGGAGAAAATACAGGTATTCTGCGCCTGATCTTCCTTGAGAATATCTGCTTGAACCGTGCCGCGAACCGTACTCAACGCATCCTTTTTAATGCGCTCATAAATTTTCGGGTCCACCACCTTGTCGCCCGATATACCGAGCAGACCCAGCCCCAGCCCATCGTTCAACTCCGGCCGGTCACCGATATATGCCGGTCTCGGCCGGTCGGCAAAATATTCATCTAAACGCTTATTGGCAGCATCCCAGCCATTGCTTTCCGTCAGATACTTTTCAACCTGCTGGTCAATAACCGTATTCATAAAGAAAGCCATTACGGCCGGTGCGGGACCGTTGATGGTCATCGAAACCGACGTGGTCGGTGCACACAGGTCGAAACCTGAGTAAAGTTTCTTGGCATCGTCAACGCTCGCAATCGACACGCCGGCATTACCGACCTTACCGTATATATCCGGCCTCTCTGCAGGGTCTTCACCATAGAGCGTTACTGAATCAAAGGCGGTAGACAGGCGAACCGCGTGATGACCGGCCGCCACATAGTGAAACCGGCGATTGGTCCGTTCCGGCGTGCCTTCGCCGACAAACATACGGGTTCCCGCTTCCGCCTTGCGACGGTACGGGTAAACACCTGCCGTATAGGGATAGCCGCCTGGCAAATTCTCTTTCATGAGAAAGCGCAGCAGATCCCCCCAACCGTCAAATTTTGGTGGGGCGATCTTTGGTATCGCGTTTTGACTCAGGCTGTTTTGAAAATTGTTCCCCTTGATCACCTTGCCGCGGACCGTATAGGAGTACTGATCTGCCTGTAGTGCCCGAAAACGTTCCGGCCATCCCGTCAGCAACTTGCGTGCGACAGGGCCCAGCTGATCCAGGGCAGTGTTGTACTCACTGCGTAACAATGCGAATTTTGTGTCGTTGTCGCTAATGGCATCCGACGGATAGGGTTGCAGGTCAGCCGGCAATAACGGATCGGCAATATCCTGCAACACTCCCCGGAAACGCTGCAGACGGTTGGCGACCACACAGATCTCTTCAATTTCTATATTGATGCCACGCCCCTGTTCTGCAATTTCGGCCAGGTAGCGCTGTCGTGCGCCGGGAATCATGGCGGTTGCGCGCGGCTCCTTTTCAGTAATCTGCAGATCCAGCTTCCAGAAATCAGCATCATTCCCGGCTCGGGCAGCAAGCTGCTCGCAAAGATTGGCAAAGAGCCAGGTAATGCCCGGATCGTTAAACTGGCTCGCTATCGTCGGATAAACCGGAATATCTGCCGCCTGGGCGTCAAAATCGACATGATTACGCCGCCACTGTTTGCGCACATCGCGCAATGCGTCATCTGCACCACTCTTTTCAAACTTGTTGAGCACAATCATGTCCGCATAATCGAGCATGTCGATTTTCTCGAGCTGACTGGCAGCACCGTAATCGCTCGTCATGACGTAAACCGACAAATCCACGAGATCGACTATCTCGCTGTCGCTCTGACCGATACCAGCTGTTTCAATAATCACGAGCTGAAAGCCGAGCGACTTCATGAAGGCAATGGCATCGCCCAGCATTTCACTGGTCGCCCTGTGCCGGCGCCGGGTCGCGATTGACCGCATAAATATGTTGTCACTGCGAAGGGAATTCATGCGCATCCGGTCACCGAGCAATGCGCCGCCAGTTCGCCGTCGGGTTGGGTCCACAGCGAGCACCGCGACCCGGATGTCGGGGGAAAACTGCTGCAACAGCGACAACAGTCCGTCAGTAACGCTGCTCTTGCCGGCCCCGCCCGTGCCGGTAATGCCGACTACCGGCACCGTTCCGGCGGCAACCTGCCATTCCTTGCGCAATTGCGATAGTTGGCGATCATCCAGCAAGCCGTCTTCGATCGCGGACAACATTCCGGCTGTCAATATCGGGCTGTCTATTTCAGGCTTGGCGGTAACATCCGGCACACGTTGTGCATCTACAGCCTGGTTGACCAGGTCCCCGATCATGCCGGTCAGGCCGAGGCGCTGACCGTCGCTCGGGTGATAGATACGCTGGACGCCATACTCTTCGAGACTGGCGATTTCCTCCGGAGTTATCGTGCCGCCACCGCCTCCGAAGACCTGGATATGGCCCGCATTCTTTTGACGAAGCATATCCACCATGTAGCGGAAGTATTCGTTATGGCCGCCCTGATATGAGCTCACGGCAATCGCATCCGCATCTTCCTGAATTGCGGCCCGCACAACATCCGCCACACTGCGATTGTGGCCAAGATGGATAACCTCGGTACCATGCGTCTGGATCAGTCGCCGCATTACATTAATGGCAGCGTCATGGCCGTCAAACAGCGAGGCCGCGGTCACAAATCTGAGCGGACTCTGCTTCCCGCTTTGTGGCGATTTTTCCGCTTCAGTATCGGATACGTTTGTCACGGTTGATTATTGTATAGCAGCCTCACCGTAACCGCGCAGCCGCGTTTACGGTACTCACCCCTTACCATCAGCAAATGGCGGAAGCTATCCGCCCTGTTCTACCGCACCTTCCAGTTCTGCCTCGATGGCTTCGTCTTCTGCTTTTGCACTCGACGTGCGTGATTTCGCGGCGGCAGGTGTGGCCTCGTGGATTAATTTGCCGTTAATTTCGGCACCGGCAGAAATTTCGATGAGGTTGTAATGCACGTTGCCGACAACCTTGGCAGTCGGTCCGAGTTCGGCGCGTTCAGTAACCACGACGTCCCCTTCGACAGTACCGCTCAGCGCCAGTCGGGGAACCGAAACATTACCCTGGACACGGCCATATTCGCTGATACTCAGGTAGGCATCCGGGTCGTTGCCGCCCGCAATGCAGCCGTTAACCAATCCATCAACATGGCAGCCACCCTCAAAGCGCAGGTCACCCTCGATACGGGTGTCCTCGCCAATCAGCGTCTGTATTGCGACGGGCTTGCGCCCTTTATTACCAAACATGTTCTGTCTCCTGCGCCAACCGGTGCAGCCTCGCGCCACCAGCCCATCCGGGGGAATCTAACTGCCGGGGCCACTCTCCGGGGAGGCCCGCTACAGCCAATCTAGCCGGGTTTGACGTCCCAAACGAAGAAGTCTTCCACAGTTTTTGATGTTTTTCCCCGGGGGCGGACTATGACATGAACCCGCTCCGGGGCGAAATCCGGGGGCAGGGACAGGGCTACCTTGAGGTCCTGAAAGTAGCGAAATGAGTAGTTTAGCCGCCCGGCGGCGCCTGTAGGCGACGTGGCAAGCTCCCCGAGGCCCAGGCGGGCCGGTTCGCCGCGCTGCAGCCCTTCGACCACGATTTCCACGGATCCCGAGATCTGCCGGTCAATCCGGAAAGCCTGGGCCAGCACCAGCCGGACAGCGAATTCGTGCTCTCCGAAGCCCTGGAGGACCTCGAAATCCTGTATACGGAGTCCCGTACCGTCGTTCTCATTGACGATGCCCTTGTAGAACTCTATATCTTCCTGCTGCTCCTGGATGCGGCTCTGCAGCGCGATAAGCTCCTCCTCGACCATGCCATATGCCTCCCGGTCTATCTTGGTGGCTGTTTCGAGGACTGCGATTTTCTCCCGGGCACTTTTCAACTCAGCCTGAAGCTCGTCGTTCCGCTCATCGAATTCCCCGCGCAGGCCGATGGCTTCAATTCGATTGAAGCCGGCCCTGCTAAGTCCCAGCTCGTACATCAACCACGCACCCAACAAGACCAGTCCAACCACAAGCAGCAGCGCCATCTTGTTTTTCAACAAACTTTGATTGGTTACGACAACTTTGTTGCGGCTCATGGTCCAAATCCCGCCTGTACACAATACATAGGCTGTTCAATTAATCCGGGGCACGTTCCGGTTCAGTCAGCCAGTCATCAGGCCACCAGCGTGGCTGCGGCGGCGCATTTTCCGAGAAGAGCAGCGGAGCGAGCTCCTCAAGTGCCGTGACATACACCTGGCGCTTGAAGTAAATCACCTCTTTTACCGGTTGCCAGTAATCAACCCAACGCCAGCGATCAAACTCCGGTAAATCCGTGTTGTCGAAATGCAGCTTATTATCGGAACCAAGAAGTTTCAGTAAAAACCAGCGTTGTTTCTGGCCAACGCACAGTGGTTTGGAATCGCGACGTATAAAACGTTCGGGTAAACGATAATGCAACCATCCCGTTGTCTCGCCAAGCACTTCCACATCGTCCTTGCCAAGACCGATCTCCTCGGCGAGTTCACGGTACATAGCCTCCAGTGGTGTCTCATCAATCTGAATCCCACCCTGCGGAAACTGCCAGCCTGCCTGGCCGGCCCGACCGCCCAGCAACAGGTTGGCATCATCCCGTGTCAGGATGATGCCGACATTGCTTCGAAAACCGTTTGAGTCGTAGTGATCCATCACGAATGATTTGCCTGGTGCGCTGCCATTCTTCCACAATCCCAATTATGCTGTCACGAATCTGAAATCGCGGCGCAGTATCTTTATATCTCCGTGTTTTCCTGCATATGAACCGATATAGCCTTATCCTGATGCTGACCGTGCTCTCCGCTGTCAGCCTGCTGATCGCTTTGTCCACGGGCAGTGTCGGCACGCCCGCCGCTGTCTGGAACAGCCTGACCGGAACCGGAGACGCTACGCTGCGAGAGATCGTTCTCGACTTGCGCTTGCCGCGCGCACTTGCAGCGTTCGGAACGGGTGCAGCGCTGGCGCTTGCCGGCGCGATGATGCAGGTATTACTCCGAAATCCGCTTGCCGATCCTTACATCCTCGGCACCTCGGGAGGTGCGGCCGTTGCGGCACTGATCGGAATTATGCTGGGCGCCACCGGTTTCTTTATAGATGCGCTGGCTTTCACCGGAGCACTCGGCAGTACTCTGCTGGTATTCACGCTTGCGCAAAGTCGCACCGAACGCTCGAGCGGCCGCTTGCTGCTGACCGGTGTTGTAACCGCCGCAGGATGGGGAGCTGCGATAAGCCTGCTATTGGCGCTTGCACCGGAACGCGCGCTTCGCGGGATGCTGTTCTGGTTAATGGGTGATTTTTCTTTTGCCGGAAATCCCGCGTCGGTTTTGACCATCGCCTTTCTTGCGATGGTCATCGGAATGTTGCTGGCACCGACGCTTAACCTGCTGGCAACGGGTGAACGCCAGGCCGCACTGCTGGGCGTCGAGGTCCAACCCGTGCGAAGTGGACTCTATTTCCTGAGTTCCCTGCTCACCGCGGTCGCGGTAACAACGGCCGGAACAGTCGGTTTTGTCGGCCTGGTTATCCCACACCTGATTCGACTGGTGGGTGATGCGGATCACCGCACGGTCATGCCTTGTTCTGCGCTCGCGGGCGGTTGCCTCCTGGTAATAGCAGACACGCTGGCGCGCTCCGCGGTAGCGCCGGTCCAGTTACCGGTGGGCGCCATAACGGCGGTACTCGGTGTGCCTTTGTTCCTGGTGTTATTGCGTCGAACCGGGAGCGACCGGCACTAACGCCCGCCGTCAGACGCGGGCATCAATATACCGGCGGCCGTGCTCCATTAGTTCTACAAAAGCCGCTTCGTCATTTTCGCGAACGCTGGTAGATATTTTTTCGACCGCCGCACGCAATGCCTCGAGCGGTTCCAGGCCGTGCTTGTTCAGCGACTGGATTTCGAAATAAAGCTGTGGATTCTCTCCGGCAACTTTGGATGCAACTGCGAGTTGGGCGTCGAAGGTGGTACTTGACAAGTCTGCGAGTCGCGGCACCGCTTCGCCGCTTTCGGTCAGCACACTTACGAAGGCTATATTCAGCGCGTGTGACAATCCCAGCACGTAGGCAATCAGCCGATCATGCTCCTCAAGCGCCATTTCAGTTTGCTGAACCATGGTTGAATCGAACAGTTCACGGGACGCGCGGGTAGCGGCCGGCACGCCGGCATCCAGAAACAACACATGCTTGTCGGACAGCAGTTCTGCATCAGGCCCAAACATCGGATGCAGCGACGTAACCTGGGCGCCACTCGCAGCCAGCGCCTGCAACGCCGGAATCAATGGTGTTTTCAAAGAACCGATATCGAAGACCAAGCCACCCTGACCGCGTACCGCCATTTCTTCCATTATCTGCGCGGTGGGCTGCAAGGGTGCAGCAACGACGGTTACCGCAAAGTCGGAGCCTGCCTCGCGCCAGTCGGCAACATTGCTGAATTCGGCCACAGTGTTCTCCGGATCGGCCACCGTGATGTCATAGCCCTGCGAATCCAGAAAATTGCCAAACCAGCGCCCCATTTTTCCGCCACCACCGATAACCAGGGCTTTTAATCCGTCACCCTGCCCCTCGGCACGCACTCTTGCGCGTTCCTGTCTTGTTAAAGAAGTACGGATCAACAGCCGCATGACTTCTTCGACGATATCGGGGGCGATATCCAGTTCCGCGGCATTTGCACGTGCGCCATCGAGCACCTGTTTTTCCCGCGCGTAGTCACGGGTAGCCTGCCCCTCCGCTCGCTTTAATTCACCGACCTGCTCTACCACGGACTGTCGCTCGGCAATCAGCTCTACCAATTGCCGATCCAGCTCGTTCAGTCTTTTACGCAGATTGTTGAGGTTCATGACTATTACTATGCGCGGGTTGAAACCCACAGTTGTTTTACAGAGTCCTGTAATGCGTAGCAAGTAGAATGACGCCCGGAACTGGCCGGCTACGCATAACCCGCCCAAGTCCTTACAATAGACGAGCCGGGTTTGGCCTGGTCACAATACCAAGAAAGCGGAGAACACAATATGAAGGCGCGCGCAGCGGTTGCATGGGAAGCCGGCAAACCACTGGAAATAGAAACGGTAGACGTCGAAGGTCCGCGTGAAGGCGAAGTGCTGGTAAAGATAGTAGCCACCGGCGTTTGCCATACAGACGCGTTTACTTTGTCGGGCGCGGATCCTGAGGGGATTTTTCCGTCAATACTCGGCCACGAAGGCGGCGGGATCGTCGTGGAAACCGGCGCCGGAGTAATGAGCCTGAAGGAAGGCGACCATGTCATCCCGTTGTACACCGCAGAGTGTGGCGAGTGCAGTTTCTGTACCTCGGGCAAGACCAACCTGTGCCAGAAAGTGCGCGTGACCCAGGGACAGGGCTTGATGCCGGATAGCAGCAGCCGCTTTTCTGCAAACGGCAAGACCATTTATCACTATATGGGTACTTCAACTTTTTCGGAGTACACGATAGTTCCGGAAATATCACTGGCAAAGATTAATCCGGAAGCTCCACTCGACAAGGTTTGTCTGCTCGGTTGTGGGATTACGACCGGTATCGGTGCAGTCCTGAACACGGCAAAAGTTGAGCCGGGCGCAACCGTAGCGATATTCGGCCTGGGCGGCATCGGGCTCAGTGTTATCCAGGGAGCTATAATGGCGCAGGCAGGCCGGATCATTGTTATCGACATAAATCCGGATAAGTTCGAGATGGCGAAACAACTGGGTGCTACGGATTGCGTAAACCCTAAAGATCACTCGGTACCTATCCAGGAAGTAATCGTCGATATGACGGATGGCGGGGTGGACTATTCGTTCGAATGCGTCGGCAACGTGGGGCTCATGCGCTCGGCGCTGGAATGCTGCCATAAAGGCTGGGGCGAGTCCGTTATCATCGGTGTAGCGGGTGCCGGCCAGGAAATATCGACGCGACCGTTCCAACTGGTGACGGGTCGCGTCTGGCGCGGTACCGCTTTTGGTGGCGTAAAAGGCCGCACTGAACTCCCGGGCTATGTGGACAACTACATGGCGGGTAAAATAAAGATAGATGAAATGGTTACCCACTCGATGCCCCTTGAAGATATCAACAAGGCATTCGACCTGATGCATGAAGGCAAGAGCATTCGCTCGGTGATTCAATTCCAGGTCTGATCGCCGGCGCCGCCAGAATATAATGGAACAGCTTCCCGAACCTTTGCCGGACAACCCATTGCCGCTGCTAAACGAGTGGCTCGAACACGCGAAAACGGCAGATAATTTGCCCAACCCCGACGCGATGGCGCTCGCAACGAATAGTGAATCGGGTACCGTGTCGGCACGCATCGTACTTTGCAAGCAGCTGATAATAGAGCCGGGCTACCTGGTTTTCTATACAAATTATGAATCGCCCAAGGGCATAGACATGGACTCCGGCAGCCGTGTGGCAGGAGTCTTTCACTGGGATACGTTGAACCGCCAGGTACGTATAGAAGGAGTCGCTATACGGTCGCCGGACGACGAAAGTGACGCGTACTTCGCAGCACGCGATAAAGAAAGCCAGATCGGCGCATGGACAAGCACCCAAAGCCAGCCTTTGACAAGTCGACAGGAACTTCGGGACAAGCATGTAGCGACGGCGCGTAAACTGGCCGAGCTGCAGGAAGAGTCCAGCAAACTCGAAATCCCGCGCCCGCCATTCTGGGGCGGCTACCGGATCTGGATAGACAGCGTGGAACTGTGGTGCCGGGGGGAGGCACGGTTGCATGACCGCGGCAGCTGGACGCGGCAGCTGGAAGCATCGGACAAGGGATTTAAGGTAGGCGGCTGGTCTTGTACCCGTTTGCAGCCCTGACACTTGAATGGCCAACCGGGGTGCGATTCTGTCGAAAATATTTACAAAAAAAAGCCGTTGTGGATGTTAAACCCAGCCTATGCACTGCTTTTCCACACCTGGGTGGGACGAGTATGGCGCTCAGCATGGCTTTCAGCACCTTTTTCAGCGCCCTGGTGGGAACTTAACTGCATATCTGGCAGTTGCTTGTAGCGGGTTCCGCAAGAGATTTAGGGGCTTCCAGAGTGTCGATTTTATTTACAGGTCATGAAATTTAGCTAGAAAATACCTGAATCAGTGATTTGTAAACAATTGATTCTAGGAAATTTAGGTGAGATTGGCACGGCTTTTGCTTGTTTTACTACTGCGCACAAAAAAGGTTTCTGTGACGCCGGGCTATTTCGACATCTGAATACAGACATCGAAGCCAGAAGATACGGATCATAAGAAGAACAATAAACAATAATAAGAAGACTCGTAAACAAAAATAATAATCCACCACAGCCCATAGCGCTGTAGCAGAAACCGAATTCGCGACAACAACAATAACCCGTATACCCCCGCTTACCCAGCGGGGTTTTTTTTGCCTGCAGAAAAGTCCTTGCCCGGCAGCATTGTAATGCCTCAAGCTTGGGGTCCTCATATGCGACCTGGAAAGCATTCTCGCCATGGAAGCCAGACTTCAGTGCAATAACCTGACTGTCTCAGTCGCCAATCGGGAGCTTGTAAAAAACCTGTGTCTCGATATCGAGCCCGGATCCTTTGTGTGCGTTCTCGGTACAAATGGGGTGGGCAAAACCCTGACTCTCCACACCCTTGCCGGATTGTGGCCACCGGCTACCGGTGATGTGACGGTTTGCGGTGACTCGCTCGGTACACTGGCTCGCAAGGAAGCTGCACGGCGCCTGGGATTACTATTGCAGATTTATGAAGACGCTTTTCCTCTGTCGGTTATGGACATAGTGCTCATGGGTCGTTATCCGCGTTTGAGCCTGTGGCAGTGGCCCGATGACCGGGACCGTGAGGTCGTTCACACGGCGCTGCAAAAGTTCGACCTGGCCGGCCTTGAAGAAAGGGTTATCACGACCCTGTCGGGCGGTGAACGGGAACGTGTCGCGCTGGCAACGCTATTGGTGCAGGATCCCGTGATCTGGCTCCTGGACGAGCCAATGAACCATCTCGATCCCCATCACCAGCTCAGTGTGCTCGACATACTTAGGGAAACGGCTCACGACGGTCGCATCGTTTTCACCACCCTTCACAATCCGGCCATGGCGATGCGCTATGCCGACCATGCGCTGTTGTTATACGGGGACGGTGAATGGGAATATGGCTCAGCCGCCGAGCTCCTGGAACCCTCCCGGCTGGAGCGGCTTTACCAGACACCGTTTGACTACTACCGTAATACGCGGGGTGAACGCACGCTGCTTATGCCCGCATAGCGAGTTCTGGTAGTACGGTTATACTTGTCGCGGCTATCTCCGAATCCTGTGGATTCTACGAAATAGCTTCCGCCATTTGGCTTTCCGGGACTTGCTGTGCAAGCCCTGGAAGCCCGGCATCAGTTAAAGCCGCTCCTGCAAATATGGGTAACAGACTCAGCAAAATATATACACGCACCGGAGACGATGGTTCCACCGGCCTCGGTGACGGTACGCGCGTAAGCAAAACCAGCTCACGCGTTGAAGCCTATGGTTGTATTGATGAGCTCAACAGCACACTGGGCCTGGCCATTGCAGCAGGTATACCGGAAGAGCTGGCTGCCGTCCTAACGGATATTCAACAACAGTTATTCGACCTGGGTGGCGAGCTGTGTATGCCCGGCGGTAGTACTCTTTCCGCTGCTGACGTAGATCGTGTGGAACAGGTAATGGATCAGTTCAATGAATCCCTGCCGCCACTGAAGGATTTTATTTTGCCGGGCGGCAGCCCTGCCTCAGCAGCTTGCCACCTTGCCCGCACCGTGTGCAGGCGTGCTGAACGACGCCTGCTGACCCTTTCGCAGGCAGAAGAAATTAACAGTGAATCACTACGTTACCTGAACCGCCTGTCAGACTTGTTGTTTGTCGTAGCACGCGTTCTGAACAAGCTGGATAACGGCGAGGAAGTGTTATGGAGGGGCGGGAAACTTAAACAATCCGCTTCGGGGACTTAAGAACTACGGTTTGTTACGCGCCGTATCGAGTGCCGCGCAGATCTGTGCCACCCCTTCGATAATCCTCGGGCCCGGCCGGTTAATGACATCAGGATTGATGCTGTATAGATTCGCCCGGGTAACCGCATCTATGCTATTCCAGTCCTGCCAGCCCTGCTTCCAGCTTTCATCCTCAGGCACAACCGGCGCAATAATGACTTCCGGGTTTTCGGCGATTATGGCTTCGAGGGTAATGGAAGGCGCGAGGCCGGAAATATCGGCAAAAACATTTTCGCCACCACACATATCGATCGCGGCGCTGATCGCATGCCTGCCGGTAATCGTGAAATAGGGGTTTGCCGCGACCTGGTAGAAAACCCGCAGCATGCGCACACCCTCGTACTCCTTGCGCAGCGTCTCAAGCTGCGCACTAAATTCGTCTGCGCGCTGATCAGCAATAGAACCAGTGCCGGCCAGGTCGCCGATCGTGCGCAAATCTGCAGCGACATCATCGAGCACGGTCGCCTCCAGCTCGACAACGCGATAACCCAACTCCCGCAACCGCATGACGATCTCGGCGGGATTGCCTGACTGCCATGCGAGCACGAGGTCGGGTTGCAGAACACTAACGGCTTCATAATCGACCCGGAAGGAGTCGCCGATCCTGGGCACGCTGCGGGCCTCAAACGGATAGTCGCTGTAAGCCACGACGCCGACCAGCCGGTCGCCGGCGCCCGCCGCGTAAACCAGTTCCGTAATGTGGGGAGCGAGCGAAATGATGCGCTCGGCAGGGCCCCCGTCTCCGCGCGGCAAACCGTCACCGGGTGGCTGGCAGCCGGCAATAAGAACGATCCCTGCCGCCAACAGGATTCTTACCGCGTCAGTTGATCCAGCCATAGAGGGTCAGTACCGCGAGCGCCGGGCACCAGATCATCCAAAGAGTCCGTCGCACCAGCTTGAGGGCAATTTCTGCCCGCGTCGCAATATCATCTGCTTCCGATTCGGGCGCAGCACCCCGACCAACGAATCCCAGGCGCTGATCATCCGGACCAGGAAATAGTTCTGTCGTTGGCTCAGGTTGTTCCCGCCATCCCGCGACTGCACCATCGTAACTCCCGGCGAGCATGTAACCGGCCATGAGCAGCCGAGCCGGGATCCACGCAGCGAGACGGTGCAGAACCAGCGTGCCCCTCACCAGCGGCGGTAAATCATCGCCCCCGTTCGCAGCATGTAGCTCGCTGTGATGGATGGCCCTGCGGCGCATCAGGTCAAGCACGCGAAACATCCATGCACCTGTTGGTCCCAGTAGAAAAAACCAGAAGACGACCGCAAAAACCCTGTTATTGGCCTGTGCGTATATCGCCGCTTCGATTTCTGCGGGCGATTCCGATTCGGCACCGGCTTCCAGAAATTCCCTCGAAAGCTTGGCCATTTCCTGCTGGTCGTTATCGGAAAGAGCAATGCGGTAGTCGTTAATCTCTTCCGCCAGATCACGTGGGCCAAGGCAAAACAACAGCACAAGTACAGCAAACGCAAACAGGGGGATTTGTGCCAGCTGATCCTGAAGGCTGAACTCCATAAGCCCGATTGGCAAAATAAGCAGCAACACAATGCCAAGGGTCGCGGCCGGGGCTGCAATCTGAGAGATATTTTTCAGCTTGCTGAACGCCAGGTCGAAAACAGGATCAAGCCAGTGAAATTTGCGCAGGTGAAACAACTGCGTTAGTAGCCGCTCAACCGCCAAGCCCAGTATTAGTGCCAGAAAATTCATTCGTCAGTGGCCAGTCGTAAGTGTCGCCATTCAGGTTTCCGCTGTCAGCAATGATTCCAGAGCCTGCCAGTCAAATGCCTCGCCGGGATCCGTTTTACGCCCCGGTGCAATATCGCAGTGCCCGACTATATCCGCATTTGCCAGTGAAGCGACCGTCCGTCGCAAAGTCGCTATTAATGCGGCAAGACAATAATACTGTGCTTCCTCGTAAGGCGTTTCGTCTTCGCCTTCGAGTTCTATGCCTATCGAAAAATCATTGCATCCCGACTGTCCCGCATAGCTCGAGTCGCCCGCATGCCATGCCCGCCGGTCTACCGGCACGTATTGAACCAGCTCGCCGTCGCGGCGAACAAGAAAATGTGCCGAGACGCACAAATCAGCAATTTCCTCAAAATAGCTGTGGGCAGAAATATCGAGACAATTACTGAATAACTGGTCTATCCACGGACCGCCATAAATGCCGGGAGGCAGGGAAATTCCATGTACGACAATAAGATTAGGCATACAACCGGGTGGACGGTCATCACAATTGGGTGACTGAACCTGGCGGGCTTCAGCAATCAGGCCTGATTCAGTATCCAGCGTGAACATACAAACAAACCTGTCCATTTTGACCTGCGTTACTTTATCACCGGATACGCTTCATTGTTATGTGGCAGTTTGTCTGATTCTGCTACTTGTAGCACGATAGCCGCATGCGCAATGTACGAATCTACATCGACACGGAGCTCAACCAGAATAGTGAGGCCAAGCTTAGTGGCAATGCCGCCCATCATATTGCCCAGGTACTGCGAAAACGAGTGGGTGATCCGCTGGTACTTTTTAACGGGCAGGGTGACGAGTATGCCGCGAACATCATTGCGGTCAGCAAGAATAACGTGCAGGTGCAGGTGGGTAGCTGCAGCACCCCACCAACCGACTCCGGCCTCAACTTATCGCTGTGGCACGGACTTTGTCGCGGCGGTCGAATGGACAGCGTTATTCAGAAGGCGACCGAGTTGGGGGTCCGCTTGATACAGCCAGTACTTTGCGAACGAGGCGTTGTAAAACTTGACAATAAAAAAGGGCACAAGCGTGTCGACCACTGGCGCAGTATCGCGATCAGCGCCTGCGAGCAGTCAGGTCGTAACCTTCTTCCGGAAATTGCTCAACCGCTGCCACTAGCCAACTGCCTCAAACTGCTGGATCCCGCATGCACTGCCGTTTTGCTCGACCCCTCGGGCAAGGAAAACCTGGAGTCGGTTGTCGAGGCGGGAAAACCAACCGTTGTACTGACCGGTCCCGAAGGCGGATTCACAGTTGATGAAATTAATGCTTCCATTGATGCGGGATTCACAGCAGTCGCACTGGGGCCAAGGATCATGCGTACAGAAACAGCGCCGATAGTGGCATTAGGTCTCGTGCAATATTTTGCAGGCGACCTTGGGGCCAGCTGATTCGAATCAGGCCGGGGCTGCCGCCTCCCGCAACATCTGCTCGATCTTCTCGAGATCCGGGACCAGCGCGTGTTCCTGGATAAGGCGTACCTGGCAGATGATGGGCGAATCTGCAGGTGGTTCATAATCGGAATCGGGTTCCACCACCTCCCTGTTGAGTCTGACCATTTGCGGAAAACCTTCGGCCAACAGACCGTAGGGCTCACTCACTTCGCCCACGCTCAGGGGGTGAAACACGACGATGCGCGTACGACCGCCCGGCACCGGTGGTTCAATTCCACACATCCGCTCGAATGAAACCACGGGTATTACACGATTATTCCAGTTGGTGGTGCCCTGCAGCCAACTGGAGTCGTCCGCATTTTCTTCAGCCAACGTATAACGCACGATCTCTGCTACACAAGAGCGCGGCACAATTAACCGGTCCGCTTCCAACGGCACGATCAGGCTATAAAGTTCTTCAGAAATTACCGCCATGCGTTTTTCAAATTCCGTGCATCCATTCAGGACACAACATCGTGCTCCCGGCGTTCCTTTATCTCGTTAAAGCTATCGCCCAGTAGATTTTGCATAGCTTCCAGCATTTCATGTTCCTGGTAGGGCTTGCCCAGATAATCATTTACGCCAAGTTCAATTGCGCGTGCGCGATGTTTCTCACCCGCACGCGATGTCACCATGATGATTGGCAAATCTGCAGTTTCCGGGTTGTTGCGCACGTGGCCCGCAAATTCATATCCGTCCATGCGAGGCATTTCTACGTCGAGGAAAACTATATCGGGAATATGATCCTGCAGCACCTCCAGTGCTTCTATCCCGTCTTTCGCGGTAAGGACATGCATTCCGATCCTTTCCAGCAGGCGCTGGGTTACCCGTCGCATGGTTATTGAATCGTCGACGACGAGTGCCAGGGCAGGCAGGTCTTCTTCTTCCACCCTGGCCGGCTTTTCGGGCACAACTTCCACGACAGCGGATCGCACGAGTGCGCCAGCATCGAGGATAACCACGATTCGGCCATCCCCGAGAATCGTCGCGCCGGCAAGACCGCGTATGGTTGAGAGTTGCGAGCCAATCGGCTTTACAACAATTTCTCTGCTGTCGGCGGCCTCGTCGCTTATCAGGGCCGTCGAACTCTCGCCCGCCTCAACAAGAATGAGCGTAACCTGATCGTCATCCGGATTCAGTCGCGCTGTACCGAGGCCAAGGTAAAGACCCATATACTGTATCCGGTAGTTCCGATCCCCGTATTCGACCATCGGGTCCGGTTCAGCCATATGTTCTTCAAATTCCTTGCGCCCGATCCGCACGACACCTTCAACTGTTGGCAGAGGCAAAGCAAAGGTTTCGCCACCCGCTTTGACGATAAACGCCTGGGTGATGGCCAGGGTGTAAGGCAGCCGCACCGTGAAAGTGCTTCCCTTGCCTGCCTCCGAGTGCATCGCCAGCGTACCGCCCAGCTTCGCGATTTCGCTAACAACCACGTCCATGCCGATGCCACGTCCGGCAGACTGGGTCAGCTTGTCGGCTGTGCTGAGTCCTATATGGAGAATCAGCTGCATGACCTCTTCATCGGTCAGCTCCTGATCCGGTTTGATCAGCCCCTGCTCTGCAGCCTTGGCACGAATGTCATCAAGATTAACGCCCGCGCCATCATCGGAAATCTCGATTAAAACCTGTGAACCCTCACGCCCGAACCGGATGGTAATAACCGCGTCAGCCGGCTTACCGGCTTTCTTGCGAACTTTCGGATCCTCAACGCCGTGAATAATTGCGTTACGAAGCATATGCTCGAAGGGCGGCAGCATTTTCTCCATAACCTGGCGATCAAGTTCGCCTGCACTGCCCTCCACCCTGAGTTCAACCTGCTTGCCACTCTCGACAGCCTGTTGACGCACGAGTCGCGAAAGCCGCGGCACGTGCTGGTCGAACGGCACCATACGGGTGCGCATCAGGCTGTCCTGCATTTCCGATGTCGTGCGCGCCTGCTGCGACAGAATCGATTCAGTATCGGCCGCAATGTTTTGCAGCAAATCCTTGATGCTGCTGACGTCGCTCGCCGTCTCTGTAAGACCGCGCGACAATTGCTGAATCGTCGAATAGCGATCGAGCTCCAGCGGATCAAAATCCTCGTCGTCGGTGTTTATGTCGCCCTGGTGCCGAAACAGAATCTGCGCTTCAGTTTCCGTATCCAGATTACGAAGCTGCTGTTGCAGGCGCCGCACAGTAGTGCCGAGTTCATCAAGATTGAACTGAATGGAATTCAGTTGCTGGTTAAGACGTGAATGAAAAATACTGATCTCGCCGGCATTATTGAGGAGATTCTCGAGCATGGCCGAATCGACGCGGGCTATCTCCCGACGGGGAGCACGCTCCGGAGCCTGCTCTGCTGTCAGTGCCTTCATGTCTTCCGGCAGTAGCGTGAGCTCCCTCGGCCCGGCATCGCGGGTCAACTCGCGTGCAAGTTCACCAAGTCCCTCGGGTTCGGGTACGCTAAGAGCGCGGGTATCTTCAATCGAATCTTGGTCTATATCTTCTTCGGCAAGCGGTTTATCTTCTTCAGAGATAACCGGCATCATCATGGTCGCTTCCACAACGCTCATCAGGCGTCCCACCAGTTTGTCGCCCGGAGGCTCTACCAAACCACCCGGAACCTGCTCACGCATCCGATGCAATTCGTCAATACTGGCCTGCAAAAGACCATAAGCGGATTCGTCCAGACCCATACCGCCCTGGTTGATGCGAATCAGCAGGCTTTCGAGTTCATGGCTGAAATCGCCCATGACGACGATTCCCGCCATTCGCGCGCCGCCTTTCAGTGTGTGCAAATGACGCTGGAGCTCGGCAAGTGGTGCCGAATTTTTGCTGTTTTCTGCCAGGCCGGCAAGCGCGACATCTGCCGCTTCCAGAATCTCACCCGCTTCTTCTATAAAGATTGCGGCAATCTCTGCGTCGAACACCGGAACTTGCGCTGTCCCCTCGTCAGCGTCCCCGGTTGCCTCCGCAAGTTCTTCAGCGGACTGGGTAAATGAACCAACCTCGATTGTTTTATCGAGGTCTATGCCCGGACCGGGGGCTTCAAGCGTCGGCGATTCACCCTGGGCCTCTTTCTCTTCCTTTTCAGCGGCAAGACGCTCCACCATCTCTAACAGATCAGACTGCACCTGCTCTGTATCCGGGCTTTCGCTGGCGGGATCTGCCAGATGCACGATAATCGCCTCGACAGCATTGGTAGCGTCCTCACACAGTGAATGGTCGGCGGCACTGAGCCCGGTGCCTTGCCGATACAACTGTTCCACCAGCTGGTAGAGCGGGTCGGTAATTACGGCAGCAGTCTGGGCGTCCGCCATCGTGACACTGCCCTGCAACGTGTGGCATGCCCGGTGCATGGCTTCCGTAACCATGAAAGGTTCGTCGCCGGGCCGACAGCTGCCAAGGAACTTGCGAATCGCGGCAAGATGAGTCGCAGTTTCACGGGTCAGTATGTCGAGCAGTACCGGATCCATGCCGGTAGGCTCTTCCGCCGCGACTAGGGTTGCCTCGAAATCCAGCTCTTCGGGTTTTATAAGGGTTAGCTCTGCAGTATCTTCCGCCGGGGCCGCCACTCCAGCATATCGCTCCGCAATTCCTCCTGCTGCAAAACTTCCGGCATCATTTGTAATCGCTTCAAGATCCGCGGTTGGATCCGTGCCTATCTCCAGTTGCTCGAGGAGTTGCGGCAGGGCTTCGACAGCATCGCCGACAAACGCAATTAGTCCAGGGCTTACTTCAACTGTCTTATTGATCACCCGGTTGAGTATGTCCTCCATGCTCCACGAGTATTCCCCGATCTGCTCCGCGCCAACCATCCGCCCGCTGCCCTTCAGGGTATGGAATGAACGGCGCAAAGTGATCAGTGCTTCTTCGTCGGCCTGATTTTCTACCCAGACAGGATAGTGTCTGCTAATCGCCGCTATTTCTTCGCGGGCTTCTTCGATAAAGGTTTCGAGCAGCTCCGGATCCGGTAGAGCGGTGCCGGTTTGCAGGACCGGCACTTCGATAATGCTCGTCTTTTCAATGTCAGTCACATCGGCTGCAATTCCGGCCAGTGCATCGGGATCAATTTTCAGGGTAGTTGTATGAGAGTGCGGCTCTTCGCTCTCGGTTATCGCGAGCGGAACCGATTCCTCGATTACGTCCAGGCAACGTTCTGCATTGTCCAGCATGTATACCGGTTCCTTACGACCGGTCTGCAGGGTTTCCATGTAGTACTCAAGGCTAACGAACGCGTCGGCCAGTCTGTTCAGATAGGCGGGCTCACGTGCAACCGATTCGTTTTCGACACATTTGCGGATTGCAACACCGATGCGGCCAAGCGTATCCACAGCCCTGGTTTTGCCCAGCATAATCAGGCCGGCACTGATGCCCCTGAACTGGTCGGCAAGACTGTCGACCATCTCCATATCTGCCGAGTTGGCCAGGGTCTGGGTTATCGTTTCCTTGATGCGCGTGAGATTAACAATGCATTCACGCATGACTGCTTCAGTTACCTGGTTGAACTCTGCATCGCGCGGTTCCTCGCCTTCTTCATCGCTGTAGACGAGGTTCAGCAGTTCTGTGTCCAGTCGTTGCTCTACGTCGAGCAGTGCGGCCGCGAACGTAATCAGATCCTGTTCGTCTACATCGACTTCCGCTGCAACAAGCTTTGCCAGTTCCTCACTGCGTTGCTGTACAGCTTCGCGCAACGGGCCGAGGCCAAGCACGCCCATGGTGTCGCCAATCTTGCGCAGCAATCCGACCTGCCCTTCCAGGTCCGTGGAATCTTTCATGCCGGTGCGCACATAAATATCCAGCACGTCTTTCGCGTGGCCCAGATCTTCACGAATCGCGTTAGCGACGGTCTTCATCAGTCGGGCGCTGGGAGCAGACAGGTGTTCGCGAAGTTCTTCGACCTGCTCGTCGCCGGGAGCCGCGTCGGACAGGTTAAAGGCGGAACGAATTGCGTCACAGCGTTTGCCGCCAGAGCGCGACCTGGCTACGTAGTAAAGCAGGTTATTGACCAGATCTGTCGGAAGGTTTGTGGCAAAATCTTCTTCACCATTTTCCTGCAAACGTTTGATCTCACGGTCCGCTTGGCCGATGAGTCGCTTGAGCGCAATGCTCGCTTCCAGGCCTTTGTCGATCAAAGCCTCCAGCACTCCACCGACTACCCACCAGAGCTGATGCACTTCTTCTGATTGGGCTGCCCGCTCCAATCGATCGGCTACCGCGACCATGCGCTGCAGGTCCACTTCGCTTTCACTGTTTTTGATCCAGCCAAGCAGGCCCAACTGAAACTGCGGCCTTGCCTTCGCCAGCAGGGACATGATGTCCTCGCCGCTTGAGTCACGCTCGGGCGCCTTTTCTTCACTGCGGGTCGGCGGTTCAAGATTCAGTAATAAAAGTGTGCTCTCGGACAGCAGCGGGTTGCCACGAGCAGCGCGCAGATCATTGAGAAGCGGCAACAAAACAAGCGGAATATCGCGACCGCCGCCCATGATCCTTTCAACGTAGGCGGGCAATTGCACCATTGCGCGGCTGAGGGCTTCGATGCCCTCATCTATCCATTGTTCTTTTTGCTTACCTTCTGCAAGAGACTGGCAGGTTAATTCCATCTCCTCCGCGAGCAGGCTGGCACCATAAACCTCGGCCAACTGCAGGGCTCCGCGTGCGCTATGCAAAAGCGCCACGCACTTATCAAGCCCGTCTGCACCCGAGTCACCGTCGGCAAAACCCTCGAGGGCAATGTGCGCATCGTGGAGCGTAGCAGCTACCTGCTCGCCTACCAGGTGGAATGATTCGGATCGCGCCGTCGTACTCATCAGAATCGCCTAAGCCTCTTCAGGCCATGCTCTGGTCTGCAAATACACCAGATGAATCTTTCTTGGCGTCGTTGTCATCGGGCTCATTGTCCTGAGGACCGTCATCAGATCCATCACCCAACTCTGCCTCCCCGGTTTCATCCTGCGCTTTACTACCTTCCCCGCCCGGAAGTATGAAACCTGACACAGATTCGCGTAAATCAGACGCGAGTGGTGACAGCTTGCTGATAAAGTTACGGGTCGTGGCAGCACTGGCGTCAGTTTCACCACTAATCTCCCGCAGCTTCTGGACACTTTCAAGCACGGTTTTCGCCGAACCGGCCTGTTCACGTGCGGAACCAAAGATATTCTGCACGAGCATGGCGATCTGGTTTGATACCTGTTCAATTTCTTCCAGCGCCGCACCTGCATTCTCAGCGAGCAATGCACCCCCGACAACATCGGTCGTACTGCGCTCCATCGAAACGACGGCTTCGTTGGTGTCGGACTGGATTGTGCTGACCAGCACTTCTATCTGTTTGGTTGCATTGGCCGACCGCTCGGCCAAACGCTGAACCTCGTCGGCAACAACCGCGAACCCGCGCCCGGCTTCGCCGGCCATGGATGCCTGTATGGATGCGTTCAGTGCAAGGATATTCGTCTGGTCGGCAATATCATTAATGAGTTCCACGATATCGCCGATTTCCTGCGAACTTTCACCGAGGCGCTTGATACGTTTCGACGTATCCTGGATCGTCTCACGAATGGTATTCATGCCTTCGATGGTCCGCCGGACAGCGTCGCCACCCTTGTGCGCGATATCAACCGAATGCCTCGCGACATCCGACGAACGCTCTGCGTTACCGGATACCTCGTCAATGGACGCCGCCATTTGCTGCACGACCTCGGAAGCATGTTTGACCTGGCGCGACTGCGCTTCACTGGCAGCTTCCAGTGCGTGTGCACTTGTTTCCGTTTGCTTGGTCGCGTCGCCAACGAGGATTGCACCCTCATTGATTGTCACAACGAGATCACGCAAAGCCTCGATCGCGAAGTTGATCGAATCTGCAATAGCGCCGGTAATGTCGTCACCCACGGTTGCCTGTACCGTGAGGTCGCCGTCGGCAAGGCTTCCGAGTTCATCCAGCAACTGCAGAATCGCCTGCTGATCACTCTCGGTCTGGTGGGCGAGTATGTCGGTCTTGCGCCGCTGCCTTGAATTCTTCAGCCACACGGCCAGCATCACCAGGCCAACAAAGGCTGCTGCACCAAGCAAAGCGAACAGACGCATCAGCTCTGCATCTATTCCGGGGCGCAGTGTCGGATCACCGAAAACAGCCCGGTCCGCTTCCATCGCCAGCACGAGTTCGTCAAGCATTGTGCTCGCATCACGCACGGGAGCGAGGCGGTCGGACAAACTCAGGCTGTCCTTTACCACACCGCCTAACTGGCCCGCCCTGCGACTCAGGCTTGCTACCGCTTCCTCCGTTTCAGGACCTGTTACAGCAACGATACCCAGCTGCCGGTCACCTGCCCGTATGCCGCGTACGATCTGTTGCAATTCCATTTCATTGTCGAGGAGACGGCGATTCAAATCGCTGTCACCGGTGATCATGTTCTTACTCAGCGTAGCGAGTGAATCGCCCAACAACCGTAAACGCTCCAGGTGCGCAATGATGACAGGCTGCCTCTGGATCGACAGTTCACCCTGCAACTTGTAGACCGCATCTGTGAACCTGGGCGTCAATTCGTCGAGCCGCGCGACGGCTTCGTTCAACGCCCGAATGTCACCAATGCTTTCGACTATCGTAGTTACACTCGAGCGTACTCTCCCCAGATCCGCGCGTTGCGCATCCGTCAAGCCCGCAGTTTTAATATCGCCAAGTAATTCACTGGTTCGCTCCAGCGCGTCCAGGCTGGCTTCATCGCCTTCAATAGCCATGCGGGCCTGCAGACTGGCTGCCTGTGAATTAACCAGGCTTTCCATAGCTGCCGGCCTACCCGCAGGGCCAAATGTCATGGAATAAAGCCACCACGCGGTTACCCCCAGCGTAATCAGGAGCAAAGCGGCCAGGGCGGGCATGTACCGTGCTTCATTCGAACTACCAGCCATTTCTATGCCCTCCCCATGCTTTCATATGCAGCCTTGCCGATCTGCATCAGGCGGCCGCATTTTGAAACTCGCGTGTGTCGAGCAGTTTGCCCAGGCTCAATACCGGCCAGATGTCTGCGCCTCGTATGCATGCGCCTGCCAGGTAACGCTCGCAACGCAATTCCGTCTCCGGTGCAGTCTCCGTAAATTCATTTTCGATAAAACGCCGAAAACCAAACACTTCATCAACAATAATGCCCACCGGCATTTCAGGGTTGTCAGCAACCAGCACCCGGGCTGTGCGTACACCCTTACTGGTCCCCGCCCCAAGAAAGGTACGCAAGTCCACGACCGGCAATAACTGGCCGCGCAGATTGGCGAGGCCGGCAATCCAGTTTTTCGCGCCCGGCACCCTGGTCAAACTTGCCGGCATCATCATGACCTCGCGAACTTCTGTGCGGGAGACCAGCAACCGGTCCGTGCCCAGCCGACAGCCGATACCGACCCACTCCTGTGCTTCGACATCGAGTGAGGCACCGCCGGCAAGCGCCGCGCGACTCCTGCGCTCCATTTCGCGCAGCAATTCAAACGGCTCATCTTTTAAATCCTGCAAATAACTTACGGATTCGGCATTCATGCGTTCAGCGCAGCCTCGACTGCTGCAATCAGATCGCTCGTTTCGACCGGCTTAACCAGGTACTGGCTGGCCCCTTGCCTCAAACCCCAGATTCGGTCGGTCTCCTGGCTCTTGGCACTGACAATAACGACCGGAATTTGCTTGGTAGACGGATTCCCCGAAAGTTTGCGCGTCGCCTGAAATCCGTTCATGCCGGGCATAACCACATCCATAACAATGACTTCCGGCTGGACCTGTTCCGCTGTTGCAATGGCCTCTTCGCCGTCACTGGCTACAACGGTGTCATAGCCGTGCCGCTCCAATGCCTTACAGAACACGTGCTGTTCCGTTGGAGAATCATCAACAATGAGTACAAGTGTCATCTTTCCTGCCGCTTCAGGCTGTTCGAACCACTTGCTCGGCGATCGCACCGAGCAACTCGTCGCGCGTAAACGGTTTGGTCAGATACTGTTCCGACCCTACGATCCGGCCGCGCGCCCTATCAAACAGGCCGTCCTTGCTGGACAACATGATCACAGGGGTATCACGGAAACTAGAATTGTGCTTGATCAGCGAACAGGTCTGATAACCATCCAACCGTGGCATCATGATGTCGACAAAAATCAGATCCGGGTGGTGGTCAGCGATCTTGGACAATGCGTCAAAACCGTCCATCGCGGTGAAAACGGTACACCCCTCTTTCGCGAGTAAGGTCTCGGCGGTTCGCCGAATCGTTTTACTATCGTCGATTACAAGGATTTTGAGCCCTTGCAAATCAGGTGCCGAATCTTCCACCACACGCGACTCCTGCGGGCTTAACCAGCGTTACACAAGCCCTGAACGCTTATTAACATAATGACTAATGCGCATCTACGGGATGACATCCACTCGGACGGGCGCCCTGGCGATACTGCGGACACAGGCCGGAATTCCAGCTGCTCACCACCGTATTGAATACACCGAAAGCTTTCACCCGTCTGCGGCTCACAGGGCATAACCCATACCCGGACACGCGCAACAGCGTTGATAATACCCGTGCAAGGCTGATATTTCAGCAACTCTGGGCCAGAATAGGCGTTCTGAAAGCGCTTTGCCGCCCGGGAGAGAAATTCATGCACAGCATCCGCACCGGCGTCGTTATGGATCCGATTGCCGGTATTGCGCCCGCAAAAGACAGCACCCTGGCAATGCTTCTGGAAGCGCAGGCCAGGGGTCACGAACTCATCCTGTTCGAGCTCGGAGGCCTGTTCATCAGCAATGGTGAGGCTTTCGGTCGCGGCCGGCCGGTAACCGTCAGGGATGACGCACGTGACTGGTACAGCCTCGGTGATATCCGGGACACATCGCTGACAGATCTTGACCTGATCCTGATGCGCAAAGACCCGCCGTTCAATATGGAGTACGTGTATTCCACCTATATCCTGGAACGGGCTGAGCTGGGCGGGGTGCTGGTTGTCAATCGCCCCGCCAGTCTGCGCGATATAAACGAAAAGGCCTTTACAGCCTGGTTCCCGCAGTGCTGTCCCGAGACGCTGGTTACCCGAAGCATGAATGACCTCCGTGCCTTTCGTGATAAACACCGGAAAATAGTGGTGAAACCGCTGGACGGCATGGGTGGAAAATCCATATTCGTGGTAGAGCACACCGACAACAATGCGAACGTGATATTCGAAACCCTGACAGACGACGGGGCGCGCTATGCGATGGCGCAGCGCTTTGTTCCCGAAATCACAGCAGGTGACAAGCGGATCATCCTGATCAATGGCGAAGCACCCGCGTACGCGCTTGCCAGGGTGCCCGGCAAGGACGATAACCGCGGGAATCTCGTCATGGGCGCCCAGGGCGAAATCCGTGAGCTCTCCGACCGCGATCGCTGGATATGTACCCAGGTCGGGCCTGAGCTCAGCCGTCGCGGCGTATTGTTCGCCGGCCTGGACGTGATCGGCGACTTCCTGACCGAGGTAAACGTGACCAGCCCGACCGGGATACGCGAGATCGCGAAGCTGTCCGGAGTCGATCTGGCGGCCGGGTTATTCGATAGCATCGAAAAAGAGTTGTCGGCACGGAGTGCCGCCGCCTGATAGCTTCCATGGTTGATATTCGGCCACAGCAGGCTAAAGATCTTGAAGCGATTGCCCGCATCAATGCGGACGCATTTGCGGAGCATGGCGGTACCGGGTCCTTTGACCGGTTTCGTGAAGAGCGTACCGATATCATCTCGCTCGTTGCAGAAAGCGAAGGACAGCTACTCGGCCATGTTCTGTTCAGCCCCGTTGTGCTGGATACGCCCGACGGCCCCGTGAACGGTATGGGGCTGGGCCAGCTCGCCGTTGATCCCGTGCATCAGAACCAGGGCATAGGAACGAAGCTGTCCGAGGCCGGGCTCGAAAAGCTTCGCGATACGGACTGCCCGTTTGTTATTGTTATCGGACATGCAAAGTACTATCCGCGGTTCGGTTTTGAGAAAGGCGTTACAAACAATTTTGTTTGCCAGTGGGAAGGCATTCCGGATAATTCTTTCATGGTGCTGTTCCTCGACGAAAGCAGGCGTTTGGAACTGGCAGGCACTGCCCGTTTCGACGGGTTATAGCGCGGGTACTCACCACGTGAATTACTGATGGCTGTCGTACCGTATTCATTGGAGTCACGCCCCGACAATCTTTCCACAATGCTGTTTGTGGCGGCGCTGTTTCATGGCGTGCTGATACTTGGCATAAGTTTTACTGCGGGCGGGCCGCCGGAGGCATCGGCGGACGCGGAATCGATGGAAGTTGTGCTCCTGACACGAGACTATGAGAAGCGGCCTGACAGTCAGGATGCCGAATACCTGGCGCAACAGAACCTGGCCGGCGCGGGTAATACAGGGGAAGACGAAGCCTTAAGGGTGGCCTACAGCCGCGACGCCAGCCCGGTAATGCCGGGCCCCGAACAGGATGGTCAGGACAGCATCAAGAGCGACGTGGCCGATGAATCGGCAGGGCAGCATATATTGTATGCGCGGGCCCAGGATGCGGGTGTCATGTCAGACAACCAGGCAGAACAGGTAACCGAGCAACTGACGCTCAGAACCGGGATGCCGGGAACGGCCAACAGTATCGAGATACTGGCCGCGCCCGACACCGAAACGGTGCTCAAGGGAGCCGAACCGCGGCAACTCGTAATCAGTGCCAGCATGCGCGAATCGAGAATTTCGGCTTATCTGGACAGCTGGAAGCGCCGGGTCGAGAGAGTAGGAACCATGAATTTCCCGCGTAAGGCCATCAATCAGCCGGGTACGCATAATCCGGTTGTCGAAGTCACGGTGAGCGCCGATGGCTCACTTAAAGAAGTCATTATCCTCGCCGGATCCGGCAACCGGGAACTGGATATGGCAGCGGCCAATATTCTCAAAATGGCTTCACCTTTCGACCCGTTTCCTGAATACCTGCAAAATGATTATGATGTCCTGAAATTCTCATACGAGTGGCAGTTCACCCGCAGCAGGGTTGGCCGGGTAACGGTTCCATGAGCATCGGGGACACCGGAACCCCTGGCATCGGCGGCTGTCAAAGGATGAGGGCAATCTGAAATGAATAGTACTCAAACACTCGCAGGACAACTACTGGTCGCTATGCCAGGTATGGCCGATCCAAATTTTCGCCAATCGGTTACTTATATCTGTGAGCACAGCAACAGCGGAGCACTGGGGCTGGTGATTAATCAGCCACTCGACATGGTCGTTAGCGAGGTGCTGGAACAACTGGAAATGCGGCCATCGAATGAAGCGTTACTGACGCAGCCAGTTTTGCGTGGTGGGCCTGTGCAGACAGAACGCGGTTTTGTACTCCATGAATCATCACATGACTGGGACGCGACGACCGAAGTCAGCCAGTCCATCTTTGTTACGACGTCGCGAGATATTCTTTCCGATCTTGCATCGGGCAAAGGGCCCGAGCGAATGCAGATCGCGCTGGGCTATTCCGGCTGGGATGCGGGTCAACTCGAGGCCGAAATCTGCCAGAATGCCTGGCTCACGGTTCCTGCTACTGCAGCGATTGTGTTTGAAACACCATTTGAGCAACGCTGGCAGGCTGCGGCAGGCTCTATCGGTATAGACCTGGCGACAATAACTCCCCAGGCCGGTCACGCCTGAGCGGAACATCATTTGAATCACAGCCCGGAAAATCAGCCCCGGAGCCTGCTGGCGCTTGATTTCGGCCTGCGGCGTATCGGCATCGCCAGCGGCTCATGCATCACGGACACGGCTTCCGCACTGGTGACGCTGGAGGCCCGGGACGGTAAGCCCAACTGGGACAAGCTCGATAAGCTGGTTCGGGAGTGGAACCCCGACATTTTACTGCTTGGGCTGCCAACCAGCACATCGGGCGAAGACACTGAAATGACTGCAACGGTACGGAATTTCGCTGACTCACTGAAATCCCGCTATGAAATCCCGGTCGAGTTCGTCGATGAGCGGTATACTTCGGTCGAAGCGGAAGCGCTGCTGAAAGAACAGCGCCGTCTTGGCATAAAATCCCGGCGAGTACAGAAAGCAGATATAGATAGCCTCGCGGCCCGCTTAATCGCCGAAAGCTGGATGCGCGAAAACAAAAGCAGGCCCTGAACCACTGAATGAGCACTGACACAACGTCTTCTTCCCAGTTGACAGAAAACGGGAAGCTCCGTCACCTTATCCGGATCGCCGGATTAAGTCGGGATTTTATTTCCCGGTTGCTCGACAAAGCAGAGTCCTACCAGGTTCCCGTCGGCAAACCGCCGGCCAGAGATACCGTGCTCAAGGGCCATACTGTTGCAAATCTATTTTTCGAACCGAGTACGCGCACACGCGCATCATTCGAACTGGCAGCCAAACGCCTCAGTGCCGACGTGCTGAATCTTGATGTCAACATGTCATCGAGAATCAAGGGCGAGAGCCTGCTCGACACGATTTACACATTACAAGCCATGCAGTGCGACATTTTCGTAGTTCGCGATGCGAGCGCGGGTATTCCGGACTTCATTACCACTAACGTGCAGCCGAACGTGAGTGTTTTAAATGCCGGTGAAGCAGATGTATCACATCCGACCCAGGGGCTGCTTGACCTGCTTACGATACGCCAGAACAAGCAGGCCCTTGATGGTCTTGTGGTCACAGTTGTCGGTGATATTGCACATTCGCGGGTCGCGCGATCCCTTTCCGAGGGTCTGGGCATAATGGGCAATAACGAGCTAAGGCTGGTAGCGCCAAAGGGGCTGGACCCGGACCCCGACTTATATCCGGGGGCTATTATCGGTAACGATATCGATAAAGCGATAAAGGGCGCTGATGTCATCATGGCGCTGCGCATCCAGCGCGAACGCATTAAAGAAAAGTCCAGCCTGATGACCAACCACGAGTACCTGCAAAAATACGGACTGACCGAAGCCCGTCTCGATAAAGCCAAACCCGATGCGATTGTTATGCATCCCGGCCCGATGAATCGGGATGTAGAAATCGCCGGTCCGGTCGCTGACGGCCCCAGGTCGGTTATTACCCAGCAGGTCAACAACGGTCTCACGGTCCGGATGGCGGTGCTGGCCGCAGTCATGGAAGCTCGCACCACATGACCAAAGCCCACCGCGACACAATTTTCGTCGAGGAAGCCCGCGTCATCGCACACCAATCATTTCCGGCGGAGCAGTTTGTACTGCGGGTCACGGCACCCGAGTGCGCACAGCGCGCAACCGCGGGCAGTTTTGCACATATACGTTGCGACGCTGACATACCGATGCGTCGACCGCTGTCGATCATGCGGACGGATCCGAAAACGGGGGTGGTGGAGTTCCTCTACAAGATAGTTGGCAACGGTTTGCGGGCGCTGAGTAATGCCGGCCCCGGCGATATGCTCAGCATCATGGGGCCGATCGGTAACGGTTTCGACCCGGATGATTCAAAGCCAAACAAACTGATGATCGGCGGCGGTGTCGGTATTCCGCCGATGGTATTCCTGGCCGAGCAACTGGCTAAAAGCCGGGGCGGTGACGGCCAACTGGTACTCATGGGTTCGGAAGTGCCCTTCCCCTTTGAGCAGGTGAAATCAGCATTACCGGTCAATGGAATATCCCCTGATGCGACCGACACGATGCCTGCTATCGAGGAACTCGGGGTGCCGGCCAGGCTGGCAAGTCTGCAGGGATATGCAGGTTGCTACGAGGGCTACGTTACGGACCTTGCACGTGACTGGCTCAGCTCACTTGGCAGGGACGGCATCGCACAGGTCGAAATGTTCGCTTGCGGACCAGAGCCGATGCTCGAAGCGGCTGCGGCAATCGCTGCCGAATTCAGCGTGTCCTGCCAGCTATGCCTCGAAGAGTTTATGGCTTGCGCGGCGGGTGGCTGTGCGGGCTGCACGGTGCAGGTGCACGGTGACGAAGGAATTGCCATGAAGCGCGTCTGTGTTGATGGTCCGGTGTTCCCGGCCACAGCGATTTATCCCTGACTATAGGACGGCGGGAAAGCCGTTAGCTGAAGTGGATGCTGGCTTCGAGGTTGGTGCGTGAATCCGCGTTGGCAAGCGCTTCGTCCATGCCGATCTTGCCCTGCTTGTAAAGTTCGAGTAGCGCGGAATCGAAATTCTGCATACCCTGTTCCGAACTCTGTGCAAATGCTTCCTTGACCTGGGTGATTTCGCCACGGTTGATCAATTCAGCTACATGCGGCGTATTCAACATGACCTCAACAGCAGCAACACGTTTTCCCTCGGTGCTGCGAACCAGGCGCTGCGAAATGATGGCACGCAGGTACTGGGAGAGATCCATAAAAATCTGCCGATGCTGGTCCTGCGGAAACATATTAATAATCCGGTCCAGTGTTTCGGGCGAGTTGTTGCCGTGCAGGGTCGTGATAACCAGGTGGCCGGTACCGGCAAGGTTCAGCGAGGCTTCCATGGCCTCGCGGTCACGAATCTCGCCAACGAAAATCACATCAGGTGCTTCGCGCATCGCACTTTTTAGCGCCCGCGCATAACTCCTGGTATCGATGCCGATTTCGCGCTGGTTGATGATCGAACGCTTGTTCGGGTGCAGGAACTCAATCGGGTCTTCAATTGTAATGATGTGCGATGAGGTCCGCTCGTTACGGTAGTTGAGCATACCTGCCAGCGTCGTCGACTTACCGCAGCCCGTTGCGCCAACCATCATGATCAGGCCGCGCCGGAACATGACCAGTTCCTTGAGTATAGGCGGCATGAATAGTTCATCGAGGTCGGGTAAATCGGCACTTATATAGCGCAACACCATCCCGAGGTTGCCCCGCTGGTGAAAAATATTGATCCGGAAGCGGCCCAGTTTGGGCTTGGAGATTGCGAAGTCGATTTCCAGCTCGCGGCCAAGTTCTTCGAGTTGGTCTTCATCCATGAGTTCCATGGCCGCCTGCTTGACCATCTTGGGCGTCAGTTCGAGGTTGTTGACCGGCATGATTTTGCCGTCAATCTTGATCTTTACGGGCGCGAAACAGGTGAAGAAGAGGTCTGATGCCCGCTTCTCCACCATCAATTTGAACAAGGGTTGTACGTTCATCATTATCGTTCCCTGTAACCCCGTGTGCCTGGTAACCTGATAGATGCGCTAAACACCAATGGTTTCGCCCTGATCTTCCTCTACCAGGCCAAGGTCTTCGTCGATAGCATTCGGATCGTTCTCTACACGCTTGCTTTCCAGCTTGATACGTAAGCGCACCTCGTTTCTGGAGTCGGCGTTGCGTATCGCTTCTTCGTAACTGATATGCCCGGCCTCGAACAGGTCGAACAAAGCCTGGTCGAACGTGTTCATGCCCAGGCGGGTCAATTTTTTCATGACCTCCTTCAGCCCGGCGACTTCGCCCTTGAAGATGAGGCCGGAAACCAGCGGCGTCTGCATCAGGATTTCCGTCGCGGCGATTCGGCCTTCACCCGACTCGCGCGGTAACAGGCGCTGCGAAATAATGGACTTGATGTTCAGCGACAAGTCCATCAGCAACTGGCTGCGCTTTTCCTCGGGGAAAAAGTTGATGACGCGGTCGAGTGCCTGGTTCGCGCTGTTGGCGTGCAAAGTGGCGAGGCAAAGGTGGCCTGTTTCGGCGAACTGGATGCCGTATTCCATCGTCTCGCGGTCCCGAATCTCACCAATCAGGATAACGTCGGGGGCCTGGCGCAGGGTGTTCTTGAGCGCCGCGTGCCAGTCTGCGGTATCCACACCAACTTCACGCTGGGTCACAACGCACTGGTCGTGCGGATGCAAGTACTCGACCGGATCCTCGATCGTAACGATGTGGCCGCGGGTATTAGCGTTGCGGTAGCCGACCATCGCAGCGAGCGTCGTCGATTTACCGGAGCCGGTCGCGCCCACCAGGATCACCAGTCCGCGCTTCGTCATGGCGATGTCGTTCAGGATCGGTGGCAGTTCGAGGTCTTCAACCGTCGGGATATCCATCACGATCCTGCGCAGTACCGCACCGACGTTGCCCTGCTGTATAAACGCGCTTACGCGAAACCGGCCTATGCCCTGCGGGAAAATAGCGAAGTTACATTCCTGCGTGGCGTCAAATTCTTTCGCCTGTTTGTCGTTCATGATGGAACGAATAATGATGGCGCTCTGGTCCGGGGTAAGGTTCTGTTCCGCGGCGCGATGGATTTCGCCGTCTATCTTGATGGCAGGCGGGAATCCGGCCGTAATGAAGAGGTCGGAACCGTTCTTGGCAACCATCTTCTTGAGCAGCGTCTGCACCATTCGTGTTGCCTGGTCGCGTTCCATCGCTTGCCTCCTTTAGTCCCTTAAACCTGTTAAACCTTGTACTGACCGCACCTGACCGATCAGAAATCTTCCTTGTTGGCCGCTCGGAAACAGGCCTCTTCCTTGCTGATAACGCCTTTCATCATCAGCTCCTGGAGGTTCTGATCAAGAGTTTGCATACCGTTTGACTGACCCGTCTGAATCGCCGAATACATCTGTGCAATCTTGCCTTCGCGAATAAGGTTACGAATCGCCGGCGTACCGATCATGATCTCGTGAGCAGCCACACGACCGCCGCCGTTACGTTTCAGCAGGATCTGGGATATAACGGCGCGCAAGGACTCTGAGAGCATAGAGCGCACCATTTCCTTTTCGCCTGCCGGGAATACATCAACCACGCGGTCAATGGTTTTGGCGGCTGAACTGGTGTGCAGCGTTCCGAATACGAGGTGACCGGTCTCAGCCGCAGTAAGTGCCAGGCGGATAGTTTCCAGGTCACGTAACTCGCCGACCAGGATAACGTCCGGATCTTCGCGCAATGCCGAACGCAGTGCTTCCGAGAATCCGTGTGTGTCGCGATGCACTTCGCGCTGGTTGATAAGCGAGCGCTGGCTTTCGTGAACGAACTCGATAGGGTCCTCGATCGTGAGGATATGGTCGGGTTTGTTCTCGTTGATGTAGTTGATCATCGCGGCAAGCGTTGTCGATTTACCTGAACCCGTGGGCCCGGTGACCAGCACCATGCCGCGCGGATGCATGGAAATATCCTTGAAAATAGCCGGAGCCTGCAGGTCGTCCAGTGTCAGGATGTCCGAGGGAATCGTGCGGAATACAGCGCCGGCGCCGCGCATCTGGTTAAACGCGTTAACGCGAAAACGGGCCAGTTTGGGTATCTCGAAGGAAAAGTCAGTTTCCAGGTACCCCTCAAAGTCCTTCCGCTGCTTGTCGTTCATGATGTCGTAGATCATGCTGTGCACGTCTTTATGCGTCAGCGGCGGCATATTTACACGCTTGACATCACCGTCAACGCGGATCATCGGCGGCACACCCGACGATATATGAAGGTCTGATGCGTTGTTCTTGACGGAAAACGCCAGTAATTGCGCAATATCTACTGCCATCTCAATTCCCTGAGTTAAAGCATTCCGGTTCCCGTCAGGTAAGATTTACCATAACGGTTAAGGCTGAATGTCAGTATATGTATTGCCTCGGGAGGTATCGTGACGCGTTTCACGAAACACTTAACAGATTTGAAATTACGCATTTGTGAGGCTGCTGCCGCTGCCGGCCGAAGTGAGAACGATGTCTCAATTTTGGCGGTCAGCAAGCGCCATGGCGTTGACGCAGTTCACGAGGCTGTAAGTGCCGGCCTGCGGGCAATGGGAGAAAATTACGTGCAGGAAGCGCTGGACAAGATGCCTCAGTGCGACCCGTCTATCGAGTGGCATTTCATCGGCCGGATCCAGTCCAACAAGACCCGGCAGATCGCCGGGAATTTCAGCTGGGTTCAGACCGTATGCGCGGACCGGGTCGCCCGGCGCCTCAGCGAGCAGCGGCCGGACGGGCTGCCCGAACTGAACGTATGCGTGCAGGTTTGTATCGACGGTGACACGACTCATGGCGGGGTTATGCCGGATGACGTGGCAAAGCTGTGCCGTACCATCGAAGATCTGCCCCGGCTTAAGCTTCGCGGTCTCATGACCATACCCGGGGCGGAAGATGACCCTGGGGCTCAACGCCTTCTCTTTAGGGCGCTCCGGGAATTGCGGGACGAGCTCCTTGCTGCCGGACATGAACTGGACACCCTGTCCATGGGCATGACCAATGACCTCGAAGCGGCGGTGCTCGAGGGCAGCACCATGCTGCGAATTGGCACGGCCCTTTTTGGTCCGCGCCCCGTTTAGGCTACTCTCTAGTCCCTGGCACCCAGGTTCGGGAATCGATATGAGCGACTACAGGCAGGTTCAAATCGGCTTTATTGGCGGCGGGAATATGGCGCAGGCCATCATCCGTGGCCTGCTCACTGCGGGCCACGATGCTAACAGTATCGCGGTCGCCGAACCGGCCGAGTCGCAACAACAGGCAATCGCCGGGGTCAGTGACGCAATAGAAATCACGGGTGACAACGCAAGCATTGCGGCCGCAAGTGAGATGCTGGTGCTGGCAGTCAAACCACAAGTCATGCCGGAAGTTTGCCAGGCACTTGGTGATGCGGACCGCAAGCAGCAGCAAACGATAGTTTCGGTCGCGGCGGGAATTACCCTTGATTCACTGGCAGGCTGGTTCGGCGCGGACAGTTCAATCGTGCGAGTCATGCCCAACCAGCCTGCATTGATATCCGAGGGCATGTCCGGCCTGTGCGCCGGCCCGTCTGTTTCCGACACCGGGCGACAACACGCAGCGTACCTGATGGAAGCAACCGGCAAAACAGCCTGGTTTGGAGATGAAGGGCTGATGGATGCGGTCACGGCCATCTCGGGCAGTGGGCCCGCATATTTTTACCTCGTCATGGAAATCCTGCAGGAGGTTGCCGAGGAATTCGGTTTCGATGCGGGCACGGCTCGCCTGCTAAGCACGCAAACGGGGCTGGGAGCAAGCCGGGTCGCAAGCGAGGATAGTGAATCACTAGCAACGTTGCGGGATCAGGTGACATCACCTGGTGGTACAACCGACGCGGCACTGACCGTGCTTGAGGATGCGGGTATCCGTGATATGTTCAGAAGAGCGCTCATCGCGGCACGCGACCGGTCAGTTGAACTCGGCAAACATAAGGGCAACGATTAACAATATGGCAAATGGACTCGTTTATATTCTGCAATCATTAGTCAGTTTGTACCTCATGGCATTTGTCGTGCGGCTGAGTATGCACTGGGCTCGCTCTGACTTTCGAAACCCGATTGTGCAATTTGTGCTAACGGTTACAAATCCGCTTGTGCTGCCATTGCGCAGATTTGTTCCCCCCGTTTACAAAATTGACTCCGCAACCCTGATCATTTTTTTCCTGTTGCAGTGGGCGACCATGGGCTTACTGGCACCCCTCGCCTGCACAACGTCCCCCGACGTCGTAACAGTCCTTGGGCTGACGGTAATCTCGGGGCTGCGACTAATACTGAGCGTCTACACGGGAGTTATTTTTATTTACGTACTCATGAGCTGGATTGGCGGGGGTGGTTACAACCCGTCACTGGTCATGATCAGTGGGCTGCTGCGCGAACTGGCGGAACCGCTGCTCGCGCCATTTCGGCGGATCATTCCGCCGATCGGTGGCTTCGACCTGTCTCCCCTGTTCCTTCTTCTCGGTCTGCAGGGGCTGGCACAGACACTGGTCACTCCGGCCATCCGGCTTGCGGCGCCCTTTCTCTGCCAGATCGGAGTGATTATTTAGTTCGCTGAGGCTGTGTCTGTCTGCAGGTTTGTATATGGCGTCGTTGCATCCATTAATTCATCAACAGCGGCTTCGGTCGGCGCGCCCTTAAGCGCATGCAACAGCTGTCCATCCGGTGCAACCAATACGATAGTTGGCCAATCGTCGATAGTCAGGCCCGCTGCATCAGCAAACTTAGCCATGTCTTTGACAAACAAAATGCCTGACTGGTCCAGCGGAATATTACCCTCGTAGTCATCACGCATGGCGCGACGAATAACCCCCTTTACAAAAAACGGCGCTTTGATAACTGTGAAGTAATATCCAACCACCTGATCAGAAAACAATCCAAGTGGTTCGAGCTCAGCATGCCACTGCTTAAGCATCTCGCCCTGCCGCTCACCTGCTTCCCGAGTATTACTCATTGAGAGAAAGACGATGTTCAATTTCCCGGCCTGCATGTCATCCGGAAACACAAAGTCTTCCTCGTCAAAAGTTTCTGTCTCAACCTGTGGAAAGTTGCCTAAGCTTTCGGCCTGAACAGCCACCAGCCCAAGCAGACCGAGCGCGACAAAGCCCTTTTTCAGGATCGATTTCATAAACCGCTTACCTCATGCTTTATACGAATGACATCGCTATGCGATACGTACAACAAATCAGCCACCTTGCGAACCAGGAAGTCCTCGTACTTGTCGAGCTTCGTGTCGGTCAGCGCCACCTCCCAGAGCAAGCGGATTACCTCGAGCTTTTGGTTGGCGTCCAGACTCTGGTGAAGTGCCCGGGTGAAATCAAACAAACATACGGCCTTGTCATTTGCCTCACGTGCGCGGTTCAATAATTCGAGCGCCTGGGCTGATGACAAATCAAAATGCTCCGACAACAAATCGATAATGCGGCTGTGTTCCTCCTGGCTCTCATCGAAATCGGCGCGTGCCATTTCAACCAGTAATGAGGCCAGCGCAAGTTGCTGGCGTTCTTCCGAATCTGCCTTTGTGTCCTTGTAGGCGACGTCGCCCAACAACATATCCTTGATCTTTACCAGCATTCGCCTGCTCCGTTACCAGCCCTATTCGCTAAGCGTGGCAACCAGTGTTTCTCTCAATTCAACCAGGTGTCCATGAAAAAAATGCCCGGCACCCTTTAGCACGATGAGACGCGGTTTCGGTTGTATCTGATTTACCCATTCAACCACATCCCTGTGCGGCACCACCTCGTCCCCATCACCCTGGATGACCAGCCATGGTATAGAAAGCTGTTCCGCAAGTTCCCTGCCTAGTATATTCACTGCCGGCGCAATACTAATAAGCCTTGCCGGTTGTGCCTGCTGCGCGGCCCTTGCCGACACCACTGCCCCGAATGAAAAACCCGCAAGCCACAATTTAGCCTCCGGCCAGCGTTGCCGAATATATTCCGCAACGGCCTCAACGTCGCCGATTTCTCCCTCACCGTCCGCATACTTACCCTCGCTTGCGCCAACTCCGCGGAAATTAAAGCGCAACGAAGCCAGGCCGAGGTCGTGCATGGCCCGCACCATCGTGTGTACAACTTTATTGTGCATCATTCCCCCTTGCCGCGGATGCGGGTGACAAAGTACGGCGACGCAACCGGACGCCCAATCCGGCGGCGTTTCCAGCAATGCCTCCAGCAATCCGGCCGGGCCCGGAATAGTCAGGTTCTCTTTGTCGGGCGCTCGGGCCATATGCTTTTCGTTTCCTTCACTGCCCAGCAGGAAGGGCAATACTATAATGCGGGCACCAACGGAGTGCTCTAATACAATGAAAATTACATCGGAATCATTTAACGACAACGACAGCGTTCCCGGGCGTAATGCTTTCGGAATCCCGGACCCGGACGACCACATGGCGTTGGGTGGAAACCTCAATCCGCAACTGAGCTGGAGTGATGTTCCGGTGGAAGCATGTTCGCTCATTTTGTTCTGCATTGACCCTGACGTTCCCTCCTCCGCGGACGACGTTAATCAGGAAGGTAAGGTGATTCCTGCATCGCTTCCGCGCGTGGATTTTTTTCACTGGATCATGGTCGATTTGCCGGCCTCTGACGATGGGCTTGCCGAAGGCGAATGCTCACAAGAAGTCACCCCCGGTGGGAAAGTCAACCCGGCAGGCCCGCCCGGCACGAGGCAGGGTGTAAACAACTACACCGATTTCCTCGCGGGCAACAAAACAATGGGTGGCGAGTATCGCGGCTACGATGGACCCTGCCCGCCGTGGAACGATGAAATACTGCATCACTACCACTTCAGGCTTTATGCAATCGACCTGGAGAAATGCCCGGTGGAAGATGGCTTCAGGGGCCCCGAGGTCCTCTCCGCAATCGAAGGGCATGTCGTCGCAGAGGCAGAGATCGTCGGGACTTACAGCCTGAACCCTGCCCTGTCCGGCTAAACGCGGAGGCAACGCATAAAAAAGGCCACACTATGGCGGCCTTTATCTTGTGCGAACGGGCACGCAGGCTACCGCAGGTCCAGCAGATCGACTTCAAATACCAGTGTCGCGTTCGGCGGTATATCGGCGCCGGCGCCGCGTGCACCGTAGCCCATGTCCGGCGGAATAATCAGGACACGTTTACCGCCGATCTGCATGCCGGCTACGCCTTCGTCCCAGCCGCGGATCACGCGCCCGGCACCGAGCGGAAATACGAACGGCTGGCCACGGTCGACCGAGCTGTCAAATTTCTTACCCCTGTTTTCAGGAGCGCCGGCCTGATAGAGCCAACCCGTGTAATGGACGACGACGTTCTGGCCCGCAGTCGCGGCCTCACCATCGCCCTCAACCACATCGATGATTTGTAATTCTGTTATCACTTCACTTGCAGCTTCCTGGCTCTCGCCCTCACTTGCCGCCATTTCTGCACCTCCCTGCTGGCCACAGGCCGTCACAAAAAATACACTGATTAAAGTCGTGCTGAAAATTCTCGTAGTATCTTTCACTGATAATTTCATCCATCGTTCCCTTCGTTATCGCCCGCATCGAAATTGAGTGAGGCCGAGTTAATGCAATATCGCTTACCGGTAGGCTGCGATCCATCGTCAAAAATATGCCCCAGGTGGGCGCCGCAGTCCGCGCAGACCACTTCTTCGCGGATCATGCCGTGGCTCGCATCGCGCCGCACTTCGACCCGGTCGCCGGCCAGCGGCAGCCAGAAACTGGGCCAGCCGGTGCCTGAATCGAACTTGTGCTCGGAACTGAACAGCCCGGTGCCACAGCACACGCAAGCGTAAGTACCGTCATCCTTCATATCTACATATTCGCCGCTGAAAGGCGCTTCCGTGCCCTGCTTCTGGGTAACGTGATACTGCTCGGGCGTTAAGCGCTTGCGCAACGCGTCTTCGGAAGAGTCTTTTTTTGACATGGCCGGATTGTAGCCTTGGATGAATCGTGGCTCCTACAAGCCACTCCTACAGCAGTGACAAAAAAATGACCGGAGTTAACCTTTTACTCGCTGAGATCAATCAGCAGCCGGTTCAGGCGTTGCACGAAAGCACCGGGGTCTTTGGGCTGACGCCCTTCGGCGAGCGCTGCCTGGTCAAACAGCACGCGGGCCAGGTCAGCAAAATGCTTTTCGTCCTCTTCACTGTCCAGCCGTTTTACCAGCGTATGGTCCGGGTTGATCTCAAAGATGGGTGGCGTATCCGGCACGGCCTGGCCGCTGGCTTCCATAACCCGGCGCATTTGTTTACCCATGTCGTAGTCATCGATGACGAGACAGGCGGGTGATTCGGTTAGCCGGCCGGTCGCACGGACTTCCTTGATGTCACCGTCGAGCACCTTGCCGATACGCTCGATAAGGTCCTTGTTCTTTTCGTTGAGTTCATCGGCCGACTCATCATCGCCGCCAATATCAAGCTCGCCGCGCCCTACATCAACAAACTCCTTACCGTCGAATTCACGCAGGTGGCCCGTCACCCACTCGTCGATCGGGTCCGATAGCAGCAGTACTTCAATGCCCTTCTTACGGAATACCTCCAGGTGCGGGCTGGCCTTCGCGGCGTTAAAGCTGTCGGCCGTGATGAAATAGATCTTATCCTGGTCGTCCTGCATGCGCCCGACATAGTCCTCGAGCGACACATTCTGGGTCTCTTCGTTCGTATGGGTCGTTGCAAAAAGCAACAAGCCGGCAACCTTGCCGCCGTTAACGGAGTCTTCCGCAGGACCTTCCTTAAGCACCTTGCCGAATTCATCCCAGAAAGCCTGGTACTGATCGGGATCGTCCTTGGCAAGCTTGCGGATCATATCGAGCACACGCTTGGTCAATGCAGTCCGTATCGCTTCTACATGGGCGTCCTGCTGCAGAAGTTCACGGGATACGTTCAGCGACAGGTCACCCGCATCGACTACCCCGCGCACGAAACGCAGGTACAGCGGCAGAAACTGGTCCGCGTCGTCCATGATGAACACGCGCTGCACATACAGTTTCAGGCCCTTCGGCACCTCCCGGTTCCACATGTCGAAGGGTGCCTTTGCAGGTAGGTATAAAAGGCTGGTGTACTCGCGCTTACCTTCGACCTTGTTGTGGCTCCAGAGCAGCGGGTCCTGAAAATCATGTGAGATATGCTTGTAAAACTCGTTGTACTCGGCATCTTCTATTTCGGTACGTGGCCGTGTCCATAGTGCACGCGCCGCATTAACTGTTTCATATCCGGGAGCTTCTTCCACCTCTTCTTTTTCATCGCCCGACAGCATTTTCTGTTCGAGCATCCTGACCGGAAAACCTATGTGATCGGAATATCGGCGGATCAGGTTGCGGAGTCGGTAAGGGTCCGCAAACTCCTTGTCATCCTCACGTAAATGCAGGACGACAGTTGTGCCCCGCTCCGCTTTCTCGATTGTTTCGACGCTGAACTCGCCTTCGCCTTCAGACTCCCAGCGCACGCCCTCACTGACCGGAGAACCTGCGCGCCGGGTAAACAACTCGACCCGGTCAGCCACGATGAATGCCGAATAAAAGCCCACACCAAACTGACCGATCAGTGCTGCATCCGCCCTGTCATCGCCGCTCAGGTTTGCCAGGAATTCAGCCGTACCTGATTTCGCGATTGTGCCGAGCTGCTCGATGACCTCCTCGCGCGACATGCCGACGCCGTTGTCGGTAATGCTCACGGTGCCGGCCTCGGAATCAAAGTCGACGCGAATTTCAAGATCGACATTGTCTTCCAGTAGAGCCGAATCAGAGACTGCTTCAAAGCGCAGCCTGTCGGCCGCGTCGGAGGCATTCGATATCAGTTCGCGGAGAAAAATCTCCTTGTTGCTGTAAAGCGAATGGATCATGAGGTGCAGCAGTTGCTTTACCTCGGCCTGAAAACCCAGTTTCTCGGCGCTACCTGCGCTCTCTACGGTTGCTTCTTGCGTCATTGAATCTGTCCGTTGTTGTGCGGCCACCGGGGTGGCCGGATCATCATTATTCCGAATACGCAGACACGACGCTGCGCCGGTGCCTTTATGGCTCCGAACAGTTCAAATGGGGGTGGCCGGGCGAAATTCAAGGCCCGACGGGAACGGATCAGGTGCCCGAGCGGCGCTCCGGCGATGACCAGGCTACGTATAGATGGCGGCGGCACGTGCCCGTCTCGTGAGGCTTGGCGGCTCCTGCGGACTGCTCCGCATCGTCTTTTTCTTCGCCATCCACGCCCGTGCCTGCCGTTGCCGGATCCGGATCCGGGTAGGCCGTATTAAGGCGACCGCGAACGCTCTCCAGTGCGGAATCGATCCAGGCCCTGCGAACGATGGTGTCCTCGTTCGTGAATGACTCAGTGCGATGTTTCTTGTCTGACATAGGTGTTTCCAATCTATCCCTGTTGGTCCGTAACTTGTGTCTGTAGATAATTTACTGCCTTGAGCGTCTTACCGCCGTGAGTACGGTCACATGCAATCGGCCAATCGTCGAATTCGAGAAAAGGTTCCGATATTAAGTAACTCACCCCCGCAAATACTGGCTGTCAGGGGTACATCCTGTACCGCACCCCGTGACCGACCGCACAAACGTGAGCACAGACAGCAAACTCACGGCCAGCCGCGAATAAACAGAATATGGATAACGGGTTTAGTTAAAAGCGCGTTTTATTCGTCAGCGTCCCAGTCACGACGGATTTTCTCCGCCCAACTGCGGTAGCCTTTCCAGCTAAAGAGAGCCGGATCAGGCAAACTACGACGTTGTTCTGGCGCCTGCACTTTTGTAAGCCAGTTACGGTAAGCATCCCAACTGGTTACCTCCTGGCCATTGGCATTACGCCTGACCGCTTCCCGCTGGGGCTGAGCCCGGGCAGGAGTCTCGACCACTGCCTCTCCTTGAGTACGCGACAATTCTTCTTCGTATTCGGCCGTTTGGTGGCCCGAATGTCCATTTTGTTTTGTATCGCTCATTGGTGTGTCCTTACATCCAACATCGCGAAAATATTAACTTTCGGGGTGCGTACAAGCGAGGAACTGCATCACAGGCAGAACCATTTAACATGCTTATTATTCTACTAGTTAGAGTGCTTTTTATGCCGTCATGAAATGACTTTGTAGCAGGGCTCGTAGGGCTTGCCGGGTAACCGCATACGCTCCTCAACTACAAATGCAGCCAACAAACGATCGAGGTGTTGCATGATTACTTTGTCACCGCGTATTTCAAACGGTCCGTGCTTCTTGATCGCGCGTATACCGTCTTCCCGAATGTTGCCTGCCACAAGACCGGAAAACGCCCGGCGCAGATTCGCGGCCAGTAAGTGTTTATCCATGTCGCGCTTGAGTTCGAGTCCGGCCATGGATTCGTGTGTGGCGACAAAAGGCCGCTGGAACTCGGGTTCGATATTCAGCTTCCAGTTGTAGTAATACGCATCTTTTTCAGCCTTACGGAAGTCCAGCGCGGAACGAGCGCCGATCCTGGTCACCCGGCCAACTTCTTCCGGATCGTTAATATAAACCTTGTAACGGGCACAGGCCTCATCGCCCAGCGTGGCGCAGATAAACTCGTCTATTTGCTCGAAATAGCGGGCGGCAGACGCCGGTCCCGACAAAATGACCGGCAGCGGTATATCCCGGTTGTCGGGGTGGAGCAGAATCCCCAGCAAGTACAGGAGTTCTTCGAGCGTGCCGACGCCGCCGGGGAACACGATGATGCCATGGGCCATCCGGACAAATGCTTCCAGCCGCTTTTCCATGTCGGGCAGGATTACCAGTTCGGTAACGATCGGATTCGGTGGCTCGGCCGCTATGATGCTGGGCTCGGTCAGGCCTATATACCGGCCGTTACGCAGGCGCTGTTTCGCATGACCGATCGTGGCGCCCTTCATCGGGCCTTTCATCGCGCCGGGTCCGCAACCCGTGCAGATATTCAAACCGCGCAGGCCCAGTTCGTAGCCGACACTCTTGCAGTAGTCGTATTCGGAACGCGCAATTGCGTGGCCACCCCAACAGACCGTAACAGCCCGCTCGGTACCATGACGCAGAGCGCCGGCGTTGCGCAATACGTCGAAGACCAGGTCGGTAACGACCTTGCCTGAGCCGGTATCATACTTCGCCCGGGTAATGAGTTCGTTATCGTTAAAAACGATATCCCGCAATACCGCAAACAGCATTTCGCGGATACCACGAATCATCTCGCCGTCCACGAATGCGCTGGACGGTGCATTCTTTAGCGCGAGGGTGACACCGTGGTCCCGCTGAAGGATGCGCAGTTCAAAATCGGCGTAACGCTCCATCACTTCCAGAGCGCTGTCGGTTTCGCTGCCGCAGTTAAGAACGGCCAGCGCACAGTGCCTGAGTAAATCATGAAGGCTGCCCGCGCCAGTGCGCCGCAGGCTTTCGACTTCCTGCCGCGAAAGCACTTCGAGACTACCTTCCGGCATTACCTCGACAAAAAATTCGGTGTCATCAGGCATGACTTAATGGTGACTGCTATTTGTTCAGCAAAATGTGTGGGACATCCCACTACAGCGAATCAGGGCGTGATCGTAATCGGCGTGTTAATCGTAGTCAGCTGCCAGATATCAACCATCGCAGCATTGGAAACGGCAATACAGCCATCGGTCCAGTCGTAACTGGCGTAGTAGTCCCGGGGCTTCTTCGGTTGCTCCGGCTGGCCATGAATCATGATGTAGCTTCCAGGCTTTACCTTCAAAGCCTTGGCTATCTCGACGTCCTCGGCACTCGGATAAGAAATCTGTATGGCCATAAAAAAGTCAGAATTGATACGCCGGTTGGTCAGGTGATATGAGCCTTCCGGGGTGCGAAAGTCACCTTCCTGCACCTTGGGTCCTTCCGGCATCAACCCCAGTGCTATATCGAATTCACGCAGGATTTCGTTGTCTCGCATCAGGTACAGCTTGCGGTCGGACTTCCTTACCACGACATGATTGGCAAGGCCCTCGTCGGCTTGCAAAGGCCGGCACAAACAGGTTAGGAGGAATATCAGAAACAGTATGGGAGGCGTAGGTCGGGCGTTCATTTTGGCAATCATCCTGACAGCCACGTATTGGAGTTTAGCTGATGTCGGCTAAGGAACGGCGATCCTTTGCTTCCTTTTCTACCCGCTCGATACGAGGAAATACAATTCGCATCCCCGGCCTTACCTGGCCAAAATTTAGATCAGGATTATACTGACGTAACAGCCAGACCGGAACTTTGTACCGCTTCAGGGTTAGCAACCACAAAGACTCACCCCTCTCTACCTTGTGTTCAGTCGTTGCAGTTACCCGGTAATTTGCAAAAAATGCTTCCTGCAAGGTGCGATGGTGCGTAATACGCCGCTTGGTAAATTCCGCGCTTCCTGTTTGCCCAAAGTCCAGCTTGATACGCCGGCCCACCACGACGGGTTTGGACCGGCTCATGCCATTGAGATTGCGTAACTGCTGGGTACTGATGTCCAGCCAGTCCGCATAGTGACCCAGCGTTTCGGCGGGTTGAATCTCGATCGTGTTATCAGCGGCAACGCTGTAATCGTTCGGATCCGCGAGCGATACTTCGAATGGCGCGGGTGACGGCACTGCGACAGCAGGAGGCTGATTCTCATGACGGGATTTTGCAACCGCGAGTTCAGGCGTGGGTATGGATTTTTCAGGCTTATTAATCGCCTGTTTTGCGGCGGGTGTTGGCACTTCTGTCGCCCGCAGGTACAAAACCTGTCCGACATAGATGCGATTCTTGTTGGCAAGATTGTTTAGCCGCATGAGGCTGGATTCGCTCACGCCGGACCGTGAGGCTATTTTGCTGATGCTGTCACCGTTGCGCACCTTGTAGGTTTCTGCGCCCTCTGAAATGGAAACCCCGGCAAACGGCAAGCGCAGCGTTTGTCCTGCACGAATACGATGCCGGCTTTTCAGTCCGTTCAGCGCGACCAGCTGACTGATGCTCGTGTTGTAACGTGTGGCGATCACAGACAGGCTCTCACCTGAACGAACCTTGTGGTGCATGTCCGGCGTCTGCATGGCAAATCGCTGACTCACCGGGATGGCAGCCAGAACTTCACCCGCGGTCATATCTGCCAAGCTTTGAGGGATTCTTAGCGGGAAGCCTTGTGGAATATGCTTGGTCCCTTCCCAAACCGGCTCAAGCAAAGCGGGGTTGTATCGTCTCAGCTTTTTGGTCGACACGCCCATGGCCGCAGCCATGGCTTCCGCTGGGACATAGTCCTTTGTCGTAACGAGCAGGTCTGCACGCGGTGTATCCTGCACTACATCACCAAAATACTGGCTGGCATTTTGCTCAACCTCCAGTGCCGCCAGAAAAGCCAGGTAAAAATTTCGGGAAGCAAACCCAAACGTACGGCCGTTGTATTCGCGATTAATTACCGCTATATCTTCAGTTTTCAGTTTACGCACCGCGCGCCGCATACCTGCCACACCATGGTTATAGGCAGTAATCGCAAGCGGCCACGACTCAAGGATGGAGTAGTTGTATGCAATTAATTCAGCGGCGGCGGCGCTGGACAGGAATGGATCACGACGCTCGTCGACCACGTGATCAATCTCCATGAAGCGTCTTCCGGTGCCACGCGTAAACTGCCATAAACCGGCCGCACCAACATGCGACCTGGCATCCGGGTTAAACGATGACTCCACATGTGGAAGTGCCGCCAGGCCAACCGGAACTTTCGCTTTACGCAGTTGTTCTTTTATATGCGGTTTCCATGCCCCCGATCGTTTCAGCCCCTCGACAAAACGGTCGGCAAGCCCCTGCTGGAATCGGATTCGTTTGGCTGCCTGTTTCAGCTCTTTGTTGCTGATATCAGCCGGCCACAGCAAGAGTATTCGTTTCTCCTCGCCGTTCAGGTTGTTGCGATCGCCCTTCGCTAGTTTGTTAAGTGCCTTGCGATACCGTGCCCTTGCCAGGTCAGCAATACGCCTGCGACGAGTCGGAGTCGCATTCTCGGGGATATGTACGGTCTCATAGACGATATCCAGATGACGACTGTCGTGCAGAAAAGCCTGGTTCGAGTCGATTTCCGCAAAGACCCTGCGCCAGAAACTGATATCAGTTTCTAATTCAGCCGGGCGTTCAAACGGGTCTTTAGCCATTACCGGGGTCGCCAAAAATGTGGCGATCAGTAACAGAAATACCGGTTTATAAATCGCAATTTTCAAAACAAACTCCGAATCCTTTCGTCCCGGGAAATACCGACGTCCACCGCCTGCATTGATCCCCCCGTTTATTTACACAGCCCTGCCACAGTAGCGTAATCCCTGGCCCGGCCGTCAGGAGCGACCAGTTTCATATAATTCAATCTGCAGGCAGCCTTTTTTGCGGCCTCGGGCGCGAAGGGGTCGAGTGCGGCCCGGTCCCGGTTAACCGAAGGGCTTGCCAGCCAATGTCCCCTATTCAGGGTCATTGTTCAAGCGGGCAACGCTACCGGGCGATTTCTGCCGCAGCCGGCACCCCCGAAATCGGGTAGCTGCGCCTGAATAGTGCGAAGTTCGTCTCGTTTACTTAACATCCCGCTATCCGAGCATGCAGGCACCCCTGGAAACCAGCTATCCAAATGAAAGCTTCACTAACACCACTGTACCGATTCTGGCAACCGCGCTACTGGCTCACCTGGGTTGGCATTGGCCTGCTGCGCCTGGTCGTGGCACTACCCCAGTCGGCCAGAATGTCATGCGGGCGCGTAATGGGGCGGTGTGTGCGACTCATAAGCAATCGGCGGCCAATTGTCGCGCGCAACCTGGAGTTGTGCTTTCCTGAACTGCCGGCACGTGAGCGGGAGAAAATGGGGCGCAAACACGCTGAGTCGGTGGGGATGAGCGCCATCGAGCTTGGTATGAACTTCTGGTGCAGCGATGCCGAGCTGGAACGCCTGTTCGAATTGCGCGGGACAGAACACCTGCTCGCGGGGCTCGAAGAAGGCCATGGTGTGCTGCTGCTCTGCGGTCATTTCATTTATACGGAACTGGGGTGCCGACTGCTCAAAAAACTGGCCCCCTCCATGGCCGCCATGTACCGTCCCAGCGGTAAACTGCTTAGTGACAATTTAATGCACCGCTGCCGGCGCAATTCTTACGACATCCTCGTATCCAAAGACAACGTGCGAGGGATGCTGCGCTTACTCAAAGAGAACCGGCCGGTCATATATGCACCCGACCAGGCATACACGGGTAAAAGCATGGCGCTGATCCCTTTCTTTGGTGAACCGGCTGCAACTAATACCGCTACCCGGCAGATTGCCCAGATCAGCAAGGCACCGGTCGTGCCCTTTTTCACTTATCGCCTGGAAAACGGTACTGGCTACTGCGTGGAACTCCAGCCCGCACTAAAAGACTTCCCGGGAGAATCTGCCGAAGCGGATGCGCTGACGATCAACCGCGTGCTGGAAGAGCAGATACGAAGAGTGCCGGAGCAATACTATTGGGTGCACAGGCGTTTCAAAGGCCGGGGACCGGACTACCCAGATCCCTACGCTTGAACTACAACTGGCTGTATCCGTTGACCAGGTCCACCCATTCGCGTGGCGTGAATTGCACGCGGCCGGAGCCGCTGATTTTCTGGCACGACCTGTGCAGGCGGGCAAGATTTGAACTGTGCCATTTTCCGGGCGCCCGCCGCCGCCCCCGGTCCCAGTCAAGCAAATAAACCCGGCCGTCATTTGTGATCTGTACGTTGTGGGCGTTCAGGTCGGCATGACAAAAACCGGCTGCATGGAACTCGGCAATACATCGGCCGACGACAGCCCATATCCTGGGGTCCTTTTCTTCCTGTTCGAGCCAGTGAGAAAACGGCGTGACGTCAGGAATCCTGCGGGTAATAAGATCCGCCGTATACCAGATGCCGCGGCGTACATAGCGAGCGGCTACCGCAATCGGCGCAGGCAAGCCAGTGTCCGCTATTTCCTGCAGTAAGTCCCATTCCCGGATCGATCGAACCCGCTCCTGCCCGGTCCACAGGTATTGATCGTTAAGGAAACGTCCCGGTATGCCGCCACGGTAATAGTGTCGCAGTACGCAATCCATACCGGCCAGCTCGATTAGCAGGGTTTCGCCGCGACCGACACCGGCAATAGACTCGGCGGCCTGCCAGTGCTCAGGATCGAATTCCGTTGCACTGATCTGGCTGAGCAATTGGGCATCGTATACGATGGCACTGTCGCCGAGTTGCTTTACCTGTCTTTTCAACGTCATCCCCGTGAATGAAATGTCGCCCAAATCGATCTTAATACTGCGCCTGTCCGCGATCGGCGACTGCTGCAACGCTCTCCCGGTTGTACGTACGCTGCAAGCCACGTATCCGGAGGCACAGATAAGCTGGGTTATCGGTACAACAGAACACAGCTTACTGGAGGGTGCAGATGGTATCGAGTTTATCACCTTAGATAAAAGCCGCGGAATTGGGGGTCTGCTCGACTTACGTAACAAGCTTGGTGGCAGGCGCTACGACATACTCCTGCATATGAATGCGTCCATGCGCGCCAACCTGGCCAGCATGGTAATAAATGCTCGTCGCAGAGTCGGTTTTGATAAAGCACGGGCGCGCGACTACCAGTGGTTATTCACTACCGAGCGTATCCCGGCGCAAGCCAACCAGCACGTGGTGGATGGCCTGTTTGGTTTTGTCGAGTACCTCGGTATCAGTGAACGCACCATGCGCTGGGATATCCCGGTCTCGGAAACAGACCAGCAGAGTGCAACAAGACTGGCGACAAAAGATGTTCCGATCTGTGTCATCAGTCCCTGCAGCAGTCAGCGCGCACGTAATTTTCGTAACTGGGGCATACAACGCTACATCCAACTGGTTAGTTACTTGCAGGAAACTTTTGGAGCCAGGGTAATCCTCACCGGTGCTGCAACGCCTGTTGAGAAAAATTACGGTCATCAAATCGTGAAGGCGTGCGGAGCGGACGTGAGCAACCTGGTAGGCCGGACGAGACTCAAAGAACTGCTCGCAATCATCGAGCGTGCCGATCTGCTCATTTGCCCGGATTCGGGGCCGGCACACATGGCAACCGCGGTCGGGACACCGGTTATCGGACTCTATGCAACCTCGAACCGCTGGCGGACAGGCCCTTACCTGAGTCAACACCTGGTGGTTGACCGTTACCCTGAGGCCGTACAGGCCGAGTTTGCTAAGCCCGTCAGCGAACTACGCTGGGGGCAACGTGTGCGTGACCCCGCAGCTATGGATTTAGTTGCGGTTGATGATGTGAAGGCGAAAGTCGATGAGGCCCTGGGCGGGGGTAGCACTTCGTAGCCTGGTGAAAAACCCTCAGACGAGCGTGATGCAAGGTGAGGATCGGCTGAGAGTTTTTCAATTGGCTGCTAACCGTTATCGAGTGTGTAAGTAGCACCACAGTAAGGGCACATGGCGGTGCCTGTTTCCTCGACCGGCAAAAAAACTTTCGGGTGCGAATTCCACAAATGTGTTCTGGGCATCGGACAGGACAATGGCAGGTCGGCTCCGGTAACCGTATAACCGTTTTCTGCATTTGGCTGGATCAGGCCCTTGTCCTGATCATGTTTCAGTTCCGGCACTTCAGGTAATCCTTAAAAAATCCTGCCTGGATCGGGCGGCGATTATAGCAGCAGATACCCGGTTGATAACGGCTTCAGCTTGTCCCGAAGTGAGTTTTCCAGAGATCAGCAACAGCGGCGCGCTCGGCTTCAAAATCATTGGCAGCCGCCATCCGTGATTCCCCTGCGAGCGACAAGAGATGCATCCGCACCCGGTAGGCGCGATAGGCATCTGCCAGGGCGCTGGTATCTGCGGCGGCCAGTATAGAAGCATCGCGCAAAGCATCGAGCTGACGAATGTTATCCGGGTACTCAATCAAGGCCGGGTACTCGGGCGCGTGTAGCAGCACCAGGTACTGCACCAGGAATTCGATGTCGATAACGCCGCCTATACCCTGTTTAATGTCGAACTGCTCTGCATCACTCTTGTTAAGTTTGGTACGCATTTTGTCGCGCATCTTGATGACTTCTGCCTGCAGGGTATCGCGCTTTACGTACTCGACCAGCACCTTTTTTCTTAACTCTTCGAATTTCGCACAAATGGCCTCATTGCCGGCAACCGCCCGCGCCCGCAATAACGCCTGGTGTTCCCAGGTCCAGGCATCGTCCTGCTGATAGACATCAAGTGCGGCGAGGCTGGTCACCAGCAGACCGGACTTGCCGCTGGGACGGAGCCGCGTATCGACCTCGTACAACGCACCCGTGGGCGTCGGCATCGTAAGTATGTTCGTAATACGCCGCGCAAGCCGGCCAAAGAACATCGAGTTTTCGAGCTGTGTTTCGCCATCGGTTTGCTGCGACTCGCCCTCGGAATCGTGCATGAATACGATATCCAGATCTGATCCATAACCAAGCTCAAGCCCGCCAAGCTTGCCGTAACCGGCAATTGCAAACCCGGCCTCGCATTTTCTACCGTCAACGACGCAGCATGGAACGCCGTGCCGTGCTGTCAGCTCCCGCATCCCCAGGCGAATCGCCTCATCGAGTACCAGTTCGGCAATGTCAGTCAGGCGATCACTGACTTTCATAAGAGGTAAAGTGCCGCTTAAGTCGGCTACCGCGACACGGAATACTGCGGCCTGTTGAAAGTTGCGCAACGCTTCGAAGCACTGCTCCGCATCGCTTATGTTGCTTGTCTCAAGCCTGTGCAAAAGATCCCTGGCAAGATCATCACGTCCAGGTGGTTCCTGAAATATGCGTTGATCGAGCAGTTCGTCGAGCAGCAGCGGATGGGCGGCAACCTGACGCGCCAGAAAATCGCTGCTACCACAGAGACGAACCAGCCGCTCAAGCGCCGCCTTGTTTTCATTCAGCAGTGCTATATATGCCGACCGGCGGCCAATCTCCTCAATTACCCGCAATACCCCGTCAAGGGCCAGCAGGGGATTTCCGGCAGCACCACATGCAATAAGAGCGGCGGGCAGTAGCTGATCAAGTCTTTGCCGGCTGATCTTGTCCATGCGTTGGTAGCGGGAACTCGAATGCAGCGAGCCGATGCGCCGGTTAACTTCGTGGGGATCCTCGAAGAACTGCTCCGCCAGGCTGCCAAGTGTGCCACTGTCTGCCGGGTCCGGCTCATCGCCTGGCTCACGGTTATCCAAACGCTCATGGTTCAGGATGTCATCAAAATTTGCCTGCACCACGTCACGATGACTGTTCAGCTGTTCGTACAGCTCGCCCCAGTTCCCGGCACCCATCGCAAGGGCCAGTCTCGCCCGGTCCGTTTCGGCGGCTGGCAGTTCGTGTACCTGTCTGTCCGCTATCGCCTGCAAACGATTCTCAAGTTTTCGCAGGTAAATATATGCATCCGCAAGTTCGGTTACGGTCTCTTTCGGCATAAAGCCGAGTTTGCCGAGCTGCTCGAGTGCGGGCAGCAGCCTCCGCTCGCGCAGCGTTTTATTCGTTCCGCCGCGCACGAGTTGCAAAGTCTGCACGATGAATTCGATTTCCCGGATACCGCCCGGGCCCAGCTTGATATTCTCGCGGTTTGCGGCAGCCCGGCCTTCCTGGTCTATAAGCAATTTCATGTCACGCAACGAGCTGAAGACACCGAAATCGAGGTAGCGCCTGTATACAAACGGCCTCAGGACACTGATATAAAAATCACGCGCGCCTTCCCAGATATTTATCGTCCTGCCCTTGACCCACGCATAACGTTCCCAGTCACGGCCGTGCTGAGCGAGATAATCCTCGAAAGCGTCTACGCTGATCGCCAGCGGCCCGCTTTCGCCGAAGGGCCTCAGTCGTGTGTCTACCCGGTACACAAAACCATCCGCAGTGTTGTTGCTGAGCAGGTTTATAAAGTGCTGCGCCAGCTTGCGGAAATACTCTTCGTTGGAAACAGAACGTGCACCATCCGTTTTGCCCGCCGCTGAATAGAAGAAAATGAGGTCCACATCGGAAGACAGGTTTAATTCGCCGCCGCCCAGCTTGCCCATGGCAACAATGACGAAATAGGCTTCGTTACCCTGCGCGTCGCGCGGCACTCCATGCCGTTCCTGCATCACCCGGGTGGAGTAGAGAAATGCTGCACGTATGCATGTATCGGCGAGGGCCGACAGGTCGGCAAGCATTTCGGCACAATCCGACCAACCCGCATTGTCACGCCAGATAATGCGGAGTAACTCCCGATGGCGGAATAAGCGCGACCGTTTCATGAACTGCGTTTCGGTTTCCTGTTCGGCAACGCCCGAAAGAAAAGCCGCATCGAGTTCATCCGCTTCAAGTGACCGGTGTAGCCGACCATCCTTAAGAAGTTCACCCAGAACCTGCGGATAACGAGCGATTACGTCCGCCGAGTACTCGCTGCATGCGAGCAGCTTGTTCAGGGTAGCCGCTGCTTTTGCATCCCCGTCCAGGTTGCCGGGCAAATCGTCGGCGCCGGCCAGCTTGTCCAGCACGGTATTGAGCCCGGGACGTAGTACTTCGGGTATATCTGTGGCTAGCGTATCTGGAGACATTATCAAACCGGGCTAGTTATCAAAGAATACAACCGCCCCGGTTTCGAGCGAGTATTCCGCACCGACTACCAGCAGACCGTCGGTGTTTATCAATTGTTCCAGAATCTCGGAACCTTGGCGCAGCTGATTCACCGATGCATTAATATTTGCCCGCACCGCCTGTTCCATTAGGGCATCCGCGTCCTTAGTATCGCCCAGCTCTTCCAGGGCCGGACGAATGTGATCGACGATAGAGCGCAGGTTCGGTGACAGGCTCTCCGAGGGTCGCTCGAGTTCTTCAAGGGTCGCATGCACAGCACCACAGTGCGAGTGGCCCAGCACCACAACCAAGCGTGTGCCAACCACTGCTGCGGCGTACTCGACACTGCCAAGCTGCGACGGTGCCGCGACATTGCCGGCCACACGAATCACAAACAGATCGCCCAGCCCCTGGTCGAATATCATCTCGGCCGGCACCCGTGAATCTGAACAGCCCAGAATAATGGCAATGGGATGCTGTTCGGGTATCAACTTGAAACCGCTCTGGCGGGTCAGTTTGTGGTCGTTGTGAATATCGGCCACAAAACGGCGGTTGCCTTCCTTGAGTCTTTCGAGTGCTTCCTGTGCTGAGATCATTTGTGATTCATCCTGCTGTACGCCGTCAAGTACTGAATAATATTTAGCCGCTGCGACATCCGCTATGGCCGGGAAGCGCACCGGAACCCGATGTGCCCCGTACTCGAGTACGGTTCTGCCGGCATACGGGCACTGGGCCGGTACCCGGCACAGTAATTATCGCTGCAGAGGTACGAGCCACCCTTTATCAGTCTCTTGGCAATACCGGGTTCGCGCGGATCGAGGCTTTCGCGCTCGCTTACGCCAACAGGGTTGTTTGCCGGGCTGTTTGCGAAGTAGGCCGGATGGTACCAGTCACTAACCCACTCCCAGACGTTGCCGGAAACATCATATAGACCGTACCCGTTCGGCGGGAAACTTCCGACGGGCGAAGTCGCCGCAAACTTGTCCAGATTCTTGTTCTCGTAAGGGAACTCGCCCTGCCAGGTATTGGCCAGTGGTTCCGTGAAATGCCTGGGCTGATCTCCCCAGGAATATTTTTTCCTATCGAAGCCGCCGCGCGCGGCAAATTCAAACTGTGCCTCGGTCAGCATCTGTTTACCGGCCCACTTACAGTAGGCCTCCGCATCCTGGTGGGTTACGTGCACGACCGGGTGATCCTCGCGGCCTTCGATACTGCTGTCCGGACCTTCCGGATGGTTCCAGTTTGCGCCGGGCATGTATTCCCACCAGTTAAGAATATTGTTCATATCCACCGGTCCGTCGGGAGGTGCAAACACTGCCGAACCGGCCACCAGCAGCTCCGGATCGGCGCCCGGATAGTCAGCGGGGTCGGGATCTTTCTCCGAATAAGTTACGAACCCGGTGGCTTCTACAAACCGGGCGTATTGCGCGTTGGTCACCGGGTACTTGTCTACCCGGAAAGTATCAACACTAACCCGATGGGCCGGACGTTCGGTTATCAGCCCTTCGTCGGAACCCATCCAGAAGGTACCGCCGGGGATTTGAACCATGTCCCGGGTTTCTTCGGCAAGAGTTGAAGCACTTAAGGCAAGACCCAATATTATTATCAATAGCAGTCTTTGCATGACCGCCATTCTATATCAGATGACTTTGGCTATCTGCGAAATAAGACTGCACCATCGACTATCCCGATGGCCATGGTCTCCGGTATTTATTGTTTGGCGTGATCAGCCACCCACTTCATATGTACACCCGTGCGCCACCACATGGCACCGTAAAGACAATTCATCATGAAGACCAATGCGGTTGTTTCCGATCCGGGCCGCCCCAGTTCACCCGTCTGTATCCAGTGATAAACGCCGAGGGTAACGAACAAGGGTATAACCGCGCTCACCAGGCGCATAAACATCACGAACGCAAGCGGTACCATATGTGCCAGGAAATTCCTTCCGCTTGTGCCGCCATTTTGTCTGTAACACCAGATGACGCCGCCAATTTTGAAGCCGAAGTACATAACCGCGTCGAGAACATCAACCGGTTTCTGCTCGGTTGCGGGGCCGTTCGCTACAATTTCATACAAGGCGGCAACCAGGATGGCGCCGCCCAGATAGTAGATGAATTCCTGCCGCTGGGTCAGCTCCTCTCCTGCGAGTTTCACCCTGAGTTTTTTGATTTGCCAGAAGTGCATGTCATCGCCCCCTTTATTCTTGGATAATAGTCGAAGTTTCTGTGGCGGGCTGATCGCCGATACCGTCGGATGTACTCGTTGCCGGAATGGAACCAGGTGCCGACCATAACTGCCTGCAGATTGCAGCCTGGTTAGGCGGGGAAATGATTTACCCGGCCCGTACCTGGTACTCACCAACCATTTTCACTCGCGGCCAAGTAACTGCGCCCGGATTGCCAGGTAGGCATCGCCACCGACAGACTTAAATACCTTCTTGGTGTTCCACTGCAAATACTGCCTGGCCTGGGCCAGCGTATAGCCCGAACTGCCCATTTGCCCCGAAACTGCCGGCCCCATGTGGCGCATTAGCGTATAGCGGCCGAACACCCGGCAACCATTAACCAGGTAGGATATTTTCGTAGGCTCGGACGTAAACAAAGCCCGTATGCCGGCCGCCGCTGCAAACTCCGCAACCCGCCGGCTGAAATAGCCCCCGGAACTGAGGCCACGGTCACCTCCTTACCCAGTATTTCGCTCAGCTTTGCAATACTGCGGGTCCACAAGTAAGCGGGATAGTGTCCGTATTTGGCTGTTTATATTATTTATCTGTTCTCAATTTTGCCGGAACTACAGGGTCCGGTACAGCCGGCAGAAGCCTGATAGCGCTCGTTATGTATAACGCGGGCACAAAAAAGCCCCGCTACATGAGCGGGGCTTTTTGTTTCTTCGGGCTTGAATGCAGCTTTCATCATGCCGCTTATACCACCCATGGCAGGCAGGCTCGGGTAGTAGCCGTCTTAACCCGTTAGAATGCGGCGCCACTAGATAGCACCGGGAAAGAACCATGACCGATCAAACCATAGGGCCTGCTTTCAACCTGTCTCGCTTTAGCTGCCCGAATTGCGGGGAACTGGCGGAACAGGCCTGGTTCAACACCTACGCAAACCAGATCACGAGTCCCGCGGGAGTGCCGCTGCGAATCGCGGGTGCCGACCTCGAGCGCCTCAGCAGGAATCCCTCTTTCTCCCCGGAAGTACGTCAGCAGAAAGTCGCATACTGGAACCGGGTTAACGAAGGCCAGGTGTTCCTCGATCGCTGGACGCCGATACAGTCGGATGTATTCGTTGCCGGAATGGAACTAAGTGCCTGCCATAGCTGCCTGCAGATTGCAGTCTGGTTAGGCGGGGAAATGATTTACCCGTGAGCAGACGTGGTAAAATAGCTCACAGGTATGGCAATCAGGTCTGATTTCGCCATTCCTGTCTACATCGCAATAAGCAGCCACAATATGCTCAAGCTAATTCGAACAGCCCTCGGAGCATTCTTCAAAGCTCTGCCCAGCTGGTTTCGTACACGTTACCTCCGGGTATTGTTGCTGATACCGATAATATGGTACGTGATTACTTATATGCTGGCGGACGCCAACTTCATGGGCTGGAGTAACGCCAGCACCGCCAAAGATTTCCTGGAAATTGTACATCCCTCGCTGCTTGCATCCGGAGTAGCGCTGGGACTGCTCGGCTTTGCTATAACAAAAAATTCCTCGTTGCTATTTATTAGCGTGATGTGCACCTTCGGCCTGGCGCGTGAGATAGGCGGCCAGGGCACCAGTATCATTCTGTACCTTGGTCTTATCGCGCTGATTACTTACGGATACGCCAACCGGGACAAGGTGCAAACCCTGCTCCAGTCACGTTTGGCGTCTTCCTGTATGGCGACAACCTTTATTTGCTATCTCGTTTCCCAGCTACTGGACCGGGGCGTTATCAAGAGAATCGGCTGGCTGTTTATTCAAGACACAACATGGGTGCCCCCCTATTCGTCACAGATTGAGGAAAGCCTTGAGTCCCTTGGTGGCGCCTTCTTGCTGGCGACGGTGGCAGTTTTGATTGTGCTGGCTATACGGCAGAGAAATCGCAACCGATCAGAGTAAGCGAAGCCTGTGGCCCACGCTGTATAGCAGTAGCTGAACGTCAGTTCAGCACAAAAAAGCCCCGCTACATGAGCGGGGCTTTTTGTTTCTTCGAATGGAAGAAGGGCTTACATCATGCCGCCCATTCCACCCATGTCAGGCATCGGAGCAGGTGTATCGTCCGCCGGCAGCTCGGTGACCATGGCTTCCGTGGTCAGCAGCAGGCCCGCAACCGAGGCTGCGTTCTGCAGAGCTGAGCGGACAACCTTGGTTGGGTCGATGATACCGAACTCGAACATGTCGCCATACTCACCGGTCGCGGCGTCGTAGCCGAAGTCACCACTGTTCTCGGCAACCTTGTTCAGGATGACCGAGCTGTCTTCGCCGGCATTGCCGACGATCTGACGCAACGGCTCTTCCAGCGCGCGACGCAGGATGCCGATACCAACATTCTGCTCATCGTTGGTAGCGGTAAGATCGCCAAGCGCGGCATGGGCACGAATCAGTGCAACACCCCCGCCGGCCACCACACCTTCTTCAACGGCAGCACGGGTCGCGTGCAGCGCATCTTCGACGCGGGCTTTCTTCTCTTTCATTTCGATCTCGGTCGCAGCCCCAACCTTGATCACTGCAACGCCGCCGGCGAGCTTCGCCACGCGTTCCTGCAGTTTTTCGCGATCGTAGTCAGAGGTGGACTCTTCCATTTCCTTGTTGATCTGCTCAACACGGCCCTGGATGTCGGAGGCCTGGCCTGCACCGTCGATGATCGTGGTGCTTTCCTTGCTGATCTGGATCTTCTTGGCTTCGCCGAGGTCTTCCAGGGTTGCCTTCTCAAGACTCAGGCCGACTTCTTCGGAAATCACCTGGCCGCCGGTCAGGACAGCAATATCCTGCAACATAGCTTTGCGGCGATCGCCGAAGCCAGGAGCTTTAACACCACAAACCTTTACGATACCGCGGATGTTGTTCACGACCAGGGTCGCGAGGGCTTCGCCTTCGATATCCTCGGCAATGATCAACAACGGACGGCTGGATTTGGCAACGCCTTCCAACAGTGGCAACAGGTCGCGGATGTTAGAGATCTTCTTGTCGAACAGAAGTACGTAAGGATTCTCGAGCTCAGCACTCTGGCTGTTGGCATCCGAGATAAAGTAAGGCGACAGGTAACCGCGGTCAAACTGCATGCCTTCCACGACTTCCAGTTCGTTGTCGAGGCCGGAGCCTTCTTCAACGGTGATAACGCCTTCCTTACCTACTTTACCCATCGAGTCGGCAATGATCTGGCCGACTGCCTCGTCGGAGTTGGCGGAGATGGTGCCAACCTGGGCAATAGCCTTCTCCTCTTCACAAGGCTTCGACAGGTTCTGCAGCTCTTCAACAACGGCGATCGTACCTTTGTTGATTCCGCGCTTCAGATCCATCGGGTTCATGCCGGCGGCAACAGACTTCAGGCCTTCGCGAAGAATTGCCTGGGCCAGGACCGTGGCGGTCGTGGTGCCGTCACCGGCGACGTCAGACGTTTGGGAAGCAACTTCCTTCACCATCTGTGCACCCATGTTCTCGAAATTGTCATCGAGCTCAATTTCCTTGGCAACCGAAACACCGTCTTTGGTAACCGTCGGCGCACCGAAGCTTTTATCGAGAATGACATTACGGCCTTTGGGGCCAAGGGTAACTTTTACTGCATTGGCGAGTACATTCACGCCGGCAAACATCTTGCCGCGTGCATCGTCGCTGAATTTCACATCTTTGGCAGCCATTGAACTGCTCTCCTCTATAAATACAAACCGGCACAGGCCGGTTTAAAAAACAAAAAATAATTAACCTTCGATGACAGCCATGACGTCGTCTTCTTTCATGACCAGAAGATCTTCGCCATCTACCTTGACCTCGGTACCGCTGTACTTGCCAAACAGGACCTTGTCACCTTTCTTAACATCCAGTGAACGGATGTCGCCGTTCTCGAGGTGTTTGCCATTGCCGACGGCGATGACTTCACCCTTAATAGGCTTCTCGGTCGCCGAATCCGGGATAACAATCCCGCCGGCAGACATACGCTCTTCTTCCATGCGCTTTACGATAATCCGATCATGAAGCGGTCGAATATTCATTACAGAATCTCCTGATAATCAATCTAATTAGGCACTAACACCTTGATTTAACGGGCTTAGAGGTCCTTTTTTCTTCTTGGCACTCGCCCTGAACGAGTGCTAATAATAGTGGCTAAATCTGGGATTTCAAGGGGTGATCCAGTCCAATGACATTATGGGTCCCCCCCGCTATGCTGGCCTCGGTTTCTGGGCTGGGCGCAATATGGCTGTAGGGCAGCAATACACAGGATGAGCGAGGAAAACCTGCTGGTACTGTGCACCTGCCCCGACAAGGAGGTCGCCGAGTCACTTGCCACCGGATTGGTCGAGGCAGGCCTTGCGGCCTGCGTGAACCGGGTACCCGGGGTCGTTTCCATATACAAGTGGCAGGACAAGCTGGAAAAGGATGCCGAGGAGTTGCTGCTGATCAAGACGACCGCGGACGCCTGGGACAAGCTGGAAGCTGAGATCAGGCGCCTGCACCCCTATGAACTTCCGGAAATTATCGCGGTCCCCATCTCTGCGGGCAGCCACAAGTACCTCAACTGGATCAGGGAAACGACCCGGTAATGCGCAAGCTTTTTACGACAAAGCGCTTTAGCAACGCGACCGTTCGGCTGAGCGGGTTAGCTTTGCTGCTTGCCTGCTCTGTAGCGACAGCGGCCCAGGACGTCAAACGTCCCGAAGAAGTGTTTCGATACGACACGCGTGTCGAAGACGGCGCGGTGATCGTCGCCTGGGACATTGAAGAAGGCTACTACCTTTATCGCGACAAGATGAGTTTCACCGCCGACAGCGAAACATTACTCGGCGACCCACAATTTCCGGCTGGTGAAATTCATTCGGACGAGTTCTTCGGTGAGCAGGTTATTTTCCGCAACAGGGCAGATGTAGCTATTCCGCTGGAACGAATCAGCAACGGCACACAGACACTTCAGCTTGCTATCAAATCGCAGGGCTGTGCCGACTTCGGTTTGTGCTATCCACCACAGACATGGAATGCAGAGATTTCCCTGCCGAGTCTTATCAGTTCTGCAGCGGCGGCCGAAAGCAATTTTGATTTCCCGTTCGGGGCGACCGCTACGGATGATCAGCCGGTTCCGGTGGATGAAGCGTTCCGGGCGCTCGTTACCACACCAGACCCCTTTACTGCCGATGTGGCCTGGAGCATTGCCCCCGGTTATTACCTGTATCGCAACAGCTTTACCGTGTCTAACCCGGGCGGTGAAGTACAGCTGGGCACGCCCTCGCTTCCGCGCGGTGTCATGGAAATGGACGTGGAATTCGGCGAGACCGAAGTTTATTACGATGAAGTCGTCATGCGCGTGCCGATTTCTCGCGCATCACCTGATCCATTGTTTATCGAGCTGAAACTCGGTTTCCAGGGCTGCAAGAAAGGCAGCATTTGTTATCCGCCGGACATGTATGTTGCTGGCGTCGACCTGCCCCGGGCAACGGCCGAAGACGCAATGTCTGAACGACTCGCGCCAATATCCGAGCAGGATCGTTTGTTCGGTGTCGTGACCGACGCGAGCCTGCCCGCGATGATGTTTATTTTCCTGGGACTCGGTTTATTGCTGGCCTTCACGCCCTGCTGCCTGCCGATGGTGCCTATTTTGTCCGGCATCATCGCGGGCCAGGGGGAGAACGTCACTACTGCAAGAGCATTCTGGTTATCACTCAGTTATGTACTCGGCATGGCCTTCACCTACACCATAGCCGGCGCTGTTTTCGGGGCGGCCGGTGGCCAGATACAGGCGGCATTGCAGACACCCGCGATTATCACCGGTGTCGCAATCCTGTTTATCGTGCTGTCGCTCGCGATGTTTGGCGTTTATGAACTGCAGATGCCCGCATCACTGCAGACGCACCTCAGCGCACTGGGCAGCAAAGGGAAAGCGGGCAGCTTTATCGGTACCGCTGTTATGGGTGCGGTATCTGCACTGGTTGTCAGTACCTGTGTTGCCCCACCGCTGGTTGCAGCGTTGGCAGTAATTGCGCAAACCGGTGACGTCGCACGCGGTGCATTCGCCCTGTTTTCGTTAAGCATCGGTATGGGCATACCGCTGCTTATTTTTGGCGTCTCTGCCGGCAAGCTGCTGCCCAAAGCCGGCGCCTGGATGAACACGGTTAAAGGTATTTTCGGCTTTATGCTGCTCGGGCTTGCGATCTGGATGCTCGACCGCATACTGCCGGGCACCGTGATCATGGCCCTCTGGGCCGCTCTGGCGTTGTTTGCCGGCGCCTGGTCGGGAGCGTTTCAAGGGATGGCGAGACCGGCAAGCGGCGGTACGATATTTGGCAAGCTTGCCGGAATTCTGCTGGCGATTTATGGCGGCCTGCTCGTCATCGGCACGCTGACCGGCGCTACCAACCCGCTGCAACCACTCAGCCGAATTTCGGGAATAACCGATACACATCCTGAACTCAAATTTGAGCGCATAAAAACGGTAGATGATTTCGAAGCAGCCCGGCTGGCTGCCGCAGCAGCTAGTCAGCCACTCATGCTTGATTTCTATGCCGACTGGTGTGTGTCGTGCAAAGAGATGGAAGCATGGACCTTCACGGACCAGCGTGTGCACGATGCACTTGCCAATACGGTACTCGTCCAGGCCGATGTTACTGCCAACGATGACGCCGATCAGGCGCTATTAGAGTATTTCAGTATTTTCGGCCCGCCGACGATCGTGTTCTACGACCGCACCGGCAATGAAGTTAAAGGGCAGCGTGTAATCGGTTATAAAAACTCTGACGACTTCCTCAGCCACCTCGATTACGTATTACGATAAGCCTATGCCGTTCCGGATCCGCCAGTTCCTGCTACTGGTCATGCTGCTTTGCTGCGTGATCATAGGCATGCGCGTGTACATAGAGATTGCTGCCGATAAACGACCGGAGGGTGTCGGACCTGCACAAGAAGTACCCGGGCAGCTTCCCAAATTCGTGCTCAACGATATCTGGGGTGAACCCACACCCATCAGTAAATGGTCCGGGAAACCGTTATTGATTAACTTTTGGGCTACGTGGTGCGCGCCCTGCCGGCGCGAGATGCCCTTGCTGCAGGCGTTGCACAACGAGCAGCCGGAAAACGGGATACAGGTAGTCGGTATCGCGATCGACTGGCTGCCCGATGTCGAAAGCTATATAGCTGAGTCCGGCATCAGCTACCCGATCCTCGTCGGCCAGGAAGACGCCATGGCGGTTAGCGGCCTGTTCGGCCTTGAGGGCCTGGGTCTGCCGTTTTCGGTATTGGCCGGTGCTGACGGGCAAATCCTCACCGTCTACGTGGGTGAACTCGCGGGCGAGCAGATTGCGGCCATGGCAACGATCAGCGCCGAGTACGCCTCGGGCCGGTCAGACCTGGCGGCTGTACGTGAACGCCTGCGCGAGCTCTGAAGCCCGCCCGGGCCCCTGATCCGCAAAAAGCTGTAAAAAGGCCGCTAAAATCCGTAAACTTGCGGCCATCTGCAGCTAAGTCCTACCCCCGATGGCATCAATTCTTCTCATAAACGGCCCCAATCTGAATCTGCTGGGCACCCGGGAACCGGAGCTCTACGGCGCAAACACCCTTGCCGATATCGAAGGCAAGCTGACCGCACAGGCAACGGAACTTGGTCACATGCTTGAGTGTGTCCAGAGTAATGCCGAGGCAGAACTGGTCGACCGGGTGCAGGCTGCCGCTGGTAACGTTGACTTCATCCTGATTAACCCGGGTGCATTTACTCACACGAGCGTTGCATTACGCGATGCGCTGCTCGGCGTTGATATCCCATTTATCGAAATTCACATCAGCAACATACATGCACGCGAAGAGTTTCGTCGCCAGTCTTATTTCTCGGATGTAGCAGCGGGAGTTATCGCCGGAATCGGTCCGCAGGGTTATTCGCTTGCGTTGGAAGCGGCACATGGTTTGCTAAACAGATAGTTGTCAGTCCGTCAGCCAGGAATATATTCAAGCTATGGATATTAGAAAAGTAAAAAAACTGATCGAACTGCTGGAAGAATCTGGCATTGCGGAGATAGAAATTACAGAAGGCGAAGAAGCGGTTCGTATCAGCCGCTATCCGGTCAACGCACCTGTCGCGACAGCAGTACCGGCCGCGGTCCCGGCACCCGCGGCCGCGCCTGTGGCGGCCGAAGCGCCGGCCCCTACCGAAGCGTCTGCCGGTGAACCCGCCGGCCACAAGGTTGCAGCACCGATGGTCGGTACTTTTTATCGTTCACCGTCCCCCGAGGCCGAGCCCTTTGTAAAGGTCGGCGATAAGATCGAGGTAGGTGACACGCTTTGTGTTATCGAAGCGATGAAAATGATGAACCAGATTGAAGCTGACACAGCGGGTACGGTTTTATCGATAGAAGTTGAGAACGGGGAGCCTATCGAATTTGGCCAGACCCTGTTTGTCATCAGCTAACTTTGATCCGAAAAGAAAAAGAATGCTAGATAAAGTTCTCATAGCGAATCGAGGCGAAATTGCGCTGCGCATCCAGCGCGCATGCCACGAGCTTGGAATAAAAACTGTAGCCGTGCATTCGACTGCCGATGCACAACTGAAACATGTGCTGATGGCCGAAGAAACGGTATGCATTGGCCCGGGCCCTTCAGCCGAAAGCTACCTGAACATGCCGGCGATTATCGCAGCAGCCGAAGTTACAGACGCCCAGGCGATTCACCCGGGCTACGGATTCCTGTCCGAGAATGCGGACTTCGCTGAACGTGTCGATACGAGCGGCTACCTTTTCGTCGGCCCGTCGCCTGACGTAATCCGGCTGATGGGCGATAAAATCTCGGCTATAAGAGCCATGAAGGAAGCCGGTGTACCCACCGTGCCTGGCTCTGACGGACCTTTGCCGGAAAATGCAGACGAATGCCTGAAGATCGCCAGTGATATTGGTTGCCCCATCATTATCAAGGCGGCCGGGGGGGGTGGCGGGCGCGGTATGCGGGTCGTACATACAGAAGCGTCGCTGATCAATGCGATCAACCTGACCAGGTCCGAAGCGGGCGCCGCCTTCGGCAACGACATCGTCTACATGGAGAAGTTTCTCGAACGTCCACGTCATATCGAATTCCAGGTGATTGCCGACTCACACGGCAACGCCGTGCATCTCTTTGAGCGCGACTGCTCCATGCAGCGCCGCCACCAGAAAGTTATAGAAGAAGCGCCTGCACCCGGTATCACCGAAGAACAACGCATGCAGATGGGTGAGCGGTGCGCTGAAGCCTGTCGTCAACTCGGTTACGTAAATGCAGGAACCTTTGAATTCCTGTACCAGAACGGCGAATTCTATTTCATCGAAATGAATACCCGCCTGCAAGTTGAACACCCGGTAACCGAGATGATTACCGGTGTTGATATTGTAAAAGAACAGCTCCAGATTGCCGCGGGTGAGCGGCTTAGCTTCAAACAGGAAGACATCGAACTGCGCGGTCACGCGATTGAATGCCGCATAAATGCCGAAGACGCGAAAACCTTCGTGCCGTCGCCTGGCCGGGTTGAGACCTGGCACCCAGCGGGTGGCCCCGGTGTACGTGTGGACAGCCACCTGTACAGCGGTTACACGGTGCCTCCTTTTTACGATTCGATGATCGGCAAACTTATCGTCTGGGGCGATTCACGCAATACTGCCATCGCGCGCATGCAGAATGCACTAAACGAGATGGTGATAGACGGCATCAACACGAATATTCTTCTGCACCGCGAGATATTCCAGCACGCTGCCTTTAAGACCGGCGGCACTGATATCCATTACCTGGAAAAACGACTCGGGCTGTAGGAGCGGGTTGCCGGGCAGGAAGCGCCAAGGAGCACGCATGACCTGGCTGCAACTCAAAACCAAACTTGGTCAAACCGATCCCGGGGCACTCGAAGCCGAGCTGGAAAAACTGGGCGCGGTTTCGATCGCACTGCATGATGCAGGCGATGAACCCCTCCTGGAACCGGCCCCCGGTGAAACTCCACTCTGGTCAAAAACACTCGTTAGCGCCCTGTTCCCGCCCGACGCAGAACCAAGGTTACTGTCCGCAGCACTCGGTGACCTCGTTGATACGTCCGAGCTACGCTATTCCAATATTGAAGATGCCGATTGGCAGGCAAATTGGCAGCAGCGACTCACGGCCAGGCAATTCGGTGAAAGGCTCTGGGTGGTGCCGAACAACCATGAACACGCGCCGGCCGGCGCTGCCCTGGTCCGGCTGGAACCCGGGGTGGCGTTCGGGACGGGCGAGCATGCCACTACGGCACTCTGCCTGGAATGGCTGGATTCTGCCGTCAGGGACGGCGATCTGGCGCTGGATTATGGCTGTGGCTCCGGCTTGCTCGCTATCGCAGCGCTGGCGCTGGGTGCGCGGTTCGCGTGGGCAACAGATATTGATACACAGGCACTGGACGCAACCCTTAACAATGCGAAGAATAACGGCTGCGACGATCGGCTGCGTGCCGTTCATCCCGATGTGGTGGATAATTCACAGCAGTTCGATTTACTGGTAGCCAATATTCTGAGCGGAACACTGGTAGAACTTGGCCCGACCATGGAAACACTGATGCGTCCCGGTGCACGCCTGGCGATAACCGGGATTCTTGCGAACCAGGCTGACAATGTGGCCGCGGCCTGGGCGGGCTGGGCCAATATGCAGGTCACTAAACAGATCGGTAACTGGGTACTCTTGACAGGCACGAAGACTGAGATTAGCAACTGATGTACACATGCTGCCCCGAATGTGAAACAACTTTCCGACTGAACGCGGAAGATTTACGCCGTGCGCACGGGCAGGTCCGTTGTGGCGAATGCGACCATGTATTTAATGCGATCGAGTTTCTGAGTGAAGAAAATACCGAAGTCGAAGTCGCCGAGGCAGAAGCAGTCATGGTCGATGCTAGTGACGATTCGGTTTTTGCGCTCGATACCGAGCCCGCAAATGACGCGCTTGCAGAAAATAAAGAAGATAACGATGAAGAACCGGATTATGAGCCTGACAAAGAGCCGGATATTGATGACACGGGCGCGGGGCTCCTGGTAACCGATCCGGATGACGATGAAAGCGACGCAACGAAGGCATGGAATGAACCGGCGGATGGCGAGTACGAGGAGGAAGATGCAGCTGCTGAGGATGAAGCGGACGCTGAGTATGCGCTCTACGACTATGGGGACGGGCTGACTTCTGACGAGGAAGCAGAATCAGAAGAGTTGGCACTGGTTGGCAAGGACGAGGATGAGGATGAGGATGAGGAAGAAGAGGACGACGAGGTAGAGCGCGAGTACAACCGCGACTCCGGGGAGGTGGAAGAAACCGGTTTTGAGATCGGTGGTTATGAAGAAACGCCTGAAGAGGACGATCCTGAAGAGGATGAGATGGCCGAGCCCGAAGCTGATGAAAGCATGGAGCTATCGGCAGACGAGGACGACGATGAGGATTTCGATGACACCGTCTGGGAACGCATTCCGGGAGTAGGCTCGGCCACGTACTACACCGAAGATGAAGACGATGAGCCCGAATCCGAACAGGAAGCGGACAATTCTTTCGAGAACGAGGATGAAGCTGTCAGCGCACTCGGCGATGACGATGAACCCGGAGATGAAGCAGACGAAGATGACGCGGAACCCGCCGATCCGGATGAATCTTCAGGGGAGCAGGACTGGGAGGAGACCACCACCGGCAGCTGGTCAAGCGAGGTACTGACGCCGGGAGGCGTTACTGCCGGCGAGGTATTTTCGGGTGAAGCCACCGAAGAAATCGTGTTGGAGACAGTCGAGCTAAACAAGGTGCTCGAGGATTACGAGACAACGCCGCCATGGCAGCCCGAAAGTGTTGAAGTGCAGCCGGAACAAAACAAACCCTCACGCACCGCTCTGTGGTTCCTGACAGGTGTGTTGTTGTTTTTCGGCTTCAGTACCCAACTTGCGCATTACAACCGTGACAAACTGGCCGCGCACTCATCATTCGGCGGTACGGTGCGCTCTGTTTACAAATCCCTGGGGTCGGGCCTTTATCCCGACTGGTCCGTCAGCAACTATGAAATACGCGGATCCGAAGCCGTGGCCGGAGAGTCCGGCACCGATGTGCTGGATATACGCACTCAAATCGCCGCGATCAGCGATGACGTGACCGGGTTGCCCCAGCTGCGCGTAGTGCTAAGGGATCGCTGGTCCAACCCGGTGGCTGCCCGGCATTTCAGTCCCGAAGAATACATGGACGGCGGTGAATTGCCGGCCGACCGCTTGCTGAGGCCCAACGAAACGATCAGTGCGCATGTAAGTATCGTTGATCCGGGCGCCGACGCGCAGGGGTTTGAACTCGAACTCTGTTTGCCACGACGCCACACCGGGCTTGACTGCAAGTGACAGACCGGGCAATACAAATCGGTTCGCATTCTGTTCGCGGACGCAGCTTACTGGCCCCCATGGCAGGCTTAAGCGACCAGGTCTTTCGCAATATCTGCCGGGGCTTCGGCGCCGCGCTGGCAGTTTCCGAAATGAGCACGGCGGATACCCGTCTCTGGCAATCCCAGAAAAGCGAGAGCCGGCTTAATCTTGCCGGCGACCGGGGACTGAAAGTACTGCAGATTGCGGGCAGCGAACCGGATCTCATGGCCAGGGCCGCGGCGGCGGCTCCTTCCCTTGGTGCCGATATTGTGGATATCAATATGGGTTGCCCCGTGAAGAAAGTCTGCAGGAAACTCGCTGGTTCGGCACTGCTTAGAGACGAATCATTGGTTGCCCGTATTCTGGATGCCGTAGCAAGTGCCAGTAAACTGCCGGTCACTTTGAAAATGCGCACAGGCTGGGATACTGACAACCGTAACGGTGTACGCATTGCAAGAATTGCGGAGGACGCAGGCATCCAGGCGCTGGCCGTGCATGGCCGGACACGCGCATGTCGTTTCGAAGGGTGTGCCGAATACGACACCATACGAGCTATTAAAGCATCCGTATCTATCCCGGTGTTTGCCAACGGTGATATAGACTCAGTCGAGAAAGCTGCCGAGGTGCTCGAGTACACCGGCGCGGATGCGGTCATGATCGGACGCGGTGCGCTTGGCCGCCCCTGGATTTTTTCGGAGATCAACCGCTTTTTTGATAATCCGGCGACAGGTGGACGAAATACTTCTGCACATATCTCAAATGAGTCACGACGTGATATTATCCTCTGCCACTTGAACGACCTCTACAGTCTCTACGGAAAAGAAAGAGGCGTTCGCGTGGGGAGGCAGCATCTGACGTGGTACTGCAAGCACCTAGAAGGCGCCCGAAAATTCCGCGACACGATAGTCCGGGTTCAAAGCGCAAAAGATCAGTTGCAATTAACCGCAGATTTTTTAGATCGGCGTCAGGATTCCAAGTGGATTCCAGACGAAAAGACGTCCGTCCGGATTAAACAGAGTGCCCAAGAAAAAACCACCAACATCTGGAAAGAAACCCGGCCTTAACGGTTCCGGCAAACAGGTACAAAGCCGCAACCGGCTTTTGAAAAACTTTACTGAAGATGCGCTGGGGTCCTATTTCTGCAATCTTAATGGCCATAAGCCTGCGGATATGTATAAACTAGTACTTGGTGAAGTCGAGCCGCCCCTGTTCAGGACGGTTATGGATTATACTAAAGGAAATCAAACACTTGCGGCAGAAATACTCGGTATCAACCGGGCGACACTGCGCAAGAAACTGAAGCAGTACCAGTTGCACAACTAGGCGCCCGGTGCATCGTTCGACGGCATCAAAGGCACCGCGTCTGTCTGGCCTCACATGACGAATTCAATCAGAGCACTAATAAGCGTTTCCGATAAAACGGGCGTTGTCGAGTTCGCGCGCGCGCTTGAGAAACTGGGTGCAGAGATTGTTTCCACCGGCGGCACCGCGACTGCGCTGCGTGATGCCGGTATTGAAGTGCAGGACGTTTCAGAAATTACCGGCTTCCCGGAAATCATGGACGGCCGTGTAAAGACGCTGCACCCGCTTGTACACGGTGGACTGCTCGGGCGCGGCGAGCAGGACAGCGATGTCATGGCCGAGCACGGCATCAACCAGGTAGATGTACTCGCTGTCAACCTGTATCCGTTCGAGAGTACGGTCGCGAAGCCGGACTGCAGCTTTACTGATGCAATCGAAAATATCGATATCGGCGGGCCGACAATGATCAGGTCGGCCTCGAAGAACCACGCACATGTCACTGTTGTGGTTGACCCGGCCGATTATGAATCGGTTGCAGACGAACTTGCAGCGAATAATGGTTCGGTCTCCGACACCACGCGACGCAAACTTGCGACCAAGGCTTTCGCACATACTTCAACCTATGACGCCGCTATCTGGGCTTACCTGCAAAAACAGGGTGGCGGTCAGAATGATTTTCCGGAACGCCTGCCGGTTGGCCTGACGCTTAAGGAAACACTCCGCTACGGTGAAAACCCCCACCAGTCGGCAGCGTTATATACATCTTCCGGTTCTTCGCCGGGTGCGCTTGTCACCGCCGAGCAACTGCAGGGCAAACCGCTGTCATTCAACAATATTTCAGACGCAGATGCCGCGCTGGGGTGCGCCAGGTCGCTGGATGCGCCGGGTTGCGTGATCGTAAAACATGCCAACCCCTGCGGCGTGGCGCTGGATGCTGACGCTGAACAAGCTTACCGCAAAGCCTACGCCTGCGATCCGACCTCGGCTTTTGGCGGAATCATTGCCTTTAACAGCCCGGTCAGTGCTGCGGCGGCGCAGGCTATTGTCGATAACCAGTTTGTCGAGGTTGTCGTCGCGCCGTCCTTCGATAGTGACGCGCTTGAAGCCTTCGCACCGAAGGTTAATGTCCGGGTGCTGGCCTGCGGCGAGCAGGATGCTGCATCAGCAGGCAGCCCTGTGTTGCAGCAGGTCGAAGGCGGCATGCTGGTACAGGACAAGGATGTTGCCTGTGTTAGCCGCGACGATTTAGAAGTTGTGACCGAAAGACAGCCCACGGAACAGGAAATCACGGATGCCCTGCTGGCCTGGAAAATTGTGCGCTTTGTGAAATCGAATGCAATTGTTTACGGCAAGGACAACGCGACGCTTGGCATAGGCGCGGGCCAGATGAGCCGCATCATGAGCGCCGAGATTGCGGGGCAGAAAGCGGCCGAGGCTGAGCTCGACCTGGATGGCGCCGCCATGGCATCAGATGCATTTTTCCCGTTTCGCGACGGCATCGATATTGCAGCAAAGTTCGGTATCAAGGTTGTGATACAGCCTGGCGGCTCGAAACGCGACGAGGAAGTCATCGCGGCGGCCAATGAATATGACATGGCGATGATGTTTACCAAGATTCGGCACTTTAGACATTAGTGAACTTATTGTAGGAGCGGCTGTAGGCATGAACTGCAGATCTCGAAAAAGTGCTGTAGGAGCGCCTTTAGGCGCGAACCCGCCAAAATTAGAACATGGTGCAAATACAGCAAATGTTTATACGAGTTTCGGGCAGAATATCGGACAAACTTTCCACTTCTTACAATTTTGATGCAACAGTAGGTTCGCGGTTAAAGCCGACTCCTACAACAATAAGACAGATTATCCGATGAAGATTTTGGTTGTCGGCAGCGGCGGACGCGAGCACGCACTGGCGTGGTCTCTCGCACGTGCAGCGCGGGTGGACGAAGTCATCGTCGCGCCCGGCAACGCCGGTACCGCTGCTGAGCCAAAGGTGCGCAATGAGAACGTCGGCGCTGAAGACATTAACGGCCTTCTGCGGCTCGCGCAGGACGAGAATGTTGACCTGACTGTTATCGGTCCTGAGGCCCCGCTGGTAGCCGGCATTGTCGATCGCTTCGTTGATACCGGACTGCGCTGCTTCGGCCCGACAGCTGCGGGCGCAAGGCTCGAGGGCTCCAAAGCCTATACCAAGGATTTTCTCGACCGTTACAACATCCCCACCGCTGCGTACGAAAACTTTTCCGATATCGATGCAGCGCTTGCACATGTGGAAAGCTGTGCGCTGCCGACGGTCGTTAAAGCCGATGGCCTGGCGGCCGGCAAGGGCGTGATCCTTGCGCACACGCGCGAAGAAGCCATTGCTGCCATAAACCTGGTGATGGGCGACAAGGCCTTTGGCGATGCCGGCAATGTGTGCGTGATCGAGGATTTTCTCAAAGGCGAGGAAGCCAGCTTCATGGCGCTCGTAGATGGTGAACACATCCTGCCGCTCGCAACCTCGCAGGATCACAAGGCTCGTGACGAAGACGACAAGGGCCCGAACACCGGCGGCATGGGTGCCTATTCACCAGCGCCGGTAATTGACAACGCGATGGCCGGGAAAGTTATGGCTGAGGTCATGCGCCCGACCATCGAAGGCCTGCAGCAGGACGGCGAAAAATACACCGGCTTCCTGTATGCGGGACTCATGATCGGTGCCGACGGCGTGCCACGCGTGCTTGAGTTCAACTGCCGCATGGGCGATCCGGAGACCCAGCCCATACTGTTCCGGCTGCAATCCGATCTCGTCGATTTGATAGAAGCAGCACTCGACGGCCGGCTGAATTCAGTTGAAGCCGAATGGGACCCCCGCCCGTCGCTGGGTGTGGTGCTCGCAGCCGGCGGTTACCCGGAGAGCTACGACAAGGGTAATGTCATCACCGGCCTGGACGCCGATGGCCCTGCGGATCTAAAAATTTTCCATGCAGGTACGAAAGAGCGAGACAACAATGTCGTAACCAGTGGCGGCCGCGTACTTTGCTGCGTGGCGCTCGGCGATGACATCACCGACGCCCAGGCCAAGGCCTATGGTCTGGTCGACCAGATCAGCTGGGACAACATGTATTGCCGAAGGGACATCGGTTACCGGGCCGTGGCCAGAGAACGCTAGGATAAGATCTCGGATTCGTACGGCAATAAATGCCGACGTTCCAGCCATTACCGAGATCTACAACCAGGCGATTGCGCTCGGCAATGCCACGGCTGATACCTCACCCGTCACGGTAGAGAGCAGGCGAGACTGGCTTGCCAGGCATCCTCCGGAGACACACCCGGTCTATATCGCAGAATATGACGGCAAGCTGGCTGGCTGGTGCAGCATCAGCCCCTATCGACCCGGACGCATGGCCCTGAGGCATACAGCTGAGATCAGTTACTACGTGCACGAAGATTATCGCGGTAAGGGCGCCGGCTCGGCACTGGTCGAACATGCTATTGGCGCGTGCTCCGCGATCGGATTAAAAACTCTCTTCGCGATCCTGCTGGACAACAACCCGCGCAGCGTCGCATTACTGAAAAAATTAGGTTTTCAGCAGTGGGGCCACATGCCCGACGTCGCGGACTTCAGCGGTACCGAGGTGGGGCACCTCTACTACGGCCTAAGACTTCCTGCGCCGAATAAAACCTAACCCGACCAGCCCCGAACCAAACAGCCAGACAGCCGCCGGGATCGCCACCGCGGCGCCAACGACGATGTTGTCGACTTCACCCCACAGGATCAGCGAACCCGTCGGCGGCGCTGATGTCCAGGCAGAAATAGAAACGACGTTCAGCCAGTCACCTGCGCCAAAATCAGTTACCGTGCCAAAAATGGTGTCCCCAGCCGCCGTCTCACCCTCGATGAAAGAGAACCCCGACAGGTCCATATCATAAATCGCGAACGCCTGATTATCCTGACGCGAGACACTAATGCGTATTTCGGTTCCGCTGAAAGGCTCTTCCGCGCCACTTATTTCGAACGCCTGTCCCGTGATAATTGCACCATTGACGCACGAAGGAGGCCCGAACTGGCACCCGAAACCCGGCGTACCGAAACCGCTGACCTCAAAATCTCCACTCAGAACCGGCCCGGTATCACCAACGGTGAACTCTTCAAAATCGATGGTATAGGCACCGACCTGAATCGACCAGGCGAGAAATAGTGTGAGAGCGATTATTCTTTGTCATTAGTGCGCCTCCCCAAGCGCTCCGAAAACCCTACGCGGCGGGGCTTTGAGGGTCAAATAGGTTATGTCACTAATACCAATAGCCTGCCACAGCCCGCCATAAGCCACTGATATTTTTGGTATTGGCAAGTGGCTGTAGGAGTCGGCTTTAGTCGCGAACCAGCCGTAAATGAAACGCAGTGCCTATTGCGGCGGCTGTTGATGCGAGTGCGGCACTACCACATTGGATGGGCTTTCCGCTTCGGAAGATACTTGACGGGCCGGTGGGTTCGCGGCTAAAGCCGACTCCTACAGCCACTCCTACAAAGAATGCCGCCGTGCGCCCAACAAGATTACTAGGAGCGTTGCGAGCGAAGGCAGAGCGAGGCGCGCAATGGCGAAAGGAGGGAGTTTACAAACCAGTAAATGACCGAACTTGAGCCATTGCGCAACAAAGCTATGGTAAGCGCAGCAGCTCCTAGCGCTTCATGGCGTCGAAGAACTTCTCGTTGGTCTTAGTATCCTGCATTTTACCGAGCAGAAACTCGACCGCCGCGAGCTCGTCCATCGGGTGCAGCACTTTGCGCAGTACCCAGATCTTCTGCAATTCTTCCGGCTCGGTCAGGTAATCCTCTTTGCGTGTGCCGGAACGGTTAATGTTGATCGCCGGGTACACACGCTTCTCGGAAATACGGCGATCCAGGTGGATCTCCATGTTGCCGGTGCCCTTGAACTCTTCGTAAATTACGTCGTCCATCTTCGATCCGGTATCGACGAGCGCCGTGGCAATAATCGTCAGGCTGCCGCCCTCCTCGATGTTTCGCGCGGCGCCGAAGAAGCGCTTCGGCCGGTGCAGTGCATTGGCATCCACACCACCAGTCAGGACCTTGCCTGACGACGGCACGACCGTGTTGTAGGCACGTGCCAGGCGGGTGATGGAATCCAGCAGGATAACCACGTCCTTCTTGTGCTCGACCAGGCGCTTGGCCTTTTCGATCACCATCTCGGCCACCTGCACGTGCCGGCTGGCCGGCTCGTCGAAGGTGCTCGATACCACTTCACCGCGCACGGTGCGCTCCATCTCGGTGACTTCCTCGGGCCGCTCGTCGATGAGCAGCACCATCAGGACGACTTCGGGATGATTAGCGGTGATTGCCGTAGCTATATGCTGCAGCAGCATCGTCTTACCGGCTTTCGGCGGTGAGACAATAAGGCCTCGCTGACCTTTGCCAATAGGCGCAACCATATCGATGATGCGGCCGGTCAGGTCCTCGGTGCTACCGGTGCCCTGCTCCAGCCTGAGTGCATCGCGCGGGAACAGCGGGGTCAGGTTCTCGAACAGCACCTTGCGGCGCGCATTCTCCGGTTCGTCGAGGTTAATCTCGGCAACCTTGAGCAGCGCGAAATAACGTTCGCCGTCTTTAGGCGGCCTGATCAGGCCGCCAACGGTGTCGCCGGTGCGCAGATTAAAGCGCCGTATCTGGCTGGGCGACACATAGATGTCGTCCGGGCCGGCAAGGAATGAACTGTCTGCTGAGCGCAGGAAGCCGAAACCATCCTGCAGAATCTCCAGGGTCCCGTCGCCGTAAACGCTTTCGCCTTTTGCGGCGTGCACCTTCAGGACTTCAAAAATAATGTCCTGCTTGCGCGAGCGGGCCAGGTTCTCGAGTCCGGCTTCCTCTGCCATTGCCACCAGATCGGTCGCCGGCATGTTCTTGAGCTCGTTCAGATGGAGCAGCTCACCGCCCTTCTCCAGTTCGGCTATGCTGACTACGTCGTCTGCCGTGAAATTTCCGGTCTCTTCGTTGTCCTGACGCCGCCTGCGCGGCTTTCTCTTATTGGACTGACCGTTCCCTGATTTTCCGCGATTACCTGTTTTTGATCGCGTGCGTGCTGAGTTACCCAAGTAGCCTCTCACAAGTTTGTTTCCAGAAAATTTTTGAGCTGCTGCTTCGATACAGCGCCTACCTGCTGGGCCTCAACCACACCATTTTTGAACAGGATCAGCGTAGGAATGCTACGAATCCCGAATTGCTGTGGGGCCTTTGGGTTGGCATCTACATCAAGCTTGGCAATTTGCAGGCGATCCTGGTACTCGCCTTCAAGCTCTTCAAGTATGGGAGCGATCGCCTTGCACGGACCGCACCATTCTGCCCAGAAATCCAGCAGCACAGGCTTATCTGACTGCAAGACTTCCGTGTCGAAACTATCGTCACTGATATGAACTAAGCTCATAATCCTATCTGTATATATTGATTAAATATCGCTGAAACAGTAAAAAGGGTCGCCGCCTCGATTGGGCCGTGGTCTTCTAACTTCTCCCCGAGCCCGATCCAGGATATAGCTGGACCTCAAGGCACGCACGCAGGGCGCTTGGTTAGCATCCTCTAGCCTGATCTGAATTGCTGGTGGAGGTCGGCGGGCGCAGCTATTGCCGCTGGAATTAAAGCTATTTTGAACCTGTATCACGCAATAATGCAAGTGTTTGTAAACGATTATGACTATGAAAAATTATGTCTGAAACTGAAGAAACACGCTTCGATGCGCTGAATCTGCCTGCCAAACTGCAGGCAGGGGTTAACTCAGCCGGTTTCGAAGTATGTACACCCATCCAAGCCCAGACACTGCCGAGAGCGCTGAAAGGCCACGATGTTGCGGGCCAGGCGCAGACGGGCACCGGCAAAACCGCGGCCTTTTTGCTGGCTACGCTGAATCATCTGCTCGCCAATGCGGATGGCAACGATGACTGCCGTCAGCATCCGCGGGCGATCATTCTCGCCCCAACCCGTGAACTCGCCATCCAGATCAATGAAGATGCCAAGGTGCTCGGTAGCGGCACCAAATTCCGCTTCCAGGTTGTATTTGGCGGTGCCGACTATGAGAAGCAGCGGCGGCGACTCGAAGAAGGAGTAGATGTGCTGATCGGCACACCCGGTCGGTTTATCGATTACTTCAAACAGAACATTTTTAACCTTAAGAACGTCGAGGTCGTGGTACTCGATGAAGCAGATCGCATGTTCGACCTGGGATTCATCAAGGACATTCGCTATGTGCTGCGGCGCTTACCGCCGGCTGACAAACGACTCAACCTGCTGTTCTCGGCAACGTTAAGCCAGAAAGTGCTCGAGCTCGCGTTTGAGCACATGAATGACCCGGAGTCGGTACGCATAGACCCCGACAAGATGACGGTCGACCTGGTCACACAGGCGGTCTATTTCCCGAGTAACAGGGAGAAAATCCCCCTGCTCATCGGACTGCTGCGCAGCATGAATGCGCACCGCACCATGGTGTTCGTAAACACCAAGCGCGAAGCCGAAAAACTGGAGCGCTTCCTGTGTCACAACGATATTGACGCCAAGGCGATTTCGGGTGATGTACCGCAAAACAAGCGTATCCGCATGTTAAAGGCCTTCCAGAGCGGTGAATTACCCGTATTGGTAGCAACGGACGTAGCGTCGCGCGGCCTGCACATACCGGATGTCAGTCACGTAATCAACTACGACGTACCCCAGGATCCCGAGGACTATGTGCATCGCATCGGCCGCACCGCACGTGCCGGCGCAACCGGTGACTCGATCACATTTGCATGTGAAAGCTTTGCGATGGGGCTGCCGGATGTCGAAAAATATATCGGTCATTCGATTCCGGTAAAGTCACTGGAACCGGAACTTCTGGTCAAGATCAGGATCCCGCCGGCGCCTCCCCGCAAGCCAGGGCGCGGTGGCCGCCCGGGCAATCGCTCTGGCGGCAACAGTCAGAAACAGGGCGGCAGGCGCAGGCACCGCTAAGCACTCGTGGGAATGTCTTCTTAACGCGTGCTGAACCCGGGTACGATGCCCTCGTTGATCCGAAAACTCAGCTTGAAGAGGCGAAAGAAGCTGAAATGGCCTCCCGGCCTGCCTTCCTGGAAACGGCCGTTGATTGCGAGCGACTGCCCGCCAAACAGATACTTGAACGCATACAGCAGGGATCCCGATGTCACATGTATATCGCACTCGCCCTTGCCCGCTTCAACAGCATGCAGGCCCGTCGTGAGCCCGAAGCGAAAGGCCTGCTCGTGGTCGTTCAGAAAAATAGTGGTATCCGGCACTCGCGGGAATATTGCGGCAAGAGCCAGTCGCAATGCCCGATGCCAGCGCGGGTAGTTACCGTTTCGGTGGTCTTCATCGCACTGCAGCCGGGCAATATATGACCTTAGAGCGCGCGGAGGAGCATGCTTGGCCAGCTTGGCCTGGAATGACACACATGCCGCCTGGAGTTCATCGATCGCCACCGGTTTGTCGGACGAAAAGCTTCCCGGGTCCTTGCTGCCCACAACTGCATAGTCTGCAACGTAACGCTCGATAGCGGATTCGGAGTCATGCTCTGTTCCGGGCTGCCAAACATCTCCGGGATACATGACGATGGGTTCGGCCACGGTTTCCGTGGCGATATAATCGCGCACATTGTCGATGCGGCTGGCATCATGGTTGAGATAAAAATTATCACGATGGCAGAACCAGACGAAACTGGCGAATGGTATGAGGTAGTCAGCCTTCACGGTATTCGTCTGTAACTGGACTTCCTCCAGCTTTTCCTTTACGTAAGCCAGGCGTCCTGCAACATCATCCACATTGCCCTGCCAGCTCGCGTAGGAAAACTGGGTGAGTAACACATCGACCTTGCCGGCGACAGCGGCTATTTCTTCGGCATCCTCTGCGAGCACAACGTCGCTATCATTCAGGTTGAGTATGGTCGCATCAGGCGTTTTGACGCACAGCCATGAATCCGCACTCCCCCAGCCGTCTTCCTGCGCCTTGCAGTAAAGTTCTACATCCGGGGCCAGTGTTTCCCAACAACCCTGGCGCAATTCACGCACGTCAGCAAAACCGAGCTTCCGACAGTATTCCACAATTTTCTTATCACGGGTTTGCTGGTACAGCACCGTAATATTCTGCAGATGTTCCTGCGGAATACTTTTCAGCGAAGGGATATGGAAGTGATCCGAGTGTTCGTGGGAAAACCAGATATGGGTAATACGGCCAAAATCGTCAGGCTGAAAACGGCTTTCCGACAGCAGGGCCCAGCCGTCATCGAAGGCACGGCCGATTATCCATGGATCGCACAGAATCCTGCATGTGCCGGTATCAATAACCACTGATGCGTGATTAACAAATTCTATTTGCATTAAGCTAGTACCCCAATTTTCTTTTTTTCCTAGCATCCGGCCGGCTGCATGACCGAGACCGTTTTTCGAAGGCCCACATTCTAAGACGTAAATCGCCACAGTAACGCCAACTGCTTAACATTAATGAAGTCAGCCGAATGCCAAAACTTATGTCTAGTAGCTTCAGAGCCATTCGGCAATGCTGTCGATACTTGGGTGCCGACCGGTATCCCGCCCGGGCATACGCGAATCAGGACACCGTATCCCGATTACGCTCCCTATGCCAAAAGCCGCTGCCGCATCAAGTACGGCCTGGCTGTCATCGACAAAAAGAGCAGCGGCAGGATCGAAACCCAGGCCTGCCTGCAGGCGCTCCCAAAATACCCTTTTCTCCTTCGGTGCCCCGATATCATGCGAGCTGACAAATTCATCAATCCAGAGAGTTAGTCCGGCCACATCTTTTTTCATATTCAGGTTTTCCTGGTGCGCGTTAGTCACGAGCACCAGTCGCTTGCCGCTGTCTCTAGCCATTTGCAGAAACTCCCGCGCCCCGGGCAGGAAGCGAATGCGCTGGCTGCTTGCCGTTTTAAGCTCGACGAGATCCAGCTCCAGTTGCCGACCCCAGAAATCGAGACAATACCAGTCGAGCGTACCTTCCTTATCCGCGTAGAGTTCGAATACGTGCTCCCGCGCTCGCCCCTCCGTTATGTTGCGCCGGCGAGCAATTACGCGGGGTATCAGTTCCCGCCAGAAATAATTGTCGAAGGCCAGGTCGAGCAGTGTGCCATCCATGTCCAATAGGATGGTGTCGAAACGGGACCATGGCCTGGTCTGGATATTCACTTTGATATTCTAACTTCACCTATACTTGCGCACCCGCTCAGACCAGGCGGCCCAACACGAACGGAAGCAATAATGAACGCAGAACCAGGCAAGCTGATCCAGCCGGTAATCGATATTGCCGCCCGTGCCGGCGAGCACATACTCGAAATCTACAACACCGATTTCGCAGTTGAAACCAAGGATGACAAATCCCCGTTGACGGCCGCCGACAAGGCATCACATGAATCCATAGTAGAGGCTCTGCAGGAACTTACTCCGAACATACCGGTACTCTCCGAAGAATCGGCGGCTATTAGCTGGGAAGAGCGCTCCTCGTGGGCAGAGTACTGGCTGATCGATCCACTCGACGGCACCAGGGAATTCATCAAACGTAATGGCGAATTCACGGTCAACATTGCGCTGATACAGGGGAATACCGCCATGATGGGTGTCGTCTATGTCCCGGTAAGCGGGCACTGTTTTTACGGCTACCAGGGTGGTGGCGCCTTCGAAACAAATGCTGCAGGCGACACCCGGACGATACACGTGACCGCGGAAGCTCAGAAGCCGCTGCGCGTAGTCGGCAGTCGCTCACACCGCGGTGCATCACTGGACGCCTGGCTCGAAAATGTCGGCGATCACGTGATGGTACCCATGGGCAGTTCGCTGAAAATCTGCCTCGTAGCAAGCGGCGAAGCCGACATCTACCCACGCCTTGGGCTGACCTCCGAGTGGGACACGGCCGCCGCCCAGGCAGTGGTCGAATGTGCCGGTGGTAAAGTTATCCAGCTGGACGGACAGCCGCTTATGTATAACGCCAAGGAAGATATCCTGAATCCCTTTTTCCTTGTTTTTGGCGACCAGGGCCACGACTGGACGAGCTACCTGGAAGAATAGTGACGCGGGACACTGACCCGGCTAGGCAGTCCTGCTAGAATAGTCGCTGAACCTGTCCTGAATCAGGACCCGAGCCGACACAAACAAAATAATGCCGGTTCGCATGCATACCAAGAAGCATCTGAAACCATATATGTCTACCAACATAGAAACGCAGGCTTTTGGCAATCGTGCTCGCCTGAAAGAATTACGGGTAGCCCACCGGGATCTCGACATCGCTATTTCTGAGCTCGTGCATAAGCACGATACAGACCAGCTGCGGATCAGGCGTCTTAAGAAGCGGAAGCTGCTTCTGAAGGACATGATCGTGCAGCTCGAGAGCGAGTTAATTCCGGATTTAAATGCTTGAGTGCCCCGGGCGCTACCGCACTCGACACCCCATCCCTGTAGGAGCGGCTTCAGCCGCAAACCCTCGATTTTGCTAATCCCGCCGGTCGCGGAAAAGGTATCCGATGTGGGCCCGAACCAATTGCGGTGGCAATCACTACTTCGCTTAGGGGCTGTGGGTTCGCGGCTGAAGCCGCTCCTACAGCGATATCGATCGATTGTCGGCAAAACTTACATTACCGGTTTTTCCCTAAGTTGTTGTTTGTTATCGGTATCAGCATCTCGTTCGTGACGCCCATCACATAATGTTCTCAGGCGACTGTCGCGAAGTTTGACAAAAAGGCGTTTCGTGGCTTTTTCAGATTAATCGCACGATTGAACGACCGCGGTCCGACCGCAGTTTTTTTGTGACCCGGTTCACGCTTTTTTCACGGTTTGGAGACTTATGTCATGTAGATGGGGATTCGCGACCAGGTTGGCATGGGACGTGCAACTAATACTGCGAATGCAACAACATTCAACCCATACAACCCATACAACCCAATAACAATAAGAATTGCTCGTCGCAGCACAACAACAAAGAGTCGCAACGACTCAAACTAACAAAGCGGCTACAGGCGAGATTACAACTTTCCGCGCCCATCCAACCGCCCTTCGGGGCGGTTTTTTATTGACGACAGAATTCCAGTCCTCGCGAAGCAGGGCTGGAATTCTAGCGTCGGAAATAACACTGGGGGAGCACAGCTCCCTCAGTATTTATTGGATGACGGCCGAAATCCAGACGGCAGAAATACGCCTGGAATTCGAATGCCGGAATTTATGCCGGGAAAGCACTGCTTTTTCAAAGCCTGTAAGCAGCAGCCTCAGGCTCCAGTGCTTTCCGGCCACAGAAAGATGGCTGGAAAGATCATCCTCCCTACTCTGCCTCCTCCATCCTCTTGTTCAACTCCTCGTTGCGACTATTAGCGATATCCTCGACAGTTCTCGCCTTGTCCATCGTGCCCACCATCGGATCGAACACGCCCTCTTCTTCCTCGGCGGCTTCAACGGTTTCGCTGTCGCTTGCCGACTCCGGGCTCCCGCACGCACCAAGTAACAGAGCACTTACACCCAGTGCCAGGTAATTCAACTTACGCATCACTCATCTCCTTCTCGATCATCGCGAGAAAACCCAAAAAGTAGCGTCCTATATTGTCCAGTGCAGCGGTCAGCCGGTGGTCGCTGTCAACCAGTATGACGCTTGCACCGCCTTCTTCCCCGAAGCACAGGCTGTTCTGCCACGGGACAACGTCATCGTGCCAGCCATGAACTATCGTTACCGGACATTCCGGGCATGCAGGCGTGTGCGACTCGTAACCCTGCATATAAAAAGCTGGCGCCATCAGGAACAGGCCCAAAGGTTTTGCATCTGCTGCTGCTGCGGTGGCGACATGCCCGCCCATGCTGCTACCAACGAACACGTAGGGGTCCGACCTGTCCCTGCACCAGTCAACAAGCTTGTTAACGCGGTCTTGTGGATCGTCCATGCCCTGGTAATCGATAGACTCGACACTCCAGCCCGCCTCTTTCGCCAACTCCGCCAGCGCGTTGATCTTGGTACCCCACGGGCCACTTTCCTGGCCGTGCGAAAAACAAACGGTGCGCCCGGTCATCGCTTGACTTTTTATCCCTGCTGGCGCGGGTCGTGCAGCATGCCCGGGCCCCAGACCAGTTCATCAAGTGTGGGATCCCAGCGGTACTTATCCATGTCGAGCTGCCCGTCGTACACTTCGATGCCTTCCGCCTCCAGCAATTCGACCTGGCGTTTGAAACCGGCTCTGCTGCGCGGGATGGCGATCTTGCCCTGCGCATTCACAATCCTGTGCCACGGCAGTTCCATCTCGCGCGGCGCCGTGCCCACGGCGCGTCCGACCATGCGGGCCCCTCGCCGCGGCAAGCCAGCCAGCTTTGCAATTTGTCCGTAGCTGGCCACCTGCCCCTCGGGGATCAGGGCGGCCTGCTCCCAGATTTTCCGGTAACTGTCTCCCGTAGCCATGTGCGCAGTTTAGCTGAGCCTGCCTGCCAATATCAGACCGGCTGCCGGCTCCTGGCGCCACTGCAATACAATGCGCTTCTTCAAAGCATCGTTTGCGCATACACCATGCAGGACAAAGGCTGGCAATTCTGGATCGACCGCGGCGGCACCTTTACCGATGTCATCGGCCGGAACCCCGAGGGTAGCCTGCACAGCCTGAAGCTCCTGTCCGTTAATCCCGGGCAATACGCAGATGCAGCGGCGGAAGGCATCTATCGTGTGTTATCCGCCCACGATGAAGGCGCAAAGGTCGATGAAATACGCATGGGGACAACGGTCGCGACCAATGCATTGCTGGAGCAGTCCGGCGCCGCCACCGGCCTGCTGATCACCAAAGGCTTTGGCGATGCACTGCGTATCGGTTATCAGAACCGTCCGGATATTTTTGCGTTGAATATACGGCGACCGGAACCCTTGTACACGCAAGTTGCCGAGGCTGACGAACGAGTTGATGCAAACGGCAGGACACTCATTACGCTCGATGAAGGGGAGGTACGTGCAAGCTTTCACGCGTGGCGTGAGCAGGGTATCGAAGCAGTGGCTATTTGCTTCATGCACGCATGGCGCAATCCCATTCACGAACAGCTCGCCATGCGTATTGCGGAGGAAACCGGTTTCGCACAGGTTTCGGCATCCCATGAAGTCAGCCCGCTCGTAAAAATCATCAGCCGGGCAAGTACCACTGTCGCAGATGCCTACCTGTCACCCGTACTAAGCAATTACGTGCAAAGCTTTCAGTCGGCGCTTGCGGAGCACGGCATCAGTTGCCCGCAGATTCTGTTCATGCAGAGTAACGGCGGTCTCGTGAGCGCCGATCGCCTGCGCGGCAAAGACAGCATTTTGTCCGGCCCGGCCGGCGGTGTCGTGGGTATGGCCGCCGCCGGACAAGAGGCAGGGTTTTCGCGACTGATTGGTTTTGATATGGGTGGCACCTCAACCGACGTGTCCGTGTATGACGGTGAAGCAGAACTCAGCAGTGAAACGCTGGTAAACGGCATTTATCTGCGCAGCCCGATGATCCGGATACATACCATTGCGGCGGGTGGTGGATCGATTCTGGAATTCACTTCCGGGAGATTCCAGGTAGGCCCGCGTTCGGCCGGCGCGGATCCGGGTCCTATGTGTTATGGACGGTGCGGGCCACTGACAGTTACCGATGCCAATTTACTGCTCGGCAGAATTCAACCGGATTTTTTCCCACATGTGTTCGGGCCGGATGCTGATCAGCCGCTTTATACAGAATGTATCAGCAAGGCCTTCGGCGAACTCGCGGCGAGCGAAGATAGCGCACAGAAATCACCCGAGCATGTCGCCGCCGGTTTCCTGCGTATCGCCGTCGAAAATATGGCGAATGCACTCAGCCATATTTCTATTCAACGCGGACTTAACCCCGCCGACTACACCCTTTGTTGTTTTGGTGGCGCAGGAGGACAGCACGCGTGCCAGGTCGCTGACTGTCTCGGTATCCGGCAGGTACTGATCGACCCGCTTGCAGGCGTATTGTCAGCCTGGGGTATGGGTATGGCTCCGCTGCGAAGCTACAGGCAAAGTGCTGTCGATCAGCCTTTAAGCCAGGCGACACTCGATGTGCTTGGTAAAAAACAATCCGCCCTGCTCGATAACTGCCGCGGTGAGCTCATGAAACAGGGTGTAACGGATGACGCGATTACGACTAACGCATGGTGTGAACTCAAGGTTAAGGGCAGTGACACAACGTTAACTGTACAGCTTGGATCAACTGCGCAAATGCAAGCAAGGTTTGCCGGGACACATAAGGCGCGCTTTGGCTTTTTACCGGACAAACCCGAACTGATCGTCGAATCCCTGCGTGTTGAGGCCGAGTCCGTTAGCTCCGCTGCGCAGAATCATCAGCATGAGCGTCAGCCGACGTCAGCTGCCGAACCCGTTGCCAAAGCCCGGCTGTATACCGACGAGCGCTGGACAACCGTGCCCGTGTACGCGCGTGAGCGATTACCCGGTGGCACGCGATTGTCCGGGCCTGCGATTATTTCCGAGGCAATCGGCACAACGGTACTTGAGAAAGGCTGGGAGCTGGAGGTAAATAAATCGCTACAGTTGGTGCTGACCCGGGGTACGCAAGCCGCCCGACACGAGGAAGTCAGATTACAGGCCGATCCGATCATGCTGGAAGTTTTCAGTAACCAGTTCATGCACGTGGCAGAGGAAATGGGTGCCGTGCTGCAGAACACAGCCAGTTCGGTCAACATCAAGGAACGGCTGGATTTTTCCTGCGCCGTTTTCAGCGCCGCCGGCGACCTGATCGCCAATGCACCGCATATACCGGTACACCTTGGGTCCATGGATGACAGCGTTAAAGCGGTGCTTGCAGAACATGCGGGCACCCTCGCCGAGGGTGATGTGTTTCTTACAAATGCTCCCTATAACGGCGGCACGCATCTGCCCGACATCACGGCAATTTCGCCGGTGGTCAGTGAGTCAGGGCAGTTGCTGTTTGTCGTGGCGGCGCGTGCGCATCACGCCGACATCGGGGGCATCACCCCCGGGTCGATGCCTCCCCGAAGCAGTCATATAGATGAAGAGGGCGTGTTGTTCGACAACTTCAGGGTCGTCGGAAAAACCGGTTTCCTGGTTTCCGAACTGGAAGATGCGTTGACCGGTGCAAGTTGGCCGGCCCGCAACCCGGCGCAAAATATTGCCGATATCAAGGCACAGATTGCGGCTAACGAACGCGGCCGACAAATGCTCCTGGGAATGATCGAACGCTATGGCCGGGAAACGGTTGCGGCCTACATGGAGCATGTGCAGGACAATGCTGAAGAGTCTGTACGCCAGGTCATATCGAAGCTTGGTGAAGGGTCGTTCGTATACCCCTTCGACAATGGCCAGCAAATTAGCGTTACGGTTTCGATCGACAAGGACGCCCGCTCGGCGCGCATCGATTTCACCGGCACGTCAGCCGCGGCCGATAACAACCTGAATGCGCCGGCCAGCGTTTGCCAGGCTGCTGTCATGTATGTATTCCGGACGCTGGTGCAATCCGGCATACCACTCAATGCCGGATGCCGCAGGCCGCTGGAACTGGTGATTCCGGACGGCTGCATGTTGAATCCCCAGTATCCCGCAGCGGTGGTCGGTGGCAACGTCGAAACATCCCAGTGCGTCGTGGACGCCCTCTATGGAGCCCTCGGTGTGTTAGCCGCATCACAGGGCACCATGAACAACCTGAGCTTCGGTAACGATCATTACCAGTACTACGAAACCATTTGCGGCGGTGCAGGTGCGAGTCCTGACGGTGACGGTGCCGATGCTGTGCAGACCCATATGACAAATTCACGGATGACCGATCCCGAGGTGCTCGAAATGCGTTTTCCGGTTTTGCTGAAAGAATTTTCCATCCGCAAACAATCGGGCGGCGCGGGCACATACTGTGGAGGCGATGGCGCTGTTCGCAAACTGGAGTTTCGCGAAGCAATGAGCGCTGCCATACTGTCCAACCATCGCAAGGTGGAACCATTCGGAATTGCCGGAGGTGAGAACGGCAGCACAGGCAGAAACACAATTCTGCACCATGATGACAGAGCAGAAGTTTATGACGGTATCGTCGAGATTGATGTTGCTAAGGGAGATGTGCTGGTGATAGAAACGCCGGGTGGCGGCGGTTACGGTACCCCACACGTGAAATCGTGACCTGGGAAATTGCACTTGTCCTGAGCATCCTGGCTATTGCCCTGGTACTGTTTATCACGGAAGTGCTGCGCATGGATGTCGTAGCACTGCTGGTACTCGCCGTGCTCGCGGTGACCGGCCTGGTCGACGCAGACGACGCACTGTCCGGCTTCAGTAACCCCGCAGTTATTACGGTCTGGGCAATGTTTATCCTGAGCGACGGCCTGACCCGCACCGGAATTGCTGATCTGATCGGAACGCAGGTGATGCGAATTGCCGGTTCGCAGGAAATCGCCCTGATCGTGGTGATCATGTTAACGGCCGGCGGATTGTCGGCTTTTATGAACAACATTGGTGTCGCCGCGCTGATGTTGCCGGTTGTAATTGACATCTCCCGCCGCACCGAAATCGCGCCCTCCCGCCTGTTGATGCCACTTGCTTACGGATCCTTGCTTGGCGGCCTAACCACCCTGATCGGTACCCCGCCAAACCTGTTGATAGCCGGGGCTCTCGACGATGCCGGTCTGCCGGGCTTCACCATGTTCGATTTCGCACCGGTTGGTGTTGGCGCACTCGTAATCGGAACCCTGTTTATTGCGCTCTTCGGCCGCCTGTTGCTGCCGCAGAAGGATCCTGTTGCCGATACCAAGCAGCGTAGCCAGCGAAACCTGCGTACGCTTTATGGTTTGCAGGAACGCACATTCATGATGCGCATCCCCGAAAGTTCGGTCCTGGTTGGCAAAAGCCTTGCAGCCAGTCGTATTGGTTCGGCCGTCGGACTGATCGTGGTTGCGCTCGACCGAAGTGATCGAATCGAGGCGTTGCCTTCACGCAAAACTATTCTTGAAGGCGGTGACAAACTCCTGGTGCAGGGTCGACTTGATCGCTTCGAAGAATTACGCCGCTGGAGCGAAGTGGTTATCGAGCGTGAAGCACCACTGCTGCAGACCCTCGTAAGTGAGCGGGTGACCCTCGTTGAAGCAACCGTTGCCGAAGACTCTGCGCTGGTAAAGGACCTGGTAAACCACTCGGACTACCGGCGACGCTTTGGTGTAAACGTGCTGGCAATCCGCCGGAAGGATCTTGTGCGCCGGGTCAGTATCTCGAAAGTGCCATTGCGTGCCGGCGACAAGTTGCTCATGCAGGGCAGTCAGGAAGCCATTGCGAAACTTGAAAAGTCGCCTGAGTTTTCAGCAACCGAGCCGGTAGACGAGGAACAGCTTACCGAGGTCTACAGGCTCCAGGAAAGCGTGTTTGTAATTCGCATTCCGCGCAAGTCAGAGCTTGGTGGCAAGAGTCTCGCGCAAAGTCGTATTGGTGACGCGTTCGACTTTCGCCTGCTGGCAACATTTCGGGAAAATACACTGCAGCTCATGCCCGAACCCGATGAACTGTTGCTCGGTGGCGACCTGCTCCTTATGCAGGGACGGCCCGAGGACCTTGACGAACTACGCGGATTACAGGAACTGGAAATTGGTAGCGCGGTATCGCCGCAATTGAGTACCTATGAATCGGACCGGCTGGCGCTTCTTGAAGCGACACTAGCCCCACAATCGCAACTGGCCGGCAGCGCGATCAACGATATCAATTTCCGTGAGAAGTATGGATTAGAGTTGGTCGCTATCTGGCGTTCCGGCCGCGCGATCCGCTCTGATCTTGGCCAGCTAAAGCTCGAATTTGGTGATGCATTGCTGCTCCTGGGTCCGCGCAACAAGCTTGGGGTATTCGCAAGCGAACCAGATTTCATCACGATGACACCCGTCGCGAAGTCATCACCCGATACACGTCGTGCACCCCTGGCGGGACTGATAATGCTGGCGGTAGTAGGTTCTGTTATGGCCGGCCTGTTTCCCATAGCCATCGCCGCAATTCTCGGCGCAACGGCCATGGTGATTTCCGGCTGCCTGAACATGGAAGAGGCATACCGGGCCATCGACTGGCGCGCTGTCTTCCTGATCGCCGGTATGTTGCCACTGGGGATAGCGATGCAGGACACCGGCGCGGCGGCATTCGTCGCCGGCGAAGTCATGGGCCTGCTTGGTGACATGGGTCCGTGGCCCGTTATAGCGGGGCTTTACTTACTGACCGCGGTCGCAACGATGATCGTGCCGACTGCTGCATTAGTAGTGTTGATGTCACCTATCGTGCTTTCGGCATCGGCCGAGATGGGGATAGCACCACAAACTGCGATGATGGCCGTAGCGATGGCCGCCTCGGCCAGTTTTACGAGCCCGATCTCACACCCGGCCAATATCCTGGTCATGGGTCCGGGTGGCTATCGCTTCACCGATTACATCAAGCTCGGTGCGCCGCTGACCGCAGTTATTTTCATCACGGTCATGATACTGCTACCTATTTTCTGGCCGATTACGTCCACCAACTAGCCTGAGGGCTTTTCGAAAGACCGTTGGTTAGTCAGGGCAATAGCAGGGTCGAGCCGGTAGTCTTGCGCGCTTCGAGCGCACGGTGTGCATCCGCCGCATCTGCAAGTGCCCATGTCTGGCCTATCTTGATACTGACCGCTCCCGATTCCAGAACCGCAAACAGTTCACCCGCTGCAGCACGCAGGTCTTCGGGTGTCGATATGAAATCAAACACCGCTGGCCGGGTCAGGAATAGTGAGCCCCGTTTTGCGAGTTCGAGCGGCGAGAAAGCTTCGACCGGTCCGGAGGCGTTGCCGAAACTTACCATCATGCCGTGTGGCCGCAGGCAATCCAGTGATTGAATGAAGGAGTCTTTACCGACTGAATCGTAAGCCGCAGCCACGCCTTTGCCATCGGTCGCTGCACGCACCTGCTCAACAAAATCAGGCGCGTCTGCCATGACTATCTCTGCACAGCCGTGTTGCTTTGCCAGTTCGGCTTTCTCGGGCGTGCTTACGACGCCTATAACATCTACACCGATATGCCGGGCCCATTGCGCGGTGATCAGGCCTACGCCGCCCGCTGCCGCATATAGCAATACACTGTCACCCGGCCTGGCAACGTAACTGCGATGGAGCAGATACCAGGCAGTCAGGCCTTTAAGTATTGCCGCTGCTGCCGTCTGGTCGGATATACCATCGGGCAAGCGCACTAGTTTATCGGCAGGATAAACCCGCTCTTCGGAATAGGCGCCGGGAGGCATGCTGGTATAAGCGACCCGGTCGCCCGGTCCCACGTAATCCACGCCGGGCCCGACCGCGATCACCTCGCCGGCGGCTTCCAGCCCCAGCCCGCCCGGTATTTCCAGCGGATAAAGCCCCGACCTCTGATAGGTATCGATAAAGTTCAGGCCAACAGCCGTGTGCCGGATCCTTGCCTCGCCCTCGGCAGGCTCCGGAACCTCGACATCCCGCCACTGCAGGACTTCCGGGCCGCCAAATTCTTCGATGATGATTGCTTTGCTCATACGTTACAGGACCTTTTTGCAATTATTAAACGCAACGCGAGTTTGTGTTTCTGCATAAGTATAATCGCGACTCCCCAAGGATACGCAAACTACATTATCAGGAATCCATATGTCAGGAACGATTGTCATCGCAGGTGCAGGGCATGCGGCCGGACAGGCCGCTGCATCGCTGCGGCAGAAAGGATACGAGGGGCGCATCATCATGATTGGTGGCGAAGCCTGGGTACCGTATCAACGCCCCCCCCTGTCAAAAAAGTTCCTTGTCGGTGAACTTGAAACCAAGCAACTGTATTTCAAACCTGAGAACTTTTATCCGGACAAAGAAATCGAGTTGCGGTTATCGACCCGGGTCGAAACTGTAGATCGCGCCACCGGTAGCGTTACCCTCGACAACGGTAAAACGCTTGAGTACGACAAACTGATAATGTGTATCGGCGGCCGTGTCAGAAAGCTGGTGATACCGGGTAACGACCTGAGTGGCATCCACTATTTGCGCACCATCAATGACGTGCTCGCGATTCAGAAAGACTTTCAGGCCGGTGCAAAGCTTGTCATTGTCGGTGCCGGCTATGTAGGGCTCGAAGTCGCGGCTGTGGCTGTCCAGCTTGGACTCGATGTAACGGTACTCGAAACCGAGGACCGGGCGATGGGTCGGGTTATCGGGCCGGAGGTATCCAAATTTTTTCAGCAACGCCATCATGAAGCGGGCGTAAGGATCGAGTTTGGCCGGATGGTTCAGGAATTTCGTGGCGACAGCTCGATTACTGAAGTCGTCTGCGGTGACGGGTACAAAGTGCCAGCCGACCTCTGCATTGTCGGTATAGGATTATTGCCAAATACCGAAATCGCCGAAGATGCCGGGCTCGAATGTGACGACGGCATCATGGTAGACGAGTACTGCCAGACTTCTGACCCGGACATACTTGCTGCAGGTGACTGCACAAGGCATCCAAGCAGCCTGTATGGCCGGCAGTTCAGGCTGGAGTGTGTGCAAAACGCCATCGAACAAGGCAAGACGGCCGCAGCAACTATTTGTGGCGAACGCACACCCTACAACCAGGCTCCCTGGTTCTGGTCAGATCAGTACGACATCAAATTACAAATTGTGGGCGTGAGTTTAGGCTATGACAAACTGGTAATACGCGGTGATATGGCTGACAACTCGTTCGCCGCATTTTATTTGCGCGACAGCAGGCTGTTGGCAGTCGACGCGATTAACAGTCCACGGGAATTTATGCTGGGCAAAAAACTGGTAACGGCCAAAGCTTCTTTTGATATCGCTGAGCTCGCTGATGAAGGAAAAGACTTCAAGGAACTTGCGACAGCCGCACTGAATGCCACAAGCTGACAGGTCAGTTTTCGTCCGTGAGTAGTCCTATACCAATGGTGCCGGCAAGGCGTTCAGGGTTTTCTTCGTCCCAGCGAAGCTCCTCAACGTAGCGTCTGCCTATTTTCGCAAACGCCCCGCTGCCGCCAATAACATCCCGGACACCGGCCAGCCGGCTGATGCGGAATCCTTCCTTCGCTCGCGAATTGGGAATACCGGCAAACGTAAGCGCCGTATCGCGTACTAGCGACCAGCGATTTTCATTACTCTGCAGAAATAACGTTCCGTAATTCGGCCAGATAATATTTGTATAACTCGACACGCCGATATCCGAGCGCAAAAGGTCGGAGGTTTCTCCAAGCACCGTGATGCGCGTTGCAAGCGCAGCAGGCTGACCGTCAGCATCGGTCAGTATCAACACAGCCGCATTTGCGGTCGAAATGCCGGCCGCGACAAACGGCTGGCTACGCGGGCCTACGGGTAAGCGTGTGAGGCCGGCAGTTCCAAAACTGGCGCCATGAAACTCGGAAGCGCGCCAATCGTAAACGCTGGCTGTCGGCGATATTGATGGTCGGGATGGCTGTAGAGGATTATTGAGCAACAGGGCCAACGCACCAACGGCACCCATAACCAGCCCAAGGATTATCGCCAGCGCCTTCACTGTACGGTGCTCCGCAAGCGTGTGGTCAGGGTAAGTTCGCCATGCACAATGCCTGCCGAATCAACTTTCTCGATATTCATTTTTTCTGCGTAGAACCCTGCGAGTTCGCTGAATTCATCCGTGCCGTGCATCATGATTCCGCTTTTCGGCGCAGGCAAGCCCATTCGGTTGGCCGGCAGTTCTGGTATTTCACCGACGGGCACTCCTCCGCGACTCATTATTAGCGCTCCACGACTTGGAATAACAAGTATCCAGTCTGTCACGCCGGCCGCACCCCTGATCCCGGCTACCGTTCCCGTGATTCGGCTCGCGATTCCTATAACCCGTCCCTCCGTGTCGCGCACCCGGAACAGTTCTGCCACTATCCGGTCGTTACCATCTGATGCGAATGCGGTACGGGGAAATGCGGCGGTTGTGGCCGATCGGGGATTGCCGAGCCGGTCGTCAGGCAGGCGTATAAAAAATACTTCCTCGCGGCCGCCATTGTTGAGCACAGCAGCGCTCGATGGAAATCTGGGTGCTTTCTGGAATGGATAGAAGCTGATTGCTATCAGGGTCAATACCATACCGAGCGCAAACGCTGCCAGAAACCGCTTTATCACAAATCTTTTCCACTCACCATTCTGTGGCTGATCAGCATGTTAATAGTCCCTCTGATGCCACACAACCGTACGGATTTAGTCACGCATAATAGCGCCTCAGATAAGCATCCAAATCAACATCATCCTGCGATTCTATTTGCTGCTGGCGCTGCAGCGACTCATTACTCTCCGTTTCGAAGAGTTCGTGATGCTGATTAAATTCTTCCCCCAAGCCAAGGAAATAGTCCCGGTAGTCCCGGGCAACGCCAAGACCGTAATCGGCAAAAGGAATATCAACATCACGCAAGTCTACAAGCAGGCGTGCGGAAGGCGTAAGGCCGGGATCATCAATTGCTGCCTGCTGAGCCTGCAAGGAATCCAGGTAGCCGTCGCCCTCCCCTTCATCCAGCATTTCGCAAACCGGTTGCATCTGGTTACAGATACCGCTCGCCCATTCCTGCAGGCCTGTCTCGGTGCCGGCTCGGCGTAATTGCAGACCCGGCTTTCGTCCTTCTCGCGCAACGGCAAGATGATTTGCGCGCATAGCCTGCTGCTCGTTGCCGTCTATAGGAGGGCTATCAATTAAAAGGCAATACAGCAAAAAGGCCTCGAGAAATTTTTGTTGTTGCTGCCCGATTCCAACGGGATCAAACGGACTAAGATCAAGAGCCCGGAGTTCAACGTATTCCACGCCGCCGCGCCTGAGTGCAGTCGTTGGCCGCTCTCCGCTGCGCGCAACCCGCTTGGGACGGATAGTACTGTAGTACTCATTTTCAATCTGTAACTGGTTGCTGTTCAGCTGCAAATATTTACCATTATTCTTAACGCCGATTTCAACGTAATCCGGATTTGGTGTACGAATTGCAGCAGATAAGTCGCGCACATACTCCTCAAGGCTGTTTGTCGACACGGTCAATACCGACTGGTTGCTGTTCTGATAGCCAAGGTCGCTCATGCGCAACGATGTCGCCCATTCACCGTAGCAGGTCCCCGAATCAAACTCGCTCAGGTTGTTCTCCTGCCCCGCCAGAAAACTCTTGCAAACCGCAGGCGATGCGCCGAACAGGTATAGCAGAAGCCAGTCAAGCCGGTGCACATTGCGAACAAGCCCCAGGTAGCTGTCGGACCTTAGTTGCTCCTCTGTCTTGTCTGTCTTTTCTATACCGGACCACGCGGACCAGAAAATCTCGGGTACCGAGTAATTGAAATGGATACCGGAAATAACCTGCATATATTTACCGTAGCGATATCCGAGACCGCTACGATAAATTGTTTTCATTTGCGCAATATTGGACGTGCCGTAGCGAGCCAACGGAATATCGTCCTCCGAATGCAACCGGCACGGCATACTGAACGGCCAAAGCAACTCATCACCAATCGCCTGGTAAATATATTGGTGGATATCGCAAAGAAACTGTGTTGCCGCCCAGGCACTCTTTTCAGGTGGCGTTACAAATTCAAGCAGGGCTTCAGAATAGTCTGTCGTGATGTAACGGTTAGTTAGCGCGGAACCCAGGGCCCGCTGATGCCCGGTCTGCGCAACGAGCCCCGACGGCTCGATGCGAAGGCTCTCTTTCTCTATGCCGCGTTGGCCGCCCGCGATCAGCCTGGCGCCTCCGCTCGTCCTCAATGCCTGCAGCCGCTTTTCAAACTGTGAACTCAAAATAATATTTTTCCGGCCAGTGCTGATTAAAACCAATTGGGTACGAGTCCCGGCGCGCAGCCTGGCAAATATGTAATAAACCGGGGCCGCTGCTGCCGGCCATTATGCAGCCAGCCAGGAATCTGAGTCTGATGCAAGCAGCTGCGCATATCGGATTGAACCGATAGCGCGCCTGTGTGTCAAACTGTTGAATGTGGGAGTAAGCAGAATAAATGCGTGTACCGGTAGCGAAGTCAAAAATAGTCATATCCATTGTCGCGGCCACCGCTATGCTGTTGCCGGCAAGCGTGCTGGCCATGCGCTGTGGAACGGTCTTGATAAGCAAGGGCGACGTTCAGGCAAAAGTACTCCGGTACTGTGGCGAACCTGTTCAGACCAATGAGCGCTACGCGTTGCGCACCGGCTTCTATTCGGGCATAGGACTGGCCTATAACGGCCCGTCAGGGCAATCGATAAAAGCAAAACGCTATTACCCTTACGGGCGATACGAAGTCCTTGTTGAGGGGTGGATATTTAATCTCGGCCCGAACAAAATGATGCGCCAGGTAACCTTCGAAAACGGTATTGTTGCTGACGTTAAAACACTCGGCTACGGTTACCACGAATAATCTGCTGAGGGATTTTCAACAGGCCATTTGGTTTTATGTAGCGATATCCTCTAACTGATGCACAATAAAGTTGTCCAGCCAGCTTGGAATACTCAATGCTTCGATAAAGCCGCAGTGCCCACCCCTGGGTGAAAGAAATACCTTCAATGCTTCGGTCTGATGCAGTTTAGCTAAGCTACGCACCGGAATAACCGGGTCGTCGTCGGCGAGCAATACGCAGGAAGGGACCTGCAGCGTTGCGAGCCGGTCGCCCGTTAATGCATAGCCCCGAAGATAGCTTTGCAGATCGTCATACTCGGTGTAGTTACGCACGAAGTGATCGGTCATTGCTTCTAGCCTGTTAAAGCTGTTCAGGTCACGAAAACGGTACAGATCGGGAAAATACTGCATTTTCCTCTGCAGCGAATCACGCCACTTCCAGATAAAAAACTTCCGGTAAAACACCCAGCCACTGTCCAGCGCTTTCATGGTCTGGGCCGGGTCGAGCACGGGACAAACGGCAACCACGCTATACAGGTTGAGCCCGTGTGCCGGTGCTGCTGCTGCCACGCGCAATGCAAAGTTGCCGCCCAGTGAAAAGCCGGCAAGTGAGAGCCGGGCCGGACGATAGCGCCCGGCAATCCAGCCAATGGCACCGATAACTTCGGCCAGGCGACAGGAGTGAAACAGGCCTTTGTTCAGGTGATGGCTGTCGCCGTGATCCCTTAAATTCAGGCGGAAAACGGCATAGCCGCTCTCGAGCAGTGCGAGCGCAGCGGACATCATGTAGGCGGAGTCGGCACTGCCCTCCCAACCGTGTATGAGTACGACCAGCCCGCCGTCTCCAGGGCCGAAAGGCGGCGAATAGTGGCCCAGGAGCCGCACGCCGTCGCCCGCATCGACAATAACGTCTTCAACGATCGCGGATGACACATGCCAGCGTCTGTCGACCAGCCGGCTCCTGGGCGGCCGGTTTGCCACGATGGACTGCACGTGCGGGTTCGCGAGAAGAAACGCTGGAGCAAATCCCGGGTTATCCATGAATGCCTTGTCGCCTGACCGGTGTTAGAATGCCCGCCCATTTTCGCCGGGACGGACACAAGCCCGTACCGCCAAGATACAAAACAATCCTCCGAAAACCTAACAAGGAAAACCGAATCATGCCCAACGACCCCGTCAGAGTTGCTATTACCGGTGCCGCCGGACAGATTGGCTACCAACTCGCCTTTCGTATTGCTTCCGGCCAGATGCTGGGTACCAATCAGCCTGTAATACTGCAGTTACTTGAAATTCCGCCGGCCCTCGATGCGCTCAAAGGCGTGGCAATGGAACTGGAAGACTGCGCATTCCCGACGCTCGCCGGAGTGGTGGCGACCGACCAGCCTGACGAAGCATTCAAAGATACCGACTACGCCCTGCTGGTCGGTGCCAAGCCACGCGGCCCCGGCATGGAACGTGCTGACCTGCTGCTTGGTAATGCACAGATATTTTCCGTCCAGGGTAAAGCATTGAACGACAATGCCAGCCGCGACGTAAAAGTATTGGTTGTCGGTAATCCCGCGAATACAAACGCACTGATTGCACAGAAGAATGCACCGGACCTGAATCCTGCCAACTTTACTGCCATGACACGACTGGACCATAACCGTGCGCTGGCACAACTTGGCAACAAGCTGGGCACTCACGTGAACAACATCAAGGGCATGATCATCTGGGGTAACCACTCGGCAACCCAGTACCCCGATATATCCCATACAACGGCCAACGGCGATGCGGTCAGTATCGAACAATCATGGCTTACAGATGAATTCATCCCGGTAGTCCAGCAACGTGGGGCAGCGATTATCAAGGCGCGCGGGCTGTCGAGTGCCGCCTCTGCTGCCTCGGCAGCCATCAATCACATGCATGACTGGGTACTCGGCACACCTGCCGGAGAATGGACAAGCATGGCGGTTGCGTCTGACGGAAGCTACGGCATCGATGCAGGGATCATTTATTCCTACCCGGTGAGCTGCAGTAACGGCGAGCATAAAATTGTTCAGGATCTGGCGATCAGCGATTTCAGCCGCGAACTCATGGATGCAACTGACGCGGAACTTCGCGAAGAGCGTGCGGCAGTCGAAGAACTGCTGTAATTACCTATCACACGCTCTATAAACCTGGTCATATCCTGACCGGGCTGTGCGTGTACAAGAGGCGCCCGCGCCAGAAACACTAGCGGCCAGATTGGCATAGGTTATAGTGTGTCAGGCAGACAGGCGCGCCATTGTCATCTGGCGATGACCGAAGTGCACCAGGAGGAAAAAGTGCCTTGACCACATTTTTTGCAGGCCTCGCAGTATTTCTGCTCTTCGCAATAGTGCCGGTCACAATGGCCTATCGCCGCATTGATCTCGGCACTTCTACAGTGGCGATCGCCGGCGCCCTGGTCTGTTACTCACTGATTGGCTACGGACCATTCCTCTGGTTCCTTTTGCTCTGGATACTCCTGGCTGCATTGCTCGCACTGAACTTCACGGATTTTCGCCGGGAAAATATCTCCGCGAAGCTGTTTGAACTGTACAAAACCATGCTGCCCTCCATTTCGGATACCGAGCGCGAGGCACTGGAAGCTGGTTCGGTCTCCTGGGACGGGGAACTGTTCACAGGGCTCCCGGATTGGGGTCAGTTGATGGCACGGCCCGCTCCCAAGCTGACCGATGAGGAGCAGGCCTTCCTGGACGGTCCCGTCGAGAAGCTCTGCGAAATGGTCGATGACTGGCAGATCACGAATGAACTGGGTGACCTGCCCCCGGAAATCTGGGACTACCTCCGGAAAGAACGCTTCTTCGCGATGATTATCCCGAAGGAATATGGTGGTCTGGATTTTTCCGCAATAGCTAATGCGGCAGTCCTTGCAAAGATATGCGGTCGTTCGGTCGTTGCGGCCACAACGGTGGCCGTGCCGAATTCGCTAGGGCCAGGTGAATTACTGAAGCATTACGGTACCGACGAACAGAAACAACACTGGCTGCCACGGCTTGCCGCGGGTGACGAGATCCCGTGCTTTGCACTGACAGCACCTCGGGCCGGTTCGGATGCGGGCGCCATTCCGGACTCGGGAGTGGTCTGCAAGGGCCAGTGGGAAGGCAAAGAGATAACCGGGATACGCCTTAACTGGAACAAACGCTATATAACCCTCGCGCCTGTTGCGACAGTGCTGGGGCTCGCTTTCAAATTGTATGACCCGGATCATCTTATCGGCGACAAAGATGAGCACGGTATAACCGCGGCCCTGATTCCCACAGACACGCCGGGAGTAGAAATCGGCCGACGTCACCTGCCTTTGCATACGCCTTTTCAGAATGGACCAACCCAGGGCGAAGATGTATTCGTACCACTTGATTGCATTATCGGCGGGGTGGAATGTGCCGGGCAGGGCTGGCGCATGCTGATGGAACAGCTTGCCGCCGGACGGGGAATATCACTGCCCTCAGAATCACAGGGCAGCGCACAGGCCGCCGTGTACGCCACCGGTGCTTACAGCCAAATACGCAAACAGTTTAATTTGCCCATTGCTCGCTTCGAAGGTGTAGAGGAAGTGATTGCCCGGATGGCGGGAAAGACTTACATCATAAATTCCGGAGTGAGCAACACGGTTAACGCAATTTCTACGGGCGAAAATCCCTCAGTGCCGTCCGCAATTATGAAGTACCACTGCACCGAGCTTGGCCGGTCGGTTTGTAATGATGCGATGGATATCCAGGGCGGTAAAGCAATTATGGCGGGGCCGGCAAATTATCTTGTCAACACCTACGATTCGATTCCGATAAGCATCACGGTAGAAGGAGCAAATATTCTTACACGCAGCCTGATAATTTTTGGGCAGGGTGCGGTTCGCTGCCACCCGTTCGTGCTGAAAGAAATGGAGGCAGCCGCCAATCCGGATTTTGAAGCCGGGCTGCGTGATTTCGACCACCTGTTGTTCCGGCACATTGGTGCGGCGCTAAGTAACGCGGCCCGCTCTTTTGTAATGGCGCTGACCCATGCACGCTTTACGTCATCGCCGCGGCAAGGTCTGACGCGAAGATACTTTCAGCATATTAACCGCTACAGCTCAGCATTTGCACTGGCATCTGACACGGCCATGCTGGTACTGGGTGGCGATCTGAAACGCCGGGAGATGCTTAGCGCACGGTTGGGTGATGTGTTCAGTTATATCTATCTCGCCAGTGTCGTACTTAAACATCACGAAGACCAGGGCTTGCCCGAAGACGACCTGCCGCTTGTGGAATGGAGTTGCCGCAACCTTCTATATCATGCCCAGGAACAGTTACACCTGCTGCTGCGAAATTTCCCAAATAAAATTGTGGCAAGCCTGTTGCGCATGTGTATATTCCCACGCGGTCGTACCTATTTCCCTCCATCCGACGAACTGGGACAACAAATAGTTGCACTGGTAACCCGACCGACAGAGGCCCGGGAACGACTTTGCTCGGGTATATATAAGAAGAAGGAATCGGGTAATCCGCTGGGTCTGTTGCAGGCTGCCCTGGAAACTGCCGAGGATAATGCGCCCCTGAGCCGCAAACTTCGCGATGCATTGCGCAATGAAGTCATAAGCGGCCGAACAGAAATTGATGCCATCCATGCTGCCCGGGAAGCAGGCGTGCTGACACCGGGAGAGGCGGAGCTGCTGATCGAACAGGACCGGCAGATTATGGATCTGATCAACGTCGACGATTTTGCCCCGGGTGATATCGGCAAGGTGCAGTCATCACCCCGGGCCACTCCGACAGATGCCAAGACCAAAGAGACCTGAAGCGCACCCGGCCACCATGACAGCGGGCACTAATAGGGGTACCATCCCGCACTCTCAGCGTTTCCCGGGGGGCCGGGTTATGGATTTCCGCACAATATTTCTAACAATTTCAAGCCCGGCGCGGGTATTTTTTATAAGCCCCGAAAATAGGTCCACTATGACGTCACCGATCATGATTACAGTCACGGTAGAATAGACGGATAGCCCTTAGAACACGTCCGACACTTATGAGCAAGAACCCCACAGGTATCAGCGGAATCGCCGCCTATGTGCCACCGTATCGCGTAGATTTGCAGGACTGGTCCGGCTGGACCGGCCAGGACTGGAGCAAAATTCGCGATGTGGTCGGCCTCGGCTTCCGCCTGCCCGGTCCGCAGCAAAGCGTCTACACCATGGCCGCCAATGCTGTACTGCGCCTGATAGAAAAATTTGAAATCAACCCGGCGGAAGTTCGTTACCTCGCACTTGGAACAGAATCAAGCACCGATAATTCGGCCGGCGCAGTAATCGTCAAGGGGATGATCGACGAGGCGTTGCGTAAGAAAGGTCTGCAACCAGTGTCACGCAACTGCGAAGTTCCAGAATTCAAGCACGCCTGTCTTGGCGGAATTTACGGCATCAAGAATGCCGTTCGCTTCCTTAATACCGACGGCCAAAGTTCGAAAGCCATTGTCGTATGTTCAGACATCGCCCTGTATGAACTGGGCAGCAGCGGTGAACCCACGCAAGGTGCGGGTGCAGTCGCGATACTCCTGGAAATAGATCCAAAACTGGCAACCATCGATCTGAGCGAATCAGGTTCGGCATCCGATTACCGTGGACTGGATTTTCGCAAACCTATCCAGTACCGCAATGGCAATGGACAAACTTACGCCTCGAGTAATATTCCTGTCTTTAACGGTCGCTACTCGGCATCCTGCTACATCGACGAGATGGCACACGCGTTGGACGACATGTTTACCAGGCGCAAAATAAATGCCGAGGCTTATCAGGACCGGGTCGAAGCAATTTTTATGCACCGGCCTTTCCGCCGCATGCCCGAGAACGGCTGGGGAATGGCGCACCTGTTCGGGCTGGCGGCCAGCACTAATGGCGGGCAGGAACAATTACGCAGCCTCTGCGATGAAGCGGGCGTAGATTTTGGTGAAGTTTTACAGGAAATTAATGGCCCCCGCCAGGTATCGGGCTACGCCGTGCGGGAGAAAATCAGGGATGAAATTTTTCCACTCCTGAGCATAGTGCTTCGACAATTCCGCAAACACAGTGGATATGAGAAATTTGTGCTAGAAAAAATGTCGCTGGGTACCGGCATTATGGAAGAGCTCGGCAACTTGTATTCCGGCGCATTGCCTGCCTGGTTTGCAGCAGGCCTGGAAGAGGCAGCACAAAATTCACAGGAACTGGCCGGCAAGGAAGTATTGCTGATCGGTTACGGCAGTGGCGATGCGGCTGAAGCTATTCCGATCCACATAGTTGCTGGCTGGCGTGACGCAGCGCTGCGCATCGGTATGGAAGAAGCAATGGCCAATGCCGTCGATCTCAACGAGAAACAATATATTTCGCTGCGCCAGGGTGTTTCAGAAGACTCGCTTAAGTTTCAGCCTAAAGATGAATTTGTGGTTGACCGGGTTGGTTCGCTCGATGAGGAAGGCTTTCACGATGCCGGAATCGAATACTACCGGTACATTAACTGACGCCAGCCGGCGTACCTACCTCCATTCCTCGCTCGGTCCAACCCAGGCCGGTGCTTTCAAAACCCGCGTCAGAAATTTGTTGTTGCAACTCCCGCATTCCTTCTTTATCGGTTGAATACATAAGGCCGTAGTCACCGCCGCCTGCCCCCGAAGGCTTGTAAATGGTATTAAACTTTCCTGCAACAGTCTCAAGCTGCAAATGGGCGTCAGACCAGATGCCTATGCGGGCAGCGGTATCCAACTCCTTTAGAAGGCTCGCGTATGCCTCGATCTGAACAAGGAATGCTGCCGGATTACCCGCCTTCCAGCAGGCCAGCGCCTGCGCCGACGTTGTACCCAGCTTGTCCATTTGCTGTGCGTAATCATCGGGTGCTTGCTCCCGATAGTTGCCCAGCCTGTCCAGCATGGCAGGTGTGGATGCCGACCGACCCGTCCAGACCGGGAGTACATGCAAGCCCGTTAACCAGTCGAGCTGACCGACAGATGCAGTACAGTTATCAGACTGTTTGGTAACCACGCCGCCGTACCAGCTGGTCAGAACATCGATACCGCTGCCCTTACCGCTTTGAAACCGGCGGTGGACAGAATTGCAGACACCGAAATCAGGAGTTTGTCCCAGGTAACTTTGCAATGCAGATGTAAGTGCCACGGCAAGAGCTGCGCTGGAGCCTAAGCCTTTTTTTACCTCCGCACCGGATTTATTCGAAGCATAAAAATCCCGTGTGCACAATGTCGCAACGAACGGCGGGGGCACCGATGAGCTCTGGCCAATTATTTGTTGAAGCGCAATCTCCAATAGTGATCCGAAGTGACCTGGTTTGTCCCGCCATTCAGGGATACCGGCGGGCAAGAGTGAAAAGACAAAACTATCACCGGAGTTGTTTATCTGCAGCTCGCACAAGTCGGACGGTGCCGGACACAAACGAACATTTGCACGAGTATCAACCGCAGCGGATAACGCTGTTCCGCCATCAAGTACCGCATACTCACCGACCAGCACGAGTTTTCCGGGCGCGCTTGTCTCAACTACTGTCACGACTCAACCCAGGCGCCCTGGCCCAGGCCGCATTCAATGACGTCCTGCACGCCCTGAACCCTAGCCAGCTCTGCCTTGACCTGCGCAGCGACTTCAGGAAGACAGACAGCTTTCACCTGCGGCCCCGCATCTATAGTAAAAAAAACCGGAACGCCGGAACGCCGCAGTTCCCATACACGCTGCATACACGCCACCGTGGCGGCCGACCAGTAAAACAGGGGTATTTGTGATGTCATCGCGACGGCATGCATTTTCAGGCAGCTACGTTCCGACAATTCCGCTAGTGCATCGAAATCCTGCTCGCGTACTGCGCCAAGCGCAGCATCGAGGTCGGCCTGATGAGTGTCCAGCCAGGCCTGGTAGTAAGGGGAGGTCTTACGGCTTAGTTCCATTCCCTCGGTTGACCCGATTTCTTTTGCTGCCGATGAGGTTATTACAACCATGACAGCAAGTGGCCAGTTGTCCGGCGCGCTAATTGTCGCGCAGTGAACGCTGCCTGTGGCAGTATCTGATTCCCGGTTTTCCAGGACAACGATGCCGTCGTAAAGAGAACGTGGTGCGGAACCAGAACCGATGCGCGCGACACCCGCCAGCGCGTCGGCATCCGCATCTATACCCAGGGCTGCGGCACCAGCCTTTACCAGCGCAGCAAAACCGGATGCGGACGATGCAAGGCCCGCGGCCGTGGGGAAATTATTAGTCGACTCGACACTGGCACCGGCTTCTATACCGGCCCGTTCGCGCAGTAAATCCAGGCAAAGCCTGGCGCGTGCTGTTGCGCTGCTGTCAGGCTGCCCGTTCAGCACAAGCTGGTCTTCAGTGCTGTCCTTGTCGAGCCATATGGTCGTGCGGGTTTCCAGCCCCGACAGCGTCAGCGACAATGAGCCGACAGCCGGCAGGTTTGTGTCCCTGTCCCGCTTGCCCCAGTACTTGATCAGCGCAACATTCGGATGCGCTATTGCGGTTGCTTGCATTCGTCGCCTTCTAAGACTTTGCCGCCGATGCGGCACCGGTCCATGATTATAGAACGACATGAAACCGCTTGGCCTGAAGCAAATCAGCTACTATGCTTCCGCGTTCGCTAATGAAGCAGACCTTATGAGCTTTGAAAACTACACCAGGGACTGGCTCGATCGGGTCGAAGCCAAGCTGGAGGCTGTATTACCGCTGGCAGACGACTTGCCGGAGCGTCTGCATGAGGCCATGCGCTATTCAGTATTGGGTGGCGGCAAGCGGGTACGCCCGATGCTCGTATATGCGACCGGAATGTCACTCGACGTACCACTGATACAACTGGACGGCCCGGCAGCGGCGATCGAGTTAATGCATGCCTTTTCGCTCGTGCATGACGATCTGCCATCCATGGATGACGATGACCTGCGGCGGGGCAATCTTACGACACACAAGGCATTTGATGAGGCAACAGCGATTCTTGCTGCCGATGCATTACAGCCTCTCGCTATTCATGTATTAGCAACTGACAAGGCGATGGACTGTGATTCAAGAACCCGACTGAAACTGATCGAGTTACTGGTAAACGCATGCGGCTCACAAGGCATGACGGGTGGACAATCACTGGACCTTGGTGCCGAAGGCAAGCAACTGTCCACAGATGAACTTGAGCATATGTACCGACTTAAAACAGGACGCCTGTTGCACGCCAGTGTAATCTCGGCAGTTTTATGCGCTGATCTCAACAATCCTAAATTTCAGGCCCTGGAAAACTATATTGATCACCTCGGTCTGGCGTTCCAGATACGTGATGACATTCTGGATATCGAAGGTGAAACAGAAATGATCGGGAAACAACAAGGTGCGGATATAGAGAGGTCGAAAGCAACCTGGCCCGCGTTGTTCGGAATGGACGCGGCTCGCAAACGTGCGTCAGAACTATTGAACAAGGCGCTGGCGGAAATCGAAATTCTCGGACCATCCGGTGAGCCACTCCGACAAGTCGCTCATTACATAGTCGATCGCAAGCTTTAACGCCCCTGAAGGCGTCCCGGTAAATGGGCTAGAATAGCGGTAAGTTTCCGAAGCGTCTAAATAATGTATACGAGCTTCTTCGGCCTCAACGAGAAACCATTCTCGATTACGCCAAACCCGCGCTATCTCTATATGAGCGAGCGGCATACCGAAGCGCTCGCCCATCTTATTTATGGCATTAAGGACAGCGGGGGCTTCATCCAGCTCACGGGCGAAGTGGGGACCGGCAAAACCACCCTGATCCGCAGCCTGCTGCAACGACTCCCCGAGAATGCAGACATCGCACTGATACTGAATCCACAGTTGTCAGCCACGGAATTTCTAGGCGCCATCCTGACGGAACTCGGTGTACCTCAGCCAAACGATCGCACCAGCCTGAAGGAGCTTACTGACGCCCTGAACAATTACCTGCTGGAAAATTACAGCAAAGGCTGCCGCACGATACTCATCGTCGATGAAGCGCAGAACTTTGCTGTCGATGTACTGGAACAAATCAGGTTACTTACCAATCTTGAAACGGCGAGTCAGAAACTTCTGCAGATTACGCTGATTGGTCAGCCGGAACTGCGCACGATGCTTTCCAGGGTTGACCTGCGGCAACTTGCGCAGCGCATTACAGGTCGCTACCACCTTGAACCTTTAAGCCACGATGAAACCGAAGCATATGTGCGGCATCGCCTTAGCGTAGCCGGAGGTTCCGGCACAATTTTCACTTCCCAGGCCTGCCGGGAGCTCTACAGGCTTTCGGGAGGTGTGCCGAGAATTATTAACGTCATTGCAGATCGAACTTTGCTTGGCGCGTTCACGTGTGAGGAGCACGAAGTCAGTCCACGCATGGTCCGGCGTGCCGCAGCCGAGGTTTACGGCGAGGATGCGGACGAGACGGTGCGTGGCCGTGCGTGGTTGAAAGTAGCCGGACTTGCGGTGGGCGCGGCGGTGCTTACCGGGGCAGCAATTTTTACTTCGGTCAGGTTCGCTACAGAGCAGGATTCACCGTCCGCCGCACAGGTGACGACAGTACCTGCGCAGATCTCTGCCCCCGCGGGGGATATGGTGAGTCCGGAGCCGACGGTGACAGAGCCAGCGCCCGTTGTAACCACGACAGAAGCGGTGGCCAGCGATTTTGATCTCGAACAACTGATACGCGAAAACGCGACGCTGACAGACACCCGAACAGCTTTCAACAGTTTATTTAGCTTGTGGGGAGTTCAATTCGACCAAGGCAATTCGAGGGCATGTGAGCAGGCACAGTCCAAAAATCTCTACTGCTTATTTCAGAAAGGCTCGCTTGCACAAATCGAACGCCTGGACCGGCCCGTAATAATGACGCTACGTGATTATGAAGGCGGCATTCACCAACTTGTGCTGGCCGCCATCGAGGATTCGAATGGAATTATTGCAATAGCCGATATGCAATACGCCGTGCCACTAAGCGAACTACTTGATCTCTGGTACGGCGAATACCTGCTGCTATGGAAACCGCAGATTGGTGCTGTGAAGGCCTTTTATCCGGGCATGCGCGATCCTGACATCGCATGGTTGCGCGAGAGCCTTGCAGAAATCCAGGGTAATCCTATTGACCCGATGAATTCGGATTACTTCGACAAAAATCTGGAAGCAAGGGTGCGTGATTATCAGGTCACCAAACGTCTGAATGTCGATGGACTGGTAGGTCGGCAGACGCAAATCGTAATCAATACAGATTTGCGGGCCGACGCACCGAGACTTGTGAGGGCGAACTGAAATGTCGTTCATCCTGGACGCATTACGCAAATCGGAAAATGAACGCAGGCGCAATGAAATGCCTGGCCTGGCCGATTCTCGCGTGCAGCAAAAAGATAAAAAGCGTGGTTACTGGATTCCGCTGGCCGCCCTGCTTGCAGGCATCAATATCAGCTTGCTGGCTGTCATGTGGCTTACGGGCGACCGGGACACGGATCAGGCCCCTGTGAAACCCGCAAATACGGCAGCTTTATCGCCGGCGAGCCCCGCTGCCGAGCCGCGCAGACTTGAAGATGAACTCGAACCAAAGCCGGTTGCCAAGGCAGTGGTCCCGCCTCCCCGCACAGAAACTGTGCCCGAAGAAGTCCCGTCAATTGCAAATACTATGTCGGCCAATCTGCCAACCCTGATGGAATTGTTGCTTGATGGCTCGATCAGCGTAAAGCCCCTGCATCTCGATATACATGTTTATAGTGAAAAATCGGGTGATCGTTTCGTGTTTATCAATACGGTCAAATATCGCGAAGGTGAGCGCATAAGTGAAGGCCCGATGGTTACCGAAATAAATACCGCCGGCGTCGTACTGAATCACCAGGGCAGGGATTTTCTGCTCCTGCGGGAATAAGTCCGTTCACATGGCCGAGGGTGTCCAGTACCTTGACGGACCGCGCTTACAGCGTTGCCTGGTAGCTGGCCTGCAACAACTGATCGGTGAACGCGAACACCTGAACCGGATCAATGTCTTTCCTGTACCGGACGGCGATACCGGTAACAACCTTGCACACACGGCACACGCAGCCAGGCTCGCGATTACCGAGCAGCAAGCCAACGGTGTAGGCGAATTGCTGGTCCGCATGGCAGACGGCGCGCTCGATGGTGCGCAGGGGAACTCCGGAACACTGCTCGCCCAGTTTTTCCAGGGTCTGGCAGACCAGCTCGAAAAATTTAAGCGCATCCGCACCTGGGAACTGGCCGACGCATTTTCGAGTGCCGCCATTTACACGCGCACGGCCCTGGAAAACCCCGAGGAAGGCACCATTATCACGGTGGTCGATGCGACGGCAGCAGCAGGACAGGCCCATCGCAAGTGCGATAATTTTGCGGAACTGTTACCGAAGCTGCGGGATGCCGCTGCCAAAGCGCTTGCGGAGACCACAGATCAGCTCGAAGTGCTCCGCAAGGCCGGGGTGGTAGACGCCGGGGCAGCCGGTTTCCTGGCCATCCTGGAGGGCTGCGTCGACTATTTGCTGCACGGTTCCGTGTACCAGAAACCTGATGTCGAACTCATTGACGACGTCAGCGTCATCAGTCACGACATTGATGATATCGACCTCGATAATCGCTACTGCACCGAGTGCCTCGTCGAAGGCACGGGGCTGGATCCGGCCGCTCTAAGCACGACCCTGAACGCTTTCGGCAACAGCATGGTAATCGCCGGCTCGACCCGGCGGCTGCGCATCCATATCCACACCAACGACCCCGAGAAAGTTTTCAAACTTGTCGCCGGCTTCGGCGAGGTAGCCAAGACCAAGGCAGACGATATGATCGGGCAGGCACGCGCACTGCAGCAGCAGGACAGGGATGTAGCTATCGTCACGGACTCCGCTGCCGACATCCCGGATGCCGTGATGGCCGGACTGGGTATCCACATGGTACCGCTGCGCGTTCATTTCGGCGCCGACAGCTACCTCGACAAGACCGGCATAAGCCCCGCAGAGTTCCGGGCGGAACTCGAAACCAACCCGAACACGCCCGGCACATCGCAACCCACACAGGGAGACTTCCGGCGTATGTACGAATTCCTCGGTTCGCATTTCAACGAGGTGCTGTCCGTACACCTGAGCGGCGGCCTGAGCGGGACATTACAGGCTGCCCGTACCGCCGCAACCCGCAGTTCCGTCACCGACCGCATTACCGTTCTGGATTCCCGCTGTGCATCTGCAGGCCAGGGCCTCGCAGCTAAGCGTGCGGCAGACCTGGTTGCTGCCGGACTGCGCGGCCCCGAACTGAACCAGCAACTTGAGAAAGACATCAGGAACATCCGTTCCTTTGCGCTGGTGGTTGACCTGACGAACGGCGTTCGCAGTGGGCGCGTGAAACCCGCGGTTAAACACATCGCAGACTGGCTCAGGCTTACGCCTGTCCTGATGATGAAAGCAAACGGCAAAGTCGGCGTGCATGGATTCCTGCCGGGACGCTTTCGCCTTGTCGAACGTTTTGCCCGGTACGTCACCCGCACCATGAAAGATTCAAACCGGTGGGAAGTTGCAATAGCGCATGGCGATAACGAAGCGATGCAGGGGCAGATATTGCTAACATCGCTGAAAAAATATCTTGAGCAGGTCGAATGTGCATGGACGACGGAACTGGGCGCGGCCCTTGGGGTGCATGCGGGCATGGAAGCTGTCGTCGTGGCAATGCGTCCGCTGGATAAGGCCGACATCTAGCGCTTCAGTCGTTCAGTCTGTCTACTAATTCCGGCGCATCGTTGACCGGATTGTTGACGCGCCGGCTAACTTTCCACGCATCCAGTTCGGCACGTACGTCCCCCAGCAACATGGCGCTAAGTTCCTCCGCCGGCGCTTCCGGCTGCAACCACTCCTGCATGCCGTCGCCATCCATAATGACAGGCATACGGTGATGCAGGCGCGCCACAAATTTGTTTGCGGGCCGGGTAACAATGGTGCAGGTTTTCAGGTCCTCGCCTTCACCCTTTTCCCAGAGTTCCCATAAACCTGCCATCCCGAATACAGAACGATCTTTGCGCACAATAAACCATGGCCATTTTCCTGAACCATCGGTGTGCCATTCGTAAAAACCGCTCGCAAGCACCAGGCAACGTCGTCGTGAGAACGCCTGTCGATATGCAGGTTTTTCTGCGATGGTTTCAGCCCGCGCGTTAATCATGCGATTACCTATATCGGGGTCTTTGGCCCAGAACGGTACCAGCCCCCAGCGGTAGTTATCGGCCGTCAGGTCTCCTGTCTTATCCAGCCGGATGATGCTGACGTACTGGGTGGGCGCAATGTTGTAACGAGGTCCGGGCGGTTCAAAATCGAGGCCGAAGGCCTCCTGGATCGCTTCATGCGGCGAAAAGAAAGCGAAGCGACCGCACATCCGACCGCCTCTTTACTCCCTGATCCCGATACCGCGGGACAAAAGGTAAAGGCAGGTGCCAAATGCGAGCACGACAAATGCCAGGATAATGATGTATGCCGTAACAATATCGATATCAGATACGCCCAGCATGCCGTAACGAAAGCCATTCACCATGTAAAGAATCGGGTTGAACGCCGACACATTGGCCCAGAACTCGGGTAATAACGAGGTCGTGTAAAAAACGCCCCCCAGGTAGGTCAACGGCCCCAGCACAAAGGAAGGAATAATCGCGACATCGTCGAACTTGCGGGCAAAAATTGCATTGATCATGCCGCCGAGCGAAAAAACTATCGCGGTCAGAATAAGGATGCTGATCGCGATCAGGGGATTCTGTACTTCCAGCCTGGTAAAAAACAGCGCCACTACCGTTACCACCGCGCCAACAGCCAGCCCCCGTACTATACCGCCGGTCACATGCCCGAGAATGATTACGTAACTTTTCATCGGCGCTACGAGCATTTCCTGCAAATGGCCCTGAAACTTGGCTGCAAAGAATGACGACACTACATTGCCGTAGGAGTTCGTGATTACCGACATCATGATCAGGCCTGGTGCCATGTATTGCATGTAGTCAAAGCCGCCCATTTCACCGATGCGACGACCGATCAGGTTGCCAAAGATGATGAAGTACAGCGTCATGGTGATCACGGGAGGAACGATGGTCTGCAGCCAGATACGCAGGATACGCACGACTTCCTTGCGGGCTACCGTGTACAGCGCAATCATTTGCCGCTGGAAGTCCATGTCAGAGCCGCATCTCGGGTTCCGCGATGCGCTCGGTCAATTCCTTGTCCCTTCGATCAACCAGGCGCATGAACAATTCTTCGAGCCGGTTAGTCTTGTTGCGCATACTGCTGACCTGCACGCCCGCCTGCGACAACGCCTCGAATAACTGGTTCAGGTTCCGGTCGCCGTGCACTTCGACTTCGATTTCGTGCTCGTTGACGACCTGATAGTCGAATCCATCCAGGCTGAGCGAAGACGGCACGATGTCGGTCAGGCTCAGCACAAAAACCTCCTGGTGCAATTTGCGCAGCACCGCGGACATACGATCATGTTCAACTATCCGACCCGCGTCAATGATGCCCACATGCCGGCAAAGGTTCTCGGCCTCTTCCAGGTAGTGGGTCGTCAAAATTATTGTTGTGCCCTGCTCGTTTATCTGCCGCAAAAATGCCCACATCGACCGGCGTATTTCGATATCCACACCCGCGGTCGGCTCATCGAGAATCAGCAATCTGGGCTCGTGCACGAGCGCCCTGGCAATCATCAAACGGCGTTTCATGCCGCCCGACAGGTTGCGAGCGGTTTCATCCCTGCGATCCCACAGTTGCAGCTCGCGTAAAACTATCTCGGTGCGCTCACCTGCATGCTTGCGCGCCAGCCCGTAAAAACCGGCCTGGTTGAGTACGCAGTTATGTACGTTATCCCACTGGTTCAGGTTTACTTCCTGCGGCACAACGCCCAGGCACGCCTTGGCAGCCGCAAGATCGGTATCAAGGTCGTGCCCAAATACGCTCACCGATCCCGAGGTCTTGTTAACCAGTGACGTAACGATCCCTATTGCGGTTGTCTTGCCTGCACCGTTGGGTCCGAGCAAAGCAAAAAAATCACCCTCCTCAACCTCAAGGTCGATAGCCTGCAGCGCCGTGATTGAATTGGCATAGGTCTTGGTGAGGTTACAAAGCGACAGGGCAGACATGACCGAGAAGTGTGCATTTGTTGCTCACCGATGGCCATAACGCCGTCCGGCCCTGCCGGTTGACGGTCAGAAGTAACGCGGTTCGCCTGCGCTCGCCGCCGGCAAATACCTGCGGATAATCGACAACTGAATTGCGGCGAGTTGCGATGCAAGTTGCTGCTCGCGACTGCCGCTGCGCACAGACCGAATCAGGTCCAGCCAGAATGTCGGGTGGCGGGACAGGCGCACATGAAGGCTGGTAGCAACGCTGTCCCCACCGCGGCTGATCCCGCTGAAACTCAGTTTGGCAAGTTCCAGCGCCTGTGATTTATCGAGCCCCAGGCAAAAGGCGCTAAGCAGCCGATCATGACGGCTAGCCTGCCAGACGAACGTCAGCAAGCGATTAGCGAAGCCCGTAAGTTCCCGCTGCCAGTCCGGGGGGACATCTTCATCGGCGACCATCCTGTCGGTGCGCTGCGAATATTTGTTATCGGCCTGATCGTCGCCGGGAAAAGGGCTGAATTCAGCCAGCAGCAGCGGCGCTGCAGCAATGCATTCAATCTGGTCGGGATTTAGCTGCCGCAGGCAGCACAAAGTTGCTTCATCCAACCCAAGAGCACCGCCTGTCGCGGCGAGGTGTGGATCGGTCAGCAGTCGCAGGAACTCACGATTGATATCAACGATTTCTGCGATCTCGGTCTGGACTGACGAATCTGGGTGTTTTTGGGGCATTTGCGGCTCCGGATGACATCAGGGCGATTTACTATATATGTGATTTAATGCTCATAAAAGGCAATTAGTGTATATTTTTGGTCGAAAATAACCATTTATGGTAATAGCAGGGAGATTAATAATGCGGATAACTGACAATCGATACGCCGGCGAAATGTCCAAATTCAACTTGGCGGTGCGCATGATCGGCCATGAAGCCCGGACCGGCACGATCCGGGCATGCACCGGGTTTTCGGAAGACCGGATACGAAAAATATACGCAACCTATTTCAAGTCCGGCAAAGACAACCAGGTAAAACGCCGGCGCGGCAAATCACCGACACAGATTGCCGCCTTTATAAGTTCGTCTGGCAGGCAATCCGAAGCAACGGTGCTGGCCTGCCTGTTTTTGTATTGTGGTGTCATGCGACTGAACGACGCGGAAGGGACTGTCGTGCGCAAACATCTGGATCCCGTTGGCCTGGGTGAACGTATCTGTGATGCGTTTGAGACCTACCGGTCTGTTCACCCGAACCCGGGTCTTTGCTTTGAACGTACCTGGAACCTCTTTAACGCGCTCACCCGTGAACAGGAACTGTTCTTTGCCGCATGTGCAGATTGTGGCGGACCCTATATTCAGGATCGCTATGCGCTTGATTACCAGCGCTGCCCGTTCTGCGAAATAAAGCAGGGAGATTAGTTAAGGTTTTGCAGGCAGGTTAGGCTAGCGCTATGAGCCTGACAACTTTTTTCTCCGGCGGAACTATAAAGCGTATGGCCGAACTTCGCGCCGACACCGATTTGCTGGCGTCAGCGCTTAAGGATTCAACTACAGGTTTTATTGCAGTTTGGAAATCCCGTTGCGTGGTAGTTAATAACGCGGCTGCTTTGCTCGATTACGCCGAGCTCGGCACCGCATGGCAACCTGAGACAGGTATTTACCTCGGGCAACTTGACGAGCAACACATCTTCGCCGTCGAGTTACCGGATGACCTGGGCGACAGCGGCCCCGGCGAACAGGCCTTCGAAAATTTTCGGGGGATACTCGGTGACCTGCCCGAAGACGATGCCGCGCTGCTCGCTTACGCGAAGGGCATGGTCGAATGGCACGGCCGGCATCGCTACTGCGGCGTCTGCGGTTCGCCCAACATGTCCGTGGAGGGCGGTTTTGTACTTGAATGCACCGGTCCTGATTGCGATCACCGCAGTTTTCCGCGCCTCGACCCGGCCGTTATTGTACTCACCATCGATGGAGACCGCTGCCTGCTCGGCCGCCAGGTGCAGTGGCCCGAGGGTCGTTACTCCACGATTGCAGGGTTCATGGAACCGGGTGAATCACTCGAGGACTCGGTTCGCCGGGAGGTAAAAGAAGAAACTGATATTGAGGTCGGCAAAGTACATTACATGGGCTCGCAACCCTGGCCGTTTCCGACTGCCGTCATGATCGGTTTCCATGCCGAGGCAGTAAGTAATGTTATCCATCGTAACGATGGTGAACTCGCTGATGCCGGCTGGTTTAAGCGGGAAGCTATCGCGGCAGGCAACATCGTGTTGCCTCCTGTAACATCGATCGCGTTCCGGCTAATCGAACACTGGTTCGACCAGTGGGACGGACCGCGGCTCGCGGACCTTAAATTGAGCGGTGACTTCTCGCGGCGCACCGGCGAGCGCACCTGAACTGTGTGCCTGCTCAGCATAGCTTGGCAAGTTCACCCGGATTATCCGCTGGTTTTTCTGGGCAACCGCGATGAGTTTCATGCACGGCCGACAGCGGCGGCCGATTGGTGGCAAGACAATCCGGATGTACTCGGTGGGATTGACCTCGAAGCGGGCGGTAGCTGGCTGGGCGTGAACCGCACAGGCCGGTTTGCCGTCGTCACCAACCGCCCGGACCTGCCGGCGCCTGGCGCAAGCGCACGGTCACGCGGCGAACTCGTAACCGCGTGGCTCAAAAATGAACCTTCGTCCGCCATCGATTTGCTGCCTGAGCGAAACTTGCTCTACGGTGGCTTCAGCTTGCTACTCGCTAAACCGGGAAAACTGGAGCGTCTCTCCGGCGGGAACGGAACCTCACAACTCGAGCGCACAGAAATACCACCCGGCATCACCGGCCTGAGCAATACTTCACCCGATGATCCGTGGCCCAAGCTCGCCTGGCTGAACCAGCAACTCGCAGACACACTGGACGCCGGCACGCCTGACGAAGAACAACTTATTAACCTGTTGCTGCGAACCGAGCCGGTGTCTGACACGACCGGGCAAGACGTATCGGTATTGCCATTTGTCACCGGTGACCACTATGGTACCCGCAGCGCGACTGTCGTCCTGATCGACAGGCGTGGGGAATGCGTCTTCTATGAGCGTCGATTCGGCCCGGGCGGCCACCCCCGGGGGGACTCCCGTTTCTGCTTCCCACTGGCTGTATAGCCCTCTGAACCCCTTGTTTACCGGTTTTCCAGCCAATCCGGAATAATGGCACTCAACCCCTTGACCTGGGGCGCTGGGATGATAATATGCACAAACTATTTTAGTTATGTGCATATTATTCATATTGAATCATGCCGAGTACTACTGAAATCCGTGACAAGCGCCGCCAGGCACTGCTTGAGATTCTGGCCACGGGCACAGTACGCCTGCAGTCCGACTTCGTTGAGGAACTGAATGCGCAGGGTATTGAGGCGACGCAGTCGAGCGTAAGCCGGGATCTCCGCGAGTTAGGGATCGTAAAACGCGGTGATGGCTATCAGCGCACTGAACAGGAGCAAACGCCTGCTGGTGTTACCGAGCTGCCGGCAGGGTTTGTACGTGACATACAAACGGCTGGCAACAATTTAACGGTCATCAAGACGGCGATAGGGGCCGCGCAGCGTGTCGCAGTGTATCTCGACCGCAGTGGCTGGCCGGAAATTGTCGGCACCGTTTCCGGCGATGACACGATTTTTGTTGCGACGGAAAACGGTCGCGACCAGAAAACTTTACTGGGACGACTGCGCTCGTCCCTGCTGACTTAATTAATCCGGAAACCGAACATGACAGATAATTCACCCATCATCCTTGCTTACTCCGGCGGACTGGATACGTCCTTCTGTGTACCGTGGTTGAAAGAAACCTATGATCGCCCGGTCGTAACCATGTGCATCAACACCGGCGGTCTCGACGATGCTGCGGCTGCAAGTCTCGAGGAACGCGCGATGGCGCTCGGCGCAGAGAAGCACGTGCTCGTCGAAGCACGCCCGGTTTTCTTCGATCGTGTACTTCGGTATTTAATTGCAGGCAACGTCCGCCGGGGTAATCTTTATCCCCTGTGCGTAGGCGCGGAGCGCGGCATACAGGCAACGTTGCTGGCTGAGCTCGCAAGCGAGCGCGGTTCGACCACCGTTGCCCACGGCTGTACAGCCGCGGGCAATGACCAGGTACGTTTCGAGGTTGCGCTGCGGACCATCAACCCGGGGCTCGAGGTGCTGGCACCGGTGCGGGACCAGGGCTTCGTACGGGATCAACAGGTCAAGTACCTCAAGGACAACAACTTCCCGATGCCCCCTTCGGGCGGCGACTATTCGATCAACCGCGGCTTGTGGGGCGTATCTATCGGCGGCAAGGAAACGCTGGATTCGCACGACACCATTCCCGAATCAGAATGGGTCCTGTCGGCGGGTGCATTTGATAATCCAAAAGCACCCGAACGGCTGACTGTCAGTTTCAAAAAAGGTGTACCCGTTGCATTGAACGGAGCGGAACTGGATCCGGTTACGCTGATCGAAAAGCTCGAGACCATCGGTGGCGGCTTCGGCATAGGCCGCGGCATCCACGTCGGCGACACGGTGCTCGGCACCAAGGGCCGCGTTGCATTCGAGGCGCCATCCGCAGAAATTCTTTTAAACGCGCACCGTGAACTCGAGAAACTGACGCTCAGCGCATTACAGGCACGGGTGAAAGAAAGCCTTGCGAACACCTACGGTGATTTCGTGCACGAGGGTAAACAGCTCGATCCGGCCTGCCGCGATATAGAGGCCCTGCTCGAATCGTCGCAGGAATGCGTAACCGGCGACGTAAAAATAATCCTGCGTCCGGGCAACGCCTTCGTCGCAGGCGTCGATTCACCCTACTCGCTCATGGCTGCAACCAAGGGTGTTTACGGCGAGGCTGCCGGCGAATGGACTCCACAGGATGCGCTTGGGTATTCGCGCATCCTGGCGCTGCCGGGCATGTTGCAATCGCGCGCCGGCAAGGCAGACGAGGAACAACAATGAAAACCGTCATAGCAGACAAAATTGCTTCGGTTACCCAGGATCTGCCGCTGAAACGCGAGTTGCGGGTCTCGGCAGATATCCCCTGCGAAGAAGGCGTGATAATCGCGGCCGAGATACTGAACAACAAGGCGACCTATAACACGCTCGAATTAACGAGCGGCCGCATGGCGCAGATAAAACGTGGCGATATCGTGGTCGGTGCGCTCGGGCATCGTAATGCGCTGTTCGGGTACTCCGGACACCTGCCAACCGAACTCACGCCGGGCGACGAGCTGCAGATACTCAACATCGGCGGCGTCATGGGCGTATGCGATTCGGTTAATGCGAACTTCGGCCAGCCCTTCAACGCAAAGGTGCTCGGGACAGTGCTTGATTTTCCGTACCTCGGGGAACGTATTGGTGTACCCGCTCGTGTAGGCGCAGAGCCGCTGCAGGACGACACGCAACTGGAAACCAATGGCGTGCCGGTTGTGGCGCTTGCCGGTACCTGCATGGACTCCGGTAAAACAGCCGCAGCCTGCGCGATCATCGGCCGTTTGCGCCACCTCGGGTATACCGTCGATGCGTTCAAGGCGACCGGCGTTTCCCTGCGCCGCGATATCCTGGCGATGGAAGATGCAGGGGCGCGCAACACGGCAATTTTTACCGACTATGGCGTTGTAACGACGACAACCAATAACGGCCCGGCCGTGACACGCACGATGCTTAACCAGTTGTGCGGTGAGCATCCGGATATTGTCGTTTTCGAACTCGGCGACGGCCTGCTCGGCACCTACGGCGTCGAGGCCATCCTGAAAGACCAGGGCATCAGCGAGGCGTTGTCCTGCCTGGTTTTGTGCGCCAATGACCCGGTCGGCGCCAACGGCGGTGTCGATATCCTCAACAAGGAGTTCGGCATGCAAACCGACCTGGTCACGGGTCCGGCGACCGACAACGAAGTGGGCCGCAACATCATAAAGAGCCGCCTGAATATCCAGGCGATTAACGCGATCACCAACTCGGTCGAACTGGGCGATGCGGTTGCTGAAATTTTAAAACTGGAGCAGCCATGACGGGTACCACGAAAATTTCAGCCGTAGTCCTCGGCGGAACCGGCTACGTTGCCGGGGAATTGCTGCGCCTGATCGCCGGGCACCCGCAGCTGCAACTGGCTGCCGCCGTCTCCGAAAGCCAGGCGGGCGAAGCAATCAACTCCGTGTTCCCGAACCTGCAGAACGCGTTCGGCGAGCAACGCTACATAGAACGCCCGGCTGTAGGCGAACACCTGAATGGCAAGGTTGCGCTGTTCTCGGCGGCACCACACGGCGCGAGTGCAAAACTAATTGCGGAAGTGCTGGAACAGGCGGACAAGCAGGGCTGCGATGTGACGGTCGTGGATGCCTCCGCCGATTTCCGGTATCCGGCTGCGGCCCGGTGGGAAGCCGTCTACGGAGAACCGCACGGTGCGCCTGGACTGATCGAACAGTTCGCGAGCGGTTTGCCCGAGCACATGGACAACCCCGCGCAGCCACACATCGGCCATCCGGGTTGTTTCTCGACGGCGATGTTGCTTGGCATAGTGCCACTTTTACAACTCAAGCTGACAGAAACCGATATCAATGCATTCGGTATTACGGGTAGTACCGGGTCGGGGCGCGCGCCTGTCGAGACCACACATCACCCGTTTCGCCAGTCGAACCTCTACGCTTACAAACCGCTGGCGCATCGTCATGCGCCTGAAGTGACCGGCATCGCTGCCGCTCTGACGGGCTCCGACACAACCCTGCATTTCGTACCCCACTCCGGGCCTTTCGCTCGCGGCATACACATGACGCTGCAGGCCAAGCTTGCAAAACCCATAAGCGCTGAAGAACTGCTTGAACAGTTCCGTATTTTTTACGCAGGTAAGACTTTCATCAAAGTCGTGGACGGCACGCCACGCATCAAAGACGTCGCAGGAAGTAACTACGCGCACATCGGTATCGCGGTTGATGACACAAGTGCTGCCGTTTTTGTAGCCATCGATAACCTCGTTAAAGGCGCAGCCGGCGGCGCGGTGCAATGGATGAACATAAAGCTCGGACTCGATGAAACGGCCGGCCTGACCACACCTGGACCGGGATGGGCCTGAGCATGAACCTTGATTCCTACAACGCGCGCGAAGCCGAACAGCAGCATTTGTTGCAGGTCTATGGGCAGTATGACTTTGAACCGGTCGCGGCCGAAGGCGTGCATATTACATGTCGCGACGGACGCCAGCTTTTGGATTTTTATGGCGGTCATGCCGTCGCGTCGCTCGGCTATGCACATCCGGACGTACTCGAAACGCTAAACAAACAGGCCGCGCAACTATTTTTCCAAAGCAATGCCGTTGCCCTGGAAGTCCGTGCAACAGCGGCCCGTAAACTGGCGGAATTTGCGCCTGCGGGGCTGGAGAGGGTGTTCTTTGTAAACAGTGGCGCCGAAGCGAATGAAAATGCATTTCGAATCGCACTGAAAAAAACCGGGCGCAGCAAGATACTCGCCGTGGAACATAGTTTTCATGGCCGCACCGCTGCGGCCGGTGCCCTGACCTGGGGCGCACGCGAAAAGTGGTACGGATTTCCGCGTACGCCTTTCGATGTCGATTTCATTCCGCGGGACGAATCGGATGCGGCCCAGGCGATGGTGGATAGCGATACGGCAGCCGTGGTTATCGAGCTGGTCCAGGGGATGGCCGGCGCTTACGACCTGGCTCCCGAATTCGTCAAGTCCATTGATTCAGCCTGCAAAAAGCACGGTGCATTGCTGATCATCGACGAGGTCCAGACCGGTATCGGCCGCACAGGCTTTGCTTTTGCCGCCGACCTGTATGGACTGCAACCCGACATGCTGACTACAGCCAAGGCTCTCGGTGCCGGTTTTCCGGTGGGGGCGCTCATGCTGACAGAAAATGTTGCCAACTGTCTTGGCAACGGCGACCTCGGAACAACTTTCGGTGGCGGCCCGCTGGCAAGTGCGCTGATCTCCACGGTCCTGGACGTAATCGAACGTGACCAGTTACTTTCAAATGTACAGAAACTGTCACGGCGACTTCAGGCCGCGTGCCTGACAGGGCCTGTCAACAAGATCAGCGGCAAGGGTTTGTTGCTCGGGCTGCACTGTTCCGGTGGCGCCAAGTCTACCCGCGACGCTTTGCTGGACAAGAACATACTGGTGGGGACGAGTGGTAATCCGGATGTAATCCGGTTGCTGCCACCCCTCGTGTTGAACGATGAACATGTTGATGAACTGGTTGCAGCACTTGCGACTATTTAAAAGTTATTGAGGTGCCAAGAATGAAAGATTTTCATGATCTTGCCGATTTTCAGGCTGATGAAATTAATGCCCTGCTGGAACTGGCTGGCCGGCTCGAAAGTAGCCCGGAGCCCCATGCACTCGCGGGCAAAGTGCTTGCGTTACTTTTCCTCAGCCCTTCGTTGCGAACACTGGCATCGTTTCAGGCAGCGATGACGCGTCTCGGTGGTGGATCGTTCGTCATCTCGCCCAACATGTCGATACACGGACTGGAAACCCGACCCGGGATCGTCATGGACGGGATGGCTGCCGAACATATACGCGAAGCTGTGCCGGTGATTGCATCGTATGCCGATGCCATAGGTATACGCGCGTTTGCCGAGCGTGAAAGCCTGGAAGCCGACCTCACCGACAAGGAGTTCAATTCGATGCGCGAACTCTGCGAGATTCCACGCATCAACATGGAGTCTGCGATCAACCACCCATGCCAGAGCCTCGCCGACTGGAAGACGATGGACGACCTCGGTGTTCCGCGTTCGGGAGGCAAGTTCGTACTGAGCTGGGCATACCATCCACGCGCGCTGCCACTGGCCGTGCCCGCGGCAACCGTGCATATGGCCGCCATGCGCGGCATGGATGTCTCGGTGCTACGCCCGGAGGGGTTTGAGCTGCCTGATGCGATTATGCAGAAGGCTGCTGCGGCCGCAGAAAAATCAGGCGGCTCGGTTGTTGAGACCAGCGATCACGATGCAGCTCTTGAAGGCGCAAACATTATTTATGCCAAATCATGGAGTTCGACCAAACATTACGGCAACCGCCCGGCCGACGAAGAATTTCGTCGTGGACTCGATGACTGGTGTGTTGACGAACCCTGGTTTGAAAAAGCACATGATGACTGCCGCTTTATGCACTGCCTGCCTGTACGGCGCGGTGTAGTCGTCGCCGACCGCATACTCGACGGTCCGCGCAGCATAGTCATCCAGGAAGCGCGCAATCGTATGTATGCACAGATGGCAGTGCTTCACCAGATGCTGGTTAACAGTTAGGCAAGACTTTAATGACCATGAAGATGAACAACCGGGATCGCGATATCGTGGTAGCTGCGCTTAAACATGCAGCTCCCTATATCCGTATGTTCAAGCGCAAGACCTTTGTCGTCAAAGCGGGTGGAGAACTTTTTCTCAGCCCGGCGAATACGCATGCGCTGCTGGAACAGATATCGATCCTCTACCAGGTAGGCGTACGTGTTGTGCTCGTGCACGGTGCCGGACCGCAGTCCACACAGCTTGCACAAGATCGCGGCCTGGTTCCGCGTATCGTCGAAGGCCGGCGGGTAACAGACAAACAGACGCTTGAGGTTATGACAGAGGTCAACTTGGAGATTGGCGCACAGATTCTGGATATCTGTAAATCGATCGAGTTACCTGCGGTTGCCATGGGCGCGTCAAACCCGGGGCCTGTACTGGCATGTAAGCGTCCGCCAGCAGAAATCAAGGGTGAAGGACCCATTGATTTTGGCTTTGTCGGCGATATAGAAACGCTAGACACAAACACGGTCCAGGCCGAACTCGACCAGGGAAATGTTCCGGTAATCAGTGCATTGTCTGCGGATGCCGGGGGCGCATTGCTCAACATTAACGCCGATACGGTGGCCGCTTCCCTGGCTTCCGCCCTGAACGCAGAAAAACTGATGCTGGCCACAGGTACGGCGGGGATACTGGAAAACCTGGCGGATCCAGGTTCGCTGATTTCCTATCTTGACCTTGCAGGTTTAAAGAAACTGCAGGAAAACGGCTCGCTTGCTGACGGAATGCTGCCAAAAGCCAAAGCGATCGAAACGGCTATCAACGGTGGTGTGCCGCGTGTGCATATCATTTCTTATTCACAGCCCGACAGCCTGCTACTGGAAGTGTTCACTAATGAAGGAACAGGCACGCTCGTTGTAAAAAGTATTGAAGCGCTGACGGATGCCGAACAGGCTACCGGAGTCGCCTGATACATGGAGTTCATATGAAACGTCTTTGGGACAAAGGGGAACCGCTGGATCAGCAGGTTCTGCGCTATACGGCCGGCGAGGATCACGAGCTGGACGGCCGGCTTGTGCCCTACGATGTGCGCGCATCAATTGCGCATGCAGCTATGTTGTGTGAGCAGCAGCTTATTGCCGAAGATGATTTTACAGCGATACGAGACGGACTGGAGAAACTTGCGACAGACCATGAGTCCGGCAAGTGGTCTATAGGTCTCGATGATGAGGACGTGCATACAGCGCTCGAGACGCGACTTACCGACGCCATTGGTGGTGCGGGCAAGCGCGTACACCTTGGGCGATCACGAAATGACCAGGTCCTGGGAGCACTGCGCCTTTACCTGCTCGACGCAACCAACGACCTGGAAGCCGTAGCGCGCACCGTGGCACAGGCACTGCGCAAGCTGGCAAAGCGCGAAGGCGATATCGAATTGCCCGGCTACACGCACATGCAACAGGGCATGCCCAGCTCGGTTGCGCTGTGGGCCGAAGGTTTTGCTGCGGAAGTCGATGATGATGCTGACGGCATCGCCGCGGCAGTACGACGGATAGACAAGAATCCGCTCGGCAGCGCCGCCGGATATGGCACCCCGGGCCTGCCTGTTGACCGTGACCAGACTCGCAAAGCGTTGAACTTTGCGGTCGTGCATGAACCGGTGACCGCTGTGCAACTGTCGCGAGGCAAAGCAGAAGCCGGGCTGGTATTTGAACTGTGCATGCTCATGCAAGATCTCGGCAAACTGGCTGCCGACCTGCTGATTTTTTATACGCATGAGTTTGCTTATGTACGCCTGCCTGACAACATGACCACCGGTTCGTCGATCATGCCGCAGAAACGCAATCCTGATGTGCTTGAACTCGTACGCGGTGCAACGGCTACGCTGAATGCGGCGCTCACGGAAATCTTAGGCATAAGCGCGAAACTGGGGTCCGGTTACCAGCGTGACCTTCAGCGTATTAAGCCACCACTTTTTCGCGCTATTGATGTGGCCGGTGCGTCGGCAGACATCATGGCGCAGCTCGTGGCAGGCATCGGGTTTGTGCCTGAAAATATCGAGCTTGACCCGTCAATTTATGCGGCCGAAAAAGCCAATCAACTTGTCATGGATAAAGGGATCAGTTTCCGGGATGCATACCGCCGCGTAGCACAGGAGTTGAACAAAGATGATTGAGCAATGGAAACAAATCACTGCACTTTGTGTCCTGTCTGTAACGCTGTCAGGTTGCGGACTGAAGGGTGACCTTTATATCCCGGTAGAAGGTGAAGCCGCTGAAGCTGCAGTTGGGGATACAAGCGAAACACCCGAATCAGTGGAGACACCGGAAGTGCCGGCCGAATCACCTGGTGCGGTCAATTCAACAGTGGCAACGACGGAACCGGCTGTTGAAACAGGAGGGGATGCCGAAACCACGGAAGATGACGAGCCTACCGACGCCATGCCTGCACCATGACCAAACCCAGTTCGCTGTTGTTGATAGATGGCTCTTCGTATCTTTACCGGGCATTTCACGCACTACCTGAACTGACCACAAGCAACGGCGAGCAAACAGGTGCGATACTCGGTGTGCTCAACATGCTGCACAAGATCCTCAGCGATATGCAGCCAGAACTGATTGCCGTGGTCATGGATGCCCCGGGCAAAACTTTCCGGGACGATCTGTATGCCGAGTACAAAGCCAACCGACCGCCAATGCCCGACGAGCTGCGGGAACAGATCAACCCCCTGCTGACTGCCATAGAGGCCCTGGGCCTGCCGTTACTGCGCATCAAGGGCGTAGAGGCCGACGATGTGATCGGCACCCTGGCCACACAGGCTGCTGCGGAGGGCATTGCGACGGTGATTTCTACCGGCGACAAGGACATGGCTCAACTGGTCAACGAGCACGTCACCCTGCTCGATACCATGCCGCGCGGACCGGGCACCGAACCAAAGGCAATGGATGCCAAGGGGGTTGTCGAAAAGTTCCAGGTACGAGCGGACCAGATCATCGATTACCTGGCCCTTGTGGGCGATAGTTCGGACAACATTCCCGGCGTGCCGAAGGTAGGGCCCAAAACCGCCGTCGCGCTGCTTTCCGAATTCGATTGTGTCGATGAGATTCTTGCCAACCTCGATAAAGTGCCTGATCTCGACATTCGCGGCGCCAAAGGTATTGCAGAACGCATCGAAGCAAACAGGGACGCGCTGCTGCTGTCTTACAAGCTGGCAACTATCGACTGCGACGTTGAACTCGACATGACGCCCGACAGTTTGTCCCGCGGCAAACAGGACACCACCGGATTACGCAAACTGTATGAACAACTGGAGTTGCGCCGCCTGCTTAAGAAGCTGGATGAAACGGATAAAGCGGATGAGCCGGAGCCGGTCGCCAAAGTTCCTGCACAACCACCCGCCGATTACGACGTAATCCTGAGCAAAGCTGAGCTGGACAAATGGATCAAACGGATCAAGGCAGCAAAGTTGGTTGGTTTCGATACGGAAACGACAAGCATCGACTACACCGAAGCTGAGCTCGTCGGCATATCGTTAGCGGTCGACAAAGGTGAAGCCTGCTACCTGCCGCTGGCCCACAGTTACCCGGGCGCACCGAAGCAACTCGACCGGGACAAGGTACTCAAGCAACTGAAGCCCTGGCTCGAGGATGCCGGGGCGAAGAAAGTGGGTCATCACCTCAAATACGACGCCCATGTGCTCGCCAACTACGGGATCGACCTCGAAGGCATGGCTTTCGATTCAATGTTGGAATCCTACGTCCTGAACAGCACCGCAACCCGCCATGACATGGACTCGGTTGCCCGACGGTATTTAGGGCTGGAGACCATTCATTACGAAGATGTTGCAGGTAAAGGTGCAAAACAATTGCGCTTCGACGAAGTGGAACTGGATAAGGCCGCGCCTTACGCAGCCGAAGATGCCGATATCACCCTGCAATTACATCATCACCTCTGGCCGCAAATTAAAGCCACCGGGGAACTGCAAAAGCTGTACACAAATATCGAGCAGCCGTTGGTAAGGGTGCTGCTGGATATGGAAGAAACCGGGGTGCTTATAGACGCCGGGCTGCTGCAAAAACAAAGCACGCAACTCATTAAATCTATGGCCAAACTGGAAAAGCAGGCGCATAAAGAGGCGGGCCACGACTTTAACCTGAGCTCACCCAAGCAACTTCAGCAAATCCTGTTTGAAGAACTGGATCTGCCCATTATTCGGAAGACGCCCAAAGGTCAGCCCTCGACTGCGGAAGACGTGCTGCAGGATTTAGCCGACAAATACGAACTGCCGCGACTAATACTGGAATACCGATCGCTCAGCAAATTGCAGTCAACTTACACTGATCGACTGCCCGAGCAGGTATCGCCACGAACCGGGCGAGTGCATACCTCCTATCACCAGGCTGTAACTGCAACCGGACGGCTGTCATCGTCCGGGCCGAACCTGCAGAACATCCCGGTACGGACAGAGGAAGGCCGCAAAATCAGGCAGGCCTTCATAGCGCCCGAAGGCTATCAGCTCCTGGCGGCCGACTATTCCCAGATCGAACTGCGCATCATGGCGCATATCTCCCAGGATAAAGGCCTGCTGAAAGCCTTTGCGGAGGATCAGGACATACACCAGGCGACGGCGGCCGAGGTATTTGAAACCCGACTGGACGAGGTCACTGCAGAACAACGGCGTTCTGCCAAGGCTATCAACTTCGGACTGATGTACGGGATGTCGGCGTTCGGGCTGGCAAAGCAACTGAACATTGGCCGTTACCAGGCGCAGGACTATGTCGACCTGTATTTCGAGCGCTATCCGGGAGTCCGGGATTACATGGACCACACCCGCAAGCAGGCTAAAGAGCAGGGCTATGTAGAGACCGTTTTCGGGCGGCGCCTTTACCTGCCGGACATCAACACGCGCCAGGCCCAGAGGCGCCAGTACGCAGAGCGTAGCGCCATCAACGCGCCGATGCAGGGCTCTGCAGCCGACATAATCAAGAAAGCCATGCTGGCCGTCCATGCCTGGATCCGCAGTAATCAGGTAGACACACGCATGATCATGCAGGTACACGACGAACTGGTGCTTGAGGTGAGAGAGGCCGATGCAGAGTCGATAGCCTGCGACGTAGCTAGCCTCATGAATGCCGCTGCGCAGCTAGACGTCGCCCTTAAGGTGGAGACCGGTATCGGCGGGAACTGGGACGAGGCTCACTAGAATTTGCATCGTAATTGAACCAAAAACACAGTTTTGAGTCATAATAGTCGTGGGTGCTTAGGCGCCCCCCGCCATCCTCCCTTGGCGGGTTGGTTTCCGGTTACCCCAAGCCGGTTACCGCCGCCTCGGGCGCTCCCCTGTACTCAGCGCCCGAGGCATTTTTTTAAATAATGATTACGCCCGGAGCTGGCAGAAAACCAGCTCCGGGCGAATCAGAATTTGCTTCGCAAGTAATTGCCGACAGTGACGGCGATTGCGGTCGAAGTCTCAAAAGCCCTGGATTAATTCAATTCAGCCACACCGTCAGTCAGCAAGCATCCCGTCCAACACCACTCTGGCCTCCTCAACCCCGTCTCTCTTGGTCGCCGAAAATAGCTGCAAGGTCATTCCCTCCGGCAATTCCTTACGTACCTGCTGAAAAGTATTGGCGGCCGGACCGCGTTTTAGTTTGTCCGCCTTGGTCAGCAATACGTGCGCGGGGCAACCAATCTGCTCGGCCCAGTCGAGCATCTGCCAGTCGAAGTCACCGATGGAACGGCGAATGTCCACCACGACAAACAGCCCCGACAAGGAACGGCGAGCTTCAAAATATTCGCCCATCAGCTTGCGCCAGTGGGATTGCATCGACCGGGACACGCGCGCGAAACCGTAGCCGGGGAGATCAACAAGACGCTGGCTGTCTCCGAGACTGAAGAAATTTATAAGTTGGGTGCGCCCGGGACTCTTGCTGGTGCGGGCAAAGTTCCGCTGATTGACCAGTGCATTTATCGCGCTCGATTTACCTGCATTGGAACGTCCTGCAAACGCCACCTCTCTGCCCGCATCCTCGACGAACTGCCCAGACTGGTGAGCGCTGGTAAGGAATCTGGCGTCTGGGTAGTGTGACATGAGAGGTCCGCGGCGGCCCTAAAGATAAGGATTTCGGCTAAGGATTTCGTGTAAAATACGCCGCTGCTCCGCAGTGTAGCATGTGGCTTTCCAGGCTATTCCACAACACTAACCAGGGCGGGTCATCTTGGCTCGATATGACGTGATACAAAAAATTAATTGGAGGCACCTGGTTTCTGCACTTCTTATGCTCAATTTCACCGCTTTGCTTAGCCTGGAACAAATAGATGCTGTCACGGCCTATATACAGGGACTCCGGTAGACGGCCGGCTGCACACCTTCAGAGGATCTCGCTATGAATTCGCGCGCCACATTGTTAATCCTGATTGCCTTCTTTCTGGCGGCCATAACGGCATGCGAAAGTCCGGACGAAGCCCAGCCCGAAGCTACGCAAAGCACCGAGGCAGCCCCGGAAGAAATACCGGATATCCTTACTGAAGAGGAAGTCGCCGCCGAGCAGGATGCGATTGACAGTGTCGAGGAAACAGAAGGTCTCGAGGAAGAAGAAGCTGCAACGGACGAAATCGAACTGAGCGTACCGCCGTTTCCGGCCGCTGCAAGCAGCACCAACTGGAAATACTCAGAGGGCGAACACTATCGCAGCATGGCTGCCAGCCAGGGTACCAGCAGCCCACCTGACAAAATCGAGGTAGCCGAGATCTTCTGGTACGGCTGCCCACACTGCTACAACTTTGACCCGATACTCAAAAGCTGGAAACAAAACCTGCCACCGGATGTCGCATTCGTGAGAATTCCGGTTATATGGAATCCGACGAACCAGGTTCATGCACGCATCATGTACACCGCGGAAGCGCTCGATAAGCTTGAAGAAGCACACGCCGCCATGTTCGACGGCATACACCAGAAATTTGCGACCTACACCACTGATGAATCGATCGTCGAGCTTTTCGAGCAGCTCGGGGTCGGTGAGGAAGAATTTCGTGAAGTCTATAGTTCCTTCGGCGTTACCAGTGCGGTAAAACGTGCAGAGAACCTTACGCGGCGCTACGGCATCCGCTCTGTTCCGATACTGGTTATCAACGGCAAGTATGTAACAGAGGGACCGGGTATTAAGTCCTTTGAGGATATGCTGGGGATTACCGGCGAGCTGGTCGAACGCGAACGCACTGGACTCTGACAAAAAAGCAGTTTATTCAGCCATGACTGTGGCCGGGAGTCGCGCAGGCTTCGCAGTTAACCCAACCTGAGTCGCCGCTCGCGTAGTATTCCTTTTTCCAGACAGGAACCCGCTGTTTAACCTCGTCGATAATATAGCGGCAGGCACGGAAGGCCTCGTCGCGGTGCCCGGAACTGACCCCGACCCAGACTGCCAGATCTCCAATTTCCAACTCGCCAACCCGGTGCACACAAACGGCATTCTCGATCGGGAACTTCACCGCCGCTTCGTCAAGGATACGTGCACCCTCCCGGGTCGCCAGTTGCTCGTAAGCCTGGTATTCGAGTTTCAGGACCTCTTGCCCTTCGTTGCGGTCCCGCACCCAGCCCTCGAAAGAGACATAGCCGCCGCAGGAAGGCGCTTCAAGTTCGCTCCGATCCTCCTCCGGTCTTAATTGTGCAGACTGGATACGAAATTCCATCAGCCACCCGCTACCGGTGGAATAAATACCACCGAATCACCCTCATTCAACGGCGTATTCCAGTCGCCAAACTCGTCGTTGATGGCGACCTTAACTGTTTCCAGTTCGGGGAAACCATGTCGCGCAGTGAGCTCCGTGTATAGATCGGCCGGGGTGTCTGCATCAGTCTGCAGTATCTCCTTGTCGGTACCTGCATGGTCGCGAAATATTGCGAAATATTCGATTGCTAAAGTTTTCATTCTTTTTTAAGTAACAGGTTTAAGGCCCCTATGTTTTGCAGATCATCGGCAGTATCCACATCAAATGCCGCCGACGCCATGTCTACCTTACTGACTTTCGAATCTTCGCAAAGCAATGCCTGCGCTCCCCTATCGCCTTCTAACCGCAACAGACGATCCAGGTATATGTCTGGAAAAATCGCCGGTACGCCAATCTTATCCTCATAAAATGCCGCTGCCGGTCGATCCGGTGAATTCTGCCAAACTTCAGCAAGTCGTGCGATATCCTGCTCATCAACAAATGCCTGGTCACAGAGCATGATAAGTACTGCATCAAAGTTCAGCGCTGCAAGCGCGTCCACGCCAGTGGCAATCGAACTTGCCAGGCCCCTCTCCCAGTCGTCGTTGCGGGCGAGTTGCGCCGGATACCCTGCTATCGCATTTTCAACATCAGTCGCCGAGTCACCGGTTACAACCACGAGCCCTGCCCCGCATGAGCTGCCCGCCGCATCCAGCGCATTGCAGATCAGGGGCTGACCATTCAGTTCCACCAGTTGTTTGGGCCGTCCGAGGCGCGTTGATCCCCCTGCGGCCAGGACCATGCCCGCAAGGTTGTCGATTTTTTTGAGCGGAACTGTCACGACTCTGCAGCGATTCAGCCTGCAAACAAGTTGCTGCTGTCACGCATAGCTTTAAACTCAAGTACGTTCCCGGATGGATCTGCAACAAAAAGTGTCGCCTGCTCGCCGGGTTTGCCCGGGAACCGGACAGTCGGTTCGATAAGAAAACTTATGCCGGCTGCGGCCAGCCTATCCGCCAGCGCTTCCCAAGCCTGCCAGTCGAGCACGACACCATAGTGGGGAACGGGCACCCGTTCGCCATCAACAGTATTGACTGCTGCCGGCTGATCACCAGCGGCGTCACTACGATGACATACAAATTGATGGCCATACAGGTTGAAATCGATCCAGTCGGTGTCGCTGCGCCCTTCGGGACAGCCGAGCAACCCACCGTAAAACTCTCTTGCCGCTGCAAGATCGCTTACCGCTATGGCTACATGAAAAGGATTCAGCCCCATATCATTCTCAGTCCGGCTTGTTGTAGGGATCCCAGGCAGGCGGCTGTGTGCTCAACCAATCGCAAAGCCTTGCTAAAAATTTATCAGCAGGGACAGATGAGGCGCATGATCCATTGAGCCTGAGCCGCGGAGCTACTTCGTTGACACCTTCGAATATCCATGCTCCGCCCGCGGTCTCGATATCGCAAAGCTGCTCCGCGAGGCCTGTAAGATCCACACGCGGCAGCGGACGCCTTGATGAAATCTGGAGCCAGCTCTCGTAACGATACTGGGCTTCCAGCGAGTCCCCCTTGATCCAGACCAGCCTGCTGCACTGGCTGATGTTATGCACGGCGAAAGGATGGACTGATCGCTGCCAGCGCGTCAGGTAGCGGCGCACCGTTCTGACCGGCATGTGCTCCGGTATACGAACGATCGCCAGGTCCAGTGCAGGAATTTCATCAATGATGACACTGCCCTGTGCGATCGCTTCTTCACTGTCGCGCACATGCGCATACTCCGCTTCCCAGTACTGCCTGTTCCCAGGTATGTCATTGAGCAACTCGGGTAGCCTTTCAAGCATCGCCGTGTAAAGGCCGGCTACTTGCGCCGCATCGGAACCAGAAAAAATCTCTTTATCCAGCGGACTGATCTCCGGGTCAGCATGCGCTGCCAGCACGAAAGACAGCTTCGCCGCGTCCGGATCCGAACAATAAGCAAAGTCACCGGCCCTTGAAGTTGCGATCATCAGATCACGATGTACTAACGCATTGGTCGGATCCACCAGCCCATACATACTGAGCAATCCATCCTCATCATAGTGACTGTTAGATACCAGGGGGGTGTCACAATGATGCTGCGGTGAATCCAGGTAGGCGAACACAATATCTGTAGACGTATCGCGCATCAGATCAGGCGGTGTTGAATTCCAGGGCCAGTGCGACAGGGTTAAAACCGTTGCTCTTTGCTCCTTGCCATCAACGATGATATTCGGCTGATCGTTCAGCTGGCTGTAAGGACAGTATCGGGCCGGTGATGGAAGGCTTACGCTCATTTATTGTGGTTTTTTGTTATAGCGGTTAGCGGCCCGTGTATACACTGGCCATTAAGTTATCAGGAAAGACAGGAAATATCAGGCGCTACGTGGTGCAAGACCGGTAACACGCAGCAAAAGCACCAGCAGTGTAATTACCAGCATTCCTATAAGCAGGTACTGCGGCGCCGCGATGTACTCAGCACCAGCAGCCACCTCGGCCGGAAACAAACCACGCCAGAGATACCATACGGTTCCATAAACAGCCGGCACGATCGTTGGGGTTATCGCGAGCCATCGTGCCAAAAGGCCGGTGGAGCGACGTAGCAGGAACCCACTTATTATCGCGGCCGGCACACTAATCACGCTGTTGAGAACTGCGATCATAATATAAGTGTCGCCGTATGCGACCCAGACTCCGGAACTGGTAGCGAGTCTTGCACCCGCCATGGCTCCTGCAGGCAGCAGCAGCATTCCGATCAGATTGAGTGTGCCTTGCTTGCTCATGGCAGGAATACCTGGCAGTTCTGATTATTGGTGGCGGACATGATACCACCGGATCATTGGCCTCTTCGGGCGGGATTCAGGGCGTCATCCACTGGCTGGAAATACAGGCGGGGGCACATAAATAAACAGCCACCGGCATCGGTATGCCGGTGGCTGTATCTCTGAACTTATCAGGTTCTCTCGTGGGTTTAGAACAATGTGTATATAAACGGTGCCACTGCCGAACCCTGTGCTACAACAATCAGCACGCCCAGCAGCAACATGACCAGGATGATAGGCGCAAGCCAGAACTTCTTGCGTTCCTTCATGAAGCCCCACAGATCTTTAATAAAATCTATCATCAGAAAGGTTTCTCCAAATTTTTTACCGGCGGCTTGTCGCTGGGCACCCGATAACTTTCGGTACCGTCATCCAGCTTCATGGCCAGCGGATCCTTACCGAAGAGACGCATAATCAGACCCATCGGCATAAACATTGCAAAAAATACTATAAACATTATCAGCGGCGTCATGATGTAGGTGCCCATAAAATGCCCGAACATCATCCAGACTTTATAGACCAGCTTTAAGGTCATCGGGGCAACAAGGCCCCAGGTACCCAGTATGACAAGCAAGTACCATGGCCAATGAGGAAAACCACCGGGGATTTCCCTACCGAGCAGAAACGGTATCAGTAATCCGAATAACCCCGCGACAATGGCGCCGGTCGTCAATGCGAAATCGCGGTAACCCTTGCGATCGAGTTCCGGAATAGGATGTTTTTCATCAGCTGTCATTCCAAAACCCCCCCTAGTCCAGCTCAAATTCTTCTTGCCAGGCGTCTTTTTCTTCCCACGCCGGCTGTTCTCTTTTGTCGAGCAGGAAGTTTTCGACTACCAGGTAATCCATCTCGGTCCGCATGAAGCAACGATACGAATCTTCCGGTGTACAAACAATCGGCTCGCCACGCACGTTGAACGAAGTATTTACGACAACACCACAACCGGAACGCTTGTTGAACGCATCGATCAGCGCGTAGTAACCGGGATTGGTATCCTTGTGAACTGTCTGGATACGTGCGGAATAATCAACATGTGTAATCGCCGGCAGTTCGGATCGTTTCAGATTCAGCTTCTCGATACCAAAAAGTTTATGCTGCTCCTCGGTTAACGCAATGCGATGCTCTTCCTTAACCGGCGCAACGATCAGCATATACGGGCTTGGTGTCGCCTGCTCAAAATAGTCTGCAACACGATAATCTATAACTGAAGGCGCGAATGGCCTGAATGACTCGCGATACTTGATCTTCAGGTTCATTACTGACTGCATCTTTGCGCTGCGCGGGTCGCCGACAATCGACCGTCCACCCAGGGCACGTGGTCCAAATTCCATTCGGCCACGCATCCAGCCAATCACATTTTCATCATCCAAAATTTCTGCCAGGCGCGGGAACAGGTCTTCATCCGGAATTTCCTTGTACACGGCACCCGCCGCGTCCAGTTGTTTCCTGACCTCTTCGGCGTCGAACTCCGGCCCCAGGTACGAGCCCTTCATCTTGTCAACACCGTTAGATGTACGCTCGTTACCGAGGTACTCGTGCCAGATTACTGCAGCGGCACCCAGTGCACCACCAGCATCACCCGCAGCAGGCTGAACCCAGATACTGTCGAACGGGCCTTCCCGCTCGATAATGCCATTGGCCACACAGTTCAATGCCACACCGCCCGCGAGACAGAGGTTCTCGATGCCGGTTTCCTTATGCAGTGTCCGGGCCAGTCGTAACACAACCTCTTCCGTTACTTTTTGGATGGATGCCGCAATATCCATTTCGCGCTGGGTAATATCGGATTCCGACTTACGCGCGGGCCCGCCAAATAATGCAGCGAACTTGTCATTTGTCATCGTCAAACCAGTACAGTAGTTAAAGTACAGCATATTCAGCTTGAAGGTTCCGTCTTCTTTCAGGTCAATAAGGTGCTCAAGAATAATATCGACATACTTGGGCTCACCATACGGTGCAAGACCCATAAGTTTGTATTCGCCCGAATTAACCCTAAAACCCGTGAAATAGGTGAATGCGGAATACAACAATCCGAGCGAGTGGGGAAAATCAATTTCCCAGAGTGGTTGCAAGTCTTTGCCTTCTCCTATCCAGGCTGACGTGGTCGCCCACTCGCCAACACCGTCGAGGCACAGCACAACGGCCTTTTGATAGGGGCTGAAATAGAAAGCGGATGCCGCATGCGACTGATGGTGGCCGGTAAACATCAGCGAAGGCAACTCAGTCGTTTTACAGGCGGCAAGATCAGCAAGTTCCCGCTTCAGAGTGGTTTTCAGATAAAGCTTTTCTTTTAGCCAGATCGGCATGGCTGCCAGAAAGGACCTGAATCCCTTCGGAGCATAACTAAGGTAGGTTTCCAGTAAGCGCTCAAATTTAACCAGTGGCTTGTCATAGAAAACAACCTGGTCCAGGTCGCCGAGGCCTATACCCGCTTCCGAAAGGCAGTACTCGATGGCTTCTTTGGGAAAACGCTCATCGTGCTTCTTGCGCGTAAATCGTTCCTGCTGGGCCGCTGCCACGACTTCGCCATCAACAAGCAACGCGGCCGCTGCGTCGTGATAGTAAGCTGATATTCCTAATATATATGAAGCGCTCAAAACACTCTTCTCATTTTTCGTTGTGTGAGGGCGTGACCCCGGAGAGATATAGAATCCGTTCTTGTTGCTTGACGGGTATACAGGTAATCACTCGCTTATGTTTTAACTGGCAGTTTCAGCCTGAGTCGTGCAAATGTTACGCAGTAGAGTTTTTTCCTTCTGTGATGGTCATCCCGATTTATACCGCCTGCTGCAGCCTCGTTTTTTGCGGCCGGTACCTGTTTTCCTATGCCAGTGAGTTACTTATGGGATAGTTAGGTTTTTTCAAACAGCAAATCCTGCGTATCGAAGGGCTATATGTCAATGCCACGGGCCCAAAATTCCCCCCGCGCAAAGCCCCTGGGTGGCCAGCCGCACTGTATGTCAGCAGCAGAGCCGGTTGGCTCCCGCTGCATGCCTGGGGGCCGGTTTTGCCGCGCGACATAAGGCCGGGCTTCAATAAACCAAAATATGGCAATTTCAGCTGCAGCCGGAGACCCCGGGCTAGCCGGCGTCACCGAGCTGAAAATCCTCGAGCTCCTCCGGAATGAAACCGCCTCTGGAGTATATCTCCAGGTAATGCAGTTGACCGTTACGCAGAAACAGGGTGCTACCAGCACCGTCCATCAACTCCGGACTTGATATATGCGGGCAGGTCGGCTTAATCGCAGAATCAACCGGCGGAAGGTCCGGTTGCGGCTCGAAGTAGGTAAAGAACCCCGTCCGCATGTAATCACGTTTCTTAACAGAAGCCGCTTCCAGGTGATCGCCAAGCGCTGCATCGCTATTGTGTGCGGCAATCCAGCGGAGAATTTCCTGGTCCAGTTTTTCCATCATGTCTCCGGTACCGACGAATCCCTATAGGATTGACTAGAGGGTTGATTATCGCCGCTGCTCGCCAACATTACCCGGACACCATAGTAAGCGCCAACTGCCGCCGCTATATGTTTGAGCGTGTGGCCGCTCAACGGCAGCAGCGAGTCATAGATAAACCGGTCCTGCCATTCCAGGAGCTTGGCCACCGTGTACGCGGCAATCACCAGCCATAAGGTCCTTCTTGCAGGAAACTTCTGCGGGTACAACAACAGGAAAAAGATAATTAATAAACCCGGCATAAACTGAACAAGTGCATAAGGCCGCAAATCACCCTGCCCTGCCGCTTCGGAAATATCCCAGTAGATAACCGATGCTACGCCCGCAATCAGCAACGGCGATAGCGCGTAGCGCGTCCTGGCAGAGCCCGTCACCATCACCAGCGTGTAGGCAAAAAAAGCCATAAAGCTGACCGTCATCGTCAGCCGGTCCCAGGTCAGTGTCTCGTTTATCGGCGCGAGGTGATACCAGGATGAGCCTAAACATATCAATACCGCGCCCAGTGAAAAAACTATGACAATCGGTACCAGGTCAGGGCGGCAGCGTCGTGAGCTAAGCAGGCCCCATACACCTACCGCAAGAAATGGCAGATTCGATATAACGTTCCAGAAATTCGTGATGCCAGCCACGCGCCGGCTATCGGCAAAGTCATGATAAGCGGGATCCTGGGCGATAGGCGGCAACGACCATGTCAGCATGATTACGCCTACCGACAATGCAATTACAGTGAATTCACGCCAACTGAGCACGAACCGGCTATTTATTTTCTCCTTCAGACCCACTAATACACCACCGAAGCAGGACACCATGCATTGGCTCAAGTTGTTACTTCGTAGAAAATTCTGCGTGCAGTTTTCTTACCTATCATTTTAGCAATCATGCCCTGTGCCTTGTCCTGCGTGCGTATGTCATCAACCCACTGATCTTGAAATGTGCTGATCTGATTCAGTCTGCCGGGATCCTTAACGGGCACTGCCTGCGCAACCTGATCTGAATAGTAATCAAGGTAATCTAAACAACAATCGCTCAGGTCCTGTAAACGTTCATTCGGAAATAATCCATAAATAGTGCAGTCGTTGCGGTATTTCTTCATCCATTCCGGGTAACGGTCCTGTGTCTCGAACGATGGATACCCGTTCAGCATTTCTACCAGCGGGTCAACCCATTGCGCCCTATACGGTGGATCATCAAAAGGACAGTTCATATTTAGATGAGCAATTACCTTACGTTTCGTTAATAGGCAAAAAAATATGAAAACAGGGATATCATATTCAGGCCGCGGGTAAAAAATTGAGTTAATCTGCTCCAGTGGTGGCAGCTTCACCGAAAACCGCATTCCAAAAATCTTTCTGAACCTTTCAGAAGACCAGTTCCGGTGTTTCGCCGTCAGGACTTTAAGGACTGACCTGGGTTCAGCTAGCTCGGGTGGAATAGTCTGTTCCTCAAGAACCTCACTACGGCCGATACGTTCGATAATGGCGTCGAGCCGTTCATCCTGATTCATCGCCCTTTTCCCTCACACCATTTGTTATGGGCCTGAGTCCACGCATTCGCCGCCTGTATTCTTCGGTACAACCTGAAACCAGTCACTTGTCACGGCAAGTCGTTCCATATCGAATTTGCTCTCCAGTTCTTCCGTTACCTTGTTCGTCACAACAGGCTGTTTGCATATACGCTCAACAACGAATGGCCAATAGTCTTCAACTACACCATGCAGGTAATGCCGACGATTGCGGGCCGGCAATACGATCATGATATCGGGACGGCGCATACTTACCTGCTGGTAATAGTTGAGCACCGTGAACTCACCCCACTTTGCCACAACAATGCTGTTTTCGGGGAACAGGTTTAAGGACTCATCAGCATATTCGCTAACCCGGTTCGAGTGTGCTTCCGCATAGCGCACAGGAAATTGTGCTACAAGGAAGAGTACCACCACCAGTGGAAGCACAGCTAAGCCCGCATATTTTCCGAAATCTCTTGAATTCTGGCGTATCAGCGTGTCAACAGCCAACGCAACCCAGAGTGTAAATACGAGATATGCAGGGCCAACCATAACGTAATAATCGCCGGCGCCGAACAGCGTGAAGTAACCCATATACAGAGCGAACACGAGCGCCAGAAATATGCTGTTTACCCTGTCCCGTCTGGCCAGAATATAGCCGCCGGCAAAACCGGCCGGTATTAATATATATAGATAATGCCGACTGAATATCAGCGCATGTTGAGTGATACGGTCAAGATAAAAACCAGCGCCGGAGATATCGAGCGGATCATGCTCGGAACCTGACATGTATTTAAGCAGCCCGGCAAGTGAGTCAGGGTTAGCCTGTCCAAATGACGGAACATTTGAGGCCAGCGCAATATTGGCACCGGCAATCAGGCATACAGCAACAAATAGTGTGCTTAGGAAAATACAGGAATTTCGAAACCCTTCGGGCCGACCCGCCACTACAAGATAAAAGAATGCGGGAAGCAGTAATATATTGGCAAAGTGCGCGCCCAGTGCCAGGCCGTAAATAGTGGTGAGTATGACAAGTGTTTTGTTGTGGCCTGACTCTCGCCAGCGCAGAGCGCTAAATATGCTTCCACCCAGGAACAACATGCTTAGACTGTAAGTTTCAGTTACAACAGCATTTCCCCAGACCGGAAAACTAAAAGCAAATGCAAGTGCACCGCTAATCGCTACTACCTGCCCGGTACCAAGGACCAACAGGAGCAGGCACGCTATCGCGGCTGCCAGGCTGCCGCCTAACAAGCTGAGTAAATTGGTAGCAGCTACCGGACTACCAACCAGTTGGGTTAGCAGGTAACCCATCAGGGTATGTACAGGCGCACCCGGTGAATGGCTGGCACCCGGCTGACTGGCTCGCAGTGCCAGTTCTGCCGAGTCATGAAAACCGATTTCGGGATTGGTACTCAGGCCGTAAATCACCATCGTGATGATCGCAGTCAGAACGGGCGCAGCCCAGCCGGGGGCGCCCCGGTATGCTGTGGGTCCTGCTTGATCTGATTGACCGGCACCATTGCTCATGGGGCAAGCATAATCAGTGCGCCCGCCTCTTGTCAGCATAACTCCTCAACATAATGCGCCTGCGCTGTCTTGGCGGGCATGCGGCAGCGTGACCATGCACGGCCAAGACTGTACAATCCGTTGTTCCGAGCGCTATCGGCGTCGGGCTTTCGTCAAAGCAATGATCAGCCACCACCGGACACATTCACTATGACCAGTAAGCAACAGGGTTCTGCGCTGCAGGCAACTATCGTTGTGGTCTTGTCGCTTGTCTTTGTCCTGACAGTGGCAGAAATCGGTATTCGGCTGGCAGAAAAGGCAGGGCTCTATCCGACGATGTTCCGGTTACTCGGGAACGCCAGTCCTCCGCTCGATGAGAAGACGGGCCCGGGCATGTATTACCAGCATCCGTATACAGCATATGCCATAAAACCCGGTTATACCCGGGGCGACCAGGAACGTATCAATTCACTGGGCTTCCGTGGTGAAGATTTCGCTCTTGAAAAGCCGGATGATGTATATCGTATCGCCGCTATCGGCGGTTCCACGACTTTTGCTGTTTACCTGGCCTGGGATAAGTCATACCCCTACCTGCTCCAAAAGGAACTACGACGACGTTTTGGAACAGACAAAATTGAAGTTATGAATGCCGGTCTCACCGGGTCGACAACTGCCGAAAGCCTGCATCGGTTACAGTCGCAAATTATTCCGATCGACCCGGACATGGTCATTATCTATCACGCATTTAATGATCTACTGCCAAGAATGTTTGACAACTACTCAGATGACTACTACCACTTTCGACGATCCGATCCGAATAATCCTCCGGGACTGACGCGATTCTATCTCTACCGATTGTTTCTACGTATTTTTAGCCCTGCCGCCTTTCACGAGAATAATAACCTCATGAACCAGGTGTGGAAGACAAAGAATTTCCCGAGCACTGACACCGCGCGTAGCCGGAACTTTCTGGAAAGCTCCAATCATGCCTTTAAGTCAAACATACAGATGATGGCTGTACTTCTTAAAGGACTGGATATTGATGTTGTACTGGCATCATTCGCGATTAAAAATGATATTTACCACTGGACCGAGCATTTACCAGCGTACCTTTGGGAGGTTGGAATCGTCGAGAACAATAAAGCGATCAGAGAAGTGGCAGACGAACTTGATCTGCCACTTGTACCCTTTGCCGATACGCCATTTGTACAGGCCTCTATAACCCGTTTTAAAGTGAAACTATTTGCTGACTCTATACACATGGCTCCGGAGGGTAATCAGCTAAAAGCAGAGATTTTTGCCGACACAATTGCGCCTATTATCGCGTCAGACCTGGGCATGCCTACGCCTGAACCATCGATCTATTATCAGCAGATGCAAGCCCTGCAAACCGGTTCGCCTGCGGAAGTTACCGAAGTCGCGGACAAGTTATAGGAAAATACGATGCTACTCCAAGACTACGCATACTATTTTTTTCGCATTCTGGTCGCGGGGGCGCTGACACCACTAGGGCTCCTGACGATAGCAATGATTCTGGCTGCTATCGCTGTATTCGTTTACTTTGGGCGGAACCGGATAAAAATTCATGCATCGACATCCTGGATTTTGCTTTTCATAGGACTTGCCTGCCTGATCGCGACATTTTACTCAGCTGTCTACGAGTTTGATGAGCAGCCGGAAACGCTGGCATTCGACACCCTGCCGGACGGCGAACCCACCTGCGGCGTCGTCTGGTCGAACTGGATAAAAAGCGGTTACGGATTAAACGGTACTTGCCCGAGGGGTTGTTATCGTGGCCTGGTTACGCGCAAACAAATGCGCATGGGTGGATTCCCACCATGGCCGGAGTATCGCCGTGAATTGCAGTGCTGGACTCGTTAATAGGCAAAACCTGCCCAAGGTTAACCCCCCTGCATGACGCGTCAGAAACACTGTAAAGCAGCAGCCCAGATAGCATACGGTAGTATACTCATCGTAAACTGCTCACCGAGATTTAAGCTTCTTAAGACCCATGATTAGAAAAATATTTTCGAGACTCCTACGTTACTACCGCTGGCTTACAGACCGGCAGGGGTATTTTCTTGCCCGTCGGTTTGGCATACGTATACCGCTCTTTCCCCTGGTTTTCTTACCGGACGGCTTTACGGTCCAGCAGGCAGGAAATAGTGGTATTACCATCGTAGATAATTTTTGCACACGCAAAGAAGCTGATTATCTGATCGAACTGGCGAGGCCAAGATTGCAGGATAGCCGCATTACCATTAACAACAAGCAGATAAAAGACGACTACCGCACTTCGAAAACAGCCATAGTTTTTGGTCCTATCGATCAGGACCCCGCCATACTCCCGCTTCTATATCGTGCCGGCATGCTATTGGGTTTGCCGCATACCCATGTCGAGACCGTCTTTGTTACGCGCTATCAAGGTGGCGAATACTACAAGGCTCACGAAGATTACTACGAGGGCTTCGATGGAGATCGTTTGTACACCATACTGATTTATCTGAATGACCTCACGGAAGAACAAGGCGGAGGAACCGTATTTGAACAACTGAACGTAGGTGTAAGGCCGAAGCTTGGGCGTGCAGTGATCTGGGCGAACCAGGGTCCGGACGGCACCCAACACCCGGAAAGCCGGCACGAAGCTTTACCGGTTGCGCCCGGTGCCGAGAAATGGGCTGTCCAGCTCTGGTTCAGAAACTACAAAATGATCGATGTACCGGAGAGTGCTATTGCCACACCGCAGGCCAAAATGGGCCAGGCTTTGTCTGGAGATGAGGAACTGCCGGAGGGTGCCTGGGCACCCGGCGATATAGCGGCAGACAGTCCCTACGGTAAAGCATTTGAGTAAGGCGACATGAACAAACTGCTACGCAAAATTCAACGCCGCCTGGCGCGCCTAAAATACCGCAGGAATTATTATTTTTCGAAACTATTTCCGGTCCGCACCCGGTTTAGCCCTTTGCGATATATCCCGAGTGGTTTCAGTGTGACCACTTTGGCCAATACGGGAATCAGGGTCATCGACAACTTCTGCACCGCGGAGGAAGCCAATTACCTTATCGAAAAAGCCCGTAAGAGTCTGGCCAAGAGTCGCGTCATACTCGACGGTAAAGCGGTCTTAGAAAAGGGTCGTACCTCATCTCACGCGGTCGTTTTTCATCGTTTTCGCCAGGATCCAAAAGTATTGCCGATAATAGCCCGGGGGGCGATGCTTATTGGTGTGCCTGTGGAGCATGCCGAGCAAATCTACGTTACCCGTTACGGCCCTGGTGAGTTTTACCATGGTCACTATGATTTTTCCGATGACTTCCTGTCCAGTCATCGCCTTTGCACGCTACTCGTCTATCTGAACGACCTTGATGATAGCCAGGGCGGCGCTACCTATTTTCGTGACCTGAATGTCGCGATGCGACCGCAATTGGGGCGCGCCGCGTGCTGGACCAACATAAATCCTGATGGCAGCGTTCATCAGGAAACCCTGCACGCAGCCTTGCCAATCGAAGATGAAGAAGCTGAAAAGTGGGTCATTCAGATTTGGTTCAGGCCCTACAAGATGCATAAAATGCATCAGAAACTTGATTCGCTGCAGTCCCGGCCAGGCCAACCCCTGACTGCGAATGACGAGCTGCCGGAGGGTGCCTGGCTGCTCGACTCGACAAACTGAATTCCTTGCATTAATTCACGGCAATTGATAATCAGATTGACTATAAATGACTATAGTCATGTGTTGCAGCGCCAATTTAACTGATTTTCTATTCTGTTAAATGACGCCTTTTTTATAAGAAAACGCAACATAAATTACTCCAGAAAACCCCGCAAATCCTTAGTCTTTAAGCACTCAGGGGCGATGTGTGCACCCGGTAGAAAGGCTAAGGGATGCGACAGAACAATACGAAAAATTTTGTGGCTTCAATTGTAGGCTCATTAATAGTGGCCTCGAGTCTTTTTGTGGGCGAAAAAACTGAAGCCATGCCGGTTGATCCCGATGCATCACTGCCTGGCATGGCACCGGCGGGCTACCCCAGTTTTACTTTCAACGATGACAAAGATGAATTCGGCAACCGCGTACAGAGCTGGTTTGCCAAATACCTTTCCGTGCGCCCGACGGGTGGAGGATTTGAAATGGTCGACCACAACGAAGGCGACTTTAAGCTCTGGGATTCTGGTAGCAGTTACGTGAGTGGAAACTCAGGAACATTGGATCTGGATGCAATCTTTAATTCCGCCGGCGTACTGCAGAGCGGAAGTATCACCATCCGGGGCGTTCTTCCAGGCCTTGGCATCAACACGATTACCGACCTTGTAACTGCACAGCTAACAACGGGCGGATTCGCATTTGACGGCGACCTCCTTGGATTCACGATCGACAACATCACCTATGCGGTGGAGATTGTCGGCTGTAACCCCAGCGGTATTGAGAGTATTTACTTTTATATCGACAGTAATTTCCCCGACTTTCCGGCACTTTAGAATTCTATCTACCGTACGGCGATGACTACTAAAACGACCGTGCCGGTACCACCCGCGATATGGCTCATGGTGTCTGGCCTGGCCATGCTCGGCGTACGCGCAAAACGCAAAGCAGCCTGAACACAAGCCCGGTTTAGTAAATATAGATTACACCCTGGTAGCTGGTCACCAGCTCCCAGCCGGGGGCTGCCACCGCAAGTTCCTGCCCGTCCATAGCCATGTCCAGGCGCCACCCGAAGTTAATTAGCGACTGGGGGATACTTGGCTTGATGTAAGCGGTCTGGTCCCACGTACCCGCATCTTCCCGGTACGCGTAAGCAGCCCCTGAACCCGGAACCGTATTGAAATTCTGACCACTGTTGATCCCGAAGGACGGACTTGCTTCACCGATCGCTCCAGCAACCAGTGTGGTGCCACCGCTGCTCAGGCGCACGGCGGCGCCTAACTGATCGGGTGTTCCGGTATTGGAAGCTTTGAAGTAGTTGGTTTGCGACCAGACATCGGCCACTTCGGCCACTCGCTCGAACAGGTAGGCCGCGCCGGAGTTGGTTTCGTCGTTATCGCCATCCGCGCCATTAACGCCCGTCGAGCGGCTGTCTTCAAGCGGCGCCCCGACAGCCAGCCGGGTCGCATCGTCATTCAAATCGACAGAACTACCGAAGCAATCGGCTGTTTCGGCATTGGATGCTTTGATTGTTGCAGAGTAAGCCCAGGAACCATCAGCCCGCTCGAACATGTATACGCTGCCCTCACCAGCGCCGTCGCCAGGATTACAGATGCGGAAGCGGCCGTCGATAGATCCCGGTGTGCCTTCTTCGATAGCGCCTATTGCGAGGTATTTACCGTCCATGTTCATCGAGAGTGAAATGCCGAACAGATCGTCCGCGTCTATATCGGGCGCCTTCAGGTAATCCCGGGGTGTCCATGTATCCCCTACCCTGGTATAGGTGTAGACAGCACCCGCGCGTTCGGAGTCGTTGTTATCCTCGTCACCGGCGTCGGCGCTTGCTTCCAGAACCGCACTGACCGCCAGTGCATCGCCATCGCCCGATAGTGTCACGCGCCAGCCAAACAGATCTATTTCCTGGGTGTTTGATGCTTTTATATATTCCTGCAACTCCCAGTCGTCGTCCACGAGCGTGAATACATAGGCTGCACCCGAATCCACGGCCTCGTTATCGGTATCATCCTGTTCACCGCCAACACCGGTGGACGCGCTGTCTTCTGCAGGTGCGGTTACCGCCAAGGTGGTACCGTCATTGCTCAGCCCGATATCCCAGCCAAAATTGTCGCCGGCCTCGCGATTGGGGGCTTCAATCGTCGTGTGCAGGCCCCAGCCCAGGGTGTCACGCGTATAGATAGATACTGCACCCGCCTGTAGCAGGATTTCGGGCAGGGATGTCGGCGGGACGAAATCATCGTCGGGGTCGTCGGGGTCGCCCTCCGGATCGTCCGGAATAATGTAGATGCACTGGATGTTAAAGGTATCGGGTTCCAGCGCATCGAACTCTTCCTGCGTGTAGCCCGTTATATCCAGACAGGTGAAATCGCTGACACCCGGCGATCCGACCGCAAGCGTATTGCCATCTTCGCTGAGTGCAACAGCTGCGCCAAAGATTGAGTGAAAAACACTGGTGGGAGGTCTAATTATGCCAACCGAAAATACGGAACCGCCGCTCAAAACCTGCTCGCCGAGAATTTCGCATACAGCGTCGATACAACTCTCAAGCATAAAACGTGCATCGGCCCACGAAATATTCAGTGATGAAATTTCGTGAATGTAGAACGGTTCGTCCGTGGGAATAAAGTCCGCCAGAATGGAATACCCTGAAAGGCCATCCGGGTCTATCGAGATGCGGTAATGCGTGGCACCATCCTGCTTTTCCCACTGAAAGAGCAGCTCACCCACGGGAACGGGCAGTACCGTAACAGCCAGCGGATCACATTCATCATCATCTGGGTCTGCAGGGTCGTTTTCCAGGCAACTTTCCAGCAGAAATTCCGCAAGGGCCAGCTTGATCTCCGGGGACGCGAGGGCAATAAAAGTAAATATGTCAACGACATCGTCGAGCAGGATAATCCGTCCCACGAGTTCGACAAATTCCGAAACGCCGTCGGGATTGACAGAAAGTTTGTAGTAATCCTTGCCGACCGGCACATCCCACTGAAAGATCAGTCGGCCTACCGAATTGACGGAAACCTGCAGGGCCGATCCGGATAAATCCTCAACCGGTGGTAAATCAGGATCCGTATCACCACATCCGACAAGCAAAGTAACAGCTACAGCGGCCAGGGCCGCAAGCCAGGGTCTACTACTATTTTTCTCAGACAATCCCAAAACAGCTTCCTCAAATCCGGTTGAACCCGACTTCCTGCCGGGCGGGGTATTTTAGCGACCTGCCACAAAAGCGCACCTACCCTGTGCCACTATGGCCAATAGGGTATAAAACAGAGATGTCAGGAGAGTTAACCCTGCCGCCAAATGCAAGCCCGACGCCCTTTCTGACCAGCCAGAACGTGCCATGGTTCCCCCTGCGCCGGCCATAGGCTAATGGCAGGCAGGCTATTATCAGGCATGTGAACACCCCTAAGAATACACATAAACGAAGCGCATCAACCCCCGTTGACAGGCCGATACGCAGTTTCGTGCTGCGAACGGGTCGCATGACGAGCGGTCAACGCCGCGCGATGCAGCAACTTTGGCCCACCTATGGCATTGAAAATATTGATGGTTTGCTGGATTTCGCCACAATCTTTGACAACCCGACACCGGTCACACTGGAGATTGGTTTCGGTAACGGCGATAACCTGATCGATATGGCAGCGGCCGCCCCCGGGCAAAACTTTCTTGGCATCGAAGTACATGAACCGGGCGTAGGCCACTGTTTGTTACGGATCGAGGATCTTAAACTTAAAAATGTACGCCTGATCCGCGACGATGCCGTCCATATTCTTAACGAACATATCGCGGACGAAAGGCTGCAACGAGTGAACCTGTTTTTTCCAGACCCGTGGCACAAAAAGCGGCACCACAAGCGCCGTATTGTGCAGCGCGACTTTGCAGAGTTGATTGCACACAAACTCGAAGCTGGCGGAGTATTTCATGTTGTGACGGACTGGCCGGATTACGCAGACCATATCGCGGAAGTTATGTCGACTACACCCCGGTTTGAGCAGCTTGCAGCAGCACCCTCTGATCGACCGGTATCCCGGTTTGATTCGCGTGGCGTGACACTTGGCCATGAAAATTGGGAAAAGGCATGGTGCACCTGCAGCAAATTACCCATTTCGTCCTGATAGGCGTATAAATAAACTGACACTTTATAAATCTACCAATAACAACGTCGGGTGGCCCCGCGTAACCGGGATCAGAAGGCATATAAACATGGGATAGAAGCTCCGGAAATCGGCCGTTGGTATCGTAATCTTGGTGGCAGCCTGTTCGAGGTGGTCGCCGTCGATGATCACGATGGCACCATTGAGATTCAGCACTTTGACGGAACGCTTGAAGAAACCGAACCAGAGGGCTGGATCGCGATGCTGGCAGAACCCGCCGAAGCGCCGGAAGACTGGACAGGTTCAGTCGATATCAACGCGGAAGACTTTCCGGGCAGCAGGCAACCCCTGTTCCTTGACTGGCAGAGCAAACTGGAACAGCTGGACGAACCTGAGCCGAATCCAGACCAACCAGCATAAAAAACAGCTGGTCAGTCTCAATCCAGCTTGCGCATCGATTCAGGTGCGCGCACATCATCGAGCATGGCAACCTGCCATTCAGGCGGGCTCATTTTGCCTGGTCTGACTTAAGATGCCGGTTTACAAAAACTGCCAGCAACACGGCCGGCACACCCATTAGTGCCGCATAGATAAAGAATGACACCCAACCAATTGCATCGACTATTTGGCCTGAATAGCCGCTCAGGATTTTGCCCGGTAATACCATCAGCGACGTAAAGAGGGCGTACTGCGTTGCCGTGTAAGACACGTTTGTCAGGCTGGATAAATATGCGATAAAGACGGTCCCCGTAAAACCCTGCGCCAGGTTATCGGCGCAGATCGTTATTACCAGCAATGGCACATCGGCACCGACCAGCGCCAGCCCGGCAAAGCTCAGGTTGGTTAAGGCGAGGATAATTGCACCGAAGACCAGCGGGCCTCCCAGTCCGAACCGCGCGACTGCAACGCCGCCAATCGCTGCGCCGCCCAGCACTGCCCCCAGCCCAACCGTTTTTACGTAGCCGGCAATCTGCACTTCACTAAAGCCGGTCACAAGGTAAAAGGGGTTGGCCATGACGCCCAGCACCATGTCACTGATGCGGTAAATACTGATGAACAGAAGAATAATTAACGCGTGCTGCGCATTGCGACGAAAAAATTCAGCGAATGGCTGGACAATGGCCTCGTTCACCCAGGCCGCAGGATCATTCGTGAGTGACTGTTGCTGAATGGTTCGGTTCAAAACCCGGGGCTCGGCAACAACCATTACGGTTATCATCCCTACTCCCATCAGCAGCGCCATTGCCTGGTAGGCCAGCGGATAGGAAATCTCGCCTCCAATCAGCAACGCGCCGGCACCGGAAGCCAGCAGCGCGATTCGGTAACCCAACTGATAACTGGCAGCCATTGCGCCCTGCATATCCGGGTCGACCACTTCTATACGCCAGGCATCGACAGCGATGTCCTGCGTGGCCGAGCAAAAGGCTACCAACATGGCAAACCAGGCAAGCAGCAGTAACTGATTGGCCGGGTCGGTGTAGGCCATGGCAACGAGCGCAGCTGCAACACCCAGTTGAGATGTGAGCATCCAGCTACGGCGACGACCGAGTGTACGGGTTAATAGCGGGATTCGAATCTGGTCAACCAGTGGTGACCAGATGAACTTGAATGCATAGAGTATTCCGACCCAGGCAAACATGCCGACCGTCGACATGCTTACCCCCTCACGCGTAAGCCAGGCGGTGAGCGTGCCTGCTGTCAGCGCAAACGGTAGCCCTGCCGAGAAGCCGAGGAAAAGCATCGCCGTGACGCGCGGGTTACGATAAATACCCAGGGCCTGAATCCAGCCCGATCGTTGCCCTGCTTTGCCGGATTCAATCGAAGTCATAATCGATGATCAGTGGTGCATGATCCGAGAATCGTTTGCGCTTGTAAATCGATGCTTTCGATAAACTGGATTTTAGCTTGGGTGTTACAACCTGGTAATCGAGGCGCCATCCGACGTTGTTGTCCCAGGCGCGGCCACGATTAGACCACCATGTGTATTGATCCGGCTTCCTGTTTAGTTCCCTGAAAGCATCAACAAACCCATGCTCATCGAAAACCTGGTCCATCCAGGCACGCTCCTCGGGCAGAAAACCGGAGTTCTTCTGGTTGGCTTTCCAGTTTTTCAGGTCAATCTCCTTGTGGGCAATATTCCAGTCACCACAAATCACGTACTCGCGACCTGATTCCCGAATCTTTTGCAGATGCTGAGTGAACTCATCGATAAAGCGAAACTTTGCTGCCTGGCGCTCCTCGCTTGACGATCCTGATGGCATATAAACCGACACGACGCTGAGTTTGCCAAAGCGCGCCTCAATGTATCTGCCCTCGGCATCGAATTCCCGGGATGCAAATCCACATATAACTTCGTCAGGCTCGTGGCGGCTAAACAATGCTACGCCACTGTAACCCTTGCGCTCTGCCGGCTCATGGAAGCAATGAAAGTTCCGGGGCGTGTAAATGGAATCTGTTATCTGGTCGGGCTGAGCTCTTATTTCCTGCAGACAGAAAACATCGGCTGATTGACGTGGTAGCCAGTCAAAGAAACCCTTCCTTGCGGCCGCCCGTATACCGTTGACGTTCAGACTGACAATGCGCATCTGCTTTGGGAGTCTCCCAGTTTCGGGCGTTATCGCAGCGCGCAAGTATAAGTACGCGCGGGTTTGCGCTACTCTAACAGCCCGGAAACAGTCAGCACCAGTAGAGACATGCAAGCTTATAAAACGGCCTTTATCGAACTCGCGCTGGAGGTCGGAGCCCTTAAATTTGGCGAGTTCGAACTGAAGTCCGGACGGATTAGTCCATATTTTTTCAATTCGGGGCTATTTGCCAGCGGACAGGCAGCGGCAACGTTAGGACGTTGCTACGCGCAGACCATCAAAGATGCTGATCTTGAGTTCGATACCATTTTTGGGCCGGCCTACAAGGGCATTCCACTGGCTGCACTAACGGCCGCCGCCCTTGCGGACCTTGACGGTCGCAATGTGCCGTACTGCTATAACCGGAAAGAAGTCAAAGCGCACGGCGAAGGTGGTGCAATTGTCGGGGCACCGGTTAGCGACAGGGTGCTTATTGTCGATGATGTCATTACGGCCGGCACGGCTATTCGGGAAGCAGATTCCATAATCCGGGAGGCAGGGGGTCAGCCGGCCGGGGTATTGCTGGCCCTTGACCGGCAGGAGAAAGGCACCGGGGAGCTTTCGGCGGTTCAGGAGGTCGAACAAAGCCTCGGGTTGCCGGTTTTCAGTATCGTTCGCCTTGAAGACCTGGTAACGCACCTGCAGAACGCGGCCAGCTCAGACGCAGTGGTGGACTCAGTTCTGGCCTACCGTGAGCGATACGGGGCCTGACCGCTGGGCGGTTACCAGGCATTCCACTCTAAATCTGACCTGCGTCACGGTTCATAGCCTGTGCGGACGCAATAATCCGGTAAGGAAAGTTATTGATGCCGGGCACCGGGGGCCGACTAAAAGGATGGAAATGAAGTCTGTCACTACCCAGATACTCGCGGCCGGACTGGGCCTGTTGCTTGCAGTCTCGGCTGCAGCGGCCGAAGACAACGGCCGGGTATACAGCTGGGTCGATAAAGACGGCGCTACTCACTTTGGCGACCGCGTGCCACCGGAGTATGCATCGGGTGCACATAATGTGCTCAACCGGCGTGGTGTGCAGATAGACCGGGTTGAAGGCGAGAAATCAGCGGAAGAAAGAGCCGAAGAGGCCAGGGTGGCAGCGATCCTGGAGCAGGAACGTAAAGAAAAGGAAGCAGCTCGACTCCGCGACAGGGTTTTACTCAGTACCTATTTGTCAGTAGACGAAATCGAGGCGTTGCGTGATCGCCGCATCGAACTCCTTGCCGGACAGATCCGGGTCACCCAGCTTTACCTGGGCAACCTGCAGGCAAAACTCGCGAAGCTCGAAAAGCAAGCTCAGCGCTTCAGCCCGTATAACAAGGATCCCTCGGCCAGACCGATGGACGAAAAGCTGGCACGGGAACTGTCAGACACACTCGACTCAATCATGCTCTACGAGCAGAGCCTGACAACATCAAAAAATGAGCAGCTGCAGCTGGTCGCAAAATTTGATTCCGACATCCATCGCTTCAGAGAACTACGCCGCCTGAATTAATAATCTGTGATTCAACCGTGACCGGTGTGGCCGAACCCGCCTGCGCCACGCGAACTGTCATCGAATTCTTCTACTACTTCAAAATCGGCCTGCACAACGGGCACTATCACCATTTGCGCAAGTCTTAATCCGGGTTCCAGGACAAACGGGATATCACCACGATTCCAGCAGGACACGTAAAGCTGTCCCTGGTAATCGGAATCAATGAGCCCCACCAGGTTCCCCAGCACGATGCCCTGCTTATGGCCCAGGCCTGAACGCGGCAGGATCATGGCTGCCAGGCCCGGATCCTCTATGTGCACTGCCATACCGGTCGGTATCAACTCGGTCTGGCCCGGCTCAAGATTGAGTGGCTCATCTATGCAGGCACGCAGATCGACGCCGGCGGAACCGACGGTCGCATGCTCGGGCAACGGAAACTCCGTCCCAACCCTGGGGTCCAGAATCTTCAACTGGAATGTCTGGTGGCTCACTTTGGCTCCCTGTTATGCAGCGCTGGCTGATTTTGCGTGCCGGTAGCGCCCGGCTATCACATCGACCAGCCGCCGGGCGAGTTCAGATTTAGAAAGCCGCGGCAACGCTTCCCGGCCTCCCGACCACAGCACTACCGCCTCGTTATCATCGGCATCGAAGCAAATATTCTCACCAACCAGGTTCGCGATGATCATGTCCAGTTGCTTGCGCTCCAGCTTTGACTGCGCATGCTCTTCCAGTTTCTCGGTTTCCGCCGCAAAGCCAACAGTAAACGGCCCGTCATCAAGTGCCGATATCGATGCCAGCAAGTCCGGTGACTTCACCATTTCCAGGGTAAAGGTATCTGCGGATTTCTTGATCTTCTGGGTTGCAGCCTTTCGAGGCCGGTAATCCGAGATTGCTGCCGCGCCGATGTAAATATCAGCCTTATCGATCTGCTCCATAGCGGCATCGAACATCTGCTGCGTTGTTTCGACGTCTATCCGTTCAACTCCGGGCGGCGTCGGAAGATTCACCGGACCCGCCACCAGAATTACAGAAGCTCCCGCGTCAGCCGCGGCGCGCGCCATCGCAAAACCCATTTTCCCGGAGCTTCGGTTGCTGACAAATCGCACCGGATCGATTGCTTCCCGGGTTGGTCCCGCACTTACCAGTATCGTCTGCCCCTCGAACGGACCTGTGGCGCCACCGCGCAACAAGCGGTTCACGATATCGACCGGCTCGGACATGCGCCCCGGGCCAACATCGCCACAGGCTTGCGAACCTTCGTCAGGGCCTATTAGTCGCACATTACGATTTCGCAACACTTCACAGTTATTCTGCGTGGCCGGATCGCGCCACATTGCCTGGTTCATTGCGGGTGCAAGTGCGATCGGCGCCTCTGTCGCGAGACAAATAGTGCTAAGCAGGTTCTCAGCTGATCCTGCCGCCAGCTGCGCAATCAGGTTTGCTGTAGCAGGTGCTATAAGAACCTGGTCTGCCCACCTGGCAAGCTCTATGTGCCCCATCGCGGCTTCAGCCTGTTCATCCCAAATATCACCGCGCACAGGTTCGCCGGATACTGCCTGGAAAACGGTAGGCGAAACCAGCTTTTCGGCACTGGCCGTCAGCACGACACGTACTTCGGCGCCCTGATCTTTAAGGCGCCTGACTATGTCGGGACTTTTGTAGGCGGCTATACTGCCGGTAACACCGAGCAGCACATGCCTTCCTGCGAGCTCGCTCATTTGGTATGGCCAGTTATTGTGCGCGTCCAAGCGCTGAAATCGGCCTCGTAGATTAACCCAAATCAGTGTGATCGTGCCGCTTTATAACGACTCCCGCCAGTTTCACGCCTCGGCTCTGGCCGAGGTTGGAATCAGAATCAGTCTATGTGCAGCTCGAGAATGAATGACTGGCCCGTAGCTAACCGGCCCCGTGAAAAACTATTGCGCGAAGGCGGAACCTGCCTGTCTGATGCTGAGCTGCTGGCCGTCCTGCTCGGCCAGGGGACGCCCGGCTTCTCCGCAGTAGAGCTGGCACAATTGCTTATCAACCGGTTCGGGGGGATGCGGGGCACCCTGAATGCAGCCCAGGCAGAACTTGCTGATATCCCGGGTATAGGGGCCGCCAAGACGGCTGTGCTGTTTGCGGCACGGGAATGCAGCAAACGCTTTCTGAGCGAACGGCTGAAACCTGGCACAACAATCGGGTCACCAACGGACAGCTGCGATTTTCTGCTCGCCAGTCTGCGAGATCGGCCACACGAAGTTTTTTGCTGCCTATTCCTGGACAACCGGCATCGGGTACTGGCCTTCGACGAATTGTTTCGCGGCACTATTGACGCGGCGGCCGTTTACCCCCGCGAAATAGTCAAACAGGCACTGGCCCGAAACGCCGCCGCTGTGATCCTGGCCCACAACCACCCGTCCGGAGTTGCTGAACCCAGCCAGTCCGATCAGCTCATTACCCGCCGGGTGCGGGACGCGCTGGAACTGGTGGACGTCCGGCTCCTGGATCACTTCGTGATAGGCGACAACTGCTGCGTGTCGCTGGCAAGCCATGGCATGTTGTAGGTGCTAACAGGCACGGCACTGGTCTCGGGGAGCTGAAGCCCTTGCCTAGCCGCCCAGGTATTGGTATAAAACGCGGCTCCCGCCACTCTCAGTGGTGTTAACTTATTGAATTTTCAGAGGTCGATCATGTCCCGCGTCTGCCAGGTTACCGGAAAGAAACCGTTGGCCGGAAATAACGTGTCGCACGCGCATAACAAGACACGGCGCCGGTTCCTGCCCAATCTGCACAGCAAACGCATCTGGGTTGAGAGTGAGAAGCGCTACGTGAGACTGCGCGTGTCCCGCAAGGGATTAAGGATTATCGACAAGCTGGGCATCGACCAGGTGCTTAAGAACATGCGCGCCAAGGGCGTCAAGATCTAGTTCGGAGCACTGCAATGAGAGAGAAGATCAGACTCGTGTCATCAGCCGGAACCGGACACTTCTATACAACTGATAAGAACAAGCGGCTGCACCCGGAAAAGATGGAGGTTAAGAAATATGACCCCGTCGTCCGGAAGCATGTGATCTACAAGGAAGCGAAGATCAAATAAGACAGCGCAAATGGAATTTAAAAGGCCCGCATGATGCGGGCCTTTTTTATGCCTGCTTAAACACTAACGGGCTGCAGAGCATAGCCGCGCAGTCTGGACGAAAACTCTTCCAGCGAACGGATACCACTTGATTCTGCTTCGGCACACCATTCTTTCAGTTCAGCGACAAGGCGCTCATTACTAACATTTGCCTCTTCCCAGATCTGAATCAGTTTCTCGCGCAGTTCATACACGGTCTTCAGCGTTTGATTGTTCTCCAGCACGCGAGCAAGCTGGGTGCGCGCAGCTTCATCAAGCCAGTCCGGTCGCCGGATGAGCAGCTTGCGCGCTTTGGCAAGCAATTCATTGCCCTTATCGGCCAGCCGTACCTTTTTGAACTCCGGCAGGGTTACGTCACTCGTATAGGCATGCAGCACATGCATACGGTTGATCAGTACAGCCTGCAAGGTCTGCAGATCGACCTGGCGAGCGCTTACCCGCCTGGGCCGGGGTGCGACACGACGAACGTGACAAAGCCCAAGTGTGCGCAGGATGACGATATACATCCAGCCTATATCGAACTCCCACCAGCGAACGGAAAACTTCGCCGAAGTCGGGAAGGCATGATGGTTGTTATGCAGTTCCTCGCCACCAACCCAGAAGGCAATAGGCATTATGTTGGTCGACTGATCATCACACTCGAAATTGCGATAGCCACTGTAATGGCCCAGGCCGTTAATGACGCCTGCAGCGAATACCGGCATGGAAATAAGCTGTAAGCCGAGAATAATAATTCCCGGTCCGCCGAACAGAATCAGACAACTGACAACCAGTAATACGATTCCCAGATTCGGGTAACGCCAGTAAATGTTTCTTTGCATCCAGTCTGCCGGCGTGCCCTTAGAGTACCTTGCAACAGTTTCCTTATTGCGTACTTCTTCCTGGTAAAGCTCGGCGCCTTCCAGAAGTACTTTACGTAAACCGAAAACTTTCGGGCTATGAGGGTCGCCTTCACGCTCACACAGGGCATGGTGTTTACGGTGCACGGCTACCCATTCATTGGTTTGCTGGCCGGAATTGGCCCACACCCAAAAGCGGAAAAAGTGGCGCAGGAACGGGTGGAGGTCTATCGCACGATGTGCCTGATCCCGATGCAGGTAGAGGGTGACGCCCATCATCGAGGTCTGCAGCATGATTAGCGAGGCCGCAACATACTCCCAGAAATCAAGGTTAAGTATTCCGTAGATAAATGTATTCATTAAATAAAGCACATAATCCATAGCTCATACGCGCGAGGCTATAGCGAAAGGCAGGCCGTCCGGGTAGTCACTGAAACCTGGTTTCATCCGGGAAAGGGTCCGGATGCCGTAATGCGTTATGTTAAATATACACGGAGCGTACGCCTGCGGCCCCAGGGGCTCTAGGCACTACCATAGGCAACCCATGCCGGAATTACCCGAAGTCGAAACCACGCGCCGCGGCATTGCGCCCGTGCTTGAAGGCCACCGTATAACCGAACTTATCGTGCGGGAACGCAGGCTGCGCTGGCCGGTACCGATTGATCTGGAAGAGAACCTGCGTGGCCAGGTTATTCATCACGTTGAACGACGAGCGAAGTACTTATTGCTGAAAACAGCAAACGGCACTGCAATGGTTCACCTTGGAATGTCCGGGAGTATGCGAATTGTTGATAAATATTCTGCCCCGGAAGTTCATGATCACTTCGACATCGTTGTCGATGGCGGTGACGTTGTGCGGTTTAACGATCCGCGCCGATTCGGCTCCTTGTTGTGGGCAGGTCTCACGCCTGCAGAGCACCCGCTGCTGGCAGAACTCGGACCTGAACCATTCAGCAATGACTTTACGGGTAAATACCTGTGGCAGTCGGGCCGGGGCCGTAAGGTTGCTATCAAACAGCACGTGATGAATAGCAAAATTGTCGCAGGCGTCGGTAATATCTACGCCAACGAATCGCTGTTTCGCGCAGGGATACATCCAAAGCGTGCGGCAGGCCGCATTGCCTTGCCCCGCATGACGAAACTAGCGGGTGAAATTCACGCGGTGCTGGCGGAAGCTGTCCGCCAGGGCGGAACTACGTTGCGTGATTATCGCGGCAGCGATGACAAGCCGGGGTACTTCAGACAGAAGCTCTTAGTGTATGGACGTGCGGGTGAAGCCTGTAAACAGTGTGGCGACCTGATCAGGCACACGGTGCAGGGCCAGCGCGCAACGTATTACTGCAGCACCTGCCAGCGTTAGCCGGGGCAGCAATGGGCCTGTAGTCAGTAAACACGCCCTTCCGCGCGACCGCGCGGATCGGTAGCCGCTTCGACCTTCCCTGAATCAAAGTCCCAGGTCACGACATTCATGTTGCCGAAAGGTCGCCTGGCAGGCTTAACTGTATGGCCCATGGATTCCAGCGTCACTATCTCGGCTTCGCTGATTGCGCCCGGTTCGTGCCTGATCTCATCCGGCAGGTACTGATGATGAAAGCGCCTCATGCTGACCATGTCCCACGCGCTGCCACCCTCATACCATTTAAGTGCAGCCTGTAAAACCATCGTAATAATGCGGCTACCACCCGGGGTGCCAACAATAGCGATACCGCGATCGGATTCAAGAAAACTTGGTGACATGCTGGACAAAGGTCGCTTGCCCGGCACGATCGCGTTCGCGTCATCACCTATCAGTTCGAACTCGTTGGGTACGCCCGGCTTAATTGAAAAATCATCCATCTCGTTGTTCAGTACTATGCCGGTGCCGGGAGACATGAATCCGGCCCCATACCAGGTATTGACCGTCAGCGTGGCCGCAACCCGGTTTCCGTCTGCATCAATGATCGAAAAATGTGTGGTCTGTGTGCCTTCACCGCCGTCGGTATCAATTCCGTCCAGCACGGAACTCGGTGTTGCACGATCACCCCGAACTGACACACGCTGACCTGCCATGTAATCCCTGCTAAGCAGCATGGGCAACGGCATCTCCACGAAGTCGGGATCGCCGAGGTAAATCGCGCGATCCCGGTAGGCGCGGCGCATGGCTTCAACCATGTAGTGTTTCTGCTGTGCGCCATCCAGTTCGGCAAGCGGGTACGTGGATAATAAATTGAGCATCTGCGTCAGCGCTACCCCGCCCGAAGATGGCGGCGGTGCCGTGACTATGCGTAAGTTAGAAAATGTTGTGACCGACGGTTCACGTTCAACAACCCGGTAGCTTGCGAGGTCCTCAAGGCTCCAGATGCCCCCCGCCGCACGCACGCCGTCAACCAGTAACCGGGCAGTATCGCCTTTATAGAAACCATCAAAGCCACCCTCCGCGAAGCGTCTCAGCGTTGCGGCCAGGTCGGGTTGCACAATCAGGGTGTCTTCTTTCGGTAGTACACCTTCCGGATAGAACACCGCGGCAAAGGCCGGCGACTGCAGGAGTGTCTGTTTCCGAAACCTAAGGCCCAACAGCGCGCGTGACTCGATGCGATAGCCGTTTTCGGCAAGCCGTATTGCGGGCTCGAGGAGTCGTTCCAGCGGTAGCCTGCCGTAGTTACCGGCCAGGTGGGCCATGCCGGCCGCTTCGCCGGGAATACCCGCTGCAAGCGGTCCGTCCATAGACGCGCCGCGAACAGGCTGGCCGTTGTCGTCGAGATACATGTCTCTACTGGCAGCGGCCGGCGCAACTTCACGCGCGTCAACAAAACGATAATCACCTTCGTCGGCACGATACAAAAGGAAGAATCCACCGCCACCCAGTCCGGATGCGGCTGGTTCGACAACCCCCAGTGCAGCCGCAACCGCTACGGCTGCATCGAAGGCGTTGCCGCCCTCTTCCAGCACCTCGTAACCGGCGGCTGTCGCCAACGGGTCGGCGCTCGCTATCGCAGCCTTCCCCGGCTGCATAGTGCTGCAGGCTGCCGACAAAAACAGGAGTGAAAGTGTGGAGAGCAGACACAGGTAATTACGTGCGAATCGTGTCATGCGCGGTTTTACCCTTGCACTAGTTATCGAAATGCTCACGCAACGCCTGATTCACGACCGGGTGCACGAAACCGGAAACATCGCCACCCATTCTGGCGATCTCACGCACCAGCGAAGATGACACGAACATAAACTCCTCGGTAGGCGTCAGGAATACCGTTTCGACGCCAGCTTCCAGGTGCCGGTTCATCATGGCAAGCTGAAATTCGTATTCGAAGTCACTCGCAGCACGCAAGCCGCGCACGATTACCCCGAGGCCGTTATCGCGCGCAAAGTCAACGGTAAGTCCATCGTAACTGACTACTTCGATATTCTTCAGATCGGCGAGTGCACTACTGATCAGGTCGATACGTTTTTCAAGATCGAACAAAGGCTGCTTGGACGAACCTGACGCGACGGCCACGACCACACGGCCGAACACCCCTGCTGCACGCTGCACAATCTCTTCGTGACCCCGGGTTAGAGGATCGAATGTTCCCGGATACATGGCGCCTGTAGCCACATTAAGCTCCTTTTATTCACCGCTTTCAGCCAACGCAAAGCGAACCTGTCCCGCGGTTTGTTCTTTTTTAACGGTCCAGCCCGCCGGCAGCTCAGGCAACGGTGTCTTGCGATGCATTTCCATATATATAAGAGCGGATGCACTGAGGCCGCCCGAGCTTTCCAGCAGTGTACACAAATTGGCCAAATCCGGGCCCTGAAACGGAGGATCCAGAAACACGATATCAAAGGGGCCCAGGTTGCCGTAGTGGAGCTGCAGCGCGTCTGCCTTGCGCAGTTCACCGGTGATCCCGAACTCTTCCAGCCGAATTCCAAGCTGCTTGGCCGCCTGCCTGTCCTGCTCCACAAAGGTTATGTACCCGGCTCCACGTGACCAGGCTTCAATGCCCAGCGCACCGGTTCCGGCAAACATGTCCAGACAGCTCGTATCCTGCAAATCGGCCTGTAGCCAGTTGAACACCGTCTCGCGCACACGATCCGGCGTAGGCCTGATACTGTCTGACTCGACAGGAATGCGCCGGCCCCTGGCTCGCCCGGCAATTATGCGGACAGCGGCGGGACGGCCAGGTTTTCGTGTTTTCGCCATTAATGCTGATACTCCGAACCGCCAAGCATAGCCGAGGTACAGCCTTCTTTGCCTGAGGATTCTTTGCTCCTGACTAATTCGTTAACATGCGCGCTCATGGGTAAGCCTGCCGACAAACAAACACCTGATAAACGCCCGGGCTTTTTTGCCCGTCTAAAACAACGGCTCAACAAGGGCGAGGGGCTGGGCCTGCGCTCCCTCAACTGGATGTCGGGCCGCGGGCTTGATGCCGAACTTGAGGAGGAACTTTCGGACCGGCTGCTCCTGGCCGACGTCGGTGTAGAAACTACCACTCGTATTCTCGAAGGTCTGCGTACGCGCGGTGCGTGTGAGGGTGGGGAACTTCAGAATGCCCTCCGCGAGGAATTGCTCGCCATACTCGAACCATGTACCGTTCCGCTGGATATTTCTGCCGAACATAAGCCTTTTGTCATCCTGATGGTTGGTGTTAACGGGTCGGGTAAAACCACCACCATAGGCAAACTTGCACACCGTTTTAAAGGAGAAGGCCGGTCCGTATTGCTCGCGGCTGGCGACACTTACAGGGCGGCGGCAACTGAGCAACTACAGGCCTGGGGGCAACGTAATGATGTTCCGGTTGTGAGCCAGGCGCCGGGCGCGGACCCGGCCGCCGTAGTTTATGATGCGCTCGAAGCAGCACAGGCACGGCAAACAGATATCGTACTGGCCGATACCGCAGGTCGCCTGCAGAATCAGGAAGGGTTAATGCGCGAGCTGCAAAAAGTAGCCAGGGTAGCAGGTCGCCTCGATGAAACATCACCGCACGAAAAGATGCTCATACTGGATGCCGGCCTGGGACAGAACGCAATGGTTCAGGCCGAGCAATTTGATGCAGCCATAGGTTTGACAGGTATTACCATGACCAAACTCGATGGCGGTGGACGCGGCGGTATTCTGCTGGCTATTGCCAACAAATTGAATATTCCGTTCCGGTTTATTGGTATGGGTGAACAGGCTGACGATATGGCACCATTCGATGCACACCGTTTTGTTGATGCATTGCTGGACTTTGGTGACGAGGGACAGCTACGCGAATGATCCGCTTCGATAACGTCAGCAAACGATACGACGGTGGCGGCGATGCCCTGAGTAACCTGTCGTTCGAAATCGATCGCGGCGAAATGGCATTTCTCACCGGCGCATCGGGAGCCGGAAAAAGCACTTTACTTCGACTTATCGCACTTATCGAAAGACCAACCCGCGGGCAGGTTGTCGTAGACGGTCAGAATATCGGACGGCTGTCAAAACGCCAGGTACCGCCGCACCGGCGCAAGCTTGGCATCGTTTTCCAGGACAACAAACTATTACCGGATCGCACGACCTTCGATAATGTAGCGCTGCCGCTGATCATCGCCGGCGTAGGAGACCGGGAGATCCCCCGCCGCGTGCGGGCTGCACTCGACCAGGTCGGATTGCTAAAAAAGGAAAACAAACCACCGCGGACCCTGTCAACCGGTGAACAGCAGCGCGTAGGTATAGCAAGGGCTGTCGTCACGCGGCCGCGCCTGCTGATTGCAGACGAACCGACCGGCAACCTCGATCCCTGGTTATCGCTGGAAATCATGAAACTGTTCGGACGCTTCAACGAGATCGGGGTAACAATGATGATTGCCACGCACGACCTGGCGCTCCTGGACAGGCTGAACGGACGACGCCTGCAGCTCGACAACGGTGTCCTGGTCGAACCCGACGATGAAGCGCTGGTGTTCTGACATGGCGCGTAACAACCCAGGTTTTATTGGCAGAGCCCGGCGCTGGTACAGGTTGCATATACTGAATAGTGCCGCAACGTTGCGCGAACTCGGCAGTCAGCCGATTGCAACGGGCCTGACTGTTACGGTTATTGGTATCGCCCTTGCGTTACCGGCATCTCTAAACATACTCGTGCAAAACGGTCGTAACCTTGCCGGCGGCTGGGAAAGCGTTCGTGATTTTTCGATCTACATGGAACCGGGTACCGCATTAACCAGCGCTCAATCACTGGCGGATGAGCTGGAAGAAATGGAGGCCATCCAATCAGTCAGCGTTACCCCCGCGGATACCGCGTTGGAAGATTTTCGTGAGTCATCAGGGCTCGGCGAAGCACTCGACTCTCTCGGCAGTAACCCTTTACCGCATACACTCGTCGTCAGGCCCGGTGATTCGGCAGGCGCTGACGAGCTACAAGATATCGAAACGCAGATATCAGAAAATGATGACGTAGACATGGTAAAGATCGATACGGCGTGGGTAGAGCGGCTAAATGCCATTCTCGATTTCTTGCGGCGGATAGTGCTGATGGCATCCCTGCTATTAATTGCGGCGGTGGTAATTATTGTGGGCAATACCATACGCCTCGACATACAGAACCACCGTGATGAGATTGAAGTACTCAAACTTCTCGGAGCCAGTGACGGCTTTGTGCGACGTCCTTTTCTTTACGTTGGGTTGTGGTACGGACTGATCGGCAGTTGTATCGCATTACTGGTCCTGTTCATGGGCGGATGGATACTGTCAGGACCGTTACAGCGCCTGATCGGCCTGTACAGCACGGAAATAAACCTGCTGGGTATGGACTGGGCCACCGCGCTGGCCGTTTTCGGCGGCGGGATTCTCTCCGGCTGGGGCGGCGCCTGGACGGCCGTGGCACGCCATCTTTCTGCAATACAGCCAAAATAGGTCTATACCTAACTTACTGATAATAAATATTTTTTTTAAGATTCTGCCGGGAACCAATGTACTCGTTAGCACTCTAAAACCGAGAGTGCTAAAATCGTGAAACTGCGGGAGGAATCATTTATGAGTCAAGTACTGGCAATCAGCAATCAGGACCTGATCCTTTCGGGTCCTACCGGCAGCCTGGAAAGTTATATCCAGGCCGTTAATGCCGTGCCCGTGCTGAGCAAGGAACAGGAACAGGTACTTGCCCGCCGGCTCGTCGATGATGAAGATCTCGATGCGGCGCGCCTGCTTGTGATGTCGCAACTTCGCTTCGTCGTGCACATTGCCCGTGGTTATACCGGTTACGGACTGCCGCTTGGCGACCTCATCCAGGAAGGCAATATTGGCCTGATGAAAGCTGTCAAACGCTTCGATCCGGATGTTGGCGTGCGACTGGTATCCTTTGCAGTGCACTGGATCCGTGCAGAAATACATGAATTCGTATTGAAAAACTGGAAGCTGGTCAAGGTCGCAACAACCAAGGCGCAGCGCAAACTGTTTTTTAACCTCCGGAAGGCCAAAAAACGACTTGGCTGGTTGTCCGCAGAAGAAACCAAAGCGGTAGCCGAGGATCTGGGTGTAAGCGAACGTGAAGTCAGCGAGATGGAACAAAGGCTGTATTCACATGATGTTGCGTTCGATCCGACACCGGGTGACGACGAAGAAAAGCCCTATGCGCCGGCGCTGTATCTGCCCAACCCCGAACCCGATCCTGCTGCAGAGCTCGAAGCGGACGACTGGAACAGTCAGGCAGGAGACGCACTCGTTGAAGCGCTGGAAGGGCTGGATGAGCGCAGCCGCGATATTCTTGAACTTCGCTGGTTGGCAGAAAAGAAAACCACGTTGCATGACCTGGCAGACAAGTACGGTGTGTCGGCTGAACGCATTCGCCAGATTGAGAATAACGCGATACGCAAACTCAGGACGGTGATGGTACCTGCCTGAGGTTAGAATTTTTATAGCAAAAAGCCCCGCGTTGCGGGGCTTTTTTTTGTTTGGCCAAATACCTTAATTTATGCAGTAATCGGCACGATGGTTATTTCCACGCGGCGGTTCTGTTGTCGACCTCCGGCGGTTGCATTCGACACAATTGGCCGAGACTCGCCTGCCCCGACCGATATCATTCTGTCGATTCGTACCTGCTGTTGGCCGAGGTAGGTAACTACACTCGAAGCACGTTGCTGGCTTTTTCCTCGCGGGTGTAGGGATCGATCGTTGTGCATGCTGCCACGATCAGGGTCAGGCAGGTCGCTATTTTATAGTTCGGTTGTATGCTCACGCTGTTTTCTCCTTGGTAACCGCACCGGCATCCCCCGTAGTTTAACGAGTAAGGTCAGGGGAGGTCGAACCGCGGCTCGCGGCAAACCTTCATTTACTGAAAAATGTGACGAATTGAGGCAAAAACGGCTGTGGATGGGTGACTGAGTCGCTATAATCTCGCGCCCCTTAGCCCTGATCCAGATTGAAAATATGAGCAGCAACAAGATCGTGCTGATTCCCGGTGACGGGATCGGGCCCGAGATAACCTCAGTAACCCTTAAAGTGCTTGAAGCGGCTGGTGCAAAAATCGACTGGGTCGAACGTATGGCCGGTGAGTCGGCGCTGGCAGCAGAAGGTGAAGTGCTGCCCCAGAGTACGCTCGACGCTATTCACGAGCATGGTGTCGCGTTGAAAGGCCCCTGCACGACTCCGGTTGGAAAGGGATTTAAGTCGGTCAACGTACAACTGCGAAAGGCTTTCGAATTGTATGCAGCCGTGCGCCCCGTGCGCAATCTGCCGGGTGTCGAAACCCGCTACACCGGTGTAGACCTTATCGTTATCCGTGAAAATACCGAAAGTCTTTACAGCGGGGTGGAAGCAGAGATTACCCCCGGCGTCGTTACCAGCACAAAAGTTGCCACCGAAAAAGGCTGCACGCGCATCGCCGAATGGGCTTTTAATTACGCACGTCAGCGTGGCCGAAAAAAAATCACGGCTTTTCACAAGGCGAACATCATGAAACTCACCGATGGTTTGTTTCTGCGTTGTGCCGAGGAAGTCCACAAGAACTACAGCGATATCGAATACGACACCGCGATTATTGATGCCGCCTGCATGCGCATGGTTCAGGACCCTACCCAGTTCGACATGTTACTGCTCGAGAACCTGTACGGCGACGTGGTAAGTGATCTGGCCGCGGGACTGGTCGGCGGACTCGGAGTAACCCCCGGCGCCAACTTCGGTGACGAGCGCGTAATTTTTGAAGCCGTGCACGGTTCGGCACCCGATATCGCTGGTCAGAACAAAGCTAACCCCCTCGCCTTGTTGATGTCGGGTGTCATGATGCTAAAGCACTTAGCCGCCACGATGAACGATGATAGTTTTGCGAACGCCGCCGAACGCATCAAGGCCGCATATGACGCCTGCCTGCAGGCCGGCGAAAAGACGGGCGACCTGGGTGGTTCGCTGGGTACTAAAGAGTTTGCAGATGCGATAATCGCCAGACTGTAAAGTTTTTGGGAACCACGAAAAAAGCCCGCATTATGCGGGCTTTTATTTATCTTTTTTAACTTGTGCTGCGCCTTCGAATCCAGCCCAACATCCCCAAGCCGGAAGCAAACAACCAGACGGCTGCCGGGATCGGCACTATTGAAATAACGAACGCGCCCTGCGATCCGTCGCTCAGCGTACCGTAACCAGCTATGTTGCCGTTTTCATTCACATCATAAGCTTCGTTCAGCGTTGTGAAATCACCCAGGCCCGTTACCAGCGTATTCAGATCAACGATTGTCTGGCCGCCATCATAAGTAACGAGCGCCCATTTGATATTGTCGGCATCTCTCGCCCAACCCACCGCAACACCGGCATCATTAATCGACCAAAGCCGGCTGCCATTGCCGCCCAGATCGCCGAGTACGGTCAGTACGCCACTGTCCCAGATCATGCCATACTGAGTATTGCTGCCGGACACGCGGCCATTGCCTACGATCACCCCATTGTTATTAATCTGCTGACCGGTGCTGTAAGTGCCTGACGTAGTAACAGAATTCAGCGTGCCGTCGGTTTCCCAGTGTGCCATGTGCTTATCGCTGCTGAAAAAGGTCGTAAGTGAAGCCCGGCCGACGATTTCGCCGGCATCGTTGATACCGTGACCGCGTGCATATCCGTTGTAAACCGATACCGTACCCAGATCGCTCATCGTGCCGCTTTCATATCTGAACGCATGGAACGAACCTACACCGAGTGCAGGCACCGGTTGAAATGCCTGTAATAACGCCGCTCTCATTGATGTCATAGGCGCCGGCAATCGATCCGCCCAGCGTACCAAGGTTGGTGTAGGCACCCGCCTGCCACATGAAAGCTTCACCATCGGACAACAGTGTTGCGGTTCCGGTTTCACCGATGACCACACCGCTGTTGTTGACTGCCCGAGCCAAGCCTTTAACGCCGATCGACACAACGGTGCCGCTCGACCAGACCACGGCTTCCAGTTGCGCAGTCGTGCTGTTATAGGACTGACCGACGACCGTGCCATTATCATTCAGGCCGTACGCCAGGCTATCGCCGCCAGCCGACAGCGACTGTAGTTGCGTCAGGTTATAGGTTGCGGCGTTAAGTGCTGCACTGACCAGAAACAGCGTAATGCCGAGCAGCTTTTGCAATGATCTTCCCTTGGTTGGGTGACCCCGGGTTCTGCCCGGGTGTTATTGCCGAAATTATACCTGCGCCGCAAACACCAGACCTGGATACCATCAGAACAAAAAATTCTATGGAGGCCTTATGTAGAACGTATTTGGTTAGTAGCCATACCCAGGGTCAGGCTGGGTGCCGGCACTGCTAAATTTGGAAACGGGTGTGTAAAAGGATCATTGGACACTGTTTCCCCTACGGGCAATACTAGAAACTTAGCCGCCTTGCCGCTAACACCGCTCCCCCCTTAAGCAAAGATGCCAGTGAACACCGCAGAATTGCAGTTCAACATTATTTATACGCCGGGCACGGTACGGTACCTGACGCCGTTCGTGACAACACTGCTGAAGTGGTGTGACTGCAGCTTTCGGCTGGTCGCCAACGGTTGTTCCGGGGATGAATGCAAGCTGCTCGAGGGCGTTGCCGCCCTTGATGATCGCCTTGAGCTGCTGACCATGCCGGGAAAGCGCATGCTCCCGCACGGAGAAACGCTGGATTTCCTGCATGCCCGGACCGATTCTGAATGGTTCTGTTTCATGGACTCGGACATCCTGGCAGTCGGTCCGTTCATGGACGATTTTCGTGACGACCTTAAAGATTCAGACCTGTTCTCGTCCTGCCTGCCTCTCTGGCACAATGACAAAGATATTACTATTCCAAAATCTTTCCGGCACATGCACGGCATCCACGCCTATACCGATACCGGTATAACCATCGCGTGCGACTACTTCGTTATTTACAACAAGAAAACCGTCGACGAAGCATGCCATGCAACGGGTGTCGGCCTGGCAGTATGTAGCTGGAACGATCTGACACAAGTTAATCAGGCCATATTGCGTGACCTGGGGCAGGAAAGAGCAGACTACGACAGCGCAAAGGCTCTGACCCTGTTAATGGCTGATCGTGGTGCCCGCATACACTACAAACAGAGCGACAAGTTGAAACATATTGGCGGCTTCACGGAAGTCGGAGCAATTGAGGGTGCTTTACTTTATACGCGAGGGCGTATCGACAATCTGGCCGGTAAACTACCCGGAGCATTGGGTCACACAATGTTACGCATTGCCGATGCCTGGTACGCATTGAAACTCGGTCCTGCGGCAGATAGCTGGCAAGAAAATCGCAGCTTCTCCAGCCGCCTTCGTCGTCGTGCAGCCACCGCACGATACTTTTACCTTTTGATTATAGGCCTGATGGATGACAAGCCTGTGCCCAAGGTGCCCAACCTGGGTGATCCGGCTGCTGAACTGCGCGTAGCTATAGTCAGCGACGAAATTAGGGAACTCATTGGACACGTGCGTACTCAGCCAGGGCCCTGGCAAGACTAGAAACTGTCACTTCACAGAGACTGGAAGCGTCTACCAGCCGCGCTTGATACATTCGACCACGTAGTCGCGGTCTTCCTCGTTCAACCACCAGCCATTGGGTATACAAATCATCTCACTGACCAGTTTATCGAGCTGCGGCAAGGGTATTGCGAGCTCAGCAACGCAGGAATGCTTGTCGTTACGCTCATGCACACGGCTGGTCATGATGTTGCAGCCTTTCATGTGGCGCATAAAGTCATCGCGCCGCTCGACCTTAATCGTATGTATCCAGCTGGCCGAATCAGCCCAGTCGTCGCGGTGCATATTCGTGATACCGGCAACACCTTCAAGCTCGCGATCGTAGAATGCTGAATTGTCCTTAAATTTTTGTACGAGGCCATCAATATGCGGATAGTTGTATATACCGATTGTCGCGCTTACATCATTCATGTGAAACTTGAAGCCCCACTCCGCTATATCTTCCTCGCAGCGGAAATCTTCCTTGGGTGCGTCGCGGTCTATACCGTACCACCTCAATAACTTGGCACGCCGGAGCAATGCCTCATTCGGCAGGGTCAGGAAGCCGCCGTCTACGCTTGTAAAGTGTTTGATAGCCTGCAAACTGAAGCAGCATATGTTGCCGTGATTGCCGAGTAACTCGCCCTTGTAGCGAGTACCGTAGGCGTGCGCACAGTCTTCGATTACGACGGGCCGAAAACCGATACGCTGTTCGGCACGGTCGAGAATCTCCGCAACCTTGTCGAGATCGACCGGGTAGCCGCCCCAATGAACAAACAAAATAATCTTGGCCCTATCGGTAATTTTTGACTCGAGATCGGCGAGATCAATGTTGCAGGTGTCAGGATCAGTATCCACCCATTTGATCTGCAGGCTATTTGCCAGCATGGGCCAGTTGGTCGCGGTACAGGTCAGTGCCGAGGTCAGCACCTCGTCGCCCGCCTGGATACCTGGCCAGTTACTTTCGGGTACCGCCTTTTTAGCCATATGTGCCGCGAGGTGCAGTGCTGAGGTAGCGGAATTCAGCGTAACCAGGTTCGGGTTACCGACATGGTCCTTCAGGATCGCTTCGAACTCTTCGACCTTAGGCCCCTGGCCGATGTAACCCGACATGAGCACATCGTTAACGGGCTGCAGGACGTCTTCACTTACAAAGACTTTAAAAAGAACTATTTGTTCACGACTCATGGCGTTGCTGCTACCGGCTCAATGTTGATGCAAAGATAAATTTCTCCATCAGCCCAAACCGTTAACCATTGCTCATTTCAGCCCATGTTAACCGGTGGCCGTACCCAGGGTCAGGCCGGGTGCCGGCAGGATGCTGACACCATTCAGGTATTCATCGATTGCACGGGCGGCGCCGCGCCCTTCGTTGATACCCCAGACTACAAGTGACTGGCCACGGCGACAGTCACCGGCTGCAAAAACGCCCGGCACGCTGGTCTCATACTGACCGTGCTCGGCCTTGTAATTACCCCGGCCGTCCAGATCGATCTCAAGCGGCTCCGAAATATAAGTCTCGGGACCGAGGAAACCCATGGCCAGCAGCACGAGATCAGCATCAAACATTTGTTCGCTGCCGGGAACTTCTATCATTTGCATACGGCCATCGACATTCATCCATTTGACCCGCATGGTTTTAAGACCGGCGACATTGCCGTTGCCGTCGTCGATAAATTCTTTGGTGACTAATGCGTAACAACGCGGATCAGCGCCAAACTTTTTGATGGATTCCTCGTGTCCGTAATCGGTACGCATAATCAGCGGCCACTGCGGCCACGGGTTATCGGCAGCCCGATCTTTTGGCGGTTGCGGCATCAATTCAAGATTGACCATGCTTGAGCAGTCGTGGCGCAACGCCGTACCGATACAGTCGGTACCCGTATCACCGCCACCTATGACGACTACATTCTTTCCCTTCGCACTGATGAAGTTGCCGTTTTCAAGACTTGAATCGAGCAGGCTGCGGGTATGTTCGGTCAGGAACTCCATCGCGAAATGAATACCGTTAAGCTCTCGCCCAGGCACCGGCAAATCGCGCGGTATGGTCGCGCCCGTCGCAAACAACACTGCGTCGAAGTCTTCCTGAAGTTTTTGCGGGGCGACATCCTTGCCTATATCGGTACCAGTCACGAACTCCACACCTGCCACACGCATGAGCTCAACCCGGCGGTCGATAAGCTTTTTCTCAAGCTTCATGTTCGGAATGCCATACATCAGCAAACCACCGATGCGGTCTTCACGCTCATAAACGGTTACCGTATAGTCGGCAGCATTCAGCTGTTCCGCGGCAGCCAGGCCGGCCGGGCCGGAACCGACAATTGCCACGGTTTTCCCGCTGCGGTTTTCCGGGATAGTGGGCTGTACCCAGCCTTCCTCGAAACCGCGATCAATAATGGCGTTCTCGATATTCTTAATAGTTACAGCGGGGTTGTTGATACCCAGCACACAGGCGCCTTCACATGGTGCGGGACACACACGCCCGGTAAATTCAGGAAAATTATTGGTCTTATGCAAACGCTCGAACGCTTCACGCCAGCGGCCTCGATAAACAAGGTCGTTCCACTCGGGAATCAGGTTGTCTATCGGGCAACCGGTATCGGACTGGCAGAACGGTACGCCGCAGTCCATGCAACGCGCACCCTGTCGTTTGAGCCTGTCTTCGGACGGCTCGGTATAGATTTCGCCGTAGTCACCCAGGCGCTCAATTTCCTCACGATACGGAACCGTTTTGCGTGGGTACTCCATAAACCCCGTGGGCTTACCCATCCTTAGCTCCCTGCCACCGCAAAGGCACCGGTCTGATCGGTGTCGCTGATATCTGCTTCGATTTCCTCGTCATGCCGACGACGCTCTGTAAGTACGCGCTTGTAGTCAGTCGGCATAACTTTCACAAAGTTGCTAAGCACTTCCGGCCAATCGTCGAGTATGCGCTGGGCAACTTCGGAACCGGTGAATTCGAGGTGCAGTTCAATTAGTTCACGCAACTCGGAAATGTCATCGTCGTTTTCTACCGGGTCGAGATCAGCCATGCCGGTGTTGCACTTCGATTTAAACTCGCCATTTATGTCCCAGACATACGCGATACCGCCAGACATGCCGGCAGCGAAGTTCCGTCCGGTCGGGCCAAGGATGACTGCGCGCCCACCCGTCATATATTCACAACCATGATCGCCCACGCCTTCGACAACGGCACGAGCGCCGCTATTACGCACGCAGAAGCGCTCCGCTGCCTTGCCGCGGAAAAATGCCCGGCCACCCGTGGCACCGTAGAGGGCCACATTGCCGATCAGGACGTTTTCTTCAGCTACGAAAGTACTTTCCTTGGGCGGGTATACGATCAGGCGCCCACCGGACAGACCCTTGCCCACGTAGTCGTTACTATCACCTTCCAGTTCGAGCGTTACGCCACGGGTCAGGAATGCGCCGAAACTTTGCCCCGCCGAGCCCGTGAACTTCGTGTGGATCGTATCCACGGGCAACCCGCGCTCACCCCAACGGTTAACAATAGTGTTGCTCAGCATGGTACCAACTGTACGGTTGGTATTTACGATCGGAATTTCGAGCTGGACTTTCTCGCCTTTTTCAATCGCAGGCCGGGCCATCGCGATCAGGCGATTGTCCAGCGCAAGTTCCAGGCCATGGTCCTGCTTGGTAGTGCAGTAAGCCTCGACCTTATCGTGAGGCTTTTGCGCCCGGGTAAGTATCGGGGTCAGATCAAGGCCGTCGGCCTTCCAATGTTTGACAGCATGGCGGATATCCATAACATCGGTACGCCCGATCATGTCGACTATGCGCCGGAAACCAAGTTCCGCCATTATGCAGCGCGCTTCCTCAGCAACCATGAACATGTAGTTCACGACATGCTCGGGCTGGCCCGCAAATTTCTTGCGCAGCACCGGATCCTGCGTGGCGATTCCGACCGGGCAGGTATTCATATGGCACTTGCGCATCATGATGCAGCCGAGCGTAATCAGCGGCGCTGTCGAGAAACCGTATTCCTCTGCACCCAGCAACGCGGCAATGACCACATCGCGACCGGTTTTTAGGCCGCCGTCGGCCTGCACCACAACGCGACTACGCAGGTCGTTAAGGACGAGCGTCTGATGAGTTTCGGCGATACCAAGTTCCCACGGGAGGCCGGCGTGCTTGATACTCGTCAGGGGTGAGGCGCCCGTGCCGCCCGAATCGCCGGAAATAAGTATGTGATCCGAGTGTGCCTTGGCCACACCTGCGGCAATGGTGCCCACGCCCACTTCCGAAACGAGCTTCACACTGATACGAGCACGTGGGTTAGAGTTCTTCAGGTCGTGGATAAGCTGCGCCAGGTCCTCGATCGAATAAATATCATGGTGCGGCGGCGGGCTGATAAGTCCCACACCTGGAGTCGAGTAACGGATACGGGCAATGTTCTCGTCAACTTTGCGTCCGGGTAATTCACCACCTTCACCGGGTTTCGCGCCCTGCGCCATCTTGATCTGCAGTTCATCCGCATTGGCCAGGTACCAGGCCGTGACGCCGAAACGCCCGGAGGCAATCTGCTTGATCGCGGAACGGCGCGAATCGCCCGACGGCATCGGCTCAAAGCGCTCGGGGTCTTCACCGCCTTCGCCCGTATTGCTCTTGCCGCCCATCCGGTTCATCGCGATCGCGAGCGATTCATGCGACTCCTTGGAAATAGACCCGAAGCTCATCGCGCCGGTAACAAAACGCTTCACGATCTCGCTGGCCGGTTCCACCTGCTCGAGCGGAATCGACTTGGACTGACGCGGCGGCAAATCAATAAGCCCGCGCAGCGTGCAATTGTGCCGTGCATCGTCATTAATCTGATCGGCAAAAGCCTGGTAGGCATCGGTATCGTTCATGCGCGCCGCTGCCTGCAGCGACGAGATAGTCGCGGGCTGCCACGCATGTCGCTCGCCTGCGCTGCGCCAGTGGAAATCACCGGGATTCGGCAACTCGGTTTGCCGGTCTTCTGCGCGCTCAGGATAAGCCAGTGCGTGCCGCCTTCCGGCTTCTTCCTCAAGCACCCTGAAGCCCACACCCTGTAAGCGGCTTGCGGTGCCGACAAAGGAACGATCGATCACTTCACTGGCAAGACCAAGAGCCTCAAAAATCTGTGCACCCTTGTATGAATGCAGGGTAGAAATTCCCATCTTTGCCATAACTTTGAGCATGCCCTTCGCAACGGCCGTGCGGTAATTCGCAACCAGGCTCTTGTCGTCGACAAACTTTTTCGGATCGACGAGACCGTCCCTGCGTGCCTGCCACAGCGCCTCGAAAGCCAGATAAGGGTTGATCGCATCCGCACCATAACCGACAAGCAAACAATGGTGGTGCACCTCGCGCGCTTCGCCCGATTCGACCAGGATGCCGATCCGTGTACGCTTGGCCTGTTTAATGAGGTGGTGGTGCACAGATGCGCATGCCAGCAGCGAACTGAGCGCAATCCGGTCCGCGTTGATAGCACGGTCCGACAGCACCACAAAACTAAAACCATCGTCGATCGCCTGTTCGGCTTCGGTGCAGACCCTGTCGAGTGTCGCCGTCATGCCACCCGGGACATCTTTCCGGTCGTAGCTAATGTCGATCGTCTTCGTTCGCCAGCCGCGATGATCCAGCTCCTTCAGTGCAGCCATATGATCATTGCTAAGTATCGGATGCTTCAACGCCAACCGGTGACAATGCTCTTCGGTGGTGTCGAGCAAATTGCCCTCGGGCCCGATGTAACACTCGAGCGACATGATTATCTCTTCGCGTATCGAATCGATAGGCGGGTTCGTGACCTGCGCGAACAGCTGCTTGAAATAGTCATACAGCATGCGCGGCTTGTCGCTAAGGCATGCCAGCGCCGAGTCATTACCCATCGAGCCGACTGGGTCGCGTAATTGATTGACCAGCGGCAATAACATGAATTGCATGGTCTCCTTCGTGTAACCGAAGGCCTGCATGCGCTGGATCAGCGTGTCTGCATCAAGCCCCGCACCTTTACCCGCGCTGTCGAGGTCCTTCAGGATAATCTTCTGGCTCTCAATCCACTTGCTATAGGGACGCCGGGTGGCAAATTCATCCTTGAGCTCCCTGTCGGGAACCAGTTCGCCCTTTTCGAAATCGATAAGAAACATGCGGCCCGGCTCCAGCCGACCCTTGGCTTTTACATTCGCCGGATCGACGGGCACAACGCCGACCTCGGAGGCCATGATCACCCGATCGTCGTGGGTCAGGTAATAACGGCTCGGACGCAGGCCGTTGCGGTCCAGCACCGCACCAATGTACCGGCCGTCGGTAAATGCAATCGATGCCGGACCGTCCCACGGCTCCATTTGCGACGAGTGGTATTCGTAGAACGCCCGCTTGTCTCCCGACATCAGCTCGTTTTTCTGCCAGGCTTCCGGGATCATCATCATCACGGCTTCCTGCAGGGTGCGTCCTGTCATCAGCAGGAACTCAAGCGCATTATCGAATGCGCCCGAATCGGACACATCCTCCTCGATAGCCGGGAACAGTTCGCCCAGTTTGTCGCCGAAGAGTTCGCTTTTCGCCACGCCCTCACGGGCACTCATCCAGTTCATATTGCCGCGCAGGGTATTGATCTCACCATTGTGCGACATGAACCGGTTTGGCTGGGCGCGATCCCAGCTCGGAAAAGTATTGGTCGAAAAACGCGAATGCACCATTGCCAGGTGCGTGGTGTAGTCCTCGCACCGCAGGTCCGGGTAATAGTTCATTACCTGGTCCGGCACGAGCATACCTTTATAAATAATGACCCTGGTCGACAGGCTGCAGACATAAAACATGCCAGCCTGGCCCAGGTTCGCGTCACTGCGCAGCTTGTGGCTGGCACGTTTGCGAATCAGGTAAAGGATGCGCTCGAAGTCGTCACCTTCACACCCGTCAGCTGCGGCAATAAACAACTGTTCGATTTTTGGTTCTGCGGCACGGGCGGTCGATCCCAGGTCGGCGGCGTCAGCGTTGGTGGGTACCTCGCGCCACCCGACAAGTTGCTGCCCCTCTTCTGCGCATATATCTGCAACAGTTGCCTTACAGATTTCCCTCTCAGTGGAATTTACCGGCAAAAAAACTATCCCGGCCGCAAAATGGCCAGGCTCAGGAAGCTGCACACCAAGTTCTTCTTGCGCGACACGGGCAAGAAATTCGTGCGGCAACGCTGTAAGCATGCCGGCACCATCGCCGGTATTTTTTTCCGCGCCCCTCGCGCTACGGTGGTCCATGCGGCAGCCCAGGTGGTCGGCATCCAGGACGATCTGATGACTGCGTTCGCCTTTTATATGTGCAACAAAACCGACGCCGCAGGAGTCATGCTCCATCTTCGGGTCGTAAAGGCCCTGCGCTGAAGGTTTAACCAGCGCTGGCTTTTGCTGCTCGTTGTCAGGGTCCCTTGCAGTCATACTGTCTCGTTAACTCCACATTGTCCGGTTAAGGCGGCTTTGGCTCTTTTTGGCCCTTCTTTCACTAAGCCCGGCCCTGGTGATATCAGGACCACATCCGTTTGTTTTCTTTCCGGCTTATCGAAAGCGGCTATGCAGCCGCTGCCAAGTCGTCAATGACCCACGCCGGTTTCCGTGCCACTATCCGGGCCCCGAAACTCACACATGCGGCGCAAAATCGCCAACAAAGCGATGACTGCGCCCTGTTCCAGGGCAATGTAAATAGCGGGACTCCCATAACTCATTATATTTACAGCTTTTCTTCCCAATTTTGTGCTGTAAGGAGCTACGGCGCCCGGAACTGGCCATTATAGCCGAAAAACGCGCCCCGGCTCAATCTGGCCCACTGTAGCACCGGCTGTAAGCGCTTGAAAAAAAAGGTTTTAGCAGTCCGTCATGTGACCGGGTTCACTTTTGTGGGGGGCCCGAACTGAGATCATGGCCCTGATATGAGTACCGCCCAGATTCAGGAAGTGCTGAGCTTCTGGTTCGCAGAACGCGAACTGGACGAGCCCAACATCGACAGCCGTATGGCCTGCTGGTTTGGCTGTGAGGACGCGTTTGATTCCGAGCTGAAGAATCGCTTTACCGACCTAAGCGAACAGGCGCTTGCCGGAAATCTTGACCACTGGACCAAAACGCCCGAGGGCATTCTGGCACTCATCCTTTTACTGGAGCAGATTCCGCGGCACATCCATGCCTCGGATGAGAAAGCTCTGCGAGGCGATCGCAAGGCACTGAAACTCTGCGAGCAGGGTGTCGCTTCCGACGCGTACCGGAAACTCAGCGAGATCCGGCAGATGTTTTTCTTCATGCCCCTGCAACGTGCCGAGTCCATCAAGGTCCAGCAAACCTCGGTCAAGATATTCAATTCGCTGGCCAAGCGCGTTTCAGCCACCATGCGCGACACTTTTGAGACCGTAGCGCAGTTTGCTGAACTGCGCCGGGATGTCATTGCCGAGTTCGGTCGCTTCCCGCACCGCAATGAGCCGCTTGGCCGATCCAATACCGACGAAGAAGAATCCTTCCTGTCAGTCTGAAGCTTAAACGCTTACCCAGATGCAAATTTCCGCCGGGGCGACTATTGTTAGCCCTGCTGGTCAATGCTGCGATATCCTATTTCGGCTTTCGGGAGTTTCAGATGCACTACCGTGAACCTCGTCGGGTGGCGATCATCGGCGGCACACGTATCCCCTTTTGCCGTTCCAACACGGCATACGCAGAGTATTCGAACCAGGATTTGCTGACGGCAGCGCTTAAAGGCCTGGTCGACAAGTACGGACTGGTTGGCGAACAACTAGGTGACGTATCCCTTGGCGCTGTAATCAAGCATTCAAGCGACTGGAACCTTGCACGCGAAAGCGTACTGGGTAGCGGCCTCGCACCGGAAACTCCGGCATTCGATATACAGCGTGCCTGCGGCACCAGCCTTGAGGCTGCAATTCTGATTGGCAACAAAATTGCACTCGGTCAGATAGACGCGGGCATTGCCGGCGGGGCGGACACGGTCAGCGACGTACCCATTGTTTATCCCCCCGAATACCGAAAGCTTTTACTCCGCAGCGCGCGAGGCAAATCCTTAAGCGCCAAACTGAAGCCCTGGCTGGGGTTAAGGCCGCAGCATTTCAAACCATCGTTTCCGGGTGTGGTTGAACCATGTACCGGGCTGTCAATGGGCCAGAGCACCGAACTGACCGCTAAAGAATGGAGCATAAAACGCGAAGACCAGGATCAACTCGCGTATGAAAGCCATGTGAAAACGGCAGCGGCTTATGAAGACGGGTTTCATGATGAACTGATCGTGCCGTTTGCGGGAATCAATTGCGATAACAACCTGCGCGGAGATACATCACCGGAAAAACTGGCAGCGCTGAAACCGGCATTCGACAGGTCCAGCAGCGGCACGTTGACAGCCGGCAACAGCACGCCGCTCACCGACGGCGCGGGTGCCGTATTGCTCGCATCGGAAGAATGGGCGCAGCAACGTAACTTGCCGATACTGGCCTTTCTTCGCTACGGAAAAGTTGCTGCTGTCGATTTCGTAGCCAGCGAAGGATTGTTGATGGCACCCGCTTACGGCGTATCGGAAATGCTCAAAGATGCAGGTCTGGGCTTCGGTGATTTTGACTTTTTTGAAATCCATGAAGCCTTTGCGGCCCAGGTGCTGGCAACATTGAGAGCGTGGGAGAGCCCCGAATTCTGCCGCGAACGACTGGGACGTGAACAGCCACTCGGTAGCATCGACCGCAGCAAACTAAATGTTAAAGGCGGCAGCCTGGCGATGGGTCATCCCTTTGCGGCAACGGGTGCACGTATAGTGGCCGGCCTTGCCAAACTCCTTAACGATGCCGGCCGCGGGCGTGGCCTTATTTCAGTGTGTACGGCAGGCGGGATGGGCGTGACGGCGATTGTCGAAAAACAGGCGGAGCGAAAAGGACTGAGTTGATATGGACACTTTTCTTACCCTGGTAAACGCCATCCTCTGGCACGAGTTTGTTCTGTACATCATGGTATTTACGGGACTTACATTTACGATCTGGAGCGGGTTCAGCCAGTACCGCGCACTGACACACGGTGTCGGAGTTATTCGTGGGCGCTACGATGACCCGGACGACCCCGGCGCGATCAACCACTTCCAGGCACTGTCCACTGCATTGTCCGCGACGGTCGGACTGGGAAACATCGGTGGCGTAGCCATAGCAATATCGCTCGGTGGCCCGGGCGCCATATTCTGGATGTGGGTCATCGGCTTTCTCGGCATGGCAACCAAACTCACCGAAGTCACCCTGTCGATGCTCTATCGCAACACGGAAGACCCCGGGAACCCGCACGGCGGCCCCATGTATGTCATCAGCCGCGGACTGCCGTGGCGCTTTCCGAGTATCGGCTTTATCGGAAAGGCTCTCGGCGGCCTGTTCTGTATCACCTGCCTGATCATGGCGGCCACCGGCGGCAACATGTTTCAGGCCTGGAACGTAGGGACTATCACCGAAGAGTATTTCAAAGTTCCAAGCATCGCCAGCGGGATCATGCTTGCCGTGATTGTCGGCATGGTCATTATCGGCGGTATCAAGCGTATCGGCGCAGTAACCGGCCGGCTGGTACCTATCATGGTTGTGCTTTACCTGCTCGCCGCCTTTTATGTGCTGGTAGTAAATTATGCCGAGATCCCCGGCATGTTCGTGCTCATTTTCAAAGGTGCTTTCTCGACACTGGACGCCAGCGGTGCGTTCATCGGGGGCACGATGGGTTACGCCTTCCTGTTCGGCATGAAGCGCGCGATCTTTTCCAACGAGGCAGGTCAGGGTACATCGCCTATCGCGCACTCGGCCGCCAAGACCAGGGAACCGGTCCGCGAAGGTATCGTTGCAGGGCTTGAACCTTTTGTGGATACGATCGTTGTCTGCACGCTGACGGCGCTGGTCATCCTGAGCACCGGTGTCTGGCAACGTGGTGCCGAGGCTGTACTACTGGAGGAACCGCAGGTTCAGCAGACCAGTGAAGGTGATTGGACACTTGCGATGAGCCGGGTATCCGAACGCGACGGCGCTGAATGGCTGACCGGTGAAAGCGTATTTCTGATCGTTCACTCGGACCTTAATGATCGCAGCGACAACAATATGCACAGGCTCGAAGGCAATATTATCGTTGCACAGAACGGCGATTATCTGGTCGACTGGAAGACACTTGCAACGGAATCCGAGCCAGTTATTTATGACCGGGGCATCTACCTGAGTTATGTCGGCGCTACCCTGACGGCCAAGGCATTCGATTCGATGGTGCCGGGGCTTGGCAAATGGCTGCTTACTTTAACGGTCTGGCTGTTCGCTATCTCTACCATGATCGCCTACAGCTATTACGGTGAGCAGGCGATGGTATATCTCGCGGGCGACCGGTCGATCATGCCTTACAAGGTGGTGTATTGCATCCTCGCGGTCATCGCGACAGCAGGCTTCCTGCAAACCGATGCACAACTCGACAACCTGACCGGCTTCGGCACAGGCGTCATGCTGTTCGTCAATGTACCGATCATGTGGTTATTCGGCGCCCAAGCAATGCGTGCCTACAAGGATTACATCAAGCGCTTCGACGAAGGCCGCATGGGTCCCGGTCACGAGCCGCCTTCGCTCGAAGACGTAATCAGCGGCAGGGACGTGGAATAGAGCGTACTCAGCCCATTACGAAATTAAGCAGCAGCGGCAGTGTCAGCAAGGAAATCAGTGTCGAAATAACGATGGAACTTGCCACGACATCGGGGTGACGGTCATAGCGTGACGCCAGCAGGTAATTGAATACGGCCACCGGCATGGTTGCCTGCACAATCACGACACCGCGCTCGATACCTTCCAGGTTGAGCAGTTCACTAACGAGCACGCCGAACAGAAAACCAAGTATCAGCCTTATCAAGGATATGGCCGTCGCCAGACCCGGCCTGACGATACCAAAAGTTCCAAGTGCGTGCCCTAACGAAATAACCATGAGCGGAATCAACATACCGCCCAGTATTTCGAAGGTGTTGCTTAACGCCTGCGGTAATTCGATATCCCAGTAAAGCAGGAACGCGCTCGCCAGCGTTGCATAGATAATCGGCGTGCGCGTCAGGATATTCCAGGTCACTTCGCGGCCCTGTATAAGCGGACTGCCCAGGAACACGACGACGCAGCCGACCACGTAAAAGCCGATAGCCAGGATCAGGCCTTCCTGGCCGAAGGCAAACAGGCAAAGTGGTAAACCCAGGTTACCGATGTTGCCGTTCATTGCGGCGGGCAGAAAACTGCGCAACGGCTGACCCATAACCCTTAGCAGCAGTGCTGATGCCAGACCCATCGCAGCCGTCAGGCCAAAGGCGATGCCGATCATCAGGTAGAAACTGAGTGCCTGTCCGCCAAGGTCAGCGATCCCACCAAGAATCAGGCAGGGAGCCGCAATATGCATGGCCATCCGGGTCACGAATTCGCGCTCGAAGGGAACGCCCGATTTGGCCCAACCGAAGCCTATCGCGATGCAGACAAGCACCGGCAGGATGACCGGGACCAGTTCGCTAAACACGGGGTGCAGGATACGTCATACGGACACGGCTCCCTTTCTTCAGTCCGAAAGGATGAATAGCCGTTAAGCTTGGCCGATTGCCGTCTGTGATACAAGAATGAACATCTGCCGCTTATGGAAAGAAAACCGGGGACGATACAATGAAAACCGAATTCGTTACGCTAACAGCAAGTGACGGCCACGAACTTGAAGCCTACGTCGCACACCCCGAGGGTAAACCCAAGGCCGGCTTACTGGTGCTGCAGGAAATTTTTGGCCTCACCGATCACATTCGCGAGGTTACCGAGGAATTTGCTGCTGACGGTTTTCTTGCTGTCGCGCCCGCCATGTTCGACCGCATCGAGAAGGGCATTGTGCTGGGCTACACCGACTTCGAAGTAGCCCGCGAAGCGATGGGCAAGCTCAACCTGGAGAAGTGCGCGGTGGATATGCAGGCCGCGGCAGATTATGCACGCTCGGCCGGTAAGGTCGGGATTGTAGGTTACTGCTGGGGTGGCGCCATGGCCGACTGGGCAGCCTGCCATGGAAGTGTTGACGCCGGCGTTTCCTACTACGGCCGTGCGACCGTCGAATGGCTCGACAATCACCCGACCTGTCCGATGTTCTATCACTACGGCGAGCGGGACACCCTGATTCCGTGGCAAACGATCGAGAAGATTCAGCGCAAACGCAAAGGCAAGGTGCGCATCTGGGGCGGTGCGGAACACGGGTTTAACTGCAAGGCTCGTCCCCAGTATCACAAAGCTTCAGCGATGCCAGCGCGGGAACTGACGCTGGAGTTTTTTATAGAACATCTCACGTAATGGACAAGCCTATTCCTGCTTGTAGTCAACGATCGGATTACGCAAGACCCCAACCCCGTCAATCTCAACTTCAACCGTATCTCCCGGCTGCAGCCACACCGGTGGCGTGCGTGCGAAACCGACCCCACCCGGTGTGCCGGTGCTGATAACGTCGCCCGGCTGCAGGCGGCAAAAAGTTGAGCAGTATTCGATGAGTGCCGGGATATCGAATTTCAGGTCGCTGATCGGCGCCTGCTGCATAACCTCGCTGTTTAATCTTGTTTCGAGATTTAACACTTTAGGATCCGGAATCTCGTCGCTCGTGACCAGCCACGGTCCGAAACTGCCGCTTTGATAAAAGTTCTTGCCGGCCGTGAACTGGGTCGTGTGACGCTGGTAGTCGCGCATTGAGCCGTCGTTGAAACAGCTATAGCCTGCCACGTAGTCGAGCGCATCGGCTGCTTTAACCCGGTGGGCAACCCTGCCGATGACGACCGCAAGCTCGCCCTCGAAATCAAACTTCTCGGATTCAGGTGGCCGGAGCATCGGCTGCCCGTGGCCGACCTGGCTATCAGCAAAGCGTACAAACAACCACGGATAGTCGGGTGGCTCGCGTTCCATTTCCTTCATGTGGGCCAGGAAATTAATACCTACGCAGAGAATCCGACCAGTATTGGGTATCAGCGGCTCGAAGATGGCATCGCTTACCGGGACATTTTCGGCTACGGCGGTGCCGGCTAGTTCCGCGTAAGCCTCGGCTGCCAGCACCGATTTCAAGTCCGGATACAGCGCCAGAAACCCAGGCTTTGGCACCCGGATACTTCCGTCATCGACATAGCCATAGACGGATTCACCATACAGATTGATGCTTGAGAGTTTCATTAATGTGCCTCTATGCCGTGATTATATTGGTACGGCATACGCCGACATGGTTAACAATATAAATACAGCATCCACGCCGTCATGACGATACAATAACCCACGGGGTTCGCGTTACCCCCCTACCGAGCCTACCGATTGTGTCCCGACTGACTTATACAGGCGACGCCTGACCGAGGCGCCGCTGAACGTGGGTTATTCCTATCCGATTGTGTCCCGTATTTCCGAAAGACAACACCGATGAAACTAGGCAAAGGCAGACCAAAGATGACGGAAGGCCCGCCGGGGCCGACCATTATCGCGCTCATGTGGCCGATGTTCATCGGCATGATAGCGCTGATTTCCTACAGCCTGGTCGATACCTGGTTCGTGGGCCGGATAGGCACGCTGGAACTCGCAGCCGTAGCATTTACCTTCCCGGTCGCGTTCATCATCAACGCGATATCGATAGGCCTCGGTATCGGCACTTCCTCAGTGGCCTCCCGACTATTCGGTGCCGGCGAGATCGACAAAATCCAGCGCATAACGACGCATTCCGCGATGCTGGCGCTGGGTATCGGTCTGATTTTGCTGACTATAGGTCTGAATACCATCGAACCGGTTTTCCGGCTGCTCGGTGCCGATGAAACAACGCTGCCGTTAATCGAGCAGTACATGAGCATCTATTACTTCGGCAGCGTGGCCCTGATCGTGCCGATGATCGGTAACTCCGTGCTGCGTGCGAGCGGCGACGCCAAAACGCCATCGATGCTGATGACGGCGGGGGCGCTTCTGAACGTTCCGCTCGACTATATTTTTATATTCGGCTTCGGCCCTGTTCCCGCGATGTACCTCGAGGGTGCAGCGATCGCCACGGTGATAGCCAATGCACTGGTTGGTAGTGTCTCGTTCGGCATAGTTTATTTTCGTGACCACCTGATACGCTGGCAAAACGAAGACCTGCCATTAATTTTCGACTCGTGGCGGCGGATTTTTCACGTCGGCATACCCGCCATGGCCAGCAGCCTGGTCGCGCCTTTGACCACGGCCTTTATCACCTGGCAGGTCAGCCAGTTCGGCCAGGAGGCGGTAGCCGGTTTCGGTGTAGCGGCACGTATCGAAGGCATGTCGCTGATGGCGCTGATGGCATTGAGTGCAGCTATCACGCCGTACGCCGGCCAGAATTACGGGGCCGGCCAGTATCAGAGGGTCATGGACGGCATGAAATACGCCTACCGCTGGTGCATAGTCTATGGTTTGTTGGTCGCGGTGTGCCTGTTCCTGACATCCGCCTATATCGGCGGCTTATTTACCGAAAGCGAGACAGCGATCAGCACCGTGAACATGCACCTGCGCCTTGTGCCGTGGAGCTACTGCTTCCTCGGCATATCCATGGTGTCTGTCAGTGCCTTCAACGCGGTTGGTAAACCAAAACCTGCAATGCTGATATCCATGACCCGGACTATCCTTATTTACGCACCATTGGCATTTATCCTGGCCGCACTGCTTGGCCTCCCGGGTGTATTTCTTGCGGCGTTTCTCGCTAATATAATTTCCGGGTCGCTTGGTTTCGCATGGTTTCGAACGGTTTTCCTAACTTACCTGGATAAAGAACCCGAAACAGAAGCTGCCTGAGGACAATGGCCCCGCATACCTTTGCCAGCAGAATATCTCAATTTCTTGTTACTGCGATCGTTGTTTGCTGGTCGTCATTATCCTGCGCAGAAGAAGAAACACTGACGCTCGTCAGTAGCTGGAACTCACGTCAGAACTTTACCGCGCACTTCCTCAAGTATGTCGATGCAGTAAACAAAGCCGGCAAAGGCATCGTCCAGATTAAATTTCTCGGCGGCCCCTCGGTCATACCGCAGCGGCAATTGCTGTATGCGTTGCGCAGGGGGGTCATCGACATGGCATTCGGCGGTATGACCTACTACCGGGGCGTAGTGCCCGAAGGCGATGCGATGTTTGCCAGCACCATCACGCCCATGGAAGCGCGCACCAACGGCGGCTTTGACGCGCTGCAGCCTTACTGGGAGGAACGCATAAACGCTCGCCTGGTTGGCTGGATGCAATCCGGCCTCGGTCCAAACTTTTACCTGAGCGCCCCACCGACCTTCGGCCCCGACGGCATCCTGGATTTGCCGGGACGGATAATCAGGACCTCACCGACGAATGTCGAACTTATAGAAAGCGTCAACGCACGCCCCGTGCAGATCGCCGTTAAGGAAATCTACACGGCCTTCCAGCGCGGCGCGGTTGAAGGACTTGTCTGGCCCATAATTGGTTTTCCCGATCTCGGTATCGACGAGTTCGTTCACTACCGCATAGACCCGGATGTACTGCAGCTTGCTATTACGTTGCAGATGAATCTTGACCGGTGGAATGCGCTCAGCCCCGAGGCCAGGCTGATACTTACTGAGCAGGCGATTATTTATGAACAGGTAAGCCGTATGGACCTGTTCGAAATCCGTGATCGTGAAGTTGCCGAACTCGATGCGGCTGGTTTTATGTCGGTAGAGCTCAAACCTGAAGTTGCCGAGCGCTGGCGACAGCATGCGCACCAGGTTGTCTGGGAGCGCTTTGAGTTACGTTCCCCCGAATCTGCGGCAAAACTCAAACCACTGTTTTTCCCGGAAGACCTTAAATGAGTGTTGTCAGTCGTGCGTATATGGCGCTGATCAACGGCCTGGCGACGCTGGCCGGGCTGATTATTGCCGGCGTGTGCCTGCTGATCGTTTACGATGTGGCTGCCCGCAATCTCGGCCTGCAACCACCCTCCTCGACTGTCGCACTCACCGAGTACGCATTACTGTATTTCACAATGTTGGCTGCACCCTGGCTCGTGCGCGTACGCGGACACATAGTCGTGGAAGTTATACATGGACGATTGACGGGTACTGCCAGGCGCTGCGCCGATAAGCTGATACTGATGATCTGTATAGTCGTGGCAGCAAGCATATGTGTGCTCGCCACTATGCTGGCAATCGAGGCCTGGCAACATGGTGAAGTAGAAATCCGCTCTCTGAACATGCCACGCTGGCTGTTATTTGCACCTTTGGCTATTGGGTTCGGGCTGATGGGCACCGAATTTCTGCGCCTCCTCCTGCGCGGCGAAACGGTCGCCGACGGCGCTGCCCAACGCGAGGCGTTCTAGCCATGGTAGCCACAGGTGGTTTGATCTTTGCGCTGGTGCTGTTACTCATGGCGCTTGGTGTGCCTGTGGCCTTCGCCTTTCTTGGCGCCAATCTGGTAGGCGCGATTGTACTGATGGGCAGCTGGGAAGGCCTGCTGCAAATGGTCGACAACTGCACCAGCCTGATTACCTCGTTCACGCTGGTCGCTGTGCCGATGTTCGTGCTGATGGGCGCGCTGCTATTTCACAGCGGGCTGGCCCGACGTGTATTCGATACGCTCGATACCATGCTCGGCCGGGTACCGGCGCGCCTCAGTTACCTGACCGTTGCAGGTGGCGCGACTTTTTCAACGCTGACCGGCTCAACCATGGCTAATACCGCCATGCTCGGATCGCTGATGGTTCCGGAAATGAACCGGCGCGGCTATGCGCCGCACATGTCAATCGGCCCGATAGTGGGTACCGGTGGCCTGGCGATGCTGATTCCGCCCTCGGCACTTGGCGTAATGCTGGGCAGCCTTGCGCGCATTGATATCGGGGCGCTTTTAATTGCAGGCCTGTTGCCCGGCTTGTTGCTCGCATTGCTTTACTGCCTCGTAATCTGGATACAGGTGCGTATCAACCCCGATGCCGCGCCGGCCTACAACAGCGAAGCGGTTGACACCGCGCACAAACTGTACTTGTTTGCCGTCAACATACTGCCGCTCGGGCTGGTTATTTTCTGCGTCGTCGGTTTCATCCTGCTCGGTATTGCGACCCCGTCGGAATCTGCATCGTTCGGTGCATTGTCAGTTGTGGTGCTGGCCGCCCTCAACCGCTGCCTGACCCTGGCGACCCTGAAGAAATCCCTGGAAAGCACAGTTGCAGTCACGGCGATGGTTTTTTTACTTGTCATTGGCTCATCGGTATTCGGTCAGTTGATGGCATTCTCCGGCAGCAGTACCGCGGTCATTGACTGGGCGATAAGTATCGAAGGAGGCGAACTCCTGAAGCTTGTGCTGATGTTCGCGACGCTGTTACTGCTCGGTATGTTCATGGACCAGATATCGATGCTGCTGCTGACGATTCCGATTTTCTTTCCGCTGGCTGCAGCGCTGGGATATGACGCCGTCTGGTTCGGCATTATTGTTCTGCTGGCACTGGAAATGAGCCTGACTACACCACCGTTCGGTTTGCTCTTGTTCCTTATGCAGGGGGTAGCGCCCAGCGGTACGACTTTGTCGCAGGTCGCTTTCGCGGCATTACCTTACCTGGCCTGCGACCTCATGCTGATGGTGTTACTGATTCTGTTCCCGGGCCTGGCGCTGTTCCTGCCCGGATTTATCTGAACCTTCATGCCGGTTGCTACTGGCTTTACGGGCTGTATCGCGTATAGGCTCGGTCGACCCAAATGCGAACTTTAGTGCGCGATATAAGCCACGTGCATAATTACTGAGCGCGATGATGCGCCCGATCACCGCCCCGTGATCGCGGATACTCCGGTGCCGGAATACCGCATTCTGGTCCCTGCCACGCTTTTGTTCAGGTGTCAGTATCGCCACACGCCACGGCAGACAGTTATTTTTTCGTGTGCGTTGTACCGACTGTCGTACCACTTCCATCATATCGTCATAAGAATAACCAAGCTGCTCAATGGCCTCCCGACCCAGTGTGTTCAGGTAACCCTGTGCAAATTCAAGCTGCTGAGAATCCCCGAGGACCTGCCGCCAGCTCTCGGCCCGGCTAGTAGTCGGTCGATCATGCTGGTTGATTCCGGTGCGATCCTGCATGAAACCCTGTACCTTGGGAGTTTTTGAATACTCGAGCATACCCGGGTTGTATTCTAGGCCGATGCGCTCACAAATCATCCGTAAGTTTTCATCCGGTTGTTCGACAAATTTTTCGTAATGCAGAACTATCGCTTTATCGCCAAGCGAGTCGATTCCACGCAGAATACCCGCCGGTCCGCGTGTCAATTCATTTCCAAAACGCTCCAGTGTGGGCATGTCATGACTTATCTGGGTATTAACAATCGATGCCAGTACCGACAAGGGATTACGAATCAGAAAAATAAATTTTGCAGCAGGAAACAGCTCGATCAGGTCATCAACAATAATCACGTAGCGCGGGGTCTTATCAAGAAACCAGGAGCCACCACCTTTTTTTAACGCATTTGCATAAATTGTTTGTGCAAACGCACGAATGCCATCGTCATAGACCTCGGGCCCATCTGTATAGTTTTCCAGGAACTGGTCTACTCCAAGCTGCGCCCAGTCAGTACCGAAGTCGGTATAAATATTTTTAGCCCCACGGCCATAGGCTGGATGCAACATGATCCATGGTTCCGACGAGGTGCTGATTTCCGGGTGTCCGGCAAGCACCCGCTGCAGCAGGGTAGATCCTGACCGCGGCAGGGAGATGATAAAAATCAGGTTTTCCCCAAGGTACGTTTTGGGCATTTGTCCGGGTGTCATGGTTGCAAAGATGTACAGGTGGAAGTCAGCATAGCCAATAATGGGGGCCCGAACTAGCGATAGCGTCGCACTCCCGTACCGATAGGCTGCAAACGGTTGTGTATCATAATCAGCCTGTAGCATGACCGGTCGTTGGGGGCTGCTGCCCTGACGGGGTGAAAGGATAAAGTGCAGTTTCTTGAGCTAAGCCTGCCTGTGCACGATGTACCCGGGTCACTCGCCTGGTACCTGGCGCTGGGGTTTGCCGAGCATGAAACCCGTGACATACGGGCATATCATTATGCCGTCGTCGGTGACGGCCATTTCTGTATAGGCTTGCACGGTGGAGAAGTCGCCACGGCCAGCCTGAGTTTTGTGCGCCCCGATGTGGCCCGCTATGTCCGGCAGCGCACAGCGGAAGGCGACCAGTTTGAATTCGCGAAGCTCGGCGAAGACCAGTTCAATGAAGCCGCGCTGGCCGATCCTGACGGCACACTGTTCAGCATTATCGAAGCACGAACCTTTTCATCTGCTGGCATCGAACCCGAGACCGAACCATGTGCAGGAAAAGTCGAAAAACTCGCGCTGCCCTGCCTGCGCCTGGAAGAGTCCATTGAATTCTGGCAACGCAACGAATTTATCGTGGTCGAATCCGAGACTGAAGGCATGGCGGAACTACACGCACCCGGACTGACCGTTGAGCTGCGCGAGGGTACGCGCCAGGTTGAACTGATTTTTGAACCGGAGAATATGCAGGACTGTATGCAGGCTGTTGCCACAATCGACCTGACTGTTCGCGCAACCCCGGATGGTCATGAACTGGTTGCGCCGGAAGGCACCCGCCTGCTTATACGTGAACGGTAGCCCTTATCAGGATTTGCCGCGCAACTGATCGAGTATGGCTTCATTTTCGAGCGTTGACGTGTCCTGCGTAATTTCTTCCCCCCGGGCGATCGCCCTTAGCAGCCGCCGCATAATTTTGCCCGAGCGTGTCTTGGGCAGGTTATCGGCAAAGCGAATGCCATCGGGTTTAGCAATCGCGCCCAGTTGCTCACCGACCCAGTCACGTAATTCTTTTTCCAGTGCTTCCGCGTCATCGCCGACAGGCCGGTCACCGCGGAACACAACGTAGGCAAATATTGATTCACCCTTGATCTCGTGCGGGCGGCTGACGACCGCCGCTTCGACCACCCGTTTGTGTGCAACCAGCGCTGACTCGACCTCCATCGTGCCCAGCCGGTGCCCCGAGACATTTACGACATCGTCGATGCGGCCCATGATCCAGAAGAAACCGTCAGCATCGCAGTGTGCACTGTCGCCGGCAACATAAAAACGGTTCTGGAATTTCTCCCAGTACGTTTCGATATAGCGATCGTTGTCGCCCCATATTGTGCGCAGCATCGCCGGCCACGGTTTACGGATCACGAGATACCCGCCGGCATCCGGCGAATCGACGGTGTTGCCTTCCTCGTCGACGATATCGGCAACAATCCCCGGCAGCGGCCGGGTGCAGGAACCCGGTTTGGTTGCAGTAACGCCCGGTAACGGCGTCAACATGATGCCGCCCGTCTCTGTCTGCCACCAGGTATCGACAATAGGGCAGCGCTCCTTGCCGATGACCTCGTGATACCAGATCCAGGCTTCCGGGTTGATCGGCTCGCCCACCGAGCCGAGCAGCCGGATCGACGACAGGTCGTATGACAGCGGCAGTTCGTCACCCAGTTTCATCAGCGCGCGTATTGCAGTCGGCGCTGTGTAGAAAACGGTAACTTTCAGTTCCTGGCAGATCTTCCAGAAACGCCCGCCATCAGGAAATACCGGCGCACCCTCGTACATGACAATGGTCGCACCGGCAGCCAGTGGACCGTAGGCGACATAGGTGTGTCCGGTTACCCAGCCGACGTCGGCCGTGCACCAGAAAATGTCATCATCCTGAAGGTCGAATACCCACTTGCTCGTGAGCCTCGCGTGCAACAGATAACCTGCACTCGAATGCTGTACGCCCTTAGGTTTGCCGGTTGACCCCGAGGTATATAGCAGGAACAGTGGGTGCTCCGCATTGACCGGGACAGGCTCACAGGTATCGGGTTGTCCGTCGACCGCATCGTGCCACCAGATATCCCGGCCCTCGTGCATGGCGACGTCCTGGGCCGTGCGCCTAAGAACAATGACTGTTTCTATCGTGTCGCACCCGTTGGTCAGCGCCGTGTCTGCAGCTTGCTTGAGTTCTACTATCTGCCCGCCGCGATTACCGCCATCCGCAGTGATCAGCATTTTGGCACCGGCATCAACAATGCGATCGCGCAGTGCATTCGCCGAAAAACCGCCGAACACGACCGAGTGCACCGCACCGATCCGTGCACAGGCCTGCATTGCGATTACCGCTTCGGGAACCATCGGCATGTAGATAACGACCCGATCACCTGCAGTTATACCCTGTGCAGTTAAAGCATTTGCAAACTTACAGACTTCGGCCGTTAATTCCGCATAACTCAGGGTGCGCCGGTCTCCGGGTTCACCTTCAAAAATAATGGCCGTCTTGTCGCCGCGCGCATCGAGATGCACATCGAGGCAATTCTTTGAAACATTTAACTCGCCGTCTGTAAACCACGCATAATTAGGTGCGTTGCTGTCATCCAGTACCGTGCTGAACGGCTTGTCCCACTGGATGCCCCGGCGGGCACGTTCGGCCCAGAAACCTTTATGATCTGCCTCCGCTTCCTTGTACAGGGTCTCCAGGTCATCCGGTTTGATACGTGCAGCTTTCGTAAAAGATGCAGCCGGCAAAAAACTTCTTTGCTCTTTCAGTATGGATTCGATGTTCTTTTCATTCATTAAAATATCCTGCTCTACGGTGTGCCTCAGAGTCGTGCCGCCAAGGATTGCAGCATACGGTCTGCCTGCGCAAGATAGTGGCCTCCAAACAGGTTGAAATGATTCAACACATGATAAAGGTTATACAAATCCTGCCGCTGCTCAAAACCCTCGTCGAGCGGCCACGCCGCAGCGTAAGCCTGGTAAAAGCCGGCATCGAAACCGCCGAACAGGCGGGCCATCGCAATATCAGCCTCCCGGTCGCCGAAGTAAACGGCCGGGTCGAATATTACCGGGGTTCCATCATTTAGCATGCCCCAGTTACCGCCCCACAAGTCACCGTGCAGTAGCGACGGCTTTGGTGAATAAGTCTCGAACCATTTGTCGAGATGTGCGAGCAGTTCGGCGCCGGAATCCTGCACATTTTCACCGGCGCCATTGTCCGCGGCCAGCTGTAACTGAACCTTTAGTCGCTGATCGCGAAGAAAAGCAATCCAGTCACCGGACTGAGTATTCTTTTGCGGCGTTCGACCGATGGTATTGTCGCGCGTCCAGCCAAAGGTATCGGATTCAATCCGGTGCATATCCGCAAGCAAGGCTCCGAATTCTTCCGCAGCTCTTGTAGTCGGAGCTTCCAGATCCAGCCACTCGAGCAACAGCCAGGCGAACGGGTCGCCGGCACCGTGGGCAATTGGCTCCGGTACTCTTATTGCAGCTCGGGAAAGTTCTTCAAGCCCGGCAAACTCTGCTGCAAACATGTCGGCAAAGTGCTTATCGTTCAGCTTCAGAAAATATGCGCGGCCGTTACGGTCAAAAACCTGCACGGCCTGGTTTATATCACCGCCGGCAACGCCGGTTGAAGAACCAGGGACAAGCTCGGTGCCCGCCGTGTGATTAATAAGGTCCAGCAAGTCAGCGTAGTCGGCCACGGGCCTGCAGCTCAGAACTGATCAGCGATCCGCTGCGCCTGGCGGCGCAAAGCCTGGCCGAAATCAGCGCGGTCATACAGCTCGTTCAGCGCGTCAAGGTCGGGTGTTGCGCGCGTCAGGTGCTGCCGGCCGGACTCCATCGGAATATCACAGGTGATGCGGCAGAGTTCACGCGACAAGAGCGCATCCTCGCGATGTGCTTCGAGCCTGGCCCCGAGTTTCGCCGCGCCGCGCACGGGCACCCCGGCAACTTCTTCCAGGCGGTCGTAAATACCATCGAGGGAATCGAAATACTGCAGCAACGCCGATGCGGTTTTCGGGCCGACACCCTTTACCCCCGGGACGTTATCTACACTGTCGCCGGCCAATGCGAGGTAATCCACCATCTGTTCGGCCCTTACACCGAAGGATTCAGGCACATCTCTATAGTGTGTGCGCTTCCCGCCCGCGAAATCCCACATCACGTCGCCGGCATCGAGCAGCTGTAAGAGGTCCTTGTCACGGCTGAGTATCGTGGACTTCATCCCCTGGTCACGCATGTTCGTAACGAGCGTGCCGATAATGTCGTCGGCCTCGTAGCGAACTTCTGCATAGTCTTTCAGGCCGAGCGCCCGCGTGACTTCTCGACACCATTCGAACTGTAGTTTCAGTTCGGCAGGGGCCGGATCGCGGTTTGCCTTGTACTCCGGGTAGATATCGTTGCGAAAACAGGTCTTCAGGCTGGTATCAAACGCTACTGCCGCAACATCCGGTTTGGAATGTTCCAGGAAATCGCCAAGGAAACGCGTGTACCCGTACAGGGCATTTACCGGCTTCCCCTCCCCATCGACCATGTCGTCCGGTATGGAGAACCACGCGCGGAAGACGTATACGCTCGCATCAACAACATAGAACATGGGCTGATATTAACAAAAGCCTCAGGCGGCACGATGTGGCGTTAAGAATCGGGCAAGGCTCAGGTGTGCAGGCCGAAGGTTTCCTTCAGCCGATCATGCAGCGGGCTCTTGCGCGGGAAATGCGCGATCAGGAACTCCATCTGGTCAGCCAGGACACGACGGCCCTTCAGGTAAATGTACTCGGCATAAGTAGGCACAAAAGGTACGGCGATTAACTGCATGCCCGCCCCGTCAGGTGTGGCCCCGCCTTTATGGTTGTTACAGCGCCGGCATGCAGCGACCACATTTTGCCAGATATCTCCGCCGCCCTTACTGATGGGCGTTATATGGTCGCGGGTCAGGTCACGAGACATGAAGCGGGAGCCGCAGTACATGCAAACGTTGGCATCGCGCCTGAACAGCGTCTTGTTGTTCAGCGGCGGCACATAATTATCACGCTTTTCCTGGTAACCCGGCTGATGACCGACGGTCGCGATAATCGAATTGACCTCGATGACGCTGCGCAGGCCGGTCTTTGAGCAGATGCCGCCATGTACTGTATACATGGGGATGCCGCAGACATAAGCGACCTGCTCCGTGTGGTAGAGACGCACGGCATCCCGGTAGTCGATCCACTCGAGCGGCATCCCGGACACATCCGTCCGCAATACCTGCTGACTCAGATCGAAAATGTCTATACCGGTGTCCATAAATCAACCGCCTCGGACCCCATATACTGCAGGCTCGGCAAAAAAAATCAATCCGGCAGCTCTCAGAACCTTGCTTATGTTGCGCTATCGGCCATATGTGGCATGATTCCGGCCCATCAGGGGTCGGTTTCCTACCGCCGGAGACAGGGATCCCAACGACCTTAACTCATAAATCTCCTGGAGAACGGACATGCCGGTAACGATTGGCGTCCTCAAAGAAAGTGCGCCCGACGAGACGCGCGTTGCAGTCGTACCCGAAGTCCTCGGCAAATTCAGCCAACTCGGTGCGCGGGTGCTGATCGAAGCCGATGCCGGTCTGGGTGCAAAAATTCCGGACAGGCTGTATGAGGGTGCCGATTTCTCCCCCAACCCGCAGGGAATCCTGACCGAGTGCGATCTCCTGTTTAAAGTTCAGCCTCCTACACAGGACGAACTTGCCGGGCTTAAACCCGGTGCGATAGTTACCGGGTTCATGCAGGCCTACAAGCAGCCCGAGATGCTGCGCCAACTGGTCGACCTGAAGATCACCAGTTTTGCGATGGAACTCGTACCGCGTATTTCGCGCGCGCAGTCCATGGATGCACTCTCGTCCCAGGCTGCGGTGGCCGGTTACAAGGCAGTATTAATTGCCGCCGATGCGCTCGATAAATTTGTGCCGATGCTTACGACCGCAGCGGGCACGATCCGTCCGTCCTCTTTCCTGGTGATCGGGGCCGGTGTTGCCGGACTGCAGGCCATTGCTACGGCAAAAAGACTCGGTGCAATTATCGAAGGTTTTGATGTCCGGTCCGCTACCCGCGAGCAGGTTGAATCACTCGGCGCAAGATTCGTCGATACGGGGATCAGTGCCGAGGGCGAAGGCGGTTATGCGCGTGAACTCACGCCCGAGGAACAGGCTGCACAGCAGGAAGTCCTGAACCAGCACATTGCGAAAGCGGATGTGGTTATCACGACCGCCGCCGTGCCGGGCAGACCGGCGCCAAAAATTATCAGCGCTGCTGCTGTAGATGCGATGAAACCGGGCGCAGTTATCATCGATCTCGGTGCGGAGAGCGGCGGGAACTGCGAACTGACGCAGGCAGGCCAGACAATTGTGCATAACGACGTACGCATTATCGGGCCGGTCAACCTGCCCGCGGAACTGCCGCGCCACGCAAGCGAGATGTATGCACGGAATTTGCTGAATTTTATCCAGCCTGCCATCCAGGAAGGTGAGCTTGTGATTGACTGGGAAGACGAGGTATTCGCCGGAGCGGTGCTAACCCGAGACGGACAGATTATGCACGATCAAACCCGCGAAGCGTTCGAAGACGGAGGCTCATCATGATCGAACTCAGTGCTTTTGCTGCACTCTACATTTTCATGCTAGCCGCTTTCACCGGTTACGAGGTTATCGCCAAAGTGCCGGCCATACTGCATACGCCACTCATGTCAGGTTCGAATTTCGTGCACGGCATAGTCGTTGTCGGCGCCATGGTTGCGCTGGGCGAGGCAGAGTCGACGGCAACACAGGTCATCGGCTTTATCGGTGTCATTCTTGGGGCCGGCAATGCGGTGGGTGGTTACGTCGTAACAGAACGTATGCTGCAGATGTTCCGTTCGAGCGGCAAACCCAAGGATGCCGAGAGCGGAGAGTCATCACAATGAGCGGCGGCGATACAGTCAACCTGCTGATCCAGGTCAGCTACTACGCCGCTGCATTCCTGTTCATCATGGGGCTCAAACGTATGAGCTCGCCGGTCACTGCTGCGAGCGGCATCAAGTGGGCCGGCATAGGCATGCTGGTCGCGACCCTGATCACTTTCGCTTATCCCGACATGCACAACTACGCGCTGATGACGACCGCGATTTTCATCGGCGGCGTACTAGCCTGGTGGACCGGGAAGCGCGTAGCCATGACTGATATGCCGCAGATGATCGCGCTGTACAACGGCATGGGCGGCGGTGCGGCGGGGGCTATATCGGGGGTCGAGTTGCTCGGAGGCGGCGAACACTCACTAGTGTTCATGGTGCTCGCTGTACTCGGCGGCGTCATCGGCTCAATTTCTTTTTCGGGCAGCATGATCGCGTTCGGCAAGTTGCAGGGACTGATCCGCAAGGACTTCCGCTTCAAGGGTCAGAATATCCTGAATGTCACGATACTCGCGGTCATCGCGGTGCTCGGTATGGTAGTTATCGGCGGCGACGGAAATCCGAATACGATTGCACTTTTCTTTGCTTTGGCGCTCGTGCTTGGCGTCACCATGACCCTGCCCATCGGCGGCGCCGACATGCCTGTTGTCATTTCTCTGTACAACGCACTCACCGGCCTGGCGGTCGCATTCGAGGGCTTCGTGCTCGAGAACGCGGCCATGATTATTGCGGGCACGGTAGTCGGCTCGGCCGGCACATTGCTCACGCAGCTCATGGCAAAGGCGATGAACCGTTCACTCGCCAACGTACTGTTCAGCGGCTTCGGCGATTCCGAGGGCGGCACGACCGAGGTAAGCGGCAGCATGAAACCCATCGAGGCGACCGATGTCGGTGTCATGATGGCCTTTGCACAGAAAGTCATCATCGTGCCGGGTTACGGCATGGCTGTTGCCCAGGCGCAGCACAAGGTCTGGGAGCTGAGCCGGTTGCTGATCGACCGCGGCGTCGATGTGAAATTCGCCATCCACCCCGTGGCGGGACGCATGCCCGGCCACATGAATGTACTGCTCGCCGAAGCCGGCGTGCCCTACGACCGCATTTACGATGCCGATGAAATCAATGCGGAATTTGAAACGACGGATGTTGCGTTGGTCATAGGTGCGAACGACGTGGTTAACCCCGTGGCGCGCACCGACAAATCCAGCCCTATTTACGGGATGCCGATACTCGATGCCGACAAGGCTCACAACTGCATAGTGATCAAACGCGGCCAGGGTGCAGGTTTCTCGGGTATCGAGAATGCGCTGTTCTTCCTTGATAACACGCGGATGCTCTACGGCGACGGGCAGGCGATGGCCTCTGAACTGATCTCTGCTGTTAAGGAAATGTAGGAATCAGGCCGTTTTTCGCCGCGGCCAACCCAGGAAACCAAGTGCCTGTTTGTTGTCCGGCGTTCGTTACAGGGCGCTCTCCCGTACCTTAAGTCACGGTGTGCTTAAGCCGGCGGGCAGCTTTTAACCCGGCATTAAGGCAATATAACGAGCCGGCCAGCAGGTCGGTTTACACGTCCGGGGAGAGAATTTGGCGGGCTACTTATACACAATATTGCAGCTGGATTATGGTTTACATGCATATGCGTCGTAGTGGCCTGAAACTTTCCTTTTAAGCTTTTGATTTATAGATAATTAATATATATCGGCTATTTTTTGCTCAAAATATCAGATTTTCGTAACCATGCCGTTTCGAGTTGAATTACCCCGAGTAATCCACACAGTTATCCACAGATTTTGTGGACAACCGGCCTTTGGGCCGGCCGGGGCCGGCCGGAAACTCCCATGATGCCGACCAACCAGGTACTCCGGGTCGCAATTAACACCCCATTGAACCAGTTGTTTGACTATCTGCCGCCCGCCGATTGCACAAACCTGCAACCCGGCCAGCGTGTACGTGTTCCCTTCGGAAAACGCGAACAAATAGGCGTCATCGTCGAACTCGACGTCAAAAGCGAAGTTCCGGCAGACAAACTTCGCATGGCTATCGAGCTGGTCGACACCGAAGAACTGCTCGACGACGAATTACTGCGGCTGCTCGAATGGTCGGCAAGTTATTACCAGCACCCCCCGGGCGAAGTGATCAGCGCTGCCTTGCCCGCTGGCCTTCGCAAGGGCGCGCCGCCGGTGCGCGCAAAGCTTTATGAATGGCTTGCAACTGACGCCGCTAAGTCCGTCGACCTCGATGCGCTGGCCCGCAAAGCAAGCGTACAGGCAAAGCTGCTCGCCGCCCTTGTTCAGAATGAACGCCTGCAGGAATCCGGTCTGCGGGAACTCCATGCGAACTGGCACAAGGTCGTCGCGACATTCGAGGACCGTGGCTGGGTCGAATGTCGCGAGCACGTCAACCGGCCGCAACCAGCGACGACCGACGCCGCTCCGGAACTTACCGCTGCACAAAGTGAAGCACTGGATGCGATACCGGCGACAGGATTCAGTGCGTGCCTCCTGCAGGGCGTGACCGGCAGCGGCAAGACCGAGGTCTACCTGCAGTTAATCCAGGCACAGATGGCCAGGGGCAGGCAATCGCTGGTGCTGGTACCCGAGATCGGCCTGACCCCGCAACTGGTAGACCGGTTTCGCCGGCGTATCGATGGCGAGATTGCGGTGATGCATTCGGGACTAACCGACGTGCAACGCCTGAACGCATGGCTCAGTGCGCGCGACAACAAGGCAAGCGTGATTATCGGCACCCGTTCTGCCATTTTCAGTCCGCTTGCGAAGCCGGGACTGATCGTGATCGACGAGGAACATGATGCTTCGTACAAACAACAGGATGGTTTTCGTTATTCCGCGCGTGACCTCGCCGTCTGGCGAGCCCGGCAACTGGATATCCCCATCGTTCTCGGCTCCGCGACGCCGGCATTCGAAACGCTCAACAATGCGCTGGAGAAACGCTACCTACATCTACATTTGCCGGAGCGGCCCGGCTGCGCACGCCAGCCCGATACCCATCTCATCGACCTGCGTAAGCACAGCCTGACCGAAGGCCTGAGCGAACCGCTGATCATCGCGATGCGCCGCCACCTGGATGCGGGCGGACAGGCACTTATATATCTGAACCGCAGGGGATTTGCGCCCGTATTGCTGTGCCCCGCCTGCGGCGAGACACAGGAATGCCGCCGCTGCGATGCGCGCATGGTGCTGCACCAGAAACGTGGCCTGCTGATTTGCCATCACTGTGGCAGCGAACGCCGTTCAGTCGAAACCTGCGACGAATGTCAGCATGATCTCGTTGCGGTCGGCCAGGGCACGGAAAGACTGGAGAATCATTTACAGGCGCTGTTCCCCGACTACCCGCTCGTGCGCATCGATCGTGACACAACCCGTAAGCGCGGCGAACTGGAACGCATGCTGGGTGAAATCCGCGCAAAGAACACCCGCATCCTGCTGGGCACCCAGATGCTCACGAAGGGGCACGATTTCCCGGATGTCACGATGGTAGGCATTGTCGACTCCGACCAGGGCCTGTTTGGTACCGACTTCCGCAGCAGCGAAAGGCTCGCACAATCCATACTGCAGGTCTCGGGACGTGCCGGTCGCGGGGACCGCCCCGGCGAAGTCTGGATACAGACCTGGTACCCGGATCACCCCCTGCTGACGACTTTGCTGGAACGAGGTTACGACCAGTTTGCCGCCGAGGCGCTGGCCGAACGCCGCGGGGCTGCATGGCCGCCGTACAGCTACCTCGCGCTGCTGCGTGCAGAAAATGTGGCACGCGAGGAAGTTTTCGCATTCCTGCAGAAGGCGCGTAACCAGGCTGAACTGCTCGGAAACGCAAGGATAAATATACTCGGGCCGGCCAGTTCGCCCATGGAAAAACGTTCCGGCCGCTACCGCGCGCAGGTGCTGATCCAGGCGAACAACCGTGCAGAATTACAATATTTCGTAGCCGGCTGGCGAGCCGCGATCAGCAAGTTGCGCGAAGCACGGCGCAGCCGCTGGTCGCTGGACATAGACCCGGTCGAGTTGTTCTGAATGCCCCGGCCGGGGCCAATTGCAGTGACAACCCGGTTAGAATGCGGCCTCCCGTGAAAACTGAAATCGAAAACCTCTTAAGCAAAGCAATAGGCGAAGTCTTTACCGCAGGTGATGCGTCCCCGCCGCTCGAAATCGAGCGCACACGTGATACCCAGCACGGGCATTTCTCGTCCAATATAGCCATGCGCCTCGCCAAAATGCTGGGTAAATCACCGCGCGATATCGCCGCCGATATTGTCGAGGCGCTGCCCGAGTCCGACCAGGTTGCTGCCGTCGATATCGCGGGACCCGGCTTTATCAATTTCCGCCTGGCTCCCGACGCCTTTCATGCCGAACTCCACAAAATCATCTGTGCGGAGGAGAAATACGGTAACAGCGACCTCGGTGGAAAGCGCAAGGTCAACCTTGAGTATGTCTCTGCTAACCCGACCGGCCCATTGCACGTCGGCCACGGGAGGCATGCAGCCTACGGTGCATGCGTCGCCAACCTGCTGATCGCGACCGGCCACGATGTTCACCAGGAGTACTACGTGAACGATGCCGGGCGGCAGATGGATATCATCGCACTGAGCGTCTGGCTGCGCGCACTGCAGGCACAGGGGCAGAAATTCAATTTTCCGGCCGGTGCCTACCAGGGCGAATACGTTCAGACTATAGCCGCAGAGTTGGGCAGCGCGGAAATGCCGGACGGACTGTTCGAAGCGTTGCCCGAAGACGGGGACGCACAACTGGACCTGCTTATACAAAGAGTATGCGAAGCGCTCGGCGAGGAGGGATTCGATGCCATCCTGGAAGTTGCGCTGGATAACATCCTTGCTGACATACGGGACGACCTCGGTGAGTTTGGCGTACACCCGGATGAATGGTTCTCGGAAAAGAGCCTGACGAGTAGTGGTGCGGTCGACCGGGCCCTGAAACTGCTCGCTGAAAACGACGTCACCTACGAGAAAGACGGTGCAACCTGGTTCCGTGCGATCGATTACGGGGACGAGAAAGACCGTGTCGTTGTGAGGGATAACGGCCGCACTACTTACTTCGCATCAGATATCGCGTATCACCTGCATAAACGTGAACGCGGTTTCGAGGACCTGATCGACATCTGGGGTGCCGACCACCACGGCTACGTAGCGCGCGTGACTGCGGGGCTGGAAGCGATGGGACAACCGACCGAGTGCCTGCACGTGGAGCTGGTGCAGTTCGTCGCCCTCTACCGCGCCGGCAAAAAGGTGCAGATGTCTACGCGTTCTGGCGATTTCGTAACCCTTCGGCAGTTACGCGAGGAAGTCGGCAACGATGCGGCACGACTGTTCTTCGTGATGCGCTCAAACGAGCAACACCTGGACTTTGACCTGGACCTCGCCAAGTCGAAGAGCAACGAGAATCCGGTTTATTACCTGCAGTACGCACATGCGAGAGTTTGCAGTGTCATGGCCCAGCTCGCAGAACGTGGACTCTCGTGGGATGACGAAACGGCACTCCGGGCGCTGCCGCAACTGGTTGAGGAACACGAGCAGAGCCTGATGCTCACACTTACACGCTTCCCGGAAATCGTTGAGGCCGCGACGCTGCAACGCGCGCCGCAGCATGTGGTCCACTACCTCAAGGAACTTGCACAGGAATTCCACGCTTATTACAACGCACATAAATTTATTGTTGATGATGACGGCCTGCGTAATGCACGGATAATGCTGGTACTGGCAACACGCCAGGTTATGCGTAACGGACTTGGTCTCCTGGGCGTTACCGCCCCGGACAAGATGTAACGATGGCGAAAAAGAAACGCCGCAAAGCAGGAAAGCGATCTTCCGACAGCCTTCCCGGCTGGATTTACATGTTTGTGGGACTGGCTATCGGGCTTGCGGTTGCGGCCGGCATCTATGTAAGTGACCGGCGGCAGCCGCCGGGAACGCTCATACAAACTACTGAACCCGCTTCTCCCGAGCCAGCTCCAAGTGAGCCGGAGCCCGCAGCACCTGAACCACAGGCCGGTATCAGTTATGACTTTTATGACATGCTGCCCAACCTCGACGTCGAGGTATTCGAAGATGCACGGCCCCCCACTCGTGCGACCCCGCCGCCGGCCCGTGTAGAGACCCCGGGAATTTATATCCTGCAGGCAGGATCATTCTCACAGCTGGGCGATGCTGACCGGCGCAGGGCTGAACTGGGTCTGCTGGGCGTGCGCTCGGAAATAAAAAAGGGTAACGCGAATGGTCGCACGGTCTACCGCGTTTATACCGACCCGATGGAAAACCCGGCTGAAGTGAACAGGGTCAGGGGGCAATTGACGGGCGCTGGTATAGAAATCCTGCTAAAACGGGTCAGTGACTGAACGAAGGCCATTCGCATGTCTTGTTACGGCCGCCCTTTTAGTAAGCGGCTGCGCAGCTTACCAGCCGCCTGCAAGGGAAATATCGCTACCCGCCGCCACCCAGCCCGTGACAACCGCGCCACCAGCCCCGGCGGAACGGGTGCCGGACTACGCGGCTATGCGCGTAAGCATCGCAGGCACCGGCGATATTATGCTGGGCACTGATTTCCCCGAAAACCATTTGCCGGATGATGACGGAGTTTCTTTCCTGGAAGCGGTCAGCCCTTTATTGAAAAGTGCCGATATCGCGTTCGGCAACCTCGAAGGTGTCCTGGTAGATGGCGGTGAACCGGTGAAGCAGTGCAAAGACCCGCAAGCCTGCTACCTGTTCCGATCGCCCGAACGTTACGCTTACCTGCTACGCGCCGCCGGTTTCGATGTCATGAGCCTCGCCAATAACCACGCGCGTGATTTCGGCGAAGCGGGTCGCGACGCAAGCATGGCGGCCCTCACCAGGGTAAATATCCTGCACTCCGGCCGCGAAGGCGATATCGCAAGTTGGCGACAGGATGATTTAAGTTTTGCGCTGATTGCTTTTTCACCGACTGTTGATTCATGGCCCCTGCTCGAAATTGATGTTGCAGTCGAAGCGATCACAGAGCTGGCTGCCCGTCACGATATCGTTATCATATCGTTTCACGGCGGCGCAGAAGGCTTTGATGGTGCCGAGCGAATTGGTTTCGGCATGGAATACGCCTACGGCGAGCAACGCGGTAATGTAGTTGCATTTGCGCATGCTGTCATCGATGCAGGGGCCGACCTTGTACTCGGGCACGGACCACATGTACCCCGTGCAATGGAGCTCTACAACGATCGCCTGATTGCCTACAGCCTGGGTAACTTCGCAACTTATTACGGGATTGGCGTGACCGGTGCAAAAGGTTATGCGCCTGTTGTCACCACAACACTCGATGGTTTCGGCCGGTTTGCCGGCGGACAGATACATTCAAATATTCAGATTCGTCCCGGTGGGCCGAAGCCGGATCCCGAACAGCGGGCGATGATCATGATTCGTGAGCTCACCAACCTGGACTTCCCCGAAGGGCAGCTTGTGATCGGCTCAGACGGCAGCCTGAAGAAAAAACTTGTGGGTAACTGAAATGGACCGGCCCCTGTACAACACTTATCCGGAGCTAAAAGAAAACCTGCCTTTCATCCCGCTGGCCGAACTGCCGACACCCGTAACGCCTGCAATCGGCCTGGCGAACGAGCTTGGCCTGGATGAGTTGTGGATTAAATGCGATGACGTCAGCGCTCCGGACTACGGTGGCAACAAAATACGCAAGCTTGAATTCCTGCTTGCCGCTGCCCTGGAGCAGAAATGCACGACGGTGATTACTTATGGAGGGATGGGTTCCAACCATGCGATCGCAACCGCGATCAATTGCAGGCGCCAGGGGCTGGAGTGCATCGCAATTCTCACTCCCGAACCTGTTACGGACACGGTACGCCGTACCCTACAATATCACCAGTTGCTCGGTACGCGCCTCGAACTCGCCCGCTATGGCGCCGAGTTGCTGGGAACGGCAGACCGGCTCAAGCAGGAGATCGGGGTGGATCTGTGTTACGAAATTCCCTTCGGCGGTTCGTCTTGGGTCGGCGCAACCGGGTTCGTGAACGCAGCGCTGGAACTCAAAGAGCAGATCGATGCGGGTTCGTTGCCGTGCCCGGACGTTATTTACCTGGCATGTGGAACCGCTGGCAGTGTGTCCGGGCTGGCGCTTGGCCTTGCGCTTGCCCAACTCGATATTGCAATCGAAGCAGTTCGGGTCACGCCCGAGAGCCTGGATCTGCAAAAACTCTTCGAAAGCCTGTTTACCGAAACAAATACGGAACTCGGAGAGCGCGCGAAGGGTATACCTGTTTGCGATGCAGCCCTGGCTTCTGTCCGTTTACGCAATGATCAACTGGGAGACGGCTATGCGATGCCGACCGATGCTGCCCGCGAGGCAGCACGCTTGATGGCGGAACATGCTGACATGGGTGCCTCACTGACTTACACCGCGAAGGCGATGGCGGGACTGATGTCTGATGCAGGGTGCGGCCGGCTGGCCGGCAAACGTGCGCTCTTCTGGAATACCTACAACTCTCGGCCTTACCCCGGGTTCGACGGCGAACTCAACGTCGCTGCACTACTGCAAGATTTTCAGCCTTTTTTCAGGCGCTAGTGTTCCGTACTTCCCCGCTTGAAGTCGATGTTCAACGAGCGGAGTTTACGATACAGATGCGTACGTTCCATTCCTACTCGTTCTGCAAGCTTGCCGACCTTGCCGCCACACAGAGCCAGTTGCTGTTGTAAGTAGGCACGCTCGAACTGTTCCCGGGCCTCTCTCATGGGTAATGCCAGCAAATCCTGTTTTACCAGCGGTTCCGAATCGGTCCGCGACAATGCCAGGCTGCTTTCCAGTTCGCTCAGATCCACCTCCTGCTCGCTGCCGACCAGCAATAATTTTTTGACCAGTGCTTTTAGCTCTCGCAGGTTGCCGGGCCAGGGATAGTTGCGCAGCCTGTTCTGTGCAGCGACATTAAATCGCCGATACTGTAGCGCCTCGGCATCAACGCACTTGCCGACATAAAACTGCAGTAAGCCTGGTATATCTTCGTTGTAATCGCGCAGAGGCGGTACGCTAAGCTGCATGACTCCAAGTGCAGCCAACAAGTCAGCCCGCAGGCCCTCGCCCCCCTGAAGCTGTGCCGAGGCCATCAGCCTCATATTGACTTCTTCACGTCGGGCATGGCCGGGCCGCATATAGGTACCCTGCTCGATCACCCCAAGCAAAAAGCTCTGTGCCCTGGGTCCCAGGCACTGCAGTTCGCTGATGAACAGTGTGCCGCCTGCAGCCTGCTGCAATAGCCCCGGCTCCTCACCGTGGCTGCTGTTCGTTCCAACCAGTTGCTCGACCGCGTTGCCATCAGTTAAAGATGCTCCGTTTACGAGCAAAAAAGGTTTTTCGGCACGTGCGCCCAGGTCGTGTATGTACCGACCAAACGAATCACGCCCCGCGCCTGCTTCGCCCGTGATCAGCGTTGGTACATCGTACCGCGCGATTTCCTGCGCCTGTTCGCGCGCGGACTCAATCAGCGGGCTTCTGCCCTGTGGCACTTCCAGTTCTGCGGCAGGCGGCAAACCACTGCTGTGTGATACGACAACGGCCGGGCTTTGCAGTGCTGACTCCACCGTTTGCAGCAACTGCGCCAGTGACAGCGGCTTCTCGATGTAATCGACCGCGCCAAGGCGGGTCGCCTCCACGGCAGTTTCGACCGTGCCATGTCCTGACATCACCACGACGGGGCACTTCAGGGAACCCTGATCAGCCCAGTGCTTCAGCAACGTGATGCCATCCATATCGGGCATCCAGATATCCAGTAACACAAGATCAGGTTGTTCTGATTTGTAAAACTCGCTGGCCTCGGTCGCATCAGCCGCAGTTTTTACTGCATAGCCTTCGTCGGAAAGAATCTCATGTATGGTCGAACGAATTACGGATTCGTCATCGACGACCAGTATGGATGATGAGTTCATGCACTTTTCCTCCGCCCGACTGACTCGCCGGACATCTCCTTCTCGCTATCTGACATACCCGTATTTGAAACAGGCAGGACTATTTTTACGTGCGTCCCTTCGCCAGCCTCGCTGTAAATAATGACTTCGCCGCCATGTTCTTCAACCAGCTTTTTAACAATGGCAAGGCCCAAGCCGGTGCCTTTTACTTTTGTTGTCACATAGGGATCAAATATTTCTTCCCTGTACTCGGGCGGCAGACCGGGACCGTTATCGTCAACCGTGATCTCTATATGCTGTACGCTATCAGTTTTGACTAAACGCGTCGCAACAATAACCTGTCCGTCTTCCTGTTCACCAAGTGCCTCCAGCGCGTTACGTATAACATTGTGCAGCACTTGCCGGATACGTACGGCATCGACACTGATATCCGGCAGGTTTTCTTCGAGGTCCAATAGAACCGTAGGCTGATTTTTCTGGCCAAGATACAACTCGGTGACCTGGCGGATCAGCAGGTTCAGATTGATGTCTATGAGGTTCATTTCCGGTGCACGCGCATACTCACTGAATGCATTCACCATGTCTCGCATTGCTTCGACTTGTTGCACAATCGTGTGGGTGGCACGTTCTAGAAACTCCGGTGACGGTAACTGTTCTTCACCAAGATATTTACGGCGGATGCGCTCAGCCGAAAGCTGGATGGGGGTTAGCGGATTTTTGATTTCATGCGCAAGGCGGCGGGCGACTTCGCCCCAAGCGGCATCGCGCTGCGTCTGCAGGAGTTCGGTAATGTCGTCAAAGACCACCACGAGCCCGCCACGACTCCGGTAACTGCCGGGAAGTGCAGTACATGCGCAAACAAGTACCCGGCGACCGCTTTCAGACTTAAGAACAATCTGTTCACGCCACTCAAATTCATTATTGTCCAGGTGTCCCGTGAGGACGCCAAAAAACTGTTTGACAGAAATATTCCCCTCCACAAGGTGCTCGATTTGTTCGCCCTCCCGATTACGGAAATCCAGATCAAGAATTTTGCCCGCGGCTTCATTTGCCGTGCGCAGGGTAAGATTTTTCTCCAGCGCAATAACGCCCGTCGACAACCGGGCAAGTATTGCTTCGAGGCTGGCACGTTCGTTTTCAACCTGTGCTTTGCTCCGGCGGGCATCAGACCTCGCTGTATCCAGGCGTTCGATCATGTCGTTGAAGGAGTCGACCAGGAAACCTATCTCGTCACGCTTGGCGCTCGGCAGACGCGTATCGAAATCGCCCTGTGCCACTGCGCGTGTACCGGCGATCAGGCTTTGTACAGGCGCGACAAGTCGACGTGCAAAAAAGAATGCACCGTAAACCGCTATAAGAAGCGATACGAGCACGATAATTGATAAAGAAAGTATGAAACTGCTTTTCAGCGGTTCGCGTAAAAACGATAGCTCGGAATACCTCGTCACTGTCTCTTCAACCGAGCCGGCAAGCGGCCCCATGCGCTTGCCTAGCGGATAGAGTGCCTGAAGAATCCGCAGCCGACCGCGTGAACGACCGGGAAGTAGTACCGCGGTGCGCACCAGGTATCTGTCGTCGGGTCTGATTTCAAGGCCTACAAAAAAATTGTTGCGCCGCAGGCTCAGAAGCATTTCTTCCGTTGGCAACAACGGCATAGTGTCCATCGGGTTGGCAGAACTGGTAGCGATGATGCGCGAACCCCCGGAGAACACTGTTAATTCCTGGGCATCGACATTGACCCTGAGTCGCGGCAGGAGTTGATAAATGTCCCCATCGGCCACACTGATCAGGTTGTCCGCAAGCTGACGGGTTCGGCCTATGTTGTCCCGCATGCGCATATCCAGAGCTGTACGGCTGAGTTCCAGGGCATCGCCCAGCCCTTGCTCTACGCGGATGTCAAACCAGGAGTCGATGCCTTCATTCAGGAACTGGATAGAGTACAGGTACACGACAGCGACCGGGGCGATAACGAGGACAACAAATGCGTTTACCAGCCGCATTTTCAGGCGTGCACCCGGAGCATTACTGCGATAGTCGCGGAACGACCTCACCAGGTTTACGCCGATAATAATGACCAGCAAAGCGGCGCCCAGGGTGTTAACCAGCAGGATGGCCTGATAAAGACGGCCAAATTCCTCGGTGTTGCGGGTAAGTTCGCCGAGCAACACAAGCCCGCCGAATGCAAGCGCAAGTGCGGCAAATATAGCCACTGTCGTTATGCGGCGGCGAACTACCTTGGTATCCACTTGTACCATTCGCTCTCTAAACTAAAATCACCACGCCAGAAGGCGAGCATCTGTAACGGACCCGGCAGTTCCTCCTGGTCCAGCACCACACGCATGCTCATCCAGTAACGTGTATCTGCTTTCAGTTTGGATGCCTTAACAAAACGGAAATCCTTAATCTGGCTCAGGCTGCGAAGTGCCGAATAAAGGGTCGCATAACTGGCTTGCTTATCACGGGTCAGGTCACGAACAACATAGCGCTGGCTTAGCGACAGGTACTGGAGTTCAATATTTTGATTTCTGTCGGAAATGGTTTGATCAACCCAGAACCGGTGATGGCGATTAACCTCGTACTGCATCTGGATACGCAACGTAACGCCATTTTCAAGCGCTTCAATTGCCTCACGACTGAGTATCAGTTCCAGCCGCGCATCAACCAGCCAGTATTCGTTCTCAAGCCGTGAACTTGCACTAATTACTTCGAATTGCCCGTCTGCTGCAGACACGGCTGGCAGCATGAGCATAAAGAGCAAACTTAATACCGACGTTGCGCGCCAGCCACCCGACCTTTTCACTCCGATCTCCTTACAACAAGCTGTTTCTGTAGACACTCCGAGCCACATCCTGCATCACTGTTGTTTTTATGCCATTAGCTTTCTCGCCATTAGAGCATAATAAAACCCGTCGGTATCGCCATCCCCGACTCCGGGCAGCAGTTGCAGGCCGCAAACCGCGGGCAGTGCGGACTTTGGGCCGCCCGCCCGCACCAGGTCGAGTACTTCAGCGTCCGCTGTGCGGGACAGCATTCGGGTAACCACCGCGTCATTCTCCTCACGCAGCACCGAACACGTGGAATACAAAAGACGGCCGCCCGGTTTTAGCAATGGCCAGAGTTGCTCCAGCAACATCTCCTGCTGCGTCGCCAGCGCCTGTATATCATCGGGCCGGCGCAGAAATGCGATATCAGGATGGCGGCGTATAACACCGGTCGCGGAACAAGGCGCGTCTAGCAAAATCCGGTCAAAAGGATCGCCATCCCACCAGCCTTCCGGATTCGCCGCATCGCCCCGGGTAATGGTTGCCCTCAGCCCGAGGCGGTCAAGATTCTCCTGCATGCGCTCGAGTCGCGGCAACGACTGATCGACTGCAACGAGTTCGGCAATATCCGGACAGCACTCAAGAATATGTGTTGCTTTCCCGCCCGGCGCTGCGCAGGCGTCGAGTACACGCATGCCCGGTTTCGCATGCAGCAATGGTGCTGCAAATTGTGAAGCGGCATCCTGTACGCTGACTTGGCCGGAAAGAAACCCCGGCAGTTGCGTGACACCAACCGCCTGATCGAGTACCAGCGCCGCGTCCAGTTCAGGATGCGTGGCCGCCTTTGCGGCCCCACTCGCCGAAAGCTGTTCCATCCAAGTATCGCGATCGGTCCGCTGCAAATTCACGCGCAACCACATGGGTGCTTGCCGGCTGCCGGCATCCAGCAGCGCTTCCCAATCATCCGGCCAGTCGGCGCGAACCCGCTCGATTAGCCAATCAGGGTGCAGCCAGTGTGCGTCCATATGCTCGTCTGCCTCGGCGAGCACGCTGTCCTGTTCACGCAGGTAACGCCTCAGTATTGCATTCACCACTCCGCGCATGTGGGGTTTACCCAGGCCGGCAGCGGCATCCACCGTCGTCGATACGATCGCGTAGTCCGGCCGGCGTGCATCGGCCAGCGCATAGAGGCCCGTCGAAATAAGTGCGGCAATAAGGCTGTCGCGACGCCTGAACGGTCGGTCGGCCAGCAGATCCAGTACTCGTTGATTCCGGAGCTGGGTACGCAGGGTGCCAAATACCAGGGCACGAACCATCGCGCGGTCAGCTTCATTGGTTTTATCTATGCCAGCACCAGCCAGCGCATCGTCCAGATTGCGGCCCTTGTTAAGGACTGCATCGACGGCGGTCGCTGCCACGACCCTTGCAGCGACACTACCCTGTGCGTCCATAACAACCTGATGCCAACCAATTATTTGCCAAGTACGGCACCGTTCATATCGCGTGCCCTGCCAAACTCACCCGCGGCTACCTGGTTGCGGCCGGACTCCTGCACACGAGTCAGCAGCAAAGTCCCGTCGCCGGTCCGGACCGTGATGCCCGCACGCGTAGCGGCCAGCACGCTGCCGGGCACAGACGTGCCGGACGCTATTTCATCGGCAATATCGCCTGTCAGTTCCGCTGACCAGCAGCGCAACAGTTTTCCGTGCAGGCTGGTTTGTGCCACCGGCCAGGGATTAAAAGCCCGGATGCGCCTGTCGATTTCCACCGCGCTCCAGCTCCAGTCGATAATGCCATCAGACTTATTAATACGCGGCGCATAGCTAACACCGTCATCCGGCTGTACGTGGGCAATGAGGCTCCCGTCGAGAATGCCATCAAGACTGGCCCCGAGCAGCTCCGCAGCCAGTATCGCCAGCCGGTCATGCAGCTCGCCCGCAGTTTCGGTTTCACCGATCGTGACCCGACTCTCGGCATAGACGGGCCCGGTGTCGAGCCCCTCATCCATCTGCATCAGGCAAACGCCCGTTTCACTATCACCTGCAAGTACGGCCATCTGGATGGGTGAAGCGCCACGCCAGCGCGGTAACCTGGACGCGTGCAGATTCACGCACGCAACCCTGGGCAACGCGAGCACTTCGGACGGTAGCAACAAACCATAGGCGACAACGACCATGAGATCGGCATCCAGACCACGGAGTGCATTTTGTATCCCGGCTTCCCCAAGTGACTCGGGTTGCAGTACCGGGATCGCGGCATTCCCGGCCGCAAGTTTTACCGGGCTTGCGCGCAACTCTCGTCCCCGGCCGGCCGGCCTGTCGGGCTGAGTCAGCACTGCAACTACTTCATGCGGGGATTGCAGCAATGCCTTGAGGGCAGGCGCTGCAAAATCCGGCGAACCGGCAAAAATGATCCGCGCTTTATTGGTCATTGGATTTGCACGGCGCTATAACTACTACTTAGCGGCGACTCAGATTGCAGGCGTTCGGCGGGCAACCGGCGGCTCGCCGGCATCGCGTTTACGGACTTTGGATGCTTTCTTTTTAAGCCTCTGTCGCTTCAGTTCAGACAAATAGTCGACGAACAGTTTACCTTCCAGATGGTCCATTTCATGCTGAATGCAAACCGCCAATAGCCCCTCGGTCTCAAGTTCAAACTCGTCACCGTCGCGGTCGAGCGCCCTGACACGGATGCGCTCTGCGCGCTCCACCTCTTCATAAACTTCCGGTACCGACAGACAGCCTTCGTCACCGGACACGGCACCCTCAGCTTCCAGGATTTCCGGGTTGATAAAGACCAGGGGCTGATCCCGCTCCTCGGATACGTCCATCACCAGAAGGCGCTGATGAAAATCGACCTGGGTGGCGGCCAGGCCAATACCCGGTGCTGCATACATAGTCTCAAACATGTCATCGATCAGCCGCTGCAGATCGTCCGTGATGTCGGTCACAGGCGCCGCGACCGTACGCAGGCGCTTATCCGGGTACTCCAGTATCTCCAGTAATGCCATTGCCTTTCCCGCTTCGGCAGCTATACAAGCCTGTCAAAAACTACCATTATTATGTTATATCAGCCCCCTGGACCGTGTTCAGGGCGAATGCACATGGCCGGAACCGGTTCACATTATCCAGCCGGACTGTTGTGCAGAATTATAGCAGCGTCGGCTTACCGGCCGGCATGCTGATTACTTGGGATGGAGCGCTGTTGAAAACCTGGCTCACCGCTGCAGGACGATCGAATGCCCTGCGTAGTTTATTGATTGCAGCCTTACTGGTTATGGCTGCGGGTTTTGTTGCTGCCCAGTCAGACGGCGTCGAACTCAACCCAGCTCACCCGGACAAGTATGTCGTGAAACGCGGCGACACCCTCTGGGACATTTCAGGCATGTTCCTGCAGGACCCCTGGTACTGGCCGGAGATCTGGTACGTCAATCCCCAGGTTGAAAATCCGCATCTTATATATCCCGGCGACCTTTTGACGCTCGTTTACATCGACGGCCAGCCGCGCGTGAAGCTTACCCGCGGCAGCGGAACCGACAGGCTGTCGCCGTCGGTACGTTCACAGGACCTGGATGAAGCGATCAGCACGATACCCTTTTCTGTCATCCAGCCATTCCTGAGTGGCGGCATGATTATGAGCAAGGAGGATGCTGAAACGCTTTCGTATATCGTTGCATTGCGGGATCACATTATTGCAGGCGCCGGCAACGAAGTTTATGTCAGCGGTCTGGACAAAAATGCCGGGAACAACACTGAGTACACAGTACTCAGAATAGACGATGAACTGAAGGATCCGGACACCGGCAAAGTGCTGGGTTATGAAGTCCTGTTTATAGGCAATGCCGAACTGCGCGCCAAGGGCGCGGAGGGCGAAGCCGATACCTTATTCCTCACCAAGTCAGATCGGGAAGCCTATAAAGGTGATCTCATCCGGCCGGTCGATCTCAGGCTGCCGATGAACTTCTTCCCTCACGCCCCGGGTGAAGACGTCGAGGGACGGATCATCTCCGTCGTCGACGGTGTCTCGCGAATCGGTCAGTTCCATATGGTCATCCTTAACAAGGGCAGCCGGGACGGGCTGGAAGCGGGCAGTGTCCTGTCTGTCTGGCAGGCCGGGGAAACCATTCGGGATACCGTCGGAAACCTGAATAGCCGCAAGAAAGTCAACTTGCCGGATACTTTCGCTGGTAATGTAATGATCGTTAAGGCGTACGAAGACATTGCCTATGCACTGGTAATGGAAGCCGTATCCGAGATGCGTGTTTACGACAAGGTGCGTAACCCCTAGACCTGTCGGCCGGCGCGCTGAGTTTTTGGCGCGCTTTTCCCTTTCTCTGCCGGATAGCGTGCTGCCATTTGGCGGGGCGCGGGAACCTGAATGTCAGTTGAATCCTGGCTTACTCTTTGCATAACACCCGGCCTGGGTGCTGCCGGTACATACCGGCTTCTCGATAAGTTCGGTACCGCCGACGCAATACTGGGTGCATCGGCTGCCGACCTCAAGACAGCCGGACTCGACAAAACCGTTCGCGCGTCTATCGCCAACCCTGACAAAGAAACACTGCTGAGTTCACAGGATTGGGTCGAAGGCGACAACCACCACCTCCTCCACTGCTGCGACGATCGTTATCCCGGTCTGCTGCTGGAAACAGGCCAGGCGCCTGTGTGCCTGTTTATCGCAGGCGACCCGGATATTCTGAGCATGCCGCAACTCGCTATAGTCGGGAGTCGCAATGCAACTCCCGGCGGTTGCGAAACAGCGCGCGAATTCGCTGCACACCTTGCCCAAAGCGGGCTGACGATTACCAGCGGTCTGGCAACCGGGATCGATGCGGCTGCACATCGCGGCGCAATTGAAACTACTGGCAAGACCGTGGCCGTACTGGGCACCGGACCTGACACGGTGTATCCGCCACAAAACCGTGAGCTTGCAGGACAAATCAGCCGAGAGGGCGCGCTTGTATCCGAGTTTCCGCCGGGAACGCCGGCCCGGCGCGATCACTTCCCGCGGCGTAACCGGCTTATGAGTGGTCTGAGCCTGGGTACACTGGTTGTCGAAGCGGGAACGCGCAGTGGTGCACTTATAACGGCTCGATACTCGGGTGATTATGGTCGCGAAGTATTTGCAGTACCCGGCTCTATACACAGTCCGCTCAGCAAAGGATGTCACCGGCTGATCCGGCAAGGCGCAAAACTGGTCGAGACTGCCGCGGATATCGCAGATGAGCTGGGGTCGCTGGCCGGATCAATGCAGAGCTTGCCGAAATCTCCTGCAGACCGACAACAATGCAGTGCACATAAAGATCCAGACTATGCAAAACTGCTGCATAGCATGAGTCATGACCCGGTCAGCGTGGGCCAGCTCGCCGAGCGCAGCGGATTGACGGCAGAGGAGCTTTCCTCCATGCTCCTGATCCTAGAACTGGAGGGTCGGGTAGATTCCTTGCCCGGAGGACGCTTCCAGCAACGTGTTAAGGTGGATTAGACCTTATGAATGAATCAGTACTCGACGTGCTTATGTACCTGTTCGAGAACTTCTCGGATCAGGAATACGAACATGCCCCGGACCAGATGGTTCTGAGGGAGGAGTTGCTGCAGGCCGGATTTGGTGAGCCCGAGGTCGATCGCGCGCTAGACTGGCTCGAGGAACTTGCGACTACCGAAGCCGAGCCCTTTGCCAACAATCCTGAGAAACGTTCTGTCCGGATGTTCAGCACCCGTGAACTGGCGCGTCTTGATACCGAGTGCCGTGGTTACGTGGTGTACCTGGAGCAGATCGGCATACTCTCACCGATGCAGCGCGAGCTCGTACTGGACCGCCTTATGGCGCTCGATTCAGTCGATATTGATGTGGAGCAGGTTAAGTGGGTCGTCCTGATGGTTCTGTTCAGCCAGCCGGGTCAGGAAGATGCGTTCGCGCGTATGGAAGACCTGGTGTTTGAAGATGTAGGTGCCGTGCACTGACTAACTATATATAAGTATAGGAATCACTTAAGCCGCGGCCATGCCCGCGGTTTGTCTTATATAGCTACGGAAATTTTACCGCCACAATCCTGAAACATGAGTAGCAGTGTCGTAGTCGTAGAATCGCCCGCCAAGGCCAAAACTATCGAAAAATATCTCGGTGGCGGCTACAAGGTGCTGGCTTCCTATGGCCATGTCCGCGACCTTATCCCCAAGGAAGGCGCGGTCGACACGGAGAACGGTTACACGATGCGTTACGACGTGATCGAACGCAACGAGAAGCATGTCAAGGCGATATCCAACGCACTGAAGAAAGCCGATACCCTCTACCTGGCAACTGACCCTGATCGCGAAGGCGAAGCTATTTCCTGGCATCTTTATGAACTCCTAAAGGAACGGGGGGCGCTCAAGGACAAAGAAGTGCGCCGCGTTGTTTTCTATGAAATTACCAAGCGCGCAATCCAGGCGGCCATGGATGAACCGCGTAAATTGTCGAACGACCTGATATCTGCCCAACAGGCACGACGGGCGCTTGACTACCTGGTTGGTTTTAACCTGTCGCCGTTATTGTGGAAAAAAATCAAGCCGGGCTTGTCGGCAGGAAGGGTGCAAAGTCCTGCTTTGCGGATGATTGTCGAACGCGAGGAAGAAGTAGAGGCATTCAAGCCGCGTGAATACTGGACGCTGGAAGGTGATATCAAGGCCGAAGAAGGCATCTTCAACGGCCGGCTTGCTGAGTACCGTGGCGAAAAAGTGGAACAGTTCACTTTCGAGGATCAGGCCAGCGCGGAAGCCGCCCGTGATGCGGTACTCGCTGCGGCTGACGGCAAGGTGCTCGTGCAAAAGATCGACCGCAAACAGCGCAAAAGGAATCCTGCTGCACCCTTTACAACATCAACATTGCAGCAGGAGGCTTCGCGCAAGCTGGGCTTTAACACCCAGCGCACGATGCGGACCGCACAGAGCCTCTATGAAGGCATCGAAACCGATGAAGGCACGGTGGGCCTGATTACCTACATGCGTACAGACTCGGTGTCGCTCGCTGCAGAGGCAGTTAAAGAAATACGTAGCCTGATCGCAGATCGTTACGGCGCGGAAAACATCCCCGCCGAACCGCGGGAGTACAAAACCAAGTCCAAGAATGCCCAGGAAGCACACGAAGGCGTGCGGCCGACCAGTGCACTGCGCACCCCTGAAAGCCTTAAGGACCGGCTGGAACCCGATCAGTTCAAACTGTATTCACTTATCTGGAAGCGTGCAGTTGCAAGCCAGATGGTACCGGCGATATTTAATACTGTTGCTATTGACCTCATGCCCGAAACGAAGCAGGAAGAGGCGCGGCTGCGTGCCAACGGTTCGACACTGGTCGAGCCGGGGTTCATCGCAGTTTACCAGGAAGGTAGCGACGACGTTAAAGATGACGAAGCCGACCGGACCCTGCCGCCGGTCGAAGAAGGCGAGGTACTGAAGCTGACCGAATTTCGTGCTGATCAGCACTTTACCGACCCGCCGCCCAGGTTTACCGAGGCCAGCCTGGTCAAGACACTCGAGGAGTACGGCATTGGCCGGCCTTCGACCTATGCAAGCATTATTTCCACACTGAAAAATCGCGAATACGTGGAGATGGATGGCAAACGTTTTTTGCCGACTGATATCGGTCGTATTGTCAGCAATTTCCTGACCAACCATTTTACGCAATACGTCGATTACGACTTCACTGCGCAACTGGAAGACGTACTTGACGAAGTTTCACGCGGTGAGCGCGAGTGGGTGCCGGTACTCGAGGATTTCTGGGGGCCGTTCCATACCCTGTGCGAAGACAAGGAAGAAAGCGTCAGCCGTGAAGAAGCAGCTCAGGCACGGCAACTCGGCACCGACCCCAAATCCGGTAAACCGGTCAGCGTGCGCATGGGACGTTATGGCCCATTCGTACAGATCGGCACCAAGGATGATGAAGACAAGCCGAAATTTGCCGGCCTGAAACCGGGCCAAAAGATTGCCGAGATCACCTTCGAAGAAGCGATGGAGCTCTTCAAGCTGCCCCGCAAACTGGGCGAAACCTCCGATGGTGAGAAGGTCTCGGCGAGCATCGGACGCTTCGGCCCTTATGTGCGTTACGACAACAAGTTTGTCTCGATACGCGGTGAAGACCCCTACACGATTACGCTCGAATCCGCACTCGAGTTCATCAAGCAGAAAAAAATTGACGATGCCAACAAGTTAATCCTCGATTTTCCCGATGATGGCATCCAAGTGCTCAATGGCCGTTATGGTCCTTACGTAACCAACAAAGAAAAAAATGCCCGCGTACCAAAAGACCGTGAACCAAATTCGCTGACGCTCGAGGAATGCAAAGAGCTACTCGAGAAAGCCCCGGCGCGCGGTAAACGTGGCAAGAAAAAAGTAGCTGCAAAAAAGAAAGTAAAGAAAAAAACCAAAAAGAAGAAGAAAAAGAAGTCTAAGAAAAAGACAAAAAAAGCCGCTGCAGCAGAAGCTGAACCGGTTGCCGGCGTCGAATCCGACGCCAAGTCCGACTCCGATACACCAGGCAAAGCTGCCAACACCTGAGCCAGGCCCGTCATGCAGTCAACGTTACTACGCCGTGCCGCTCACGTATTACTGAAAGGCGGTGTCATCGCTTATCCGACCGAGGGTGTCTACGGCCTGGGATGCCTGCCGGATTACCACGAATCGGTACAGCACATACTTAACCTGAAGGGGCGCAGCCAAAGTGCCGGCCTGATACTCATCGCGCCGGACAGCGACCAACTGCTGGACTGGATCGCGCCCACTAAAACCGAACTAAAACGCCTCAACAGCAATACCGATCACCCGATGACCTGGCTGGTAACTGCCCACGAGCATACGCCAGGCTGGTTGACAGGTGGACGCAACACGCTGGCGGTGCGGGTAACCCGGCATCCCATTGCGGCCGCTTTGTGCCGGGAGGCTGGTAGCCCGCTCGTCTCAACCAGTGCGAACCGAAGTGGAAGACCCCCGGCGAGGACAGCGCTGCAGGCTCGCCGCTGGCTCGGGAGTGAACTGGACACTGTGGTTGCGGGTCCGCTGAGCGATGCGCCCGGACCTTCTGAGATCCGCATGGCACAAGACAATCGGGTCATCAGGGCCGCAGCGGGCACGATATCACGCTGAAAGCTGTAAAATAGCGCGGGAATCGCGTGAATAATCGCTGCCAACCCGCTGCTAATAAATAGAATTACCGGGTGGTTTATCGCTTCGCAAAACCGAGCACAAATTCGGCGGGCCCAACAACATGGACCGTTACTTAACACGCAATATCGCACTGGCGGGATTCCTGAGCCTGACCGTAATGGTCGGTCAGGCCGGTGTTCGTGAAGTATCCGATGTCCGGGTTCAGCGTAGCTCACAAAATGAACCGGCCGACGATAAGCGACTGTACATCGTACAAATGGACGATCCGCCCGCACTTGCCCTGCACGAAAGCAGATTGCATTCCGGTGTGCAGGCCAGCGGCCTGGGGAAGCGACTTAGAAAACGCTTTGATCCGACTGCACCGCGGGTCAAACGCTATGTAAGTCAACTGAAATCCCGCCAGGCCGAAATCCTGCGCACGGTCGGGGCCGAACACAAACAGATATACAGCTATCGCTATACCTTCAACGGTGTGGCAGTAAAACTGACTCCGCAACAAGCAGACAAACTACGCCTGCGTAAAGGCGTCAGCAATGTCTGGGAAGACCGGCGCCGCAAAGTTGCGACGAGCCACAGCCCGGCTTTTCTCGGGCTCTTCAATTCTGATGGCGGGCTCCGCAGCGACCTGGGATTGAATGGCGAAGACGTAATCATCGGCGTGATCGACAGCGGTATAGCGCCCGGGCACCCGAGTTTTTTGGAACGCGAACAGATAGACCGGCGCACGCCAAGGCTGTGCAGGGGTAGTTTCGGCGATTCGATACTCGGCCTTATTTTGTGCCGCAAGTACCGCCGGCCATTACCGATAGTTTATGACCCACCTCCGGCGGAGTGGAACGGCATCTGCCAGACAGGTGAAAACTTTGACACCGACGATTGTGACAACAAGTTAATCGGCGCGCGTTTCTACCGCGAAGGAGCAGACATGCTCGGCGGTGTTGACCCTCAGGAATACGACTCGCCAGCGGATGCTGACGGGCACGGCACGCACGTAGCTTCGATTGCGGCGGGCAATCCCGTGGATGCCGATGTGTTCGGACGCAAGGTCGGGCGGATCAGTGGCATGGCGCCCCGGGCGAGAGTCGCCGTATACAAAGCCTGCTGGCTGCCGCCGGGCGGTGCCCGTGCTTCCTGCAGCATCGCGGACTCACAGAAAGCGATTGAGGATGCCGTCGAGGACGGTGTCGACGTCATCAGCTACTCGATAGGCAGTATAGATAACAGCCTGACGGATCCCGATGACCTCGCGCTTCTTGCCGCTGCCGATGCCGGGATCCTCGCCGTTACCCCGGCCGGTAACGACGGGCCGAATCCCGGTTCTATAGATTCGCCTGCAACGACGCCCTGGGTTATCAGCGTGGGCGCATCCAGCCGTACAGGCAACCGGGTTGCCGAGGGCATCCGTGTAAATAAACCCGAGGCGATCGCAGGTAACTACGAAAGTAAGGAGGCTACATTTACGCCCAAACTGGAAGACCGCGGCCCTATAACCGGCATCCTGGTACTGGCTAACGATGGCGAGACGATTACGCAGGGCGAAGTTGGCACCGTGTTTGATGCCTGCAGCGCATTAACGAACGGCGACGAGATCAACGGCTTTATCGCTTTGGTGCAACGGGGCGGGTGTAACTTTGACGTTAAGCTGGGCAACGTCGAGGACGCCGGTGCCGTTGCGATGGTGGTGTTCAATAATGATGCGGGTGTGGTGCTGATGTCCGGCAACTCTATTGGTGCGATCATCCCGGCCGTGATGATCGGCCAGGCCGACGGCCTGTTACTGCGCGACCGGATTCAATCCGATGAAACTGTCGAGATAACGCTGGACAAGGCCATCTTTATTACATTTGCCGAAGTCGGGGATGTAATGGCCGGCTTTTCCGGACGCGGGCCAAGCTTCGGCGACCCTGATTTTCTTAAACCCGATGTCATTGCCCCGGGGGTAGAAATACTGGGCGGGCAGTCGCCCGATGCGGCATTCGGATTTCCGGGGGAGAAGTTTCAGTACCTGACGGGCACTTCGCAATCAGTACCGCATGTTGCCGGAATCGCAGCGCTTCTGAAGGAATCAAATCCCGACTGGACGCCGGCAGAAATCAAGTCCGCGCTCATGACCTCGGCGCGCCAGGACATACTTAAAGAAGACCAGGTCACGCCCGCCGATTCCTTTGACATGGGCGCCGGGCACATCGTGCCGAACAGTGCAGTCGCTCCCGGCCTGCTGTTCGATATCACAACCGATGAATACGATTCCTACCTGTGCACGGTCGGGCTGGAGCGCATTACCGCGGACCAGTGCCAGGCGCTGGTTGACGGCGGACTGGACCTCGACGCGCACGACCTGAACCTGCCGTCCATAGCAATCACCGAACTGGCGGCCACTGAGACGGTCACGCGCAGGGTGCGTAACCCGGGTGAGCCGGCAGATTTTACGATGGAAATAGAGGCGCCCGACGGTGTGGATGTCGTCGTAACGCCCGATAATCTTTCACTGGGCACTGATGAAGTAGCGGAGTACACGGTGCGTTTCGACAGCGACGGTACGGTCCTGTTCGACTGGTTGCTCGGCAGCCTGGCCTGGGGCAGTGAAACGTCAACGGTCTACAGTCCATTCGCCGTTTTGCCGGTCGAGATGGCGGCCACCAATGAAATCCTTGCGACCGGCGCGACCGGTACCGCGGGGGTGGATGTACGCTTTGGCTATTCAGGCATGTACGGCGCGATACCCATCGGCCTGGAACTCCCCTGCGTGCTGCCCGATAACACGCCGGACGACAGCATCTGTACAGACACAACCACTGCCTCGGTCACCAACGATCCCTTCGACAGCTACGAGTTTAGGGACTCTACGCCCGATTGGGTGACCCGGTTCACAGTGGAAGTCGCACCGGATGATCCGGCAAACGTCAACACGATCTTACGTATCGCGATGTTCGACGAACTGACCGACGGCGACGATGATCTCGACATCTACCTGTGGCGCTGCATAGACGTTGATGATGACGACGTTTGCGAAGATGTCATAGCCGAGGACGACTGGAAGAGCCAGCACGACGAATCGTCCGATGAGCTGATCACCGTGTTCCATCCGGAGTCAGGCGACTACTTTATTGATGTGCACGGATTCAATACCGAAGGGACTGACGGTGCGAACTTCAACGTATACGTCTGGGCGCTGGACAGCGGCAGCGACGCCGGTAACCTGGCCCTGAGCAACGTACCCGCCAGCGCCGTGGCCGGAACCAGCGCAATGATTGACGTCGACTGGGCAGGCCTGGCCGACGGCCTGTGGTTAGGTGGTATCAGTCACAACGATGCGCCGGACAGGAGCCTGGACGTTACGGTGATCGAGATCGACAATAATGCCTTCCCGTCCCCGGGGCCCTGATTTCCGTTAACCCGCCGCGAGCTCCCGGCATTCCCTGTAGCGGTAACAACCGGTGATATGGTCATTAACCATCCCCGTCGCCTGCATGTGCGCATAAATGATCGTGCTGCCGACAAACTTGAAGCCGCGTTTTTTCAGGTCTTTGCTTAAGGCGTCCGAAATCGGCGACGTGGGCGGAACCTGTTTCTGTGTACGCCAGCGATTCTGCACCGGCTCACCGTCGACGAAACCCCAGATATAGGTACAGAAACTGCCGAACTCGGCCTGCACTTCGAGGAATGCATGCGCATTACCAACTGTCGCTGCTATTTTCAGACGATTGCGGATAATGGCGCTGTTCTGGGCGAGCTTCTCAAGTTTTTTGGGCGTAAAACAGCTGACCTTCCGCACATCGAAACCGGCGAAGGCCTTGCGGTAACCCTCACGTTTATGCAGCACGGTCGACCAGCTCAGGCCGGCCTGCGCACCCTCCAGGATCAGGAACTCGAACTGCCGCTGGTCGTCCCATACCGGCACACCCCACTCGCTGTCGTGATAGTCCAGGTAGCTATCGCTTACACCCTCGCTCCAGGGGCACCGCTTCCTGGTCATCCTGCTTGTCATTGTATTTACCGCATCCTGGCCAGACGGCCCGCCACAGGGAGTGTAAACCGGCTGTTTCAGTGCTGCCCATACCTAAAAGTTTGGAAGGCGCGCAGAATTAAGTTAAATTCCCGCACACACAGGAAGCTTAACCATGGCCGAGCCAGACCGCTACGCAGTAATCGGGCATCCGATCGCGCATAGCAAATCACCGATCATTCACCAGTTGTTCGCCGAACAGACCGGGGAACACTTGCGCTATGACGCCATGGATGTGCCGCCCGATAAACTCGGCGACACTATTAATGAATTTGTGTCAAAGGGCGGACGTGGACTGAATGTCACGGTGCCGCACAAGCAGAATGCACTCAAACTGATGGATACGCTTACTGAGCGCGCGCAACTTGCCGGTGCGATCAACACCATCAGCCCTACCGACGACGGCAAACTGGAAGGTGACAATACCGACGGGGTCGGGCTCATCGCCGATCTACGCGACAACCTGCACGTCGAACTGATCGACGCAAGCATACTGATACTCGGTGCGGGTGGTGCAACTCGGGGTATCATTCCGCCGTTAATGGAACAGAAACCGGCCGAACTCATGATCGCAAACCGCACGGCCGAGAAAGCCCGCAACCTCGCTACCGCATTCGCCGACTTGGGCAATCTGAATGCACGCAGCTTCGACCAGCTCGAAGACCGCAACTTTCATGTGATCATTAATGCGACTTCGGCAGGGCTCGAAGGCGAAGTACCACCATTCCCCAACTCGCTGATTGCGCCGGACACCGTGTGCTACGACCTTTCGTATTCGATGCACGAGACACCGTTTATCGAATGGGCCAAGCGAAATGGATGCAAACAGTGCTTCCAGGGCTGGGGCATGCTGATAGAGCAGGCCGCGGAGTCTTTCGCTATCTGGCGCGGCGTGCGGCCGGACACCCTTTATGTGCGCAATCGTTTGCCCTGATTAAGCAGTCTCGGCAAATAGCTCAGCGCATCGTCACGAGTTCTTCAGCAGAAGTCGGATGGATTGACACTGTGTCGTCCAGGTCCTGTTTGCATGCGCCCATTTTTATGGCCACGGCAAAGCCCTGCAGAATTTCATCCGAACCTTGTCCGGCCAAGTGGCAACCAACAACTTTCTCATCATCGCCGACACATACCAGTTTCATGTTGGCGCGAACTTTTTCGTCCAGCACACCGTAGTACAGCGGGACAAAATCTGAGGTATAGATCCTGACGGCATCATCGTACTGTTCACGAGCCTGCGCCTCGGTTAACCCCACCGTCCCGATTGGTGGATGGCTGAATATTACTGTTGGAATATTCTTGTAATCGAGGTAGCGGCCTTCCATGCCGCCAAACAACCGATCACTGAGCCTGCGTCCGGCGTCTATCGCGACGGGCGTTAGTTCAAGTTGTCCGGTAACGTCACCGATGGCGTACACGCCCTCGACATTTGTTTCCTGGAGTTTGTCGACGATGACATAGCCACGCTCATTGGTTTCGATGCCCGCGTCGGCAACGCCAAGTTCTGCAGTCAGTGGCCGACGGCCGATGGCCCAGATGAGCGCATCGAACGGACCATGTTGCTTGCCGTTTTCGGTTTCCAGCATGAGCTCGTCGCCATCGCGCGATACGGACGCCGGGATCGAGTTCAGTTTTACCTTGATGCCGTGTTGTTCGAGACCGCTGATAGCAGCTGACTGCAGCATATCGTCCAGCGTGCGGAGGATGCTGTCGTAACGGGCGAAAAGCTGGACATCCGAACCGAGGCCACCGAGCACTCCTCCGAGTTCAACCGCGATATAACCGCTGCCAACCACGGCCACACGCTGCGGTCGTTCGATGCTTTCGAAAAAACCATCCGAGCTAATACCATGTTCCGCGCCCGGCAAATCCGGCACGATGGGTTCGCCGCCGGTCGCCACAATGACATGAGGCGCTTTGTACTCGGTACCGTTAACGTCTACGGTGTGCGCATCGACAAGACGCGCTGTACCACGTACCCAGTCGACGGACTCTTTGTCAAGGTTATGCTCGTAGATACCGTTCAGCCGCCGGATATAGTTCCCCCGGCGCTCGACGAGCTGTGCCCAGTCATGCCCGGGCTGGGTTACATCGAAACCATAGTCGGTTGCCTCCCTGAATGCCTGCGCGAGTTCCGCCGCATGCCACATAACTTTTTTCGGAACACAGCCGACATTCACGCATGTGCCGCCCATTGCGCCGCGTTCGATCACCAGCGCCTTGGCGCCGTATTCGGCTGCCCGCCTGGCCGCAGCCACCCCCGCGCTGCCGCCGCCGATGGCAATCAGATCATAATTTTCCGCCATTTTTTTACCTGCTGTTCTGAGATGTGCATAGTACGTCAGCCCGCAGCCGACGCCCACAAAGGATTTGACGCCTGTTCCATGTGTTAGGATGGCGCGCTGAAAAACAAGTCTGCTATCACTTTAATGACAAATCCATTGCTTGCTGAAGGCGGCCTGCCCAGCTTCAGCCAGATACAACCCGACCACGTCGAGCCGGCCCTGGACGAAACCTTGCGGCGCAACCGCGAGGAGTTAGAGCAGCTCCTCGCAAGCGAGGTCGAACCTGATTTCGTGACCGCAATCGCGCCGCTGGAAGAAATGCAGGACCGGCTGCACCGCACGTGGGCACCCGTCAGCCACCTGCAAATGGTCAAGACCTCGGATGAGCTGCGCGAGGTTTACAACCGTTGCCTCCCAAAACTCGCGCGCTACGCGACCGAAATGGCGCAGGATAAAAGGCTGTTCCGATTGTACAAGACGGTGAACGACAAACTGGACGGTGCAAACAACACTCCCGAGGGTAAATTACTCGAACACGCGTTACGTGATTTCCGGCTTGCTGGTGTGGATTTACCCGACGAACAAAAAAAGCAGTTTGGTAAAATCATGGAGGCACTTTCGCAGGTGCAGGCAAAGTTCGAACAGAACCTGCTTGACTCGATGGCTGCCTGGTCGCGCCACGAAACGGACGAGAAGAAACTTTGCGGTATTCCGGCCGCGGTGCTGGATGCTGCCCAAACTGCAGCTGCAGATCAGGACATGGAGGGCTGGTTATTGCTGCTCGATCAACCGACCTATATTGGCGTTATCACCCACGCCGACGATGCAAGTCTACGCAAGGACTTTTATACCGCCTGGGTAACGCGCGCTTCTGACCAGCGTTCGGGTTCGAATGAGTTCGACAACACCGGGCTCATGGAAGAGATCATGGGCCTGCGGCATAAGGCCGCCAAACTGGTCGGCTTCGATAACTATGCCAACTACGCACTGGCGAGCCGCATGGCCGGATCGGTGGCTGAAGTTACCAAGTTCCTGGGGCAGCTCGCAAAGATTGCAAAACCAGTTGCCATCAACGAATTCAATGAGTTACAGGCCTGGACAGGCAGGGAACTACAGGCCTGGGACGTTGCTTACTACTCGGAGAAACTGCGTCTGAAAAATTTCTCGATTTCGGATGAAGAGCTGCGGCCGTATTTTTCGCTCGAACGGATTATGGATGGCCTGTTCCAGGTTATGCAGCAGCTTTATGGTTTGACTGCGCGCGAAGAACAGGACGTCGATCGCTGGCAACCGGAGGTCCGATACTACTCTTTGATCAATGACCAGAATGAACCTGTCGGCAGCTTTTTTATTGATCTTTACGCTCGGCGCAATAAACGTTCGGGTGCGTGGATGGATGAATGCGTGCTGCGCAAACGTTCGAACTCCGGCGTGCAGCTTCCGGTCGCGCATCTTGTTTGCAACTTTACCTGCCCTGCTGAAGATAAGCCTGCGCTGCTAACACATGAAGAAATCGTCACATTGTTCCACGAGTTCGGGCATACGCTACATCACCTGCTGACCCGCGTCGATTACCCGAGTGTTTCGGGCATTAACGGCGTGCCGTGGGATGCAGTGGAGTTACCCAGCCAGTTCATGGAAAACTTTGCCTGGGATCCTGATGTCGTGCGCAATATGTCGTCGCATTTTGAAACTGGCGAACCGTTGCCAGACGATCTGCTTCTAAAGCTGCAGGCATCCAGGGTGTTTCATTCCGGTATACAGATGGTTCGGCAAATTGAGTTTTCCTTGTTCGACTGGCGCATTCATTCGGAATACGATCCCGAGCGGGGTGCTCATATTCGTGAAACGCTGGCCGAGGTGCGCAAAAGCTGGTCCGTAATCGAGACACCTGAGTTCAGCCGCTTCGAGAACAGCTTTGCGCATGTGTTTGGTGGTGGTTATGCCGCCGGTTACTACAGTTACAAGTGGGCCGAGGTGCTTGCTGCCGATGCCTTTGCGGCATTCCGGGAAGTGGGTCTTTTTGATCGCGGTGTCGCCAATCGTTTCCGCGAGACGATCCTCGAAGTCGGCGGTACGGCCGATATTGGTACGGCCTTTCAGGCTTTCCGTGGACGAGCACCGCAAATCGAACCGCTGCTTGAGCAAGCAGGGATTGTCAACAGCAAAAGCGCCCGACCATGAGAGTTGCAAGCTGGAACGTAAACTCTATTCGCGTCCGACTGGAACAGGTGCTGGAGTGGCTTGATGGTGAACAACCGGACGTACTTGGGTTACAGGAAATAAAAATGCAGACCAATAACTTCCCGGTCGATGCATTTAGGGAAGTTGGCTATTACTGTGCTGTCGATGGTCAGAAAACTTATAACGGCGTGGCGCTGCTTTCAAAAGTTGAGGCGCAGGACGTACACCGGGGTATTCCTGACTTGGAAGATGAACAAAGACGAGTGATCGCAGGCACTTTTAACGGCAGCCGCGTGATTAACCTGTACGTACCTAACGGCCAGAGCGTGGGCTCTGAGAAATATGAATATAAGCTTGGTTGGCTTAAAGTATTAAGGGCATGGCTGAAAGATGAACTAGCTGAGCATGAAAGACTGGTAGTCATGGGGGATTTCAACATCGCACCCGATGACAGCGATGTGCATGACCCCGAGGAGTGGGCCGGCAAGATCCTCTGCAGTGATGGTGAGCGCGAAGCTCTACAGGCTTTACTGGCGCTTGGTTTACAGGACAGTTTCCGGCTGTTCGATCAGCCCGAAGCTACATTCAGCTGGTGGGATTACCGCACTGCCGGTTTTCGCCGCAACCGTGGCTTACGCATAGACCTGTTGCTGGTGAGCAATGCGATCGCAAAGACCTGCGATGCCAGCAAGATAGATAAAGAGCCTCGAATGCTCGAACGGCCGTCGGACCATGCGCCAGTGTGGGTTAGTTTCTAGCCGCTTTGGCCAAAGTTTTTTTGTTACCTGAAACTGGTTACCGTTTGCGGCTTAACTATCAGTTCCAGGTATTCGGCCTTCATTGCTTCCAGTAACTCCTGGTTATCCGGATTATTAATCAAATCTTTTGTTTCTCCCGGGTCAGTGCTCAGGTTATAGAGCTCCTTCCAGTGAAGTTCGGACAAAGGATCGGCGTTACTTGAAACTACCGATAGTTTCCAAAGGTCACCTTCCGAATCATGCTTATAGAACGCCCTATCGACCAGGTTTATGTTGGCGCCATTCGCAGATGTAGGGCTGCCCTGTATTATTATGTGCTCGCGAAGGGGAGTCGTTTCAGATTGGTTGCCAAGTAATACCGACAGAAAACTTTTGCTGTCATTAGCCTGGTTAACAGGTCGTTGTTGGCCCAGCATCGAGTAAAAGGTTGCCGATAAATCGTGCAGGCCCAGCAACTCTGAACTACGCGTACCTGGGGCTATTACCGATTGGCCTGTAGCAACATTGCCCCAGCGCGCGAGTAACGGAACCCTGTGGCCGCCCTCGTATATAAGGCCTTTGTATCCCCGGAGCGGAACACCGCCATCAGCCCCCTGCGGGCTGAAGCTTTCAAAGCTCGGCAGCCTGAGCGGGCCGTTATCGCTGCTGAAAACAATCAGGGTGCTTTCGAGCTGACCTCGCTCTTCGAGAAAATCGATAATTGTGCCGACTATTAAATCAACTTCCCGGATCATATCGAAGCGTGGCAAAAAATTGCTGGCACCTGCAACCGGGTCACCTTCTGTCGCCGGTTCCATATCATTGGTATCCGTCACATTAAAAAACTCAGGAGGCGAATACGGGACATGTAGCTGTGGCGGCGCAAAAAACAGAAAGAATGGTTTAGGTATAGACGATGATTCATTTTCGCTAATTGCCTGATCTAAAAAATTGAGTGCTTTTCGCGTCAGAATGCTGCCGGCTTTCCGGCTATCATAATTATCAATAGCCCAGCCTGAAGCGCCGATAAGTCCGCCATTATGGTTTTCTCTCCAGCCCTTGCTTATGTGAACAAAACTCTGATGCGCATCATCGTTATTGATGAATGTTTCGTAATTGCCACTGCTCGAGTCAAATCTTACAAGCTGGTCATTCTCAAAATAAGCATATAATCGACTGCTAACGCCGCCGGGTAAAAGGAAGGAATAGTCAAATCCAAACTGTGTTGGCCCCCTGTCGAATCTGCGGGTGAAATCAATCTCGCCGTGGTAATTCGCGTAGTCACTTCCTGTCCTGTTCCAGAAAGCGGCGCCATTGTGTAATTTACCGACGAACCCGGTTTTATAACCAGCCTCGTCAAAGATATTCCCCAGGGTTGCCTGGCCGGGAATTATCATTGTGGAAGGCTCGTACGTATTCCATACCCCGCTGGAGAGGCGTCCCCGATAAGGATGATTGCCCGTCAGGAGCGAATATCTTGATGGTGAACAGGTAGCCGCCGTGGAATGCGCCTGGCTGAAAGTAATTCCGGCATCCGCCAGGGCTGCAAGATTAGGTGTATCGATGGCTGCGCCACTATTGTATGCACTAAGGTCGCCTTGGCCCAGGTCGTCGACAACTATAACTACAACATTAGGGAAGGTGATCAACACCAATACAGCTTCGGATACATTCTCGCCATCGGATGCCTGGTAGCTAAAAGAATCGTACCCGGTAAATTTATATGTTGGCGTATAGGTAAAAGATCCGTCTTCTTTGAGGGTAACTGTCCCAAACCTCGTTTCATAAACCAGGCTGGCAGTTAAACCTTTACCCGCATCCCGATCATTCGCCAGCACGCCAGGAGCTGGCTGGTGCAAAACCATTCCCGACGCGATCCTGTACGAATCAGTCATGCCAGATAGCACGGGTGACTTTGAAGCCGCCGGGTCGCTATTTCTATCGCACGATGCGATGAACGAAAAAACAATAACGATGAATAAGGTGCTGACTAAACGCATAAGGTATCTAAAGCCTGTTGATAGGAATTATATCCTACAATTAGTGTCGAATTTCTATTCGAGATAGTGCGACTGGAATATGCGAGCGGCTGGCATCATTTCAGGTTTTTGCAGCCCATTATTTCAATACTGTCCACCCTGTAGACTTAGACTCTTTCTTTGACTACGAACGTCTTTCACGCTCTTTATCGGTACCGCTTCTACATGGGAAAATCACCGCCGTTCGGGGCTTCCCTCTTTTTGGATCGCATTCGTGAGCCGGATTCCCCGCAGGCACGATTAAATGGGCGCGCAGGTAGCGGATATTCAGGGCAGCGGTTCGGCACCGCAGGTCCGGAGATTCGATTACGACGTAACCAACACGGTTAACGTCAGTTCCATCAGCGCGGTCCGCGACGAGACAGAAGACCTCTTTATTGATCTCTGGCCGGGCGCGAGCCTCGATGAACTCTGGCTTGCCTTCCACGATTTTGAGCGTCTGTTTGAAGGCAAGATGCCGGGCTACGAAGGCTGCGACACGGTCTATCACGATATCCAGCACACACTGGACATGACGCTGGCCATGGCACGCCTGGTTACGGGTTACGAATGTACGGTCGAAGCACCGGAGCAACTCGGGCCTGATCGCTCGGTGCTCGGAATCATCTGTGCGCTGTTCCATGATTCGGGATATATCCGTGACAGCGGCGACGACCGGCACCGTAACGGTGCCGAGTACACGATGTGGCATGTTTCCCGAAGTGCGGAGTTTTTGCGTACTTACCTGCCACGAATCGGGTTACGCGATTCAGCAAATATCGCGGCCGAGATGGTGCATTTCACGGGCTATGAAAAAAGGTTTGCTGACATCAGGCTTGATGATCCGCTCGACAGCATGACCGGCCATCTGCTGGGCACGGCTGACCTGATCGCGCAGATGGCGGACCGGTGCTACCTGGAAAAATGCCGTGACCGCCTGTACCTGGAATTTGTACTTGGCGGCATTGCTATAGAAGACGAAGGCAACGGCCTGCAGCGAGTACGTTACCAGTCAGGCATCGATCTGCTGCTGCAGACGCCAACCTTCTACAAGACTATTGTGAAAAAACGGCTCGATGTGGATTTCGACAAGGCCTTTCGCTACATCGAAGCCGTGTATAACGGGCGCAATCCCTATCTTGAGTTCATCGAGCGCAATATCGCATACCTGGAGCACGTCATAGAGACGGGCGAGTGGCCTGCATTACGGCGCTCACCACCGTGCTTTACCGTGAATGACAATCCGGTATTGGAAGCCAATGCACTGGTCAATCAAAGGATACTTGCGCTTCGCGGCAGCCCGGTGCTGAGCGAAGCGTCCGCCTGATTGTGTAAAAAAATATAAATAAAAAGGTTCCTATTGGTGCGATACACGCTGTTTGAGACTTAAGGCCCCAAAATTCTTCCGCTTCAGTCTTCTCCTTCCCAATAGCCCACCGGGTTCAGTCTGTAGAACCCGCTTACACCTGCGTCATCACCGCTCCAGAAATCTTTTGAGCCCAGCACTCCCAGCTTGCCCGAATCCGGGTAGTCGACAACTTCGGGCATGATCATGCTCGACATGCAGAGATAAACAAGATCATCTTTGCCATCGTTCACCAGCACATGCGCAAACCCGGCGCCCCGTGGCAGCATGGCGAAGTCTCCCGCTACCATAGCCTCGGTTTCGTCGCCAACCGTAAGCATGCCGCTCCCGGACACCACGTAGACAGCCTCGTCATTAGCCAGGTGCGCATGCCTGGGAAATGCCCGCTTGCCGGGCTTTACGCAAAAAGCGCCGCAGCCAATCAGGTTGTCATCGTTAAGGTTTGTCAGCGGAATATGGCCACGCTGAAATTTTTCGCCATGACCTGCTTCATTCCATTTACCTGAAAAAATATTGGTCTTTTTAATCATTTTTTAAATACTGTTGCGATACCAGTGCCAGGGTTCGTACGCGATGCCTTCCGGGTTATTGCGCGGGTACGACATCATGAAACCATACTGAACCGCGTTCTCGTGCAGCCACCCGAAGGCTGGTGACTCCTCGAATTCTTCCAGCAGAGGCTTGTAACCGGGTGTTGCGATATCGACGGCGTCACCCGTGTGATGCTGGCTGTAACCCGGCGCGACGTTAACCTTTAGTATGTCTTCTATAAACTGGCCCGAATCGAGTTTGCTCCGGATCAGGTCGGCCTGGTAGTCGATGCTGCGAAACCCGGACACAATCAGCAACTCTATCTCTTCCCCTTTCGCTGCCGTGTGCATCGCCTGCCATGCATCGGCTGTAGCCGGGGTCAGCAACTGCATTCGACCCACAATATTTTCACCGACTTCTGCCAGGTCTGTGGCTTCGGCGTAGGTCGCCAGCGAAGGATCGGTACCGTATTCCGGCGGTATTCCCAACTCTGCCAGGAGTGCGGGATCTGCAAAGCGAGGTTGCTGTGTATCAGTAGTCATGCGCTTACTGGGGCACCAATTGGCCGGCAATTAATCGGTCACCGCTGAATTCAAGCATGCCTGTATCGAGTTCTTCAATATGTGCAAGCTGGGGCACCAAGACCCGCATGCCGTCGAGCTTGTAACAGACCACGGCCCCGAATCCTGAATATATATGTGCCAGTTCATCGACGATGTCCGGGCTCACGACCTGCATACTCCAGGAGCCGGATTCGGAACCGCCGGCATCGCCATAGAGCAGCGCAAGGGTGGGTTTAAAACTGACAAAGGACGCAAGGAATGTATCTATACGCTCGCGTGCCGCGGGACTGAAGTGACCATCAAGCTGGCCCGTTTCAGGTTCCGGTACAACTACTTTGCTGTTCCCGGGATCTGCCATTCGTGCTAACCGTCTACCTTATCCCGACCATTACGATCGCTGAGCAGTGCTTTAACTGCCTCAACAAATGCGGGCAGACCTGCATCTTCTATATCGGTGACACCAGCTTCGTTCCAGCCCCCGCCCGAGTGGGCTGATTCAAATTTCAGTTGATTGGTTTTGCCGCTCCAGAAAACCCGGTACCGCGATGCGCCGCGCACAAGATGCACCAGCCAGCCGCCGAAACCGCCCTGGGCCGCGACGTAATCATCGACCTGAAAGCCACAGGCCTCACAGGCATCACGCAGCGCGGGCTCGTAACGCTCTGCTTCGGGAACGACAAAGCCTTTATCTTTGGATTGGCCGGGCGCTCCGCCCAGCCAGAATATAGGTTGTTCAGACACTGCTTACATCCGTTGAAAACGATGCAATTCTAGCACCCCGGCGAGGCGCTTACGCGATCTCTGGCCGGCTTTACGCAGGCTGAACAGCAATTACTCGTTGAAATCGATCTCGTTGGGCTCTGGCTCGGACGAGCCACGCCGGTCAAAACCGCTACGCTTATTGGCGTCATGTAAACCGAAACTTCCCTGTGAAAGCGACCCGTAAGGATTACGGCGGTTTTCATGATTGCGGCGGTCGTTGTGGTTTATATATGTGCACTCGCACTCGCCGACCCGGTCGCACCCTTCAAGTGGTAGTCGTGGTGAGCTTTCCAGCAGGATGCGCTTGTCACAATGCTCCTTAACCGCTGCACAATAGTCCGCCCCCGGCTTTATCTCGATCGCCTGGAAGTCCTTGCGACGGCCCGCTGCGGCGGCAACGGCGATTCGTTCCAGCCGCGCCGACCTTTGCTTGTACCATGCCAAACTGCCCAGGAGAAAGGCCAACAGCACGCAGGTTAGGACAAAAAGAAGCATCCGTTATCATTTTGTTGCTAAACGGGAAGCAAGTATTCTGCTGCTGCCGCGGAGGAAAGTCGCTGACGAGCGTCTCGGTTCATACGGAGAAATTGTTAGATAGTCGTCCTAAATGAACGTCTGCAGGCAGAATCCAGGAGCAGCATATTGGCTATGGTCTCGCGGCCGGCTTGAATGGCATCCCAGAGATCTCCCAGGTCATCCGCTCACAGGAGCAACACGAAAGCCAGGAACACGGCAGCCACGACATTCAGCGTCCGTTCCTGTTTCCAGCCCATGAAGCCAAGCAGCACTGCCAGCAAAAACATCAGCGCGACAGAATATACGAACAGCCAGAATGGATTGAGCGAAGGAGTCGCTTCCGGCGCCCGGAACAGCTACAGGCAATCGCCCTTCACAGCCGTACCCCTGCAATCAAGCCCGCCGAGAGTTACTCGACGGTTACGGACTTCGCCAGGTTGCGGGGTTGGTCTACGTCGGTGCCTTTGAGCACGGCTACGTGATAGCTCAATAACTGCAACGGAATCGTAATGAACTCCAGGCATGATGGTGAATAATAAAATCCGGGACGAGGCATGCCCGGTCCCGGATCATTGAACAAGTCCTACGGATATTAATGTGTTTGCGCAGGACCTCCGAGGGTATCGCTAGGCCACCCGAACTTGAGAGTGGCATCTAGTGATTCAAGCTGTGATGCCAGCGGATTAACCCCGTCATCCACAAGAACTGAAATAATGCTTAACCCCTCATCGGCGTTACCTCCGCTTATCAAGGGTTGGGGGCAAGACTGACAATCTGAACCGAGGTAGGATTCGAATATCCGTTCCCGATGCGGCAAAAACACATCTGCCAACGCCGGAGAGATACGGAAGTGATCTGTACCGTTGATTTGCTCTGTCAGTTGTTCGTGAATATGGACAAAACCTAGTGAGGACGGCCAAACCAAGCCATTACCAAGTGCATCGTTGTTACTCAGCTCATGACAACCCGCACAACTCTGAGTTCGCGCACGCTTGACCGTTTCATCAGGAGTCAGATTGCTGCCAATGCGATTAAGGCGCGCCTGGATTGCGCGGGAAAACAAACCACTTGAATTAAAATGGCTAAGATAATCGCTTTCTGAAGGCAGCTGCTCTGTACTCTGACCGCTGTTAAATTGATTGGGTACAGCGTATGCGAGCTGTGTAATGTTGCGGGCATCAAGTTCATCCACCTGGGTGATGTAATGACGCATAAACGGTACAGTCAGCGGGCTATTGAACTGTTCGCTGAATAATTCACCCCACGGTGTAGTCTTGGTGCTTACTGGGACAAACTGAAGTGATTGCCTACCCTGTGGCTGTGTTTGCAATAACGCCAGCTTAAACTCGCGCAACTGCCATTCTTGAGAATTGGGGCCGGACATAAACTGATTGGTACGAATCTGACCAGCTCCCGGACCAAAATTACGTACATCAATCACTGGGCTCACCCCTTGTGCCGGCAAGCCTTCAAAATAGAAACTATGCAGCATGCGCGCGCGGGTGGCGGGATCATTCACGCGCGAGAGTTTGGCCCAGAAGGTCGCGATTCCGCGACAACCGTCAATTCCGCAATCAGGGTTTGGATTGGGAAGCTTGGCTTCAAAAATCAAAAAGTTCCGCCCATCTCCAGCAGCCGGATCTCGCGCGAAGATTGCTCGGTACTCGCCACAGTTTGAACCATCCTCCGGGGCAAGATCGAGGCGATTAACCAGCGCAATCGGGTAATAAAAGCCGGGTTGGCTCGGATCAAATGGATTACTGCTCACCTCGCTACCCTCATTGCGCGGACAATCCAGGGGAAATCCATTGAGTGTCGGATTACCCAGTGGGTCGGTCCGGTCGTCACAATTGGCCCCCAGACCGAGACCAGGCCCAGCGTTCTGAGTGTCCCACCATTGAGCCCAAAGTCTACGCCGATTAAGGCCGGCAATTCCGCTGTCATCGACTAGCTTATCCATCACTTCTCGCAATGAAATAGCACGTCTAACCACATTGACTTCGGTCACCATCAATGACCGGCGTGCATCCACATTCACATTGGTTAGTATTGGACAAACTGGAAAAACCTGTGCCACTGACAAAACAGGCATACCGCCCAATAGCATTAAGAGAAAAATTTTTCTCAGTTGAGTCACTTTCTTAATCTTATTAAACATAGCCTGCTCCGTATGTAAGGGATTTAACCGACATACATGGAACAACGTATTAGCGGAGCAATGGTTGACAAGGATAAGTATTTATTTTCAATAAACAGCCGGGTGGCTGCATGGGGCCATTCTGGTTAGCAGGCGACAACTTAGCTCCTACAACCGGTATCAGAAAGACTAAAACTAGAGGACTACGCGCTTGAAATACCCGCCCTGAACAAGTCACAATGAATTCCAACCCTTGCTTTAGTGGTTGGGATCGTTACAGGAACTGGTCACAAGTGAAATCAGCCATGAGAGTAAAGTGTCGACTGCCAGGCTCAATAATTTTTAGTCTTGTTGCATGCTTGACATCACCGCTGGTGGCAGCAGAGCCTGACGTCGATTATTGGTCATCATATGCCGGAGCTGAAATTGATGGTGACGGTGGTTCTTTCCTACTGACCGGATTGTCATACTGGCCATCGGAGTCGACGCTTGTTGGTCTGGATATCAGCTATGCCAACAATGCTGATGATTACAAGATGGGCTATACATCGTTACTGGTCAGTCACGATTTTGGTCCGGCCGCGCTTACTGTCGGGGCCAGCTGGATTGATACGGAAGACTTCGGGAACCGAACACGCTTTAGTGGTGCCATGGCCTTCACGCCTGGACCATGGCGATTGGATTTCATCGCACAGGTGGGCCATGAGGATTTTGACCCGTTTCTTGTGAATGAGACTCCCGGTTCGGTGTCGAAACTGCCCATGATGGCTGATTGCGAGTGGGACCAGGCCATTCTCGGCATTAACCTGGGCTGGACCGGTGCGCGGTGGAGGGTTTATGTGGGCGGTGATCATTACGATTACGACAACCTGCGGTGCAACTATTCTTCAACTACTACCAAAAAAATAACTGGCATTGCAGCCAGTAAGAAAACTGATCTTCCTGTCAAGAAGAAACCTGACATTTCTGTGTTGCGGCCAACCCGAGATCTGTTAGCGGTTAAAGCACGCCCCCCGGCAAGATTAATAGCAGGGAATACTACCGATGTGCTGGGTTCTTTTCAGGATCATTCTCTCAATGCTGGCGTGAGCTATCAATTCGATGTGATGCTGGCAGGAGTGGATTGGTATTGGTCAGAGGAAGTAATCGATAATTTCGAAACCACCATCTGGTTGGGGTATGTGTTATTCCCGCTCTCCAAAACCACTAACCTTGAATTGAGTGCTGGGATTGAAACTGGTGATCTGGAAGACGCTCTGGTTTTTATTGGTGGTCGGTTTTTCTGGTTCTGGTGAAAAGCACCTGGCCTCTTTCCTAGGCTAAAAGCAATTGATCCACCATTGTCTGCATAGACTGCTCTTAGTGGCTCCTGCGGAACTCCCTAAGCCGTCTTCAGCATTGAAGGTCAATCAACTATAAATTCCTTGTCAACCTTTTCCGTCCTGGCACGTTACCACCCTTTAGAGAACCTGAATTTGGTGTAGTATGAATTGTGGTAAAACTGAACTTACGATGTCCTATGGGGACCTGGTCCAACTGCAGGAGGACAGGACGCTGGAACATAAGCAGTTCATGGACCAGTTCCTTAAGGATATAGAGCGACGTGCTTTTCGCTTCGCCGATATCGCCGTTCGCAACCGGGATGACGCGCTGGATATCGTTCAGGACACGATGATTCGTTTTGTGCGAAATTATGCGAAACGACCCCAGGCAGAATGGCGAGCATTGTTCTACAAGATTCTGCGCAATCGTATTATCGATCATCAGCGCAGCCAATCTGTATCCGTCCGTCGGCACGTGATTACCTGGTTTGGATATAACAAAGATGATGAACCAGATCCCATCGCTGCAGCGCCGGATACCTATAACCCTACCCCGGACAAACGCGCAGTGCTGGACGATGCCATGGAGGCTTTGGAATACGCGGTTGAAGAACTACCGGATCGCCAAAAACAAGCGTTTTTGCTGCGGTCATTAGAAGGCATGAGCGTTGCTGGCACAGCAAAAGCAATGGGTTGCTCAACAGGCAGCGTTAAGACGCATTATCATAGAGCCGTGCACAGCCTAAGGGCAGTACTTGGAGACCACTGGTCATGACAATTGACAACGAACTGAATCGCGAAGAACGGAAACTAGCTGAACAAGCCAGTGAAAAGCTACGCGCAAGTGTGGATCAATTGGATGCAGCTACCTTGTCACGTCTGAATCAGGCACGGCAGCGCGCCTTGGAAGAACTCCCTGGTCGACAGCGATACTTAGCCCTGCGCTGGTTAGTGCCAACCGCATCGGCGGCAGGTGCTGCCCTTGTCGCGGTACTGCTGCTGCAACCATCCTCGCCAATAGTTGTCGACCCAACAGCTATCGGTTCAATAGCTATCGCTGAGGACATACTAAATGATCAATCTGTGGATTTTGAATTACTCATGGGCGAAGACGACCTTGAAATGATTGAGGAGTTGGAATTTTTTGCCTGGTTGACAACAGAAGAATTGGAGGCCCCCGGTTGAATCGTGGGCTCTGCTTACTGGCAACGATTATCGGCACGCTCAGCGCTGTTTCGTCAGGTGAAATGGATGAAGAAGTACCTGATGTCGAACTTCTGGAGTTTTTAGGCAGCTGGGAAGATCAAGATGATTGGCAGGACTTTTTCGACGCTGCCACAGAGAGTGATGATGACACACTGGAAGAAAAGACGACAAACGGAAGTGTTACGAATGCTAAGTAAGCTCTCTCTAGGTGCTGTTCTTTTGTTTGTAATGCTTGGCAACCTGGCCTTAGCCGATGAAGAAGCCATCGCTTGGAATGATCTCAGTGCGGATCAGCAAACCGTACTCGGTCAATTCTCCGGAACTTGGAATGCCCTGCCTGTTCTGCGCCAGAACCGCCTGGCAATGGGTGCTAATCGCTGGCTAAAGATGGACCAGAAACAACGTAAACAAGCGCAACTACGACTGGCCCGCTGGAAGAATATGACCTCGGATCAACACCAGAAAATTCGCCGGGAATTTATTCGTTATCAGAAGATGACCCCTAAGCAAAAGAAGAATGTTCGTAGAAATTTTCAGCACTTCCAAAGCTTGAGTCCCAAGCAACGCATCGAGTTGCGCAATCGCTGGGAAAATATGACGCCCAAGCAACGTAGTCGAGCCCTCCAACGCACAAAAAAACAAACGACTCAGCTTAGACCGAAACATGCCAAATGAGATGGGCATCAATATAGGGATGAGAGGGGTGCTGCATCAAATAGGCGACAATGAGCGGTCAAGGCGCTATCGTTCGCCAGTCTGAGCTCAGGGCTTTCTTAATTCTTTCTTCGTGTGCGCCTTTGATGCCCACGCTAGTCAAGCATTCCTGAGTAACGTGGAAACCACACACATCTCGCCTGTCGTTCTGCAAGGGTGCAGGCGTCACCGCCCGTTTGAAAGCAGTCAATCGTCTATGCTGCTCTGACCAAAATCGATTTTTAAGGCACGCAGTTTCCTGTACAGATGGGTTCGCTCCATACCCACGCGCCCGGCCAGCTTGCCAACTTTGCCACCGCATAAGGCAAGTTGCTGCGTCAGGTAGACACGCTCAAAGTGCTCGCACCCATCTTTACGCAAAGCCTGGAGACATTCTTATCTCTATGCGTCAGCCGGGAGTCATTGCATTGATTGATTCGGTTGTGGCGCAGGTTACGTGGGCGCGCCGAGGCACATGGATCGGTCAGCATGACCCTGATTTTCTGCCGAATGGCAACATGCTTATTTTTGACAATCGCGGTCGGATGGCCGCAGGTGGCATTTCGCGGGTACAGGAGTTTGATCCGCTAACCAGTAATGTTGTCTGGGAATATCATGGCACACCGGAGGATCCTTTCTGGAGCGGAGTTCGATCGGCTCAGCAGCGATTGCCAAATGGCAATACTTTGATTACCGAATCTGATCGGGGGCGGTTGTTGGAAGTTTCGCCCGCAGGCGAGATTGTTTGGGAATACGTTAATCCCGATCGTGGCGGACCTGATAACACTTATTCACCGGCGCTCATGTGGGGTCAGCGTTATATGCCGGAAGAATTGAGTTTCCTAAGCACCATTCCCAGGTAGCTGAGAAAAAATATTATCAAAGGTAAAACAAAGTAGAACTTGAACCCAACGGCGATACTCCACCTGACGTTGATTCTTCCGTTTCAGTATCGAATATACCGATGTATTGAACCAAGTCTTGTTTCTTTCCGTCTTAATCCCCCAGTTATTCAACTTCTGAGGTGTTTTTCGATATCCCAGACCCTCGGTCTCATGGATATACCAGATCAACTCAAAAACGACCTGTTGTCGTTTTGAGTATCTTTGATGGTGGGTAAGGTCGTTCGATTGGAATGAGAGGGTAAAAGTCAGGAATGTAGTCGTTTCGAAGAAACTGTTACATACAAAATCATTCCACTGTAACCGACTTGGCCAGGTTGCGGGGCTGATCGACATCGGTGCCTTTCAGCACGGCGACGTGATACGACAGTAACTGCAGCGGTATGGTGTACAGAATCGGCGCCTGGAAATCCTCGATATGGGTTGGCATGCGCATCAGGTGCACGCCATCGCCCTCATCGATATGCACGTTCGGGTCTGCAAACACGAATAGTTCGCCACCGCGGGCGCGCACTTCCTGCAAATTGGACTTCAGTTTCTCCAGCAAATCGTCATTAGGCGCAATTGTCACCACCGGCATATCTTCATCCACGAGTGCCAGCGGCCCGTGTTTGAGCTCACCCGCGGGGTAAGCCTCGGCATGAATGTAGGAGATCTCCTTTAGCTTAAGCGCACCCTCCATCGCAACCGCGTTCTGCGCTCCGCGGCCGAGGAACAGAGCATGATGTTTCTCAGCAAAATGCCCGGACATGGTTTCGATCTGCCCATCAAGCGCGAGCACCTGCTCGATCAGTGCGGGTAATTCCAGCAACTGCTTTGTAAGCGCGCGTTCCTGTTCGGGCGGCATGCCGTGGTGGCGAGCCAGTGAAAGAGTAACGAGCGCGAATGCCGCAAGCTGGGTCGTAAATGCCTTGGTGGATGCGACTCCAATCTCTGGTCCGGCACGCGTCATCAATACCAGTTCTGATTCACGTACGAGTGAACTTTCGGGCACGTTGCAAATCGCCAGCGTGGCGATATAGCCACTGTCTTTAGCTTTACGGAGTGCCGCGAGGGTATCGGCGGTTTCGCCGCTTTGTGAAATTGTTATAAACAGGCTGTTATCCGGCACAACAACGGATCGATAGCGGTATTCACTCGCTATCTCTACCGTGCAGGGTACGCCGCAGTACTCCTCTATCCAGTAACGCGCGATGAGCCCGGCATGGAAGCTGGTGCCACAGGCCACGATATGCACAGCTTGAGTCTTGCCGAGTATCTTGCCGGCGGTCGGCCCAAGTGCACCGTCCAGCACTTTGCCGTCAGCGATTCGTTCGGCCAGTGTTTCGGCCACTGCACGCGACTGCTCGTAGATCTCTTTCAGCATGTAATGACGGAAACGACCGCGCTCAACCGCATCAGCGGACAATTCACTTTCGCTAACGGGACGATCGGCAGAAGCCCCTTTTGCGTCACTTACGCTGACGCCGTCACGTGTTACGACCGCTATGTCACCTTCTTCCAGGAACATGAACTTACGTGTCACCGGCAACAAAGCCGCAACGTCTGAGGCCACAAAATTTTCACCTATACCCATGCCGATCACGACGGGGCAGCCTTCGCGGGCCAGGATCAGTTTCCCCGGATCATTCTTGCTCATCACTACAAGAGCGTAGGCACCTTCAAGCTCATCGACTGTTTTCTTTACCGCAGCCTCAAGGTCGCCTGATGACTGGAGGTGATGATGAATTTGGTGTGCGATCACTTCTGTGTCGGTTTCACTGCTGAATTCGTAACCGTGCTCTAAAAGATCCTTACGGAGCGCTTCGTGGTTTTCGATAATACCGTTGTGCACGATCGCAATATCAGACCCGGAAATATGTGGGTGGGCGTTACTCTCACTCGGTCCGCCGTGCGTTGCCCAGCGCGTGTGAGCAATACCGGTGCGGCCATCCATGGGCTCCGCATCGAGCACACCCTGCAGTTCAGCAACTTTGCCAACCGAACGGCGGCGTAGCACACCATCGTCGTGGCGCACGGCCACGCCCGCGGAATCGTAACCACGATATTCCAGGCGACGCAGTCCCTCCATCAGGATAGGGACGACGTTACGCTCTGCTGTTGCTCCTACGATGCCGCACATAACTTTTCCAGTTGCCGGTCAATATGTTAGCGCCAAAGTGGGTATTTTAGCCACGCCATTATTGCCACACTGCGACTAAAGTCCCATTACGCTATGTTTCGTCCGACAGCATACTTGCTGCCGGAGTTCTTCAGCGGCGACGCACCGCGTTGTCCGCTGCAAGACGGGTTATTCCTACCTAACTATTCTTCAGCAGTAGCGCTCTGCACGGTCCGCTGAAAGACGGACTAATCCAGTCTAATTATTTTTTAATTGGACGTTTCCAGCCCTTGACGGTAGTTTGCTTGGCGCGCTCCAGGGTCAGTTCGCCCCCGGGCGCATCCTTGCTGACTGTTGATCCGGCGCCGATCGTGGCCCCGGCCCCGATGTTCACGGGCGCGACCAGTTCGACACCAGAACCGATAAATGCATTGTCGCCAATTACGGTCTGGTGCTTGTTCGCGCCGTCGTAGTTACAGGTAATGGTTCCGCAGCCGACATTAACCCCGTCGCCAATCACCGCATCGCCAAGGTAAGTCAGGTGATTGGCCTTGCTGCCAACCCCCAGCACAGTTTTCTTCATTTCAACAAAGTTGCCGACACGGGCGCCCTGTTTCATTTCAGCACCGGGACGCAGGCGGCCGAACGGCCCTATGTCACAATCTTTACCCACCACGGCATCTTCGAGTACGCAGTTCGCGTTTACAGTAGTCCCGGAATCGATCCGGCAATTCTTTATTACGCAATTGGGTCCAATGCTAACGTTATCGCCGAGTTCTACTTTACCTTCAAAAACGGCATTTATATCGATGAGCACATCGCTACCGCAACTTAGCGTTCCACGTACATCAATGCGTGCGGGGTCAATTATCGTTACACCGGCAGTCATCAGGCCTGCCGCTTCTCGCTCGCGATACGCACGTTCTGCATCTGCAAGCTGCGCCTTGTCGTTGATGCCCATAACCTCGGTGGCCGAATCCGCAGTAACTGCAGCTACACTCACGCCATCCGCCACGGCACTTGCCACGACATCGGTAAGGTAATACTCGCCCTGGGCGTTATCGGACTTCAGCGCATCAAGCCACGGGCCGAGCAACTTCACAGGACAGGCCAGCAAACCAGTATTGACTTCGTTGATGCGGAGCTGGTCATCGGTCGCATCCTTTTCTTCGACTATTTCGCTTACCGCGCCGGCCGGGTCGCGCACGATACGACCATAACCGGTTGGATCGTTTTCGATTACGGTCAGGATAGCGGGGCCGTCACTCGCAGCTTTTGCAAGGCTTTCGATCGTGGCGGGCAATACGAGTGGCACATCGCCATAAACCACCACGACGGTTTCGTCTTCCTTGAGATGCTGCATCGCCTGCTGCACGGCGTGCCCGGTACCGAGTTGCGGTTCCTGCAATGCCCATTGGATGTCGCGGTCGGTGAAATGGTCGAGCACCTGCTCGGCTCCATGGCCGTAAACCACACAAATCTGCCTCGGATTAAGGGCTTCGGTCGTGGTAATAACATGATCCAGCAGCGGGCGTCCTGCCAGCGGTTGGAGAACCTTTGGCAGCGCGGAGCGCATGCGGGTACCTTGTCCCGCTGCGAGTATGACAATACTGATATCCACGGTCTGGGTATTATCTCCCGTCAGTCGATGCGTTCGGAACGCCCGACAGTTTATAACCGAATTGGCGTATATTCAGACACGCAAGTCTCAATTGTCGCGAAGCGACTCGGGCCAGCCCTTAGCCCTTGCGGCCCTTGAGCTTCTGCACGGCTTTGTAGCGCGCTGCGGCCTCGACCAGCTGCATACGAGCATGTTCGAGATCCTGTTTTTCGGTGGCACCCGCCAGCATTTGCTCGGCTGCTTCCTGGGCCGCTTTGGCGGCTTCTTCGTCCAGATCATCACCATGCATGGCCGAATCGGCCAACACGGTAACCATATGTGGCTGAACTTCCAGCACTCCGCCTGTGACAAAGAAAAACTTTTCCTCGCCCTCGGGCGTTTGCACCCGCAAGTCGCCGGGACGCAGATCCGTCAGCAACGGAGCATGACGTGGCGCAATGCCCACATCACCCATCTTGGCTGGCGCAAAAACCATGGCGGCTTCGCCGGAGAAAATTTCTCCCTCGGCGCTAACGATGTCGACGTGCAATGTTGCCATTTACTAGATCCCTTACCTTACGTAGCTGTTCAGCTCAAAGAGCTACAACACGGTGCGAATTACTGCCACTACATATCTTTAGCTTGTTCCACGGCTTCCTCTATCGTGCCGCACATGTAGAAAGCCTGTTCAGGCATATCGTCGTACTCACCCGAAACAATGCCCTTGAATCCACGTATGGTGTCTTTCAGGCTAACGTACTTGCCGGGTGAACCGGTGAAAGTTTCTGCAACGGTGAACGGCTGCGAGAGGAAACGCTGGATTTTGCGTGCGCGTTGCACGTCCAGTTTATCTTCCTCGGACAACTCGTCCATGCCGAGAATCGCGATTATATCCTGCAGCTCTTTATAGCGCTGCAACACGCCCTGCACGGCTCGTGCGGTTTCGTAATGCTCGGCGCCGACGACGTTCGGGTCAAGAAGACGGCTGGTTGAATCGAGTGGATCCACCGCCGGATAAATTCCAAGCTCGGCAATCTGTCGTGACAGCACCAGTGTTGCGTCAAGATGAGCAAAGGTCGTGGCAGGCGACGGATCGGTAAGGTCATCGGCAGGTACGTACACCGCCTGGAAGGAAGTAATAGACCCGGTTTTTGTCGAGGTGATGCGTTCCTGCAGCACACCCATTTCCTCGGCCAGCGTCGGCTGATATCCCACTGCGGACGGCATACGTCCGAGCAGTGCAGACACCTCTGTACCGGCAAGCGTGTAACGGTAGATGTTATCGATAAACATCAACACGTCGCGCCCTTCATCACGAAAGTACTCGGCCATCGTCAGACCGGTCAGCCCGACACGCAGACGGTTACCCGGTGGCTCATTCATCTGGCCATAAACCAGTGCCACTTTGTCAATAACGCCCGAGTCGGTCATCTCGTGGTAGAAGTCGTTACCATCACGTGTACGCTCACCCACACCGGCAAACACGGAGAAGCCGCCATGCTCCTTCGCGATGTTGTTAATAAGTTCCATCAACGTCACCGTCTTGCCCACGCCGGCACCGCCGAACAGGCCGATCTTGCCGCCCTTGGCGATGGGCATGATCAGGTCGATCACCTTGATACCGGTTTCCAGCAGCTCTGTTGAGGATGCCTGGTCTTCATAAGCCGGGGGCGGACGGTGAATCGGCAAACGCTCTTCTTCGCCGATCGGCCCCGCATGATCCACGGGGTTACCCAATACATCCATGATCCGGCCCAGGGTCTTCTGGCCAACAGGTACCTTTATCGGTGATCCCGTGTTGCTGACGTCCAGACCGCGACTCAGGCCTTCCGACGGGCCCATTGCAATAGCGCGTGCGACGCCGTCGCCGAGCAGTTGCTGCACCTCGAGGGTCAGCCCCCGATCTTCCATGTAAAGCGCGTCATAGACATTCGGCAACTGGTCCTGCGGGAATTCTACGTCCACAACCGCGCCGATAATCTGTACGATTTTTCCGGAACTCATTTGTTTCGTCCTCTACGATCGATCCAATATCGATCAAAATTCAAATTACTGTAGGAGCGGCTTTAGCCGCGATTCCTTGTTACTCGGAAACCGCGGCAGCACCGCCAACGATTTCAGAAATTTCCTGGGTAATATTTGCCTGCCTCGCCTTGTTATAGTCGAGCTGCAGGTTGTCGATAAGCTTGCCCGCGTTATCTGTTGCGCTTTTCATCGCAACCATTTTCGCAGCCATTTCGCAGGCCACATTTTCCACGGCACCACGATAGACCTGTGATTCGATATACCGTTGCAACACGCCGGTCAGCAGCTCGGTTGCCTCGGGTTCGTAGATGTAATCCCAGTGTTGCGGCAGATCATCCGCATCGGGTGCTTCAACCGGAATCAGGGTCACTGACTGCGGTTTCTGGCTCATGGTCGATTCGAAATGGTTGTGCACGAGGAACAGGCGATCTATACCGCCTTCCTTGCCGCCCGTCTCGTAGGCATCGAGCATGATCTTAATCGTGCCAACCAGATCAGCGACTTTTGGATTTTCTCCAATATTTGAGATGGCACCAACAACATTTACCTTAAGGCTGCGAAAAAACTGCACACCCTTCGAGCCGAGCAGACAAAGATCAACTTCGACATCCTTGTTGTTCCATTCCCTCAGTTCGTTCAGCAGCAAGCGAAATTCATTGACGTTCAGGCCGCCACACAAACCACGATCGGTCGTGATCACGATGTAGCCAACACGCTTGATGTCACGGTCGACGAGGTAAGGATGCTTATATTCCGGGTTCGCCTGGTAAAGGTGTCCGATGGCTGTGCGAATCTTGTCCGCATACGGCCGAGTCTGTCGCATACGCTCCTGCGTACGGCGCAGTTTACTTGCTGCAACCATTTCCATGGCAGCCGTGATCTTCTGCGTATTCTTTACGCTACCGATCTTGGTACGAATTTCTTTTAAACTAGCCATCTATAAATTAATAACCATACAACTGGTATCAGGCAACACTTTTCATTGGTAAGCTGGAAATGACATGCTTGCTTTGCATATTGTCAATCCGTTTCCTGTATCAGCAGCGGCTCTGTCCCCACCAAAACTCTTCTTAGTACGCGCCATTCTTTTTAAAATCTTCGACAGCCGCTTTCATAGCTGCTTCAATTTCATCGTTGTAGTCCGCACTCTCGTTTAACTGATCGAGCAGCTCTACAAAATTTTCACGCAGATAAGCGTGCATGGCTGCCTCGAAATCGACGATCTTGTTGGCATCTACATCGTCCAGGTAGCCCTCGTTGGCAGCAAGCAGCGAAAAGCCCATCTCGGCAACCGATAGCGGCGAGTACTGGTTCTGCTTCATGAGTTCTGTCACGCGCTGACCGCGTTCAAGCTGTTTGCGGGTAGCTTCGTCGAGATCCGATGCGAACTGTGCAAAAGCTGCAAGCTCGCGGTACTGTGCAAGCGCAAGTCGAATGCCGCCGCCAAGCTTCTTGATGATCTTGGTTTGTGCTGCACCACCGACACGCGATACCGACAGGCCGGCGTTGATCGCCGGGCGTATGCCCGCGTTGAACAGATCGGTCTCGAGGAAGATCTGTCCGTCGGTAATGGAGATCACGTTGGTCGGTACGAACGCCGACACGTCACCCGCCTGGGTTTCAATAATCGGCAACGCTGTCAGTGAACCGGTCTTACCCTTTACGGCACCGTTGGTAATGCGCTCTACCTCGGCTTCGTTAATTCTCGAAGAGCGCTCGAGCAGGCGTGAATGCAGATAGAACACGTCACCCGGATACGCTTCGCGCCCCGGCGGACGACGCAGCAGCAGTGATACCTGGCGATATGCCCAGGCCTGCTTGGTGAGATCGTCATAAATAATGAGCGCATCTTCGCCCTTGTCGCGGAAATATTCGCCCATGGAACAACCGGAGTAAGGAGCAATGTACTGCATAGCGGCAGATTCTGCGGCGGCGGCGGCAACGACTATGGTGTGTTCCATTGCGCCATGCTCTTCAAGCTTGCGAACAACGTTGGCAATCGTCGAGTTCTTCTGACCAACCGCCACGTAGATACATTTAATGCCGGTACCTACCTGGTTGATGATGGTGTCCACGGCAACTGCGGTCTTACCGGTCTGCCGGTCACCAATAATCAGTTCGCGCTGGCCACGGCCAATCGGCACCATCGAGTCAATGGACTTCAGTCCGGTCTGCACCGGCTGGTCAACAGACTTACGCTCGATAACGCCGGGTGCAACTTTTTCAATCGGCGATGAAGACTCGGCATTAATCTGACCCTTACCGTCGATCGGCTCGCCAAGCGAGTTAACCACTCGACCGAGCAGCGCTTCTCCGGTCGGCACTTCGAGAATGCGGCCGGTTGTTTTGACCGTGTCGCCTTCGGAGATGTGCTTGTATTCACCCAGCACCACCGCGCCGACTGAATCCTGCTCGAGGTTCAGTGCGAGGCCGAAAGTGTCGCCCGGGAACTCAAGCATTTCACCGTACTGCGCTGAACCCAGACCATGAATGCGCGTAATACCATCCGTCACGGCAATGACCGTGCCCACGTCGCGGGCTTCGGCAGCGCTTTCGAAGTTGCTGATACGCTCTTTAATCAGTTCACTGATTTCAGAAGCTTTGATAGCCATCTCTCAATCCTCTTCGCTTGGAGCGAGTATTTTAAGTCGCCAAAGTAGTGGCGAGTTTTTCCAGGCCGGTACTAACCGACCCGTCAATTACCAGATCATTGGCGCGCAAACGTGCGCCACCAATTAACGATTCATCCAGCTCAAATGTCAGGCTGACATCACGCCCGAAACGTTTCTTAAGCGCTTCGATAATTTTTACCTGTTGTATATCGTCCACCGGGTTGGCGGCGGTCAGGGTCACTTCGACGCGGTTTTCGACCTCCGCCTTGAGCGAGTCGTAGGCGCACGCGATTTCAGGAAGGGCGGTAAGGCGCCCGTTTTCGGCCAGCAATTTAACCAGGTTGGTCACCTGGCCAGCATCACCGACGTCTGCTGCCCTGGCTGCAATCTCGCCGATCATCTCCGCAAGTTTCGCTTCATCCGTTGCGGGTGCGCCGATCAGCCCGGCGACACTCTCATCACTGACGACCGCGCCTGCCGCATGCAATACATCGGACCACGCAACAAGTTGGCCGGCGCTGTTCGCCAGCTCAAAAATTGCCTGTGCGTAGGGACGTGCGATGGCAACATTTTCAGCCATGATTGACTAGATCTCCGCTGCCAGCTTGTCGAGCAGGTCTTTGTGGGTCGCCGAATCAATTTCGCGTTGCAGGATCTTCTCTGCACCGGCGACAGCAATTACACCGACCTGGCCACGAAGTTCTTCGCGGGCCCGGTTGGCTTCCTGCTCTACTTCTGCCTGGGCCGCTGCCAGAATGCGTTCTTTTTCAGAACCCGCTTCCGTGCGTGCTTCATCGACGATACTGCCACCGCGTGTGTTCGCGTGATCGATGATCTCTCGAGCCTGGCCGCGTGCTTCGTCAAGGATCGACTGCTTCTCAACTTCAGCTTCTTCAAGGGCGCGATTGCCCTTGTCAGCCGCAGCGAGTCCTTCAGCAATCTGCGCCTGGCGTTCTTCCAGCATATTCATGATGGGCGGCCACACGAATTTCATGCAGAACCATACGAATACGATCATGGCAATTGTCTGACCCAGGAATGTAGGTATGTTGAGTTCCACTATTCCAACTCCTTAATAGCAAAAGGCCAGGCTTAAGCCTGCCTCCTGCCTGAACCGACTGCCGATTCAGCCGCCGAGGGCAGCCTGAAGCTGGCCGACAAAGGGATTTGCAAACGCGAAGAACAGCGCGATACCCACGCCAATCATGGCCACGGCGTCGAGCAATGCGACAACCAGGAACATTTTCGTTTGCAGCATCGGGGCCAGTTCAGGCTGACGTGCACATCCTTCCAGGAAGCGACCGCCCAACAGGCCCATGCCGATGCCGACGCCCAGGGCGCCAAAACCAATAAGAATCGCTACGGCGACTGCTGTTAAACCAATTACAGATTCCATCATTTGCTCCTACAAAGCATTTTTTCTTGCAATAAAAAAGTTAAAAAACTAAAACTCTATTTCCTAATGTGCCTCGTGGGCCTGGCTCAGATACACGATGGTCAACATCATGAAAATGTATGCTTGGAGGGTGACTATCAGGATATGAAATACGGCCCAGCCAAAATGCAACGGAAGCTGATACAGGCCGAGCAGGGCAATAAGAATAAACATGAGTTCGCCTGCATACATGTTTCCAAACAGTCGCAGCGATAACGACAGCGGCTTGGCAAGCAGCGCAACCGTTTCGAGTATCAGGTTGAAGGCCATTATTGGTAACCACAGAATTCTGAAACCAAAGGTCGGGATGCCAAGCTCTTTTGGATTGAGCGGGTTAAGCATTAGCTCGCCCACTACAAAGCCGCCTACGCCCTTGATCTTGAAGCTGTAATACAAGATAAGAAAAAATACCGAGATCGACATGCCGAACGTGACGTTCGGATCTGTCGACGGCACAACCTTCAGGTAATCAATGCCTACAAGATGCGCAGCGGTCGGCAACCAATCGACCGGGATCAGGTCCATCAGGTTCATCAGGAAAACCCAGCAAACAATAGTCAGCGCCAGTGGCGCAATCACCGGACTTTTACCGTGGAAAGTATCTTTAACGCTGCCATCAACGAACTCGACGACCATTTCAACCATCGCCTGCAATTTGCCGGGTTTGCCGGTTTCGATATTTTTAGCTACGCGCCAGAAAAGAAAACAGAACAAGGCACCGAGTGTCACGGTAAAGAACATCGTATCCAGGTTGACCGCCCAGATATTTCCTGAGCAAATCTTGGTCTGGCCAAGATTAGTTACCCACTCTCCATCTACAGTGCACGCCTGGAGGTTTTGCAGGTGATGCTCTATATATTCGCCGCTATTGCTTGCCATACTAAAAAGTCGTTTTATTCAGCTCGTCTATCTCGACCGGATCGGTAAATACTCTCAGGCTTCCGGCCAGTTCTTTTCCCGTGTGCTTTCCGCCATGGTTTCAAACCATGGATAACGCGTTCCCAGCGCCAGCCAGTACACGATGTACGTTCCCGCGTAGCCGATAATGGTCGACACCATTTGCACCCTTAGCAACCGTATCGCTGCAATAAACATCACAACGGTCAGTACTATTTTCAGGGTTTCACTTATCCATAAACCTCGTAAGAAGGCTTCGGGATGCATTCCTGCATCAACACGCAACAATCGCTGCGCCTGGTAAATCCCTGCCAGCATTCCAATCAGGCCGCCGGTAAAAACAGACATTGCTGCCTTACTGCTACCGACTACAAGCGCAATTGCAACGAGTGCAAAAGTCAGTGCCAGCTGCCATCCGGCGAGCCGGAAAACAGCAAGTCGAGCCTTCTGGAATGTTTGTGTTTTGCCCATCTTTTGCGGGCTATTCACGGGTACAAAAAAAAGCCACATCTGCGACTCTAACGCGGCTGCAGGTGGCATCCGGGCGGCAGCCCTCGCCGCTCAACCCGCGAATTGTATGGACTTACTGGGAGGGGTTCAAGCCTGCGTTCGGGTCCGAGTTTCCCTCCCCCCCCTCCAAGGACGTCCGGCGAGTTCCGACGGGGTGGCGGGAATACCTTAGTCACGCACAGGCCCGAAAGCCGGGGCAGCGCCCGGTCTTCCAGCGCATGACGAAGGCCTAAGCGAGGGACCGGGTTCTGCCCCGGTCTAAAAATACAGCTACTTCAGGTGATCCAGGATGCCGTCGAGCTCGTCGACGCTGTTATAGCTGATGATCAGCTTGCCCTTGCCTTTAGCAGTGTGCTGTATTGCAACTTTGGCGCCCAGCTTGTCGCGCAACTCATCCTGGAGGCGCCGGATATCCGGGTCTATTGAGGGCTTGGCGGTACTGGCGCCGGCCTGGGCCCTGGCCTGCAGGCGCCGAACGAGCGATTCAGTCTCCCGGACTGACAGGCCGCGGGCCACGACCTTGCGCGCGACCTCGACCTGGCTGCGACCACCCGGCAATGCCAGCAATGCCCGGGCATGCCCCATGTCGAGCTCCCCGCCGGCCAGGAACTCACGGACTTTCGGTTCAAGGTCCAGCAATCGTATTAAGTTAGATACGGCCGCGCGGGATTTGCCGACTGCGCGGGCCGCTTCCTGGTGAGTCAGTTCGAATTCTTCGATCAGGCGCTTAAGACCTTGCGCCTCTTCAAGGGGGTTGAGGTCCTCGCGCTGGAGGTTTTCGATAAGTGCGATGGCAGCCGCAGCTTCGTCATCAACGTCACGCACAACGACTGGGATCGAATCCAGGCCGGCCATCTGGGCTGCACGCCAGCGGCGCTCGCCGGCAATAATCTCGTAATGGGTCGGGCCGGTTCCGCCCGGTCCGAGCGGCCGTACCGAGATCGGCGCCAGAACGCCCTGCACCTTGATGGATTCCGCCAGTTCCTCCAGGGTTTCCTTGTGCATGTCTCGGCGTGGCTGAAAGGCTCCCGGCATCATCAGGTCGAGGGCGAGGTTGCGCAATCCCGTGGCCGGTTTGCCGGGCGCCGGGACGGGAGCCGACAAGGTGGTCAGGCCCGGTTGGATATCGTCGCCTGGCGAAGCCGGCGGCATATCCACGGGGCCAAGCAGGGCATCGAGTCCTTTTCCCAGTCCGGTCTTCTTTGCTGCCATGGCTATTCAAACCCCCGCGTAATCAAGAGTTCCATTCTAAGTCACGACCGGGCTCCGGTCACATCGGAGGCTTATGTTGGATGTGATTGCCAGCCTCCGTCCAACTGTAGGAGCGGCTTTAGCCGCGAACCCACGGAAACAACTAGTACTACCTGGAACGGAAAAGCTTTCTAATTCCCGTATTAACAGCCCAGCAATAGATCATACGACTTGTGCTGGGCGGGTTCGCGACTAAAGCCGACTCCTACAGCTTTTTAGTGGCGCTTAGAGGTCAATACCGACTATGCCGTCGCCAGCCCAGGCCCGCCAGGGCCGAGCCGAACAGCCAGGCGGCCGCGGGTATGGGCACTGTTCTAACCGTAACGTCGTCTAACAACGCATCGATGTATCCGCACGGCGTCAACGGACAGATTGACCTCACCCGGAAAGTTTCAAGATTCAGCCAGTCACCGGTACCGATTGCCACCGAAAGATCGGCTACCCCGCCCCCGAACAGCGTGCCGCTAAAATCTCCTTCCGAGTCCCCGATCGAGAGGATCGCAAACAGACTACCGCCGGTATTGTCCATGATAATTTGCGAACCGCAGCCTCCGCCCCAGGCAAAGCAATCCGAGCTTACCCATACCCCGGATGACCCCACGCCGAATTCAGGAGGGCTGGCCATAAATGACGTAGTGTCAAAGGTGTAGCCTTTTGAATCCACCGTTATGGGTACACTGAACGAATACTGCGGCGTGACTTCCTCGAAATCGATCAGGACCGGCGCCGCGTGAACAACGGTACACGTAAGAAATAAAGTGAGCGTTAGTGTGAGTTTTTTTATTTTTCTTACCCCAGGAAACGAGAAACATGGAGAGAGACCCGGTTGCCGGAAGCATCTTATTCGAAAACTTTAGCCTGGCTAACATACCCCGGATCGGAAAGTGGGGCTAACTTGTCTTATGTAATAGACAACAGTGCGTTGCCGCAATAATCAGATCGTCACAGCCGAAGCTGTCACGCCGCTCCCGCCTGGACGGCGGCAGGCTCTTCCCGCAGGATTTCGCGGGCCAGCTCCATGTAAGCGATCGATCCACGCGAGCGGGGATCGTGTATCAGTATCGGTACGCCGTAACTCGGCGCTTCCGCAAGCCGCACGTTGCGCGGAATGACAGCGTCGTAAACCTTGTTGCCGAAATGCTTGATAAGCTGCGCAGAAACTTCATTCGCGAGCCGGTTACGCGGGTCGAACATTGTGCGCAACAGGCCCTCAATCCCGATACCGGGGTTAACGCTGTTACGAATCTGCCGGACCGTCTCAAGCAATGACGACAAACCCTCGAGTGCGTAGTACTCGCACTGAATCGGAATAAGTACCCCGTCTGCGGCCGTTAATGCGTTCAGCGTAAGCATGTTGATCGACGGCGGGCAGTCTATATATATGTAGTCATACATGCTGCGGATCGGCTCCAGCGCCTTGCGCAGTTTCATTTCGCGGCCAATCTCCTGCAGAAGCCGAACTTCCGCAGCCGTCAGGTCGGGATTGGCAGGCATCAGTGCATAACCACCCTGCTCCACGGAAATGATGGTATCTATTGCGCGTGCCTCGCCGAGCAGCACTTCGCAGGTTGTGCGTTCGAGGGAAGACTTTTCGACGCCGGATCCCGTGGTCGAGTTGGCCTGTGGATCAAGGTCTATCAACAGGACACTTCTGCCGAGCTCTGCCAGGCAAGCAGACAGGTTGACGGCCGTCGTGGTTTTACCAACGCCGCCCTTCTGATTGGTTACAGCAACAATTCGTCCCACTGGAAACCCGCTACCAGTCCCTGATCAAGCCTCATCATAAACGGTTCCGCCGCCGGTTGCCCACTGGCACTGGCTTTACTGACACGGGTTCAGACGAGCCGCATGAATGCGGATTGCCAGGTTGCAAAATCGGTAACGTAGTTGTAGCCGCAAACAGTCGTCAGCAGGCGGGAGGTCGCCACGTCGACAAGGCGGCCTGCGCCGTCACGGGTGGCAGCAAGCGGCCCGTGCGGGTTCAGTTTCATGGCGGCACCGGGAGGATAAACGTAGTCACCGATAAACAGCACCTCCTGCCAGAGGTAGACGGTGAACCCGGGGCTGTGCCCGCCTATATGCACGCCCTCCACCCCGAACTTCTCAACCGTTCCTGTAAATCGATGATCAACGGAGTGCTCCGCGACCTCGGACAGTTCTGCGTCCGCTTCATGCAACCAGACTTCCGCCTGCCATGCTTCCCGGTACTGGTTGGCCGCGCCAATAAAATCCTTGTGGGTGAACATTATGCTGTCGACCGGATCGAGATCGCGATTGAACGCGGACGGACAATCGATCAGCACGCTGCCGCCGTCCGCATCGATACGGTAAGCCGCATGCCCAAGGCCCAGGCGCGGCACGCATTTAAGCTGGGTTACGGTATCCGTTACTGCTTTCGGGGTGACGCAGTAATGCCGGGAGGCGGCGCCTGAGTCCACAAAATCTTTGTGCAGCGAGCTGCAGAAAGGGCAACGGGCCGGCCGCTTTCCGATCATGTTGTAGCCGCACACTGTGCAGACCCATTGTTTTTTGCCGAAGCCAAACATTATTGGTTTTCTTTTCCGTCACCAGTATAGACGTGTCCGGCAACAACTAGTTCTTTTCCAGAACGACGATATGACGATCTGCCTCCAGGCCGGGCATGGTCACCTGCTCCAGTCGTGCCACGCCCCATTCAGCAGGCAGTTCATCCAGCTCTGCCTGTGGATATTTGCCCTTCATTGCTACAAGTCGGCCACTGTCATTCACGAGTCTGCCGCTGCTTTGCACATACCCGGTAAGCGAGGTATACGCCCTGCAGATAATCGTATCGAAAGATTCGTTACCGAGTTCTTCGACCCGGGATTGCCGGGCTTCGACGTTTGTCAGCCCCAACTCGGCTATCGCGTGCTGAACGAAACGAATTTTTTTACCATTTGAATCCAGCAGCACAAAGTGGCAACCGGGCAGGCACAGGGCTAATGGTATGCCCGGTAAACCGGCACCGGTACCAACATCGAGGATGGTTTTGCCGTGTACAAAGGGCAGGGCAGTTAGTGAGTCAAAAATGTGTTTGCTAACCATCGCACCAGGATCACGCACCGCGGTCAGGTTATAGGCTTTATTCCAGCGCTGTAGCTCCCCAAGGAACGTCGTTAGTTTTGTCGTGAGCTCCACATCTACCGGAACATCCCGGAGATCCGGCAACCCTGCCATAAGCTCTGCCTGGATCTGTTCATGTGAGAAAGTCATCTGCAGACATTACACAGGAAAAATAAAAAAGGGCCGGAAGAAAAAACTGGCCCTTTAAAAAAACGTATGTTTTACTACCGGTTACTACCAGCAGTGACTACTCTTTGGTTACGCGAAGTTCCACGCGGGGATTTTCGCCGCGGCCCGCGGCAGTTGCGTTATCTGCAACAGGCTCGTTTGCACCATAGCCCCTGGCGGTAATGCAATTTTCATCGACACCTGCGATAACCAGGTAGTTGCGTACCGCCTCGGCACGCCGTTGCGACAGGCCAACATTATAGCCCGGATCGCCCTGCGAATCCGTATGACCCGCCACCTCGACATAAATGTTGGGGTTCTGGATCAGTGTTGCAGCAGCAGCCGCGAGCGCTGCATCGGCGCCGTCGAGCAGCATGGCAGAATCTGTACGGAAATTAACTTCCGGAAGCTTGATAACGTTCTGGAATGCACAGCCGTATTCATCCACCGCGTTTGCAGTGAATGCAACCAGCAATGCGCTAATGCTGACCAGAAAGATTTTTCCAAAGCCATTCACAAGCAAGGCTCCGCCCAAAACCCAATAACCAATACCCGATGCCAGTCGCCCGCTTATTCTAGACCCTCCGCCCGTGCATTGCAGGCTATAAAGTTACGGCTCAGCCCGCAAGTTTCACCAACCTTCGGCCGGTAACCTTGCCGTCCAGCCAATCCTGCATACCCTCAGCAAGGTCATCGAGGCCCACTTCACCATTTACAATGTGTTCAAGCCGCTGCGGGCGCAGATCTGTCGCGAGCCGCCCCCATACTTCGAGGCGCAGATCGCGGGGCGTATCAACCGCGTTGATGCCCAGCAGGTTAACGCCGCGCAGGATAAAGGGCATTACCGTGGCTTCGAGTTTGTGGCTGGCCGCAAGACCTATGCTGGCGACATTGCCGCCGTATTTAGTTGTACGTGTAAACCAGCCGAGCATGTCACCGCCCAGGTTATCGACCGCGCCGGCCCAGACAGCTTTTTCCAGCGGTCGCGATCCGAAATCGATTTCGGCGGGGGCGATGACCTCCGCTGCACCAAGTCCCTTAAGGTAATCCACGGCATCGACTTTACTGCTTATGGCATGTACCTCGTAGCCGCGACCGGCGAGCAGGTCGATCGCAACGCTTCCAACACCGCCGGTTGCCCCGCTGACAGCAATTGGTCCGTTCCCAGGTTTCTGACCATTCTGCTCCATGCGATGCACCGCGAGCGCAGCGGTGAAGCCTGCAGTTCCCAGAATCATCGCGTCACGCGTAGTGAATCCTTCCGGCAACGGTATTACGGAATCACCGGCCAGGCGTGCGTACTCAGCATATCCCCCGTCTCGTGTCTCACTGAGTCCCGCGCTGGTCACGACTACCTCGTCGCCTTCCCTGTAGCGATCGTCCGTCGATGAAACCACCGTACCCGCAACATCGATGCCGCCGACCAGCGGGTAAGTGCGGAGTATCTTGCCCGCACCCGTGGCCGCCAGCGCATCTTTGTAGTTGACACAGGACCACGCGCACTTGATGACAACTTCACCGTCGTTCAGGTCGTCCAGGCTGATTTCCTCAACTCTTGCAGCGATCTCGTCATTTTCGGAATGAATCCGAAAGGCCCGGAATGTGTCCATATTTTTTCCTTAATCTGCCTGCAGAACGCATTAAACAACAAATTCTATGCGGGTGCCGGCACCGCTGGCCCATGAAATGCGCGACATACTCGTGCGGTGTGAAATCGATACGCTTGCGCCGGGCGAGCGCTGGCGGCTGTATTGGGAAGCCGACAGAGAGGACCCGCTAAAGCTGCACGTAACGGCGACAGCCGTATCTAACGAGGCCGAGGCCGACGGAGAGACTAACGTCAGCGCCGACACCGTGGGCAACGAGGCCGACGGAAGCAACAGTTCGTTTGGCTGGATTCTTATCCCACTCGCGCTATTGGCTTTTGTACGTCGCCGTTCTGTCGCACGTCGCTAACAGGTTCACGCGTGATGACACGCGACCAGTGACTCGCCCGCCGTTCGCAGCCCGGGCGTCTCGGCGGCGCAGCGAGCATCCGCCAACGGGCAGCGGGTACGAAATGCGCACCCCGACGGGGGCTCCAGCGGCGACGGCACATCACCTGCGAGCAGGGTTCGGTCACGATTTCTTTCGACCCTGGGATCCGGGATAGGTACCGCGCTGATCAGTGCCTGCGTATAGGGGTGCCGCGGCGAGTTGTACAGGGCATCGCGGTCGGCCACCTCGGCAATACGACCGAGATACATCACCATCACCCGGTGGCTGATGTGCCGCACGACCGCCAGATCATGCGCAATAAATATCAGGGCCAGGCCCATGTCCTGTTGCAGGTCCATCAGCAGGTTTACGATTTGTGCCTGCACCGACACGTCCAGCGCGCTCACGGGTTCATCGCAGATAACAAGTTCCGGCTCGGCGATCAGCGCACGTGCGATACCAATCCGCTGGCACTGGCCGCCGGAGAACTCATGCGGATACCGGTTCATGTATCCGGCTTCGAGGCCCATACGCTCCAGGATGGCTTTCACCTTTACCAGTTGTCTCGTGCGTGACATCGTCGGAAAAAAAGTGTGCAGCGGTTCCGCAACAATATCGGCGATCGTCATACGCGGGTCGAGTGACGCGAGCGGGTCCTGGAAAATTATCTGCATCTGTCGCCGGCGCTGTTTTAGTCGTTGTTTGTCCAGCATGCCGAGCTCTTCGCCGAGCAGTGTGACGCGCCCTGCATGCACATCGACGAGTTGGAGTACGCCACGCGCCAGGGAAGACTTGCCACAACCGCTCTCGCCCACTATCCCTAATGTTTCCCCGCGTCCGAGTTCCAGGCTTACACCCGCAACCGCATGCAAAAACTGCACCGGTCTGAAAGGCCCGGGCCTGCCGGCAGAAAACCGTACCTCCAGCTTGTCGACAGTAAGCATGGTGTCGCCCACCGGGCGACTATCAATGTCTGCCGTTGCCTCAGCCTCCGAATCACCAACTACCGCCAGCCGCCGAGGCTGCACTTCGTCGAGGCGCGGCACAGCGGCCAGCAGTTCACGAGTGTAGTTATCCTGCGATTCGTAAAACACCTTGTTCACCGAACCGCATTCACGCATTTGCCCATCGCGCATTACGAGTACCCGGTCGCAAAGCCCGGCAACGACACCCATGTCGTGAGTGATCAGCAAAATTGCTGTGCCAAGTTCATGCTGGAGATCATGCATCAGCGTAAGGATCTGCGCCTGAACCGTAACGTCGAGCGCGGTCGTCGGTTCGTCGGCTATCAAGAGCTGCGGCTTACACAACAACGCGGTCGCGATCATGATTCGCTGGCGCATCCCGCCCGACAATTCGTGGGGATACTGACGTAGACGGTCTGCGGCATCGGGTACACGCACGGCATCGAGCATTTCTGCCGCCACTTTCAGTGCAGTCCGTCGCGACATGCCCTGGTGCCGCTCCAAAACCCGTGACATTTGCCGGCCGATCGCGATATGTGGGTTCAGGCTGGTCATCGGATCCTGGAATATCATCGAGATGGCGCTGCCGCGAATTTGATTTAGCTTTCCATCGTCCAGGCTCAGCAAATCCCTGCCTGCAAATATCGCACTGCCCGCCTTAAGGGCGGTTTCCGGCAACAACCCCATCAGGCTTAACGCGCTCTGGGTTTTACCCGAACCCGACTCGCCGACGATGCCGAGTGTCTCACCCGCAGCAATTACGAAACTTAAGTTGCGTACCGCGTGAATTGTTTGCTGGTCCGGCTGACCGCCCGGGTAACTCACGCTTAAGCCTTCTACCCGGAGCAGCGGATCATCGTTTGGTCTTGCAGCCATTTGTACACTCATCCGGATGCCCGGCGATCCCTGGGATCCAGCGCATCGCGCAGGCCGTCGCCCAGAAAATTGAAACAGAACAAGGTCAACGCAAGGAACAGCGCCGGAAAAATCAATGCCCAGGGCGCGCTTTCCATCGCCTGCGCACCGTCGTTAACGAGTGCGCCCCACGAGGTCATCGGCTCCTGCACGCCAAGCCCGAGAAAACTCAGGAATGATTCAACAAGGATTACCTGCGGAATGGTCAGTGTGACGTAGACAATGACGACGCCGAGAAGGTTGGGGACAATATGCCGGCGCACAATATTGAAATTGGACACGCCGCCCGCGCGTGCCGCCTCTATAAATTCTTTCTTCTTCAGGCTCAGCGTCTGGCCGCGGACAATACGTGCCATGTCCAGCCAGTTCACGGCGCCGACCGCGACGAATATCAACAGTATGTTGCGCCCGAAAAATACCATCAGCAGGATGACGAAAAACATAAACGGCATGGCATACACCACATCGACGGTGCGCATCATGACCTGGTCGGTACGCCCGCCGATGTAACCCGCGGTTGCTCCCCAGGCTATACCGATAACCAGGCTAACCAGCGTTGCCGCGAGCCCGACGAGTAGCGAGATGCGGCCGCCATACAGGGTACGTACAAACAAATCGCGGCCGACGTCGTCCGTGCCGAACCAGTGACCGGTTACCAGTGACGGTGGTTCTGAGATTTGATCCCAGTCCGTGGAGTCGAACTCGTAAGCACTGAGTAAGGGCGCAAGCAAAACCAGTGCACACACGACGGCCATGATGGCCATGGCTGTCATTGCCGCCCGGTTGCGCCGGAGACTTTGCCGCGCATCGGCCCACAGGCTGTTACCCCTGACCGCCTCGTTCACAACTTCACCCGCGGGTCGAGCCAGCGGTAAGCCAGGTCGACGAGAAAATTGAACATGATAATTAATACGCCGTAGAAAACGACAACGCCCATAACGAGTGTGTAGTCGCGGTTCAGTGCGCCCTGTACAAAGTAACGGCCCAGCCCCGGCACGCCGAATATCTGCTCGATGACGACCGAGCCCGTGATAATCCCCGCGGTCGCCGGGCCCAGGTAGGAAACGATCGGCAGCATCGCGGGCTTCAGCGCATGGCCGAGGATGATTTCACGACCGGGCAGCCCCTGCGCGCGGGCGGTTCGAATGAAGTCACTGCGTAACACTTCTATCATGCTGCCGCGGGTAAGCCGGGCGATATACGCAATCTGCGGTAACGCGAGCGAAATGACCGGCAACACGAGGTTGATCAAGCTGCCGTCGCCGAGCCCACCCGCCGGTAGCCACCGCAACGTGACTGCGAACAGCAACACGAGCAGCGGCGCTAGTACGAAATTAGGGATCGATATTCCCGTCATTGCTGCGGCCATGGCGACATGATCCGTTCGGCTGTTTTGCCTGAGTGCCGCAAGTGTGCCGACGCTTATGCCAACGAGCAGGGCGAGCAACATTGCAAGGCCGCCGAGCTTCAGGGATACCGGAAATCCTGCGGCGATCAGCTCGGTGACAGTGAAATCCTTGTATTGAAATGACGGTCCGAAATCACCCTGCGCCAGCCCCGTCAAATAGCGTCCGAACTGCTGGTACAGCGGTTCGTCGAGGTGATAGGCCTCGTTGAGCCGCGCTTCGATTTCCGGCGGGATTTGCTTTTCCGTATCGAAGGGCCCGCCGGGCGCGACCCTTATCAAGGCGAATGCCAGTGCGATCAGGATCAGCAGCGTCGGGATTGCGCTCAGGAACCGGCGAAAGGCGAACGAAAGCATGGTGCGATTCTGCGCGGTATGTGCATGCGCATCAAGACGAGCGGCCCCGCCGTCCATCAATGCTTCAGGATATACAGATCCTTCGTATACACATGGTCCATGATGTTCGGCACAAAACCGCCGACCCATGGTTTGACGAGGTGTTTGCTCACATAGAAATAGATCGGGATTAGCGGCGTTTCGTCAAGCAGAATTCGTTCCGCCTGCTCCATGAGGCGCGCACGTTTTTCCAGGTCGCGCTCCATCGATGCCGCCGTTAGCAAACGATCGTAGTCAGCGTTTACCCAGCCCGGGTCATTCTGTTCGTTATTCGAATACAAGAGTTCCGCAAACGTGTAGGCATCGTTGTAATCACCAATCCAGCCGGCCCGAAACGCTTCCGTGGTAAATCGTGTGGCCCGGGTTTGCAGGAATACCTTCCATTCCTGGTTCAGCAGGCGCGTTTGAATACCCAGAACCTGTTTCCACATCGAACTGATTGCGATTGCAATGCGTTTATGATCCTGCGAGGTGTTGTAAAGAATTTCTACAACAAGCGGTTTGCGGTCACTGTAACCTGCCTCGGCATACTGGCGCTTCGCTTCCGCGTGCCGTTCTTCGCGCGTCCACTCGGCCCATTCGGGCCGCTGCGGCTCGTAACCCTGCACCGGCGGAATCCAGCCGTATGCCGGCAATTCGCCGGCGCCGGAAAGTTTTTCCGTAATTATTTCGCGATCGATGGCCATGGATAACGCCCTGCGTAATCCGGGCTGGCCCTTAAACGGCGGGCGCGTAACATTCAGGCCGTAGTAATAAGAACCAAGGTATGCCGACTGCACATATTCATCGGCCATGTTTGTGCGAATCCACTTGAATTGTTTTGACGGTATGCCCTGGGTCAGATCAATTTCGTCAGCCCGGTAACGCTTGAACACAGCATCTGAATTTTCAAGAGCATGGTAGAAAACGGTATCTATGGTTGTGTCGCCGTTATCACGAAACCGTACATTGCGGGTGAGTTCTATATGCGACTGTACAACCCAGTCTTTAAGTACGTAGGCACCGTTGCCAACAAGATTACCGGCACGTGCGAAACGGTCGCCATGTTCCAGCACACTTGGCGGATGCACCGCATAGGCCATGCTGTGATTAAGGAGTCCGATAAAATATGGCGTCGGTCCGCGCAAAAGTATTTCCAGCGTGTAGTCGTCAAGCGCACGGACGCCGAGATTCTCTACCGGCTGTTCACCGTGATTGATTTCCTCGGCATTTTTTATCGGGTAAAGAATGCTCGCATAACCTGACAGGGTTGCCGGATCGAGGGCGCGTCGCATGCTGAATACAAAATCATGTGCCGTAACCGGGTCGCCATTGCTCCAGCGACCGTCCGGCCGCAGTGCAAATTCGTAACGCAGCCCCTCGTCGCTGCTTGTCCAGCCACTTGCGGCGCCCGGTATAAGTGTGCCGTCCGGCTCTTCCATAACAAGCGGTTCGTAAAGGTCGCGGAGTATGTTGCCCTCTGGAACCCCGGTCGCCCGGTGCGGGTCCAGCGTCTGTGGCTCGGCCCCGTTGTCTTTCTGCAGCACCTGTACTATTGCCAGTTCGGTGCCGCTCGGCCCGCCGATCTCGCCGTAATCCCGGGGTGCCGGCGAATTTTTATTGCTGCATGCATTGCCGGTAAGAACAAGAAGCGCAGCCAGCACAATAACTGTCGCTGTCTTGGATTCGCATCGACGGGCAAAGAATGTCACGCGCTTTTCAGCCTGCCTTTTTTAAGGTGCACAAGCAACAGCGAAACCGCTGCCGGAGTCATGCCGGGAATACGTGATGCCTGGCCAAGCGTCGCCGGCCGAATCTCCAGGAGTTTTTGCCGGACTTCGTTCGACAATCCCAGCACCTGGTCGTAGTCGATGTGGTCGGGCAATACCATTGTTGCGTGATTGCGGCTGCGTTCGATCTCCTGTTCCTGCCTGCGCAGGTACCCCGCATAGCGAGCCTGAATTTCAATTTGTCTACCTATCTGTTCGGTAAGCTCTGCACTTTCGCCTGGCGGCCGTGGTCGCGGACCGATGCTCGAAATCTGTTCGATAAACGCATGGGTAACTTCCGGACGCTTTAAAAGTTCGTCCGCTTTCTGTTCGCGCGACAGTTCACGGCCTATTACCTGGCTCTGCTCCACTGTCAGATCGCCTGGACGCACGGTAAGCGCGGCTAGTCTTTGCTGCTCGCGGCTGATGCGGTCCTGCTTGGCTTCGAATACCTGCCAGCGCTTGTCTCCGACCACGCCGAGTTCGCGTCCCACCGGCGTCAGGCGCGCATCGGCGTTATCTTCTCGCAACAGCAGCCGATACTCCGCGCGGCTCGTGAACATACGATAGGGTTCGCTCGTGCCCCGCGTCACCAGGTCATCTACCAGAACGCCGATGTACGCTTCATCCCGCCCCGGGCACCAGCCTTCGCGGTCGAGCACCCGGCGGCCGGCATTGATGCCTGCCAGTATTCCCTGCGCGCCTGCTTCTTCGTATCCCGTGGTGCCGTTAATCTGGCCCGCAAACCAGAGGTTTTTTATGTCCTTGGTTTCCAGCGTGGTCCACAGGTCTCGCGGGTCGAAATAATCATATTCGATTGCGTAACCCGGCCGTGTGATGCGTGCATTTTCAAGGCCGCGCACCGAATGCACTAAATCCTGCTGTACGTCAAACGGCAAACTGGTTGAAATGCCATTCGGATAGAGCTCATTGGTAAACAGACCTTCAGGCTCCAGAAAAATCTGGTGGCTTTCGCGGTTGGCAAAACGCACAACCTTGTCCTCGATCGATGGACAGTAACGCGGGCCGATACCGTCGATCACACCCGTGTACATCGGCGAGCGGTCCAAACCTGCGCGAATAATGTCGTGGGTCGCTGCGTTGGTATGCGTAATGTGGCAAATCGTTTGCTGCGGATGGTCGGCCCGGCTGCCCAGAAAAGAAAATACGGGTCTCGGTGAGTCGCCCGGTTGTTCCTGCATGACGCTGTAATCGACGCTGGTGCCGTCGATGCGCGGCGGCGTACCAGTCTTTAAACGACCTGCCCGCAGCGCAAGTTCACGAAGTCGATGTGCGAGTCCGATCGATGCGGGGTCGCCGGCCCGTCCACCCGTAGACTGGTTCTGACCCACATGGATTCGGCCGTCGAGAAAGGTACCGACGGTCAGCACGACCGCGCGAGCACGAAAATAAAGGCCCATGGCTGTCACAACGCCGGTTACCTCGCCGTTTTCGACGATAAGGTCTTCGACACCTTGCTGAAACATGAAAAGATTGGGCTGTTGCTCAAGCGCCTGCCGGACAGCCTGCCGATACAGTGCGCGGTCAGCCTGCGCACGCGTTGCCCTGACCGCCGGGCCCTTGCGGCCATTCAGTGTTCGAAAATGGATGCCCGCTGCATCGGCCGCCCGCGCCATGATGCCGTCGAGCGCATCGATTTCGCGCGTGAGGTGTCCTTTACCGATGCCGCCTATCGCGGGGTTGCAACTCATCTGACCGACAGTCTCGAGGTTCTGGGTCAGCAATACCGTGTGCGCACCCATTCGTGCAGCTGCAGCTGCAGCCTCGGTACCGGCATGGCCGCCACCGACAACTATTACATCGTATGTATCCTGGGTACTCATGGGGCTATATCGTATTGCGCGGGTGGCATTTTACATCGTGCTTTCTGGCGCGTCCCGCGTTGGTGATTCAGGCCACACCAACTGTGCGCAGGTAGTCCGCCAGGCGACAGTCGGAAACCAGGCTGCCCGTGCGCAGGTCTTTTTCGATCTGCCGTGCCGAAAAGCTTTGCTTGCGGTAGAAACTCACCAGGCCATTGCGCTGGTATTCCTTGTAAAGTTTTTTCCAGGTACCGCCGACATTCGCCGCAGAGGTTTTGTTACGTTCGTAGGCCTGCCCACCCTTGATAATCTTATTTGTAAACTGCTCATAACTGCGAATTGGGAAATGGAAGATATCGATTATGTGTTCCACAACTTTGCTCTCTCCGGGAAGTTCTGCCCAGTGGTTTCCTTGCGGTATGACAACATCACTGTGGGCCCGGTGGGCAACTTTAGGTGGCAGGGGTTTGCCGAGGGTATTAAGCGATACTTTCTTCCGGTATATCATGTCGCGGAAAAATACATCACGTTCATCAGCCAGCGGAATAAAATCATGGCGTGGTGCAATGACAATATTCTCATCGCTCGCAAGGTTTGCGAAGGTATTTTTCAGGTCGCCTCTGCGCGGCCACCAGAATTCATCCGCATCATTGTTAATTACCCAATCGGCGTCATGCTCCGTTGCCGCCAGGCGCGCCATGCGGGTCACCCATGCAGTCTGGTTGTAGTCATCGTCCGCTTCAAGAATGTAGCGGGCAATCCCCTCCCTTTCGTACTCACGAATGATTTCGGGGGTCGTATCTTCCGACTTGTTGTCGGTGATGATAAAAAAGTCGACACCCTGTGCCCGATGAAACTCGATATTGGCCCGCAATACATCTTCTTCATCGCGCACCAGTAATGTCATTACGAGTTGCATGTATGCCTTCTGCCTTTTATACGCTTCGCGAATCCCGAAATGAGCGCGATTGTAGCACCAGAGTTTTAAGCATTTGATTGCCTGCCTGCGCGTTTAACTTAAGCGCCCGGCACGGTCATAACTTCGGTAGCGGGTCACGGCAATAGCTTTGCGGTTCTGCAACAATTCAATTGCATCGGCGCAGCCTGATAGCGTGTCATGCCAGAGGCTCATGAGCGACAACAATAAGAAACAAAAAGCGCCCACAAGCGCACTACCCGGCCCCACCTCGCCCGTGTCTCCTGTACCCGGGTTAATGTGGTTCTATGTCCTGTGGTTAGGGTTGGCCGCGCTCAGCGCTGCTCTCGGTCATTCAACCATCAGCCGTGGAGGCAGCCTGTTTCTGCTCGGCGGCATCGCCAGCACCAATTTTTTCTTCGCCAGCATTATCCACTCCGAGCCACGCAGCAAGGGGTTAAAACACTTGCTCGCGATGTATCAGACCATCATGGCCGTCGCCTGGACCAGTGCTTATTTCTATTTCAGTCACGGCGCCAGCGATCTTGTTCTGGGCATGTACATGACGGCGCTCATGTTCGCGATGTTTCGTCTGAACACAAGAAAGGTGCTTAAGCTTGGTATTGCCGCCTCGCTCGGCTACATATTTATTGTGGCGGTAAAAATGCTGTCTGTAGGCGCCCCCGTTGTACCTCTGGCGGACGTGATTCGCTTTCTTGTACTGATAGCTGTCATCGGCTGGGTCTACATGTTCGCCCGTCAACTACGTGAGCTGCGCTACTCACTCCAGTTCCGCAATGAAGAACTGCAGACGGTTGTTGAACGGGTCACGCGAATTGCTGAAGTCGACCATCTGACAAAATCTTTTAATCGCCGCCATATTATGGAAGTGCTTGCCCGGGAACGTTCACGTGCGAACCGATCGGGCAGTATATTCTCCATACTGCTTTTTGATCTTGATCATTTCAAAAGCATCAATGATCGTCATGGCCATTTGATCGGTGACCAGATACTCAGTGATTTTGCGAACCGGGTTAAAGGCGAACTCCGTGGCATGGACACCGTTAACGCAACCGAGCACAAGCGTTCTTTCGGTCGCTACGGCGGTGAAGAATTTATTGCTGTGCTACCTGGAACAGACCTTATTGGCGCTGAGCACTGTGCAGACCGAATCCGCGAGATAATTGCGGACCAGAGATTTCGCGACCGCTATCATGTAACCGTTTCGGCAGGTGTTGCCGAGTACCGCCTTGGAGAAACCGTACCGGAATTGCTGACGCGTGCCGACCAGGCGCTCTATAAAGCCAAGCGCGATGGTCGGAATTGTGTGCGCGCCAGCAAGCGCGACTGGGCCGGGGATTCAGGAACGGTCCCTAACCTGCGCATACTGCGCAAGGACTGATCGCTACAGCGACCCCAGGAAGCGCAGCAACACATTTCGATCCGCTTTGCTCAGGGCCCGGAACCGTCGCTGGGCAGTTTTTGCTTCCCCACCGTGCCAGAGTATCGCTTCCTCGAGCGTGCGCGCCCTGCCGTCATGCAGATAACCTGCCTGGCCGGCGGAAACCGTTTCTGTCAAACCAATACCCCAAAGCGGCGGCGTACGCCATTCACTCCCCGATGCGAGATAGTCTGGCCTGCCGTCTGCAAGGCCTTCGCCCATATCGTGGAGCAACAGATCACTAAACGGATGGAAAGTCTGGTTCGCCAGTTCCGGAAATTCTTCGCTGTTGCCGGTCTTAAGTGTCGGCATATGACACTGCACGCAGCCACTGCTGTAAAAGATTGCCCGGCCCTCCAGGACCTCCACGTCGTTGGTGCTGCGTTGACGAGGTACTGCCGTTAACCGCACGTAACGCGTCAATTGCTCGAAAAACTCGGAACGAAACTCGGCCTCGGGGGGGTGCAGCGCTGCTGTTTCGAGACATGCATCCTGCGCCGCCGGACAATTATCTTTGGGATTAATTTCAGTGGTGATGCCCATGTCGCCGAGCGCCGCCCCGGCATTCTGAAGTTCGACTGTCGGAACGTTAGCCTTCCACCCGAAGCGTCCCGGTGCATTTGTTTGCTGTTTTGCATCCCAGACAATGTTCATCCGGCCCGAAATCCCATCGCCATTCTTATCGTAGGGATCTGCAAGCTCGTTAAGCGTAACCTCCGGAACCAGCTCGAGCAGCCCAAGCCCGATCACCGGGTTGGCCGTTCGCAGCGACACCATCGTGTCTTCCGGCAGATCGCCGAAGGCGAGCTGACTGAAAACTACGGCAGGTTTGCGCACCCTGAACGGTGTGCCGTCAGCGAAATAACCTACAAAGTACGTCCAGTCCAGGCTCGTATTGCCTTCCGGCTTAGCGCCTGCAACTGCACGATGCTGGAGCTGGCCGCCGTAATTTTCCAGCGACTTCGGCCCCCCGTGGCCATCATCGCCGGGGATACTTAAGCGCACGAGCACCGAGTCGAAGTCTTTCCCGTCTGCCGGCAGGAAGCCGCGACCGTTATTGATGTGACAGGATGCACAGGCGATCGCGTTAAAGGTCGGGCCGAGGCCATCCTGGTCCGGGACTTCACCGGGCGCCGGATCCCATTCGGCGACAAATAGCCGCTGGCCAAACATAAATTGCGGGAACCGCATCGGCCCCGCATTCGGAATCATTTGCTTGAAGGCGACGATATCGGCGCGATCTGTTGTTGCGGCACCCCCAAGTTCAGGAGTTTGCGGAGACTTGAGGAAAGAGGTACGCAACGCTTGCGCGCTGGCCCCATTGGCCAGTGCCATAAAAAATATCAGTATGAAAAATAGCCCGCGCTTCAATTGTCGTCCTTCGTCTACTGAGTTGGTACGGCTGCACCGAGCCGTGAACCGACTTCGCGCATCGCCTGATCCCAGGCATCCATGTCGAAGGACTTAACCAGTTCCGGGAGGTGCGCTATTTTATAGCCGCTCAGCGCAACCGAAGTGATAGTGCGGGCCCCTTCATCACCTGCAATCGCTGTCCAGGTGGAAATTTCATCACCGGTTTCCATCGGCACGACAACCGAAGCCTGGCCTGCAGCAAACTCGGCTGAGCCAGCCGGGTGCGACTCTACCAACAACAGGCCGGGGCGCGTATCACCTTCACGCTGCATATAAATCTGCAACGCGAAATCCTGCGCTCTGGCGTCTTCGGGCAGGGTGACTTCATAATTCACGGTGAAGGAATACAGGCCGGGGCAAAGTGGTTTGAATACCTCGCGTGTCCATTCACCGAATGAAGGCGCTCGGTACTGAGAACGAAACGGCCGGCCGTCCACCGTCATATTCAGCGCTGTCTTGTTGTAGTCGATACGCTGGCGCTCCCCTTCGTGCGCCAGGCTCTCGCCGATAAACGTAAAGCCCAGATGTTCGTCCTGACAAAACTCGACCATTTTCTCCGCAGTAATTTTGCCTTCTTCAAGCAAGCCAAAAAAATGTTCAAAATTTTCCTGCGTAAATTCCTGTGTATCGATCGGCAGGGGCGACCGCGCGTGAGCTGGCATCAATATCGCGGATGTCAGAACAAGGATTGTTATGGTTAGTCTATTCGGGCCCATACTCTCGCCTCCCCTGGTGCAGTAAGCGAAGTGTTAGCCACAGGGTGCCGCAGGTCAAAGTTTGCAGGCCACTACGTTCATGTATTGGTGCTGGCTAATGAATCCCGGGGGCTATTTGCCAATACAGAAGCTTCCAAATATCTCACCGAGCAAATCATCACTGGAAAACTGCCCGGTTATTTCGGCCAGCGCATTCTGCACCTGCAGCAATTCTTCGGCCATCAATTCACCCTGCGCCAACAAAGTGGCTGCTGCATCGAAATGATTGCGCGCACGCCTGAGGCTTTCGAGATGGCGGCGGCGGGCAGTGACTCCGCCTTCTGCCGCCGGCTCATATCCCAGTTGCTGTTCCAGGTGCGTGCGCAATTCATCTATACCGGTGCCGTTAAGAGCAGAGATTGAAACGGTTCTTTCATTGCTCGCAGAGATGCCCGGCTGCTCATTTGTCAGGTCAATTTTATTCCGCACGATTGTGTAGTTAAGGTCGGGCGGCAGTTCCCCGAGCAGTTCGTCGGCCAGGTTGGCGCTGCTGGCGTCGATAACGACCAGCGCATGGTCTGCGGAACCAAGTTCGCGTTGCGCCCGGCGCACACCTTCTTCTTCGATCGCATCGCCGGCGACACGCAAGCCTGCCGTGTCGATAATATTCAGGGGCAGCCCGTTCAGTTCTATATGTTCGCGAACCAAGTCGCGGGTTGTGCCCTCTATCTCTGTAACGATAGCCGCGTCATAACCGGCCAGTGCGTTCAGCAAACTCGACTTGCCTGCATTGGGCCGGCCCGCCAGAACCACCGTCGCACCGTCACGCAGAAGACACCCCCGGGTCACTGTCTTGTCCACATCTTCGAAACTTGCGCGCACTGAGTCCAGTCGGTTGAGCAACGCCTCGTCAGGCAGAAAATCAATTTCTTCTTCCGGAAAATCCATGGCGGCCTCAACATGCACTCGCAAGGCTGTTACCTGCTCATTCAGCGCCAGGACAATATCGGAAAACCGGCCCCGCATTGATCGCTGCGCTGCGCGTGCCGCTGTCCTTGACGAGCTGTCGATCAGGTCAGCTATTGCTTCCGCCTGTGCCAGGTCGAGCTTGTCATTCAGAAATGCACGCCTGGAAAACTCACCGGCTTCCGCGACGCGCGCACCAAGGCTGCAAACCCTTTCGATCAACATTTCGCAAACAACTGTACCGCCGTGAGCGTGCAGTTCGAGTACGTCTTCGCCCGTAAAAGAATTGGGGGCCGGAAAGTACAGCACGATACCGCTATCTATAGGCTGGCCACCTGCATCAAGAAAGTCTGTAAGCGTTGCGTAGCGTGGCTCCGGAAGCTCGCCTAACAGCGCGGCCGCCATTTCTGCAACAAGCGGGCCGGATATGCGAATCACCGCGATACCGCCCCGCCCGGCCGGGGTGCCGCGTGCAACTATAGTGTCGTCCGAATTAAAGGCGGCCATCACAACAGAATACTACCGGCCATACAGATTGTTCGGTGGCCGGGCTTAGTCGGCATGCATCTTGCGGTTGATGTTCCATTGTTGTGCAACTGAAAGAACCGAGTTGGTAAGCCAGTACAGCACCAGGCCTGACGGGAAAAATGCGAAGAAGCCGGTAAACATAATTGGAAGAATGGTCATGACCTTCGCCTGCACAGGGTCCGGTGGTGCCGGGTTCAGTTTTTGTTGTACGAACATCGCAACACCCATCAACAGCGGCAATACGAAATAAGGGTCGCGGGATGACAGGTCCGAAATCCAGAGCGCAAATGGCGCCTGGCGCATCTCCACGCTTTCCAGCAGCACCCAGTAAAAGGCTATAAAAAACGGGATCTGTATCAGCATGGGGAGACACCCGGCCGCAGGGTTTACCTTTTCGCGTTTGTACAGATCCATCATGTGCTGGCTCAGCGCCTGCCGGTCATCTTTGTAACGTTCCTGCAGCGCCTTGAGCCGGGGCTGCAGCTTGCGCATTTTTGCCATCGACCTGCCACTGGCTTCGGTCAGCTTGTAAAATGCCGCCTTGATCAAAAAAGTTACGAGGATAATTGACCAACCCCAGTTGCCGACGAAACCATGTACGAGCTCCAGCAACCAGAACAAAGGTTGCGCCAGGATTGCCAGTAAGCCGTAATCGACGGTCAGTTCCAGGCCTTCTGCAGTTTCCTCGAGTTGCCGTTGCAACTTCGGGCCGATGAAAAGTTGCGCGCTTAAGGTAGCCTCGGCACCCACCGGCACGGCTATCGCCGGTCCGCTGGCTCTCACGGTGTAAATACCCTTCTCATAGCGAGCGTCGTAGCTGTAGGTTTCACCCGCTGGCGGCACGACTGCCGACAGGAAGTGATGTTCGATTGCAGCTATCCAGCCGTTCGGCACCTGCATGTCGAGCGGTTCTTCCTGTAAATCGTTTGGATCAATTTTTTCGTACTTCTCGCCGTCGTACACAACCGGCCCGTTGTAGGAATAGGAATCGACGTTGAACATCGACCTTTCCGGGGGGTTGTGTGTCTTGCGAATTTGCAGGTAACTCAGGCTGCGCCAGTCTGCCTGGCTGTTATTTCGTATCCGGTAGTCCAGGTCAATGTTGTATCTGCCGCGGCGGAAGCGATAGATTTTTTCGACGCTGATACCGTTGCCGTCGGTCCAGCTAAGGGGCACTTCCAGCGTGTCGCTGCCTTCTGCAAGCGTATAGGTTTTTTTAGCGGCTGCCAGGGTTGCGAGGTGCGTGGGTCCACTTTGCGACCCGTCGACCAGGCCGCTGCCCAGAACATAGGTGTCGTCGGTTGTGTTGCGAAGTATTTGTACCGGCACGTCGGGCGCATCTTTACTTTTCGGGTACTGCTTTAGCTGCGCACTAACCAGTGCGCCGCCCGTGGTGCTGATTTCCAGTTCCAGCAGGTCTGTTTCAACTTTGATTGTCGAGGCCGGCTTCGCGCCGGTGGCTACCGCCGGCACTTCAACGGCAGGCGCTACGGCAGGAGTCTCCCCGGAATCACCGTCAATGGCGGGTAAATCAACCGCCGGCCTGTTCTCTTCTGCAACAGGAAGCGGCAATGTTTCGCTGCCCGGTGGTGGCAAGTTGTCTGCCTGCCACTTGGACCACGTAAGAAAGGCCAGCCCGGCGAACAGCACCCAAAGAATGATCCGTTGGTTATCCATTAAGCTTTTTTGTCCTTGTTTCCGTGCCGGTGTCCGGTACTTTCGCCCTTACTCAACCTGTCCCAGTGCTGTGCGAGGCTGGCAAATAACTCGGCATTGGTAGCGCTCGCTGCTGCCGTCCGGGCCATGATGATAATGTCTATGCCGCCCAGCGTCCTGCGTTCGTGGCGGAAGCTTTCTCTTGCCAGGCGCCGAATCCTGTTTCGGCCAACGGCTTTCGCGATTCGCTTTTTTGCGACCGCAAAGCCCAGGCGCGGCGCGGCGCGCTCATTTCCGCGATATAAAACCGTGAAGTAGCGATCTCCCGACCGCTTTGCCCCGCTGAAAACCCGTTGATACTGGGCCGGGGTCGTGAGCCTGGAAAGACGGCTATAACTGAAAGATTGGCTGGCCGTCGCCGCATCCCCCGCAGGGACCGCTAGTGACTCAGGCGGGCGCGTTGCTTTTTGCGCCGTCGTTTTAAAACCAGACGACCGCCCTTGGTGGCCATTCTTGCCCGGAATCCGTGGGTCCGTTTGCGCTTGATGCGGCTTGGCTGATATGTGCGTTTCATTATTCTAGCGAACTCTCGGTGGAATCTTGACGGGAAACAAAGGCATGCATCCCAAAAAAGAGCGCGGAAGGTTACGCGGGAGACCCCGCCATGTCAATAGTTCGACGCCTGTGGATAACTCTGTTCAGGCAGTATAGACTTGCCCGTCCGCCAATTCATAAATAACAAGACGAGTCTCAAGCTCCGGACCTTTTCTCGTGCAGACGACCATTTGGAATAGATGTCTCCAGGCCCTCCAGGCGGAATTTACAGAGCAACAAATCAACACGTGGATCCGGCCCCTGCAACCCATCGAGGAGGCCAACAGCCTGCGTCTGCTGGCCCCGAATCGCTTCATCGTTGACTGGGTTAACACGAACTGCAAGCAGCATATAGACGCGGTGATCGATGGTAATACCGACTGGCCTGCCGGATCAGTGCGTATCGAGGTAGGTACGGATACCGCCTCGCCGGCCGTGATTGCGAATAGCGTCTCTGCCGAAGAGATGCCGGTCCCCGGCGGGGTACTGAATCCGACCTACACTTTTGTTAACTTCGTCGAAGGCAAAAGCAATCAGCTTGCGCGGGCGGCCGCGTTCCAGGTGGGCCAGAACCCCGGGTTAGCCTATAACCCGCTGTTTATTACCGGCGGCGTCGGCCTCGGCAAAACGCACCTGATGCACTCTATCGGCAACCTGATCCGTGAGCGTCGGCCAGGCGCCCGTGTCGCCTACGTGCACTCCGAGAAGTTTGTTAGCGATATGGTGAGGGCGTTGCAACACAATGCCATAAGCGAGTTTAAGAAGAACTACCGGTCACTCGATGCCTTGCTGATAGACGATATACAGTTTTTTGCCGGCAAACAACAATCGCAGGAAGAATTCTTCCATACTTTCAATGCCTTACTTGAAGGTCAGCGCCAGGTCGTACTAACCTGTGACCGTTATCCAAAAGAAGTTTCCGGTCTGCAGGAAAGGCTGAAATCACGATTCGGCTGGGGCCTTACCGTCGCAATCGAGCCACCGGAGCTCGAAACAAGCGCCGCTATCCTGATGACCAAGGCCGCCGCAGAGAAAGTGGACCTGCCTGAGGATGTAGCATTTTTTATTGCCCAGCGCATACGTTCCAACGTTCGTGAGTTAGAAGGCGCGTTGCGTCGGGTAATGGCAAATTCATTATTTACCGGTCAGCCAATCACGCTGGAGTTTGCAAAAGAAGCCTTGCGTGATTTGCTGGCTTTACAGGAAAAACTAGTTACGATTGACAATATACAGAAGACCGTAGCCAGTTATTTTCAGATCAGGGTGGGTGATCTGCTGTCGAAGAGCCGAAGCCGGTCAATTACCCGGCCTCGGCAAATGGCAATGAGTCTTGCCAAGGAATTAACCAGCCATAGCCTTCCGGAAATTGGCGACGCTTTCGGCGGCAGGGATCACACGACCGTATTACACGCGTGTCGCAAGGTTAAAGAACTGCGCGAATCGGAAAACAGGATACGCGAAGATTACCAGGCCCTGTTGCGAACGTTATCGAGTTAGCAAAGTACAGTAGTTGTTAGTCAGCTGTTGGCAACAAAAAGATTTTTTGTGGATAAACTCTGGATGAATATCGGAACACAGTTTGTCCACATAGTGCGGGCGGTTTAGGTGAGTGGTTTTCCACAGGCAAAAAGTGAATAAGCCATTGAAAGATAAGGCGATATTATGGTTATCGACAAACGACCGGGCACCTAATAACTACTACTAACTTAAATACTACTAGTTTATTTATTACAGGTATGTGGAATGAAACTTAGCGCTTCTCGTGAATCTCTTTTAAAACCTTTGCAAGCGGTCATCGGTGTAGTAGAGCGACGACAAACCATGCCGGTTTTAGCAAACGTGTTGTTGGTAGCGAAAGACGGGAATCTGGCAATTACCGCTACGGATCTGGAAGTCGAACTGGTGGCGAACAGCGCGAGCGACTCAGTAGAGGCGCCGGGAGAAATTACTGTACCCGGCCGTAAGTTGCTGGACATCTGTCGGGCACTGCCAGAGGGTGCGGCGGTTTCCATAGCCCTGAAGGGCGATCGGGTTACCATCCAGTCGGGCCATAGTAAGTTTGTACTGGCAACGCTACCCGCGGCAGAGTTTCCAGTCGTAGACGACATAGATGTCGATCGGGAATTGACAATCAGCCAGGCTGACCTGGGCAAGCTCCTGGAAAAGACTCACTTTTCAATGGCACAGCAGGACGTGCGTTACTACCTGAATGGCTTGTTACTTGAAACAGGCGGCAAGCAGTTACGCGCGGTCGCAACCGATGGTCACCGCCTGGCGCTTTGCGATATCGGCATGGAAGCGCTCGATGGCGCTAAAACCCAGGTAATCGTGCCGCGTAAGGGTGTCTTGGAATTGCAAAGGTTGCTTGACGGCGACGGCGAGGTACACATCACCCTGGGGGCAAATCATATACGGGCCGTTGTTGGCGATATACGTTTAACATCTAAATTAATAGACGGGCGCTTCCCGGACTACGACCGGGTAATTCCTGCAACCAAGTCCAACGTGGTAAGCGCAAGTCGTGACGCGCTGCGGCAGGCCCTGCAAAGGGCGGCAATACTGTCAAACGAGAAGTACCGAGGCGTACGGCTGGAGTTCAAAGGGAAAAAGATTCGCGTCCTGGCGAACAATCCCGATCATGAAGAAGCAGAGGATGAAGTAGAGGTTGTCTATGCCGGCGACGAAATGGAAATCGGCTTCAATGTAAATTATCTGCTTGACGCGCTCGCGGCGGTTGATGATGACAATGTTGAGGTCGGCCTGGTGGATCCAAGCAGCAGCTGCGTCGTGCGGGCGCCGAGTGACAAGAATTGTCTCTATGTCGTCATGCCGATGCGGCTTTGACGACACCTGGCGGGCGGCCAGTCGGTGAGCCTGCAACATTTCAGAGCCAGTGGTTTTCGCTGTCTTAGCGAAGTCGACCTGGCGCCGGATCCGACCCTCAATCTCTTTACCGGCCCGAATGCCAGCGGCAAGACCAGCCTGCTCGAGGGTATTTTTTACCTCGGCCGGGGCAGATCCTTTCGGGCTAGCGGCAACAGGGAGCTGATCCAGGCGGGACAAAAAGGCTTCACCCTGTTTGGGGACGTCACATTTGCCGAAGAAAGCCACCGCACGGGGGTGGAAGTGGGTATCGGCCGTCGCCAGGTGCGGGTTGACGCAGAGAACGGCAATGGCGCGGATCTTGCCAGGCTCCTGCCGGTGCAGGCGATCGATCCGGAAGTCCATGAGTTGATCCAGGGAGGGCCGGAGTATCGCCGCAGATTTCTGGACTGGGGGGTGTTTCACGTGAAACAGGCCTTTCTGGAATCCTGGCGCCGGTATCAGAAAGCACTACGGCAAAGGAATGCAGCATTGCGCCAGGGCGACAATGAGCAGGCCGTTAGAGCCTGGGATACAGAGCTCGCCGAGCATGGTGAGGCGGTGGATCAGTATCGTAGCGAGTACCTGGAGGACTATCTACCTCTATTTTCGTCTATTATTCATGAAAAGCTGCCTTTTGAAGCTATTTGTACCTATAAACGTGGATGGTCGCCGAAAACCGGACTGGCTGAAGCTCTACAGGACAGCTGGGACCGGGACCGGACATTCGGATCCACGCAGGCGGGCCCGCATCGGGCCGATCTGTTGCTCGAAGTCCATGACCGGCGAGCACGGCACCGGGTGTCCCGTGGTCAGCAAAAAATGCTCGCCGCTTCCCTGGTGATTTCCCAGACCCGGCACGTTGCAGCAAAAGGCAATGACCGGCTGGTCCTGCTGGTTGATGATCCAGCCGCTGAGCTTGATCGTGATAACCGGGAGCGCCTGTTCGAGATGTTGCACGAAATGCCGGCACAGATGTTTGTTACCGCGCTTGAACCCGAGGATTTACCCTGGTCTGCACAGGGTGAGATGTTCCACGTGGAGCATGGAAAGGTCTCTCCTCTGCTATAATGAAACGTTAACTTCAGGGAACCTGTATGCCTAAGGAAAGCCAGTATAAAGCCAGTAGTATCAAGGTCTTAAAAGGCCTCGAAGCCGTGCGCAAGCGGCCAGGTATGTACATCGGTGACACGGATGACGGAACCGGCCTTCACCATATGGTTTTTGAGGTTGTCGACAACTCTATCGACGAAGCCCTGGCTGGTCACTGCAGCGAAATTATTGTCACGATTCACCCCGACGAATCGGTAACCGTCAGCGATGATGGCCGGGGTATTCCGGTCGATGACCATCTCGAAGAGGGGCGTTCCGCTGCAGAAGTCATCATGACCGTGCTGCATGCAGGCGGAAAGTTCGACGACAACTCGTACAAGGTTTCAGGTGGCTTGCATGGGGTCGGCGTATCGGTGGTAAACGCCCTGTCAGAAACACTGGACCTTACGATCAATCGCGCTGGCAAGGCTTACGAACAAAGTTACAGCATGGGCGAGCCGGTCGCTGCGTTGCAACAGACTGGTGATAGCGGCAAGACCGGCACAATAATCCGCTTCAAGCCCAGCCCGAAAATTTTCACCAACATCGAATTTCACTACGACATACTCGCGAGCCGGTTGCGGGAGTTGTCGTTTCTTAATTCCGGCATTCGCATCAAGCTGCTTGATGAACGTGACGACAACCAGGACACCTTCGAATTTGAAGGCGGCATCAGGGCGTTTGTCGAATACCTGAACCAGAATAAAACCCCGATCCATCCGACCGTGGTTTATTTTTCTGGCAAATCCAATGGCGTAATCGTCGAAGCTGCAATTCAGTGGAACGACGGATATGCCGAAAACATGTTCTGCTTCACAAACAATATTCCGCAGCGTGACGGAGGAACCCACCTGGCCGGATTCCGTAGCGCGCTGACGCGTACGCTGAACAGCTATATCGAAAAAGAAGCCAGTGCACGCAAGGATAAAGTTAATACCAGTGGCGATGACACCCGCGAAGGAATGACTGCCGTCCTTTCCGTGAAAGCGCCCGATCCTAAATTTTCCTCGCAGACCAAGGATAAGCTTGTATCGAGTGAAATAAAGGGCATCGTGGAAACGCAGGTTGCCCAGCAGCTGGAAGATTTTCTGCTGGAGCATCCGGCTGAATCTAAAGCCATGGTTTCGAAAATTATCGAAGCTGCCCGAGCACGTGAGGCGGCGCGCAAAGCGCGCGAAATGACCCGGCGCAAAGGCGCGCTGGATATTGCCGGCTTACCCGGAAAGCTGGCCGACTGCCAGGAAAAAGACCCTGCTTTGTCAGAGCTTTTTATCGTTGAGGGCGATTCAGCCGGCGGTTCCGCGAAGCAGGGCCGTGACCGGCGTACCCAGGCGGTATTGCCGCTTAAAGGCAAGATCCTGAATGTGGAGAAAGCCCGTTTCGACAAGATGCTGTCGTCACAGGAAGTTGGCACGCTAATAACAGCGCTCGGCTGCGGTATAGGCCGGGAAGATTTTAATATCGAAAAATTGCGCTATCACCGAATCATTATCATGACTGACGCAGATGTTGATGGTTCGCACATTCGCACACTGTTGCTTACATTTTTTTTCCGGCAGATGGAAGAGCTTATCAAGCGGGGCCATATCTATATTGCCCAACCACCGCTCTATAAGGTAAAGCGTGGCAAGCAGGAACGCTACGTAAAAGATGATGCTGAACTAAATGCATACCTGTTAAATGTTGCGCTTGAAAAAGCAGCACTACACGTGTCTGCCAAAGCACCGCCAATTTCGGGGAAGGCGCTCGAAGCGCTCGCGCAGCAATACATGAGCGTAATGGAAATTATTGAACGGCTGTCGGCCCGTTATGCTCACACCATGCTCGACCAGCTCTTATTTGTACCCGGTGTCGACACCGATAACATCGAAGATGTAGGTTTCATGAATGGCTGGGCCAGCGAGCTGGAAACAGCGTTGCAGGGCACAATAAATGGCGAGGGCGGCAGCTGGGGCGTATCCGTGAATGAAGGCGAAGAAGGTATTAGCGGGTTATTTTTGCGCCGGGGCCAGCACGGTATAGAACAAACGACAGACATCCCGATCCATTTCTTTGGCACGCCCGAATACCGGCAAATCGCCGCCTTGGGCAAGGAGCTGAATGGCTTCATCGAGGCTGGTGCATACATAGCGCGCGGCGACCTGCGGCAGGATATCGGCAGCTTCCGCGAAGCGATGCAGTGGTTGATGGCGCAGGCCCGCAAAGGGCAGAACATACAGCGCTATAAAGGTCTGGGTGAGATGAACCCGGAACAGCTCTGGGACACAACTATCAACCCCGACACCCGGCGCCTGATGCAGGTAAGGATTGAGGACGTCGTCGGTTCCGACGCAATCTTCACAACCCTGATGGGCGATAATGTTGAACCTCGCCGCGAGTTTATCGAGCGTAACGCGTTAACGGTAGAAAACCTCGACGTATAGTTTGCATTCGGGTTTTTTTAAGCCATCCCGATGAAGAAGCTGAAAAACGAAAAAGAACTGGTAAAAAAAGCGATTTCTATCGGCGTCGCTTACGGTGAAAAACGAGGGGTTGTTGAGTTCGAAGCAACTGATTCTGCGAACGACAAGCTGGAATACATTTATCGCTTGCTGGTACACGACAAACTGATTCAACCACTCCCCGAAGACCAGGTTTCGCAGAAGACCATCCGCCATAAATTGGCGATATGGGCTTCAAGGCAATAGGCTGAATCTGTCGGGGCAACGCAATGTCGGCAGACAGATAATTGGGAATATTATTGATGACGCAACTATCTTTGCGTTTGTTTGTTGCGGCTTCGGCCGCTCTCCTGATTTCATGCACGTCTTTCTGGCAGATTGGCGCGCCGGGGACCAGGGGTGGCATCTCAAGCAGTCTTGTCGATTACCTGTACCCGAAAGGAGAGATTCCCCCGGACTTTGAATAAACAATACCTCATCTGGAGTTGCCATTGCGCGTAGGGATCGCGTTTGTCCCGCAGTCGGGCTGGCAGCAATCACCTATTACAGAAGCTACGAAGTTGGAGTTTCTTGCTAAAGTTAAGGAGGCTTTTATAGACCTTGACTATATTCAGCCGTCGATACTGCGGTGTTTGACGTCAAAACCCGAAAGTTATTGTTTCGAGCCCCGGGTGTAGACAAACACCAGCCTGAGTCAACCGCCGTCGAAAGTATCGAAGCAATAAGAGAGGGACGAACAGACAGCTTTGCGGCTGCAATGGCGAATATGACTGCCAACCTGTCGGCTGAGTTATCGAATTTCGAGGATCGACTGGAAACAGAACCCCAACTGGTGCAGGTTAACTGGAGCGAATCATCTGGTCGAGGAGGCGGTGGATCAATGGGGCTGTCGCTGCTTGTTTTGCTCTTATTTCTGCATTTAATTGGCGAACATACCCGTACACGTGCCATAAAGGACGCCGATGGATAAGTGATACATGTGCGAAGCTTGCCTGGCCGGCATGAAGATGCTTTTACGTACACCTTTCTTGCACCTAAAGCGGCCGAAGAAATTCTTTTCTAAATCGGCAGCTGGGTTTCCCGGGATACAATATCGGCCACCGTCGTCTCCACCCAGTCCTGGATTTCACGATTAACTTCGCGAGGCTCGCGCCCTGTCGGATCAACTGGCGGGCCTATCGTTACGGTAATTTCGCCCGGCGTAATTGCCAGCTTTCGCCTTGGCCAAAAGTAACCGGCATTATGCGCAACCGGTACAATCAAGACATTGCTTTCCTGGGCCAGCAGGACACCGCTTATGCCGTAGCGTTTTGTTTTGCCCGCCGGCATGCGCGTTCCTTCCGGAAAGATGACAACATTAATACCACGCTGAAGCCGTTCTTTTCCCAGCGTAATAACCTGGTTCACCGCTTCACTCCCCCTGGCCCGGTCAATAGGTATGGAATCAAGGGGTATAAGGCCCCATCCGAAGAACGGCACCCATAACAATTCCTTTTTCAACACCCAGCAATTGCGCGGGAACAGGGCCAGCGCTCCGAATGTCTCGAAGGCAGAGGAGTGCTTGATGAAAAATACACAACCTTCCGCGGGTATATTTTCCGACCCGCTAACCCGGTATCTCAGTCCGCAGATATATCGGGCCATCCACAGGACCAATAGCGCCCACGCGCGCGCAAAGACATAGGAATAGCGATGACCGAAGGGCCAGGCTGCAATCACCAGGAGAGCAAAGGGGATCACCGCTATCCATGACAGCACGTTGAGCGCGATGAAACGCAATATGCGCGTAAATGCTGTTATGGAAGTCATGTATTGTCTTCCCGTTCTGCTACCAGCGCATCCACGGCAGCTCCAAGATCATCGTAAATGCCAATATCTTTAGCGGCAGGCAAATGCTCTGTTGCACGGCCATTCCCCGTGCGAACAAGTACCGGGCGTGCGCCAATCGCTATTGCTGCCTCCAGGTCACGCTCGGAGTCGCCAATTACCGTCATGTTGTCAAAACCGCATGCAAACAGCTCGGCTGCCTGGTAAAGCAATCCGGGTTTAGGTTTGCGGCAGTCGCAGTTGTCTTCAGGCGTATGCAGGCAGAAAAATATTCGGGTAACAAAACCGCCGGCAGCATAAATTTCTGCAAGCATTTTCTGGTGAATATCCCACAGGGTATCGATGCTGAAAAGTCCACGGCCCACGCCGGACTGGTTGGTGGCAATACCTATCAGAAAGCCCGCTTTTGTTAACCTGGCAATGGCCTCCAGGCTTCCTGGCAGCGCAACCCATTCGTCGGGCGTCTTAATAAAGTCCGGCGAATCCCGGTTAATTACGCCATCACGGTCGAGCAAGACGGCCTGGGGCTGGCTTAGCGTCATGGAGAGGTCCGGGATCAGGGAGTGGGGATGCGGGAAATGTCGGCGACGTCGAGAAACAATTTACGCAGCTGTCCCAGTTGAGCCAGGCGATTGGAACGTAGTTTGCTGTCCTCGGTCATCACCATGACCTGGTCGAAATAACCATCAACAGGATCGCGCAATTCCGCCAGCCGGAGTAACGCGCTTTCATAATTGCGTGCCGCCAAATCAGTTTTGTGTCCTGGTATGACTGCCGCCACCGCGTCGTGTAACAACCGTTCCTCTTTTGCATCGAAGAGCTTTATATCCACTGTTGTGGAGCCTACTGACTCCGCCTGCTTGAGAATATTTGCTATGCGCTTGTTGGCCGCTGCAAGGCTGATAGCCGAATCCATGTTCATAAACTGTTGAACCGCCTGTAACCGCTGGTGGAAATCCAGGGGCGATGCCGGCGCACGTGCCAACACCGACTCAAACATTTCAACTGTTACTTCCCCGGGGGCAAAGCCTGGCGCCTGGCCGTCAATGTACCAGGCCCGCAGCCGCTCCATAACAAAACTCAGGAGTTCGGCAGCCGTATCGGGTGCTGCATCATTAGCAGGCTGCATGACTATCGCCTGATTAATCAGCGCCGGTAAATCCGCATCAAAACCGCCTTCTATGAGTATCCGCACGAGCCCCAGCGCCTGGCGCCGCAAACCGAACGGATCCTTGTTACCGCTGGGTCGTTTGCCGAGGCTGAAGATACCGGCAAGCGTGTCGAGGCGGTCGGCAATCGCGAGCGCGATACCGGCAGGATTGGCAGGCAGCCTGTCTCCGGCCTGGCGTGGCAGGTATTGCTCTTCGAGCGCAACAGCAACGTTTTCGGGTTCGCCGTCGTGATTTGCGTAGTAATAGCCCATGCGTCCCTGCAATTCCGGGAACTCGCCGACCATATAGGTCAGAAGATCGGTACGCGAAAGCAGGGCAGCTCGGGCCACATCATCGCCGTTCGCGCCTGTCAGTGGTGCTGTTATTTGCGCAAGTTCCGCGGTGCGTAGTGACTTGTCATGCAAGCTGCCGAGTCCCTGCTGGTAAACCACGGTCTTGAGGTCGTCCTGGCGACTCGCCAGCGTGTGCGCCGTGTCCTGATCCCAAAAGAAAGCTGCGTCTGCGAGCCGGGGTAAAACCACACGTTCATTACCGCGCCTGACCTGGTCCGGATCGGTGCTCTCAAGGTTGCTTATCGCGATAAACGCCGGCAGAAGCTGCTCGTTCTTCTGCACCGGGAAATAGCGCTGGTGATCCTGCAGGGTAGAAATCAGCACTTCAGGCGGCAGGCGCAGAAAACTTTCGTCGAAGCGACCGGCGACAGGAACAGGCCATTCAACCAGCGCTGTTACCTCGTCGAGTACGGCCGGCTCCAGCATGGCAACACCGCCGGCCTTTTTGGCGGCTTTCACCGCAGCTTCTTCTATGGTGGCGCGGCGCTCGTCAAAATCAACAATGACGTGGCCGCGCTGGCGCAGGGCGTCGACGTAATCGGAAGGCGCGCCAATCCGTATTGATTCGGGCGCGTGGAAGCGATGACCAAAGCTTTCGCCGCCGGCCTCGAGCCCCAGAATAGTTGCAGGTACCACTTTCTTCCCGAGCAACATCAGGAGCCAGTGCGCGGGGCGCACGAATTCCACATCTTTGGAGCCCCAACGCATGCGTTTTGGTACAGGCAGGCCGGCCAGCGCGATACCGACAATTTCAGGCAGCAGATCCGCGGCAGCGGCGCCTGCTGATTGGCCCTTGTAATAAAGCCACTCGCCCTTGTCGGTTTTCAGGGTGTCGAGCTGATCGACGCTAACACCATTCTTGTTTGCAAATGCTTCCGCAGCCCGGGTCGGTTTGCCGTCGTCATCGTATGCAAGATTCACGGGTGGCCCACGGTTTTCGATCTCCTGCACAGGTTGTTCGGTTTCCAGTGCTTTCACCAGAACGGCCAGCCGTCGTGGAGTCGCATAGGCCGTCAATTTGGAATGACCAAGGTGCGCAGCGTCGAGGCCCGACTCTATGCCGGCGACAAACGAGTCACGCAGCCGAACAAGCGACTTTGGCGGCAGTTCTTCGGTACCCAGCTCGACCAGGAAGTCAGCGGCCGCAGCTTTACTCATGATGCTTTCTCTTCTACATCGCCTGTATTGTTAAGCATCGGGAAACCCAGGGCCTCGCGGCCAGCGAAGTAGCTTTTGGCTACAGCGCGAGCAAGAGTGCGTACGCGCAAAATAAATCGCTGTCGTTCAGAGACGGAGATCGCGTGGCGCGCATCCAGCAGGTTAAAAGTATGTGATGCATCAAGCACGAAATCATAAGCGGCCAATGGCAGATTTTTCCCGACCAGTGCACCGCATTGTCGTTCAGCTTCATCGAAGCGGGCGAACAACATATCCGTGTCAGCTTCTTCAAAGTTGTAACGGGACATTTCCACCTCATTCTGGTGAAACATATCGCCGTAGCTGACGGTACCAAGCGGGCCGTCCGACCAGGTGAGGTCGAAGACACTTTCGACATTCTGGAGGTACATCGCAATGCGCTCCAGGCCATAGGTGATCTCGCCGCTTACCGGACGGCAATCCAAACCGCCTACCTGCTGAAAATAGGTGAACTGTGTTACTTCCATGCCGTTCAGCCAGACTTCCCAGCCGAGCCCCCAGGCGCCCAGCGTGGGCGATTCCCAGTTGTCTTCGACAAAGCGAATGTCATGCACCTTGGTGTCTATTCCTAATGAGCGCAGGGAGCCGAGGTAGATATCCTGAATATTGTCCGGCGAGGGTTTCAGTACCACCTGGAACTGGTAGTAATGCTGTAAACGAAACGGGTTGTCGCCATAACGACCGTCTGTCGGGCGACGGCTGGGTTGTACGTAGGCAGCGTTCCAGGGCTCCGGCCCGATGGCACGCAGAAACGTTGCGGGATGAAAGGTACCCGCGCCCATTGCAGCGTCGTAGGGCTGAAGCACAACACAGCCCTGTTCAGCCCAGTAATGCTGCAAGGCGAGAATGAGGTTTTGAAAAGTCACGGCAGCCGTGGTCCCTGTAAAAGTAGGCATTGACGCGCGCGCAAGTATAAATTAAGTGACGAGTAGCTTTCGGGCCTCATAAGTATAGGCTGTGCTGCGCAGGATGCGCGAGAGCGCAAATATCTCCCCGGAACTTAGACCGGAAACCACCGGTTTCCGGCACCTTAAGTTACAGCCTGTCCTGAAAAATGGTAAAACTCAATCCCGCCGGAATCCTTAATAATATTGAAGCATCCCGGCATATTCCGGGCCGAGCAGCGGCCGTATTCGGCAAAAAATGCACTGCCGAGGTGCACAATCTGCCGTGAATGCTCTAGAATAGTACGCACCGACCGGTTCTCAACAAAAAGATCGGTTACAAAACAATAACTTAGAATGCACCCCACGTTGGCACGAATCATGCAATACACCTTGTTCCGTGCAGAGGGGTGCAAGCGCCGCCATTAATGGAGAGGGCCGGCGGCCAAGCAAGCAGGCCCCAGGCCTGATCGCCTTCCTCATGGACATGAAACGCCGGCTTGAGCTGGCACGGATTGGCTCGGTCGCCGCTCCACGCTCCGCGGCAGCCGGCTTTGAATTTTGATGGAGCAATCGCTGGAGAAAATGTGATGACACCCGCTGACGTACTCAGCCTGCTGAAAGACCAGGAGGTCAAATTTATAGACCTGCGCTTTTCTGATACCAAGGGTAAGGAACAGCATGTGACTGTGCCTGCTCGTGAAATCGACGAAGGCTTCTTCGAAGACGGCAAGATGTTCGACGGTTCCTCGGTCGCGGGCTGGAGGGGTATCAATGAGTCCGACATGGTGCTTATGCCTGACCCGGAGACGGCCATTCTTGACGTGTTCACCTAAGACAGCACCGTAAACCTCCGCTGCGATGTTTATGAGCCAACCTCCATGCAGGCTTACAACCGCTGCCCGCGCATGACGGCGAGGCGCGCGGAAGAATACCTGGCAACGACCGGCATTGCCGACGCTGCCTACTTTGGGCCGGAAAACGAGTTCTTTGTGTTTGATGACGTAAAGTATAACGACGACGTCAACGGCTGTTCGTACAGAGTCGATTCCGCCGAGGGACACTGGAACAACCCGGCGCAGATGGAAGACGGCAATATTGGCCATCGCCCGGGCCCCAAGGGCGGTTACTTCCCGGTACCGCCAGTCGATTCGCTGCACGATATTCGTTCTGCCATGTGCCTGGCGCTCGAAGAGATGGGCCTCATGACCGAGGTACACCATCACGAGGTCGCGACGGCCGGCCAGTGCGAAATCGGCGTGAAGTTTGACTCGCTCGTCAAGAAAGCTGATGACGTTCTTACGCTGAAATATGTCGTACAAAATGTCGCGCACAGCTACGGCAAGACCGCAACTTTTATGCCCAAACCGCTTGTGGGCGATAACGGCAACGGCATGCATGTGCACCAGTCGCTTACCAAGGGCGGTGATAACGTGTTCGCGGGTGACGGATACGGCGGTCTGTCGGATACGGCCCTGTATTACATCGGCGGTATCGTCAAGCATGCGCGCGCACTTTGCGCGTTTACGAATGCGGCAACCAACAGCTACAAGCGCCTGGTTCCCGGCTTCGAAGCACCCACTATCCTGGCGTACTCGGCGCGGAACCGCTCCGCTTCGATTCGCATCCCGTTTGATGCGAGTCCGAAAGGCCGGCGTCTTGAAATTCGTTTCCCGGATAGCACGGCCAACCCGTACTTCGCGTTTGCGTCGATGCTGATGGCGGGCCTCGACGGCATCCAGAACAAGATTCATCCTGGCGATGCGCTGGACAAGGATCTTTACGATCTGCCACCTGAAGAAGAGAAGGAACTGAAAACGGTTTGCTTCTCTTTTGAAGAAGCTCTTGATGCGCTTGATCAGGATCGCGAATTCCTGCTGGCCGGTGACGTCTTCAACAACGATCTTATTGATGCCTATATTGATCTGAAGATGGAAGAAGTTACCCGTCTGCGCATGAGCACGCATCCTGCAGAAGTGGATATGTACTACAGCCTGTAAAGGCAAAATATGCGATATCAAATCGGGCATCCGGGTAGACATAAGCCGGATGCCCGTACTGTTTAACAGGGCACCATAGGAGTATGCTTTAAATATGTGCATACGACTGCCCAGAGTTTTTCTGCTTTGTATAGCCGGTGCTGTCGCTGGCACACCAGCTCTCGCCGAAGGCATATACCGGTGGGAAGATGAAAGCGGGCTGCCGCACTACTCCGATGTTCCACGGAAAGGCGCCGAGGAAGTAGAGCTCGAACCAGCCCAGACCTACAGCGCGCCTGCCCTGGCGAGTTCGGCAACAGCCGGAAACGCACCAGGGGATACAGCTAATCCGGACTACCAGGCATTCGCTGTCAGCAGTCCGAAGTCGGAGGAAACCTTTTGGAACACCGGGGGCAATCTCAACGTTTCACTAAGCCTGCAACCGGACCTCAAGTCGGGGCATCAGATACATGCGTACCTGGACGGCCAGCCACACGGAATAATCCAGGGCGACAAGACGAGCATGTTGCTGAAGGAAGTGTACCGGGGAGAGCACAAGGTATACGCACAGGTTCGCGACGTGAGCAACCGGTTGCTGATGGAAACACCGACCGTGACATTCTTCATGCAGCAGACTATGAGCGAGGACAACCTGGCAACGAAACCGGCGCCAGTGTTGCCCCTAGTGGATCCGACGGGACCGATCCCGCGTTCCCAGGTGCCAGTGTCACGACGCAAGTCTGTCCGGTAGCGACTACACGGTCGGTCACGCAAGCAACAACGCAATTGTCAACGCAATCGTCTGACAACACGCTACTGAATAATCTCAGTACCGCGGTACTGCTTGTCGGACATGAATTTGACATCATTTTCTTAAATGCCGCTGCCGAGGATATTACCGGGCAAAGCGTGCGTCGTGCGGCCGGTAAATCTTTATTTGAACTGGTTCCCGGCTTTGAGCAGCTGACGGAATTGTGTGAAAGGGCGCAGGAAAGAGGCCGGAGTTTTGGTGGGAATATTCACATACCCGCTACGCAGCGCGATGGCAGCAAACTCGACCTTGCGGTACGTGTTAGCCCTGCTGCGACCGCGGCGACCGGCGCGCTAATTGTTGAGCTATTTGATACGACGCAACGGCATCAGCTCGATCGTGAAGAAGCGCTGGTTAATCAGCATGGCGTCAGCCGCCGGATGTTGCAGCAGCTCGCTCACGAAATACGCAACCCTCTCGGTGGTTTGCGCGGTGCCGCACAGCTGCTCGAACGCGAGTTATCGGATCCGGATTTGAAAGAGTTTACCGGGGTGATCATCAGTGAAGCAGACAGACTTGCGAGCCTGATGGACGGGTTGCTGGGGCCGGGCCAGAAGCCGCAGACAGAGCCGCTTAATGTGCATGAGCCGCTGGAGTATGTTGCTACGATAGTTGGCAGCGAGTCGGATCAACTCGAAATTACCCGCGACTACGACCCTAGCCTGCCGGAACTGCACGTGGACCGGCATCAGATCACCCAGGCATTACTTAACCTGGTGCGCAATGCTGCCCAAGCGCTTAACGGCAAGGGCAGGATTATTTTGCGTACTCGCATACTGACGAACCAGTTATTGAATAGACAAATTTACAAACTGGTTGCCGCTGTAGAAATTGAAGATGATGGCCCGGGCGTACCGCCCGACATCGTGAACACACTTTTTTATCCTCTCGTGACCGGCCGCGATGGCGGCACCGGTCTCGGCTTGCCACTGGCCCAGGACCTGGTTAACAGACACAACGGGCTTATCGAATACGACTCTGTACCCGGGCGAACCGTATTCACGGTGCATCTACCGGTCGAAGGCGAGGACAGCTGAATGCAGGAGGAGATGAATACAGATACCAATATAAATGTCTGGGTGGTCGACGATGATGACTCGGTACGTTGGGTGCTCGAAAAAGCGCTGCAGAAGGCCGATATGCAGGTGCGTGGATTTGCTGCACCGTCAGAAGCGCTGGAATCGCTTGGCACCGCTAAACCGGATGTGTTGATAACGGATATTCGCATGCCCGGCATGGATGGACTGGAGTTCGCCCGTAAGCTCGATGAGTTGAATGCCGGTATGCCGGTCATTGTGATTACGGCACACTCCGATCTCGACAATGCGGTCGCGGCATACCAGTCCGGAGCATTTGAATACTTACCGAAACCCTTCGACATTGATGAAGCCATCTCGCTGGTACGCCGCGCCGCGCAGGTCGGTGAAGAGGGAAAAGCAACAGATTTAAAGCTTCCGGTAGCAATGTCGGGTATGGTCGGCCAGGCGCCCGCGATGCAGGAAGTTTTTCGTACGATAGGGCGCCTGTCCCGGGCGAGCATGACTGTCCTCATTACCGGCGAATCCGGTACAGGTAAGGAACTGGTCGCGCGCGCGTTACATGAAAACAGCCCACGAGCAACCGCTCCGTTCGTCGCGCTAAATACGACCGCCATCGCTTCTGAACTGCTGGAATCGGAATTATTCGGCCACGAACGAGGGGCTTTTACCGGTGCAGACCAGCGGCACATTGGCCGCTTTGAGCAGGCCAATGGCGGCACGTTATTTCTTGACGAAATTGGCGACATGTCGGTTGATCTGCAAACCCGCCTGTTGCGTGTACTGGCGGAAGGTGAGTTTTTTCGTGTTGGCGGCCAGCAGGCAATACATGTCGATGTACGGATTATTGCCGCAACCAACCAGGATCTGAATCAGGCGGTTGCTGGCGGCAGTTTCCGCGAAGACCTCTACCACCGTTTGAATGTCATGCGTATCAATACGCCGCCCCTGCGTGAGCGACGTGAAGATATTCCGTTGTTGCTTAATCATTATCTCTCGAAGTCCAGCGACGAACTGGGAATTCAGGCAAAAACGCTTGTACCGGAAGCACTGGCACGATTGCAGGGTTTTGACTGGCGGGGCAACGTGCGGCAACTCATGAATGCAACGAGGCGAATGATGGTTACTGCGCCGGGTAATGAAATTCGGGTTGACGATATTCCGGAAGAATTCGGCGGCACCCGGGCGGTGACCGGCGGTGACTGGACCGGTGCGCTGACACAGTGGGCAGCGAATCAACTGGAGCGTAATTCCACGGTGCCGTTACTTGAAACAGCGCAGCCTGAATTCGAGAAAGCACTTATTAATGCAGCCCTGCGAAAAGCCAGGGGCCGCAAACAGGAGGCGGCAAAACTGCTGGGCTGGGGGCGCAACACACTGACTCGCAAGATTAAGGAACTGGGGATAGAGCCCTAAGTAGTCTTCAGGTCAGTTTTTTTCTAAGCTGGTATTCAGTGTGCCCCTTCGGGAAATCTTCCAGCTGCGCATATACTTCATAACCATGCTGTTGGTAAAAAGGTAGCGCCTGGAAGTCAAAGGTTTCTGCCCGTGCATGTGTGCAGCCAAGGTCCCTGGCCTGGTACTCTGCCTGCGCCAGCAGACCAGCGCCGAGACCTTGCCCCCGACAGGCGTCGTCCAGCCAAAGTAAATCGATTAGCAGCCAGTCCCACGCTGTCGATCCCAGCAAGCCGCCTACAAGGTGACCGGAGTTGTCACGCAGTGCAATTTCTACAGGCCGGGCATTTAGGCCCGGCGCACGCGGCGCGCTGTGTTGTTCGAGCGCCTCGCGGATGTTATCCCGCTCTACGTCGGTGAGTTCAGCGCTGAACAGGAACTTGTCAGCCGGCATCCGACAGAACCGTGAAGTCCCTGATCTCCAGCTGGTCTTCGGCCTCTTCAAAGTCCGCATTTCGGTAAAAGATATTTACCGGGTGACCCAGGTTCGGATCAAAAGTTGCGCGAATAAAATCTTCACGAGTGCGGATGTCGTTCAGCAGGTCGGTTATTGTCTTACGCAAAATGCTGTCTTCATCCAGCTCACCTTCGGGTACCGGATTGGTTCTCTTGATAATGTTTCCGGCTGAAACCACGAGCCCGTCGCGTACCTCAATCAACGCGATACTGGTCACTCCCCACATGACACGCCGGGTCAGCGTATAGCTGTAGTCTGTTATGCCAGTCGCAGCCCAGGATGCCGCCGCGTCGTTGACTTCGTCGGCTACCGCAGGGTTGTTAACGAGCGCTATAAGAAATATTCCTGGAAAAATATGTCGTGTAATACTTTTGGGATATTTAATAATAAATCTCGACATAAATGAATCCTCCGTCGTGCGGGCTAACTCTCTGTAATCGTAACTTTCACCATTGCATCACCCTGGGCGATAGCGTCGACAATATCCTGCCCTTCGGTCACCTTGCCGAATACCGTGTGCTTGCCGTTCAGGTGTGGTTGCGGTCCGTGACAGATAAAAAACTGGCTGCCGTTCGTTCCCGGGCCGGCGTTTGCCATTGAGAGTGACCCCGCCTCATGTGTATGCGGATTGCCATCAAATTCATCTTCAAAACGATAACCCGGACCCCCCATCCCCGAGCCTGTCGGGTCACCGCCCTGAACCATGAAATCAGCGATGACACGATGAAAAGTAATTCCGTCATAGAAACCCTGCTGCGCTAGAAACACGAAGTTATTGACGGTTTTAGGCGCAGCGTCGGCAAACAGGGCTATGTTTATTGTTCCCTTGTCCGTTTCTACGCTGCAACTGTATGTTTTGGCAGCATCAATTTGCATCTCTGGGTGTGTGTCCCACTGTTGACTCATGTTGGTTCCTTTCTTCGTATAGTTACTGATATTAGCCTGACGCGGCTTCGTCCAGTTCGTTGTCCCTGATGCGCATAGTGCCCACCAGGCCCGAAATATTTTCGAAGTTATGTTTGTCGAGGTAATCGGCGATTCCGGCATTAATTGATTTGCATACCAGTGGATCGTAGAACAAAGCAGTTCCTATACCTACGGCCGTTGCGCCCGCAATCAGAAACTCGATTGCATCGCCGGCGGTCGTGATACCGCCCTGGCCGATTATCGGCACGTTATATGGGCCAGCGACTTCGTACACCTGCTTTACCTTTAGTAAAGCAATTGGCTTTATTGCCGGACCGGAGAGGCCGCCCTGTATATTGCCGATAATCGGTTCACGTGTTTCGGTATTGATGGCCATACCCATAAGGGTATTAATGACTGCGAGTCCGTCACTGCCTGCTTCTATACAGCGCCGCGCATTTTCCTGGATATCGGTCTGGTTGGGAGATAATTTTGTGATGAGAGGTTTGGTTGTCTCTGCACGACATGCTTCGACCACCCTTGCCGACATGTCGGGATCGTTACCGAAGGATACACCGCCTTCTTTTATGTTCGGGCAAGAGATATTGATCTCAATGGCATCTATCGCTGAGTCGTCAAATCGTTTTGTAACGGCCGCGTAGTCTTCAACCGTTGACCCGCAAATATTTGCGATAAAACGTGTCTCGCTGAAATCCAGGGTCGGCAGAATATTATCTACAACTTCATCCACACCGGGGTTCTGCAGGCCGATCGCGTTCAACATGCCGGCGGGTGTTTCATATATCCGGTGTGGTGGATTTCCCAGTCGCGGTTCCCGCGTTGTACCCTTCAGTATGATTGCGCCTGCATCACGATTAGAGAAGCCCGCTACCCGGGTGTATTCTTCGCCAAAGCCAACACACCCGGACAGCAGCACAACAGGCGAGTTCATTTGCAGGCCACTGTAGTCGAGGGCCAGGCTGCCGGGTAGTTTTTTATCCACGTCGGACATCATTTATTTTTTTCAGGAATACTTCTACAGCGTGTTTGAACTGATTCTTTATCAGCCGGAGATACCCCCTAACACGGGCAATATCATACGCGTTTGCGCCAACACCGGCACGACGTTACACCTGGTGCATCCGCTGGGTTTCGAACTGGATGACCGCAAACTGAGACGTGCGGGGCTGGATTACCGCGAATTTGCAGCGGTACGGGAACATGCATCCCTGGAGGATTGTCTGGGCAGTCTCGATAATCCGCTGGTTTATGCGCTTTCCACGCGAGGTAGCCGCAGCTACACGGAGGGCAGCTACCGGCCGGGGAATGCATTCCTGTTCGGCCCGGAAACCCGTGGATTGCCGCAGGCTGTTCTTGACGAGCTGCCGCCGGACCAGCGCCTGCGCATCCCCATGCGACCGGACAACCGTAGCCTGAACCTGTCTAATGCGGCAGCGGTGCTTTTGTACGAAGCTTGGCGGCAATGCGGTTTTGAGGGCGGTAAGTAAGCAGAGCGTGACGCAGGTCACAGTTGGCAATCGGGCATCTTTGTAAATTGGAACCGTAGCGTTTGCGGCCAGGGACGGCCCGGCGCTATTTTTATTGCCGGTGAAATATTCAGGTTTCAGGTTTCACTTCGCGCTTCATCAGCACCTGCACAGCTTCTTCCGGTGAGCCGCCTTCATACAAAAGCTTGTAGGCCTGCTCGCAGATGGGCATTTCCACACCGAGTTCGCCGGCAACCTTGTGCACAGCCGCCGCTGCTTTCACGCCTTCAACAACCTGGCCGATTTCCTCTGCCATTTCATCAATACTTTTGCCGGCTGCAAGACCAAGCCCCATGCGCCGGTTACGTGACTGATCATCAGTACAGGTCAGCACCAGGTCGCCCATTCCGGACAGCCCCATAAAAGTATCGGGTGAGCCACCCAGTGCAACACCGAGACGTGTGAGTTCAGCCAATCCGCGGGTAATTAGCGCGACGCGGGTGTTCGCGCCAAAGCCCAGGCCGTCTGACATACCTGTTGCAATCGCAAGTACGTTTTTGACTGCACCACCGACTTCAACACCAACCATGTCAGCTGATGTATAGGCGCGAAAACTATCAGCCGACAAACTACCGGCAAGGTCCTCGGCAAATTTGCTGTCAGTTGACGCAACAGTCATCGCGGTCGGCAATCCCTGCCCGACTTCCCGGGCAAAGGTCGGCCCGGATAAAACGGCCAGCGGCACGGATGTCCCGAGCGTTTCCTCGGCAACCTCGTGCGGCAGCTTGCCCGTGCTGACTTCGAAACCCTTGGTTGCCCACGCGATACGTGCATCATCACGCATATGCGGCTTTACCGCTTCCAGTATGGACCGGAACACATGGCTGGGCACACAGATCAACAAGTCACGGTGGCTTTGCACCAGTTCGTTTAGATCTGCAGTGACCTGAATATTTTCCGGCACCTTGATATCCGGTAAAAAGACACTGTTGCAGCGCTTGTTTTCGAGTGAGTCTATAACTTCCGGCTCACGCCCCCACAGTGCGGGCGACTGACCGGCACGGCTAAGCTGAATCGCAAGCGCGGTGCCCCACGATCCGGCGCCTATTACCCCGATGTCTGACGCTGTGGCATTCATTTGAAGTTGTCAGTCCTGAGCTTCGCTTTTTTCCCTGGCACGTGCGTATAACAAGTCGAAATTAATCGGTTGCAGCATCAGTGGAGGAAACCCACCTTTACCTACCGTTGCGGAAACTGCCTCACGTGCGTACGGAAAAAGGGTCCCCGGGCATTGGGTGCCGAGCAACGTGCTGCATTCTTCCGCACTGTAACCCTTCAGGACGAACAGGCCCGCCTGGTCCAGTTCAACCAGAAAAATAGTCTGATCGCCTTTCTTTGCGTGGACGCTGATATGGAGGATGACTTCATAAAGATTTTCGCCGACGGAGGAATGAGAGTTACGAATATTGAGCTCCGTTTCAGGCTCAAGCTCGCTTTCCAGGAATATTTTTGGAGTGTTGGGCGCTTCAAACGACAGGTCTTTTACATAGAGCTGCTGTAACAGAAATGCCCGCGTATTGGCCTCGCCCGAGGCGCTGCCATTGCCGTTGCCAGTGTTTGGCGCCTGTTCGTCGGTCATTGTAGTCCTCGTTCCACTTGCGGCTACCCTCGTTATCAGGAATCCGGGTTGAGCATCTGGTCGAGCTCACCTGTGGAGTCAAGCGCTGCTATTTCATCGTAGCCGCCTACGGGCTTATCGTCGATTAATATTTGCGGCACGGTCGCACCTCCGCTTAAGTCGGTCATTTGCTGGCGCAGTTTTGGGTCCATACTGACGTCAATATCCTCGAACTCGATACCCTTGGTGCCGAGCAATTTCCGCGCGGCCGCACAAAAACCACACCAGGGAGTGGTGTACATACGCACCTTAACCGCACTCATACAATATCTGCTAGTCGCTGACCACTGGCAAATTCTGTTCCTGCCAGGCGGCAATGCCGCCTTTCAGGCTGAAAATATTATCTATACCATTTTTGCGTAGCCGCGTGGCGCATTCGGCACTACGTGCACCCGTATCGCAAATGAGCAAAGCCTGCTTATTTTTCTTGGTAACGTTCTCCGGGTTTTTCAACAGCTCTGCTTCCGGGATGTTGCGCGCACTACCGATATGACCTACGGAAAATTTATCTGCATCGCGAATATCAACTACTGTTGCTCCGCTATTAATTAACTGTACAGCCAACGGCGCACTAAGGCTGCTGATGTTGCGCGTCTTAATTCGTAACTCAAAAAAAATAACTGCCAACGCGCTGGCAAATAATCCGCTCACCAGAAATGCGTTGTTCGAGGAAAATTCAACAAATTCTTGCATAGAGCCTCCTGACAATGGGCGCGAATTATACCTTGTCTGGCCCGGTACGGGTTCCGGCCCTGTCGCCAAGCTTTAAGGAATCGCCTACACTCGCGATCTCATGAGAAAGTGTATTTGCGCGCTGGCAATGCTGAGCCTGCTGGCTGGATCGGTCGTCCAGGCACAGGCCTCCCGGGAAGAGGCCAGTGCAGAGCTCGAGGCCGTGCGCGATCGTATCGATGCCTTGCGGGTTGAACTCGAGCGGGAAGGACGACAGAGAACCCGGGCGGAACAAGCGCTCGCCAGGGTAGAGCAGTCTGAACAGAAGGCGCGTCGTGAGCTTGCGGATGTGCGCGCCCGGTTGAGCGAGACTGGCCGCCGCCAGCGTGAACTCGAACGCCAGGCAGACCGCCAACGCGCCGAGCTCGAAGAGCAACGCCGTGTCCTGAGCAAGCAGTTGCGGGTTGCGTATATCAATGGCGACGAAGAGTGGCTGCGCGTCGCGCTTAATCAAAAAGATGCGACGGGGTTTGGCCGGCGCATGACCTACTATGGATATTTATCCCGCCAGCGCAGCAGCGCAATCGAGATATTGCGCAAGACGATCATAAAACTCGAATTAACGCGACTTGAAATACAAGAAAAAGCTCGCGAACTGGCAAAGCTTGAGGACTCGGCGGCCAAAAAACTGGAAGACCTGGCGGAAACGCGGGCCGAGCGCGCAAAGCTCCTGAGCAAAATCAGTTCCAGCATCGATTCAAAAGATGCAGAAATCAGCAAGCTGCAGGCCCAGGCGGCTGAATTGACGGAACTTGTTGCGTCACTGGCCCGGATATTGCCGGAAATGCCGGCATTCGATGCAGCGCCTTTCGCCGGCAGAACTGCAAGTTTGTCATGGCCCGCTGATGGCCCGGTGCTGAAAAATTTTGGCCAGTCACGTGCCGATGGCAGCCTCAGGTGGACCGGCATTTTGCTGGGTGCACCTGCCGGTAGTGAAGTGAGGGCCGTCTATCACGGCCGGGTAATCTTTTCTGACTGGCTTGATGGCATGGGCCTGCTCACCATTATTGAACACGGTGATGGTTACATGAGCCTTTACGGACACAACCAGGATCTGTTGAAAGAGGTTGGCGAATGGGTCAGCCCCGGTGAGCCTATCGGCCATGTCGGCGACAGCGGAGGGCAAGCAACAGCCGGGTTGTACTTCGAAATTCGCAAGGACGGAGACCCGGTTAACCCCCGAAGCTGGATTAAATAGGTCACAATATTTGGCTATGTCGGCTTGAAATACCTTTAAAAATGAGAACTTACGCCATTCCACGGCCCATGGGGCCTATGCTAAGGTGATACCGCCCGCCTCAGAGCGAAACGGGTAGAAGATAGGAATGACGCTAAAGCAGAGAAGTTTTTGGCTGTTGCTGGTTGGCATGTTGTTCGGGCTTGCGATCTCGATCGGCTCGGGCGTATTTGCCCAAAAGGGCCAGCCTGAAGAAACCCTCCCCTGGGACGATGCGCGGCTGCTCGCAGAGGTGCTCGAACGCGTCCGGCAGGAGTATGTAGAGCCGGTCGAGGATTCCGTACTTATAGAAAGTGCGGTCCGGGGCATGGTGAAAGACCTCGATCCCCACTCGCAGTTTCTCAACAGCGAGGAATACGACGAAGTACGTATATCCACCAGCGGCAACTATTCCGGTGTCGGGCTGGAAGTGCATATGGATGAGGGCAAAGTGCAGGTTGTTGCAGCTATCGAAGGTACGCCAGCTGAAAAAGCGGGCCTTCGGTCAGGCGATATCATCGTTGCCATTGATGATATACAGCTCGACGAAGCCAACTTCGATCAGGCCGTGAACAGAATGCGCGGCGAACCCGGCAGCAAGGTAAAACTTACTGTCGAACGTGAAAATGAAGCAGAGCCCATTAATTTTCTTGTTACTCGTAACAATGTTCAGGTTAAGAGTGTTCGTTCCGAACTGCTCGAGGATGATTACGGTTATCTGCGTATTACCCACTTTAGCGAGACAACGTGGAAGGATACGCGTAAGGCGGTACAGAAAATGCGCCGCTCCAGCCCCGGCCAGTTACAGGGCGTGGTGCTTGACCTGCGTAACAACCCGGGCGGAGTGCTGGAAGCAGCCGTCGACGTATCAGACGGATTTCTGGATACCGGCATGATTGTTTCCGCGATCGGCCGGGTGCCGGACGCCAATTTCAGTCATCGGGCGAGTAAGGGCGATATTCTCGATGGCGCGAAGATGGTTGTACTCGTTAATGGCGGGTCGGCATCTTCATCAGAGATTGTAGCCGGCGCGTTGCGTGACAACGACCGTGCGATGATAGCGGGCGAGCAAACTTTTGGTAAGGGATCGGTGCAAACCGTTATGCCTTTGTCAGATGGCCGTGCCATCAAGCTCACGACGTCGCGTTATTACACGCCGTCGGGAATATCCATTCATGGCGAAGGTATCGTGCCGGATGTCCTGATTCAGGAAGATCCGACCCGTGACCTGCTGTCGGGCATTACTGCACACCAAACTGATGAAGGTGCGGCGTTGTTGCAGGGCGATACCCAGCTCCGCAAAGCGCTGGAACTGCTTAAAGACGGCAGGTTCCTGCAGAGTCGTGTGGATTAGCCGAGGCAAGGAATCAGCAAAGCCCGAACCCGAACCCAGGCAATCACAATCCACGGAAGGATTAATGATCAGGGCTGCCAAAATCTATCTGACACTCTTCATGCTGGCAATATTCTTGCCGGGCATTTCTGTTGCCAATGAAAAATATCCCCTGCTGGCTGAATCTGGAGCGGAAGCTAAGCCGGTCGAAACGATGCAAGTGGCCGAAAATATTTTCATCCCCGGGGAAGAAATTATAGTGGCCGGAGATGAGCAGGCGGAACTGACCGGCGCCGAGCCGGCAGTCATAGTTGATTCAGATCCGCCTGTCACAACTGAGTCCGGGCCTGAAGTCACGGCTGAGCCCGGGGAGCAGGACGAAATCGAACCGCCTGCCATTATCAAACCGGCAGCGCTTATCGCGGTGATTATTGATGATCTCGGTAACCAGCGCACCGCGGGCGAGCGCACCGTCGCGCTGGAAGGCCCGGTTGCCTGCGCCATCATGCCGCATACCCGGCACGCCACCTACCTGGCAGAGCGCGCTTTTGCCGCCGGCAAAGAAGTCATGTTGCATTTGCCCATGCAGCCTATGCAGATGCAACGTATTGCAGGACCAGGCGAGATATCGCTGGACACAAAGCGTCGCCAGCTTGACCATATCCTGCAGACCGATCTCAATTCGGTACCGCACGCTGTCGGTGTAAACAATCATATGGGGAGCCTTATTACCCGCCATCCGGGCCACATGCGCTGTCTTACCAGGATGAGTTAACGGGGTTGCTTAATATGCGGGCCTTTACCCGGCTGCTGCAGTCCGAACATCAGAAGGCAGAAATTACCGAGTCAACCTACGCAATATTGATGATCGATATCGACGGCTTGCAGGCATTGAATGACAGTTATGGCCATGAGCAGGGCAATCGGGTCCTGGTTGCCGTCGGCGATGCGCTGAAACGGAGCATAAGGTCGGCAGACCTCGTCGCGCGATACGGCGGGGATGAGTTTGTCATTTACCTTGCGGGAGCCGACGATGCGGCTGCCCAGGAGGTCTGCAACCGGGTGAGCCAGAATGTTTACAACATCACCCTGTCCTTCGAGCGTAAAATGCAGCGCGTCGGGGTTAACGTCGGCATGGCGATATATCCGGACAGCGGCGTCACGATACAGGAAATAATGACCTTCGCTGACCGCACAATGTATCGCGACAAGGATTTTCGCCGCCGTACCGGCCCCGCCAAAAGCAGTGCAGACGAGGGTAGGGAGCAGGCCGGAGTCGAATACTGGGACTGATACTCACGCGTTTTCCACGCATACAGGCTAATAGATGGACAGAACATTTCTCGGGATGGCCCTGGTAGCCGGGGCTGGCGGATTTATTGGATCCGGTCTGCGGTTCGCAGTAACTGTCTGGGTACAACGAATATTCAGCCACAGCCAGTTTCCTTACGGAACGCTAACCGTAAATGCAGTTGGTTGTTTGCTGATTGGTTACCTTGCCGGCGTTGCCGAACTGCGGGGACTACTTGACCCGTACACGCGGGTTTTTCTGGTTGTGGGAATACTGGGTGGTTTCACGACCTTTTCAGCCTACGCGTTCGAGACCCTGGCCCTCGCGCAGGAAGCGCAGTACCTGAAGGCGGCGCTGAACACTGTATTGCAGGTCATTATCGGTCTTGCCATGGCCTGGCTTGGTTTCAGTGCCGCGCGCCTCATCTAGCAGCCCCGGGAATCAGGATTCACCGAGCGCTTGCCTGATCTTGGCAGCCTGTTCCTCAAGTACAGCTATATCTTCCATGTCGCCGCTATGGCGACGGAGCGGCACATCCTCGTACCTGGGTACGATGTGCACGTGATAATGAAACACGGTCTGCCCTGCGGCGGGCCCGTTGAACTGGTTGATCATGATGCCGTCTGCCTGGAACACCTCCTGAACCACCTGCGCGACCCGCTGGGATGTGCGTAACACGGCTGTCCCCGCTTTGAGTTCCAGGTCGAATAAATCCTCTGCCTCTGTCTTGGGGATTACCAGCACATGTCCCGGTGACTGCGGCATCACGTCCATAAAAGCCAGCGTCTGATCGTCTTCGTACACTTTTACCGCCGGCATTTCTCCGCGCAATATCTTCGCGAAAATGTTGTCTTTATCGTATGTCATGCCGAATCTCCCCTTGCGTAGTCCCGGTTAGGGCCGGGTGATAGCATATTGAGCCATGAACTCGTGTACAAGGCCGCTCTCGCACATCCCTGTGCTCCGCGGCATTCGGACATCCTGTCCAGCACGCAGTTGACAAGTCAGTATTTGAGTAATGTGTGTTTATTACAGCTGAGAGGTAAGCACAAGGTGAATCAGGAAAAAGCCCGCAGCGATGCCAACCGCTGTTTCGTTTGTGGCCCGGGCAACACTGCCGGCCTTCAGGTTGAGTTTCGTTTGGAGGGCGAGGTCTGCAAAGCCGAGCACACGATTGCGGCACATCACTGCGGTTACGACAACGTTACCCATGGGGGGATTATTTTCGCCCTGCTGGATGACGTGATGGCGAACTGGCTTTTTCTTAAGGGCGATCGAGCCTATACGGGCAAATGTGATATCCGCTTTCGCGAGCCGGTAGAGCCGGGCACAACACTCAGCCTTGAGGGTCGCCTGACCAGTCGCAAGGGAAGGATGGCAAAAATGAAAGGCCGGGCAACGGCGCCGGATGGCAAACTGGTGGCAGAGGCGATCGGGACCTTCATCGTAATACCGGGTGAATAGGATTATGTGGTCGAAAAAAAGCCCCGCTGTGCGGGGCTTTTTTCCACCTGATTGCTACCGGCTGTATTCAGGCACCTTCGTAAATGGCTATATGGTAATTGCCCGTGCCGTCACGCAAATGCTTGACGTTGTTCTGGTACTCGTCGCCATTAACGAAAGCATGGACGTCATCAATAGACTGCCACTTCGAAAGAACCACAAACTTGCCCTGCAGGCCATCACCCTCGATATTCTCAGCTGACGGCCCTCGAATAACGTACTTGCCGCCGTATTTCGCAATGAGTTCCGCAGACTTTACCTGGTATTCTTTCAGTTCCTCGGTGCGGTTGGTGACTTCGCACACCGCCAGTAAATAAGCTGCCATTGTCTGTCTCCGTACCTTTCTCGCCGCACTTACTGGCCGAAGCGCATGTTGAACCGGACACCTGCTATCCGCGGGTTAGGCAGGTTGGCGTACATGTCGCTCGGTATCTTCGGCCCGGCATTAACGGTCGGAGGTATGAGGTCTATAAATCCGAAGTTAAAATCACCAGTAATAATTCCGGGATTAGGCCCTCCGGAAAGAACGGTTTTGTCATCGAAGGCGTTATTCAGGTAGAACTGCAGGTCCCACGCATCATCGATTATGCCGAAACTGATATCGGTCAGGTTATAGGACTTGAATTCAACGATATTAAACGGTTCCATATACCGCGAATCCTGGTAGCGGAACGCCACATTCGCATACCACTCTTTACCGGTATCGTAAAGGTTATTGGTGTAGTTAGCGTTAAAGAGCACCGCATGCCTGGGTGCACGTTCCAGTTCGTTGCCGTTGAAGCTGGATACACAGCCGAACTGCTTGGCCTTATCGGTACTGCCCGGTACTTCGGCGATGTCGATACAGCCCTGGCCGTTACCGAGTTGAATGCGACCGATATCGGGTGCGCTCTGAGTTATTTTGGTGTAGTCGGTGTATTCCGTGTCCAGGTAGGTATAACCTAACTGCAAACGCCAGTTATCCGTCGGCAACCAGGTGGCATCGAGTTCGATACCCCGTACTTCCGAACCGTCGATGTTGATGACTTCCTGTCCAGTGGTGCCGCCCACTACTTTCTGGATCTGGACCTGCTTGTCCTTGAAGTCCTGGAAGAAGTAAGCACCGTTCAGCCGTACCTTGCCGTCAGCTAAAGTACTCTTGACGCCAAACTCCCAGACGTCGAGCCGTTCTGAGTCGAAGGCAACTTCATCAAACTTTCCGTCGCTGTTCGCGTCCAGGCCGAACGCCCCAACGGTCAGCAGGCTGAAGCCACCCGGCTTGATGCCGCGTGACCACGAGGCATAACCCATGATGTCATCACTGAACAGGTACTCGAAGGTAACTTTCGGCGCCCAGTAACGGTCGGTTCGCTTCAGTGTCTCGCGGTTAAACGGCGTTGGCAGGAAGCCCCAGGGCCACCACGAATTGTCGTCCCCGTAGCCGAGGGTTGTTGTGCCAGGTTGCCAGCCAAACGTTTCATAGCTCGCCTGCGAAACGGCCAACCGGTCGCAGCGACCGGCCGAGCCGCAAAGCAGCACGGTGCTTGGACCCGTGGCCGTGCCGCCGTTTGCGGTTTCTCTAGCGTCGGGTTGGAAACCCGGCGCCCGGAGAGCACCGTTACTGCATTCCGTTTCGAGTCCGGTACCGGAGCCGCCATCCCCGGGGTCGGTGCTATTCCAGTCAACATTTATATTGTAATAAGCGCCGCCGTCCAGGCAGGGAGTCATCACCGGGCCTGCGACCTCGTTATCTTCCTTGCTAAAACGGGCTTCGAGCCGCATCGTAAAGCGGTCGGTAAAATCGACGTCCAGCGATCCGTACCAGGACTGGTGATCGGTTTTACGATCGATTTGGGCGGGGCGCGCTAGCCGGCCTGCAGCCACCTTGGGAAGCCAGTAGGCGGCGATAACATTGGTCTGGCCGCACTGGTTCTTGACGGGGTCGGTCTGGGTTGCATTTTCGTCCTCGCCGGTAAAAAACATTGCGCCGCGCATATCGAAGGCCTGGTCGAGATCATCGGATGAGCGGAAGTAACATTCTGCGCCCCCGGCGATAAAACTGTTATTGAGATCGAACTGGTCCGTGGTTTCTTTCCAAAGCTGCATACCGCCGGTCAAATTGACCGAATCATTGACCTGCCAGGAGAGGCGTAATTCCTGGCTGATCTGCTTGGTGTCAATGTCGCTGTCCTCCAGGAACGCGCCGTCCAGGTCGTTGATGTTGTCCCCGACCATATCGGTACAGGGCGCATAGGCGTCGGGGTTTAGGCCGTTGTCAACCAGGTAATCGTGGTAAGTGCCCTCGTTGGCCGGGTCGTACAACGGATGCGTATCCGGCAGTAGCAGCGGATTTGGTTGATCCTGCAGGTATTGAATATTCGGCCGGCAACGGTCGACGAATAGTTTGGCGATATCCATTTCGGTCGTAACCGAAGCGAAGGTATAACCCGTCAGCGAGGTGAAGGTGAGATCGTCGCTGATATCCCAGTCCACGACCAGTGAGGTGCGCCCCACTTCCTTGGTGGTACCGTCGAAATCTTTCGCATCGAGCGGGTTGTCGACACCGCGGTAATCGGGGCTGAGACTCAGGGTGAGTTCGTCTGCATCGGGAATTTTGCCGATGAACAGGTTGATAAGCTGCTTATTCCAAAGGTTCGCACCGGCCACACTGTATTTGTCGAAGGTGCCAAAGTCAGTCGGGCTTTCATAACCGCCGAGTTCTGAAATAGGACTATCACCTGAATGATTGCCGCCTCCGAGGTTGGCTCTCGATGTAATAATGTCGCCTTCTATATCACTATTAAAATATTCCTGAACATCAACGTTACCGTTGTTTCGCAAGCCCAATGTTTCGCTCACGGCACTCCATGACCATTGTTCATCACATCGTATACTTTGTAACGGTCCCGGCAGACCAACAGACATTCCGCCGCCCTCCAATGGCACACTGCCGGTGCCGCTAAGTTGGCAGCGATCGGAATTCAAAGCCAAACTCATCCCTGCAATCCGCGCGTCCGCGGGAATCGTGCCCGCCAGAATTTGTGCTTCCAGTGAATCTCCCAGATCGGCCCAGGAATTGAAATCCGAGAGCAGTACCTGTGCCGGCGGATCAAAATCTTCGTCCGTGTATTCGGTGCGCCATTTAATGCCGACCGTATCTGTCGGTTCCCACTTAAATGTTACCGCGAGGCCGTGGCCTTCTGCCCCGCCAAGATAAGCATTGGTCGGATCATTCCTGTAGGAACCCCGGCTGTCGTAGATCAGTCCCGTCACCAGCATGCCGAGCGTGTCGGTGAGCGGAATACTGACCGTGCCTTTAACCTCCCGGTCTTCTTCCGAGTTCCAGTCGACGGTTAAATCAACTTCGAATTCGTCGCTGGGATCCTTGGTGATGTACTGTATGGCACCGGCGAACGCACTACGACCATAAAGCGCACTCTGCGGGCCTTTGACAATTTCGATCTGTTGCACGTCGACGAGTCGCGGGTTGATCAGCAATGAACCGCCGGCGTTACTGACTGCCTCGGAACTGACATCGATGCCGTCTACCAGGGTGGCGGCATTGGGCCGGCCGCGCGTCGGCGACAGGCCGCGAATAGTGAGGCGGGTGTCGGAGGGAGCGAAACCTTCATCGAACTGGACACTGGTATCCTGCTGCGCGATCTGGTTCATGTCCTTCAGCCCCAGGCGGTTAATTTCCTCGGAGCCGAGTGCTGTGATTGCCAGCGGAACTTCCTGCAGGTTCTCAGTAGTCTTACGCGCAACAACCGTTATTTCGTCGAAAACGGTTGCAGCAAAAACTTCTGCCGGAGTTAAAAGTACAGTTGGTGTCGCCAGAAAGGCTGCCAGTGCTAAGCTGACAGACAGAGCCTGTTTCCTCATTATTTCTTCCCCCGAAAGCATCCCTGCGCAGGGGGGCTTTCCGACTATCATTTTATTTGTGGCCGAACCGGTTTTTACCGCAGCCTGTATTTTTTACCGGGATAGCCTGTATTTTTTACCGGGATACGGAGACCCGGCGTACCCTGATACTATGGGGCATGACCCGGTGTTGCAATTGGCCTGCAAGAAAACTGTCCGCCAGCCGGTTCCACGCTGTGCGTGATTGTCACCGCCCTGTTAACCGCCTTCCGGCTAACTCTATGCACTTTCCAAAGGTTTTTGCTGCGCTACGTACCAGAGGCTGAAAATGACTCCGGCCAGGACCAGCAGACCTGTGATCGGGCCGCTTTGCCATGTTCCGGGTGCGGCCAGAACAGAAGGGTCGCCGCTAATGACTATGGGAATTGCCATCAGGATACCCAACAGGGCTTCGCCGGTAATCAGACCGGCTGCGAACAGGATACCGGGACCTGATCCCGTCCTGGCTTGAGAGCCTTGTTCGACCAACCACGCGATTCCACCTCCCAGCATTATGGGTACCGACAGTTCCAGTGGCAGGTATATCCCGACGGCCACCGCCAAAACGGGCGCTCTTACGGCTGAACCGCGTGCTTCAAGTGCGAGATCGATAAGGATAATGGCGCCGCCGATAAGCGCGCCAATGCCGATCAGTCCCCACGGTAGTTCTCCGCCAAGTACGCCGTCGGCGACCGATGCCATCAGTGTGGCTTGCGGCGCGGTAAGCGAATTGGGCTGTGCGTCAGACGCCGGCCCGATGCCATAAGCCACGAGCAGAAGGTTCAGTATCGGCGCCATGACAAGTACCGCGGATATAACGCCGATTCCCTGCATCAACTGCTGTTTCCATGGCGTTGCACCGAGCAGGTAACCCGCCTTCAGGTCCTGCATATTGTCGCCCGCGATCGCGGCCGCACAGCACACTACCGCACCGATCATGATGGCCGCCGCCGCCGCTGCTGCGGTCGCACCACTAAGCCAGAGCAATAAGAGTGAGGCAAATAAAATTGTTGCAATTGTTACCCCTGAAACAGGGTTTTGGGACGAACCGACCAGGCCTGCCATATATCCTGCAACTGCCGAAAACAGAAATCCGGCAACGACCATGACGAGCGTCATGGCAAGACCGACACCGACACTGCCGACTATCGACTGGTACAGCAGGAAAATCGGTATGACAAGCAGTGCGATACCGATCAGCACATAGCGCATGGGCGCATCTCTGTCGGTGTGTGGTGTCGAATCCGACGCGCTTTGTTGAAGGCTGCTTCGTAAGCCAGTGATAATCGAGCCACGAATGGAAATTAGCGCCCAGATACCTCCGACAAGCATGGCGCCAACGCCGAGGTAACGAATCTTGCTGCTCCAGATCGTATAGGCCAGGCTAATGCTGTCAGCCTCTGCCACTGTTGCCGGGTCCATAAACCAGGTGCTGTAGACGGGTATCGCAACGGCCCAGGAAATAACGCCACCGAGAAAAATCAGTGAGGAAATATTAAGCCCGACGATATAACCCACGCTCAACAATGCCGGCGACAGGTTGGTGCCAAAATAAAAAACACCACCGCTGTTGCTGATCATTCCCGCCTGGGCGGTCGCGGGCCAGATCCTGAGGCCGGTTTCGGCAAACTTGATGACGCCGCCAACGAGAGCCGCGAGACCGAGGATGCGAATGCCGCTGCCCGGGCGATCTCCTACTTTAAGCACCTCTGCTGTAGCAGTGCCTTCGGGAAACGGCAGGCTTTGTTCCACGATAAGTGAGCGCCGCAGCGGAATCGTAAACAGCACGCCGAGCAGGCCGCCGAGTCCGGCGATAGCGCATACCCATGCATAATCGAATACTTTCCAGTAACCCAGCAGTATTAGTGCCGGCAGGGTAAAGATGGCCCCGGCTGCCACGGACTCGCCTGCCGACGCGGCGGTCTGAACAATGTTATTTTCAAGAATGTTGCTGTCGCGGAACAGGCGCAACAATCCCATTGAAATAACCGCGGCCGGTATCGATGCTGAAACGGTAATGCCGGCAAACAGACCGAGGTATGCATTTGCACCGGCCAGGAGCATGGCCAGTACGATTCCAAGAATGATGGCTTTAGGCGTGAGTTGTGGTGGTACTAACGGCGCTGACATCGACCCTAATCTACACTTTCAGGCTCAGTATCATCGTCGCCGATATTTTTCCCGGGCACCATGATGCGCGCCATGATGATGCCGACTTCGTAAAGCAGGTAGATGGGTACCGCAAGCAGCGTCTGTGATATCACGTCGGGGGGCGTCAGCAACATGCCTGCGACAAATGCACCGAGAAACACATATGCCCTAATCGTGCCAAGTTGTTTAGTGTCAGTCAGGCCCGACCATACCAGCATGATGGTCGCGATCGGAACTTCAAATGCCAGGCCGAATGCGAAGAAAATAACCAGGACAAAATCAAGGTAGTGGTTGATGTCGGTCATAACCGCCACACCTTCCGGCGCTACCGCGTTAAAAAACGCAAACATCAGTGGAAACACAACCGCGTAAGCAAATAAAACACCGCAGTAGAACAGGAGGATGCTGGAAACGACGAGTGGGATAGCAAAGCGCTTCTCTTTTTGATACAGACCCGGCGCTACAAATGCCCACACCTGGTAGATTACAACTGGCATCGCAATGAACAGTGAGACCCAGAGCGTCATCTTGAAAGGCGTTAGAAACGGTGATGCCACCTGGGTTGCGATCATGGTGGCGCCTTCCGGGAGCTGGTCGAGTAGCGGTTGTGCAACCAGCGTAAAGATATCTTCAGAAAATGGAAACAGGCAGATAAAGACTACGACAACTGAAATAGATAACCGCAGCAATCGGTCGCGCAGTTCGATCAGGTGAGAAATCAGGCTGCCCTCTTCCAACTCCTCTTCTTTATCGGTGTTGTCAGGGTTGTTGCCCTGGTCTGTGCCTGGCTCGGTCATGAATCTTTGTCCGGATCTTCAGCAGAAGTCTCGCTTTCTGTCTCTTCGCCCACGTCCGGCCTGCGTTCAGAAAAATCCATACGCCTGTTCTTGTCCAGTTCTGACCGTATGGTTTCCAGCGGTTCCAGTTCGTCACGAAACTGCCGCGTCAGGTTGCGCGCCATGCTGCGCGCCTGCCCGGCCCAGCGACCGATCTGTGCAGCAACCCGCGGCAGTCGTTCGGGCCCCAGCACCATGAGGCCAATCCCGAACAGGATGACCAGCTCCCAGAAGCCGATATCGAACATATGCGCTTAGGAATTGCGTGTGGTGTCGCTGTCAGGCTCAGACACACTTTCAGATGTATCGGCGCTGGACTCGGAGAATTCTGCATCCGGCTGGTTGAGCTGCGCGGCATCCTCTTCTTCCTTGTCCGCATCACCCATAGCCTTGCGAAAACCTTTTAACGCTCCACCCAGATCGGAACCGATACTGCCAAGTCGTTTCGTGCCAAAGATCAAAACCACTATCACCAGAACGATAAGCAACTGCCAGAGGCTAATACCGCCTAATCCCATAACTTGACTCCAACCGGGTCGTGCCCGCGAAATAAAAAATAAAACCTGTAGTGGTTAATGATAAAGCAAAAAAGCCAGCATGCAGCTAGTAGCAGGACATAAGCACACCGCAGAATGCGTATAAACCGCTATCCGTTTATACCTGCAGCCAGAATGTCACCGGCCCGTCATTACAAAGATTCACCTCCATATGCGCGCCGAAACGTCCTGTTGCCGGGCTTTGACCCCGTTGCCGCATGGCCGCGACAAGTATTTCGAAGAGCTTCAGGCCTGTTTCGGGATCGGCGGCCCGGCTGAATCCCGGCCTGTTTCCCTGGCCCGTATCCGCGGCAAGGGTGAATTGAGGTACAAGAAGGATTTTGCCGCCTGCCTGGCCGAGATCGAGGTTCATGCGCCCCTCTGCATCAGCAAAAACCCGATAACTCAGCAGCCGTTCCGCCAGCCGTTCCGCATGTGCCGGGGTGTCTTCCTTCTCCACGCCAACGAGTACCAGCAGGCCGTCGCCGATAGCGGCTATCTGTTCGCCTTCTACCGTGACCGTCGCGGAAGTGACCCTTTGCAGTAAACCAATCATTTCGTCAGTCTCGCTTAAGGATCGCAATACGACAAGCGGCGTACACAGCGTTCCGACGTTGGAAAGCGTCTGGCACCGGTCTAAACTGGCACGATATTGCTGGCGGAGCATTGAATATGAAACGTCGTGAGATTCTTGCCGGTGTCGGCGCTGCTGCGCTAGCGGGGTGTGCACAGGAACAGACGGACAGCCAGGTTGCTGCGAGTGTCGAGACCTTCGAGTGGAAAATGGTTACGACGTGGCCTCCTAACTTTCCGGGCATGGGCACGGGCGTCGCCCGGATGGTGAAGCAGATCGAACAAGCCTCGGGCGGCAGGCTAAAAATTCATGTTTACGCCGCTAACGAACTTGTACCTGCCATGGAAGTGTTCGATACAGTGTCGCGCGGTGCGGTTGATATGGGTCACGGCGCGTCGTATTACTGGAAGGGCAAGACAGAAGCGACACAATTTTTTACTGCTATTCCATTTGGTATGAACGTGCTGGAAATGAACGGCTGGCTATATTTCGGTGGCGGCCTGGAGCTTTACAGAGAACTGTACGCCGACTTCAACCTGGTGCCATTTCCTGCCGGTAATACCGGCGTGCAGATGGGCGGCTGGTTCAACACGGAAATCCACAGCGTTGCTGATCTTAAAGGGCTGAAGATGCGTATACCCGGGCTTGGGGGTGCAGTGCTGGAACGGGCCGGCGGGACGCCGGTTACCCTGCCTGGCGGGGAAATATTCACGTCATTGCAAACGGGCGTAATCGATGCAACCGAATGGGTCGGGCCCTACAACGATATGATTATGGGCCTGCACGAGGTAGCGCGTTACTACTACTATCCCGGCTGGCAGGAGCCCGGCCCGACGCTGGAATGCATCGTTAACAAGGACGCGTGGGCCGTATTGCCAGCCGACCTGCAGGCAATAATTGAAATAGCATCGGCGGCATTAAACGATCAGATGACCGCCGAGTTTATGGCACGCAACGCCGAGGCCCTCGCTGAGCTGGAAAAAGATTCACGAGTAGAAATTCGCGAGTTTCCACCCGAAGTCATAGAACAGATGCGTGTATGGACTAACGAAGTACTCGATGAACTGGTAGCTCGCGATCCCAAAGCTGCAAAGATCTATGCATCTTTTTCCAAATATAAAAAGAAAGCGGTGCGCTGGTCGGCGATTTCCGAGCAGGCTTTTCTGAACACTCGGTCACTTTAACTACAGATAATGTGCATTTTTCGGCATCGGTTTGCTTTCATCCTGCTGCTCGTGATTCTTGGCGCCTGCAGTTCGGGCGAATCTGAATTGCCTGCTGGTGTGGATCAAAAGGTATTCCGTTATTCTATGGATTCTGCACCCACGAGCCTGGATCCGGTGCGGGCGTCTACACTTTATGCAAATCAGCTCGTCGTTAATCTTTACGACACCTTATATGTCTACAAGTATTTGCAGCGCCCTTACGAGCTAAGGCCAAATCTTGCCACCGCTATGCCCGAGATTTCTCCGGACGGGCTGACGTACACGATCCCTGTAAAGCAAGGTATTTATTTTGCGGACGATCCGGCATTTCCCGGTGGCAAGGGGCGTGAACTGACCGCCCATGATTTCATTTATTCGCTCAAGCGGCACTTCGATCCTTCCACCCGGCCGGCCGGGGCATGGCTCTGGCAGGGCCGCATCGTTGGACTCGATGAGTGGAAGCAGGCGGGTTCCGATTACGCACAGGAAATTCCGGGCTTGAGGGCGACCGGGAGCCACGTTGTGCAAATACGCCTGAAACGGCCTTACCCGCAACTTGTAGATACCCTGGCACTTGGTTTCAGTGGTGTAGTGCCGCGGGAAGCAGTCGAGTACTACGGACGCGAGTTCTCTATCAACCCGGTCGGGTCCGGGCCATTCCGGCTCGTGTCTTATGACTCGTCGCGTGCTGTTCTGGTGCCGCAGGAGAACTTTCGCAGGGAAGTAGTAGATCTTGAATATGAAGGCTACGATGCCGCGACCCAGTCCCAATATGGTGTCGCCTTAATCGATGGCCGGATCCCCCCGTTTATCGATCAGCTGGAAATCTATTTCATCAAGGAAGGCTCCGCCCGCTGGAGTTCTTTCACCAAGTCCAACGAAATTCAATACGCGGGGCTGCCAAACGAACAAGTTGACCGCGTACTCGTATCAACTAATCCCGTAACGCTTAATCCTGGATATGCAGAGCAGTACCATATGAAAACGGCGCTTGAAGCCGGCTTTGTTTTCAGCACTTTTAATATGGATTTTCCGGAGTTCGGATACAACGATGATCCGGAGCGTGAGCGGCGTAATCACGCATTACGGTGTGCAATGATTCGGGGCTTCGACTGGGAGTCGCGTAATGACAGCTGGTATTCGGGGATAGGCAAGGTTTTTCCCGGCATTATCCCGCCGGTTGTTCCCGAATATGATGCCGGGCTGTCGCGTGACAGTGTTATCTATGACCCGGAAGGAGCCCGGTCTTTGCTGGCAGCAAACGGCTGGAACACCGCTACCTTACCGGTGTTGACTTACGGCACCACGCCCGGGCCAACCTCCCGGCTGTTCTTCGAACAGTTTCGTGCCTGGATGATGCGCATCGGTTACCCAAAGGAAAAAATTGTACTAAAAACCTACGCAACCTTTGGTGACATAGCCAAGGCCTGGCGCAACAGCGAATTACCGTTGATATCGAAAGGCTGGGGCCTGGATTACCCTGACGCGGAAAATACTCTGCAGTTATTTTACGGTCCGAATGCTTCACCCGGTTCGAATGACGGAAACTATAGAAATGCTGAATATGATGAAATGTTCCGCCAGGCCGGTGTGATGTTGCCGTCACCTGTGCGTACGGATTTGTACCACCGTATGAACCAGCTGGTGATTGATGACTGCGTGGCGATCACGGGTTTGTCACGGGTTGGTATAGCGCTGTGGCACAAGAATGTCATCGCGTTGCCAGACCGGAATTTTGTGGGCGGCCGCTTTATGTATTACGTTGACGTGCTCGACCCCGATGCGCCCGAAGTGCAGGCGTTACGCTGATGGAAGTATTCCAGTACGTACTGCGGAAACTGCTAGCCGGAATTCCACTGGTGCTGGGCGTAACCTTGATCAGTTTTGTGCTGATCGTGTATTTTGGTCCGGACAAAACCTACGAACTGCTCGGCAAGAACCCTACGGCAGATGAAATTGCAGAGATACGCAGCCAGTTGGGTTACGACCAGCCCTTTGTCACGCGCTACATGGATTACCTGCGAGAAATAGTGACGCTGGATTTCGGTAGTTCAGAATCGACCGATGAGAAAGTCAGCAGCATACTGGCCCGCACCGTGCCGACATCGATCGCGCTGGCAATTCCCGGCTTCGTCCTGGGCAATCTGCTTGGTGTAGTACTCGCCCTTGTAGCCGCTTACTACCGAGGGTTCTGGGTAGATAAGTTCATCATGGGTTTTGCAGCCGTCGGTATGTCGATCAGTTTCCTGATTGCCATCATCGGCTTCCAGATATTATTTTCTTCGAGCGATGGTCTGGACCTGCTGCCGGTACGCGGTTGGGATATGAGCACGCCACTCCAGTATATTCGTTACGTCACTGTCCCGACGCTGGCAACAGTATTCGTCGCGCTGGGTTACAACACACGTTTCTATCGCGCCGTCATCGTTGAAGAAATGACCCGCGACCATGTGCGCACCGCGAGGGCCTTCGGTGTTCCTCCTGTGCAGTTGTTCTACCGGAACATACTTAAGAACAGCATGATTCCGATAGTTACCCGGATCATGTTTTCGATTCCGGTAATCGTTATCAGTGGCAGCCTGTTGCTGGAGAGCTATTTCGGTATACCCGGTGTGGGCAAAGTTACCTACGATGCGATCGTGACCGGTGATCAGCCCATTCTTAAGGCCGTTGTCGTATTAACGGCCGTGTTGTTTGTCATAGCGCAGTTGCTTGCCGATATCTGCTACCGGGTCGTTGATCCGCGGGTGTCACTCAAATGAGTGCGCGTGCGGAAGTTGCGGTAAGCGTGGGTGCTCATGGGGACTCTCTGTGGTCCAAGGCTTTACGTAAATTCCGGCGCGACCGGGTTGGTATGTGGTCGCTGGCGGTTGTACTCGCCTATGCGGTTGTGGCGCTGGGTGTTGTGCTCGGGTTGTGGGCCGGCGACTGGGCTGATGTCAGCGGCCCGAAGTGGGCGCCCGTGTCAGGGGAATACTGGTTTGGCACCAATATAATCGGCCAGGATATTTTTGCACGGTCGTTGTACAGCACCCGTACCGCGTTCGAAGTTGGCCTGGTGGTTGCACTGGGCGCGACCGCACTGGGCGCGGTACTCGGCTCAACTGCCGGCTTCTTCAGCGGTAGCTGGATTGATGAAGTCATTATCTGGCTGATGGGCGTACTCGACTCCGTACCCTTTATTCTGCTGGTCGCGGCTATTTCCTATACGCTGCAGGGCAGTCCATGGGCCATGCACATTGCAATGATTGCAACCTTCTGGATAGGCACGGCCCGGCTCATTCGCGGTGAAGTGATCAAGCTTAAAAGTCTTGAGTATGTCGAGGCCGCACATGCGATTGGCGTGAGCCGGTTCATGATTATTTTTCGCCATATCTTACCCAACACTTTCCATATCCTGCTGGTGCAGGCAACCCTTAGTTTTGTTGCCGCCATCAAGTCGGAAGTCATACTGAGTTTCCTTGGGCTTGGCGTCAAAGACGGAATGAGTTGGGGCCTGATGATTTCCGAAAGCACTTTCGAGGTATTGGCCGGGTTCTTTAATAACTTTATCGCAGCATCAGTATTGATGTTTGGATTGGTAATGGCTTTCAACATGTTTTCAGATGCGTTGCAGGATGCACTGGATCCGAGGACCGTTAAATAGATATGGCATCCACGGAAAACAACGCGTTGCTCAGCGTCCGCGACCTGGTGGTCGAGTTTGAGACCGACCAGGGAGTGCTGCGCGCCGTGGATGGCGTTAGTTTCGATATACACCCGGGAGAGACGCTCGGGCTGGTAGGCGAGTCCGGTTGCGGCAAGACGGTAACCGGTTTATCAATGCTGGGCTTGGTGCCGTCGCCGCCGGGGCGCATAGCGTCCGGCAGCATAATGTTTGACGGTAGTGATCTGGTCAGCATGGACGAGACCGGCTTGCGGGAAATACGTGGCAGCCAGATCTCGATGATTTTCCAGGAGCCGATGACCGCACTGAATCCCGTGTTCCGTATCGGCAGCCAGATGCGCGACGTTTTACAGCGGCACCAGAAGTTGACACGCAGGCAGGCACATTCGACTGCTATCGAGATGCTTGCCAAGGTAGGGATTCCGGAGCCGGCCGGAAGAGTGGATGATTATCCGCACCAGCTTTCGGGAGGCATGCGTCAGCGAGTCATGATCGCAATGGCGTTGTCATGTGGGCCAAAACTGCTGGTAGCCGACGAACCTACCACCGCGCTTGACGTCACAACGCAGGCGCAGGTGCTTGAACAGGTTGTGCGTCTGCAGAAAGAGTTCGGTATGGCGATGATCCTCATTACGCATGATCTTGGTGTCGTGGCCGAAACCTGTCAGCAAGCCGTCGTGATGTATTGTGGCCGTATCGTTGAGCGGAGTTCTATAGAAGCGCTGTTTGCCTCACCAAGGCATCCTTATACTGCCGGCCTGCTGGCATCTATACCGCGTGTCACGGACGAGAGGCAGGAAGTGTTGCCGGTCATTCCCGGTATGGTGCCCGATCTTCTGCATTTGCCGCAGGGCTGTGCTTTCGCAGAACGTTGCTCCAGGGTACGTGACCGTTGCCGGCAGAAATCACCGCGGCTTGAGCTGCTGCAGTCCACCCAAACATCGGTCGCCTGTTATGAACCAAACGCCTGAAGTTCCGGCACGGAGCGACACCGGCACGCTGTTACAGGTGCGCGGACTAAAGAAATATTTTCCGGTGCACGGCGGCTGGCTCCGAGGCGTTCAACAGCAGGTCCGGGCTGTCGACGGGGTTAGTTTCGAACTGGACAGTGGGCGCACGCTGGGGCTGGTGGGTGAGTCGGGATGTGGTAAATCGACACTGGGCCGCGCTATTTTAAACCTGCAATCGCCGACAGCCGGAGACGTGCTGCTAGACGGCTTGCCTCTTGCAGGTCTTTCGCGGCAGGCATTGGTTGCCCGCAGGAAAGACATGCAGATCATTTTTCAGGATCCGTTTGCATCGCTGAGTCCGCGCCGGACCGTTGCGCAAATTGTGCGCGAACCACTTGATGTGCATCGTATCGGCAATACGAGGGAACGCAGGCAACGGGTGGAAGAACTATTGGAGGTTGTTGGCCTGCGTAGCAATGCGCTGAATCGTTATCCGCATGAGTTTTCGGGTGGCCAGCGCCAGCGCATAGGAATTGCCCGCGCGCTGGCCCTGAATCCCCGGTTCATTGTTGCGGATGAACCGGTTTCTGCACTCGATGTGTCAGTTCAGTCACAGGTACTGAACCTGGTCACAATGCTGCAGGCAGAGCTGGGAATAGCATTTTTGTTTATTTCGCATGACCTTGCTGTCATCCGGCACATCAGCGATGAGGTTGCGGTCATGTACCTGGGCAGGTTTGTCGAGCACGCGACAGCTGATAAAATTTTTTCATCACCGAAGCATCCTTATACCAGGGCGCTGCTGTCGTCTATCCCGGTTCCGGACCCGACGAGCAAGTCGCCGCGGCCGGTTCTCGAAGGTGATGTTCCATCGCCCATGAGCCCGCCCGCGGGCTGCCCGTTTCATCCGCGCTGCCCGGTTGCAACCGACCGTTGTAAAACGGAGGTGCCTAAGCTCAGGGAGGCTCAGCCCGGCACAGAACACGAGGTTGCCTGCCACCTGGCTACATAAGCGGTGCAGCGATAGATTCAGGATGAGGCTATACTGCGCGGGTCAAGCGGGCGCTCGATAAGATAATGAAAAGCCGTTTCGGATGCAAAAATAAGCATAAACAAGTCGGTGGGAGACTCATGAAAAAAAATACATGGCTAATTATGGGGATATCGTTGCTGGCTGGTTGTGCCCAGTTCACAACCAATGACCAGGAGCTGGCACAACTTGATCGGGCGGCCCGGAATAAAGCTAATACCTACGTGGGATGTGTGACGCGTGAGGCAGAGAAATTCCTGGTGAACAGTGCAGATGCTGGTTTTATCGTCGATGTTGCCCGCAACAACTGCACCGCGGCGCTTGATGATTATAAAGCTGCCCAGTCGGAATTCCTGGATGCGCAGTTCATGATGATAAAGGACAAGCTCAATGAGTCGGTAGAACTAATGGATGATCGCGCCAGGAATGAAATAGCGCTTATGGTGATAACCCGTCAGCAACAGTCTCAGCTATCCCCGGCCGCAACTATTGGTGCAGCCGTTCCCCGGCCGGCCGCGGCTCCGATCACGCGGGCAGCCGGTACGCCGACTTCATGGACCCCGGATCAAAGAGTGTATCTCGATTGCATGGAAGACCAGGCTCGCAAATACACTAGCCTGAAGGAAAGCGCAGAAACCATCGCGGAAGTTGCCCAAAGCCGCTGTCGTGATTACATGGGCGGACCGAACGCAGCACTGGCACAGGAAGGTCGCACACTCGTGCTGGGCACCATATTCGACGCACGGGTTACCCCAACTCGTTAATCAAGCGCTTGCGCCGTAACCAATTCGCTGTTTGAAAAAGCCCCAGGCGAGTGCGAGGCAAGGATCGGCCTACAATTCTCATGTACTGGTTGTGTACGCACCGTGCTGGACAGGATGTCCGAATGCCGCGGAGCCCAGGGACGGGCGGGAGCGGCTGAGTCGATTCTAAACGCCGGATCATGCCGTCTGAGGCATTTTTAACGGGCCGCTAGAACTGTTCAGGCAACCACGTTGCAAGTCCTGGCCAAAGCGCAATCAACAGCAGCGCAAATAACTGGATCACCACGAATGGAATAACACCTCGATAGATATCGGTGGTTTTTATTTCCGGCGGTGCTACTCCGCGCAGATAAAAAAGTGCAAATCCGAAAGGCGGCGTCAGGAAGGATGTCTGCAGGTTGATCGCAATCATGATACCGAGCCATATCGGATTTATATCCATAGCGAGTAATGCGGGGCCTACGATGGGTACGACCACAAAAGTGATTTCTATAAAATCCAGTACAAAGCCCATCAGGAACATAACCAGCATAACCACAAGTATTGCGGTTACCTTTCCGCCCGGCAGACTGCTGAGAAAATTCTGTATCGCCTCGTCACCGCCGTAGCCGCGGAATACCAGTGAAAACATCGAGGCCCCCAGCAGTATCAGGAACACCATGCTTGTAAACCTGGCCGTATTTTTACAAATTTCATAAAGGCGCCGCGTTGTCATCTGGCCGCGCAAACTGGCCAGCAACAAAGCGCCCAGCGCTCCGACCCCGGCCGCCTCAGTCGGCGTTGCGATGCCCGCGATAATTGATCCGAGTACTGCGAGGATCAACACGAGCGCAGGTAGCAGCGCCTTAAGGATACGCATCAGTACGCTTGATGTTGCACTCTCGTCCGTCCTTTCCTGCCAGGCCGGCATGCTGGAAGGCCGGGTCAGCGCTACGACAACCAGGTACACGATGTAGAAGCCGACAAGCATCAGGCCGGGGATGAGCGCACCGATGAACAGGTCGCCAACCGTTACCGTATCAACCTGGAAAATTCCCTGCTGTAGCTGAGCTTGCTGATAAGCAGACGACAACACGTCACCGAGCAGGACCAGGATTATCGACGGAGGAATAATCTGCCCGAGCGTTCCGGCAGCTGTAATGGTTCCAGTCGCAATTCCGGGATCGTAGCCGCGCCTCATCATGGTTGGCAACGACAGTAAGCCCATGGTCACCACGGTTGCACCGACGATACCGGTACTGGCTGCCATCAGCATGCCGACCAGCGTTACGGCTATGCCTAAGCCCCCGCGCAGGCGCCCCATCAACATGCTTAGTGTTTCCAGCAGGTCTTCGGCAATATGGGTGCGCTCGAGGGTTACACCCATAAACACAAACAACGGCACAGCTATAAGCGTGACGTTATTCATTATCCCGAAGATCCGGTTAGGCATGGTTTCGAGCAGTACTGGGTCGAAAGTACCTGCCAGACTTCCAAGCAGGGCAAACAATAGCGCTGTACCTGCCAGGCTGAATGCCACAGGGTAACCTGCGAGTAATACGCACACGACGACAGCAAACATCAGAAAAGCGACCAGTGCCATTTTCAGTGAGCCCCGGGAGCCCCGCCCGTGCTTTCGGTTCGCAGTGTTATAGCCGATTTCAGCAACATCACAACACCCTGCATGATGAGGAGCAGCCCTGTAAGCGGAATAAAGCTTTTTGTTATGGCTGGGAAGGGAAACGGTAGCCCGCCGGTTTCCTGGGAGGCTTCACGAATATCCCAGGAGATAGTGACGAAATCCCAGCTGGACCAGATGAGAAATCCACAAAACGGAAACAACAGCAGTAGCGTTCCAAGCAGGTCAACCATCGCCTTTTTTTGTGGCGACATCTCTCCGTAGAAAATATCGACGCGGACGTGGTCGCCAGCCGCGAGCGTATATGCCGCCGTCAACATGAATAATGCGGCATGCAGGAAGGTGACCGATTCCTGCAGACTGATTGAACCGGTTTTGAACCAGTAACGCTCAACAACAATGATGCAGGTGAGCACGACCATGATAAAGGCAAAAGCCGCCGTAGCACGCCCGATAGTCCGCACGAAACTTTCCAACTTGTTCGCAAAGCGCATCATGCTCTTTTGGCCGGTCGTGAGGCTGGGGCGCCTCAATGTTCCCAGAAGGTCGGGGAGAAGAGTACGAGCAGGGTAAAAATTTCAAGACGCCCTAAAAGCATGGAGATCACACAGACCCATTTACTCAGGTCGCTGAGCCCGCCATAGCCACCTGCTACTTCACCGAGGCCCGGGCCCAGGTTGTTAAGTGATGCGGCGACAGCAGAAAAAGCGGTGACCTGGTCCACGCCATCTATCAGCATGATCACCATCATTACGACAAATACCGCGACGTAAACCGCGAAGAATCCCCATACCGATTCAATAACCCTTGTCGGAATGGTGTTACCCCCGAGTTTTACTGGTATCTCGGCGTTTGGATGCACCAATCGTTTTATCTCGCGCACACCCTGGCGGTAGAGCAACAGGCAGCGCATTACTTTCATTCCGCCGCCGGTTGAGCCGGCGCATGCACCGACGAAACTTGCAAATATCAGGAGTACCGGTAACGCCCCTGGCCATGCCGAAAACTCTGTTGTTGTAAATCCGGTTGTAGTGGCTATGGATACAACCTGGAATAGACCCTGGCTAACGGTTTCCTCAAGGGTGTCATATTCATCCTGCAGCAACAGGTAAAGAATGGTTACAACCGACAAACCGAGCATGGCTTTGGCATATGCACGAAACTCGGAATCCCTTATGTAGCCCATAAAGCTCTTGCCCCTCCAGGCAAGAAAATGGAGTGAGAAATTAATTCCCGCCGCAAACATGAAGAATATTGCGACGCCGTTTATCCTTGTACTGTTGAAGTATCCAATGCTGGCATCGTGTGTCGAAAATCCGCCGATAGCCACCGTGCTGAAGGCGTGACATAGCGCATCGAAGCCACTCATCCCTGCCCCGTAATAGGCGGCGCCGCAAGCGATGGTCAGCCCCAGGTAGATATACCAGAGCGCTTTGGCTGTTTCGGTAATTCGCGGCGTCAGCTTCGTATCTTTGACAGGCCCGGCAATCTCGGCGCGGTATAGCTGCATACCGCCCACGCCGAGCATCGGTAGTACCGCGACGGCTAGCACGATAATGCCCATACCCCCGAGCCATTGCAGTTGCTGGCGGTAGTACAGGAGCGAAATATCTTTGCTGTCGAGCCCCGTTAGCACGGTTGCACCCGTGGTCGTCAGGCCGGACATCGATTCGAACACCGCATCGGTGATGCTGATATTCGGGGTCTCGAGAAGCATCAGCGGCAGTGCGCCGAAACTACCGAGCCCGAACCAGAAAGCAGCAACGATCAGAAAGCCATCGCGCAGGCGCAGATCCTCGAGGTGCTTGCGTACCGGTAGCCAGATGAGGATACCGGCACAGAGGGTTAACCCGAAGCTAAGTAAAAAAGCGCCGGAAGCGCCGTCTTCGTAGCGCCAGGAAATAGCAATGGGCGGGAGCATGGTGATGCTGAACATCATCAGTAACAAGCCGAGCATGCGCTGAACTACGGCTAGCCGCATGATTCCTTATTGCCCCGTTCAGGTGCCTGACTTGAACAGCCGTTCGACGTCATCGACATGCCGTCTGTCCGTCATAAACAGAATCAGGTGATCGTTCTCCTCGACCACCGTATCGTGATGCGCCTGCATAACGTCGTCACCTCTGACTATTGCACTGATGCTCGTGCCCGGAGGTAGCTTGATATCTTCGATGCTATGCCCGACGACCTTGGATTTGCCGGGTTCGCCATGGGCTATCGTCTCGATCGCTTCAGCACGCCCGCGCCGCAGCGCGTGGACTTTGACAACATCGCCCTGGCGCACGTGCGCCAGCAGGGTGCCTATAGTCACTTGCCGGGGCGAAATGGCGATATCAATATCACCGCTCTCAACCAGTTCCGCGTACGAGGGACGATTAATGAGGGCCATGACTTTTTTGCAGCCCAGCCGCTTAGCCAGCATGGATGCCAGGATGTTGGCTTCCTCGGCATCCGTCACGGCTATAAATGTATCGGCGCCATCAACATTTTCTTCCAGCATCAGCGCTTCATCGGCCGCGTCGCCGTAAAGGACAATAGAGCTGGCCAGCCGTTCCGACAGTTCCCTGGCCCGGTCGCGTGAGCGCTCAATAATTTTTACCTGGTTGGTCTGTTCAAGTGTACTGGCTAGCCGGTAACCGATATTGCCGCCGCCGGCTATAACAACGCGACGGACGGGCTCTTCCAGTTTACGTATCTCATTCATTACGACGCGTATATCTTTTCGGCCGGCAATAAAAAAGACTTCATCATTTTCTTCGATCAGCGTATCGCCTTCCGGCTGGATGGGGTAGCCATTGCGATAGATTGCAGCGACCCGTGCCTCGACATTCGGCAGATGATCAGTCAGCGCCCGAATTTGCTGGCCAACCAGGAGTCCGCCGTCGTGTGCACGTACACCGACAAGCCTTACTTTTCCGTCAGCAAACTCCAGTACCTGGAAAGCGCCGGGATAGCGAATCAGTTGTTCGATATGCTCTGTAACGAGTTGTTCCGGGCTGATGCAGACATCAACCGGCATATTTTCCTGCTGAAACAGGTTTGGTGCGTTGATGTACTCGGGTGCACGCACCCGGGCGATTTTGGTCGGCGTATTAAACAGCGTGTAGGCAATCTGACAGACCACCATGTTGAGTTCATCGCTGCTGGTCAGCGCGATAACCATGTCGGCATTTTTTGCACCTGCGCGTTCGAGTACGTCGGGATAGGCTACGTGGCCCACGACGGTACGTACGTCGAGGCGATCCTGGAGCTCGCGCAGAGCGCCGGGGTCTATATCAACAATGGTGACCTGGTTGGCCTCTTCCCGGGCAAGTTGGTAGGCAACGTTGGAACCTACCTGCCCGGCTCCGAGGATGAGTATGTTCATGGACGAGGATCGAATCCCTGGACGACGCGTAGTTTACATCAGTTCGAGGTTTGCATAGGACATCACCAGCCATTTGGTACCGGCGGCTTCGAAGTTTACCTGTACCCGGGCGTGAGAGCCCGTACCTTCATAGTTCAGCACCACGCCCTCACCAAACTTGCCATGCCTGACACGCTGTCCTAGTTTCATGCCGGGCTCCGTATTTACCTTTATCGTGTTTTCACGCCGGAAGGCCGGCCGGTTTACCTTAATATTCGGCCGTACTTCCTCGATGTATTCGGTGGGTATTTCGGCCAGGAAACACGAGGCCTGCGCAAAATTATCAACCCCGTGCAACCGTCTTTGTTCAGCGTAGCTCAGGTAGAGCTGGTTCATTGCTCGCGTGGCACCGACGTAACAGAGCCGACGCTCCTCCTCCAGGCCCCCGGGGTCGTTCAGGGACCGCTTGTGCGGAAACAGGCCCTCTTCCATACCAGCTATAAAAACCAATGGAAACTCGAGCCCCTTGGCCGAATGTAATGTCATGAGCTGCACGCAGTCTTCCCACTTGTCAGCCTGTCCCTCACCGGCCTCCAGTGCAGCATGTGATAAAAATGCGGCAAGCGGCGGCAGCTCATCCTGTTCATCCGGCTCGAAGGACTGCGCGGCAGTCACCAGTTCCTCGAGGTTCTCCACCCTGGTTTCAGCCTGTTCTCCACGGTCCTTTTTGAAGTGCGCCAGTAGCTCGCTACGCTCGATGACATGATCGACCTGCTCATGTAGCTGCAGTTCGCTCGTCTCCCGGGCCAGGTTTTCGACCAGCTCCAGAAACCTGTGTACGGCCGTACCCGCCCGTGAACTCAGTTGCGCGCCCGCATTGCTTATTGCGGACTCCCATAGCGATATGGAGTTGGCGCGTGCGTACTCACGTATTTCTCCCAGTGTCCGCGCACCTATGCCACGAGTTGGCAGGTTTACCACCCTCTCGAAAGAAGTATCGTCGGCCCTGTTTTCCAGCAGACGCAAATAAGCGAGCGCATCCTTGATCTCGGCACGCTCGAAGAACCTGAGTCCGCCATAGACCCGGTAGGGGACCTGTTTTTGCAGCAACCGCTCTTCAAAAACCCGTGACTGTGCGTTGGAACGATAAAGCACTGCCGCGTCGGCACGCAAATTTCCATCACTTATCCAGTCCTCGATACGGGCGATCACAAACTCGGCTTCATCACGTTCGTTGTATGCGTTGTAAAGTTTAATCTGCTCGCCGTCATTGCCATCAGTCCACAGGTTTTTTCCAAGACGATCATTGTTGTTGGCGATAATCGCATTGGCAGCATTCAGGATTGTGGCGGTCGACCGATAATTCTGTTCCAGTTTGATTTCTCGCATGCCGGGGAATTCTTTCTTAAGCTGAAACATATTTTCAACTCGTGCACCGCGCCAGCGATAAATTGACTGGTCATCGTCACCAACTGCGAATAGTGTTCCTGTATTTCCGGCAAGGACGCGCAACCAGGCGTATTGCACGCTGTTCGTGTCCTGGAATTCATCGACAAGTAAATGTCTGAAGCGTCTTTGGTACTGCATTAGTATGTCTGGGTTACGCAGCCACAGTTCGTGCGCGCGCAGTAACAATTCCCCAAAATCGACCAGTCCTTTCTGGTCGCATGCTTCCTGGTAAACCCGGTACAGCCGTATCAGCATCGCGCGCGTATGATCGTTGCGGGCATCCAGGTTATCGGGGCGCAGCCCTTCGTCTTTCTGACTGTTGATAAACCACTGCACCTCGCGCGCTACCCAGGTGGAGTCATCGAGTTCCATGTCCTTGATGATGCGCCGGATCATGCGTTGCTGATCCTGTGAGTCGAGTATCTGGAAGGACTTCGGAAGCCCGACTTCTTCTGCATGCCGGCGCAGCAACCGATGCGCAAGCCCGTGAAAGGTCCCGATCCAGAGATTGCTGATCGGCATATTAAGTAGTTGTTCAACTCTCCCACGCATTTCCGCCGCCGCCTTGTTCGTGAAGGTTACGGCCATAATGCCGTGCGGAGACACACCTTCGACTTCCACCAGCCAGGCGATGCGATGAACGAGCACCCGCGTTTTGCCGCTGCCCGCGCCGGCAACGACAAGCACCGGTTCCTGCGGCGCGGTGACAGCATCGCGCTGTGCGTCGTTTAACGGGTCAATTATGGGAGTGACATCCATGTCTGCAGTCTAACGGTTCATTACGGTTCTTAGTATGTTCTTATTGTGTACAAACCCACACCGTCATGAGTTTCCGGTCGGGGCCGACGAAGTTGTTTGCTTCGCATTGCTCAAGTGAAACCAGCGGCGGCACACTACCAACATTACATGGGATTGAATCTGCCGGATCGGCAATGCTAAGTGCAATCGGCGGTATCTGCATCGAGAATACCGCCCCACCGCGGGCACGCCGCGTCGCAGCCGCCTCCAGCACATAATCCTGTGCAGTCTGGCAGGCACGCTCCACGCCGAATGCATCAAGTTGCTCACCAAGAGCAGTGATGCGGCTGGCATGTTCCGGCGTCATGATGGCAAAGCCACCCACGGTTACAGTTGCGATGGCCCACGCAAGAGCGCGTTCGCGGGGAGCCGGCGTGGCTCCCCTTATCTGCAGCAACGCTTCCTGCCAGCGAGGGTCGCTGACGAAGTCATCTATTGCAGGATCACCCAGTGTGGCCAGCAGGTCGGCCATGCGTTCCATGGCATAAAGCGATCCGTTGATAACAGCCTGGTCGTACCATTCAAGTGCGGCGAGCGGATCAGTTTCGAGGCTGCGATCCGCTAGTTCATGCATCGCCTCCGTGTTGCCATTGCCGGCAAGTGTTATCAGTACCGGATCACCCTGATCCGACAGGTCGATTGGTGCGTCCGTTGTAGTGCTTAACAGGTTTCGCCGGCCAACCGGATAGCCGCGCTCGGAGAGCCAGTTTCTGTATGCATCAAGCAGTGGCTCTGCAGGCTCGCCTCGGCTGGCCAGCCAGTTTTTAAGATCTGCAGGGGTCAGTAATCGCGGCAGGCCTGGGTCAAAACTGATGACCGGTTCATCCGCGGGCAGTGGCAGTGGTTCACCGGGTGCCCGTGCAAGATCACGCGCAATATTCAGGACTACCCACAGCAGCACCCCCAGCAGTGCAGTTGCAAGCAGAACGGAAACATTAAAACGCGACACCGACTCAACGTGTAGTTCGACACGCTACATGATTCAGGTTTATGACCGACAACAACAGCACAGCGGCAACACCGTTGTGAGCTGTTGCGACTGCAAGCGGCAGGCCAAACCAGACTGTCGCAATCCCCAGGCCGATCTGGCCAGCCAGTGCCGCCCATACCGCCATGCACGCTGCATGCATAGAAGGACCGCTGGTCTGCTTGGACCAGAGTCCAAATGTAATGATTAACAGCACAGCCGTCGCAACGAGCGCTCCAAGCCGATGGGCGAAATGGATGGCAACGCGGGCCGGTGCTTCCAGTATTCCAAATTCATAATCGATACCCAGGCCTCGCCACATCACAAACCCTTCACTAAAGTCTGCTTCCGCCGGCCACCATTGGTTGAGACAGGCGGGCAGATCCGGACATGCGAGCGCAGCATAGTTGGAGCTGACCCAGCCGCCGAGCGCGATCTGACAAACAAGCACGAGCAATGCAATCACGGCCGGCCATGCAATACGTCGGGTAATGCCGACCGCAAGATTGGTGCCCCTGGCATCTTCGAGTAACAACCAGAACAGTAGCCCAAGGGTAGCGAGTCCTCCCAGCAGGTGCCCCATGACAATAACCGGCTTGAGTAACAGCGTTACGGTCCACATGCCGAGTAAGCCCTGGAAGATAACGACGCCGAGTGTGAGCAAGGGGACCTTAACGGGCTGCCCGGGTTCGCGCCGGTTACTCCATGCGATCCAGGCAATCAGTACGATTATGAAACCAAGGGTCGCGGCAACATAACGATGCACCATTTCACGCCAGGCCTTACCTGCCTCTACAGGTCGCTCGGGCCAGTTTTTGGAAGCAATATCACTTTCGATATCGGTAGGTATCAATACTCCGTAACAACCGGGCCAGTCCGGACAGCCCAAACCTGCATCACTAAGGCGCACGTAAGCACCCAGCACAACCACGAAAAGTGCCAGGATCGTTGCCATCCAGACGAGCCGTTGATACCACGCAGACATTACAAACCCCTTAACCTATACCTGATACTTTAAACAAGTGAGTCAGATCATTTCGTATATCACCCATATCTGTTCCCGCTGACAATCTTGCGCATCCCGCTCGTCTTATCCGCTTCCGCGATAGCGGTTCACAGGCTGCGGATTATCCCTGAGTTAGTTGGGCCGCGAAAGTGATGACAGTCGCGATAGCGGAAACCGTGCTTCTCCGTCTTCCATGCTGATGCCCGTGCCGGGTTCACCTGCCCATGCCTGTCCGTATATGACCTCAAGGCTCAGGTTCCAACGGCCTTCAGTGTCGCGGGATGCTTCGAGTTCCCGCCGCATCTGCTGCCAGCGCGCCGGCGTGGTGAGGCCGCGGCTTCGCTGCTGACAGAAATTGGTAGCAGCGGTGCCCCGCAGATCAGCGACAAGGCGCCCTATGTCGGTATAGGTAACCGTAAGCATCTCGACGTCCATGACAGGCTCGCTGAAACCAGCTTTAATGAGCGCATCACCGATGTTGTGCATATCCGCGAATTCGTGGACGTGGACGTGATCGTCAACCTTTGCCCACGCGCGCCGCAGCTCCCTCAGTGAGTCCGGACCCAGCGTGCTGAACAAAAACAGGCCGGGAGCCTTCAATACCCGCCGGGTTTCATGAAATACCCGCTCGGGATCTGCGCAATACGGCAACATCATATTGGACAAGGCCATATCGACACTTCTGTCTGTCAGCGGTAAGCGGTGGCCATCGGCACATACAAGGCTGCCGGTAATGCCCGCCGCCGAGCGCAACATGGGAAATGACCAGTCGAGTTGTATGAGTGCTGTTTCAGGATAGATGTGCCGGATCTCTGCCGCAGCCGCGCCGGTGCCGGCGCCGAGTTCGAGTACGGTCTGTGGTACCAGGCTAATCAGTCCCAGCCGCTCCAACAGGCGCGCACGAATTTCTGCACAGAAAAAATCTGCCGCATCATAACCGGCTGCTACCTTGCCTTGCGCAGTACGCAATTGTTGCTGATTGAGTGCGTGCATGGGTAGCGCGATACAAAGAACCAGCGCGGACGGCGTGTCAGCCGGAAGTCCAGTCTGGCTGACACGCGGCACCAGGCTCGGGTTCGATTCCCAGCCGGGCCATGAGTGCCTGGTCGGCGTCAGCGGCCGGGTTGCTTGTGGTCAGCAGCTTCTCACCGTAAAAAATGGAGTTAGCGCCCGCCAGGAAGCACAGGGCCTGGGTTTCGTCGCTCATCTCCTCGCGACCCGCTGACAGCCTGACGTGCGATGCAGGCATCAGAATGCGTGCAACGGCTATAGTCCTGACAAAGTCGATGGGGTCGAAGCTGTCGGTGCCGTTCAGCGGTGTACCCTCCACTTGCACGAGTTGGTTAATAGGCACGCTGCCGGGATGTTCAGGCAGAGTTGCCAGTGTATGCAGTAGCTCGACACGATCAACTTCGCTTTCGCCCATTCCGACGATGCCGCCGCAGCACACTTTAAGTCCGGCATTGCGTACGAAATGCAGGGTATCCAGACGATGCTTGTAGGTGCGGGTAGTGATGATCTGCCGATAATAGTTTTCCGACGTGTCAAGATTATGGTTGTAATAATCGAGACCGGCATCCTTCAGTTGTTGCGCCTGTTCCGGTTGTAGCATGCCGAGTGTCGCACAGGTCTCCATACCGAGTTCACTGACACCCTTAACCATCTCGACGATCAGGTCCATCTGTTTCGGCTTGGGCGAACGCCATGCGGCACCCATGCAAAAACGGGTTGCACCCTGTTCACGTGCGGCGCGTGCACTAGCGAGCACTTCCTCAAGCTGCATCAATGGTTCGTTTTCTACATCTGTATCAAAGCGAGTGCTTTGCGGGCAATAGGCGCAGTCCTCCGGACAACCACCGGTTTTGACGCTGAGCAGGGTGCTGATCTGCACCTGGTTTGGATTGAAGTGCAGCCTGTGCACAGTTTGCGCAGCGTGCAGGAGATCGGCGAATGGCGCGTTATAAAGCGTGCGTACTTCTTCCAGGGTCCAGTCCGTTCTTGGGTCACCCGACGCCAGTTCGGTTAGCGGGAACGGGCCGTTGCTGTGGTGGGATTCGGCCTCTGGTGCTCCGTCCATAGTTGCGTTTCCTGTCAGTTTAGAAGCTTGGGCCGGCCCTGCCGGCTGCACCAGACTGGAGCCATGAACCAGGCTGGATGGCAAGTATCAAAAGGCTCCCCATGGCTGTCAACCCATGACTGCTAATCTGGTTGACAGGCTGCTGACAGCTATCTCGCCCTGGCGTTGCGTGTTGTGCCGGGGCACCGCGCATGGCATGGATATCTGCGCGGACTGCATCAACGATCTGCCCTGGCTCGGGCGCAGTTGCCATCAATGCGCCCTGCCGCTGACATCAACCGGTGCGCTATTGTGTGGAGCCTGTATACGCGCGCCCACGGACATCGATCATTGCATCGCTGCCCTCGTCTACGAATACCCGGTCGATCGCCTGGTTACCGGACTTAAATACCGTCGCAATCTCGCATATGCCCGGGTGCTTGGTGAACTACTGGCCATTCGTATTAGTGAGGCCCTTGCGAGCGGCGGCCTGGAAAAACCTGCATTGCTGATACCGGTCCCGATGCACCGATGGCGGCAAGCGCTGCGTACTTACAACCAGGCGGAGCAGATTGCTTGCCGGCTGGGGTATGACCTGTCCGTTCCGGTAGAAACCACGCAAGTGCTGCGCGTGCGCAATACCCCGCCACAAACATCGTTAAGTCGTGCTGTGCGACTCCGGAACCTGAGTGGCGCATTCCGCGTACGGGGCAATGTTGCCGGCAGGCGTATCGCCCTGGTAGATGACGTTATTACGACGGCATCAACCGTTCGCGAACTGGCTCGCATACTGAAAAATAAGGGTGCCGCCGAAGTTCAGGTCTGGGCTGTTGCTCGTACAAATAATTGATGTGTCAGTCGAAGGTGTAACTTAGAAGGATTCCTGCAAAAACTGTAATGCCGATGTAGTGATTGTTCAGAAAGGCATAAAAACATTTTATAGGCTCACGTTTCCGAATCAGTGCAAACTGGTACAGCATCAGTAAAGCAACAATTAATAAACTGAGTCGATACCACATACCAAGCCCTGCAACTTCGCCACTCAAAAATAATGACACAAGGAAAATAAACTGCAGCAGGCTCACAATAAACACGTCGGCCTGACCAAACAAAATAGCCGTCGACATGATTCCAAGTTTCCGGTCATCCTCGCGATCAACCATCGCATACATGGTGTCGTAAACCATCGCCCAGACAACAACACCTATCCACATGAGCCAGGCAAGTTTGGGCACAGTGCCCGTCTGAGCAGCGAATGCCATCGGTATGCTCCAGCCATAGGCTGTCCCGAGTACCAGTTGTGGCGCGACGAAAAAGCGCTTGCAGAATGGGTACACCACTGTAAGTAACGCAGCGACTAAGGCCAGCATCTGGGTGTAGGTGTCCAGGGTCAGAACGAGGCCTATAGCCATCATGGACAATGCGGCGAACAGTAAGAGTGCTTCGGTCGGGGTGACATTGCCCGCAACTATCGGCCGGTCCCTGGTGCGTGAAACACGACCATCAAAATTCCGGTCGGCATAGTCGTTAATTACACAACCAGCACTCCGCATGATGATTACACCAAGGACAAATACGGTAAATACCCAGGAGTCGGGCGAACCATTTCCCGCGACCCAGAGAGCCCACAGCGTTGGCCACAATAATAGCCAGATACCGATAGGCTTGTGCAGGCGCATCAGGTGTGCATAGTGGTGAAGTTGCTGACCTAACTCACCAAGTACACTTGAAACAACTGGAAGCGACTGTTGGTTCATCCGAATGCGCAACTCATTGTCATAAGCGGATTGTCACTAACGGATTAGTCCGTAAGTTTAATGCGGCGGTCTTCGTTGTCGACTACACCGGGTAAAAAAACTTCAGTAACCGTTAGCGACGCATCGCTGATATGGAAATCGGACTGGCGAGCCCAAAGCGGTGTTTGATGCAGATCCGCTAAGTCGCACGGCAAATTATCAGCGGTGAGCAACGCATAACGAAATTCACTGCGGCTTACCTCCGGTAGTGTTTGCAGGCGTTCTCCGAGCGGTTCGTCACCAAGTTCGCTCAGCCAGGGGTGCATTGCGGCCGTCGCGGCAGGAATCACAGTTTCTGCATAGATACAGGCCTGTTTGCCACAATGAAGAATTACGCGTCGCTGAAAATCATGTCCGGGCTGCTCATCCGGGTTGGCATTTGAATCCAGAACCTCGAGACAAAAATCACTTGCGCACAAGCGACGCAGTCGTGCGGTCAGCAGACCGGTTTCCTGGAGCCAGCCTCGCAGCACCGGTTTGGGCTTTAAACCGGTTTGTTCCGGTTCGCGGTGCCAGAGCATGGTGTCGCCAGTATGAGGTTCCCGTGCCGACATTCGGCGTACCTTTGTTGTTATCAGGCGTAAAAGTCTACCCGATTCAGTCGCTCAGGGTGGCACACCCGCAGAGGCTCAGACATTGCCATATTCCGATGCCGCTCCAATCCAGCGCTGCATGATTGCTGTCGCAGCTCCGGGATGCTGGTCCAGCAGCGTTTCCGCCATTGCCTGCACCTGCGGCAGAAGCCCCGTATCCCTAATCAGGTCCGCGATTCGCATCTGCATCAGCCCGGTCTGGCGCTTGCCGAGGACCTCCCCCGGGCCCCTTAGTTCGAGATCTTTCCGGGCAACTACAAAACCATCGCTTGTGTCGCGCAGTACGCCAAGACGCTGGCGGGCATGTTCGGAAAGCGGTCCGCGATAGAGAAGGACACATGCACTGAGTTCCTGGCCGCGGCCAACCCGACCGCGTAACTGGTGTAGTTGTGCCAGGCCCATGCGCTCGGCATTTTCGATAATCATCAGTGTCGCTTCGGGTACGTCCACGCCCACCTCGATGACCGTCGTCGCTACCAGCACCTGTAAATTCCCCGTCGCGAAAGCCTTCATGACCAGTTCTTTTTCATCATTTTTCATACGTCCGTGAATCAGGCCGACCGACATACCGGCGAGTGCTTCGGTTAGCATTGCATGAGTTGATTCTGCATCCTGGTAATCCAGTGCCTCGGATTCTTCGATCAGGGGACACACCCAGTACGCTCGCTGACCTGAGTCGCATGCCGTGCGTACCCGTTCAATAACTTCTGCACGCCGGTTTTCTGACAGGGCGACCGTTTGCACGGGCTGTCTGCCGGGGGGCATTTCACGAATAACCGAAACATCAAGATCGGCATACATGGTCATCGCCAATGTGCGTGGTATCGGTGTGGCCGTCATAACCAGTTGATGCGGGCGATGTGCACCGCTGGCGCCTTTTTCCATGAGGCTCAGGCGCTGATGGACACCAAAACGGTGCTGTTCATCGACGATAACGAGTCCGAGTTTCTCGTATTCAAGGCCTTCCTGGAACAATGCGTGCGTACCGACAATGACTCGCGCTTTACCGGTCGCAATCGCTTCATAGGCCTGCTGACGCTGGCGGGTTTTCAGTGCGCCGGAAAGCCAGCTTACAGGCACATCCAGTGGCGCAAACCAGCGCATGAAATTGTCGCGATGCTGTTCGGCCAGCAATTCGGTGGGCGCCATAATCGCAACCTGCGAGCCTGCGCTGACGGCATGTAGTGCCGCGGCGGCGGCCACAGCGGTTTTTCCGCAACCAACATCGCCTTGCAGCAGACGCATCATTGGATGAGTTTTTGCCAGGTCCGCACGAATAGTTTGCAGTACTTTTAGCTGGTCACCGGTGAGTTCAAAACCAAGGCGACTGATAAAGCGTTCGCACAAGTCGTCCCTGCTTTGCAATGACTCGGAATCCAGGGTTGCGGCACGTCGGCGAATCTTCCTGAGGCTCAGGTGATGCGCGAGTATTTCTTCCATGGCCAGGCGTTGCTGGCACGGATGCCGGCCTGCAGCCAGCTCCTCGATTTCTGCATCCGGCGGAGGTCGGTGCAGGTAGCGGATGGCTTCCCAGAGCGGCGGCAAATTGTGCTCATTTACCAGCGCATCCGGGAGCCAGTCGCTGATGTTATCGGGTTCGCTGTCCAGTACCTGCCCGATGAGATTACGCAACCGTCCCTGCTGTATGCCCTCGGTCGTCGGGTAAATGGGGGTCAGGTGCTCGTCAAGCGGCTTCATGTCGTCGTCACGCAGCACCCGGTACTCCGGGTGAATAATTTCGAGGCCGCCCGATCCTTTGCGCACTTCGCCGTAACAGCGCAAGCGTTTACCTCGCGCAAGACCCTGTTGCTGTGAACGGGAAAAATAGAAGAATCGTAATGTCAGGGACCCGGTGCCGTCGCACACACGGCAAAGCAAACTGCGTCGTCGTCGATATATAACTTCGGTCAATTCGATTTCCGCTTCGACAACCGCACGCTGGCCCGGCACAAGTCCGCCAATAGGGACTAGCCGGGTACGATCTTCGTAGCGCATGGGCAGCACAAACAGAAGGTCTTCAGGTTTGTGTACGTTGAGCCGATCAAGTTTTTCGGCTAAAGAAGGCCCCACACCGCGCAGGTCCGTCAAATGCATAAGGGTATTCGGGGCAAGCTCCCGAATGGACTTGTTAGCCGGTGCTTTGGCGGGCCTGTTCACGCAGGCTTTTCAGACTGACAGTACAGCATCAGCTTCGACTTCGGCGCCTTTAGGTAAAGCACTTACCTCAATTGCAGCACGCGCCGGGTAAGGCTCCGCAAAGTACTCCGCCATTATTTCGTTCACCTGGCCAAAGTGACCGAGGTCGGTAAGAAATACCGTGACCTTCAGCGCCCGCGATAAATCGCTGCCCGAGGCTTCCGCAACGGCTTTAAGGTTCTCGAAGACCTGCCTTACTTGTGTATTTATGCCGCCGTCTACCAGTTCACCCGTCGCCGGGTCGAGGGGAATCTGGCCGGATACATACACCGTGTCGTTGTGGCGGATCGCCTGGGAGTAAGGGCCGATGGCAGCAGGCGCTGCATCAGTGTGTATAGCTTGTTTTGTCATCTGGTTTTTTCAGGCGCAGATTCGTGCGACGCGCTTAACATTACCCATAACTCGTATGCGTCTTAGTACCCGCGCCAGGTGTACCCGGTCATGGACAAGAATCAAAAACATCATTTCTGCGAAGTCATCATTATCTTCGCTGACGGATACCTGTTCGATATTTGAACTAGCCTCGGCTATTTGCAGAGCGACTTCTGCCAGGGAGCCGGGCCGGTTGGCCATTTCTATACGCAACTCGACCGAGAAGTCGCGATTGATATCGGGTTCCCACTCGACTGCCAGCCATTTGCCCGGTTGTTTGCTGAACTGGTGTACGTTGCCGCAAATATCGCGATGTATAACGACACCCCGGCCACTGCTCAGGTACCCCATGATTTCATCGCCGGGTATAGGGTGACAGCAACGACCATAACTCACGACCAGGCCTTCGGTGCCCGCAATCGTAATCTTGGAGGGCTTGCCTTGTTCGCCCGGTTCCTGGCCCGAATCCTGCAGCAGTAATTGCGCCACGACGGGCGCCAGTCGTTCACCCAGACCGAGTTGCTCATACAGGTCAACCTGCTTGCCGAGTTTGAACTCGGCAAGCAGGTTGTTCAACCGTTTGCGGCTGATACGGCGCAAGCTGGTGCCCTGCGCGCGCAGCGCCTGCACGAGCAGGCGACGGCCCAACTCAATGGCTTCATCCCGACGCAGGTTTTTCAGGTATTGCCGAATACTGTGTCGCGCCTTGGCGGTGACAACGAAGTTTACCCAGGTCGGATTAGGATGCGCGCGCCGCGAGGTAATGATCTGGACAGTCTGGCCATTCTTCAGTGGTGTGCGTAACGGTTCGAGCCTCCGGTCAAGCTTGGCCGATACGCAGCGGTTGCCGACATCGGTATGTACTGCATAAGCGAAATCGACACAGGTCGCGCCGCGCGGCAGGCGCAGGATTTCACCCTTGGGCGTAAATACATACACCTTGTCGGGAAACAGATCGACCTTGACGTTTTCCATGAACTCTTCCGAGTTCGCTGTCGTCTGCATTTCGCTGATCGACGTCAACCAGTCACGTGCTTTCACCTGGGGTGAGATCAGGCTGTGGTCAACTGCTTTGTAATTCCAGTGCGCTGCCACACCACTCTCGGCAACGCGTTGCATCTCGCCCGTACGTATCTGGACCTCAACCGGAATGCCGTTAGGGCCAAACAGCGTTGTATGAAGTGACTGGTAACCGTTTTGCCGCGGTATCGCCACGTAATCTTTGAAGCGGCCGGGCATGGGTTTATAGTTCTGGTGCACGATGCCGAGCGTGCGATAACAGTCATCCGGGTCTTCAACGATTATCCGGAACCCGAACACGTCCACGATTTCGCTCAGCGGCAATTTTTTACGCAGCATCTTTCTGTAGATGCTGTACAAATGTTTCTGGCGGCCTTGTACGCTGCCGTTGATACCAACATCGCGCATCGACTTACGCAGCCGGTCCGAAATGCGCTTGACTATCTGGCGCTGATTACCCTTCGCCTTCTGAAGTGTGCTGTCGATTACCCGGGCACGGAACGGGTACGCACTACGAAAGCCAAGATCCTCTAGCTCGATCTTTAGCCAGTTGATACCGAGGCGATTGGCAATTGGCGCATAGATCTCCAGGGTTTCCCTGGCGATTCTGACGCGTTTGTCCGGGCCCAGTGCCTCAAGGGTGCGCATGTTGTGCAGACGGTCTGCGAGCTTCACGAGGATAACGCGTATGTCCTCGACCATCGCCAGCATCATCTTACGGAAGCTTTCGACCTGGGCTTCGCCGCGGCTGGTGAAACTTAGCTGATCCAGCTTGCTCACGCCGTCCACGATGTTAGCCACGTCGTCACCAAACTCTTCACGAATCTGTTCGACATCGATAACGGTGTCTTCAATAACGTCGTGAAGAATCGCTGCGCAGATACTTTCCACATCCAGGCGGAGTTCGGCAACAATCGCGGCCACCGCTACCGGGTGGCTGATGTAGGGGCGGCCGCTGGCGCGGGTCTGGCCGGTATGAGCCCGGGTGCCGAATTCAAAGGCCCGTTCTACCTTGGCGCGCTGTTCGTCAGTCAGGTATTCGAGTTTGGCATTCAGGCGCCGTAATCCGACGCCCCGCAGGGTAGGCGGCAATTTGTCACGAAGCGTCGCAGCGTATTCCATCGCGGTTGGCCTTGGAACGCGGCTATCTACGAATCAATATGATTCTTCGAAATAAATTCCGACTTCTAGCCTTTCAGGTGTATTTTTGCCGCCTGAAAGGCTGTCGTCATTTAATGCCACGTTTTTAAACCAGTATAAAGGAATGCGCCGCACGCAGGCGCTTGCCGGGCGGAAAATCCGTCCGATTGAGCATAATGTGGGATCGTTACGCTGCGCCCGATCGCGGGACGCTATGGCAGGTTAAAGCATTGCCCGACCAGGCCCGAGCGGCTGCAACCGATACCCATCTCCGCAAGCAGCGCTTGCTCCGATGTCCCTTCCGGCGTCTGGCCTTTGTCGCTCCCGCGCATCCATGCGCTCCGCGACATTAGTGCGTCCTGCACGTCACTGATTTTTTCTGCCGCCGCAAAGGCTGCCGTCAGTCAAAACCCGGGCTTATCTTCGTCGTCTGCCGGTGCAGGATCCGGTTCTATTGCAGCAGGCCCATCTTCGGTTTCTGCCGGTGCAGGATCCGGTTCTATTGCAGCAGGCCCATCTTCGGTTTCTGCCGGTGCTGTTTCCAGGGGTGTGGGTTCTGCCGACGCTTCCGGCTCGGGCAAAGCAGTGCCGGCCAGCAGTGCGGCCATTTCTTCGTCAATAGTCGGTGCAGCAGGAGCTTCGGGTTCTGATTCAGGTGCCGCCGGAGTTTCTTTGACAGCAGGTTGCCTGGCCAAGGAGCCCTGTAAAACCGGCGATGCCGTAATCGATGTGCCTTCCATACCGGGCATGGGTGTACTGGCCAGCAGTTCTTCCGCTTCTTCGCTGCTCAGGATATCTTCTTCCGGCTGTGTCATTTCAGCAAGAATTTCTTCGTTGATAAGACCTTCGGCAATTTCACGCAACGCGACTACGGTTGGCTTGTCGTTTTCAAGCTCCACGAGCGGGTCTGCGCCATTAGCGAGACGACGAGCCCGTTTGGCAGCCGTCATGACGAGATCGAACTGGTTGTCGATTTTCTTGAGACAGTCTTCTACAGTAATTCTGGCCATTGCTGCACTCTAAAATATATATGTGGAGGCGGTTTCCGCCCTGCATGGGACGCGCAAGGTTACAGGCAGTTTTGACTAACCGCAATGCCTTATGACCAGATATTATATGAGGTATGGAAACCTTCTTGTAGGAGTCGGCTTTAGCCGCGAACCTGCCGTTGTTTCTAATTATTGCCGGTAGCGGAAACCCTATATGGCGTGGGCCCGGATAAACCGAGGCAGCAATCAACACTACGATTTCGGACTGCGGGTTCGCGGCTAAAGCCGCTCCTACAGCGAATCTATTTATTATAGCTAGCTGGCAGTGAGGATGGCCTCGACCCGGTTTTGGACGGCCGGCTCTGTTGTCACACTGGATTTCCCGCCGCCCAGCACAATGCCCGCCAGTTCCGTCAGCGCCTGCTTAAGGTCGTCGTTTGACTGACGGCAGCCTTTGCGGCGGCAGAAAAGCGCCGCAAAGGCTGGACGCGGGAAGGGACATCGGAGCAAGCGCTGCTTGCGGAGATGCGTATCGGTTGCAGCCGCTCAGGCCTGGTTAAGCAATGCTTTAACCTGTCGCACAATTTTATCGTTGCTGCTGGAATTGGCTTCACCTTCGTCGCCAACGATGGCCTGCAGCTCGACCAGCGCTTGCTTAAGATCGTCGTTGATTACTACAAAATCAAACTCGTTCCAGTGGGACATGTCCTCGAGGGCGTCCTGAAAGCGACGCTGAATAACGTCTTCGCTGTCGGTGCCGCGACCGGTTAATCTGCGCCGTAACTCGCCCACCGACGGCGGCAGGATAAAAATGCTGCGGCAGTCGGGCATATGATTGCGCACCTGTTGCGCACCCTGCCAGTCAATTTCGAGAATCACGCTGTAACCCTCGTTGAGTAAACCTTCTACCTGGGTCTTTGAGGTGCCGTAGTGATAGTCAAAAACACGCGCATGTTCCAGGAAGTCACCGGCATCAACCATCACCTGAAAAGCATCGTTGGAAACAAAAAAATAGTCCTTTTCGTGTACTTCTGTCGCACGTGGTTCGCGAGTTGTGTAGGAAATGGAAAAGCGCAGGTTCTTGTTGGCTTCCATTAGTCCATGTACGAGCGTGGTTTTACCGGCGCCCGAAGGTGCAGTTATCACGAACAAATGGCCACATTCTGGATTATTCAGATTCACAACCGGTCATTCTAGATATTTCGTCGTGGAAAGAAATGGCATTGCAATTTGCTTCGCTCAACTATCGATCTGTTTGCCTCTTGGCAATACCCACGTGCGCTCGTTCTTTTCAAATCCCAGGGCCGAATAGTAGTCATTCGCCGCGGGTGCCGATACCAGGATCAGTTTACATTGCGGACCTAGTTTGTCGGTCGTTAAGCGCAGCAATACCCGACCTATGCTCTGTTTCTGAAAAGCCCGGTCCACGGCAAGATCAGACAGGTAACAGGCGTAGTGAAAGTCGGTCATCGAGCGCGCAACACCGACCAGAAGGTCACCGTCCCACGCGGTCACGATCAGGTTGGTATTTTCGACCATTCCGCGCATGGTCGTCAGATCGCCGGTCGGCCGGCGCTCTGCCAGACCGGACCTTTCCAGGACATCCACGAAGTCTTCGGGCGACAAAGCCCGGTTCATTTCATACTTGACTGTCACTTGTCGGCCGTATGCTATTTCGACAAGGATCTCGCCGGTCTTCGGTCGGTCAGAAGGCCATGGAGACCTGTTCATTGCCGATATTCAGTTCCTCAAGTTTTTGTGGCAGCAACTCAATATTTTTTCTGGCCGAGCCTTCGTTGGCGATACGCACTCGTTTTATGCCTGCGAAAGCATCGCTTACGGTCGCCGTGAAAGGTGCAACGATCACCTCGTCGAGAATAATCTTGTCCGATAGCGTGTCTTTAAGGGCATACCTTATTTTGGACGTAACGGTCATGTCGAAACCGAACAGGGGCTGATCGACCTGAGTAAGGGTGACCGATAATTTGAAGCGGCCATCCGTGCCCAGCAATCCGGCGTTGGCAAGGCTCTGTTCCAGTGCTGCCTGGAAAGCCTCGTTACTGATCTCGGACGTCCATATCGGGTTTGTATCTTCACCGCCTTCTACCGACTTAACCTGCATTTGTTTCTGCAGCACATCGTCGTAGCTGCCGACCGCGCTTGCGTCCGGGGTAAAAACCATACCCTCCATCTGGGCGGGCGAGGAGCAGCCGGCCAGCCATGCGGCCGTAAACAGCAATATCAAAATTTTTGAACTCTTTATGGGTAATTCTCTTTCTTTATTTAATGTGGTCCCAAGAGGTGAGCGCTATCTTATAACACCTCACTCTATGTTCTGGACCTGCTCACGCATCTGTTCGATGAGCACCTTCAGGTCAACAGCGGCTTTCGTGGTGCGCGGATCGGCGGATTTCGATCCCAGCGTGTTGGCCTCCCGGTTGAATTCCTGCATCAGGAAATCCAGGCGCCGGCCAACCGCCCCCTCCGTCTGAAATGCTTCACGGGCTTCCTCGATATGCGCATCCAGCCGGTCCAGTTCTTCGGCTACATCCATTTTCTGCGCAAGCAACACCAGTTCCTGCTCCAGTCGTTCATCATCAATCCTGGTTTCGAGTGCCTTGGCACGTTCCCCAACCCGGGTACGAATACCTTCAAGCACTTCCGGCATATGCTCTCGGACCTGGGCAACCAGAGCAGCAATCTGGTCCAGTCGTTCTTCCAGTAACGCCATTATCCGCTGCCCTTCGCGAGCGCGTGCGTCGCATAGTGATGCGAGTGCTGTGTCGAGCAACGCCGAGGCAGGTTCGTATAATGCTTTTGTGTCTGTCGCGTCCTGCTCGACAACTCCTGGCCAGCGCAACACGTCCATTGCATTCATGCTCACGGGTGCTTCCATGCGGGTCTCTATAACCTGCGCTTCACGTATAACTTCGTCAGCGAGTTTTGCATTTACCTGGAGCGCGGCCGTAACGGATGCCGCCGGCCGAAACTGCAATACTGCATCGAGCTTCCCTCGCTTGAGCCGGGCCCCGACGCACTCGCGGAGTACGGGTTCCAGTGCGCGGAACCCGTCGGGCAGTTTGAATGTGGATTCCAGGTATCGATGATTGACCGTGCGCAGTTCCCACAGTAACTTGCCCTGTGCGGTATTTTGTTCGCTGCTCGCAAACCCCGTCATGCTGTTAATCATCTTTATCCTCGGCCGCAGCCGCATGCCCGGTCGGGGGCTGCGGGTAGAACGGCGTCACGTTTTTGCAGGTTGCATAATGCACAGCTGCCACCTTCGGCTTAAACTGTGCCGCTGTGTGAGTCGATATTGTAATGTCAGGCGTCCGGAGTGGATACCTGGCTGCAGGAAAACCTAATGCCGAACCAAAGTGCCGTAATCAGCTTGCTTGGGAACCGCGAGGAGAACCAGGATCGAGTCAAGGTCATCGAAACAGATGACACCACGCTGCTGATCGCTATTGACGGAATGGGCGGTCACGCCAACGGAGCCCGTGCGGCTGCACTCACAGTTGAAACCATCGAGAAAGCATTTCAAGAGCAATCCCATCCTGTTTTCGATCCACAGGGTTTTCTGCACCTGGCTATTGGCCAGGCACACGCGGCCGTGGTTGAACTCGGCGCGGAACATTCTGTTGAAGCGCGTCCACGCGCAACCTGTGCGCTGTGCCTGGTGCAGGATGGTGCCGCGTTCTGGGCCCATGTTGGCGACAGTCGTATCTACCACCTGCGCAGCGCAACCGTGCGTGAGCGTACGCGTGACCACAGCCACGTTGAAGTACTACTCTACGATGGCATTATTAAGCCGGAAGAACAGGCAGCACATCCCATGCGCAACTATGTCGAGTGTTGCCTGGGCGGTGATGCGGACCTCCCACGCATGAGCATCAGTTGTCAGAAGGAAATGCGGGAAGGTGATGTAATGCTGGTGTGCAGTGACGGCTTCTGGTCACCCCTCGAAGAAGAAAAACTGGCAGGGTTGTCAGCCGCTGAACCCGGGGCGCTGGAAACCAACCTTAAAATACTGGGGGAAATGGCAACCAAGGCGGCTGCGCCGCACAGTGATAATACGTCTGCAGCCGCGTTAAGCTACTGCGGCTAATAGCTTCAGAAAACAATAAACGACAGGTATCAGCATGGCCAATCGACCAAGCGGTCGCGCAGCAAACGAGCTGCGGGAAGTTTCTTTCGAACCGGATTACACTTGCCACGCTGCGGGCTCGGTGCTTGCCGCGTTTGGCGCGACGCGCGTTCTTTGTACCGCCAGCGTTGAAGATGTTGTACCGCATTTCCTCCGCGGTAAGGGCAGCGGCTGGGTGACCGGGGAATATGGAATGCTGCCGGGCGCAACGCACACAAGGGGTCGGCGTGAAGCAGCAAGGGGCAAGCAGTCCGGACGCACCCAGGAGATTCAGCGTCTGATCGGGCGGTCCCTGCGGGCAGCTACCAACCTGAATGTTCTGGACGGTTTAACTATCACGCTGGATTGTGACGTGTTGCAGGCTGATGGCGGCACCCGGACTACTGCTATTTCCGGCGCATACGTTGCGCTTGCCATGGCAGTGGAGCGTTTACTGGCGGACACAAAAATTAAGAAAAACCCTTTGCACGGTCAGATTGCTGCTGTTTCAGTTGGCATCTACGCAGGCAGCCCTGTCCTTGACCTGGATTATGCCGAAGACTCCGCGGCCGAAACCGATATGAATGTGGTTATGAATGAAGCGGGTAGTTTTATCGAGGTGCAGGGCACCGCCGAGGGTCATGCATTCAGGCGGAACGAACTGGATCAGTTGCTTAATCTTGCAGGCGATGGCATTTCGACCATCTGCGCGGAACAGTTGGCGGCATTAGAGCGCTGGCGCGAGACAGGCCAGGCCTGAGGGCGCATGGCCGGCATCCAGCGACTTGTATTTGCCAGTGCGAATGCCGGCAAGGCACGTGAAATACAGGCCATGCTCGGTCAGGATGTCGAGCTGCTTCTCCAGGGCGAACTCGCAATCGGGTCAATCGAAGAGACCGGTGCTACTTTTGCCGAGAACGCATTAATAAAAGCACGGCATGCGGCGCTCGAAAGCGGCTTGCCCGCCGTTGCTGATGACTCGGGCCTGGAAGTGGATTTCCTCGGCGGCGCTCCCGGCATCCACTCCGCCCGGTATGCCGGCAACGATGCCAGTGACCAGGCGAACCTCGACAAGTTACTCGCGGAACTTGATGGCGTACCGGTTGCGGAGCGCGGTGCGCGGTTTCGATGTGTGCTGGCTTTTGTCCGGTACGGCGAAGATGATGAGCCGATCATGGTGGATGCTTCGTGGGAAGGACGCATCGCACAGCATGCCTCAGGAACCGGGGGGTTCGGCTACGATCCGGTTTTTGTTGACGAGACAGCCGGTTGTACTTCTGCACAACTGACGCCTGCTGAAAAAAATTCCTGCAGTCACCGTGGCAAAGCATTGCAGCAGCTTAGGGAGGAGCTTCGGCGGTTTGGTCTATTGAATGCCGCCTGATGAACTGCAATGAATACTTTGCCGCCACTAAGTCTTTACCTGCATTTTCCCTGGTGCGTCGCCAAGTGTCCCTATTGTGATTTCAACTCCCACAGCCTCAAAGGCGAGCCCCCAGAATCCTATATTTCGGCGCTGCTAACCGACCTGAAATCTGTCGCGGCGGATGCCGGGGACAGAACGGTCATATCCGTCTTTCTCGGCGGCGGTACACCGAGCCTGTTTTCTGCTAAACAGATCGACCGGCTGTTGTCTGCAGTAGACGATCATCTGAACCTGGCGGGTGACGCTGAAATTACCATGGAAGCAAACCCTGGCGCTGTGGAGCATGCGGCTTTTGCAGGGTATCGGGCAGTCGGGATTAACCGGCTTTCACTCGGCGCACAGAGTTTTGCGGACAATAAACTGAGTAAGCTTGGACGAATTCACACGAGCCAGGATGTGCGTGATGCATATGGTGAAGCGCGTGACGCCGGTTTCGACAACATCAACCTGGACCTCATGTACGCACTGCCGGGGCAGGTACTCGACGAAGCATGTGATGACGTCTGTGCAGCAATAGAACTGCAACCGGAACATATTTCGCACTATCACCTGACCCTGGAGCCAAATACAGTTTTTTATGCGCGGCCACCGGCGTTACCCGACGACGACCTTGCCTGGGATATGCACATGGCGTGCGCCGCCAAACTGAGTGATGCCGGATACATTAACTACGAGGTATCAGCGTGGTCGAAGACCGGTCGTGCCTGCCGGCACAACCTTAACTACTGGCGCTTCGGTGACTACCTGGGGCTGGGCGCGGGCGCGCATGCAAAGCTGACGCAAGCGGACGGGGGGATCTGGCGCGAGGTTCGGGCGGTCCATCCACGGGCTTATCTTCGCCAGCAACAGGACGGCGAACCGCCGGTCAGCCGGACACAGGTCGGTAAAGCGGATGTCCCGTTCGAATTCATGCTAAATGCCCTCCGCCTGAAGGAAGGGTTTAGCCTGCAGTTGTTCGAACAGCATACGGGCCTCCCGGCGGCCAGTATTGCGGATTCGCTACGCGCCGCCGGCAAGAGGGAACTGATTGATACCTGCGGGGCAGACCGGATAGCACCCAGCGAGCGTGGCTGGCGTTTCCTGGACGATTTGCAGACTATTTTCCTGCCACAACAGTAATTTTTAGGCGGTGCGACATAAAAAGTGGAGTGCCCGTCCGAAAGAAATCAACCTTAGACTCAGTCCTGTTTTATACACAGCTTCCCAAGATACAAAATAAAATCACGTGTAACGCTCTATTTATCATATACTGCTCTGCAATAACATAATAACTTACTGAAATACTTATAAAAAATACCTCTGAGCATTTATTAGCCAAAACCCGGCTTTTGCAATGCTTTCCGCACCTTAGGCGTCATCACAACCAGTCTTCCACAGAGTTATCCACAGATATTGTGGATAATCAGCGCATCAGCCCGGCGCTTAACACAGATGCTTGTTTTGACTGCCCTTAACCGCTATCCTTCCGCGCCCGTCAGGCACGTATCCGGCAGCAAATACCTGCCTCACAGCAGGCAGAATAATGAAAGCAGAAATCCACCCCGATTATCAGGAACTCAAGGTGATCTGTAGCTGTGGTAATGAATTTGTTACGCGTTCCACACTGAAGGACGATCTGCATATTGAAGTCTGTTCGGCATGTCATCCTTTCTATACGGGCAAACAGAAGATTGTCGATACCGCCGGCCGGGTCGATAAATTCCGGCGCAAGTACGGCAGGTAAGCTATTTCCCGGACCTGGTGAAAGCCAGCAGCCGCGCGCCATATGCATAAAGGGCGTGCGTCCTTTATAATGAGCGGCCCGGTTGCCGGGGGTACCCTGAGTTAGAAAAGCAGGCAGATTCCGCCGATTTATTCCGCTGCGGATGAGTGATTCGGCGTGGTAGCGGAATGACTGGATGTTCGCTTCAAGTGCCTCCCGGGCCTGGATTTGAACCAGAAGCGTAAGCGATTCCCGATTCAGACCAAAAGGCTGGATACCGGGTGCTTCAGGTGCGGGTTGTTAAAGCCGTCGAATAAAGAATCGTCGGAAAAGCGTGGTGTATGGATGGCCGCGACCAAGTCTTAATGAAGAGTGACTATGAGCGACAAAAGTTTCACGTTAAAGGATAACGGATCAGGCGAAGAGGCAGACCTTGCGAGTTATAAAGGAACGCTGGGGCCTGAAGTTGTCGATGTGCGCAGCTTATATGGCCAGCAGGGCATATTTACCTTTGACCCCGGCTTTGCATCGACTGCCAGCTGCGAAAGCACTATCACTTTTATAGATGGCGAGGAAGGCATCTTGCTCTACCGTGGTTATCCTGTGGAACAGCTGGCCCAGAAGAGTTCCTTCATAGAAGTCTGCTATCTCCTGCTTTACGGGGAACTGCCTACCCAGGACGAGCTCGGCAAATTCGAGAACAACATCCGCAGGCACACCATGATCAACGAGACCATGCTGCGCCTGTTTAACGGTTTCCATCACGATGCGCACCCGATGGCCATGGTCTCTGGCGTCGTTGGTTCCATGTCGGCGTTTTATCACGAGACAATGGATATACAGTCCGCGCGCCGCCGCGAAATTTTTTCTCACCGTATTATTGCGAAGTTACCAACTATCGCCGCAGCCGCTTATAAGCACACATTGGGCCAGTCGTTTATGTATCCCCGTAACGATCTGGATTTCGCCAGCAATCTGCTGCACATGTTCTTTGCGGTGCCGGCGGAATACTACGAGATCGATCCGGTGGCAGCCGAAGCAATTGACCTGTTGTTAATTCTGCACGCCGACCACGAACAGAACTGTTCTACGTCAACTGTACGGCTGGCCGGCAGTTCCGGTGCAAACCCCTATTCCGCTATTGCGGCCGGGATCGCGGCGCTCTGGGGCCCCGCGCATGGCGGCGCTAACGAAGCTGTGCTGACCATGCTCAAGGAAATCGGCAGCGCAAAGAATATTCCGGAATATGTCGCCCGGGCCAAGGACAAGGATGATTCATTCAGGCTGATGGGTTTCGGACACCGGGTCTACAAGAACTTCGACCCTAGAGCGAAGATCATTCGCGACATGTGCCACAAGGTACTTGCCAAACTGGGCGATGACAACGATCCGCTCTTTGAACTGGCACTCGAACTCGAACAAGTTGCACTGCAGGATGACTACTTCGTCGAGAAGCAACTCTATCCAAATGTCGATTTTTATTCCGGCATCATTTACCGGGCACTCGGCTTCCGGCCGTCCATGTTCACGGTAATGTTTGCGATCGCACGTTCTGTCGGCTGGGTCAGCCACTGGCAGGAAATGATCACAGATCCTGCGTATCGTATCGCGCGTCCGCGCCAGCTGTATGTGGGCCCCGAAACCCGCGACTATGTGGATGTAACGAATCGCTGATCTGAATCAGCCTCACGCTCAGACAATTAAAAATCACCGGGTATCCGAGTACATTTTTTGGATGACGCTGGAGTTCCAAGCGGCAGAAATACGCTTGGAACTCTGTTAGCGGAATTTACATCGGGGAAGCATTGCTTTCCCGATGTTCGTAAATATCGGATATCAGGCGTCAAATATGGGCGGCGGCCTGTCGCCTCGGCGACAGGCCGCCGCAATGACTCTCCTGCAAACCTAAGCCAGGGCAAGCGACTCCACATCCCGTAAACCCGCCCTCTGCATAGGGCGCCCGTTCACCGGGCACAACGGCGCGTGCCCTTTACGCCTTTCCGGAAATACCGTCGCCTGCACTTCAAACTCATCGGCAAAAAAGCGGTATCCCGGGTACTGTTCGAAATGATCATGCCTCATGCGATGCCTGCGCGACACAGCGTTGTGCCTGATGCCGGAAGCATGCAACTGCATCCCAATATTTTCAGAAGCATCGCTGAAAAGGTGCAGATCAATCACTGAATGCTCGGTCACATTGCCGCTGAGCACGGGACCAACCAGGCACGGACGGAAACTCTGCAGCTCATACATGACCGTGACCGCGACGTTACGTAGACTGACAAGTAAAGATGTGTGCTCGTCCTGACCGAAAATACGGTTGCGCTCGGCCAGCGCCTGTTCGATCTCTAAATTACTTGGAAGTGCGCCGTATTGCCTGACACCGAAGCGTTCGGCGGCCTTGCTCTTGGCTGTGCGGAAATCCTCGATGCCGTGGTCGCGGATCAGGCGGGCGGCTTCCTGGGCAAGCACGAGGCGCAGATTATTCAGCTGGCTATCCTTGCGGCTGTCCATTCTTCTACCCATGACCACCCCTCTATGAAACTCCGGTACCGCTAGAGCCTTCAATTTGTCAATTAGCCTTCAGAAAATTGAACTACCTTCATCTTCGCCGTCAAAAATGCCATTTTCGTTGTAGTCGGCGATATTCGGATTCACCTGCGGTTCATTCCCGATGCGGAATATTTCAAATATCGCATTTGACGAACCAGCCGGCGCCGCCAACCCGGTTTCCGGTGATATGCGAACGGTGACTATTCCGGAAGGCTGCTCCAAAGGGGCTTCAGGGGTGTTGACGATCGCTGCCTTCATAAAATCTTTCCACATGGGCAGTGCGGTGCGGCTGCCTTCCTCACCCGCACCCAGGGAGCGCGAATCATCATCAAACCCAACCCACGCGATACCTACAATTGTGTGGTTAAAACCACTGAACCATGCGTCGCGCCGGTTGTTGGATGTGCCGGTTTTGCCGCCAATGTCGCGGCGGCCCAGTTCTCGTGCCCGGCGACCGGTTCCGCGGTTAATAACATCGCGCATCATGTCGTAAACGATGTACGCGTTCTGGGGAGAAATAATCCGTTTTGCCTGGTTGCGGTCCGCCCAGAACTCCGGCGTCTCGCTAAAGTCGGGGTGCCACTCGGAAGCACCGGCAATCATATCCTGGCTTGATGCGTAGTCCGGTACTTCGGGATCAACGAGTGGGGCAGGTTGTTCCTCATCAGTGCCTGACTCTGATTCCGCCTCTTCGTCGGTATCGGCTGTTTTACGGGCAAACTCCGGCAGGGCTTGTTCTTCCGCTTCAAGTTTCTCCCGACCATCGAACCAGGCCGGCGCGCATTGACTACAGACCATTGCAGGTTCCGTCCTATATACGATGTTGCCGTCGGCATCCAGAACCCGGTCTATCAGGTAGCGATCAACGGAATAGCCGCCGCTCGCCAGGCCGGCAAACCCTTCAGCCATTTGCCAGGGCGACGCGCCGCCGCTTCCGAGCGCCAGTGCAAGGTCCCTTGGCAACGCAGATTCGGGAAAGCCAAAGGGTTTCAGGTGCTTGAGCGCATTGCGCAGTCCTACTTCCCGCAACACGCGGACCGATACAAGGTTCATCGACCTTACCAGGCCTTCGCGCAGGCGGGTCGGACCATAAAAACGATTCGAATAGTTTTCCGGTCGCCAGGATTCTTCCTGTCCGGCGCTGTCGAGTACGACCGGCGCATCGAGTACGACCGTCGCCGCGGTAAAGCCATTCTCAAGAGCCGCTGAATAGATGAAAGGTTTGAAGGAAGAACCCGGCTGACGTTTAGCCTGCACCGCGCGGTTATATTTGCTGGAGTAGTAGTCAAATCCACCTGTCATTGCCAGCGTGGCACCGTCCTTCGGGTCCATAGCTACGAAAGCGCCCTGGGCTTCCGGTAGTTGCCCAAGTAGCAGACCTGTAGCGGTGCTTAGCAGATACACGACGTCGCCGGGCTGCAACATTTCATCTATGTTTTCAGGTGCTGCGCCAATTACGTCATCATTAATGTAGCGACGCCAGAGAATTTGATCCCATGCAAGGGTGACTGTTCCTTTATCACGCAGGAAAAGCTCGGCTGAGTTGTCTTCCAGGGTTGCCGTAACAATGGCAATATTCAGATTCGGGTAAACCGGAAATCCGTTCAGATAGTCTTGCAGCGTAATCTCTTTCTGGACCTCCGGATCCGTATCGGCCGTAAGACTTTCACCGTCAACGGCTTGCTCAGCCAGGTAATCGGCGATCAGCTCGTCTATAGTGATTTGCGCAACGGGGCCGCGAAAACCGTGCCTGCGGTCATATTCGAAAAGGGCTTTGCGCAGTGACGTCCCGGCAGCTCGCTGCAGGGAGCTGTCGATAGTCGTAATAACCTGGTACCCGTCGATATAGGTGTTGGTGCCGAAACGCCTAAGCATTTCACTGCGGATCATTTCTGCTACATAAGGAGCTCGCAGGTCTACGCGGGGTCCATGTAATCGTGACTCGACGGGCGTATTAATTGCGGCAGTGAAACTTTCTTCATCAATGAACCCGAGTTCACGCATGCGCCGGAGCACATAACCACGCCGGTCTCTGGACTGGTCCGGGTTAGATACCGGGTTCAGGCGCGACGGCGCTGCGGGTAGCCCTGCTATGGTTGCGGCTTCGGCAACACTCAGGTCACCCAGGTTCTTTCCAAAATAAACTTCGGCGGAAGCAACAACGCCATAGGATCGCTGCCCGAGAAAAATCTTGTTGAGATAAAGCGCCAGAATTTCCTGCTTGGTGAATTCCTTTTCGATCTGGATTGCCAGGATCAGCTCCTTGGCTTTTCGGATAAACGTACGGTCACGCGTCAGGAAATATTCACGGGCGAGCTGCTGGGTAATGGTGCTGCCACCCTGCGCTTTTGAGCCGGTTATCGCGAGGTTGATCGCCGCGCGCAAAATACCCTGGTAATCGAAGCCCGGGTGATCGAAAAATCGGTCATCCTCTGCGGCCAGAAATGCCTGCACAACAATTTCGGGTATATCCTCAAAATCGACCGGCGAGCGCCGCTTTTCGCCAATCTGCTCCATCAGCCGCCCGTCGCGCGTGTAGATGCGCAACGGGATTTGCAGCGGAATCTCCCGCATTTCCTCCACCGACGGCAGGGCGGGTGTCAGGTAGTAATATGCGGCAAAACCGGCGGCCGCAATTCCAAGGGCCGCGGTCGCCAGAAGCCCCGCCACATAGGGCGCTAGTCGCCAAAAAAGTCTCATAAATAAACCAGAAGCAGTCCCTTGCCTTGAGGGGGGTGATTATGCATATTACTGACAGTCTTGTGGCAAACCCGCTGAAAGGCGGGGGCGCAAAGCCACCGGTCTAAGGGGCTGGAGCGTGTCAGTTGGTAGAGAAACCGGCTGAAACGCACCAAATTCCTAGGATAGCGGGGCTGCCAGCATGCGGGGCATACATTAATAATATATGTATACCAGCGCTGCTGCTGCCTTCCGCGCCATCCCAGGCGCCCCGTGGCCCGGTATAACTGGCCGTGGCGGTATATGTCCAAAACGGTACTCGTTAACGGTTTTCGCCTCCAACCGAAGGTAATCTTGCCCCGGGAGTGACGAGAGTCACAGCACATTTCACTAATGTGTCGATATATTGTTAAATTGACACTTAATGCCTAGGCTATCATTGTGTAGCCAAGCATAGGACTTTGAAGGGAAAACGGATGTTCGCTTCACGTCCCAGACCTCTAGCAGGACTTGACATAACGACGTCCTCAATCAAATTGATTGAGCTCGTTCCCAACGGTCGCGGTTATCGAGTCGAGTGCTATGCAGCCGAACCGTCGCCGCCCAACTCCATCACTGAAAAATCCATCGTTGATTCTGACGCCGTGGGTGAGGCAGTACGCCGTGCGATCAAACGCGCGGCAACCAAGATAACGGAAGTTGCAATTGCCATTAGTGGCGATGCGGCAATTACCAAGGTTATTCAAATGCCCAGGCATTTGAATGATGATGAAATGGAACAGCAGGTCGAGATTCAGGCCGACCAGTACATTCCATTCCCGATGGAAGAAGTCAGTTTCGATTTCCAGGTAATCGGTGAATCCTCCGGCGATCCTGACATGGTTGATGTTCTGCTGGTTGCGACCCGCACAGAGAATGTCGACCAGCGCAGAGCAGCGGTCGAGGCAGCCGGCCTTAAGGCACGGGTTGTCGATGTCGAACCATTCGCACTGGAAAATGCTTGTACATTGTTAACGCACCAGATGCCCGACGGCGGCATGGACCACCAGATAGCGGTTGTAGACTTTGGCGCATCGAGCACTACCTTCAGTGTTCTGCAGGATCTGCGCGTTATTTATACCCGTGACTTTAACTTTGGTGGTCAGCAGCTGACCGAAGAGATCATGCGTATTTATGGCCTGAGTCTTGAAGATGCCGGACGCGCCAAGAAAGAAGGCGGCCTGCCCAGCAACTATCAGCCTGAAGTCCTCGATCCCTTCGTGGATGACATGACCCAGCAGGTCAGTCGTTCGCTGCAGTTCTTCCTTGCCTCTGGCGGCGGTCGTGAGCAGCCTGATGAAATCCTCGTTTGCGGCGGTTGCGCCAACATCCCGGGTGTCGCTGATCTGATCGCATCTAAAGTAGGCATACCGACTGAAATCGGTGACCCGCTTGGCCAGATGAAAGTATCAAGTCGCGCTCGTGCGCAGGGTGTGCAGGGCGATGCAACAGCATTGCTGACTGCATGTGGTCTCGCATTAAGGAGCTTTGACTAATGCCTAAGCTCAATCTCCTGCCATGGCGCGACGAACTCAGGGCGCAACGGCGTAACCAGTTTTATATGGCGATGGGCGGTGCTTTTGGTATTGCGGCACTGGTTGTGCTGGTCGGGGTTCTGCTGATGAATGCCATCATCGATTCCCAGTACGACCGTAACAAGTTGCTCAACGAGGAAATCACCAAGCTCGATGACCGTATTAAGGAGATTCTTGATCTTGAAGATCAAAAAGATCGCCTGGTTGCCAGAATGAAGATCATCGAGCAGCTCCAGCAGAGCCGGCCTGAGATCGTGCATGTATTTGAGGAGCTAGCGCGCACCCTGCCTGATGGCGTGTTCTTGTCATCCGTAAAGCAGTCGGGCGTAAATATCGAAATCAAGGGCACAGCTGAATCCAATACGCGTGTATCTGCATTTATGCGCAACATTGATGCTTCCGACTGGCTGGAGAAACCTGATCTGCAGGTTGTTGAAGTCAAGGACGACAAGAATGACGGACTGCGTACCAGCGAGTTTACGGTGGACGCCAAGCAGATTCGGATTGCCGAGGAGGGAGAGATATGAACCTTAGTCTTATAGATGACCTCCGAAATCTCGACCTGAACGATATAGGCCGCTGGCCTTTCTTGTTCAGGGCTGCCGCCCTCCTGCTGGTGATGCTGGTGGCCACAGGTGCCGGACTTTATCTCTTCGTCTACGAAGAAGAGATTCCGCTGCTTGAGAAAGCTCAGAATGAAGAAGCCGAACTGCGGGTCATCTTCGAAGAAAAGCAGAAGAAGGCGTCTAACTTTGATGCTTATAAGGATCAGCTTGCTGAAATCGAGCGCTCTTTTGGTGCGATGTTGCAGCAACTTCCTGGTAAAACAGAAATCCCCAACCTGTTGGTCGATATTTCGCAAACGGGCCTGGCTGCAGGCCTCGAGGAAAAACTGTTTCAGCCAAGAGACGAGAACCGTCGTGAGTTCTATGCCGAGAAGCCTATCAAGATCAGGCTGGACGGCAGCTACCACGAGTTCGGTAATTTTGTCAGCGGTATATCGGCGTTACCGCGAATTGTCACCTTACATGACATAGAGATCAGGACTTCAGGTGATGGTGGCGACGACAATCTGATACTCGATTTAACGGCAAAAACTTACCGCTATCTCGAAGATGAAGAACTGCTGGAAGAGACGACTTGATGAACTTTTCATTGACCAATAATTTGCGTAAAGCAATCAGGACTTTGCTGCGAGTCACATTACTTGTAACGGCTGCATTGACAGTCGGCTGCTCTGCCGGCGTTGATGACGACCTTATGGAGTATGTTGATGACGTGAAGGCGCGGCAGGGTGGCCGTATAGATCCGTTGCCGCAGATTAAGCCCTACGAAACATTCCGCTACACAGCTGAAGAGATTCGTTCACCCTTTCTGCCTGATCGGCCAAATGCGCCGTCAAGTATTTCTGGACCGACACCGGTGCAGGAGCGCAACAAGGAATACCTGGAGCAGTTCCCACTCGACACACTAATGATGGTGGGAACGCTAGATAGGAAAGGCCTGACTTTTGGTTTGGTGCGCACCCAGGATGGCATGGTGCACCGGGTCACATCAGGTAACTATTTAGGACAGAACGACGGCCGCATCGTTGCGATCAACACAGCTGAGATTCAGCTTGAGGAGTTGGTCGCCGATGGTATTGGTGGTTTTTATTCACGCTCAGCCCAAGTTGGACTGAGTGACTGACTCCGGCGGCAGAGTTATCTGGGAGTAACGAAAGATGATCACAGCCACAAGAGCGCATAAAACTTTACAGCAGCGGGGTAACGTTTTCCGCTCGTTTATAGTTTTTGCGCAGCTAGCGGTTTTCGGTTTTTTGGCAAGTGTTTCTGTTAGTGCCCAGGAAGCGTCGAACAAGTTGCAGGATATCGAAGTTCAGAACCTGCCAGGCGACAGAGTCGAACTTCGACTCGTGCTGTCCGGCCCGGCGCCTGAACCGCTGTCTTTTACCATTGATAAGCCTGCACGTATTGCTCTCGACCTGGCCGACACTTCGCTGGGACTGGATAGCCGCCGCACCGATGTTGGTGTAGGCGCGCTGGACACGGTTCTTGCCGCCGAAGCTAATGGCCGCACCCGTATCGTGCTGAACCTTGATGCCCTCGTTGACTACGAGACGCGGGTAGCTGGAAATACGGTAGTAATAACACTGGCTGCCCCGGGTGCCGGTAAGCCGGTGGTTACCGATTTTGCTGCCGCAACGGCAAGTCCGACCGATTCGGGCAACCGCAGCATCGACTCTATTGATTTTCGCCGGACGGAGTCGGGTGGCGGTCGGGTGATTGTCGAGCTGAGCGATGCCGGAACGCCGGTTGATGTGCGTCAGGAAGGCGGCCGTGTTGTCGTTAACTTTGGTGGCACTGAATTGCCCGATGAACTTTTACAACGGCTTGATGTGCTTGATTTTGCAACACCGGTAAGCACCATCGACGTGGTGCGCGTTAACGGCGACGCACGTTTGATCATTACTGCCAAAGGTGCATACGAGGAACTTGCGTACCAGTCCGAGAATCTGTTCACCGTTGAAATACAACCTGTCGCAGAAGACGAGGGACCGAAAGTCGCCACGCTGTACAGCGGCAGCAAAGAATATGTTGGTGATCGTCTTACCCTTAACTTTCAGGATATCGACGCACGCGCTGTACTGCAGCTCCTCGCCGATATTAGCGGCCGTAACATCGTCGTGTCCGATACGGTTGCCGGTAACGTAACCCTGCGACTGCAGAACGTTCCGTGGGACCAGGCGATGGATATCGTGCTGGCGACCAAGGGTCTGGATATGCGCGAGAACGGCAACGTCATTATCGTGGCACCTGCCCAAGAAATTGCAGCCAGGGAAAAAGCAGATCTGGAATCGCGCCGGGAAATCCAGGAACTGGAACCGTTGTTCTCGGAATTCCTGCAGGTTAACTATGCCAAGGCTTCGGATATTGCACGGCTTATCGGTGAGGGAGGCGACAGCTCGCTGCTGTCACAGCGCGGCACCGTAGCTATAGACGATCGCACCAACACCCTGCTGCTTAAAGATACAGCTGACCATATCAATCATATCCGGCGGCTCGTAGTCCGGCTGGATATACCGGTTCGGCAGGTTCTGATCGAATCACGAATCGTGGTCGTCAATGACGACTTCAGCCGCAACCTGGGTATCCGCTGGGGATTCACCGGGGCCGATGACAACGGCGATAACGGCCTGATTGCGGTTTCAGGTAGTGCGACCGGCACCGACACCATCGTTGGTTCCGGACTTGACAACATTGAGGCGGGCGATCCGATCTTCCCGGTAACAGTGCCGACGCTCGATGACCGCTTCAACGTAAACCTGCCGGTTGCAAGCCCGGCCGGCAGTTTTGCACTGGCAATTCTTGACGATGACTATCTCATCGACCTCGAGTTGTCGGCGGTACAGGCCGAGGGCAATGGTGAAGTTATTTCCTCGCCTCGCGTGATCACGGCTAACCAGAAGGAAGCCAAGATTGAGCAGGGTGTAGAGATTCCCTACCAGGAAGCCTCATCCAGCGGTGCGACGACCACCCAGTTCAAGGATGCTGTACTCAGCCTGACGGTGACTCCGCAGATTACGCCTGACGACCGGGTCATCATGGACCTGGTTGTCACGAAGGATAGCGTGGGTGACCAGGTGTCTGATTCCTTCGGCGGCACGATTCCGAGTATCGATACCCGGTCTATATCAACACAGGTGCTGGTCGATAACGGCCAGACCGTGGTGCTCGGCGGTATCTACGAGACAGAGCGCAGCGATGTGGTATCGAAGGTACCGTTCTTCGGAGATATCCCGGGAATCGGTGCCTTATTCCGCAATACCCGCAAGGTATCGAATAAGTCTGAATTACTGATTTTTGTTACTCCGAAGATTCTGAAGGAAGGATCAACAATTCACTGATTTTTTGCAGATTCACGGATGGATCCATGTATAGCCCGGGGACGGGCGCGTAAGGGACTACGTTATGAATAAGTTTAAACATCTGTCGTTAGTTGCGCTGTCACTGTTGCTGAGCGCATGTGGCAGCGGCAGCGGCGACGATTGCGATGGCACTGTAACCGGGTCCTGTGGCGCTGGTGGCGCAGGTGATCCCGGCGATCCGATTGCGACGGTCATCCAGATACTGACGAGTTCACCGCAACTGGGTTCCGACCTATCGATTAACGCACAGAACAGTGTCGACCTGACCGCCATTGTCCGTGATCAAAACAATGCGGTCATGTCAGGTGTACAGGTCGATTTTCAGGCCAATAACAATGGTTCTATAAATGTTACGCAATTGTTTACTGATAATAACGGCCAGGCAAAAGCGACTTTGTCGAATGGCCTCGACGTTACAAACCGCGTTATTACCGTTACTGCCCAGGTTGCATCCGACACAAGCATTAGCGATTTGGTCGCCGTTACAGTAACGGGTACAAGCCTGTCTCTTACCGGCCCGACCGCCCTGGCGGCTGGCGAAGTTGCCAACTACAGTCTCGTACTTACCGATTCAGTGGGCAACGGCGTGCCGTTTGAGGCGTTTACGCTGGCTTCTACCAATTCCAACATCGTCGCACCTACTCCCTCGCAGACGGGGCAGGACGGCGATGCGACCGTGACCCTGGAGGCGGTTAACGGCGGTGCGGATGCTTTTTCAGCTACTGCTTTGGATGAAGTTGCAATAGTCAACCTGTTTGTATCGGATGACACCTTCGAATTCGATTCACCGGCCGATGGTACCGAGATCGACCTCAATACACCGCAGCTACTGCGAGTGCTGTGGGAAATTGCTAGTGCTCCGGTTGTCGGCGGCACCATAGATTTCTTTACGACTCGCGGTACGCTTACCGCCAGCAGTGACACGACTGATGGATCCGGTATCGCTGAAGTATCGATTTCTTCAAATAATTCAGGTTCGGCAGTTGTAACAGCGCGTGATTCGATCAGCCTCACGGAAACTACGTTATCAATCGACTTCATAGCGACGGTGGCGGATTCGATTAATGTGCAGGCGAGTCCCACCAAAGTTGGTGCAGGCGAGCAGTCTACGATTACAGCGCAGGTTTTTGACCCGTCGAACAACGTGGTCAAAAACAAAACTATAGTTTTCGAACTGACAGACGTCAGCGGCGGTTCGCTTACTGTTGCTTCGGATGTTACCGATAGCCAGGGTATTGCACATACTTTCTATACTGCAGGTCCGAATCCGAGTGCACCCGATGGAGTTGAGGTTCGCGCCTACGTGCAGGATACGCCCCTGATTGAAGGCACAGTATTCCTGACAGTCGGTGGCGTGGCCCTTGACGTAACTGTCGGTACGGGTAACACCCTGATTGAAATTCCTACTGCCATATTCGCCAAGGAATGGGTTGTATTTGTTAAAGACGGAGTCGGTAACCCGGTTCCCGGCCAGGATATCCAGGTCCGGCTGCTGCCGACACAGTACGCAAAGGGCTGGTTCAGCCTGCCTGATCCGATACTGGAACCGTTACTGGAGGGCTGGATTCAGCGCGTCCAGGCGGTCTGCGCAAACGAAGACCCACTTTACACGGGCGATGTATCGGATCCGAGTGTCGTCGACGAAAACAGTAATGGCACCATAGAGCCCGGCTTTGCCGCTATTGTTGCTGCCGTACCCGACGATGCGGGCGATGATCCGTGTACGCTTGAAGGTTTCGGTGATGCGAGTTCGGCGGCAGATGTAGTGTCCAATTCGAATGGTATCGCGCGGGTGTGTATCTACTGGCCGGAAAACTTTTCATCGTGGATTGAAGTGAATATCGAGGCGCGCGCGAACGTATCCGGTACGGAATTCGCGGGCAACAATGTCCACTGGCTGCCTATGTCAGGTCCTGACCAGGCTGACGGGGACAACGCTCCCGCAAATATTATCAGCCCTTACGGTGTCGCGGCTGCCTGCTCAGATCCCGACTAGCCGCTTACAGTTAAGCTGTATACGAAAAACGCCACCTTCGGGTGGCGTTTTTTATTGCCTGTTGCTGGGGTATGCTGCCATTGCCTGCCCCGCTATAAATGATTAATTCATGACCACGCACCCCAACATTTTCCTGATTGGCCCGATGGGATCGGGAAAATCGGCCGTGGGCAGGCGCCTGGCGAAAGATCTTGGCCTGGAGTTCCACGACAGCGATGACGAAATCAAGACGCGCACCGGCGTAGACATACCCTTCATTTTCGAAAAAGAGGGGGAAGAGGGTTTCCGTAAGCGCGAATCGGCGGTGATCGGGGAACTAACCGCTTTAAGCGGGATTGTACTGGCAACGGGAGGTGGCGCTGCGCAGGATGCGGCTAACCGTGCACTGTTGGCGTCGCGTGGTACCGTTGTATATCTGTACACTAGCGTCGCCGAGCAGGTGAGGCGGACCCGCAAATCGCGTGACCGGCCGTTGCTGAACGAAGGCGAGCCAGCCGAAGTGCTGGAGCAGCTCATGCAGGTACGCGATCCGCAGTATCGTGAGATTGCCGATATCACCATGGATACCGATGGCCGGCAGGTGCACTCGGTCGCACGGGAGCTGAAGAACCTGCTCGGTGCGGAGCCGTCGTCAGACGAATAGTCAGACAATTAATAGAAAATGACAAAAACGATAAATCTTAATGTTGACCTGGGTCAGCGCAGTTATCCGATTCTGATCGGCAGTGGTCTGTTCAAGCAGGAGGGACTACTGGATGCGTTTATCGGCGGTCGTGACGTGCTGATACTGACCAATGAGCAGTTGGCACCCCTGTACCTGGAACCGTTACAGAAACTTGTAACGGGCAGCAATGTACAGCAACTGGTGCTGGCTGACGGTGAGGCGACCAAGACGCTGGAAACGCTGGAAACAATTTTTGATGCATTGGTTGAGTTTCGCTTTGGTCGTGATTGCGTATTGCTTACGCTCGGTGGCGGCGTGATCGGCGACATAGGCGGATTCGCGGCGGCAAGCTGGCAGCGCGGTGTGGATTTCATCCAGGTGCCGACCACATTGCTTGCGCAGGTGGATTCTGCGGTGGGCGGTAAAACGGCGGTTAATCATCCGGGTGGCAAAAACCTGATCGGCGCCTTCCACCAGCCGCTTTGTGTGCTCGCCGATATGGATACGCTGAATACTTTGCCGGAACGTGAGCTAAGTGCCGGCCTGGCCGAGGTCGTTAAGTACGGTCTGCTGGCCGATGCAGAGCTGTTCGACTGGCTGGAAAGCGAGTCAGCCGCACTGCTACGGCGTGACCAGGAGCGGCTCCAGCATATCGTACGCCGGTCCTGTGAAATCAAGGCCCGGATCGTGGCGGCGGACGAGCGTGAGCAGGGTCAGCGTGCATTGCTTAATCTCGGGCATACCTTCGGACACGCGATTGAGCGGTGCGCCGGTTACGGCGAATGGTTGCATGGTGAAGCAGTGGCCGCCGGCATGTGCATGGCCGCGGGGTTTTCGGAACGCCTGGGCTGGATTGGTGCCGAGGATGTGGCGCGGATACGGGCGCTGCTGACTCGTTTCAATCTGCCCGTGGATCCACCCCGCGTCGACCCTAACGAATTCCTGGCAGCCATGTCGCTTGATAAGAAAGTAATTGGCGGGGAGATTCGCCTGGTTCTTTTGAAGAAAATCGGCGAAGCAGTTGTAACCGCCGACTACCCTTCCCATGAGTTGCTGGATCTGCTCAGTGAGCGTTTTATTCACTGATGCATGACCGGCAGGCAAGTTACTGGATGCCCGGGTTATGCAGCGCTTAGCTTTAGATCCTGATTTCGGCCTGGCACCCTATGCCGCGCATCAGCGCAATAGCCGGGGGCGTGTGCATGCCGAGGAACCGCATCCCTATCGCGGCGAATATCAGCGTGATCGCGATCGTATCGTGCATTCCACGGCTTTCCGGCGGCTGGTGTACAAGACACAGGTATTCGTCAATCACGAGGGGGGCCATTATCGAACGCGCCTGACGCACTCGCTTGAGGTTGCGCAGATTGCCCGGACGGCTGCACGCATACTGGGCCTCAACGAACAGCTTACCGAGGCGATTTGCCTGGCTCATGATCTCGGCCACACGCCGTTCGGACATGCGGGCCAGGACAGCCTCAACAAGTGCATGCACGACTACGGTGGCTTCGAGCACAACCTGCAGTCTTTGCGCGTGGTGGACGAGCTCGAGGATCGCTATGCCGGTTTCCCCGGCCTGAACCTGAGCTTTGAAAGCCGCGAAGGCGTACTCAAGCATTGTTCGCTCAATAACGCCCGCTCACTCGGTGAACTGGGCGAACGGTTTCTGGAAGGCGGTCAGCCCGGGCTCGAAGCGCAGCTCGCGAACCTGGCCGATGCAATTGCCTATAACAATCATGACGTGGACGATGGCTTGCGAGCCGGGCTGTTGTCGGTAGAAGGACTCTGCGAAGTCGCACTCTTTAACGAGCAATACGAACGGGTATGTCGTGAACATCCCGACATCAGTGCGCGTGCCATTATCAATGAAACCGTGCGTGGCATGATCGACTGCGTTGTTACTAACCTGCTGGATACCAGTTTGCTGCAGCTGGAAACTGCAGCGCCTGCCCGCATTGACGAAGTTCGCAAACAATCCGGCCCGCTCATCAGTTTCAGCGAGGAGCTGCAAGACCTGCATATCGAGTTGAAGCGTTTCCTGCAGTCGAATCTGTATCAGCATGAAAGGGTCATGGAGATGACGGAGCGGGCAAACGGAATCGTTCAGGGCCTGTTCGACGTGTATTTTGCAGACCCGTCGGCCATGCCCGAGGAACATGCGACCAAAGCCGCTCAATGGCAGGCAGACAATGGCGATGCGGGCCTCGCGCGGGCGGTGGCAGACTACGTCGCCGGGATGACCGACCGTTATGCATTGTCAGCCTACCATCGCCTTGTGGATGCATCGCTGCAGATGTAGGCAGCAGCTGCAGGAGAGCCTGAAGTGCTAGAATCGGCGCGCCCTGAGGTGCTAATTATCCATGAACAGCGGACTTACCAAGTGAGCAACGGGAACATCTCCAACAAGGACCGGCTGATATTTGCACTTGATGTTGCAGATACTGATCGGGCGAGGGCGCTGGTCGGACAACTCGGCGACTCGGTCAGTTTCTATAAGCTGGGCCTGGAGCTCTGTATGTCGGGCGGATATTTTGAGTTACTCGACTGGATGGTTGAGCAGCACAAGAAAATATTTGTCGACCTGAAATTTTTTGATGTGCCTGCTACGGTCGCGGCCGCTGTTAGCAATTTACGGGATCGTGGCGTGACTTATACAACAGTTCATGGCAACCAGGGAATTATGGAAGCTGCAGCCGGGGCCAAGGGTGACGTAAAAATTCTTGCGGTCACGGTACTGACCAGCCTGGATCGGGGTGACCTCGATGATCTCGGTTTTAGTTGTGATGTCGGTGAGCTGGTACTGTCACGTGCACGCCGTGCACTTGAAGCTGGTTGCGACGGCGTGATTGCATCGGGGCTGGAGCTGGAAGCATTGCGTGCAGCCGTCGACGATCATTTGCTGGTCATTACCCCGGGTATCAGACCCGTCGAAAATCGACCCGATGATGATCAAAAACGTGTTGTTACCGTGGAAGATGCGTTCCGCAATGGCGCAGATCATATCGTTGTCGGCCGGCCAATCCGGGATGCGAATAATCCAAAAGGTGCAGCGGAAGAAATTCAAGCCACGATTGAAGCTGTGTTTTCTAAATAAGAAGTATCTTCCGATGCCAACCTACGTTGATGTACGAATCGCCTTTAAATAATGACAGAGGTCGATAAAGCAGTGCTTTACCGACATAAGTTCCGCCCCTTGGCATTCGAGTACTAGCTGCGCGAGTCCTCGAATCCCGGCGTCACTTAAAGGCTGCCGCCGAAGCCATACAGGCATCGATTGAACAGATCTTTCCGGAATAGTCAGCTTTTCTTTCTCTAAACAAAAAAAACAGCATGAATGTGCTGCTTTTCCTATTTCCGTTGTAGCTAAAGCTCAACCGTTTTTACCGTCAACCAGCACCAGGGCAGACCGGCAGGTTTGTTGCTATTATTTTGCAAGTTCAGGTTCCAGTACCTCCCAGACATTGTCCAGAAGAATCGGCTGAGCCTGCTTGTTGGGATGGATGCCATCCGCCTGCAGCAAGCCCGGATCGAGCGCGATACCTTCAAGAAAAAACGGTATGAGCGGCACAGAGTGCTGATTGGCCAGTGACGGATACATGGCCGCGAATTCGGTTGCATATTCTTCGCCATAATTTGGCGGGATCATCATGCCGGCCAGTATTACCAATGTATCGTTCGCAGATGATTTACGGATTATCTCATCCAGGTTGCTGTGCATCACTTTGACCGGTAATCCGCGCAGCCCGTCGTTACCCCCCAGTTCTATAACCACTATGTCGGGTTGATGTATATCAAGTGCGCGTGGCAGGCGGCGCAGTCCATTACCCGTTGTATCGCCACAAATGCTGGCATTGACTACGCGATATCCGTAACCTTTATTATCGAGTTGTTCCTGGAGCAATACTACCCAGGAATCTTCCTGCTCGAGGCCCAGGCCGGCGCTCAGGCTGTCGCCGACTACCAGTAAGGTAGGAGATGACTCGCTGGCCATTGCCTCGGCGGCCAGACCTGACAAGCTGACGGACAGCAGCCAGACGAAACCAACTATTGAATTTCTTAATAAGATAAAACGCATGATCAACGAAACAGTAATAATCGCTACCGGATTGGGTAAACAGGTTAGCAGCCCCGAGGGCCGGCTGACCATACTTGAGAACGTAAACTTTACAGTAAGTTCAGGCGAGACAGTTGCGCTGGTTGGACCATCGGGTGCGGGTAAAACGACCCTGCTGGCTTTGCTGGCGGGGCTTGATCATCCGACGAGTGGCAACGTAATACTCTGCGGAGAGGATCTGAGTGAACTGGATGAGGATGGCAGAGCGCTTGTACGTGGTCGAAACGTCGGCTTTGTTTTTCAGTCTTTTCACCTGGTTGCATCATTGACCGCACTGGAAAATGTCATGTTGCCACTGGAGCTGGCCAGTGAACCGAACGCTGGTCAGCGCGGACTTGCGGCGCTGGAGAGTGTTGGACTGGGACCGCGCACCGGACATTATCCCCGCCAGTTGTCTGGCGGAGAAAAACAACGTGTAGCCATCGCCCGTGCTTTTGTTACCCGTCCGACAGTGCTTTTTGCCGACGAGCCAACGGGAAATCTGGATACTGCCAGCGGAGAACGTATCGGCACACTATTGTTCGACCTGAACAAGGAAGCCGGTACGACGCTGGTGCTGGTAACCCATGACAAAGACCTGGCTGCACGCTGTGATCGGGTTATACAAATGGAGGCAGGGCATTTTGTCGAGTAGAACCAAGATTCCACGGGTGTTTCACTGCGTTCTTAAAATATGTGGTCGAGATCAATGACTAGTCTTGGTTTTGCGCTGCGCAGTTTGAGCCGTGATCTGAAAGCCGGTGAGTTGACAGTGTTGCTTGCTGCCGTTGTTGTAGCAGTAACCTCGATGACTGCAGTAGGATTTTTTACAGACCGCGTCGCACGTGCTGTGCAGGCGCAGGCGGCGGAAACACTCGCAGCCGACCTGGTCATCAGTTCGCCGGCGGCTATGGATTCGGAGTACCTGGTCATGGGCGAAGCGTCCGAGCTGCGAACCGCCAGCGCTTTCGGTTTTCCGACGGTAGCGCAAGCTGGAGATGAGCGCAGCCTGGCGATGGTTAATGCGGTAAGCGACGGCTATCCACTGCGTGGAGAAGTGCGCCTTGCTGACGAGATTTTTGGCAAGGCTTATAAGGCAACCAGTGTTCCTGAACCCGGTACAACCTGGGCCGAGGCGGGTGTGCTGGCACGACTGAATGTTGATGTCGGGGGGGACATACAGCTGGGGTCCGTCGTGTTTCGCGTAACCAGGGTTCTGGAATTCAGGCCCGACCAGAGCATGGGCTTCCTGGGCATGGCGCCGTCCATGCTCGTGAATATCGATGATGTACCCGCGATGAACGTCATTAAAGAAGGCAGCCGTGTCAATTACAAATATCTTTTTGCGGGGACACCTGAAAATGTGCAGGAGTTTCGCCGCGACCTGAATACAAAGATCAAGGATGAAGAGCGTGTAAGGACGGTTGATGATGCCAGCGAACAGATTGCAGCAGCCATAGATCGCGCCCGGCGCTTTCTAACACTGGCATCGCTGGTAACGGTAATTCTGGCGGCAGTTGCGACAGCAATGGCTACGCGCCGATACGCGCTTCGCCACCTGGATACGGTTGCGCTCATTAAAAGTTTCGGCGCTACCCAGAGTTTTATTCAGCGCAGCACATTGTTGCAGCTTGCTCTTATTGTCGCGGGCACAGCTTTTATTGGCACCCTGCTGGGATACGGCGCACAGAATATGTTGTCTGCACTTTTAAGCGAACTTACGCCGTTTGAATTACCTGAGCCGTCAATGCGAGCTTCTGCCCTTGGGCTCGTGACGGCCGTTACGGTTGCTGTCGGGTTTGCGTTGCCGCACCTGTTGCAGCTTAAAACCACGCCACCTCTGCGCGTCCTGCGGCGTGATGCGTCGCCGCCCCCGCTGAGCTCCGGGCTGGTCTACACTGTCGCGCTGCTGGCACTGGTTGCCATGATTTGGTCCATCGTCCAGCAACTGCAACTGCTGCTCTGGATCATCGCAGGTCTTTTAGTGACTGCACTTGTGTCTTTGTTTGCAGGGTGGGTGCTGGTACGTGTATTTACCCGGTTCCGGGGCGCTGGTGGCGTGGCCTGGCGTTACGGGCTAGCCAATATCTCGCGGCGTGGCAGCGAAAGTGTCGTTCAGATAGTGGCCTTTGGTATCAGCCTGATGGTTCTGTTGTTGCTTACCCTGGTCAGGAATGATCTGCTCAACGACTGGCGACGCACTTTACCTGAAGACGCACCCAACTACTTCATGTTCAATATTGAGCCGGAGGAATGGGATGGAATCAGCACTCTGCTGGAAAGCGAGTTAGGCGCCGTACCGGATTTTTTGCCCCTTATACGAGGACGTATGAGCAGTATTAATGGCGTCCCGGTAGACGACTACAAATTTCCGACCCGGCAGGGGAGTGGATTTATCCGGCGTGAAGCAAACCTGACCTGGGCAGCTAAGCTGCCTGACAGCAATAAGCTTGTCGCAGGCAAATGGTGGGCTGAGGACTATGATGGAGCATTGCAGGTTTCGCTGGAAGACAAATTTGCGGCCAACATCGGCGTTTCTGTGGGAGACGAAATCGGTTTTAACATTGGCGGCGAAGAAATTGTTGTGCCGGTAACCAGTATACGTTTAGTACAGTGGGATTCACTAAGCCCGAATTTTTACCTGATTTTTTCTCCTGGCGATGTGCGTAAACTGCCCCAGACTTATCTTAGTAGTTTGTACATTGCAGACGATGAGCGTTCAGTTTTGAAAACACTGTTGCAACGTTATCCGTCGGTCACGTTGCTCGATCTTGAGGTTACGCTTGCGCAGATACGTGGCATCATCGATAAAGCATCCGCGGCCGTGCAGTACGTGTTTCTGTTTACCTTACTGGCTGGAATCGTGGTTCTGCTGGCAGCTATCCAGGTTACCAGCGATGAGCGGCGCTTTGAAAGCGCCCTACTGCATACGCTGGGCGCTCGCCGCCGACAGATTCTGCAGGGTATTGCTGCCGAGTTTATCGCGCTTGGCGGCCTTGCCGGTTTTCTAGCCGCACTGGGTGCAAGCGCGGTCGGCTATGTACTGGCAACCCAGGTGTTCAATCTGGACTACGAAGTCAACACGGCTTTGTGGTTGACAGGGTTGCTGAGTGGCGCCGTAATAGTCGGATTGACGGGCACGCTTGCAACCCGCAAGGCGGTCAATGAGCCGCCGGTTCGAGTGTTACGGAATGGTTAGCCCTGTCGCGCACTTTATTTTGCCGGACAACCTTAAGCTTAAATCTGAAACCTGAATGAATACACCGGCAATGGACAATTTGTCCTGTGGGGTTGTCGTTGTCCGGCACACACCCGCGGGACCCCTCCTGCTTATGCTCCGCGCCTTCAGCAACTGGGACTTCCCCAAGGGAATGCTGGAGGAAGGCGAAACACCAAAGCAGGCAGCAATGCGTGAAGTAGCAGAAGAATCGACCATTACGGAAATTGAGTTTGCATGGGGAGATATCAGCCTGGATACCGGACCATACGGTCACGGCAAAACGGCGCGGTACTTTATAGGCGTTACCAGCCAGGATGCGGTGACCTTGCCGGTTAACCAGGAAATCGGTCGCCCGGAGCACCATGAATGGCGCTGGTTGAGCTTCGACGAAGCGCGAAGCCTTGCAACGCCCCGTGTAGAGGCTGTGCTCGACTGGGCCGAGAAGCAGCTGAACAATCTGCCTGAATAACGGATGAATATAGCCATGAAGAATAGAATTGTAAAAATACCTTTATTCCTGCTTGCTCTGCTATCGAGCAGTGTTATCTTCGCGGCAGGGCACAACCAGTCGAAGGAGAAAGCGGTGGCACAGAATCGGGAGCTGACGGCTGAAATCGATGCTGCGCTGAACGAATACGAGGCGCTCTGGGACAAGCAGGACCCGGCCGGATTGATTGCGCTATGGGATCAGGATGACTCTGAACCTTTTTATCTTGCAGAAGAGCAGGATGAGTGGCGTATCGGCTGGGATCAGGTTAAGGACTATTGGAATCCGGGTGGGCCAGGCTCCACGACTTCTATCAGAATGCGCTTTGACGGAGTTCAGGCACGAGCGTTATCCGATGATCTGGCCTTCGCAAAGTTCTGGATACGATTCGATACAAAGATGAAATTTATGCCGGAGGCAATAGGTACAGATGCACGTGCCAGCGCCATATTTCGCAAAACTGAACACGGCTGGCGCCTTATTACATGGGCCGAGTCACCGGGCTCACCCATTCTTTACGTGCAGAGGCTATACAAACAACACAGGCTTGAGGGTGAAGAATCACCGATACCCTATATTCACAAGCTCTACGAAAGGCATACCCGTGACGACTTTGCTGTATACATGGAATCACACAGCAAAGAGGAATAATCAGCAAACCCGGTTGCGTTCCTCGCCATTGGCAAACGCGTTGATGTTAGCGATGATTTCATCCAGCGCGCGTTGCCGGGCCTCACGTGCGCCCCATGCGATATGTGGTGTAATAATAAGGTTCGCTAACTGAACATCCAGCAAAGGGTCGCCACGTGTCGGCGGCTCTTCCGCAAGTACATCTATACCTGCACCGGCAATTTCTTTATTTTGTAAAGCATTCACGAGTGCTGCTGAGTCGACCAGGCCGCCGCGTGCTGTATTTATCAGAAACGCGTCGCGCTTCATTTGTTCTAATGCGGCTGCATCAATGATATGCCGTGTATCGTCGTTGAGCGGACAGTGGAGACTTACGATGTCCGACTGGTCAAACAGTTCTTCAAGCGGCAAACGCGGAACACTCTGACCGGATTTGCCGGGCGCGGCGGCAGTGCGCCACGGAAGACGCGCTGCGATAACACGCATTCCAAACGACCGGGCGACACCGGCAACCCCACTCCCCAGCTCTCCCAGGCCTATAAGCCCCAGCGTCTGGCCATGCAATTCACGAAAGGGCGGGTCAAGCAAACAGAACTGGGCGCTCTTCTGCCAATCGCCGGCACTAATCTGTTCACGTTGCCGGAGCAGGTTCTGGTTGAGTGCAAGCAGCAACGCGAATACATGTTGTACGACTGATGGTGTGCAGTACTCGCGTATATTGCTGATCGCTATGCCGCGTTCACGAGCAGCAGCCACATCCACGTTGTCCACACCCGTTGCTGCCAGACAGATAAGTTTTAACCGGGGCGATTGATCCATCGCCGATGCGTCCAGTCTTAGCTTGTTAACGACAACTACCTCGGCATCCGCAACCCGGGTTTGATACTCATTTCTCTCGGTTACCGGCCATGTGTCTACACTTGCAAGCTCCTGTTGCAACTTATCGAGGTTAAGATCGGCAGGTCGCAGTGAGTCGAAATCAAGAAAAACTGTTTTCATTGTGGCGTAGGCCGAAAGCTAGCCTGAAGTCTGCAGGCCTCTCGAAATACCGTTAACGCTGGCTATCAGGGCAGTTAGCAAAGACCGGTCCTCACAACCGCCTTCCCGCCAGCGCTGCAGTAATTCGACCTGCAACAGGCTCATCGGGTCGACATATGGGTTGCGCAGGCGGATCGATCTGCGCAGTGTGTTGTTATTTTCGAGCAGAACTTTCTGCTCACATATATTCAGGATTGTATTCATGCTGAGTTCAAATTCAGTTTCTATTGCCGGAAAAAATTTATTGTGGAGTTCGCTACCGGCAAGTTCGGAGTAGTGGGCAGCAATCCCGGGGTCTGCTATAGCCAATGCAATTTCGACATCGTTGGTGAGACGCCTGAAAAAAGGCCAGTCTCTCACCATATCCCGCACGAATGACTCACCGTGATCAACAATAGCGCGGCCAAGGCCGCTACCAAACCCGTACCATGCGGGCAACAGGTGACGGCTTTGTGCCCATGCAAATGCCCATGGTACATCTCGTCTGAGTTGCGCACTATCGTAGCCTTCCGCGGGGGCATGCATACCTATGCGCATTTCCTCAACTACATCGATAGGGGTGGCTGCTCGAAAGTATTCAGCGAAGTCTCCTTCCCCGCCGAATAGATCTTGGTAAACCTTGTCGCCGGTGACGGCGATCGTATTCATGGCATCTGACCATGCAGTCGTATCGGATGCCTTGTTGTCTATACCGGCCGCCGCTGTGGCAACCGAACTAAAGGCCTTCTCCAGTGTACGAAACGCGATTCCTCTCACACCGTAGCGCTCATTTACTGCTTCACCATGCTCGGTCGCGCGCAGATGACCGCAGGCAATGCCATCAGAAACACTGCCACGACCCGTCAGACTGCCGCGGCCATGAAACAGGGTGTATTCAATATTATGGGCAGAAAAAATTTCACCGAGTTCCGTATGCGCCTTCTGCAAATTCCATCTCGATGCAGCTACGCCGCCATCGCTACTTGCCTCCGACGTGCTCAACATTACCGTCTGCCGCGAACCCCGCGCCAGCAGATGTTTCTGATAGTAAGGGTCGTCAAGAATCCCGGCCATCAGCGCTGCAGCGTTTACCAGTTCGGGACTGGATTCACACGTGGGTGCGACATCGAGCGGGACATATCCCTCGAGGGTGCGGAGGTCTGCCCACCGTGCCAGCAGCAGCGTCGCAAGCACGTCATCAGGTCCTGAGCAGTGTCGTACCAGCAACAGGCCGATCGCTTTCTGACCATACTTGCGACGGCAGTAAGAGATTGCCGTAAAGAGGGCCAGCAGACGTTTGGCATCATTATCCGGCTCAACACTTGGCGAATCATTATTTTCAAGAATTGTACGCAACCGTTCAGCGCGTTGTTCCGAAGACTGTAAATCCCAGTCATCTTCACCCAGGCAGTGACCAACCACTTTTTGCAGGTCTACGGCATTGTGGCGTATGTCGAGCGATAAGAAGTGAAAGCCAAATATTTTTACCCGCCTGATCAGCCGTTTTACCGCGAACAACCCGGCATTAGAGCCCTTTCGCTTGGCAAGGCTGTTGGCGATTATTTGCAGATCATCGATGAACTGATCTGCGGATTCGTAGGGGAATGCCTCCTCGTCATAGGTTGCCTGCAGGCGCTGACAAATCAGACGCAACAGTATCCTGTACGGCATGCCACGGTAACGATGGGGTGTGGTGCCGCTTACATTCGGAAACTGTTGCGTATAGGACTCGATTCGCTTGCTTACAGCGTCATCGATATCAATACGACTGGAACTCTGGCTTAGCTTTTCTGCAAGCCCCAGGCTGTCCCGGTAGTAGAGATCGAGAATTAGTGATCGCTGCCGGGCAAGTGTGTCACGTACTATGCGTGCGGATATTTCATTGCTACTTGATGCATCGCCGCCGATCCAGGATGCGAATCGCAGCAGGTTTGGCAATGGTGCATGGCTGCCCGTATCGCCATAGACAGCGGTTCGCGCTGCATTTATCCCTTCGAAAAAAGGTGGAACCATGCGGTAAATGACATCTGTCAGGAAGAACAGCGTGTGTTCCAGCTCATCGAAAACGGTCAGACCTTCGGTAGGACTTTCTTCGGTTTGCCAGATAGCGGTGATATCTGCCCGAATGCTTTCGAAGCATGTATTGGCTTCCTGGGGTGTCAGCGCCGGGTTCTGCATATCGACCATGTGACGCACAATATTTTGTTGTTTGCGCAGCACGGTGCGACGAGTCGTCTCGGTGGGGTGGGCTGTAAATACTGGCTCGATCTCAAGTTGCTGTAGTAACTCGTCGACAGCATCGGCTTCGAAACCTGCTTCATGCAGCCTGTGGAAAGTCTCATCCAGTGACCGTGGCTGGCGCTGATTGGTATCTTTAAGGTAATCGCGCCGGCGACGGATACGATGTACCTGCTCGGCGGTATTCACGACCTGAAAATAGGTAGAGAAGGCGCGTACGATATCCCGGGCTGCGGTCGCATTCATTTTTTCCAGCAATGCATCCAGTTTTGCGCTGGCATCAGCATCGCCCTCGCGACGACCGATGGCCAGTTGACGCGCAGACTCGACGGTTTTGTAAAGTGCTTCACCGCCTTGTTCTATCAGCAGCTCACCCACCATATTGCCGAGCGCGCGCACATCATTTCGCAGCGCCTCGTCTTTCTCCGCAAAATGAATGTCCTGCCGTTTTTCTGTTACAGCTCTTTCCTGTGGCACTGAGGATTGCATGCTGAAGATTGTCCGTCCTGGGGCTTACCCGGAAATTCGGCCAAGGATCAAATCTTAAGGCCCGGCGACCCTAAGGGGAAGAACCGGCAGCAGTTAAGCGACGAATTCTGATAATCATGCTGTGTGTCGATGGCTATCGCCGCTTCGCTCTGAGAAGTTGGCGTTTCGTTAGCTGTCTGACAGGATATTTGGGCACGATACCGGAACCGGATAATCAAAGCACTTGCGGGTATGACCTGTTTCTATCTTTCCGCCGGATCGGGGGGTACCGGATATCGGTAGCTGGCTTAATCTCGTTCAGGCCATCGCTTCTGCTGATACCATTGCCATTTAGGGTGATGGTTCGCGGATGCGGCCTGGCTTGAGCGGCTGGGCCAGATTGCCGGAAATGACTGGTTCGTTGTCAGCCGGTGTGGCGATTGGCTCGCAATCTGGTACAGTTTATTGTTAAAACAATAACTTACATGCGTGCTGGCGGCAAAAACCAAGCTATGCGGCATTGCGGGATTGAGACAACCGTGCTATTTATTTTTCCCTCAAACGCCGTATCCGGCGCTTTCCATCACCACGGTATTTTTAATACAGGACTGCATATTGCCTCCTTTGCCTGACATACACGCTATTGCCGTCATATTGATGACGGGCGTTACGCTGTACCTGTTTGCGCGGGAGCGTATCCCGCTGGAAACCACGGGGTTTCTGGTGCTGGTTACGCTGGTCGTAGGCTTCTACGTGTTCTCGTATCCGGGCGTGGAACCGCAGCAGTTCTTCCTGTCCTTCGGCAACGAGGCACTCGTTACTATTTGTGCCCTTCTAATAGTCAGCAAAGGTCTCGAGGTTACGGGTGCGTTGCAGCCGCTTGCCAACCTGATGGCCGCCGGCTGGCAGGAGCGTCCGCGCCTGGCATTTTTGACCATGTTGCTCGTGGGTGCGATCAGCAGCGCATTCCTGAACAACACACCGATCGTGGTGATGTTCATGCCGATACTGGTCGCCATATGTTTACGCAGTGGTATTGCGCCATCCGGTGTTCTTATTCCCATGGGCCTGGCAACGCTGATCGGCGGCATGGCAACGACGATAGGCACCTCGACAAACCTGCTCGTAGTAGGAATTGCAGCCAACCAGGGCCTGCCCGAACTAAAAATGTTTGACTTCGCCTTGCCGGTGGCTGTTGCCGCAATACCTGGCTTGTTGTACCTGTGGGTCATCGCGCCGCGCTTGCTGCCCGACCGAAAGCCGCCGATGTCCGATATTTCTCCACGGGTGTTCAAGGCGCTTCTGTATGTAAATGAAGATAGTTTTGCTAACGGAAGAACACTGACAGAGGTACGTGCAAAAACTGAAAACCGTATGCGCATCGATCGTGTACAAAGAGGTGACAACCTGTTCGTTGCCCGTCTCCCGTCTGTCATTCTGCAGGAAGGCGATCGCCTGTATGTGAGTGACACCGCTGATCGACTTAAAGATTTCGAAAAGCTGCTTGGGGCAACGCTGTATAACGCGTCCGATATAGAGCACCCGGTGAGTGAGGATGTGCCGCTCGCAAGTGAGGGTCAGCAGCTGGCTGAAGCGGTTATAACTCGCGGTTCACCGTTACATCATCGAACGCTCAACGTCAGCCAGTTCAGTGCACGCTTTGGACTGGTACCCATGGCAATCCATCGCGCGAGGCCATCCATCGATGTGGTTGGAGAACTGGAATCGACCCGACTACGTGCAGGTGACGTAGTCCTGGTGCAGGGCTCAAGCGATGCGATTGCGGAGCTCCGTGCCAGCGGTTCGATGCTGGTGCTTGACGGTACGACGGATCTTCCGCACACGGAAAGGGCTAATACAGCACTTGGCATAATGATTGTGGTGGTGGCACTTGCCGCGTTTGGGCTTGTGCCAATATCGATCAGCGCACTTGCCGGCGTTGTCGCAATGCTACTGACCAATTGCCTGCGTTGGCGAGATGTCGGTGATTCACTGAACATCCCCGTGATCATGATTATTGTCGCAAGTTTGTCACTGGGCACGGCAATGGAACAGACAGGTGGGGCCGAGTACATAGCCCAGCTATTTGTCGCAGCGACAAAGGAATTGCCCATACCGGTCATGCTTAGCGGTCTCATGGTACTCATGACTATTCTGACCAATGTGGTATCAAATAATGCGGCTGCTGTTATCGGCACTCCCATTGCAATCAGTGTTGCGTACCAGTTGGGGATCTCACCCGAACCCTTTGTTCTTGCCGTCATATTCGGTGTGAACATGAGTTTTGCAACACCGATTGGTTATCAGACTAACCTGCTGATCATGTCAGCAGGCGGCTATCGCTTTTCGGACTTCATGCGTGTCGGCGTACCGCTGACAGTCATCATGTGGGTGGTATTTTCGTTTACCCTGCCCATGCTGTATGACCTGTAGTGTCGCGCCCGGCACCAATTTCCGGAACTGAGCCCTTGACGATACTGATATCCATGGCCATACTGCGCTCCATGAAAAACGTCACAGACACCCTGAACTGGTGGTGGGCACCTTCTACGGAGAGGGTGGCCGGCTAGTCTGTCGCGTTTGTAAGAGCCAGCAACCCATCTCCGTTTTACGGTGATGGGTTTTTTATTGCCCACATGAAATGTAGACAAGTTTTAGTACACGAATATGCAACCACCTTTTGACATAGCCGCTGATCTGGATACGCCGGTTTCAACCTATATGAAACTGGGTCCGTTGCAACCGCGTTTTCTGTTGGAAAGCGTAGAGAAGGGTGCGCACTTGGCGCGTTACTCATTTCTGGGTTTCGGTGATGCACTGGAACTAAGGCTCGACGAGTCAGGCATGCGTTATGGCGATATCAGGGTACCCAGACCTGCGTCACAGGCAGAGCTTCTGGAGGCATTGCGCGATGCGCTGGCCCGAACACCGAAACTGTTGCCGGAAGTCGAAGGCCTGCCTTTCTCCGGGGGCTTGGTCGGTGCGGCAGGCTATGACACCGTGCGTTATTTCGAGCGACTGGAAAATCCGCCACGCGACCACAGCGGACCGAAACCGCCTGAAGCGGCTTACCTGGGCACCGAGTCCATGCTCGTGTTCGATCACCTGACTCGCCGTATCGCCTTGCTACATGCCGGTAGCGAAGCCGAGCGTCAAAGCCTGCGTACAAAAGTACGTGATTTACTCGCCGGCCCGTTGCCGGCTGTTGACCGGGGTCGCTATGAGCAGGCAGAGCCGAGCCTTAGCAGGGAAGAGTTCATGCAGCGGGTTGACGAGGCCAAGGAATACATCACAAAAGGTGATATCTACCAAATTGTTTTGTCGGTGCGTTTTGCCGGTAAGCATTCCCTCCATCCCTTCGAATGCTACCGTGCTTTACGACTGCTGAATCCTTCGCCATATATGTTTTACTGCGACCTCGGTGATTTGCAGGTTGTTGGTTCGTCACCCGAAGCACTCGTTCGCCTGCACGGGTCGACGGCAGCGCTCCGGCCCATTGCCGGTACGCGACCGCGAGGAGCGGATGATGCCGAAGACAGGGCTAATGAAGAATCCCTGCTCGCGGATGAAAAAGAAAATGCTGAGCACGTGATGCTGGTCGATCTGGCCCGAAACGATCTTGGCAGGGTAGCCTCCGGCGGTACTGTTCATGTTGAGCCCTATCGTTCGATAGAGCGTTACAGCCACGTCATGCATATAGTGAGTGGTGTGCAGGGTGAGCTTCGTTCCGATTGCGATGCATTCGACCTGTTCGCAGCGGCATTCCCTGCCGGCACCCTGGTAGGCGCGCCCAAGGTTCGCGCGATGCAGCTTATTGATGACCTGGAACCCGAGCGTCGGGGTATCTATGCGGGCACGGTCGGCTATTTTGGCAACAACGGCGACATGGATCAGGCGATCGCCATTCGTTCGCTGATTTTCCAGGGCGATCATTACAGTTACCAGGCGGGTGCCGGTATAGTGGCCGACAGTCAGCCTGAATACGAACACGACGAAGTGCTGGCAAAGAGCGAGATTCTGCGCCGTGCACTCGCGATGGCGGAGGATGACTTGTGAGCAAGCCAATTAAATCGCAGGTCCTGCTGATCGATAACTACGATTCGTTTACCTATAACCTGGTACAGGCATTTCTTGTGCTCGGGGCCGAGGTCGAAGTGCATCGCAATGACCAGATCACGGTTGCCGAAGCCGATGAGCTTAAGCCTACCCACCTGGTTATTTCGCCAGGCCCCGGCCGTCCGGACGATGCGGGCGTGTCGCTCAATATGATTGCCGCCTTCGAGCAGCGCGTGCCGATACTGGGTGTATGTCTCGGACATCAGAGCCTGGTGCAGCATTTTGGCGGGCGAATTGTGTCTGCAGCGCGATTGATGCATGGCAAGACGTCACAGGTGGAGCACGATGGCAACACCTTGTTCAAAGGTTTATCGCAACCCTGCGAGGTGGGTCGTTATCATTCACTGGCGGCTGAGCGCGATAGCATACCCGCCACATTGCAGGTAAGCGCGCGTACGTCCGATGGTGAGATTATGGCTGTTCGTCACCAGGAACTGCCGATCGAGGGTGTACAGTTTCATCCCGAAAGTGTGCTGACGCCCGAGGGCGATCAATTACTCGACAACTTTTTGAAACTGCGGGCATAAGCAACCGGTTACAGGGCGAGGCATGAGCATCGATTCAAAGGAAATCCTGGAACAGCTGTTAAACGGCAATGACTTGTCTGAAGAACAGGCTGGTGAGGTATTGCGTTTACTGGCAGAGGGTTCACTGGAACCGGCCAGGGCCGGGGCGCTGCTGGCTGCCCTGCGTGCCAAGGGTGAAACGGCCGACGAGATTCGCGGTTTCGCCGATGCAATGCGTGATCTTGCCCGGCCCTTCAGACGAGCCGACGATTTACCTGCTGCGGATTCGGTGGGAACCGGTGGCGACGGCTCGGGAAGCGTTAACCTGTCGACCGGAACAGCGTTGCTTGCCGCCGCTTGTGGTGTGCCGATGGCCAAGCACGGCAACCGTTCGGTATCGAGCAAGTCCGGCAGTGCAGATGTACTCGAAGCGCTCGGCATCACCCTGCCGCCAAATCCTGATGTTGCAGCCGATTGCCTTACCCACACTAATTTTACATTTCTGTTTGCGCCGGTATTCCACCCGGCGATGAAAGAAATCGCACCGGTGCGGGGCGCGCTTGGAGTACGCACTGTCTTCAATATACTGGGCCCGCTGACGAACCCGGCTAAACCACCCTTTAATCTTATAGGCGCTTTCAGTTTGCCGATGGCAAAACTAATGGCCGAAAGCCTTGCCGGTATGCCGCATATTGAGCGGGCGTTCGTTGTATACGGTGAACCAGGTTGGGATGAAGCGACACCAGTTGGCCGCTTCGAACTTTTTGATGTAAGCGCAGGGCGTGTGCACCAGGAACAGCGTGATCCTCGTGACGTGGGCCTGGCCCGTTGCCAGCCTGAAGATTTGCAGGGTGGCGATGCTCAGCACAATGCAGAGGCGCTTGAAAATGTTCTGATCGGCCGTGAAGGCGGTGCGCATCGTGATGCACTGCTGCTGGGTACCGGACTCATCCTTGAAGTGACCGGTCGGGTTGGCCAGCTGGAAGAAGGCATTGCGGTAGCAGATAAAGCGATCAGCGATGGTTCAGCAGCGACACTCCTTAAGCAGTTGCGTGCCTATAGTGAGTCAATCGCATGAATCTGGCGGCCGATAGTGACTTTCTGCTCGGGATGGCTGCGTCGAGCCGCGCGCGGGATGCGGAGGCCCGAACCCGGCTGAGCTATGCACAACAACGCTCGCAGCTTATATGCCTGGATTCGCCGACTGGTTTAAAACTGGAAGCACGGGGCTTTGAACTGATTGCGGAGATCAAAAGGCGTTCGCCCGCCGAAGGTGAACTGGACGCTAACCTTGCATCGCCCATTGACCAGGCCGGTATCTACATAGACGGTGGCGCGGCTGCACTGTCTGTATTGACGGAACCGGATCAGTTCAGCGGTAGCCTGGATGATCTGCAAGAAGTTGCGAGCCAGTCAACGATTCCGGTTATGCGCAAGGATTTTCTTGTTTCGCGTTACCAGGTTCGTGAGGCGAGACTTGCAGGCGCAGCCGGGGTGTTGCTCATTGCCGCGATACTTGAGGCTGATCAGATGAAGGCCATGCTGGAATCAGCTTTCGAGCTGGGTATGTATGCGCTGATGGAAGTATTTGATCCGGCCGATCTCGATAAGTGTGTACCCGTACTGGAAGGTTTTGGTGCAGCAGTCGAGGGCGAGTGCTGTAAATACCTGCTTGGTGTGAATAGCCGTGATTTGCGCAATCTGGAGGTGAAATTTGATAATTTTGCCAAGATGGCTGCTTACCTCCCCGTGGAAATGCCGTGGGTTGCTGAAAGTGGCTTGACGGAAGCCGTGCATGCAGAAACGGTTGCGGCACTTGGTTATCGTATGGCCTTGGTCGGCTCAGCGCTGATGCGTAGCGGTGATCCGGCCGGAACAATTACGGCGTTTCGTCAGGCAGGGCAAACAGGACTGGCAAAATGTTCATAAAGATTTGTGGAATAAATTCCGTGGAAGCACTCAATGCCGCGATCAGTTCCGGTGCCGATGCGGTTGGTTTCGTGTTCGCGGAATCGCCGCGCGAGGTAACGTCCCAACAGGCCGCCGAACTGACTGCATCACTGCCCGCCGGTATAGCAAAGGTAGCGGTCATGTTCCAGCCAACTGCCGAAGAGTGGAACGAAGTGCGTGATATTTTTGGCCCGGACTGGCTGCAAACCGATGCGAAGGATTTTGAAGAACTGGATGTGCCCGACAACATCGGTCGCTTTCCTGTTTATCGCGATCGTGTCACCACAGAGTTCGACAAGGAACCCGCGGACCTGCCTGAACACATGCTGTTCGAGGGCGCCCGCAGCGGCGTGGGGCTGCAGCCCGACTGGGACCATGCCGCCCAGGTAGCCCGCCGCACCTGTCTTATGCTGGCCGGCGGGCTGACTCCCGACAACGTCACCGATGCCATTATTCATGTGCGCCCGTGGGGTGTGGATGTCAGCAGCGGCGTCGAGTCCAGTCCCGGCCACAAGGATCCAGCAAAAATTACAGCATTTGTTGAGGCTGCCCGGGGAGCAGAGGGAGTTCATGGAGTCTGATATAGACGAGCAACAGGGCGCGGACCTGCTTGCCCGGCTTATACGCAATGAGTTACCCGACGAACATGGCCGCTACGGCCCGTTCGGCGGCTGCTATGCGCCCGAAACTTTGGTACCGGCACTAACGCGCCTGGCCGAAAATGTTTACCGCTATCTCGATGACGACGACTTCATGGCGCACCTGGACTCGCAATTACGTGGCTGGGTAGGGCGACCCACTCCGCTGACGCTTGCCGCGGGACTTGGTAAACGCTGGGGTGCCGAGGTTTACCTGAAACGCGAGGATTTAGCGCACACGGGTGCACACAAAATAAACAACGCGCTTGGCCAGGCGCTGCTTGCCCGGGAGATGGGTGCGAAGCAGGTAATTGCGGAAACCGGAGCGGGCCAGCATGGCGTCGCAACCGCGGCTGCTTGCGCGCGTGTTGGCATACCGTGCACCGTTTATATGGGCGCTGTTGATATACAGCGACAGGCGCCGAACGTCGATCGTATGTACCAGTTAGGCGCAAAAGTTGTTGCGGTCGAAACCGGTGACCGGACCCTGCGTGCCGCGATCGACGAGGCTTTTCGCAATTGGGTAGCGGACCCCGAGGGCAGCTACTATTTGCTGGGCTCGGCGGTGGGGCCGCATCCCTATCCGTATCTCGTGCAGCGGCTGCAATCGGTTATTGGCACGGAGGCGCGGGAGCAAATGCTCAATATCGCGGGCGAGTTACCGGACCTGGCGGTGGCTTGTGTAGGCGGAGGCTCGAATGCGATTGGCCTGTTTCATCCGATGCTTGCGGATGACTCGGTGGAATTTCTGGGCGTAGAAGCGGGTGGCCACGGTCCGGGACTGGGCGACAATTCCGCGACACTTGCGGCTGGCAAACCGGGCGTTTTGCATGGCAGTTATTCGGTGCTGCTATACGACGGCGATGGCCAGATACAGGATACCCATTCAATATCGGCGGGCCTGGACTACCCCGGCGTGGGTCCTGAACATTCTCTTCTGAAAACTATCGGACGGGTCAGTTACGTAACGGCTACTGATGAGTCGGCATTAAGTGCGTTACAGGAATGTTGTGCGGTTGAAGGGATATTGTCGGCGCTGGAATCGGCCCATGCATTTGCCGGCGCTCGTGAATGGGCGCAGCAGAACCCGGGTAAACGCATACTCATAGGTTTGTCGGGTCGCGGCGACAAGGATATGCCAACCTTGTCACAGCATATTCCGTCGCCACTCGTTGCCACAGGAGATGCGGCGTGACGGAGACACCCAGTCCGCGTGACCGTATAAGCGACGCTCTGCGCACGGCCAATGCCGATGGCAAAGTCGGTCTGATCCCTTTTATTACGGCCGGCTACCCGGACAAAGATGTTTTTGTCGATACCCTGAAAGCGATTGCGTGCGAGGGCGATGTTGTTGAGGTAGGTGTGCCGTTCTCAGACCCGATGGCAGATGGCGTCACGATTCAGCGATCCAGTCACGCGGCTATAGCGGCGGGCGTAAGTCTTCAGTGGATACTTGATGAACTTAAAGCGGCCGGTGACATTGGGGCACCGATCGTTTTAATGAGTTACCTGAATCCGCTGCTGGCATTTGGTTTCGATGAGCTTGCCGAAAAGTCAGCGGCGGCTGGCGTGTGCGGTTTCATCGTTCCCGATCTTCCCTGGGAAGAAAGCGAGTCGTTCCGGCACTCGCTCGACTCTAAAGGGCTCGCACTTGTGCAGCTGGTTACCCCCGTAACACCAGATGCGCGGCTGGAACTGCTCTGCAAGGGAAGCCAGGGTTTTGTTTACGCCGTAACCATTACAGGCATTACGGGTGGGGACGTCGCGCTGCCACCCGAAGTAACCAACTACCTCGACCAGGTGAATAGCCATACCGAGTTGCCAGTCTGCGCAGGATTTGGCGTGCGTCATGCGGAGCAGGTCGACAATCTCGGCAAACATGCAAGCGGAGTTATCGTAGGTTCCGCGCTGGTTGAACGGCTTGAGGCCGGTGACGATCCTGCCGCCTTCCTGGCAAGTTTACGGGCCTGAAGCTCTTAAAAACGTGTCTTGCCCCAGGAATTGATTACATCACCCCAGTTTCCAAGCGCTAAATCAAAACAGTCCGGTGCTAGTTCTTCAAGCCAGGCTCGGTTCAGCTTCGGATAGTCCTCGGGCCCCCCTTCCTCGGGCCACTGGCGTGTGGCGTCAATGACCAGTTTGCTGGATTCATAGCGTTCGACTGAACTCGGGTCCAGAGGCATGCCGCGACCGGAGAATATTTCTGTCGCGGTTGCCGGCGTGTATCGTCCCGCAACCGCGAGTCCGACTTCGTACCAGCTCAGGATATCGACATCTTCATCGACAACCACCGTTACTTTGTAGAGAGGGATAATTGATGCCAGCCGTTTGCCAATCTTTAAACCCTGACCCGGTTCGGTCTTTTTGATTTTTACAAAGCCCCAGCCGGTCGTTTCGACTGGCTGGTTGATTTCGATCAGGCCAGGCATCATCTTCGAGAAACTCTCATTGAATATCGATGCGACCGGTGCCGTGTTATACCCGCGCGTACCACCCGTGAACTGGTTCTGGCACCATGGATCCTTGCGATGGGTAATTGCCGTGATATTCATCCAGAAGTTCTCGGGCTTCTGTTTGCCGAGGTAGCCGTACATCTCTCCAAACGGGCCTTCGGGCAGACCCGGCTCCTGCAGCGGTATTTCGCCCTCAATGATCATTTCGCAATTGGCAGGCACCATGAGATCGTTGGTCTCGCACTTGACCATATCGATGGCTTTGCCACGCAGTCCGCCGGCGACTGCGAGTTCATCGATTACATTGATCTTGGCGCCGAATCCGCGCGGCGCTACCTTTGAGCCGCTGGTAATCCATACGTAAGGGTCCTGTCCGCAGGCGATTGCGATTTTCGCAACTTCTTCCCCGCGCTCTCTGGCGGCCTTCAGCATTTTCCAGCCTGTCTGGTTCGGCTCGGGGTTTACACCCAGTAATTTCGGGCCACGTATCTGGCACCTGTAGGTTCCGAAGTTAACACCCATGTCCGGGTCCGATGTAAATACGGAACCGCAGTTAACGTAGCGGCCAGCATCCGCAGGGTTGCTGATGATGTAGGCAAATTTTGTGATATCGATGTCATCGCCGGTTTCAATTACCTGCTTGCAAAGCGCCGCCTCGCGCTGTACTTCATTAGGCGGGATCTGTGGATAGGCGCCTTTGACCAGCAGCCCGCGCATATGGTCCAGCGCCTTGCGGTAACTCGCCGCAGGATTACCCTTAACGGGTTCCAGGCCGAAGGTAATGCACTCGGTATCCCAGTGGCCCTGGTGGTTGATTACCACGGGACCCTTAATCCACTTACCGTCCTGTTTTACGTTTTCCAGCATTACCACTGGTGCGTCGTACCAGCCGTACTTGTCAATCAATGCATAAACGATGGCTGTTCCTTCGAACGCATCCTGGTCAACGCGGTCGAACCGCAGCACGAGGTCATGTGCTTCGAGCGCTGCGATGTATTCACGCAGCGTATCGAACGGAGCGGTGGGCGCAGTCGCCTTTTTCTCAGCAGCGATCACCTGGGCATCTGCAATACGCGCATTTGCCTTGTCCTGCTCGGCGGGCGAGCACGCAACCGCTGCTACACCGGCTGTAGCTGCCAGAAAATTCCGGCGCGAAACGATACCAGTCTGAATGTCCTGATCTGTGGATTTCTTATTCTCGGCCACTGTGCGTCTCCTTTATGCAGGCTGAACACGTTAACTGACGCAGCCAAGCCGGGCAACGGCAGGCGGGCCTTTACTCAGTGTTATAGCCGATCAGCGGCCGGGCTGGCCGATCAGCGCAAGTTTTGAAGCCCGTGAAAGCTGCTTGATCGCATGCTCTCGTCGCAACGCATTACTGCGGTCTGCTGCAGATTCACTGTAGACGAGTTCAACAGGCAGGTGGCTGCGGGTGTAACGCCCCCCTTCGCCGGTATTGTGTGATTTGATCCGCTCGTTAAGGTTGCGCGCAATGCCTGTATACAGACTGCCATCTCCGCATCGGATTATATAAACGTACCAGTCGGCATTATCCGGGCTCATTTGTCGCGGTTTATATTTTCGTGACCGCCCCATTGTTCACGATGTGCTTCCAGCGCCTGGTTTTGGATGCCCGAGTGACGATTGCTTAGCATGAGTGAATCGGGGGAACAAACACGGGCACGAATAATGCCGAGGTCTTCTGCGGCGTGAAACAGGCTTGGATACCAGCTTTGCCAGTTTGGTAGTAGCGCTTCTACCTGTTCTTTAATTTTCGCCCTATTGCCCATCTCATATGCACAGTGAGGAACAACTTCCGTGTCTGTTCACAGCATACCAGCAGTTCGCAATGTTGGTTAATCTTCCGTCATATTCTTTTGCGGATGGCGAGACTGAGATAAACAGCCGCCGATATGCCCGAGGCACCAGTCACCATACACATCACCATAATCTGATAGCGTGCCGCGATCAGTGGTGAAATTCCTGACAGGATTTGCCCGGTCATCATACCTGGCAGGGACACCAGGCCCACTGCCAGCAGCATATTTAATAGCGGTATAAGCGCAGCTTGGTAGGCCAGCTTTCTTGCTTCCACCGGGTCCGTCCCGCGCTGTTGTTCTGCTGCCAGCCTTTCGGCAGAGAGACTTACCGTATTCATCGAGCTTGCGAAAATCATTCCGGCCAGTGGAATGACCTGTCGCGGTGAATACCAGGGTTGAACCTCAAGTACGAACAGAGTGATAAGCGCCAGCGTCAGGCAGCCGCCAATCACTATAGAGATCAGTGCACGACCGAAATCATGCCACTGGCGCTTTTCGAGCGGCCGCATGGCAATCCAGCTTGCGAAGAGCAACATCACAGTCAGTAATGAAGTGACAACTACTGCCGAGTCTGATGCAAAAATCCAGTTCAGTGCATAACCAATCAGTGCAAGCTGGATCAGCATACGGCCTACGGAAAATAAACCGCTACCGGCGTTAAGTGACCAGCGCAGCATAATCACAACGACTATTGCAACTGGTATAAAAGCCAGTGCGAGGTTTGCCAGAGGGATGGTCTGGAGTCCGCTGCCCATTAGTTCAGTAGTGCGACTGTTTTTATCTGGGCAAAAACCTGTTTACCTGGCTCAAGTTGCATGCGCGCTGTCGAACGTCGCGTTACCCGCGCCAGTAACAGGCTGCCGCCCGCATCCAGTTTCACCAGCGACTGGCCATTCGGCTCTTTGGATATCTCTGTTATTTGTGCGGGCAGGATATTCAGGATGCTGGTGTCGGTATGCTTTTCCAGCGCCAGGCTGACGTCCCTTGCCAGAACGCGCACCCTCCGCCCGCCTGTAGCCGGTTGTGTGCCGGGTACAATAAATTGCCCGCCTGCAAATACAAGGTCCTGCAGGCCAAACTCGGAATCAAATTCGCCAGGTGTTGTATCAATTACCGCACCGGCGTCGTGATCATGCGCCATCGGCAGATCGAACCGGGTCAGTATTTCATTGACCGGACCCGCAGCTGTGACCTTTCCTTTGTCGATCAGCACCAACTGGTCGGCCAGTTGTGCAACTTCTTCAGGCACATGGCTGACATAGATTGCAGGGATACCAAAGTCGCTGCACAAGTTTTCGAGGAACGGCATGATTTCACGCTGGTGCTGCAGGTCCAGGGAAGCGAGTGGCTCGTCCATCAACAACAGTTTCGGGCTGGTCAGCAACGCTCGCCCAATGGCTACTCTCTGGCGTTCGCCGCCCGAAAGCGTAGCGGGCCGGCGCTGTAACAGTTCGCCGAGACGCAATACTTCTGTTACATGGTCAAAATCTATAATGCGTTCCGCGTCAGGCACGCGGCGGTAGCCATAATTAAGGTTCTCAGCCACCGACAGGTGTTCAAACAAACTGGCTTCCTGGAAAACGTAACCAACAGGCCGTTCATGTGCAGGCCGGCAGAACCCGGATGCCAACCACTGTTCCTGGCCAACCTGAATTTCGCCTTCACCGGGTTCCAGCCCGGCGATAATTCTTAGTAGTGTCGATTTACCGGCACCCGACGGTCCGAATACAGCGGTGATTCCTGTCGGCGGCGCATCAAACCTGGCGTCGAGCACGTAATCCGGTCGCGCAAGCGTTACCGCTACCCTGATACTCACAGCCGGATCACCCGAAATCGCCTGTTAAGGGCGTAAACGGTTAGTAGCAGTGCGAAGGAAAGAACTATCAGCACCGCCGATACCGCATGCGCCTGTCCGTACTGCAGAGATTCGACATGGTCGTATATCGCTATCGACAACACTTTAGTCGCTCCCGGGATGTTACCGCCTATCATCAGTACGACACCGAACTCGCCCAGCGTATGCGCGAATCCAAGTACCGCCGCGGTCAGGTAACCGGGCCGCGCAAGCGGCAGGACGACCGAGAAGAACCTGTCCAGCGGTTTGGCACGTAGTGTTGCCGCCACCTCCAGCGGTCGTCTGCCAATGCCGGCAAAAGCGTCCTGTAACGGTTGCACAACAAAGGGCAGTGAATAAATTACCGAACCGATAACCAGTCCGGTAAAAGTGAAGGCAAGCGGCCTTGCGCCAATACTTTCCATCAGGCCACCAATTGCTCCATTCGGTCCGAGCACGAGCAACAAATAGAACCCGAGCACGGTAGGCGGAAGTACCAGTGGTAATGCGATGATGGCATCGATGACCGGTTTGACCGGTGAACGCGTTCGTGCAAGCCACCAGGCCAGTGGCGTACCCAGCAACAACAAAATGACGGTCGTAACCGCTGCAAGTTGCAGGGTAATTATTAAAGCGGTTGTATCTGTGTCTGTAAGCATTGCTAGTCGTTTCGTCCGGGCAGATCATACCCATGTGCAACGATAACGGCCTCGGCTGCTTGCGTCTGCATATAGTCTGTGAACGCTCGTGCGCTCTGCTTGTCCTGCAATAGAATACCCTGCTGCACGATTGGCTCGTGCAGCGAGGTAGGCACCTCCCAGAATGAACCGCTTTGCGTTTGACCTGACATTAGCTGTTGTGAACGAGCAACTAATCCAAGGGTGGCATTACCGCTGGCAACAAACTGAAATGTCTGGCTGATGTTCTCCCCCAGCACCATCCTGTCCCGCAAAGATTCCCATAGCCTGAGATTTTCCAGAGTCTGTCGAGCGGCCTCCCCGTAGGGCGCAAGCATTGGGTTGGCAATTGCCAGGAAACGGAAATCTTCAGTTGCCAGCACTTTGCCTTCGCGATCGATCAGGGTGGGGTTCAGACTCCACAAAACCAGCCGGCCGGCCGCGTAACTGAAGCGACTGTTTGCTACCGCACGACCTTTGTCTTCCAGAAGCTCAGGCCGACGACTGTCTGCAGCCAGAAAAATGTCGAATGGCGCGCCATTTAGTATCTGTGCATAAAGTTTACCGGTTGAGCCGCGGATAATTATTACCGGTTGACCTGTTTCAGATTCAAACTGTGCAGCGACCTCGGCTAACGTGTCCGCAAAGTTTGAAGCCACCGCAACCCGCAGATCGGCCGCATAAAGTGGCTCGAACAGGCCGGTGACTATGCTGTATAAAAGCAGCTGTAAAACAATATGGCGCATTGCCAAGGCTCAAGGTGCCAAAGAGGGGCAATGTTACAACAAGGCGGACACAACACTTGTTGTCTGTAGATATTTATATCCCGGTATGCCGGGGTGGGAGACCGGAATGAAGGAGAAAGTAGATAACTTGGGGCCGCTGGCAGCGCTGGCCGGTGTCTGGAAGGGCAACGAGGGAGATGATGCGGCGCCTGATAGCGACCGGCTTAGTACCGAAAAAAATCTGTATCGTAAAATATTGTCCCTGGAGCCGATAGGTGAAATTAACAATCACGAGCAGTCATTGTACGGGCTTCGCTACGCGACCATGGCCTGGCGGCTGGGCGCGGACGATGCTTTTCATGAAGTGGTTGGTTACCGGCGGTTTTTCCGTGGAGGTGCAAGTTCCAGCCGCAGGACTATGACGATACCCACCACAATGGAATACCAGAGAGCTGCGATCCGGCACATCAGAATAGCCAGCACTCCGACCGTAGAATCGATACCCGCGAGCAGCAGTAAACCGAGCATGACAACCTCGGCACTGCCAATACCGCCCGGCAGAAATGACAGCGCACCGGCCAGGATGCCGGTCGCATAGATTCCGACCGCGAGTGGCAGACTTATTTCCACGCCGAGCAGTGTCAGCACGACATACATCATCAGGCTTACCGAAAAGGCGGCGCCCAGGCTTAACAGCATACTGCGGTAAAGTGCACCGCCTTTGAGCAGCACCGCTGACGAATCGAGCAGGCTAACGAGGTATCTGGTCGCAGTCTGTAAGCTATCGTTACCCAGTCGATTGCTGATGTACACAAGTAACGCGCGTACCCAGCCTGCGTGTATCAGTGGCAACACGGCCAGCGTGGCAACACCGGCCACGATGACCAGCCAGCGCCACTCCTCAAAAATATAGGCAGCCCCAAGTGCAAAGAACACCACCGCAACCAGGTCGGTCAGCCGCTCCGCAAACAACGCTGCAAGGCTGTCGGCATAGCGGACGCCATCATTCTTGAGATACAGGGACCTCGCCGCCTCACCGGCTTTCGCCGGGGTAATAGTGAAAGCGAAACTGCCCAGAAAATACTGCACATTTAGCAGTACCGGAATCCGGTATCCGAGTCGTTGCAGGTAATCCCGCCAGCGCATGAAGCGCAGCAAGAAGTTCAGGGTTGAGAGACCTATGATCATGACCCAGCCACTTATACCGATGCTGTTCAGCGAGCCGAGTGTTGCCTCGATATCAGTATCGGTCAGGTTGCTGTAGACGCTGATGCCAATGCCGTAGAAGGCAATGGAGATTACCAGCCATATCGCGAACTGGCGCAGTTGTTTTGGCGAAAGCGCCAAGCGAAGCTCCCGGGAGTACGTCTATAAAGAAGTAAGATAGCGCGGAATACTAACAGACAGTTGTGCCCCCAGCCCGGTGTTGCTGATTATGTCTTCTGCTGCCTCACCCGGTTAGTTTGCCCCGCATGGCATACAATGCATGCCATGCAGCCTGGCCTGAAATCCAAATGAGTTACAGCAGTATTGTTGTCGCGATCAGTGACGCTTTTGAATGTGAGCATTTGCAGGATGCCGGAATTGAAACTCCGGACAACGATGTAATTGCAGCAGAAATAATCGGCGCTCAGCATCGCATGCCGGACTATCTTCGTGCGCCGATGTTTATACTGACCTGGTTGTTTGATATCTCGGGGATAGCGCTCACCGGCCGTCGTTTCCAGTACCTGGATCAGGTACAAAAGATTCGGTGCATCAACGCGTGGCGCGACTCGCGTATAAGTGTCTGCAGAAACCTTGTGCGCTTTTATGAAAGCCTGTTCCTTCTGATTGCCCTGCAGGAGGATATTCATTGATTGTCAGCGATCCGGTTGCCTTGGAGCGGGTTGAAGTAGCGATCATCGGTTCCGGTCCGGGTGGCTCGGTTGTTGCCGCAACCCTGGCGAATGCCGGCAAAAGTGTGCTGCTGATTGAGGAGGGCGCCAATCTGCCGCAGGATTCCTGCCAGCCGTTCTCCTTTCAGGAAATGAAGCAAAAATACCGGGCCGGCGGCATTGCCGCCGCCGTTGGCCGGCCAAATGTTGCTTATGCGGAGGCATCATGTGTAGGGGGAGGCAGCGAGGTGAACAGCGGCCTGTATCACCGCACGCCCGATGACGTTCTGGAAGAGTGGGTGCACGAGTTCAGTGTGGAGGACTTAAGCCCGGCGTCACTCGAACCCCATTTCGCCGCATGCGAGACGGTTATGCAACCTGCCACTTACTCCGCGGCATTGCCTGCAGCCTCCCGGCTGCTGCGCGAGGGTGCAGAGGCCCGCGGTATGGAGAGCAGCGACGTGCCGAGGCTCGTGGTATTCGATGACACGCTCGATCCACAAGGTGTGGCAAGGAGTGCACGTCGTTCGATGACCGAAAGTTTTATTCCGGAGTTCCTCGCAGCCGACGGAAAACTGTTGCCCAAAACCCGTGTGCATAAATTGCGTAAACAGGGACGCAACTGGCAAATTCAGGCCCGGTGGCAGAACCGTAACGTACAGATTGAAGCAGAAAATGTATTTATCTGTGCAGGCGCCATACACAGCCCTGCGCTCTTGCAACGAAGCGGCATACGATTAAATGCCGGGCGAAGCCTGTCCATGCAACCGATGATCAAATTAACTGCCGAATTTGCAGAACCCGTCAATTACCCGGGTATGGGAATCGCTGGAGAGCAGGTCAGGGACCTGAACTCAGATTGTTCCCTGGGTTGTGCGATCAGTTCGCGTGCGCATCTTGCAATTAACCTGGTTGGTGTCGATGCTGGACCCGCGTCTGCAATCAAACAGCAGTCGCATCTTGTTTCTTACTACGTAATGGCTCGCGGCTGTACAGACGGGTCGGTTCGCGCACTGCCGGGCTTCGATGATCCGCTGGTCAGCTACCGGCTGTCTGGCAGGGAGTTGGATAATCTCGGCAGTGGCCTCAAAGTTCTTACCGGAGTTCTGGTTGCGGCCGGCGCATCGCGGGTGTATACCGGCCTCCACCGGCAACCCGTGGTGGAGAATCCGGGGCAGGCGGAGCAGTTGCCGGACAGACTTGCGCCGGGGACGGACAGCATAATGACCATACACCTGATGGCGAGCTGCCCGATGGGTGAAGCACGCAACCGGACGGCTGTCGATTCATGGGGAAAGGTGCATGGGCATACCGGTTTGTATCTCGCGGATGTAAGCACACTCTGTTCATCGCCCGGTATAAATCCCCAGGGGACTATAATGGCGCTGGCCAGACGCAACAGCGAACATTTCCTCAGGGTGTAGATAAGGAATGGCTGAAAATATTATTCTTACCGGCACCTGTGGGTGGCTGGGAAGCAGAATGCTGCATGCACTTGTTCACGGCCTACCCGACTATCCGGATATCCGGGTTCCCGCGGATTCATTGATTAGGTGCTTCTATCGACATGGCGAGCCGGTCGCGAACGAAGGGTTTACGCTGAGTGCAACGGTTAAGGCTGTTGTCGGTGATCTTGCGCAGCCTGAAGATTGTGACCGCCTTTTTTCGGGTGCAAGTGATCCAATTCTGTTTCATACAGCAGGCGTCATTCATCCACGGCGCGTAAAAGACTTCTATACCAATAACGTTGACGCAACCCTGAACCTGTTGGAAGCTGCCCGCCGCGCCCAATGTCGCCGCGCGATTATTGTTTCATCCAATTCGCCCATAGGGTGTAACCCGACTCCGGACCACCGCTTCGACGAGGAATCACCGTACAACCCTTACCAGGGCTACGGAAAATCAAAGATGGAAATGGAGCAACGTGCCCGTGCCCGTGCCGAAGAAATGGGAATAGAACTGGTTATTATCCGGCCGCCATGGTTCTACGGTCCGTTTCAGCCACCGCGCCAGACCCTGTTTTTCCAGATGATCAGAAAAGGCCGCGCGCCTTTGCTGGGCCGGGGCCTCAATCAGCGTTCGATGATCTATATCGATAATCTTTGCCAGGGGCTTTCGCTCGCGTCAAAAGTGCCGGGAGCAGCCGGTAATACCTACTGGATTGCGGATGCCGAACCATACGAAATGCGCACAATTATCGACACGATAGAAAAGCTGCTTGAGGAGGATTTTTCTATTCGGGCTGCGCACGAGCGCCTGAGGTTACCTTCCTTTGTCGCAGAGATTGCCGGGTTTGTAGATACGGCAATTCAGGCTACCGGCTTCTATGAGCAGAAGATTCATGTTTTGTCGGAGATGAACAAGAATATCGCCTGCAGTATCGAGAAGGCGCGCACCGAGTTGGGCTATGAGCCCAAGATCTCCCTGCGTGAGGGCATGAGGCGCAGTATCGAGTGGTGCCTGCAACAGGGTTACAAGATCTGAATGGGTACCGCAGGTAATTTTTGTCGGCGCAACGAGACCGGGCTCTGGCTGTTAGTGATCGTGGTACTTGCGACAGGTGTTCGGCTGAATGGCCTGACACATGAAAGCTACTGGTTTGACGAACTGTTTAGTGCGTATTTTTCTAACCCGGCACATAGTTTTCGGCAGGTTGTCGAACTGACACTGGGAGACGTGCATCCACCGCTGTACCAGTTGCTAATGTGGTGGTCTTACAAGTTATTCGGCTACAACGAACTGGCCGGAAGACTTCCATCATTTCTTTCGGGAATACTGGTTATACCGGTGATCTACCTGCTGGGCCGTGACCTTGTTAGCAAGCGTGCAGGCCTCTACGCGGCTGCACTCGCTATCCCCAATTACTACCTGGTTTACTACGCGCAGGAGGCGCGCTCGTACGCATTTTTCTACCTGTTAAGCAGCCTGTCATTTCTGTTCCTGGTGCGCGCGCTGCGCTCTGAATCAAGGGTGAACCTGGCACTGTATATAGCCAGCACAACTGCATTTCTGTACGTGCATTACTATATTTTTGTGGCACTGGCTGCACAGGGTGTGATCGTGCTCGTGTATATGGCACATGAGAAACGCTTCGATAAAGTATTACTGACCAGGGCTTTAATAGCGGTGGGCATTTTACTCCTGGCCTCACTGCCACTGATTTCAGCAATACAGGGCCATATCGCAATTGATGATTTCTGGATTCCGCAGCCAGGCCCCGGGTTTTTCGCTAACTTTTTTATCCAGTATTTTGATTCATGGGTATTGTCCGGATTGTTTGCCCTGTTGTTGCTGGCGGGAGTTGTCACCAGTTTTTATCCAGGTACTGGCAGACGCAGTCGTTTTGCAGCGATTGTCTTACTGAGCTGGATTGTGGTCGGGTACCTGGTGCCGTGGGTACGAGGGATCATTGCGCAGCCGATACTGACCGATCGCAATACCATTATGCTGGTACCGCCGGTGTTGTTGCTGGCTTCAATGGGGCTTACGAGTATTCGGCCGGTCCTTTTGCAGCGGCTGGCGACTATTGCCCTACTTGGTTATAGCTGGATACATCTGGCGATCATCATGGATTACGACGATCGCATCAAAAAAGACCAGTACCGCGAGATGGCGCACTCGCTGACCTCTTTCGATGCAATGTTGCCGATTTATACACTTAAGTTTAACGATACGAAATATAACGTTTACTTCGAGCAACAGAAATCAGGATTGCGTGCAGAGGACTCGACCGTGCTCGCCGAACAACTAGCGGCAGGTAACGCGGCACCGCTTTTCTGGATCGCAGACGGTCGCGGTAAGCACAGGAAGATTCTTGACACAAAAATTGACGAGGACTACGGTCTTGTCGAAGTTAACCTTTACAAGCACCGGGGTACGGCGGCCGCTCTGTATGTAAACCCGGCCGTAAGCACCAAGCTATCGTTGCGGCTTTCGAATGATGAAACTGAAACCATCAACGTGTTTATATCGGGGCCGCTGATACTGGAAAAAGGTGGTGCCCTGCTGACTGTCGTCGACATGTCCGGGGTTAGCGAAGATGAAACCGTTATGACTTCGGTTGAACTTCGTGATGAACAGGGCAATGCCCTGGCGACGCAGATGGCACGGCTTAAGGGCATGGAAGGCGCGATGCTGTTCAAACCGGATATAGAGCAGGGTGTCAGGGCACGAATCACGCTACCGAAAACTGTAGGCATGCCGCAGGTGTGGGTGTTGCCTGCTACCGTTGAATAAAGCAGTCAGTTCACCGGGCAAATTGTATTGATGGGTGAGTATGTCCATGAAACAACGCAGCCGCATTATTTTCTTTTACTTCATCGCGATCCTGATGTTGTCCGAGATGATTACCAGCAATTTGTACAGCCTTGTCGGGCCGCTTGAAGACACGGCCGAGTTCATGGGTATTACCGTGGCTGCCGAGCGTATCCGGTTGGTTATTCTGATCGTCCTTGACGCGATACCGGGTGTCGGCGCCGTGCTTGCCATCCGGGCTTACAGGCATAGCGTGACTGTCGGGACCGGGCGTATCGGTGTGCTTACTTCTACTTAGGAATGCTGGCGTATGGCGGCTATCAGCTATGGTCCGCGATGTTCCTGCTCGGCAACCGGCAGAGTTTTGTGACGCTGGTTGGTGTCGTTTACGCAACCCTGGGTCTTGTCACCTGGTTGGTTGGTTCTGATTTAAGGCAGGTAACAAAAAATAGTTTTCGTGACTGATCTTTCTGCCAGGCCGGCCTAGTCGATTGCGCAGTTCATATTCTCAGGGTTCAGGTAGTCGGAAGGATAGCGTGTGCCTTCCAGCACTTCGGCGACCGTGTTGCCCTCTGTGCGCCCAATAATCCAGTTCCACACTGTTTCACCTTCGGGGGTAACTTCCAGCACCCGGCCGGGGTGAGCTTCCGTAATCAGCCGGTTGCCGTTGGGCAGTAACTGGTGTTTCCCGCCTTCCTTCGTGTAGAGAGGCTGGTTTTTGCGCGCCGGGTAAAGCACTTCGTATTGTTTGGTCACTGGATCGACTTTCAGCAGGCGCGTGTGGCCGAACAGCGAGCCGTCCAGGGTAGTGTCATCCTGGTTATCAAAGATAACTATATGGCCGTCGGCCTCGAAATCCGGGTCATGTTGATGAATCATTGGGTGCCTGAAGTGCCATTTAATCTCCCTGGTCTTCCCATCGAATATCACCACCAGGCTGAGGTGGCGCAGCGATATCATGATATCGCCTGCGCTGAACATACTGAACGCATCCGCCATGTCAGCATCCAGTATTTCTACATCATTCATATGGGTGAAATCATAAATGGCCTTGATGTCAGAAAAAATATCCGCATAACCTGACTTGTACATCTCTTTGACGAAGAACACTTCATCGAGAATATCGCCATCGGGCGAAACCTTCAGCATCGTTTCGTCCACAAAGGGCGGTTTCATATGCACATAACCGTCGACGGGGTTTTCGCGCCAGTTAAGCCCGGCAACCCAGAAGTTGCCATCATCATCACGATCGACCGAGTGATGCGTACGGTAGGGCAACTTCCAGAGGATGTCCGAACATGCGTTCATGCGTATGAGCCCAAGGTATTCAATGTTGAATACGATGTCGCCATTCGGGAGCAGGTGAGTTCCATGTACGTAGTTTTGCGGCTGGTTGTACTTACCGGCCGAGTAGTCGTCGTATGGCGTTACCGGCCAGATTTCATCAGGATGGATCTGCCATTCATGCAGCACATTACCGTCGAGATTGATCAGTCGGATCGCCGACACGTACTCTCCTTCGGTAAGCCAGTGCGAAGTAACGAGCGTAATGCCGGGTTGTGCCATCGCCGGGTCATGCACGGTAACGCCTTCGCCTTCGTAGCGGGCTTTGTTTATGAAATGGAACTGTGACTTATTGCCTTCCCGGCTCCTCTGCACCAACTCATTTGCGGCGCTGAAAGCAGAATTGATATAGCTGTAAGGAAAGATTTTCAGGGTAACAACAGCGCTACCCAGCAGGAACGCCAGGAAGCAAAGGGCCAAAATAAATACAGCTAATCCGAGCCAGTCTTTCATGTTTAGTCGTTATGCGGCTTTAGCGAGATGCGGCAAACAATACACGCTATACCAGCAGCCAGACAAACAGGGGAAAAGCGATTGATCCTATTGTTGTCCGCAAAAGGTGCATCTGACCCCAGCGGGCATGCAGCCTGGCGGCAGTATCGAGGTCATTGTCCAGATCAACTTTAAGCAGCTTGATATTAATAGGCACGATGAGTGCCGCGGTAAGCGGAAACATTCCGAGCTGAATGGCACCGCCGGTGAGCCAGCCCAGGCTGCCCGCCTGCCACCCGACGTACAGACCAGATATGCCACTAATTGCAGCCAGGGCCATCATCAGCGGTGCAGTGCGTTTCGACATATGCCGAAAATATTCTGTCGCGAAGGGCACTCCGACCCTTAGCGCGGACGGATGCTCGGCGAAGCCGATGTAAATACAGCCTCCTGCCCAGAGACCGGCCGCGAGTGTTGCTGTTATTTGCGCAAAATCATGCATGGTTTTTGAGCGTCCGGTCAGTATGGACCTGTCGGTGGAAATACCAACCGATAACGAGGCCGACAAAAATATTGTAAGCCAGCGGCTCCGCCATGCCGCTAATCCATATGACACCTTCAACCAGCCGGTAGAGGGCGGTATAGGCAATGGATGGTCCAAGTGCCCCGGCAACCAGGTAATAAGTTACGGTCGCCAGCTCCATCTTGCGCAGGATCAGGTGAACCGGGATCGCGTAGCAGATAGTTATCACTGTTGAGTACAACAGCAGCGATAAACCTATCCAGAACAAACGGTCGAGAGAAAGAATCTCGCCGTGCGGCGCACAGTTCATCAACAGGCTTAGTATTGTCGCCAGGGCTATGCATTCGGCTGCGACGCGTGTAACCGTTGGGGCGCTCATATCAGAACTTCTGACGCATGCAACACTGTAAGAGTTAGGCGCATATCCATGGACTTGCAAGTTTAGTTCTGCATGGTCGTTGATGTTTAACAACCAGGCCCTTCAGACCGGCACCGATATAGCCTACCGTAACGCAGCATACCCCTATCCACCTAGTGCTCCGTCACCCCGGCAAAGTGCTACGCGGATGCCCGGATGCTTATAAATACAGACAGTCTGCAGCCGGGCGGCAAGTAGGGAAACCAGTGGCTAACCGGCCCGGCATGCCATGGGATGGTGCGTATCATTGCAGGGGCGTACAGACCAAAAAGAGAAAGCCAGGCCGCACCGAGAAAAAGAATAGCCCCTTGGGGCTTCGGGGAGAGCTTATGTCTAGGCAGTACTTCCGCTTTGCGGGTTGTTTGTTTGTGCCGCTGATTTTCCTGATCCCGGTAAACGGGCATGCATTGGAAGAAATCGTCGTCACGGTCCGTAAAAAGGCCGAGAATCTGCAGGAAATTCCGCTCGCGATCACGGCTTTTGACTCCGAAACGATCAAGCGTAAGGGCATTAATAACCTGGATGCATTGGCCAAGAACACGGCCGGCATCGTTTTCGACCAAGGCATTACCAGCCAGGACACACGCGTGGTAATCCGCGGTCTGTCCCCCACCCGCGGTCGCCAGAACATAGCCTTCCTGCAGGACAATATAGATATATCGAGTGAGGCCATAAGCACTGCGGGCGGCAGTTTGCTCGTAAACCCCCGTTACCTGGATTTCGAGCGCATCGAGGTCGTTAAGGGCCCGCAGAGCGCGCTTTATGGGCGTGCGGCGTTCAACGGTGCGATCAATTACGTCACCCGGGATCCGGGTGACGAATTCGAATTCGAGATTCTCGCGGATATCAATGATGCCAGCGGTAGTCAAAACAGCGAGAGTTCCGTCACCGTATCGGCGGGCGGCCCGGTAACCGATACCTTCGGGCTGCGGGCATCCGCAACTTACTGGGATGAAGATGGCTACTACGACAACCGTTTCACGAAATTCGAGAACCTCGGCGGTGGTGACGGTTACGGTGTATCGCTTAAGGGCCTGTGGCAGGCGTCGGACAAGGTAACGGTCGAAGGCCGCATCAGTTATTCGGACGATCGTTACGAGCAGCGGCCCGCGGCGTTTGTGCCCTACAACGCGCTGAGCTTCCTGCCCGAGGAAGCGCTGATCCCGATGTTGGTAACGAAAGAGTACCTGGGCGAGATCGGTAACATGGAGCAGGAGGTCGATTTCAAGTTCTACCGCTTCGAAGTTTGCGGCCCCAATTACGAACTGGACGGATCGGGCCTGTTTAATACGGCGACTGCCGCATCGGATTGTGCAATGGAAGCGGATATCAATCCGCGCGTGGAAAAGACCGGCCCTGCGGGCGAGCGGGTAGCAAGTTCCCTGTTCGGCGCGCCGGTTGCGAGCTACCGTGGCCAGATCCCGGAAACAGACGACCTCGACGTACGCCTGAGCCCGAACCCGAAGACCATCGATCCGCTGGGTATGGAACTGCCCGAGGATTACCCGGGCACCGAAATTGAAGTGACCCGCGTGAACCTGGAAGTCATCTGGGAGCGGGAGAACGGTGACTTTATCTTCTGGACCGGTATTACCGATGCGGAACAGGACGTGCTCATTGATTTTGACAAGTTCGCCGAAGACCCTGACGGGCTGCATGCCGCACCGATACAAAGCGCCCCCGGCCCGGGGCCCGACGGCATGCTCGGCACGGCGGACGATATCCCCTGTGCTCTGTCCGGCGGCGACTGTTCCTGGGGTACGCAGCAGATCGATTTCAATACAAAGACGGAACAGTTTAGCCAGGAAATCCGTTACTCCTCAGACCTCGACGGTAGCTGGAATTACACGATCGGCGGCATGGCGTGGTACGAAGACACGGAGCAGGAGGAGTACAGCACGACCGCCCGTGCATCCAACGGCCTGTTCCCGTTTACATCGCCCGCCAATGTCCTGTCCATGGGTTCCACCCGTCCGAACTGTTATTCACCCGAGGCGGGTCCTCCGGCCGGGGTGGGCATGCAGCACTTCATGGCTGACTGGGAGCACCTTCTGAAGCCGGGCGAAGCGGGCTTTCTCGGGGGACCGTGGTCCCTGAACGGGCCGGAGAGTGTGAGCATGCCCGACGACTTCAACATGCTTTGTGTGCCGTCGGGTTCCGATATCCTGCAATATCTCGACCATCGCGCCGATATTTTGCCGCGCACCAAGCGCATTGAAACCAAGCACTGGTCTTTGTATGCGATGTTCGATTTCGACCTGAGCGAGACCCTGCGGCTGTCTTTCGAAGGCCGCTATACGAACGAGCGTGAGGAACAGACGCAGCCGATTCTCGATCCTGCTGACCCTGAGTTTGCCGTCCGGCAGAGCCCGTCTTCGATTCAGCCGAACTGCGGCACCGACCCGGCGTCGGTAATGGCCGACGACCAGGTATGCGGTCCCGCCATTCCGGCGGGCGTGGGCGAGGGTGGCATATGGCGGACGCCGTTCACGCTCGATAAAACGGTTGCAACACGTACCAGTTTTTTCACGCCGCGGGCCACGCTGGAATGGCGGCCCGCGGATGACCAGATGTATTACCTGTCGTACGCGGTGGGCAAGAAGCCCGGCGGTTTCAGCCGCCTGACAGGAGGCTCCGGTGGCTTCGAAGCACGCGAATCAATATTCGAAGAAGAGACCCTTAAAGTTTACGAACTTGGCACGAAAACAACACTGCTGGACAACACGCTGCAGTTGAATACAGCGGTCTATTACCAGGATTTCGAAGACAAGCAGGTGGGGACAACGCAGATTAATTTTACGACCGGGCTGTCGACGGCGGCGGTCGAAAATGCCGCCGGTGCGGAAATATGGGGCCTGGAGATCGAAGTAAACTGGACCCCGACAGAACGCTGGACATTCGGGATGAGCTACAACTATCTGGATGCTGAATTTACAGATTTTACAATTCTTTCCAGTGCCCGCAACGACCTGACGCGCAATAGTGCCGAGCGCTATTTTTCTGAAGTGGAAACACCCGAAAACGAGGTCTACGGCCGCGGCCAATACTGGATCGGCAATTCGTGCCCCATCGGCAAAATTGTCGCTCGAGCCTCGAAAGACGGTCAGGCTGACCCCGATGCTCCAAGTGCCGAGGACGTCATTCCGGAACTGCGCTGCGAGGTCGATCTGTCCGGTAACGAACTCGAAGATGCCCCCCGCCACAGTCTGAATCTGAATGCGCGTTACATGGCGCCGCTCGGGGATACCGGGATGGATTGGTACATCGAAGCTGAGTCTTTCCACCAGAGCGAGCGCTTCCTCGAACAGGCTAACGACCAGTGGCTCGATAGTTACGTCCAGTACGACCTCCGTGCGGGTATAGAAGCCAATAACTGGACTACAATTTTCTATGTCGAGAATCTGCTGGATGACGAAACGGTACGCAGCGCGCAGACCGGGCCGGGTATTTCGACGGGGCTGTTTATCGACGGCCCGCCACGGGTTCGCAACCAGGTAATCGCCTACCCGGCACCACCGCGTGTCGTCGGTGTACGCTTCGAATACAGGATGGGCGGTAGTTAACAGTTAACTAATTCGCCAGGAGCGAATCAGTTCGCCCCATTTCTCGTCGACACGCGCCATCGCGTTCGGCGCGCCCGTTTCCAGCAGCGCTCGGTTCAGTTTCGGATATACGGCGGGACCGTCCTCGCCGGGAAACTGCCGGGTGGCGTCGATGGCGATCTTGTTCGTGAGGCCACGCTTTTTCGCACCCGGATCGAGCGGTAGGCCCGGCAAACGCTCGAAGATATGGGTGGACCCCAGTGGTTGCCACCGTGAGCCCATTGCCGCCAGCACCTGTTCCTGGTTCGTGACGTCCACGTCACCATCTACGATGACTACGATCTTGGCAAAAAAGTAATGCTCGGCAACTTTCTTGGCAACTTCCAGTCCCTGGCCCACCCTGGTCTTGTCAATACTGACAAAGGTCATGCCGACGGCACGGTTGTCGCCAAAGTAATCGACCATCGAAGGCACATCTTTCTTAAGCCGGTAGAATCCGAGCGCATGACTCGCCGACATCAGTGTGCCGCGCTGTAAGCCGGTAAAGTTATTCATGATCCAGGGGTCTTTGCGGTGGGTGACCGCGGTTACCCGCATCCAGTACTGCTCATCCTTCACCCGCCCCTGGTAGCCGTACATTTCCCCGTAAGGCCCTTCCGGCCGCCTGTCATCGAGGGGAATCTCGCCCTCGATAATAATCTCGGAGTTGGCCGGTACCAGGTGGTCGTTCGTCTCGCTCTTTACAACCCTGAGCGGCCGGCCGGCAAGACCGCCGGCGGCTGCCAGCTCGTCCACCGGGCCTGCGCGGCGATCAACGATACGGTTGCCGCTGACAGTCCACACATAGGGGTCGGGGCTTAGCACGATGGATACCTTGGCAATCTTCTCGCCGCGCAACCGCATGGCATTCAGCATTATATTGCCTGTCTGTCCCGGCTCGGAGTTGACCCCGATTTCTCTTGGCCCGCGCAGGTGGCAACGATAGGTACCGTAGTTGGTTCCACGTTTTTTTTCGTGCGTAAAGACGACGCCGGTATTGATGTAACGCCCCGCATCGGATGGGTTGCACTTGATGAACGGGAACTTTGTCAGGTCGACTTCATCGCCATGCAAAATAATTTCCTTGCACGGTGCTTCATCAGCCGATACTTCAATTGGTGCAATATTCGGGTACTTGCCGCCGTTTGCCTCGAGGATTTCGATAAAATGGCGGCGGGCCTTGCGGTAACTCTGGAAAGGTTCGGTTACCAGCGGGCCTTCGTCGATTGGTTCAAGCCCGTAAGCCAGGCACTCGGAATACAGGTGGCCGCTCTCATTAATAATGAGCGGCCCCTTGTACCACTTGCCATCCTGACGAATCTTGTCAATGAGGATTGTCGGAGAGCCGTTCATACCGTTCCAGTCGCGGAACCGGTACATCAGGGCGGTCGCCTCGAACTCATCCTGATTGACCCGCGGAATGCGTACGAGTAACCCGCGTGAATCCAGCATCGCTATGTAGTCGCGCAGGGAGTCAAACGGCGCGGTCGGCGCTTTGGCCGCATGTGCAAGGCCGGCACCGGTTAACGGCGTACTGCCTAAAGCAGACAGCCCGAGTCCCGTACCCAGCAATTCGCGGCGTGAAAGATTATTGGCCGATAAGTCCGGCTCTATTTTTTTTGTCATAGCCTCAGCTCACTTTAGCTCTTCGGATCGCCTGTAAAGCATGACGAGCAAAATGGTGAATATGATTGTTGTACAACTAAATACGATCAGGTTTTCATATCCTAGCGTGGCCGACCGCATCTTGGTATCCTGCCAGTAAAGGGAGCCGCCGTAAGCAGGCATGGCCAGCGTCGCGACCAGCGGCCCCGCGGTGTACAGGCTGCCGAGCAATGCGCCCGGGCGCAGGCTGTCGAGTCTCGACCAGATCGGTCCCCGGCACCGGAACAGACCGTAAAGCGCAATTGTGACGGCCGAGGTGAACACGGTCATCATGTGAAACCGTGCATGCGGCTTTCCCTTTAAAATGATTTCCGGAAATATTCTCGATAGCTGGTTAACTTTAGCTCCAGCTATTTCCCCTGGTCCGCCCTGACCGTCAGTAGCTTAACCCTGCCTTTTTAGCCTTGTATAAGGTGTTATTTCACTTGTCTGCGGACTTCCCCGTGGGTTGAGTGCTTGAACTGTTTGTGGGTTTAACAAAGCCCCTCAGCCAGGCACGTGACGGCCTCTCAACAAAGTGATAAGTCAGAACTGACATCCCTATTATCGCCGCGTTGACGGCGATGACGGTGTAAATGGTTGTGAATTGGATATAGCCGAACAGCCCCCCGCTGCCGACAAATAACCAGTGGTTCATGTACAGGGAATAGGAGAGATCACCCAGGTAAATCGATGCACGGTTACCAAACAAGATGCGAAACGGTTGTTGATTCATTGCGAGACCGAGAACCAGCAGCAAAAATGCCATGATGATTAACGTTACGCCAATGTCGATGGGAAGATCAGGGTTCAGGAGGACCAGAACAATTACCGCGACGCCAACCCACGCATAAGGAAAGCGTTCCGGCAGTCCCAGCTGATAAGCCCGATAAAGAAAGCATCCGGCGAACATCTCACCACCAATTCGTACCACCCCCCATTTGTGGGTCGTGGCGAAAGATGTATCCAGAACCTGAATTAGTAAAAAGCCTGTAATACTTATGCAGGCGAATGCCATAAACAGCGCTGTAGCAGCGCGGTGAACTTGAACGATGGTAATTGAGAAAAGCGGGAACAATAAATACCAGAACCACTCCGCACTCAGGGTCCATGATGGCACGTTCCAGGATTTATAGCTGTTGAAACCCCAACCCTGTACCAGGAACAATTGAGACAGGAATTGTGGATCTCGCCACAGATTTTCGATTACTGAGAAATCCTTCAGGTTGACTAATGAGGCCATGAACAGCACAAGCACAAAAAGATGCAACGGCCAGGTACGTGCAAACCGTAGCCAGAGAAACCGCCCGATAACCGGAACGGTTGGTTTGGACAGTTGCTGGCAATAGGCGTATGAAATAATAAAGCCTGAGAGCAGCGAGAATATATCTACACCCAGCCACCCGACATTAATTAGCTTGAGCAGTGCTCCCTGATCCGGGTACATGGCTTCCAGGCGATTAAACTGGTGTGACAAAATAATCCATAGTGCCGCAAAGCCACGGATTCCAGTCAGGCAGTCAAACTGTTGCCGTTTTAGCCACGGCTGAATTTTTTGCATTCAGGTATCAGAGCGCCGGTCAGAAACGCTCCGGATTGTTGCTGGGAGGACTCAATTTATAGCCGTAATTGTTCGGGCCTTCAAGCACTTGGAGGATGCTGACAGACGGACTGCAGGTACGTGGATGCCTATTCAACATATAGTTAACTGAAGCAAAAAAGGGCCAGCCTTAAGCGGCTGACCCTTTCGTTGTTTGGTGGAATTTGCGTGCATTCGGGCACGCTATTCGATATGGCGCGTAGCGCCTCAAAGCCATCCAAGAGGATTGACTCGCTCGTTAACACTCGCTTCGCCCTGCGGGCGGCCTCCGCGCCTTTGGCGCCTCGCCGTCCTCTCGTCCGTTTGTCGTTCCGCTCACCGCGGCCCGCCAGCCGGACTCGGGTCGAACGAAGGTTCGAATCCTTGATTGGGCTTACCGAACCAAAAAAGGGCCAGCCTTAAACGGCTGACCCTTTTATTGCTTGGCGCGCCCAAGAGGATTCGAACCTCTGACCTCTGCCTCCGGAGGGCAGCGCTCTATCCAGCTGAGCTACGGGCGCAAAAACTAATTGTATGCTGCTTTAAGATTGTGCTGTAGGAGCGGCTTTAGCCGCGAACCCACCATGCTTGAATACGCAAGTTCGCGGCTAAAGCCGCTCCTACATATAATCCTTTACAGGGCTGCCGATGCGACAGGGCCGCAAATCATACCGGCACCCGAGGACTAATGCTATTTGACGCCAGCACACGCGATACCTTCCTCGATGTCTTCGAGGGTGCGCCCGAGCGCAAGCTGAGCGCGGGCGAAACGCTGATCAATGCCGGCGCCGACGCCGGGCAGGTCTTCAACATCGTTAAAGGCACTTTGATGGTCAGCCGTATCGGCAACGATGGGCGCCGCCAGGTCTTAAGTTTCCTGTTTCGCGACAACTTTATCGGGCTCACCGCCGACCGCTATTTTTTCACGGTACAGGCAGTAACCCCGGCGACAGTGGTATGCCAGTCCCGGCAGGTGCTTGAAGACCGGCTTGAGCAGGATCCGGTTGTGGAAAGGACTTTCCTTAATATGGTTTATCGCGTGCTCGAAAATTCGCTCGATCTAATTTACAGCCTCGGGCAGCGCACGTCGGTGGAGCGGCTTGCTGTTTTCCTCCTTTACCTGCGAAATCGGCGGTTGATCGCCGATCAGCTCGCCGCCGACGCCCCGGAGCTGAATACGATAGACCTGCCAATGTCCCGCCAGGACATCGCAGATTTCCTGGGCCTTAAAAAGGAAACCGTCAGCCGCAGCTTCACCCAGCTGGACGAGCAGGGCCTGATAACCCGGCCCGACAACTACCATGCTGACGTCACTGACCTGGAGGGGTTACGCAAGCTGGCCGGTATACAGGACTTCGCCTCACCGCTGCGACCGTCTGCGGCGCACGGGGACGCCTAGCCGCATCGATTTGCCTGGTATAGAAATTATTGTGGCTGTTGATTACCTGGTCGAGCAGCGTATTAACGCTTATTTAGAAAGAGCGCCAAGTACCTGTTCAATAAATTCAGCCCGCTCACTTTTGAGGCGGCCATCTAACTCGTCATCAGGTTGATAGCGGTCCACTGCATCGGGCGCCATTACGCCTGCTTCAGCCAGCGCCGCTTCCAGAATTTTCTGCCGGTCTTTGGTGACCCACAACTCTTTGGCAATCGTAATCAAAGTCTTACCGAGACTGTCGAGGTCATCGGCGCGCAGGTTTAATTCACTCATTGTTGTCACCTTTGCGTGCGATCAGGACGAAGGGGTACTCGCCTTCGCCAAGGCCTTTCCATTCGGCCTCATCAAAACCGACCTGCAGAGCCAGGTCTGCCAGGTTGGTGCTGGCATATTCGCGCCAGAACGGGTCTCCGCCATGCACCTGGTTCCAGTAGTCCGCTTTCCAGCGGTTATAGTTATTGAAGGTATGGTATGCCTTCACATCACCGACCACCGCGTAGCCCCCGGGTTTAAGTATGCGCAGATACTCTTTCAGATTATCGAGTGACGCGCTGATCGGAATTTCATGAAACATTGCATAACTTGTTACCACGTCGAATTCATTGTCAGCGCGTCCGGTGTCTGCACCATCAGCCTGAAACAGGCGCCACTCGAGATTATTTTCATTCGCGTAACGTTGTGCCTGTTCAAGCTGTTTAGGACTCAAATCGCAGCCCCATATTTCACTGTCAGGAAAAAGTTCCGCAACACCCTGTGTGAACTGGCCGCTGCAGCAACCAACGTCAAGAATTTTTGCAGGGTTTTCCAACGGTACAACATCGGCGACACTTTTTCGTACCGCGTAGACCATGCCTGCAAAAGTAGGATTTACCATGCGGCGATGAATCAGCTCACCGTGCACGAAACCCATGTAGTCGTGGCCGTCCCAGCCGCCTGCAGATTTATGAAACTCGTAACCGTCCCAGTACTTCGGTGGTTTCAGGTTCTCATCGTATTCCAGTGTCGCAGGGCCGTTTTGTAATGCTTTCAGGCCCGGCTCAACTTCGGCGCGAATCTCTTCGAAGATATCCATCGCGATCTGACCGTGTTCTTCGAGCGTCCAGTCACGACACATGCGCAGTACGCGGAATTCATGGTTATTTTCCATTAATGGCGTAACGACTTCCTGCAATTGCGCCGGGTCTTCCGGCAAATCATCAGAATTCAGTCCGCCGTCAAACGCGGCCTGGTCGGTGCTTTGCTCGAAGCGATTGCTGAGATTACGCAGGTCCGCCAGAAAATCGATAGCCGCGCGGCCACGTTGAGGCAGTGTGTAGTCCATTTACCCAACCGTTATTCTTATTCGCCAATCCGCAGTCTAGCCAATTTGGGCAGTCTCGGTGTGCGCCATGGACTGACACATACCACGTGGCGGGCAACCTGTGTTTAGCGGAGCGCCTAACGACCACCCGAGCGCGCGCAATGGGTAAATTCTGCCAGTAGTGGCACGGACAGTAAGCCGGCATAACCGCCGCCATCTTCGAAAACCCAGAAGGGAAAGCCCGGCACATTTTCGCAATGGGCCAGGCGCTCGCGTGAACCGCGTTTGGAACACTCTATATAGGGAAGCTTCTTCCATGCGCTGCCAAACATTGCGTTCTGCCTGGCGCAGACGGGACACCAGTGCGTGCCGTAGTACCTGGCCCCGCTTTCGGAAATACACTTAGCGAACTGATCCATTTCCCCTGCGTGCGCAAAGAAACTGCCGAGCAGTGCGGTCACAAACAAGAAAGATCGTGTGCGGGAAATTTCCATGGCGATTTTCCGGTCAACATCTTGAATAATAGGGGTTTTCTGTCAAGAACCAAGTGACCTGCGTCACACCTGGCCGGGCATTCTCAGGCTCAGCACGTCCACAATGTGAGTTTTTCGAACCTTTAGATTGCCGGCAAGGTCAGCGATGCTGCGAGCTACCCGCATGGTACGATTGCAGGCATGTTGTGACAGGCTCAAGCGATTGGCCGCAAGCTGCAGTCAAGGCCGTGGCTAGCTACCCGCCAGAGTTGGCGTATCTTTAGAGTGGTCTCGTGCGGCGCCGGCAAAAAATGGTAAATGAATGAAAGCAACATCCCAGGTTATATCCCAGGTTGAATTGCCCTGGCCCGTTGCCAGTTGGGTGCTTGGGGCGCATTTCTACGCGACGATAGTGCCGCTGGCACTGGCTTATGCCACCTATATTTACTGGGATTACCTCACGTCGAACATATACAGCCCCTTCCTGTTTTATATCGTCGTCGGGTTGTACTGTGCCGGGAGTGCGTTTGAAGTCGCGCAGAACGCGATTGATCGCTGGTACCTGACCAAAGAGTGTGGCAGCGCTTTGGGCGCCGGGTTCTGCGACATGGTGGCATTCTGGTTCATGACTGCGGGGCAGGCGGTCATGGCAGTCGCAATCGGCGGCGATCAATGGTGGGTCATCGCGATAGCGATAATCGCGGTACTGCTGTTCCCGGTTTTCTACCTGCAACGGATACTGATATTCCTGCCAATGGCGGTGATGGGCGCGCTGACTGCCGTGTTGGCCTATTTCAGCTTCGGCGACCCGGTGGTATTTCTTACTTTGTTATTGGCCCAGGTCACCATGTTTTTCTTCAATGCATTACTGGCCACGGGCGCCCAGGTATTGCATGGATTCACGACCGCGGCAGCTTCATCGGGTCTGTGGTTCCTGATCTGGGCAATCCATAACGGCGAGGCTGGCACGCCCATGAGCTGGTTTTTCGTCATTGGCGTAGTGGTTGGCGCAGTGATCCTGAGGTTTCTGCTCTGGCCGGTGTTGACGAAACTGCCGATAAGTCCGCGGATTATTCGGCAGGCTTTATGAGTCGAATACTTTCACCCAATAAGTGGGTCGGCCTGCTTTCAAGCATTGCTACGGCATCGGCCATCATTTTTTTAAAGATATCGGATCGGACAAAGTCGGCGAATTCAACCTTTGTTTTCCAATTCGAGTAAATCATCATTGAAGTAGGCCGTTCTACATCTGAATAAACCCTCGTTTCAATGTGGCCCTCTCGACTCTTCACTGTGTCGATTAAATGCATCATCACGCTCTTGAAATCTTCGACGTGTTCCGGTTTTACCTCGTAGTTGAGACCAAATGTTTGCATATTTTTCTCCTCCCGCCCGGCATTATAATCAATAATGCCAGTTTACCAGTCGCCATTTGCTATAGAAAATTTATTCCGCTGACAATCTCCATGTTGCGCTCCAGTTGAGCGTTCCACTTCTTCAGGAAAGGTTCAATAATGCTGGCTCGCCAGTCTGTGTCAGTTTGACTGTCAAGCTCCGGAAGAATTCCGGATTCTTCTCTTTCCTGGTGATGTTCGCATAAGCCTTTTAGGGTTTTCTCCCTGTCAAGAGAAGCAATAATTTCTCTTCTTAATTCCTTATCAGATAATTTACCTTCACTAAGTGATAGCAGATTATCCTGTGTTTTTTCAATTAGTTCCTGAACCTTGGCATGCTCATCGATATACAGTGATGCAGGCCAACGGCCCTGATCGCCAAGCTCGTCAAGTTTGGGAGCCAATTCCTTATCTTCAAAGTGCATGTGCAGATGATGTAGTTCTACAAAACAATTCAATAACTGTATTGCCTCGTCAATCTTCCCCATAAGGACAGCCTCCTGGTGCAGGAGAAATAGTTCATCGAGTTCTTTGTGACACCGGGAAATTACTTCTATCAACTTGGTATTATCAGATGTAGTCATGGAATCGGTAGCAATTCAAATATTAGGTTGCTATTGGTGTTGGGTATTTGTGTGACAGGAGGAATTAATGGAAGCGGTCGTTGCTGCCCGTATTGTACATGTACTCGGCGTGGTGCTTTGGATCGGTGGGGTCTGGTTTGTTACCACCGTGATCATTCCGAGTGTCATCGAAGATGGTTGCGGTGAAGAAAGCATCAAGCTGTTCGAACGTGTAGAGGACCGGTTTGCCTGGCAATCCAGGATCATCGTTCTGATAACCGGTCTCTCGGGGTTCTATATGTTGTACGTGGCCAACTCATGGTCTTTGTTTCTTAACAGTAGTTACTGGTGGCTTTTTGCCATGTCGCTGGTTTGGCTTGCGTTTACCCTGTTGCTATTTGTGCTTGAGCCGCTGTTTCTGCACCGATGGTTCATGAGCGCGATAAAGCGGGCACCACAATCAACGTTCCGGCGCATGAACTGGCTTCACTGGGTGATGCTGGTGTTGAGCCTGGTAACCATCGCGGGGACTGTTGCCGGCAGCCATGGATGGCTGTGGCTCTGATCATAGCTTATCCGATAAAACGCGAGAGTTATTCGACGAACTATTGCAGGAGAGCCTCCGGACAGTTTATTGCACGCACCTGTACTCCGAGACTGATACAAACATGGGATTAGCATGCTGTGGCTCTACGTGCCGGAGTGATTCGGCGCTGGCAGTGGTGCAAACAGCCTGGCCACCCAGCACACTACTATCGTGGCCGTAATTATCAGCAACAGTTTGCCGAGAAGGATCTGATCACCGAGAACGTAATTGTTGCAAAGGCGTGTGGGCGCCACCAGGTAAAGCCAACCCAAACGGAGCAGCATAGCGAGCAGCTCTATCCAAACAAGGCCCCTGGCGATTGCGTGCATGTGCGGCCAACTCAGTGCCAGTGGCGCGCCAACCAATAACGGAACGGAAACATACTTCGCAAGCGCTACCATGGGCAACTCCAGGGCGGCGTCGAGTACGCGGGGAAGCATCCAACAAAGACTTACAAAGATGACGATGAGTATTCCGGGGATGCCGTACTCGTTATAGCGACCGATCGCTCCGAGCAGCCGGGCCGGCAAACTTCGGGCGATCAACCAGCCGGCCAATGCGAGCATCGGCAGTTGCAGCAATACGTGCCAAACCAAATTGGCTTCAAGCTGCGCGGCAGCGGGAGGCAAGACCGCAGCGATGAATAGTCCTGATCCAAGGAAGACACGGTACTTCACGATACAGACTCCGAAGCTATCCGGGTGACTGTTTCGAGGATCTGCTGAATCGCTTCGTAGTCAAGAATAGCTACGAGCTGCCCCTGTGGATCGACAATGTGCACGGCTGCATTGTGGTCGTAGCCAGCCTCAGTCGGTATAACAACGACGCCGAACTTCTCAAGCCAGCGACGAAGCTCTCGCTTATCAGCAATGCGCGCGGCAAGCCAATTGTCGCGTAGCTCACCATATCTGAGGAGATAGGCCATCAGCTGCTCCGGATGATCATAGTCCGGGTCGAAACTGATGCTGAGTAGCACCGCTTTGCTTTCCAGGCCCCGGAGCTCGTCTGCCATGTCCCGGAATTGTGCTCCCAGTGCATGGCAAATCGTCGGACAGCGTGTGAAGATGAAATCGATCACCACGACCCGGCCGCTCAGGTCCCCAAGATGCAACTCCTCCCCCGTATGACTTTGCAGGGTTGCAGCGGGGATAGCGACGGGTTGCTCCAGGATCGCGCGCCGTCTTGCGGTTTCGCTGGTAAAGGCGCGAAATCCGTCGGTAACCGCGGCGAGCAGACCGATACCTAAGAGAAGAATTACCGTCGTTGCGAATGCACTACGACGCGTCATGACTCCTCATGGACAATCTGCACGTTCTTCAGTTGCTGGAAGAAACGCAACAGCAGAACCAGCATAGCCAACACAACTATGGCTGCAAATATCGAGCCTGCTTGATTCAGGCCCAGCCACTCTGGTAAATGCACCGCCCAGCGCCGCGGCACACTGTCAAGACCACCCCAGAGAAATATCATCACGAAGCCTAATCCGCCAACAGCAAAGGCCCAGAAAGCGAGCTTATCCAGCAGGCTTTCGCCGTTTCCGGCGCCCTGCGTGATGTGGCGCATGAAGGCAACTAACATCGCTACCAGGCCAAGCAGTGTATAGAAGTGGAAATGCCCGGGAACCCACAACGTGTTGTGCATGACACTATTAATAGGAATAACCGCATCCACGATAGCCGGCAGAATTCCGGCAGCCCATCCCCAGACGCTCAAAAAACACAGTCCCGAGACGAGATCCCAACGAATCCCGGACCGACTGACGATTACCGCTGCGCCATAAGCCGTGGCAAGCAGGAGCGGCAACCCGGCAAGATACGACCCTATCTGCCCGATCAGCAGCACCCAGTCCGGCATCACGAAGTCCATCAACAGGTGATGCGGGTACACGGAAATCACCAGCAACGTCGAAACGGTCCATGCCGCCAGAAACGGTTTGGTTACCTTCCAGGGTCGACCCGTATAGCGCGGCAAGAGCTCATAAACGACGATAATGGCCTGGTAAATCGTCGCGTTAATAAAAATATGACCGAACACATAAATCATGTTCTTGACCAACAACGCGTCTAATACGAACCCGGGGTTCAAGAGATTTACCAGCGTCAGCACCAACACGACCGCGCCGACGAGTATGCTCACGATGTTGACGATCACTACCATGGTGCTGGCCACAACTGCAGCCGGCGGAGGCGGCTCCGATGAATTGCTAAAGAGCTGAGGCCAGCCAAGACCCCGGCCCAGACTGCCGTACTTGCTGATAATTGCACGCCCGACGTCGAGGTAGAGCAGCAGAAATCCCACGCCCACCAACAAGACGCCCACCATGTACGAGACCGCCGCCCCGGTACCCCACTGATTCATATTTTGTGCCGGAAGGGGGTACAGAAACGTCCAGGCTGCGGCGAAACCGCCAAGAAAAATTCCCCCAAGGATCAGGACCACACCGAGCAGGAAGAAAATCAGATTCGTAACAAGAATCGCGGGGCTCAGGCGCACATGCTGGCTCAGGAAAAACCACATGACCGCGCTGGCGGCGAGGCCGGCGATCCCCACCATACCGATACCGTGCGCCGTCATGATCTGGTAGAAGATATCGGCCGGGAGCTGAATCCATTGTGCCTGGCCCATCCGCAGGATAAGACCAGCCACCATCATGAGTAGAATAACCAGCGCACTGATAGCCAGGTAGGTCAGCAGCGTTCGCCGTGCCCCGTCCGCCAGGCTGGGATGAGTTGGTAAGACTGCTGTAGTCACGGTTGGTCTCCATCTTCGGCAGCGATGACTTCGAGGGAACTCATCATGCCGTGGTGTACCAGACCGCAATACTCCAGACACATAATCCGGTAGGTTCCCGGCTGTGCAAAGGTGTACGCAAGCTTGTTGACATAGCCCGGCATCGCCTGGACTTGCGTCAGCAGGCGCAGGTCCTGATCGTAGATGCCGAGTCCGTGATTAACATCTGCACTGGTTACATTGAAAAGCACGGGCCGGCCGGACTCTACTTGCGCCGGTTGCAGCTGCCAATACCACATGCCGCCGACAACCTCGACCTCCTGAGCACTTTGAGGGGGCCGGTCCTGGGCCGTATACAGTGGTGGGGGTACCGTCACCGCAGTAATCACTGCACCCAGACCGAGCAACACCCAGAAAAGTATGCCACGCAGCCGGTAAGGGTTGGAAGCCACGCCGTTATCGATGGGTTCACGGCTTTTGACCGCCACCCAGGCGAAGCTTAGCGTGACCACAAAGATAAGGACCAGGGATATGGTCCAAGCGAGGTATTGTGGGGTCATTGGCCGCCTCTCGGTGGAATAATGATCTCTGGATTATAGAGATATATGGTCAAAATAAACTACCGATTACGATCACGAGCCTATCCGTATAGATTACACGAGCCTATCCGTATTATCCGTATAGAGTGTCAACCGGAAAGCCGCGTAAGCTAACGCTAAACCCGGACTGGTTAACACTGGTACATCAATGCCCTTTGTCGTCACCGAAAACTGTATCAACTGCAAGCATACATACTGTGCGGATGTCTGCCCTGTGGACGCCTTCTACGAAGGCCCCAATTTCCTGGTGATCGACCGGCGCGAGTGTATCGATTGCTCACTCTGCCCGTCGGAATGCCCGGTGGGCGCCATTATGGAGCTAAAGGAAGTACCCAAAGATCTGCGGAATTTTATCCGGCTGAATGAGGAGCTGGCCTCCATCTGGCCCAACATCGCAGAAAAGAAATCACCGCCGCCCGATGCCGAGGAATGGGACGGCGTGCCGAATAAGCTGAAACTGCTCGAGCGTTAGTAGCGCGGAATACTCCACGAGTAAAGGGAGTTTGACGAGTGTACAAATATTATTTCGTTCTGTTTCTGGCTCTGGCAATAGCCCTTGCTTACACTTTTTTCGAGGACCCTTGTGCCAGGGCGTTCAGAACAGATTTTTCTGACCAGTATCCGGGCTATAAGATTCTGGATACCAGTTCCAGCGAAGGATCGCCAAACAGCGTCCAGTGCCATGTTTACTATAAGAAACCGGATAGTGAACAGGCTTTTCAGGATATTTGGCTGTACGAGGACTCGGGCAATGGCTGGAGTTTTTCCGAAATCGTTGCGTCAGGCGAGCTGGATCAAACGCCTTAGCGCAATATTATGGACCCGCTTCAGCATCTGCCCGTATTGGATCTGGTGCCTGCCCCTGTACTTGGGGGCTGTCATCGGTAAAGGCTTGCCTGGATCTTTCTACGCCGTGGACGAGAACGAGCAGTATAAGTAATAAGGCTGTCAGCCCGTGCAATTCGAGGAACAGGCTACGCAAGCCTTCATCCGCAGTAGCGATGGCCGAAAGGTTGATGAAACCAAATGCGAGAACGTCGTAGTCAATAAATGCTGCCTGCAACATCCCAATAACCGGTTGTATTAACAACAACGGATAGAAAATCCATTGAAGCAGCATGGACGGCCTTCTCCACCATCCGGGCGGTGCATAAAGATTGTGAGACTTGCGCCACCACCAGCGAAATACCATCAGGAAAAATATCGTGACACCTATTCCTGAGTGAATCATGATAATCCAATGTTTTTGCTCCGGAAAATCTGAGATTCTCCATCCGGACAATAAATTGAATGCGATAATGAAAGCCGCTGCCCAGTGCAGGACTTTGGCAACGGTGTAGTAGAACTTTCTCTTGGACCCGGACATGCACGTCCCTTATCGGTTGGTGTAGACAGTTTATATTCTCCCTTGATGCCGGGCGAGTACCATACCGATTAGTACCTACCGATTAGTACCTACCGATTAGTACCTACCAACGCGCGGGAGTTCAGGAATATGTTTGGAGTTCAGGAATATTTTATATAGCCGGGGAGTCTTTTAGTAATTTCTTTGCTCTTTCAATTGGCCGTCTTCATCGAAATATTCCCAGAGGCCATCCAATAGACCGTCTTTGTAGTTTTCTCTCTTCCCCAATTGACCGTTGTCGTAATAGAACTCCCAGGGACCCTCTTGTTGCCCGTCTATGTAGATGCCTTTTTTCTTCAATTGACCGTTCTCGTAGTAGGCCTCCAGGGGGCCATCCAATTGACACATCCCATGCGTTTTACCGTGTGAGTAGTTCCCTTTTTCTTTCAACCGGCCGTTCTCGTGAAATATTTCAAAGGGACCAATTTGTTCCCCATTTTTGTAGGATGATTTTTGCTCTAACCCACCGCTTTCGTAGTATCTCTCAAAATAACCTTCTGGCCTGCCCTTTTTAGAGCCCCCTTTGACTTTTAATCGGCTATTTTCGTAGAACATCTCCCAGGGGCCCTCTCGATTCCCATCCTTGTAGCTCCCTTTGAATTCCAATTGGCCATTTTCGTAGAACATCTCCCAGGGGCCCTCCCGTTTCCCGTCCTTGTAGCTCCCTTCGGATTCCAATTGGCTGGCTTTGACATCCCAGCTCCATGGGCCATCCGGGAGCAAACTAATTAGTCTTAACCAAAATTTAGATTTGCCGTTCATGGCTAGTCATTCGAATGATTGAGTTCAGGCTTGTCAAACCGTTCTCTATCATTCTTCCTCTATTGAAGCACTCCGTCTTTGTACAATTCGTATGGGCCATCCAGCATGCCTTGTTTAAAGGTCCCCTTGGTTTTCAACCGACCATTCTCATCATATGACTCGTAGAGACCATCTTGTTTCCCGTCCTTGTAGTGTTCTTTGACCTTTAACTGACCATTTTCCCGGCACTCTTCGAAGGGACCCTCTCGTTTATCGTCTGTGTAATTCCCTATGGTTCTCAACTGACCGTTGTCATGGAATTCTTCCCAGGAACCATCTCGCTTACCGCCCTGGTAATTCCCTATGGTTCTCAACTGACCGTTGTCATGGAATTCCTCCCATCGACCATCCTTTTTCCCATCTATGGAGACCCCTTTGGCCTCCAACTGACCGTTCTCGTGGTACGACTCATATGGACCATTTCGCTTGTCGTCTTTGTGATTCCCTTTGGATCTCAGCTGACCATTGCTGTAGTAGATCTCGAAAGGACCATCCCGTTTACCGCCTTTGTAGTGGCCTTTGGATTTTAGCCGACCTGTTGCGTAGAAAAACTCCCAAAGACCCTCATTTTTCCCATCTTTGCAGGTTCGTTTTTCCCGCAATTGACCATTTTTGTGAAACCACTCCGGAAGGCCATCCAACTTACCGTTTTTATACCTTCCCTTGAATTTCAACTGACCGTTTTCGTGGTACGTCTCCCAGAGATTATCCTCTGCACCATTATCGAACTCCCCCCTGGAGTCCAGTTGACCGTTTTCATAATATGACTCGAAGAGGCCCTCTAGTTGGCCATCTCTGTATTTCCCTTTAGATTTCAACTGACTATTGTTGTAGTGGGTCTCAAAGGGACCATCTGGGCGAGCGCCCTTTAGCAGAGATTTGAACCAGGAAAGGATGTTAATTTTCATAAATTCGGACCATTCGGATGGCTTATGTCTATCCGTAGTGTCTTACCAGACCTTTATATGATGCGGTTATATATATGATGCGGTTATACGTACAATTACGTACCGCTGAACGACATTTTACGCGCTATTACCTATATACATAGATTATAGCGGTCTGTAGTTTTTCATATGTCTGTAGCCGCTTGCCGGCGAAGTGCGGTGCAAAATTTAAGGAGTTGAATAATGAGTACTTCAAGCCAACAGAACCTGGCGTTATGGCTGGTTAATAAGAAAAACTGGTTAACACATTTCATGATAGTTGCTGGTATTAGTATCGCTGGTTTGATTTATCTTGGCGGCGCGACTTATACGGGTGCTCCGCCGTTGGTCGACTATGTATCGTCCTCCGGGGATACGGTGATATCCCAGCAACAGATCAAACGCGGTAAAGAGCTGTTTCATATCAGGGGCCTGATGAGTTGGGGTTCCTTCTGGGGTGACGGAGCAGAACGCGGGCCGGACTTCACTGCCGACGCTCTGCACCGGACTGTTATGGGCATGCGAGCCTTCTACGGACAGGATTTGGAGCAGCGTGCCGGCTCTCTAACCCAACACGATCAGGATGCGATCTCTGTAAGGGTAAAACGAGAGGTTCATAACAACGCATACGACGAAGAAGCTGGGGTTATTCGTCTTAATGATGCCCAGGTTTCGGCGTTGGGCGATTTGAACGCTCACTACACGCGGATGTTTAACGATCCTGCATATTCGGAAGCATATGAGCCAAGTGGACTTATCTCCGATCCAGACGATCTCCGTGACTTAACGGCATTCTTCTTCTGGGGCGGCTGGGTTTCTGCGGCAGATCGACCGGGTGAGACCTACAGTTATACACATAACTGGCCAGGCGATAAGGACGCCGGTAACGAGCCCACCGCGGCAACCTTTTTCTGGAGCGTTTTTTCGGTTTTCGCGCTGTTCGTTGGCGTCATGATTGTCCTGTACGCATACGGTGAAATGAAAGAACAACCCGTTGATGTGTTCGACCAGAGCAACGAAAGCCAAAGTGGTGGGCAGTCGCTGACCACGTACGACCTTGAAAATGAATACGTTCGTCCCACCCAGAGGGCCACGTATAAGTTCTTTGTTCTGGCAATTATCGTGTTCGGGTGTCAGATCCTGGGAGGCGTCATCGCTGCAACCGATTTCGTCCGTCCTGGCGGAGTTTCGCTGAATGAAATCATCCCGTTCAATGTTGCCCGGAGCTACCATACTCTGCTGCAAATATTCTGGTTCTTCATGTGCTGGGTCGGTTACACGATTTTCTTCCTGCCCAGGATTTCGAAGGTCCCGCCAGGACAAAAATCCCTGATCAACCTGCTGTTTTTCCTGTGTGTTGTCACGGGAGGCGGCGCATTGGTGGGAATCTATATGGGCCAGACGGGAATGTTGAGTGACAACATGTCGTACTGGTTCGGAAGCCAGGGTTGGGAGTTCATGGAACTTGGCCGATTCTTCCAGTTTACCCTGTTGGCTGCATTTGCCCTCTGGATCTGGATTATCTACCGGGCCGTTAAGCCATGGCTGACGAGAAGGAACGTATGGTCTGTTCCGTCTTGGCTTCTTTATGGTAGCGGCATCATGGTGGCCTTCCTGTTCTTCGGGCTGTTGGTCCAACCAGAGATGAATTTCGCCATTTCAGACTATTGGCGTTGGATGGTTGTGCACATGTGGGTTGAGGTCACTTTCGAGGTGTTCACCACTGTCATAGTCGGGTACATGCTTGTACAGATGGGGCTTATCACCCGGATGATGGCCGAACGGGTTATTTTCCTGGCCGTGATGCTCTTCCTGGTTACCGCGACGATTGGCATATCGCATAACTTCTACTGGATCGCCAAACCGACGGGAATTATCGCGCTTGGAAGCGTGTTCTCTACCCTTCAGGTGTTGCCGCTGCTCCTGCTTACCCTGGATGCGTGGCAGATGCGCCAGGAAGGACTCAAGGCCGACAAGAACGTGGTCGAGGGCAAACAGACGATAGTCATGGAAGGTGTCTGGTTGTTTATCCTGGGCGTTAATTTCTGGAACATCTTTGGTGCGGGTGTATTTGGCTCGATGATTAACCTGCCGATCGTCAACTACTATGAGCATGCAACCTATCTAACCGGCAACCATGCTCACGCAGCCATGTTTGGAGTGAAAGGCAACATTGCGCTCGGCGGAATGCTGTTCTGCTGCCAGCATCTGTTCCATAAATCTGCCTGGAACCCGAAACTGGTCAGAACATCTTTCTGGTCCATGAATATTGGGCTGGTCCTTATGATGTTCCTGGATCTGTTCCCGGTCGGGCTGTACCAGACCTGGGTCGCCTATACTGACGGCACGTGGTATGCGCGTTCATCAGAAATCGTAACTGGTCCGGTGTTCTCGTTCTTGACCTACTGCCGCACAATCGGCGGGGCCGTGTTCATCTGGGGTGGCCTGCTGCCCATGATGTGGTTCATTCTTTCAAGGGGCACCAAGCTGCGCCGCAAGGAAGAAGAGGTCGAGCAAGGCGAATGGACGGTCTACGAGGCCGACTGGGCCGACCAGAAAGACCCGGCACTGGGAGGATAATAGCGCTCAAGACACTCCCGAGCCCTGTAAGGGCTATTGAGACCAAGAGCCCTGTAGGGGTTTATTCAGAAGTGAATAAACCTTTGCAGGGCTCTCTTCTTTTTGGCAGCCAATCTGTCGTGTAATGGTGCCGTGAATGGCGCTGGCCTGGTGCGACACTTCCGGTTCAGGTTGCAAGTAGCTATAAAGTCCATTAGAAGAAACCGGAACCGTACGTAGGCAAGAAACGATACAAGGCTAAAGAGATCAATCTCCGGCCGGGAGAGGCCGGTGTGCCGTTCGTCCAGGGGGGCCCGGGGCGGCTCAGGGAACTGGAGGCCGAGAATGCCGCGCTGGAGTGTGCCATGGCTGTTCTCACGACAGACAAACTGATCCTCAAGGAGGTGGTCGGGAAAATGGTTGAAGAAGCGCTCGGAAATATCCTTTTGGAGGATGAGTAATGAATATTTCTCGCTATCGATGCGAGCCCCGGTATTTTGTTTTGGCCGTCATCGCGGCCGGTGCATTGTCGTTTTGCCCGATTACGGCAGCCGCGGAAACCGCGACCCCGCAGGATCCGCCGGCGCAGGAAAGCAGCCTTCCGGGCCCGGTCACTGTTGGTATAAGCGGTGCTTCCGCCGGCATTACGACAGACTATTTTGAGCAGGCCGTTACCGACGCACTCGTTGCCAATGGCATTTTTTCCGGTATCGATAGTTCCAGGTCAGCCGAAACAATATTGCCCATGCTTCGTCTCAAGCAGGTTTTTCCAGGCTCTGTAGATCCCAGCAATGCAGCTTATTTTCTGGAAATCCGGATCATCAAGGTTGAGACCCCGTCATTCAGCCCGCGGATGACCGTTGGCATGAATGCGATCTGGACACTTTATCGTACGGTCGACAAGACCGAGTTACTGCGTGAAAATATCTCTTCGACTTATACGGGGGGATTTTTCGAAGGCGGAGTCCACGGCGCCAACCGTGTGCGCGTTGCGATGGAAGGCGCCACACGGGAGAATATTTCTATCGGCATAGAAATGCTCAAGTCTCTCGATTTCGAGCCAGAAGTTGAATCCCTGAGTTCTGATCACGATTAAGAAACAAGTCGATGGGACAGCCCTGGCTTTACGGATCGTATGGGGGCGTTCCATGGTGATAAGTCAAGGCAACACCCTGAATAATATGGGTTTTCTGTCAAGAACTGAGTAACCTGTGTCACACCTGCCCGGGCATTCTCAGGCTCAGCGCTTCGGCAACATGAGTTTTTCGGACCTTCGGACTGTCCGCAAGGTCAGCAATGCTGCGCGCAACGTGAAGTGTCCGGTTGCAAGCCCGGCGAGAAAGGTTGAACTGATTAGCCGCGTGCTCCAGTAGTTTTGCACCTGCATCGTCGGGCCAGCACCAACGCGTTAGTCCGGTCGCATCCAGCCGGGCGTTGCTGATATTGCCGCGCTTTGTTCGTTTCGCAACAGCGGCGATCACGCGTTGCCTTACGTCGCTCGAGCTCTCCGCCGGTGTTGTCCTTTTGCTTAGCATCACCGGCTCGCGGTTTAGCTGCACACGCAGGTCGATGCGGTCGAGCAACGGACCAGATACGCGTCCCGCATAGCGGCTGACCTGGTCCGATGTGCAGCGGCAGTCTTGCCGGGGGTCTCCGAGATAACCGCAGGGGCATGGATTCATCGCCGCGATTAGCTGAAATCTTGCCGGATAATTTACCGTGCGCCTGGCACGCGCGATCGACACGACGCCCGTCTCGAGGGGTTCACGCAAAATTTCCAGCGTGCCCCGATTAAACTCGGGCAGTTCGTCGAGAAACAGTACGCCGTTATGGGCAAGTGAAATTTCGCCGGGTCGCGGATTGGAACTGCCGCCTGCCAATGCAGCAGCAGTGGCCGAATGATGGGGTGATCGGAATGGCCGAATTTTCCAGGCTGGAAGGTGTTCGCCGCGCAGGGAGTAGATTGCTGCTGTTTCCAGTGAGGCCTCGTTGCTCAACGGGGGAAGAATGGTTGCCAGTCGACGCGCCAGCATGCTCTTGCCAGTTCCGGGTGGCCCGCTCATCAGCAGATGGTGTTCGCCGACAGCGGCAATCTCGAGCGCGCGACGCGCGATCACCTGTCCCTGGACATCGGCCAGATCAGGCGTGTCGGCCGGGGCCCTGGTATTTAAGTACTCGGCGGCAGGCAGCATGCTATCGCCGCGCAGGAACGTAGTTACGTCGAGCAGATCGGTTGCGCTCAGCACGTTTTCATTATTCAGCAGCCCGGCTTCGTGTCGGCAGGCCGCGGGAAGGATGATCTGTCTCCCGTGGGTCAGTGCACACATGGCGACCGGCAGTGAACCACTGACCGACCGAAGTTTGCCGGCCAGCGAGAGCTCGCCAAGAAATTCACATTGGCTGAGCAAAGTTGTTGGTACCTGGCCGGATGCACACAAGATGCCGATAGCAATCGCAAGGTCATAGCGGCTGCCGCTTTTGGGAAGATCGGCCGGCGCAAGGCTTACGACAATACGCCGGTCCGGCATCGAGAACCCCGTGCTCTGGATCGCGGCACGTACGCGGTCCCGGCTTTCCTTGACCGCGGTTTCGACCATCCCGACGATGGACAGCCCGGGGAGGCCGGGCCCAAGATAGACCTCTACACTTACCTCGGGCGAATCTAGCCCTTCCGGAGCACGACAGTGCACGGTGACCGGTTGCACGGGTCAGGATCAGCAAGCAATAACGTGTAGCCGGATCAGCCGTTGCCGGATTTCTGAGTATCGACGTTCAGGTCGGTCGCCTGCAACTCTTCGAGCTCACGCTCCAGGCGCTCAAGTTTTTCCCGGGTTCGTTCCAACACCTTTGTCTGTATATTGAACTCTTCCCGCGTGACCAGGTCCAGTTTGCCCAGGCCACTTTGCAAGAGGCTACGGAAGTTGCTCTCGAGGTCACTTTTCAAATCCTGCATTTCGCCCGGCACTGCCTTGGCCAGCTTGCCCGCCAACTCGTTGATGATGTTTCTGTCCACAGCTACCTCTTCGGATATGGGTGGCGCTTGGAATATATACACCACTAGCTTAACAAGCTGCCCCATCCCGATGCACGACCAGCGCAGCGTGCACCCTTATGGTGCTTCACAAGGTCCATTTTTGG